>Ga0209398_1000004_pt1 | contig 473167 bp, 425 predicted proteins | sample AshMeaBigSpring_FD_184125 | JGI IMG/M metagenome (GOLD analysis project Ga0209398, IMG submission 184125) | Groundwater microbial communities from Big Spring, Nevada to study Microbial Dark Matter (Phase II) - Ash Meadows Big Spring (SPAdes)... | ecosystem: Environmental > Aquatic > Deep...
CGGGAGGCGAGAGGCGGGAGGCGGGAGGCGGGAGGCGGGAGGCGGGAGGCGGGAGGCGGGAGGCGGGAGGCGAGAGGCGAGAGGCGAGAGGCGGGAGGCGAGAGGCGAGAAACGAGAGACAGGAGGCAGGAGTATGAAGAGAATTAATGCCTGAAAAATTTTAGACAAATATGCGAAAACAAATAGCAGCAGCTAACTGGAAGATGAACACGACGTTTCAGCAGGGAGAAAGACTGTTGGATGAGATACTGGGAGCCGAAGTTGCGCTGGCAGCACACCAGCACACCATTTTCGCTGTGCCCTATCCCTACCTGCTGATGACCCGGAGCGAAGTGGAAGAGGAATACAACTATTCCGTTGCGGCGCAAAACTGTCATCACAGGAAAAACGGCGCCTATACCGGCGAAGTATCAGCAGAAATGCTGCATTCAATGAATATTAATTACTGCGTCGTGGGGCATAGTGAAAGAAGGGAGTACAACGGGGAAACGAATTCGATGCTGGCTGAAAAGGTGAACCTTTGCTTTGAACATTATATCACTCCCATATTCTGCTGTGGCGAACCGCTTAGCATCCGTGAGGCGGGCACACACAATGAGTTTGTAACTGTACAACTAAAAGAGTCTTTGTTTCATTTACCTGCTGACAGCGTAAAAGCCCTCATCCTTGCCTATGAGCCCATCTGGGCCATCGGTACCGGGAAAACAGCCACTATAGAACAGGCGCAAGAAATGCACCGGCATTTGCGTTCTGTAATAGCTGCTCAATATAGAGCTGCAGTGGCCGATGAAATTTCCATCCTGTACGGAGGAAGCGTAAAGGCGAATAATGCCAAAGAACTTTTCAGTTGCCCGGATGTGGATGGCGGATTAGTGGGCGGGGCTTCGCTGGTAGCGGCTGATTTTGTTGAAATTATTAAAGCGCTGAAGTGAGTCGGGAGTCGGAGTCAGCGCAATTCTTAATTCTTCATTATTTATTTTTAATTAATAACTGCTCCATTTCACATAGTATTACAGCGAAAAAACCAGGTATTGCTGTGTTTCCTGAAGATAAGGGCCGTTGTAAATGGCCGGGATATCTACCCTTTGCCCAATACTAGACCGGTGATTATTCCGGTGGCTGAAAATAACCCGCGGATCGTTATTACCGATGGCTATCATATTACCAAGCCATTGAAAATAGTTTATAAAGACCTGCACACTTGCTGTTTTAAAGTGGGCTGCGCCATCAGCGATGTGCAACTGTCAGCAGGATTTATTATGCTTGCGGGGCTTTATCTTGGTGGTTTGTATTCAGGCATGCTGATACTAAAGGTCTTCAGTTTCCTTCCCCTTATTTATCTGCTGATGTTTTACTACATGAACCGCAAAGATTTTCTGAAACTGATACCTGTAATGAATTAGCCTGCAGAGGCAGCTTTTGCCGGTACCGGAAGTTCCACCTTATCATAATCATTCAACTGATCAATATTTAATACTGTTTTGGATTTGTCTGCATTAGGATGGTACATAGCCTGAATTTGCCTCTACCTGCTAAACCGGCAAAGGCTGATTTTGTTCACAGCACTGCGGGGCTTACTTTTATTGTGTAATGACCCGCAAAAAAATTCTCTGGCTCTGCAGCTGGTATCCCAACAGGGTGGAACCGTTTAGCGGCGACTTCATCCAGCGCCATGCCCGAGCCGCAGCGTTGTATAACGATATACATGTCATTCACCTGGCGGCAGACACTTCAGGCAAGACAACAGATAAGGAAACAACCATCCATAAAGATGGATACCTGACGGAGCAAATCATTTATTATAAAAAGAAAACTACGGCACGGGGCAGGCTCATGGCACACTACCGCTGGTTGTTTCTGTACCGGCAGGTTCTGCGGAACTATATCTTAAATAATGGCAGGCCCGATCTGCTGCATGTACAGGTGCCTGTCAGTTCCGGGATCTTTGGCGTGTGGATGAAAAAAAAATACGGAATTCCCTATGTGGTAACTGAGCACTGGGGCATTTATAACAATGAAGTGCCGGACCGTTTTGAAAACAGAAGCCGCACAGTTAAGTTTTATTCCAAACAAATTTTCAGCCAAGCTGCCAAATTTATTTCAGTAAGCAGGTATTTGGGTGAAGGGGTAAACAGGCTTGTGCTGAAAAAAGACTATGATGTGATACCGAATGTGGCGGATACCAGTTTGTTTTTTTATATTGAAAATCAGCCATCCCGTTTCCGGTTCATCCATGTATCTAACATGGTGCAGTTGAAAAATCCCGAAGGCATCCTCCGGGCTTTTTCAAAACTATACAGGCAAAATAATACTGCAGAGATGGTAATGGTGGGCGATACGGACTTGTCAATCAGGGAATATGCCGCTTCGCTTAAACTGCCGGATGGGGTCATCACATTCAAAGGCGAAGTGCCCTATGTACAGGTGGCCAAAGAAATGCAGCAGGCGGATTGTTTTGTACTGTTCAGCAATATTGAAAACTCCCCCTGTGTCATTGGCGAAGCATTATGCTGCGGCCTGCCGGTGATTGCCACCCAAGTGGGCGGAATACCCGAACTGGTTGACAGCAGCAATAGCTTATTAGTAGACCCGAAAGAGGAAGATCAATTAACGGCCGTCATGATGCAGATGATAAATAGTTATCCAAAATTTGACAGGAAAGCGATTGCTGCAAAGGCTGCCCTGCGGTTTAGCTATGAGACAGTTGGAAAACAGTTTGATTCAGTGTATGATTCAATTCTGAAAAGCAGTTAACCTTTCAGCTTATTCACCAGTGCAATATATTCCTGCATGGCGTCCTCCTGTGTTTTGCCTTTCATCCCTGCCCATGCTTCATATTTGGCTTTATTCACAAAGTCAAAAGGGTTGGAGGGAGGCTCTGTATTCACATCGCCGAAGCTTCCCTGCTTGTACAATGAATAGAGTTGCAGCAGCATATCGTTGGATGGCTTCTCCGGCAGGTTTTTGCTTTCGGTAGCGGCCTGTTCAAATTGTTCTTTCAGTTCCATAGTTATAGTTGTGTCGTGTTAGCTTTTCCGGGCATTATCAATAAAGGCGGACTGTACCTCGCTTTTGCGTTCTATCATCCGGAAAAAATCATCCAGGTAATTCGTCATATTCCGGCGGGCCCTTTCATTCAGCGGGGTAAAATTGTTGATGATGGAAAGTATGGCAGCCTTTTTACTGCGGAATACATCAAGTGTCATCTGCAACTCTTCCATCGTCCGGGGAAAACCCCTGTATACTCTCTCTGTTACTTTTTCTGTCCCGATTATTTCATTGGGCACAGCATAGCTGGCATCCACCAGGCCGCAATAGTCGAAATCATAAGGAACGGCAAAAGGGGGGAGGGCCGGATCTTCTTTACTGAAAATGATCTCTATGTTATGTTCATTAGGTACCGCCCAGTCGGTGTTACCAATCATGTACTGGAAAATAGCCACCAGGGTCATCATGTCCCGGTTGGTGGCATCGGTAAGAAATTGTCCGTGGGTCTTTTTATGGCACCCGTTGCGGCGGGCCATGTCGCCATCATCTTCCAGCATAAAGGAATACTGGCTGAAAGGTTTCATGCGGCCACGGGTATCGTTATATGTTGTTTTGATAAGCCGGACACGGAAACTTTTATCTGTAAGCTGGTTGTAGATTTTGTATGCCAGGTATTCTTTCAGCAGCAGTTCTTCATCAGCCGCGGCAGCGCCGCAGGCGATTACTAACTTTAGTCTGCCCAATGATGATAACCTTGGCGAACTGGCATTCCGGAATTGCATCCTGATAGGAGGGATGCGGCAATAATCCCTGCGGAATTTTCCCCTCGGGCCCACCTGTATGGCTTCATCAATCACTTCGCCGTCGGGGAATTTCATTTTCACCGTGGCGGGCTGAAGCACATCCTCTCCTTTTTCCGTCTGGAGCGCCCTGATGTCTGTGCTAAGCTCCATTTCAATCAACTGGTCGTCTGTAAAAAATTTCAGGCTGTCCACCCGCTGGGCAGATGAATGCAGCGCCACAATAAGAAAAGCCGGAATGGTAAGCAAAAAAAATCTCAGATATTTCATTGCAGGTTCTGTTAGTGGCATTACGAATAAAATGAAATTACGATAAATTCATTACCTGTCTGCAGATTCCCCATATTAAATAGTACCGCAGCTTGAAATTTTGCCATTAAGACACGACGGCTCAAAGTGACACAAAGTTGTCTTAGTGTAACCTTAGCGACTGAGAGTCTTTGTGGCATTTCGCTGTTTTCCGTTGATACCCGGACAGCACCCTATTTTAGCACCTCTTCGATTACTTTGCCCACATTTCCGTTGGGCGCCTGTACCTTCAACAAGGCAGCAAGGGTTGGCGCTATATCCGTCATATACATTTCCCGGTGGGATTTTCCTTTTTTAATGCCCCAGCCATACCAAAGCAGCGGTATATGTGCATCATAAGGATTCCACAGGCCATGCGTGGTGCCGGTATTGCTCCAGGCATCAATATACCCGGGCTTTAAGATCAATTGTATGTCGCCATTCCTTTTGTGATAGTGCCCATTGTTGAGCATGGTGCGGATGCTGGCGGGCAAAGCTGTTTCATTGAGGTCTTCTATGTCAAAAACCCGGTCAATACCCGGCTCGTACTGCAGCCTTTTAGTCAGCCATTGAGTTATTTCTTCTGTGTCCAGCTTCGCAGAATCAATGGCCGGGTGGTTCAGGTGCAACTGGTAATTGTCGTCGGCGACAATTACATTACTAATCTTATATTTTTCAGCCAGCTCATTATTCACTTTAGTGATTAATGTGCCCATAAACACCCTGCCACCGGGTAATTTATTTTCCTGGCCAAACTCGGGAACATGAGCCACTCCATGATCAGCAGATAGAAATACGGTGTATTGCCCTTTACCCACTTTCATATCCAGGAAATCAAGCAGGCTGCCGAGCTCTTTATCAAGCCGGAGAAAGCCATCTTCTGATTCAACGGAGTTGGGCCCGAATGAATGCCCGATATAATCGGGTGATGAAAAACTAATGGCAAGGAAGTCGGTTATATTGTCAGCGCCCAGTTGTTCTGCCAGCAATGCTGCTTTGGCGAACTCTGTGGTCAGCGTATTTCCCATTGGAGTGCTGGCAATTTTCCCGTAATCTTTTCCGGCAAATTGTTTCAGGTCGTAAGGAAATGTATTGCCGAATGGTTTGGCCTCATATTCTTTTGCATCTGGAGTGCTTTGCTGGTAAGTGGCGGCAGGATACAGCAGGTTCCATCCCTGCTGATAGTATTTGTCTGTTAACTTTTGTGCATTGAAATTATTCACCCATTCAGGAAGTTCACTCATGTAATAAGTGGAGGTTATCCAGTTACCGTTGCTGTTATCGTACCAGTAAGCAGCATTGGCGCTGTGCCCTGCGGCAAGGATCCCGCCCCGGTCTTTTATTGCTATACCGATCACTTTACTTTTAAAATTAGTGGCCAGCCTCATCTCATCGCAGATAGTGGTGACCAGCATGTTCCTGGGGCTTTGTTGCCCCTGGGCAAAACTGCTGCCTACCGTTTTCACCGTTTTATCTTCGGTACAATAGACTGAACGCATTAGTTGCCTGTCCCACCAGGTATTGCCGGTAATACCGCTGACAGCCGGCACAGCGCCGGAATAAATGCAACTGTGGCCGCAGGCCGTAACAGTAGGGATATAGGGTATCAGGGTGTTTTCGCAGGTGAAACCCTGGCTGAGCATACGCTTAAAACCACCGGTGGGGGCATAGCGGTCATAATATCGGTAGAGATAATCCCAGCGCATCTGATCCACCACCAGGCCTACCACTAATTTCGGGCGGGGCACTGGTTGCTGCGCATGACTGGAAACAGACCATAGAACCAGAGAAAAGAAAATAAACAGTTTTTGCATGAAAATTTGTTTGGGCAAAAGTAAGGTTTTGACGATTGAGGAATTGTTACTGTTTGCTGATGAGAATGGCGGGAAAGATGCTGCATTAGTGAGTAGAATACAACTTCATGTTTTCAGCCTGCTGAATGCAATGGCTGTGAGAATACATAAGCAGCCCACCACCCACCACAGCACCGCAAACCCGGCATGTTCCGCTATTTGGGCGCCGCCCATTGGCCCCAGCGTTTGTGCAGCCGACCAGGCCATGGTATAAAGCGCTGCATATTGCCCCCGGTTGGATGCCTGTGTGCGGGCAATCCAGTAGGTATTCATGAATGGCAGGGTAAATATTTCCCCGAATGTCACCAGGCAGATCATACCCAGGGCCAGCAACGGACCCATGCCGGGCAGGTTCAGCATCAGAAATGAAAGACCCGTGATAAACACACCGGCAATGATGTAAGCCAGGTTGCTGCGCCTTCCTTCCAATTTATATATCAATACCATTTCCACCAGGGCTATGATGATCCCGTTGGCCGCTATAATAAAGCCTATGTATGGCTCCGAAAGATGAACTTCTTTTTTAAAATAAAGCGGCAGGTTATTGAACATCTGAAAAAAGCAGGCTGCAAAAAGCATGGTTATCATGATGAAACTGATATAATCTTTGTCCTTATAAGCGGAAACCGCAGGTGTCATTGTTGTACCTGCATGCGGAACCGCTTTGTGATTCACCGGTTTCAGCAACAACCACATCAGCAAAGCCGCAGCGATGTTTGTGGCTCCATCCACCCAAAACAGCAGTTCATAATCAATATGCGCCAGAAAACCACCCAGGCCGCTGCCCACCGCCCAGCCAAGATTGATGGCGAGCCGGTTCAGCGCATAAGACCTCGTCCTGTTATCTTCCTTGCTGTAAAATGCAATAGCAGTGGAGTTGGCCGGGCGAAATGCTTCGTTGACAAAACTGAGAAGGAAAGTAAACAAACAGATAAGCGGATAAGTTTTCATCTGGCCGAGTACCATGAATAGTATGCCTCCACCGATCAATGTGATCAGTTGCACAGGATAAAACCCGATCTTATCTGTAAGCCGGCCTCCCAGCCAGGCGCCACAGAAAGCGCCTGCACCAAACAGGCCCACTACCACACCTGCCTTCCCGATTGAGAAATTCATTTCATCGGGATCGGTAAGATACAATGCCATGAAAGGAACCACCATAGTGCCGCTGCGATTAATCAGCATGATCAGCGACAACAGCCATGTCTCTTTGGAGAGTCCAGCGTAAGCATTCCGGTATGTTTTTGCTGTAGCATGGAGCATAGCAAGTAGCAAATGTGCAGGATTGGAAACGGAAGCAGGCAACGGACGGCCAATTTGCGGCGATAGGATAGCCGGTATTTGAACTCCCGGGATTTTATTTATATTCCGTTTTTAAATTTAACCAACATGAAGAAAGTATTTGTTTTGTCTGGCCTGGCATCTGCTTTGCTTGTTTTGACCAATTGTGATCCATCCAAAAAAGCCGCCGCCACTGTGGTTCCCAAAATGACCTATGAAGGCGATCTTCAGGCAGCTATTGCGGGCAACTGCTCGCCCTGTCACATCCCTGCGAAAGGGGGCAATAAAAAAGCCTATGACAACTTCGCCACTGTGAAAACAGATATAGATGAGATGATCCGGCGTATCGAACTGAACCCGGGTGAGAAGGGCTTTATGCCTTTTAAGAAAACAGCCAAACTGAGCGACAGCACTATCAACCTGTTCAAGCAGTGGAGAGACGACGGGGCACTGGAAAAATAGTGCAGAACCGGATTCATTGTATCGGAATTAATCTTTCAGCAACAGGTCGTACAATTCCTTTGTCCATTGTGTTTTGAAAAGGGCGAAGGAATAATCCTTTGCTTCCACCGGCAGTTCCAGCAGCAGGCGGTCGGCAAATTTTGAAACATACTGGTTCTCATTTATTTTTTTCCAGTCATAGCTTTTCTGGCCCAGCAGGTTGTTTAAATAATTTTTATAGCAGGAATTGCAGCCGGCCTCCGTCCGCTGATAATTGCATTGGCCGGTGGCCCTGTCGAAACCGTAAATAAAACGGGCTGTCTGTGCTACAGGGTCATTTACCATCAAAACCAGTGTGCTGTCTGTTTCAGTCAGTGCCGGGTTAATGGCTTTATTGTCCAGTAAATAGGCTTCCAATTCTTTTTTTACTTCGCTTTTGGATTTGTCAAAATATTGCTGTGAATAGACCGTCGCAGGAAAAAATAAGAGGAGGATGAAAATAATATACCGCATGTTTTTCTTTTTATAAGGTAAAGACGATGCAAAGATATGTTCCGGTTGCTATAAATCTTTCTGCATTACCCAAAACGCAAAGGGCACCCTCGCAGCGTTATACTGGCTGTCCTTCAAAGGGCTGCACTTCGCCGCTTTTATAGTAGCCTTTACGTTCATACCAGGCTATCAGTTCGGGCCGGCTGGAGGACTACCCGAATGTAGATAGAGGGGTATCATGGATACTCCATCGGCCCCAGGTTCAGCGCTGCATTCAGGGGGTGCTGCAAATGTTTTACGTATTCTGACGCCAGCTTTTTTTCGTATGCAGGACTCCTGGCAGCACTTGACCAAACAGTAAATGCAAACTTTCCACCATTACTTAGCACCCGGCCGGCTTCTTACATGGCTTGTAACGGCCGAGGTAAATGAAGCATGCCAAAGTTCATTACCACTGCATCAAACACAGCATCCCCGAAGGGAAGTTCCGGGGCATCGCTTTCGTAAAATTCAATATAGAGGCAGGATGATTTTGTTAGTTTGATCATCTCAGGAGAAAAAAAATCAATTCCAACAGGGGATGCCTTTCTTTCATGTATTTTTTTGGAAACAATACCGGGGCCATATGCCACATCCAGTACTTTCATCTCTTTATTTACACCGGCAGCGTTGAGCAGCGGGTCGATAAACTGCCGGGTAAAATTGGCCCAATTATCAAGCTACTTGCTGGCTCCCCGTTGCCATCCTTTGTATTCAAGCTTTGAAAAGTCGTTTTTTGGGATGGCCATGACTTCTTTAAAGTAAATTCAATTTCAAATTTACTGATCTGCGAAAAAAAGATTTAAGTATTCACAAAACTGAGACATGCAAATCAAATCTGATGGCCCTGGCCTGACCCCTTTTCCTTACCTTTGCAAATCCTGAAAATGAGGCATTAAGCACATGAATAACATCCGCAATTTCTGCATCATCGCACATATAGACCACGGTAAAAGCACTCTGGCCGACCGGCTTTTGCAAAGCACCGACACCATCGCCGAAAGGGAAATGATGGACCAGGTGCTCGACGATATGGACCTGGAAAGGGAAAAGGGAATTACTATTAAGAGCCATGCCATCCAGATAAACTATAAACATTCTGATATGCAGGAATATATTCTGAACCTGATTGATACTCCCGGGCATGTGGATTTTAGTTACGAAGTGAGCCGGGCGCTGGCTGCCTGCGAGGGCTGCCTGCTGTTAGTGGATGCCACCCAGGGCATACAGGCCCAGACTATCAGTAATTTATACCTGGCAATTGACAATGATCTTGAAATCATACCTGTCATTAATAAAATTGATATGGACGGGGCAATGATTGAAGAAGTAGAGGATCAGATTGTGGACTTGATCGGCTGCAAACGGGAAGATATCCTGCATGCCAGCGGCCGTACCGGTGTGGGAGTTGACAAGATACTGGAGGCCATTGTAAGCCGCATTCCGGCTCCTAAAGGCGACCCGGAAGCGCCACTGCAGGCCCTTATTTTCGATTCCGTATTTAATTCCTTCCGCGGCATTATTGTTTACTACCGTATATTGAACGGCTCTATTAAAAAGGGCGACCTGGTAAAATTTGTTTCAACAGGCCAGGAATATGAAGCAGATGAAGTGGGCATACTGAAACTAAAAATGACAGAAAGAAATGAAGTGGGCTGCGGCGATGTAGGCTATATTATTACCGGCATTAAAAATGCAAAAGAGGTGCATGTGGGTGACACCATTACGATTGCTTCCAACCCCGACCCACAGATGATACAGGGTTTTGAAGAAGTGAAGCCCATGGTGTTTGCCGGCATCTTCCCGGTGAACACGGATGATTTTGAAGAACTGCGGGACTGCATGGACAAACTGCAACTCAACGATGCCTCCCTGACCTATGAACTGGAAACTTCACAGGCTCTTGGTTTTGGTTTTCGCTGCGGCTTTCTCGGTATGCTGCACATGGAGATTATCCAGGAAAGGCTGGAGAGAGAATTCAACCAGACGGTGATTACCACTGTTCCCAACGTAAGTTTTATCGCTTACACCACCAAGGGGGAGAAGGTGACGGTAAATAATCCTACTGAGTTCCCCGACCCGGTAAAGACGGAAAGAATAGAAGAACCTTTTATCAAAGCACAGATCATTACCAAACCCGAATACATCGGCAACATCATGACCCTCTGCCTCGGCAAGCGGGGCATATTGATGAACCAGAGCTACCTGACGCAGACAAGAGTGGAACTGATTTTTGAAATGCCGTTAACTGAAATCGTTTTTGACTTTTACGATAAGCTGAAATCACAAACCAGGGGATATGCTTCTTTCGATTATCACCCGATTGGTTACCGTGACAGTGATATTGTGAAAATGGACATCCTCCTCAATGGCGATAAAGTAGATGCGCTTTCGGCTTTAATACACAGGAGCCGGGCACAGGATTTTGGCAGAAAGCTTTGTGAAAAGCTGAAAGAACTGGTACCCCGGCAGCAATTCCAGATTGCCATCCAGGCAGCTATAGGAGCAAAGGTGATAGCCAGGGAAAATATTTCTGCCATGCGCAAGGATGTAACAGCCAAATGCTATGGCGGTGACATCAGCCGGAAGCGCAAACTGCTGGAGAAGCAGAAAGAAGGAAAAAAGCGGATGAGGCAGATAGGTTCTGTAGAAGTACCGCAGGAGGCTTTTCTGGCAGTGCTGAAGCTGGATGATTAGGAAGCAAGTCAGAAGCTTAAAGCCAGAGGCGCCGTGTGATGTTTTTTGTTACCGGCATTGCAGTACTTTAGTCATTAAATGAGGTTATCGAAAATTATACGGTATCCTTTCTACCTGCTTGGGTTCATTTCGAAACCCAGAGAAAAAGGATCACTGCCACCGGATATTGCAGCCGATACGGCCTTCCTTGAATTATACAGGAAGGTAAAGCAGTACAGCATGGTGGACCTGGAACGGAGCTATGCCCTTTACCAGGCGGTGAACTATATCCTGAAGAATAAGATCCCCGGGGATTTTGTGGAATGCGGCGTATGGAAAGGGGGAAGCTGCATGCTGGTAGCTTACAGTTTATTACAAGCTGGTGTTTCAGACAGGACAATATGGCTTTATGATACATTTGCAGGTATGGCAATGCCCGGTGAGAATGACGGGGAAAAGGAAAGAAAAGAATGGGAGCTGCATAAAAAAAGTGGAGGAAAAAACGACTGGTGCTTTGCATCCGTGGACGAAGTGCAGGCCAATATGAAAAAGACCGGTTATCCGTTTGAGAAACTCAGGTTTGTAAAAGGAAAAGTGGAAGAATCTATTCCTGATGCTGTTCCAGTCAAGATAAGTTTACTGAGGCTGGATACGGACTGGTATGACTCAACAAAACATGAACTGTTGCACCTGTACCCCTTACTTGAGAAAGGCGGGGTATTGATCATTGATGATTACGGTGTGTGGCAGGGCGCCAGGAAAGCAACAGATGAATATTTCAACAATACAGTTTACCTGCATCGGTTGGACTGGAGTGCAAGACTTGTAATCAAGTAAGACATGGATTCTGCAGCTTTTTACGATAAATTTATCGACTACCAAATTGAATCCGGCATTAATGACCGGATAGCGGGTCTGTACAAAAGGTCATGCAAAACGGGACTTACCACAGCGTCCCATGTGCTGGAAATAGGTTGCGGTATCGGTACACTTACATATTTACTGCTGAAGAAAGTAAGAACGGGCAGGATTGAATCAGTGGATATCAGCCCAAAATCCATCGAGTTTGCCCAACATCATTTGAAAGCAGCTAACCTTTCTTTTCATGCAGCAGATATACTTGGTTTTGAACCGCAGCAAAAATTATTTGACAGGATTTTATTGTATGATGTGCTGGAGCATATTCCGCTGGAGCAGCACCCACAGGTTTTTCAGCGGATCAGACGGTGGATGAATGATGAAAGCCTGCTGCTGATAAATATTCCCAACCCGGCATATATCCTGTATGATCAGAAAAACAACCCGGCTGCTTTGCAGGAAACCGATCAGCCGGTTTATTTAGCACCCTTATCCGCAGCGCTGACTTCAGCCTCACTGGATATACTTTCAATAGAAACTTACAGTGTGTGGGTGAAGGAAGACTACCAGTTTATCATTGTGAGAAAGAGAAAAGAGTTTGAAGAAAAAATATTGAGTGATAAAAGGAATTTCTTTCAGAAAGCTGCTGTATGGTTCAAAAGAAAATGGTGGAGAATGAAGTATCCTTATCCTCCAAAACAGGCCCGCCGCTCAGCTGAGTAACTGTTTCCACATTCCATATATTCTTTCGGGGCTGAAGTTGCCGGCCTGTACCCGTGCGTTGCTGCTCATTTCTTCCATTCTATCCTTATCGGTGACCAGTATACCGACCGCAGCTGCCAACTCCTGTACATTCTCTTTTTTCACCAGGATGCCGTTTTTGTTTTGCTGAATGATATGCCGGGGCCCGGTATCGCAGTCAAAAGCAATACAGGGCAGGCCATTGCTCATGGCTTCCAGCAGCACCAGCGGGAAGCACTCGTTTCTGGATGTCATGACAAACAGGGAAGCATTTCTGTAATCTTTTGTAATATCCGTTTTGTCAGCAGGCTGGTAAATAAGTTGTTTGGATAAATTTTCTTCTTTTATAAAATCCAGGAAAACATCTTTCTGTTCGCCATATCCAATTACTTTCCATTTTAGTTGCGGGTTTTGCGAAAGAATGATCTTTGCAGCAGCCATCAGCAGGTCAATGCCTTTGATATGGTTGAAGCGGGTAACGCTTAACAAATCATACCCCGGTTTATCTTTTCCTGAACCAGGTGTTAATTGCGGCGGCGCTATAAAATTCGGGATGACACAGGGTTTTTTGCTGTACTTCCAGTAGAATTGCTTTTCATCTTTGTTGAGTGTGACAATAGTATCCAGCCTTTTGTAAGTATAGCGGAAAAGAAATTTCCAGAAACCATTTAATTGTTGCACTGCGAAATGATGGTGCTCCCATGAGCATACCTTTGTAAACTTCCTGGCCCCGCCCAGCACAGCAGCCACCGCAAATGGGTATTCAGAACAGATAACATAACCGGGTTGTATTGCCTTCAGTATCCGCTTTACTTTCTGTATATCCTGCCACAGCCATATCTTCCGGCTGATGGCATTTCCTTTCGGCGTGATGCCGAATGTAACCGGCTGGTGAACAATTTTTACATCTTTGTGAATGGGATAAAATGTATCAGCCGTGTGGTCAAGAATGAGCAGGGTAACCGGGTGCCCTTTTTGGGCAAAGAGATTAGCTGTTGTGATGACAGCTTTTTCATAACCGCCGGGTACATGCAGGTAGGAACAGGCGATGACGATATGACACTGTGGCGACAGGGCTTATAATTTTTCAGCAAGTTTAAACAAGAAACGTTTCAGACGGGTGCGGAGCCTTAGTTTATGTTTCAGCTCATAGAAAACGGTATCATAGCGGGCTGGTGACAGGTTATCGAGGTTTTGTAACAAGTCAAAACCATTTTCGGAAAGCAGGCGAATATATTCGTCGAGATAAGGCCGCAGCAGGACATCATTTCTGTTCAGTATATTCACGATAGTGTCTTTGGCAAAATGGATGAAAACCGGTTCAAATTGCTTATTGATAAGCAGTCGGCCATCTAACATTTCTCTTTTGCAGGTTTGAATGTTCCAGGAGGCCAGGTTGCAGCCCTGGTGCTTAAGAATATGAACATCGTCAAATTGTGCGGGTAGAATATCAAGATATTTCTGGTCATCGTAGATACCAAGTTCCGGGTTTCTTTCCATTTTGTAGTGGCACATGCCTGCCCACCAGTGAATGGCAGGAAGCCCTTTTTGGCTGGCGGCCACAAATCCTGCATTATACAGCCCGTTGCGCAACACTGGTAACACACTGTCCTGGCTGTTAATGAGGTTCAGATCGGCCCAATGCGGGGTGAGTAATACCGAATGAACATCAAGCAGGTTCTTTATAAAATCAATATTGCCTGAAAAAAAAAGATCAGGGTCAAGAAAGATGACTTTATCATAACCTTGTTGCAATAAGTGACCCATTAAAATAGGTTTTAACGCCCACCGAAAAATATCAGTATTAGTGTGAGCATATTTTCTTTCAATATCGTTGAAAAAATGGCCTTTTGCAAGTTCCGATTTGCTGATGATCTTTAAATTCGATTCTGCTGAAACCGACTCGTTATCAACAAGCAGCACATAAAAATTTATTCCAGCACAGTTTTTTTTTAGTGATGTATGCAATACACTGGCCAGTGGCAAGTAATTCCTTGTTATAATAGTGCAGCATGTCATTATCCGTTCAGCTATTTGTGTTTAAGGAACCGAATAAAAATTTTGATAAAATGCCATCCTGTATGAAATGGTGTCCGTAAAACTTTTTTATATGAAAGCAGCATCTCTTCTTTTTTTTCAAAATGCTCAGGATGTACCAGTGGCAATACAGTTCTTTCATGCATTGTAATGGAAGGATATTTTTCTTTCGCTTCATTCTTTACAAAGAATAACAGGTTTTGCCGGTAGCAGGCATCAATTTTTTTGTTGAACCATATTTTTTCCCGTATAAAATCATACGGCGAAAAATTTTCATTTTTGAAAATCTCAATCCAGTAATCTGGGTATTGTTCATTTATGTGATTTACACCACCCTGACCGGGTATTGCAGCAGAAAAAAGCACTACTTCACCAAACTGACAAATCGAATGTATAAAATTTACTGCGGAATCTGGGCTGATGTGTTCAGCTACTTCCAATGATGTGACAAGATCAAATTTTCGTGAAGGATATATCATTTTTTCAAGATCTGCAATCTGAAAGTTTTCCATATCAATCAGAAGTTGTTCAGGCCTGATGTGTTTGCCATCTATTCCATGTATTTCTGTTGCACCCTTTTTCTTCCATTCAGCCAACCATGCTCCAGTCCCGCAACCAATATCAACTACTGATGCCGGCGAAATAAAACTTTGTATAACCGAGATAACTTCGGATGCTGACGCAGATGATCCAGGTTCTATGGATTGATAATATTTTCTATTGTATAATTGTCGTTTCAAATTTATTTAGTCTTTTAGTTGCCACAAACCACGGTCAAGATAGAGGCACATATTATCGTACCAACCCCATTCCGGCTCGGGTAAATTAAGCATATCCACTTCAAAAAAACAATCCTCTATCTCCTGGTATTTTGTTTTTTGTTTTGATTCAGCCAGGTGGACTTTCAGGAAATAGCCGCCTTTGTAAAGTTTTACTTCGGGAAATGTGAACTCAATACGGTTAATACCCTTTTTGCGGCATATTGGCATATCTGCATCAAATATCCAGTTATGTAGAACAGCCTGATTGTTTACTCTATTGATAACCTGGAAAGCAAGCGCCATATTTTTTGTATCGGCCGACGGCATATTGATCTCAAAGATCACTGCCATGGGTTTGCCATAAGCCTGTATTGACCCGCCTTCGGATGTTACCAGCTCTATCCGGTTAACAGAAGGACTGGAAGCGTCCGGCGGCGCTGTAAAAACAAAACCGGATAATTTTAAAGTAGTATAAGCTGAAAGAACTTTTGCTGTATGGCCGGATTCTTTAATGACCCCTTTATCCATCAGAATAGCTTTGCTGGTAAGAGTGCTAACCGCAGCAAGGTTATGACTTACAAACAAAATCGTCCTTCCCTCTTCCTTGCTCACTTCTTCCATTTTCCCCAAACATTTTTTCTGAAATTCCATATCACCCACGGCCAGCACTTCATCAATTAATAAAATTTCAGAACGAAGATGTGCTGCAACTGAAAAAGCCAGCCGCATTTCCATGCCCGAACTGTAATGCTTTAGCGGTGTATCAATGAATTTTTCCACTCCGCTAAAGTCAATGATGGCGTCCCGTTGCTTGTCAATTTCATTTTTCTTCAACCCGAGTATAGAACCGTTCAGGTAAATATTTTCATGGCCTGTCAGCTCCGGGTGAAAGCCGGTACCCACTTCCAGCAGGCTGCCTACCCGGCCCCGTATCAGCGCTTCGCCGGTGGTGGGGGGGGTGATGCGGCTGATGATTTTCAACAGGGTGCTTTTACCGGCGCCGTTACGGCCGATAATGCCCACCCGTTCCCCCGGCATAATATCAAGATGGATTCCCTGCAGCGCCCAGAACTCTTCCACTCCCTTTTTATGTGTGCTGAAAATATTCTTTACAGAGTTGCTGATAACATCCCGCAACGCAATGTACCGTGTGCTGGTGGCGAGCCGGTAGCGTTTGCCCAGGTTCCGTATTTCTATTGCAGGCTTCATCAGGCGTGGTCAGCAAGATATGCTTCTGTTTTTCTGAAATAATAAATGCCGGTTATAAATAATAGTAATGCGGAAACAATACCAATTCCAATTACCTCCATGTCTATCCTTCCTCCGTTCAGCGGCGTCCTGAATAATTCAATGGCTGCATTTACGGGGTTAAGCGCCAATACATATTTCAGCCAGCTTTGCTGCACCTGTTGCAACGGATATATTACCTGTGAGGCAAAAAATAAAAACTGCAACAGGAATGGAATGGTGTACCGGAAGTCACGGTATTTTACATTCAATGCAGCTAAAAAAGTACCTGCACCGAAACCTGCCACCAAAGTCAGTAATATACCTGCCGGGAAAAAAAGAATTGCCTGCCACTGAACCAGTTGCTTATATATTATACAAAAGACAAGAAATATAAGCAGGCCCATCAAAAAGTCAAACAGGGCCACCAGCACAGCCGAGCCAGGCACTATCAGCCTGGGGAAATATATTTTTTTGATGATAGCCGCATTTTGAATCATGCTTTCGCCGGCATGGGAAACAGCAGCATGAAAAAGGTTCCAGATGATAAGGCCTGACAAAACAAAAATGGGGTAGGCCACCGGTGTGGTGTCAATTTTCCATGATTTAGTGAACAACAAAGTAAATATCAGCATCAGGCCAAGTGGCTGAAGCAATGCCCAAAAAATGCCGAGAAAGGTTTGTTTGTATTTTACCTTAATATCCCGCCAGGTAAAAAAATAAAAGAGTTCCCGGTATTGCCATAGCTCCCTGAGGCCCAAAGAAAAGCCTTCGGGTGGTTTTATCCGATGCTCTGTTTTTTCCATCGGCGTAAAGATACCCAATGAAGCTTAAAAAGGGAAGGGAGTAAATTGAATCAGTTGTCGTAGTTGACAGCCGGCCGGTTGCCTTCTTTCGTCTTATTCTTATCTGTTTTTTCCTGCAGTTTTTTTTCATCACGGTTCCCTTTGGGGTCCAGCAGGGGTTCACCTACCGGGGCCTGTCCGTCTTGCAGTTTAAAGGTGAAGACTTTGTCTATATGTACCCATTTTCCGTTTTCCCATTTAAAACCTTCCTGGTCGCCGTCAGGTACCAGGGTCCAGGCAAGCTCGGGTTGTTCAGTTTCGGAGATCAGGTGATCCACCAGGATCATTTCCAGTTCGGGGATATAATTTACCAGCACCCTTGTGCCTTTTTTGTACTCAATGCCAAACCTGTATTTTGGTTTGCCGGGGATGCTGTCTTTTTCGTAACTAAAGTAAGGCCCGCCAAATACCGGTTCGTTCTTTTCATTAAAAGTGAGCACTTCCATCCACTTCATGCTGCTTTGTGCCCCATTGGGGTCGAAGCCAAACAGTGTGTAATAGCTCTTGCCTTTATGCTGTGTTTTGAAGATGTTATAATACACAGCGCCAATCCAGTTGGTGCGGTAGCGAACAGAATCTTCCGGTTTGTCCGTGAATTCTGAAACATCCCTGAGCGGTAGTAGTTTCAGCGAGCCATTCGCAGTTTTAAACTGTATGGCGCCCCGCTGCCGGTGATAGTAATCATCATAGCTGATGTTCCAGGAATAGATGCGAAATGCAGAATCCGGAGCATACAGTTTGGAAATGCCGAGTACGGAGTCAAAAGGATAATAAAATGAGTTTTTGATTTGCAGTGCCCTTACCAGGGTTTTGGTGAAGATACTGTCTGATACCATCCGGTCTTCCGTAAGACTGTCAGTATTCAGGTACATCGCATATTCCTTAAGCGTATCTTCCCGGGCCCTCAGTTTTTTCAGATCAGAAGGGCTGATTTTCTGGCTGAATGCTGCAAGGCCGGATGATATAATAGCTAGTATGCAAAGGAAGTTTTTCAACAACTGATATTTGATTTTCAGTGCAAATTTACCTGCTTACAGATGCCTGTAACGCCAAAAGGGTTGTAAAATTTTATGGCGGGTCATAAACTATCTGCAAATGAGGGCAAGGAGCTGAACCGGAGGTCAATATCGGGGTGGGGGAAAGCCATATCGGGGTTAGTAGTGGCCACAAATACACTGTACATACCGGCACAGCGGGCAAAGAGCATATCACCGGGTTTATTGCCTACGGTGATAGATTTTGAAAAGTCAATTTCCGGAAATTCTTTTTTCGCATGAAAAGCCATACCGGGGTTGGGCTTACGGTCGGGATGTTGGTTATCAGTACTGGTGCAGTAATAAATTTTGTCAATCCGTCCGCCGGCCTTTTCAATAGCAGCCTGCATCTCAGCATGAATGATACGGAGGTCTTTTTCGGTCATCAGCCCTTTGTCCACACCCCGCTGATTGCTGACAATAATGATTTTTCCAAACCGGTTTGCCATTATCCGCAAGGCTTCATTAACCCCCTCATTAAAAACGAACTCCTCCCAGTTTCGGATATAATCTCCTTTTTTTTCCTGGTTGATCACTCCGTCGCGGTCAATAAAGAGGGTCCAGCTTTTATCTATGGCTTTTAAATTAAGAGGCGGTTTGGCCAGTTCCGTTTGCGCACGGTTATAATCTTCCGGTATGCCGATGTCGATAAAATATTTATCCTGCACCAGGCCGTAAATGCGGCGCTTGGAATAAAGTTTTTCGAGATAATCTTTTTCAAAAGAGAATTTTGAAGGGAATTCCTCATCAAGAAATTTTGGAATGTTCAGTATGTATATCCCTGCGTTGATATTACCTGCCGGGTAGAACTGTTTTTCTTTGAACCTGCTTACCATGTTATCGCCGTTTGTTTCCACCACACCGTACCTGTCAAAGTTTTTCATTGGCTTCAGCAGCAAGGTACACTCCGCCATATTGTTGTTATGGAACATAGCTGCTTCATGCAGGTCAGCTTTGAACAGTGTGTCGCCGTTTACTACCAGCACATCTTTTTCTGTCGTTTTTGTACAGGCAAGCTGGATGGCGCCGCCGGTGCCCAGCGCCTCTTGTTCTATTGAGCATTGAAAATTGAGCGTTGAGAACTGAGCATTCAGATAGATTTCTATCATATCATGCTTGTATCCCAGCGAGATAATGAATTTCTCTATGCCCTGGCTGCGTAAATAGTTTATGACATGAAAGAGAAACGGTCTTCCGGCGACAGGCGCCATGGATTTAGGCAAATCAGGAACTGTATCCCTAAGCCTTGTGCCTAATCCACCTGCAAGTATAATGCATTCCCGGGTCATTCGGAGTTTTTCTCAACTCCCCCTTAGGGGGCTGGGTAAATTTTTTCTTCTACCAGTTGGCAAATAATATGGCCTACGGTGATATGGGATTCCTGTATGCGTGGGGTATCGTTCGACGGGATATTGATGAGGTAATCAGCAATATCTTTCATCTTACCTCCGCTTTCCCCGGTAAGGGCCACAGTAATCATTTCTTTTTCTTTGGCTGCTTCAAATCCTTTGAGAATGTTGGATGAATTGCCGGATGTGGAGAGACCAACCAGCACATCTCCTTTTTGCCCGATGCCATCAATCATTCTTGCATACACCACATCGTAACCATAATCATTTGCCACAGCTGTTAAATAAGAGGTATTGCAGTGAAGCGCTTCAGCCGGCAAAGCTTTTCTGTCTGTATAAAACCTTCCGGAAAATTCAGCAGCCAGGTGCTGCGCATCGGCAGCGCTGCCGCCATTGCCGCAGAAATAAACCCGGTTGCCTTTTTTAAAGGCGGCTGTGATGGCATCAACTACTTTTGAAATTGTTACAAGCAGCGCTGCATTATTCAGCACCTGCCGCTTCGTATCAATTGACGCCTGAATTATTTTTTTAACTCTCTCCATTTTTGTTTTTTAAAGCCGTTAACGAATTTTCAAATAAGCGAGGGCTGTATGCTGGTGGCTTCCTCCTTCACAGGAAGTCGGAAGGAGGCCACTAAACAGTCCATGTCTTTAGTCCATGCTCCACAAACTGATAGTTACGAACCTGTCCGCCAAAGTTCTCCAAACTTTTTATCACTTTATGTTTTGTATTAACAGGGCAATAAAAGATCATGAAACCACCGCCCCCGGCCCCGGATATTTTTCCGCCGGTTGCGCCGGCTTTTTTGGCGGTTTCATAAATTTCTTCCATCAGCGGGTTACTGATGCCTTCCGCCATTTTTCTTTTTTGCTGAAAGCCAAAATCCAGTATCTCCCCGATTTCATTCAACCGTCCCTTCAGCAATGCTTCTTTCATCATCTGTGCCTGCTGTTTTAGCTGGTGCATGGCTTCAATAGATTTTTCTTTGTTGTCGGTTACGTTTTTGCTTTGTCTCCTAATAATTTCAGCTGACTCCCGGCTGGTGGAAGTGTAATACAGTACCAGGTTATTTTCCAGTTCAAACAAATGCTGTTGTTTTACCCGCAGTGGGTTCACTATCACTTTATCATCTGCATAAAATTCCATAAAGTTCACGCCGCCAAAAGTAGCCGCATACTGGTCCTGTTTTCCGCCGGCCAGTCCCAGGTCGTTTCGTTCAATATCATAGGCATAATGGGCCATATCATACTCACCCAGCGGCATCCGCAGCATTTCAGTAAAAGCGCCCAGAATAGCAACTACCAGTGTGGATGAAGTGCCTAAGCCCGAACCCGCAGGCGCTTCCACAAAAGTGGAAAGGCGGAAGCCCTGTTCTTTTATACTCCTTCCGGCGGGTTCATCCCCGTCGGTACCGGCACGGGCGGGCGGGCGGTCATAATCTTTTAGAATACGATTATAAACGCCTTTCAGCAAATCAAGTGTTCCGTCGGCGGGTAATAATGTACCGGGTTCAAACTCCTGTTTCTCGTTCCTGTCTATCGCCTCCAGTGTGATTTTGTTGTCGCTGTTGGATTCAATGGTGGCATTTGCATACAATGATATGGTGGCATTGAGTATAGCGCCGCCATAAATATCGCTGTAAGGGCTTACGTCAGTGCCACCGCCTGCCAGGCCAATTCTTAAGGGGGCTTTACTTCTGTATATCATTTGCCAGGTGAGAAATAGCGCTGACCATAATTGCCCAGCTATACTTTAGTTTCTCGTTGCGAAGATGCGGAATAAAATATTCTTCTCCTAATTGGTAAAACTGCCGGATACCTGCAGCGATGGCTGCAGGATTGGGTTCTACTACCAGTCCCGCTTTTTTATCCGGCACCAGTGATGGCAGCCCCCCAACATTAGTAACTACCATTGGTTTTTCAAAATGATAAGCAAGGGGAGTAACGCCGCTCTGTGTGGCATCACGGTAGGGTTGTATCACTGCATCGGCAGCGCAGAGGTAGTATTTTACTTCACTGCCGGGAATGAAATCAGTGCGGAGAATTAACTGGTCTTTTATACCAAACTTTTCTATTTGTTCAAGGTATGGTTTTCTGTCTTCATAGAATTCACCGGCCACTAACAGTTTAAGGTTTAAAGTTGCAGGTGCAATGGTCGTTAAATGCGACATGGCTTCAAAAAGCAGGTCTAACCCTTTATACTTACGGATAAAGCCGAAAAAGAGAATGATATTGTCATTTTCCTGCAGCCCAAGATGTTTTCTCGCTTCAGCTTTTGGAATAATCTCACCGAAATTATCGTACAAGGGATGTGAAACTAATTGGGCCGGTTTTATTTTTTGAAACAACCGCAGGTCAGCCATCACTTTTTCACTCATGGTGATAAAGGCATCACAGCTTTTAAGGAAATATTTTGTGAAAGGCCGGTCGCCAAAACGCCTCTCATGCGGTATTACATTATCAGCTATGCAGATGATTTTGGTATGTTTGTTTTTTCTGACCTTTCTTAATATCGTTCCCAGAGCAGGACCCATAAAAGGAAGCCAGAACCTAACCACAATAATATCGGGTATTTCTTTTTTCAGCCGGTTGCCAATCTTTATCCAGTTGAAAGGGTTGATAGCGTTGATGACTGTATGAATGGTAATATTTCGGGGAGCAGGTTCATCGCTGTATTGTGTTTTGCCGGGAAAAAGAAAAGAAGGATACTGCAGGGAAAAAGAATAAATGGAACAGTTATGCCCTTCGTCCAAAAATTGTTTAGCCAGCCGCTGGTTGAAAGTAGCCAATCCGCCCCGCAGGGGATGAGCAGGCCCTATGATTATTATTTTTTTCTTCACAGGAAGGAAGAGGGGGTTATCAGTTGCAGGCTTTTGATTTTATTGAAATTTTTTTGTTTAGAGTTGCCAAAGGGAAATTATGATTTACAGCCGAAGCCGCTATAATGAGATCTTTAAAATCAATGAGTGAGTTCATTCCTTTCAGTTCTTTTGAAAGAGAAACCGCTCTATGGGTGATGGAACCAGTAAACGGGATGATAATAAAGTCTGAAAACAAATTCTCCCAGAACGATTTTTGTTGCGGGATGCAGCCTGCATAAATTTCATAATGAACCACAACAGGAATAATAAAGCCGGAGTATCGCAAAGACAATTTCGGAAATAAAGTATCTGACTTGTTTTTCTTTCTGAAGTATTCAATTAAAACGGATGAATCAAGACAAATTAAACCTTCCATTTTCTCATCCATGTATTTATCTTTTCATATTCTTTGACCTGTTTTTTTGTCATAGTAGGACCCTGCAGTAATTTTTTGTACAATTCAACCTGCTTTTTGGTAGGCTTGATATCCGCAAATTTAATTTTAAAATTGTGGCACCCATATGATTTTCTTTTGATAAAGGTACTCAAATTCCGGTTTTCTTTTCTACAATATATGCATTCCTGGAGGGGGAGTTCCGGGAAATAAGCTCCCCGATAAAACCAGCCAGAAACAGCTGCATACCTATAATAAGTGAAGTGAGGGACAGGTAAAAACCGGGTTTATTGGTAAGACTGAAGTCTTTCAGCATGAATTTGGATACGATGAGATAAATCGCAATCCCCAGACCCAGCAGGAAGAACAATGTGCCCCATAGCCCGAAAAAATGCATGGGCCGTTTAGAGAATTTGCCCACAAAGGTGATGGAGAGCAAATCGAGAAAACCGTTTACAAACCTGCTCCATCCGAATTTTGATTTGCCATATTTCCTGGCCCGGTGCTCCACTACTTTTTCGCCGATTTTTTTATAGCCCGCCCACTTGGCCAGCACGGGAATATAACGGTGCATTTCGCCATATACTTCAATACCTTTTATTGTCTTGTTTTTATATGCTTTTAGTCCGCAGTTAAAGTCATGTAGTTTAATGCCGGATACACTTCTTGTTACCGCATTAAAGAATTTGGAAGGGATATTTTTGGTGAAGGTATTATCGTAGCGTTTTTTCTTCCAGCCGCTTACCATGTCATAACCTTCCACAGTAATCATTCGGTTCAGTTCTGGAATCTCATCCGGACTGTCTTGCAGGTCCGCATCCATCGTTATCACCACATCGCCGCTGGCGGCACGGAAGGCTTCGTTCAACCCGGCAGACTTTCCATAGTTGCGTTGGAATTTGATGCCTTTGATATTTGAATTTTTTGCCCTGAGGCTTTCGATCACTTCCCAGGAGTTATCACTACTGCCATCATCCACAAAAATCACTTCGTAGCTGTAATGATTTTCATTCATCACCTTTTCAATCCATGCCGTCAGTTCCGGCAACGATTCTGCTTCATCAATAAGTGGTATGACGATGGATAAATCCATGTATTATTTTCTGCGGGTTAATAAAGCAGCGCCTGCGGCAGTTACCCCGGCGCCAATTATCAAATATCCGAAAATTGCGCCTGAAACCAGTTTCAGGATGTATTGTTTTTTGAAAGTAGCGACTTCTGATTCAATATCAGCAGGCATTTTATCCTTTGATTGTACCAGTCTTTCCTTGTAGGCTGCTGCAGTTTTTTCTGTAAACTCCGGGTGCATACGGTTGAATATCCAATAAAAAAGGGCTATGCAGAGTGTTACCACAATAAAGCACCTGAAGCCCTGTGCAAAGAGGTCAGCAAATTTTCCGGTAAAAGATGAAGACTTGCGGTAAGCCAGTAATGTCCAGGTAATGCCGAGTCCGTAAATACCATATACTAAGTATTGCAGGCTGCTGCCGGCATCTTTGCTTGTGTTGAAAACAACTAAAATAGCAGCTACCATTAATACAGCCGTGATAAGTCCTTTTACAGCAGGGGAGATTCGTATTGGCATCTGCAGTTTAGTTTATAACAACGTTATTGTTATTGATGATACCAATCACCTTTCCTGTAAGTTCTTTTCGGGTGAAAGGAGAGTTTTTTGATTTGGACCGGATATCATTATCAGTGGGTGTCCATTTTCTTTCGGGGTCGAATAATGAGATGCAAACTGCTGAGCCTTCCTGAATTGATGCTGTGTGCAACCCGAATAGTTTTCTTGGATTTGCCGAAAACAGTTCAACGAGCCTGTCAATATTAATCCGCGGCATGGCGGTTTTCACCACAGCAAAAGCAGTCTCCAGCCCCGTCATCCCATATTTGGCATATTCAAACTCAATCACCTTGCTGTCATATTCATGCGGCAAATGATGAGATGCGATACAGTCAACACTGCCGTCTTCCACTCCTTTTTTTAATGCCTCCCGTTCCTCTTTGGAACGAAGCGGCGGGTTTACTTTCAGGTTTGTATCGTAGCCGGTCAGGTCCTCATCGCAGAAGAAAAGATGATACGGAGTGACAGAGCAGCTTACTCCGATGCCGCCGTCTTTTCCCCTTTTGATGTACTCTAACGATTTTTTTGTACTGACGCCGGTGAAATGAAGCTTTGATTCCGCATAGCGGGCCAGTTTAATATCCCTTGCAACGATCAGTTCTTCGGCCATGGCGGGTTTGCCCGGTAATCCCAATTGAGTGGAAGTAATGCCTTCACTCATCAGCCCGTGCGGGTTGATGGTTTTGTCATCGGGCAATTGTAGTAAAATGCCATTAAAGGCTTTTACATATAGCAGCGCTTTTACCAGCAATCCGGCCGACTGAACACAATTGAGTCCATCGCCAAAAGCCATAGCGCCGCTGGCCCTCATATCATACATCTCTGCCAGCTCATTTCCTTCCGTATTTTTTGTGATAGCGCCGATGGGATGAATGTTCACCGGTAATGAGCGGCTTTTTTGTTTGATGTATTCCACCCCGGCTTTATCATGAATAACAGGCTTTGTGTTGGGTATTACAAAAACATCAGTAAACCCGCCGGCTGCGGCTGCGGCTGCGCCTGTTTCCAGTGTTTCTTTAAATTCATAGCCGGGGTCGGCAAAGTTGGCAAACAGATCCACCCATCCGGGAGAGGCATGCAGGTTTTCAGCCGCTATTTCCCGGTCAGCTTTTGTGGTTATTTTATTACCGATTCGGGTGATGATCCCGTTCTCAATAAAAATATCTGTGGTTTGTCCGTTGAAAGGAGAGAGGGGGTCAACGATGCGGGCCTGCTTAATGAGTAGCTTCATTAAGGGGCGAAGATAAAGCTTTGTTTTAATTGAAATGAAAAAGCCTGTATAACAGGCTTTAAGCGAGTCGGGCAGACTGGATTCGAACCAGCGACCCCTACGTCCCGAACGTAGTGCGCTACCGGGCTGCGCTACTGCCCGATTTTACTACAGTAGCTTTTGCGAAGGTAGAAAAAAGGGGAACCCGGTAGTTCCCCTTTGAAAAGTCGGGTGGACTGGATTCGAACCAGCGACCACTTGCACCCCATGCAAGTGCGCTACCGGGCTGCGCCACCACCCGAACAACCGGGCGGTAAATGTAGCATTAAACGGCCGAATTCCGAAAAGCTTATAAGATGATTTGGCAATGCTAATTCCCTTTAATAATATTCTTCAATTTCTTTTTCAGCGTATCTGCAGCCCTTTTTTTCAAGGTATCCTTTACATTTTTTATGGTGAGATTAGTGGTGTCAATTCCGGAATTGGCCAATTTCTCTTTTGCTTTCTCTTCAGCCTGCTTTTTCATGGCATCCAGCGAATCTCTTGTCTTTTTTGTGGCGCTGTCAAGCTTCGCTTTTACAAAATCTTTGGCCTGCTCTTCCACTTCTTTAATAGCATCTCCGGCCATTTTATCCAGGTTTACCGATACAGAAGGGCTGCTGATAGTACCGGTCACTTTCAGGTGCAGGCTCACTGTTTCGCCTGCTGAAACCGGGATTCCTTTTGCATTGGCTTTTGCCACCAGGTCGTTTACCAGGTTATTTCCCTTTGTTCCCATCACAGCCCTTGGGAGTTTCATCTTAATGGCATAATCCAGCGACTGGTCAAGCCCATGAAAACCGGCGATCTCCATTTCAATATCTTTAATCTTCACCATAAACGGCTTCACCAGCACTTTGCCGTTGGCAAACTCAAAATTATTTTTAATGTCTTTGACGCTGATGGATTTCAGGCGATCAACATCCATCACAGAAGCAATTTTTTCCAGCGGGGCAAATTTTTCCAGCACACCTTCGAGCAGCAGCAGGTTTCCTTTGCCGGTGAGGCTGTTCAGGAGCGGCATCATATCAGCATCGAGATTACCAGTCATGGACAACTGCGAATGGAGCTTGCCCGAAAGGTATTTGCCAATTGGCAGCAGGAATTGGATAGTGTTGTAGGCGTAGAATGCCTTTTGCACATTCATATTCTTTACATCATAGCTAAGGCTGATATCCGGTTTCTCTTTGTTTATTTTGGTGGAGTAAGAGCCATTGATAATAATACTGCCATCAAGCGCCTCAGCCTTTACATTTTGAAACAGCACTTTTTCGTCATTCATCAGTACGGTGCCGTTTATATTAACATAATCCACTTTGTCATACTTTACTTTGTTCACTGCGGCGTTGATAATAAAATGGACTCCCTGAGGAACCAGGAAAGGTCCGGATGGAGCTGTTGTAGCTGCCGGTGGATTGTTTTCATCAACTGCCGGGGTACCCATCCAGTCGTTCAGGTTCATATTAATGGCCGAAGCAGTGAGATTGCCTGTCAGCGGCTGGTTGTCCATCAAATAACCCACCAGGTTATTCATGGTACCCGTGGCACTGAAATTAGTGCTGAGATATTTTCCCGTCAGATTATTGAGAGTGATAGACTTTGGACTGAACAGCAGGGATGAAGCAGGGATGCTGACGCCGGTGGGATAATCTTTTGATTTGTAATTAACATTTGCGAAATCAGCGCTCCCATTCAATGTTATTTTATCGTACTCGCCTTTATTGATAGCGGCTTTGCTTCCGGCAAAACCCATATCGGCATTCAGCAACCCGCTGAGCGATTCGCCTGCTGGGAATGAAACGAACTGCTTCAGATTGTCCAGTGTCAGCCGTCCTTTGGCTTTACCGGAAAAATTAACTGCTGAAACCGGGTATTGCAGCTGCAAGACAAAATCAACCGGATCTTTTCCCAGTTCAATATGCCCCTGGGAAATATCAATGACTGTTTTATCAGCCACGCCTCCTGCATTTGTCATTGTTGCTTTTATATTGCCATTTTGAATGGGCTGGGGAAAATTCTTGTCTGAATAAAAAAGGTTCCTGATATCAAAGAACCCGCCTGCACTGAACGGGCCGGATTGTTGCTGGAGGGCTTTCAGCGGACCACGGGCAAAGGCATCCGACCATACATGGCCGGATAATTTTGTACCTGCATCCAGTTTTACGAATTTTGATAATTGCGAGAGATCCAGTTTTCCTTTTACCCCTGCATCAATATATTGGATGGTTTCAGGATTTTTATAGATGAAATGAAAGTCGAAAGGTTCTTTATCAAATTCAAAATGCCCCTTTGTGATGTCAATAACGGAATGGTCAGGCTTTCCGTCGGGGTTGAGTGCATGAAGGGTCAGATTGATATTCTTTACAGGTTTTGGCAGGTCGGGATATTGAAATGAACCGTTTTTCACCAGCAGCTTCACATCATAAGCAGGAATTTGTTGGGGGGAGTAGATGCCCTTTACAAAACCGCTGAGAGAAGCTACGCCGCTGGTCTTCATGCTGGCAAAATCTTTATTGTAGATGGCCGGAATCATGGAGAGAATGTTCTTAAAGTCATTCGAAGGGGAGCTGAACTTCACATCTATCTTAAATGTTTCCGTATTCAGCATCTGCACAAATCCTTCCACAGAAAGTTTCAGTGAATTCAGATGTATATCGTCCGTTTTAAAAGTGTAGGTATTGGTTTTGTTATCAATCTTAATATCGGCATCCAAATCTGTTTTGGTGTTTAAAAGATAAGGGATGCCATCCTGGATAAATTTAGCCGATTCTGCACTGGTGGAAGTGGAGAGGGTAAAAACATCGGCGGTGATGTCGCCGCCGCCACTATGGTTCAGGCCTTTCAGTTCAGTGTAAGTATTGGCCTGTTTGTCGGAATATTCCAGATAACCGCCGGTTATCTTATATTTTTTTAGGGACAGTTTGGAGTCAGCCTCTGTTGTATCTTTTAACCCGCTTGTATCGGTTGATGCCCGGGCAATATCCCAGTTGGCCCTTCCAAACTGGTTGACGAGTAAATGTATGCGAGGTTGCTGAAGATAGGCGCCATAAACTTTGATGTCTTTCCCTTTCAGTACGCTGAAGAGGCCGGCTGTTATATCTGTCTTGCCGGCTACTATGAGAGTGTCTTTTGCATAAAAATCTTTGCCCACAATGGTGAGGTCTTTAATGCTGACGGTGACTTTGGGAAAATGGCGGAACAAAGAAAGTTTGACATCCGTAAAATCAACTTTGGCGCTCAGTTGTTTGTTGATTTCTTTCTTTACCAGGGCCTGAACCTGTTTTTTAAACACAACAGGAACGATAAAAGCCAGCAGGACAAGGGAGAGCAGGGTAATGCCCGCAATCTTCAGAATTTTCTTCAGGATTTTCATAATCACTGACTTTGTTTGTACAAGTTACGGAATTGCAAGGATGGGGCCGTGATAAAACAAGATGCCCTGCATTATGCCCTTTTCAATTTTTCCTTTTTGCAATCATTTTAGCCTTACCAGTACTCCTTTCCGCTTGACAATGTTTTTATAGTCCCATTGTATGTTTTTCGATTTTCTGAGCCAGCGTTTCAGGTGTTTAGTATGGATCTCATCGGCAGAGGTATAGATGACAGACGCATCTTTAAATTTTCCAGTGCCGGGCAGCAGGGCTTCTTCATCAAAACCTGCACCGCTCCAGAACATAAGCCGGATACCGGCTTTTTGTTTGCTATAGCCAACGATGGGATTTCCTTCTAAGAACCAGACAGGGTGTGCATGCCAAATCTTGTTTTCCGCTTCCGGCAGGCCGGTGCTTATTTCTTTGGCAAGCAGGTTGCATATTTTTTTATCGCCGGGTAACAGTGCATTATTATATGCTTTGATGTCCTTGTTCATTTGCAAATATATCTGGTGGTTAAACCCGCAGGGAGCCACGAAAGCCTCTTGCCGCATAATACGATTCAGCCCCGTTGTGATAGGTAAATACTTGGTTGTAGCGGCGGTCGCAAAACAGGGCGCCGCCAAGTTTGCGAATAGCGTCCGGAGTTTTTATCCAGCTGGAAGTTTTCAAATCAAATTCTCCCAGTTGCTGCAGCTCCCGGTATTGTTCTTCCGTTAACATCTCAATACCCATTTCGGCTGCCATTCCCATAGCGTTGTTTTTCGGTTTATGTTCTTTCCTTGAAGCCAGAGCTTCCCCGTCATAACAGATGCTTCTGCGGTCTTTCGGAGTTTCTGCTGAACAATCATAAAAAATAAATTCATCTGCTTTTTTGTCAAAACCTGTAACATCTGGCTCTCCACCGGAGGTTTCCATTTGCTGTAGCGACCAGCATTTATCGGGTTTGGCAGCTAATCTTACCTGCACAATACTCCAATCCATGCCCTTGTGCCGGTTCATATTTTTTTCGAAACGGGATTTCAAGGTGTGGAGCAATTCTTTGATTTGTGCTTCGGATAATTTTTTTGTACTCATGTGAATTGTACTTTTAGTGAGATGATAAATATAAATAAATGATTTTTGTGTCTTGCATCAAAGAAAATGAAAGATCTACGGTGCACAGAAATAGGATCTTGGTATTCATCGTACTTATGTTTATTTATTTCTGTGATAATATAGCCAACAGGTTTTCTAAATTGATTATTGACATTTTGAATCCTTTGGTAAAGCCCATTTCAATCATTTTCTCCATGCGGGACAGCGACTCGTTATAAATAACAACCCGCACTGTTGTTTTTCCATCCTGTTCACTGAAACTGAAATCCCAGTCAGAACCCGGCAATTCGGAGTTTTCAGCGGCATCGGCAAAAGCATTATAAATTTTTGAAGTGGGTCTTCGGGCTGATTGAAGTGTATTCCTGGATAGCCCAGCGTTCCGTTCCTTCCGGGCTAACCATGGTATAAAATCTTTTGCCACCCACTTTGAAATCCTGATATTTTGTTTTAGATGACCAGGGCTTGGGCGCCACCCATTGATCAAGCATATCTGCATTGGTAAAAGCATCCCATACCAGCGGGAGGTCAGCATCAAATTTCCGGATGATGACTGCCGTTTTTGATGCTTTGTCAACAGTGAAATCAAACAATAGGTTGCTGTCCATTTTTTTTGTTTTTTCAATGTTAATAATACTGTAAGCAATATAGCTTAGTAAATAATTGGCCTCATCCTCTTATCATTCTCCAAAAGATAATGACGGTGCTTCAGTGAAAATCCAAACTATATATCTTCCACGTCATAATTAATACTAATCCAAACAAGCAGACTGCGTTTCTCCTAAGTTCCATCTTTGGGGGACAGGGGGCTAGTGATCATTTAACGGCAAACCCCTCTTTTGAAACTCTATCCAGTTTAGGTACTCCGGCGCCACACGATGTTCTTCCATGGTAATGCAATTATCCACCGGGCAAACGAGTTGACAGAGGTTGCAGCCCACACATTCCTCCTCTTTTACGGTGTATTTATTATATGGCTTACCGTAAGTGAGATTGATGGATTGATGCGAAGCATCTTCACAGGCGATATAACAAAGCCCGCAGTGAATACATTTATCCTGGTTTATTTTGGCAATATGATGATAGTTGATATCAAGATCTTCCCAATCGGTAATGTTGGGCACTGACTTGCCGATAAAGTCTTCTAACTTTTTAAATCCTTTTTCATCCATCCAGTTGTTCAGTCCTTCACACATGTCTTCAACAATGCGGAAACCATATTTCATAACCGCCGTACACACCTGCACATTGCTTGCGCCAAGAAGCATAAACTCCACCGCATCTTTCCAGGTACTTACGCCACCAATACCGCTGATGGGAACTTTATTGGTCACTTCATCCTGCGCAATCGTAGTAAGCATTTTCAACGCAATGGGTTTTACCGCCGGGCCGCAATAACCGCCAAACACACTCTTGCCCGCCACATAAGGATTGGGAACGAATGTGTCAAGGTCAACCCCGGTGACGGATTGTATGGTATTAATTAATGACAATGCATGGGTGCCAGCTTTCACCACTGAACGCCCCGTTGGCACAACAGAATGTACATTGGGAGTGAGTTTGGTGATGACAGGAATGGTGGCGGCTTCCATCACCCATTCCACTACCATACAGGCGATATCGGGGTCTTGTCCCACGGCGGCGCCCATTCCTCTTTCGGTCATGCCATGCGGGCAACCGAAATTGAGTTCAAGCCCATGTGCTCCGGTGTCTTCCACTTTCTTGATTAACTCATGCCAGCTTTTTCTATCGTTATCAGCCATCAGCGAAACAATCATGGCCCGGTCGGGGAAGAGTTTTACACACTCTGTAATTTCTTTCAGGTTTATAGCAAGCGGCCTGTCGCTGATAAGTTCAATATTATTGAGGCCCATCACTCTTTGTCCGCCGTAGTCCACAGCCGAATATCTTGAGGAAACATTTTTTACCTGCGAACCGAGTGTTTTCCAGACCACACCGCCCCAGCCGGCTTCAAAGGCCCGGAGGACGTTGTATTTTTTATCCGTAGGCGGGGCGCTGGCGAGCCAGAAGGGGTTGGGGGATTTGATGCCGAGGAAGGTTGAAGATATGTTTGCCATATTGCATTTTTTTTCACGCAAAGACGCCAAGAAGCCAAGGCGCAAAGGGTTATATTTTATTTGCTATCCGATGGATTCCATCTTTGATTAATGCTGTATTAAAATTTATTAATAATCCAAGTTTACAGTTTGTTAGTTTTAGGTAAGTAAGAACTTGTTTGTAATGGACCGGTGCTAAGGCTTCAATTGATTTTAACTCCACCACTACTTTATCATCTATAATTACATCTGCTCTGAATCCTATATCCATTTTTACTGTTTCATGAATCAACGGAACTGGATGTTGTCTTGAAAAAGGAATTCCTGTTTTTGCCCATTCGTAGCAGAATATTTCTTCATACACAGATTCAAAAAGTCCGGGGCCATATTGAGTATGAATTTTGAAACATAAGTCAACAACCAGCTTTGCGATTTCGTTTTCTGTCATACAAACTTTTATTGTTTCTCGTAAAGTCGCCAAGGAGCAAAGACGCAAAGTTCTTTGCGCCTTACTTACTTTGCGTCTTTGCGTGTAATATATTTTAAGATAGCCGCAGCCCCGTCTTTTCCTGCCTGCACCGCATCCACTACTTCCTTTCCGCCATTCACGGCATCACCACCGGCAAATACACCTTTGATGTTTGTTGCACAGTTATCATTGATAACAATCTTTCCGTTCTTATTATCAAGTCTTGACTTCTTTACTAAATTTTCAAACGGCACTTGTCCCGCTGCTTTGATGACCATGTCAACATCTAACGAAAATGTTTCACCCGTATCAACCGGGCTTCTTCTGCCGCTGGCATCGGGTTCGCCCAGTTTCATTTTGCTGCAAACGAGTTGTTTTACTTTTCCGGCACTGCCTTTTATTTTTTTTGGCGCTGCCAGCCAGATAATTTCACATCCATCCAGCATGGCAATATCCAGTTCGTGTTTGGTGCAGGACATTTCGGCTTCAGTTCTTCTGTACAACATCGTTACTTCTTTGGCGCCGAGGCGTTTTGCCTGTGTAGCGGCATCAATAGCCGTCATGCCCATGCCGATGACGGCTACTTTATCACCAACCGGTACGGATGAATATCCATTTGCCCGTATGTCATAGATGAACTTTATTGCATCCACCACGCCTTCTAATTTTTCTCCGGGAATATCTAATTGTCTCGCCACACCCACACCAATCCCGAGGTAAACTGCATCATATTCTTTTTTCAGTTGTGCTAATGAAATGTCTTTTCCTAATTCCTGGTTGTACTTTATTTCAATTCCACCAAGAGAGATGATATAGTTCACTTCATCTTCACAAAACTGTGGTGTTACTTTGTATGCAGCAATGCCGTAAGTCATCAGCCCGCCGCCCTTGCTTTCTTTTTCGTAGATGGTTACATCTATTCCTTCTCTTGATAAAAGATGGGCACAACTTAATCCCGCAGGGCCGGCGCCCACAACGGCGACCTTTTTAACCCCAACCCCTAAAGGGGCTTTACGATGCTCAAACAATTTCCAGTTTTCCTTCATCGCAATTTCGGTACTATAACGTTGCAGTTTAGCAATTGGAATCGGAGGTTCGTTTAATAAGTTGAAAACACAGCTTCCTTCGCATAGTTTTTCTACGGGGCACACTTTGCTGCAGCCTGCCCCCATGATGTTGGATGAGAAAATTGTTTTGGCTGAACCTTTTATATTTTCTGTTGCAATTTGTTTGATGAACTTGGGCACATCAATATGGGTGGGGCAACTTTTGGTGCAGGGGGCATCGTAGCAAAACAGGCAACGGCTGGCTTCCAACTGCGCTGCTGTTTTATTTTCAAACGGCGGGTGAATGTCGGCGAAGTTGGCTTCGTATTGCTCTTGGGTTAAGCGGTTGTTTATGATTGGCATATAAAGTTTAGAATAAATTAAGTTACTAACTAATGCCAAGAAGTGCTCTGAAATCTTTGGCTAATTCAAGTTTTAAGACTCTGAATTGGGTTTCAATCCTTTCGTCAATTTTTTTCCATTTATACATTTCATCTAAAATATCTTTAGGAACAGATTGATGTGTTTTGACTAGTTCATTATATATCTTATAATTAAACCTCACATTCCACATTTTATTTCTTATATCACTAGATTCTTTAATTAGGGGTTCAATTTTTTTAAGGGTAGAATCTGAAAAGTAAATTCTTTCAGTGTCAACCATATCCATTAAGGAAACAATTAGATTTAATGCGTCGTTATCTCTTTTGTCATCAGTGCTAAATTCAGAACCTTGAAAAAGAGTCGTTGCGTATTTCAATGCTTTTTCTACTTCAATTATTTTAGTATAAAGAAGTCGTATTTTCTCCGCCCTTTCTTCATGTAGTTTTGAGAATTTTATTTGATGCTCAAGAGTAATCCTAGCAAGATCAGATTTGTGTTTTTCTATATCTTTAACCAATTCCGCTTTATATGTTTCAATTCCAACATCAACAGCTTTTGTTATAATAAATTTTCCGAGCCAAATAATAATTGTTGAGGCTCCAGCTAAAGATGCCAAGAAATAATAGATGTTCACTTGCTTATTTTTTTAAAAGCTCCCCAGGATTCAACTACCATCTTATTTGAATTCTTATCATAGATGGCATCAATATCCTTAACCCATTTTATCACTAGTTTGTCTTTTGATTTGTCGTAAAAAGCAGGAAGGGTCTTTGTCTCTTTTAGGTATAATTCTTCTTCAGTGAGGTCAAAAAAACCGGAATGAGAAAACTCAACAATATAATTCTGCCCACTTCTTGTAATCGTACAATGTCTACTTGAATCAGTTTCGTGCTCCCAAAACCCCAAAAGATTATCCCCTGAATCTTGACGACTACAGGCTGTTATAAACGAAACATTTAATAAAAGTATGACTACCCTTTTCATACATGAGTTGTTTTGGTATATAAAGTATAATAGAATTCTAAATGTGGGTTCAAATTCAGAGTTCTATTAATTTTCCGTATGTCTCAGGCCTTCGGTCTCTAAAAAACTGCCACACACTTCTTACCTGCTCTATCATATCCAAATCAAAATCGGCGATTAGCAATTCATCGTTATCTTCTGATGCCTGTGCAAAAATTTGTCCGCGGGGGTCAACGAAATAAGAAGAGCCGTAAAACTTACCGAGGTTCCAGGGTTTCTCATAACCCACACGATTGATACAACCCATAAAATATCCATTCGCAGCTGCATGGGCAGGTTGCTCTAATTTCCACAAGTATTGAGAAAGGCCTGCCACTGTTGCGGAAGGATTGTAAACAATCTCAGCGCCATTTAATCCCAGGCATCTTGCCCCATCGGGGAAATGACGGTCATAACAGATGTACACACCTACCTTGGCATACTTGGTTTGAAAGACAGGATAACCGAGGTTACCGGGCTTGAAGAAGAATTTTTCCCAGAAACCGGAGGTATGCGGAATATGATTCTTGCGATACTTGCCGAGATAAGTTCCATCCGCATCTATCACAGCGGCTGTATTATATAATACACCGGCCTGTTCTTTTTCATACATCGGAACAATCATCACCATGCTGTACTTTTTGGCATACTCCTGCATTCTTTCTGTAGTGGGTCCGGGGATTGATTCAGCGCTTTCGTACCAGGCTTTGTCCTGCCCGGGGCAGAAGTAGGGCGTATTAAAAATCTCCTGCAGGCAAAGTATCTGCACACCTTTTTTCCCGGCTTCTTCAATGAAAGGAATGTGCTTCTGCACCATCGCTTCTTTTATTTCTGCAATGGTTCCTTCGCCTTCGGTTTTGGGAAGACTGAGTTGAATCAACCCCGATTTGAGCATTCTAGACATAACAGTTTGTTTTGTTTGAACCACGGAGGCACAAAGGCACAAAGCAACACGGAGAATCTCCGTGAAACTCCCTGTCTCCCTGCCTCCGTGGTTTAATTAAATTTTATCACTTACTTTATTTCGCTTGATAAATTTACCATATCCCTTATCAATCTTACAATGATTATTTTCAATGGCTACCTTTCCTCTTAACAAAACCGTTTTCACTTTTCCGGTTACTTCCCAGCCTTCATAACCGCTGTAGTCCACATTCATGTGATGCGTCTTTGCCGAAAGTGTATGTTTATCTTTCGGGTCAAAGATGACGATGTCTGCATCACTGCCCACGGCAATGGTTCCTTTGCGGGGAAACATACCGAATATTTTTGCCGGGTTGGTACAGGCTACTTCCACATATTTATTTAATGTTATTTTGCCCTTTTGCACTCCTTCACTGTATAATAATTCCATCCTGTTCTCAATAGCAGGATGCCCGTTGGGTATTTTTGAAAAATCATCTTTGCCCATCAGTTTTTGCTCCCATTTAAAAGGGCAATGGTCCGTTGCCACTACCTGTACCAATCCCTGGTTGATGCCCGCCCATAAGGTTTCCTGGTCTTTCTTTTGACGAAGCGGTGGGCTCATCACCCATTTGGCGCCGTCTTCTCTTTCATACAATGATGCATCTATAATTAAATACTGAATGCAGGTTTCCACAAATGTTTTTTGATTTCTCCTGGTTGCATTGCGCACCGCATTCAATGCACCTTCGCAGGTCAGGTGAACGATATATCCGGGACAACCGGTATAATAACTCATATCAACAAACCTATCTGCTGCCTCAGCTTCTGTTATTTCCGGTTGTGATAAATAATGATAAAGCGGTGAGAGTTTGCCCTCGCTTCTGTGATTGGCAACGAGGTAATCAATCATATCGCCGTTGGTAGCATGAACATTTATCAGGCCACCATGTTTTTTTACTTCTTCCATCAGGCCAATCATCTGTCGGTCATCAATCATCAGGGCGCCTTTATAGGCCATGAATGTTTTAAAAGAGCTGATGCCTTCTTTTTCAATCAGGCCCTGAATTTCCTTTTTTGTGTTCTCATTAAAATCAGTAACCGCCATATGAAAACTATAATCTCCAAGACAGTTGTTGTCGCTTCGTCCTCTCCATTCTTCCAATGCGGCCTGTAAGGAATTGCCTTGTTTTTGCAGGATGAAATCAATCACCATGGTGGTGCCGCCAAATAATGCAGCCCTTGTTCCCGTTTCATAATTATCACTGCTATATGTTCCCATAAAGGGCATATCCAAATGTACATGAGGGTCAATACCGCCCGGAAAGACGAGTTGGCCGGAGGCGTCTATTTCTTTTTCGGCTTTGACAGTAAGATTCTTGCCGATGGCTTTTACGGTTTCTCCTTCTATGAAGATGTCGGCAACATAATCATCGGTGGCGGTGATAACTCTTCCGTTCTTAATTAATATTGACATATAGTGCATTTATGAGTTATGAATTAAGAATTATGAATGTCCGGTAATATTCATAGCTCATAATTCTGAATTCTTCCTTCTTTTCATCAACAACCAATATACAAAACCACTCAGGAAAAAGCCAACAAACCAGGCGTAATTGTACAGATCAGAAATCCAGGCAGGGAACACATCTGCCGAAATAACTTTTACCTGCACTAAAAAACCGGGAATGTTGGGTAGTATACCAATCAACAAAGCGAGAATGGCATTGCTGTTAAATCCATTTCCATAGCTATACCTGCCTGCATGGCTATAGAGTTCCGCAGTTTCCAGTTTTTGTTTGCGGATAAAATAGTAATCGGCTATCAGGATACCGCCAATGGGGCCGAGCAAAGCGGAATAACCAACCAGCCAGTTATAAATATATCCATTAGGATCGGCTACCAGTTTCCACGGGAATATTAAAATTCCGATAACACCCGTGATGTAGCCGCCCATTCTGAAATTGATTTTCTTTGGAGCAAGATTTGAAAAATCATTGGCCGGACTTACAATATTGGCTGCAATATTGGTGGCCAGTGTTGAAATGGCAACGGCGAGCATAGCAAATGTTACCATCAGTTTGTTTTCAAATCTTCCCGCCAGTTGCACAGGATCCCAGATCGTACTTCCATAAACAATGGTTGTAGCCGAAGTAACTACAACACCAATGAATGCAAATAACGTCATGGATGGCGGAAGACCGATTGACTGTCCTCTTATCTGGGCTTTTTGAGATTTGGCGTAGCGGGTAAAATCCGGAATGTTAAGAGAAAGTGTTGCCCAAAAACCAATCATTCCTGTTAGCGCCGGGAAAAAAAAATTCCAGAATGAATTTCCGTGTAATCGGGTGGGTTGTTCCAGTATCGGGCCCAGGCCTTTGGCTGCGCTGATGGCCCAGAATAATAATGCCAGTGCGGCAACCGGGAGAAAAATAGCCTTGAACACTAATAATTTTCTTATTGTTTCCACTCCAAAATAAACTATCAGCATATTCAGCAGCCAGAAGGCAAGGAAACAGATCATAGGTATTGCCTGCGGAAATAAAGATTCATTATCAATATCGGGCAGAGATGGATTCCATGCACGGATAATCTGGTAAACAGAATATCCGCCGATCCATGTTTGAATGCCAAACCAGCCGCAGGCAACGATGGCACGAAGCATTGCAGGTATGTTTGCTCCCTTCGTTCCAAAACTGGCTCTTGCAAAAACAGGAAAGGGTATGCCATACTTTGCCCCTGCATGGCCATTTAATATCATCGGTATTAAAACAATGGTATTACCGAGAAAAATAGTGAGTATCGCCTGCCACCAGTTCATACCTCCGCCAATAAGCGAACTTGCCAACATATAAGTAGGAATACAAAGACTCATACTGATCCAGAGAGCCGCATAGTTCCAGGTGCCCCATTTTCTTTTTTCGGGTGGGATGGGGGCTAAATCTGAATTAATCAGTGGGGTATTCAGTATGTCTTGCTTATCGTTCATATATTATTGTCTCCATAGGAGACAAATCTTTATGGAATTTTCAATTTAAAGAGGGTTTTCCAACTCCGGAGGAGTTGAATATTCATTATCAAAAAATTCAAACAGATATTTTTCATCGTAAGCAATATCAAAATCTTTCAGCAGCCTGATATATTCTTCCCTGAACGTTTTTGATTGATGATGCAACTCCTGGTTTTGAATGTATTTGCATATCTCATCAATATCCCTTAGCCGGTAAGAGAAAGCTCCATATCCTTCCTGCCAGTTAAATTTCCCTTTCACCAATTTTCTTTCATTTATCCAAAGGCTGCTGGCGACTTTAATGTCTTTAACCAAATCGGGGATTGGAATAGTTGGTTTATATCCAATGAAGATATGAATATGGTCGGGCATACCATTTATAGAGAGCATTTTGCTTTTATTATTCTGAACGATACCTGTAATGTATTTGTATAATTCATCTTTCCATGTTTTCTGAATCAGGCTTTCCCGCCATCTGACAGCAAATACAAACTGAATATATAATTGTGTATAGGTATTTGGCATTTTGTTCTTAATGGTTCAACCCCTACGGGGTTGGGGGTATTAATTAATCATATTCCTATAAAGGTTCAACCCCTACGGAGTTGCTTGTTCGTCCGCAATCTTGATCGCCTCACTGATAATTGCCAGCCCTTCATCAATCTGCTCCTTCGTCACACACAGCGGCGGCGCACAAAAAATATAATTCCAACGTACAAAAGTGTACATGCCGAGTTCTTTGATCTTCGCCGCCACTTTATTCATCACGGCCATTTCATCCGGTTTGGCATTAAAGGGCGCCATGGGTTCTTTTGTCTTCTTGTTCTTCACTAGTTCAATACAACCTAGTAAACCTGTATTTCGGAAATCGCCGATACTCGGATGTTTTTGTTTTAATTTTTCTACCTGCTGCTCCATATATTTTCCCATGGCTGAGCAATTTTCAACCAGGTTTTCATCTTCATAGATTTTTAATACTTCCAACCCTGCTGCCAGGCTTACCGGGTGGGCTGAATAGGTAAGCCCCAGCCACAACACCCTGTCATCAAAATGCAAAGCGATTTTATCTGATACAATCAATGCGCCCAGCGGCACATAACCTGCAGTAATACCTTTTGCCGTAGCAATCATATCCGGTATCACGCCATGATTATCTATCCCAAACCATTTGCCGCAGCGGCCAAAGCCGCTCATCACTTCATCGGCAATTAATAAGATTCCATATTTATCACAGATGGTTCTTATCTTTTTCATGTAATCAGGCGGATACTTTATACAGCCGCTGCTGCCGCTTTCTCCTTCCATTAAAATGGCTGCAACATTTTCCGGGCCTTCAAACTGTACCACCCTTTCTACATGCGAAGCACATTCATATTGACAGGAGCCAAATGATTGTCCAAACGGGCAGCGATAACAATAAGGGTCTTCTACATGCACTACATTCGGCATTTGTTGTGAGTCAGCTGCCAGTTTTCTTGGATCACCGCCGGCCGTCATAGCGCCGTATGATGCTCCATGAAAAGCACGGTATTTTGCAATTATTTTATGACGGCCAGTATATAATCTTGCCAGTTTGATAGCATTATCAATAGAAGTGGCGCCGCAAATGGTGAATAATGTTTTTGTCAAACCCTTTGGGGAAATGGCTGCTAATTTCTTTCCCAGCTCACCTCTTACTTTCGTTACACAACTCGGTGTTACATACGCCACTTCCTGCATCTGTTTTACCACTGCATCCGTTACCCGCTGGTTACCGTGACCGATATTTACATTCATCAGCCCCGATGAAAAATCAAGATAGCGTTTGCCATCGTAGTCATACAGGTAAACTCCTTCGGCTCTTTGCACGGCGATGGGGGCGATGCCTTTTTGTTTGCTCCAGGAGAAGAGGGTGTAGTCAAGGTTGTCCTGGATTATTTCCTGTGCTTCTGAAATTGTTTTTGTATTCATAATATTTTTTATTTAGTCGGCTTTATTACTACTATCATCGCCTGTTGTGTCACTCACTTCATCGTTCGGTAATTCTACTCAGCATTTATCTTTTGAACCCAATTATTTCCCATTCTTCGCACTTCATTTTTGCAACATTTTCATCCAATATGTTTTCCATCGGATCATAAAGTTGGTTAGGTTGTATATCATGTTCCCCTATACTGACTTTTATATAGCAATATTTTTTTGAACCACAGAGGCAGGGAGTTCACGGAGTGGCACAGAGAATACTCTGTGTATCACTGTGTCTTTGTGTCTCCGTGGTTCAAAATTTTCAAACATCTATAAGCTTCTTCAAAGTATTGCTCAATAACGAACAGAACCCTGAAGAGTGCGACGCAACGGAAGCTCAATAGTAGTAATGCTGCTTGTTACATAATCCCCCCACTCACCATTCACCACTCGCCGTTCTAACTCATCCAATTCACCCCCGCCTCAGGATTCCACTTCGTGGTACTCTTCTTTAATTTCGTCCAGAACTCAATGGAGCTTTTGCCGGTGATGTCGCCCACTCCAAACTTACTTTCATTCCATCCGCCGAAAGAGAAAGGCTCTCTTGGCACCGGCACACCTACATTCACACCGATCATACCGGCGCTGGCTTTGTCAATGATGTAGCGGGCCATGCCGCCGTTTTGTGTAAACACGGATGCGGCATTGCCATAGGGGTTTGCATTTTCAATGGCTAATGCTTCATCAACAGTGTTTGTTCTCATGATTGATATAACAGGACCAAAAATTTCTTCTTTGGCTACAGCCATATCCGGTTTCACATAATCAATAACGGTGGGGCCAACATAGGTGCCGTTTTCTTTTCCCTTGACTTTAGCATTGCGTCCATCCACTAAAATTTTGGCGCCTTGTTTTTCTGCTTCGGTAATGTAGCCTTCAATTCTTTTTTTACTCTCTTTGCTGATAACAGCGCCGAGATTTTCACCGGGAATAATTTTTTTAGCTTCCTCACAAATTTTATGGATGATATGATCCACTTCGCCAACGGCAACCATGGCTGATGCCGCCATACAGCGCTGGCCGGCGCAGCCACTCATGCTGGCGGCCACATTCTGCGCCGTCATATCCGGTTTTGCATCGGGCAATACCATTAAATGGTTTTTTGCCCCGCCCAGCGCCAATGCCCTTTTAAATTGTGATGTGGCCCGCTGATAAACAATCTTCGCCACTTTGGTGGAGCCAACAAATGAAACAGCTTCAATGCCGGGATGATCGCAGATGGCAGTAACGATTTCACTGTCGCCATTTACAATATTAAAAACACCATCAGGCAAACCAGCTTCTTTTAATAATTGTGCAATTTTTGCTGAGCACAGCGGAACTTTCTCAGATGGTTTTAATATCATGCAGTTGCCGAGGGCAATGGCATTGGGTATCGTCCAGTTGGGAACCATGGCCGGGAAATTAAAAGGAACGATTGAAGCCACTACTCCAAGTGGCACATGTTCTGTTCTGCACTCCACGCCTTTACTTACTTCTAATATTTCACCGGTTACTAATTGCGGAAGAGAACAGGCGAATTCTGTGAGTTCAATACATTTTTCTATTTCGGCAATGGATTCTCCGTAGGTTTTCCCGTTTTCCTCGCTGCACAGTTCTGCCAGTTCTTTCAGGTTTTTTTCCAGCAGTGTTTTATACCGGAAGAAAACCTGTACTCTTTCCTTGATAGGTGTTTTACTCCAGGTATGAAAAGCTGCTTTTGCTGCTTTCACGGCATTGTCAAGGTCTTTACCTGTTGACATGGGAACCGTTGATAATAAATTGCCATCAAGCGGTGAGATGACCTGTAATGTGCGGGCAGAAGATGTATCCACAAATTTTCCGCCGATATAATTCTTAATGGGAGAGTATTTCATATTTTATTTTTGTTTGAAACACTAAGACACGGAGGCACAAAGGCACTAAGAAGAATATAAAAAGAAAATTTTTCTCCCTTGGTGTCTCCGTGTCTTAGTGCCCCCGTGTTCCAAAATTGTTACAATATTATCAACTATAAATATACTTATTTTAGTGTAGTTTGCAATCTAAACGGTTCAACTTCAATGACCCCGGAACGTAATCAACGGCTTACATCAGTGCTGGATAAAAGACAAGGAAACATCACTGTTGTACTGGAAAATGTATTTGACCCGCATAATATTTCAGCTGTTATGCGTACAGCAGATGCTGTGGGCCTGCAGGATATTTACATCCTAAATACAAAAATTCCCCGGCATAAAAAGTGGGGGGCTAAAAGCTCTTCCAGTGCTGCTAAATGGCTCACCGTTCATCAATACGATAATGCGGCCGAATGTTTTTCATCATTGCGAAAACGTTTTTCAACCATATTAACCACGCATCTCAGCAGCGATGCAGTAAGTTTACACCGTATTGATTTCACAAAGAACATTGCATTGATTTTTGGTAATGAGCATAGCGGTGTTAGCGAGGAAATCAGAAAACTGGCTGATGGCAATTTTATTATTCCTCAGGTAGGCATTATCTGCTCGCTGAATATAAGTGTGGCCTGTGCAGTTACTTTGTATGAAGCCTTCCGGCAGAAGAATATAGCCGGACATTACAACCAGCCGGGTTTGGATGACGTCAGGTATAATGAGTTGCTGAGGGAGTGGGGGTTTACTGAAGAAGATGTTTAAAATTTAAAGTTCATGAAAATCGAAAAATCTTTACTGGCAAGGGTATTGCTATTGCTGATGCTGGGATCGACAGGCTTCTCTCAGGATATAAGGAGTGTGAAGATCACTGACGTAGAAAAGCTGATCGTAGAAAGCAAATCACCGCTGATCATCAACATGTGGGCCACATGGTGCCAACCCTGCATCGAGGAAATACCTTATTTCATCAGGGAGGTTGACAAGCACAATGCCTCCGTAAAATTCCCTTCAGACAGTATTCATTTACTGCTGATAAGCCTTGATTTTAAAGAGGCATTTCCGGCGGACATTAGTACTTTTGCTAAGAAAAGAAATTTCAAAGCGACCATTGTTTGGCTGGATGAGACCAATGCGGATTATTTCTGCCCCAAGATAGACCCTAAATGGTCGGGATCTATTCCGGCCACCCTTTTTATCAATCATAGATCGGGCTACCGGAACTTTATTGAGGAAAAGCTGTCTCATGAGGAACTGAAGAAAGAAATCATGGCTATACTTAAATGATTTATGACGCTTCTTCGGCTTCTTCCTATTCCTGTTTGGCTTTGGCAAGTATGTACAGGAAATACACCCCGGCCCCAAGGCTTATGATGGCCAGTGTAATTCCCATAAAGCTTTTGTAATAGATGGCCATGGCCAATGCAAAACCGACCCATGCCATAAAACCAAGGATGATGATGCGGTTGAAAAGTTGCCTGGCTGACATAAGCTGTGATTTTGGGTGAAGTAATGAAGTAACAAAACCGATGAGATGCCGGCTTCGGGGCATTCCATAAAAGATTGTAAAAAAAATCCCCGCCGCTGCCGGAGGGGATGATAATTTTAATAAAGGCAGGGGCCTATTTAAGCCGCTTGATAGTGCAACCCAGGGATTTGGATTCTTTGACTGTAATTTCTTTACCTGCCTTCATTTCATCCATTGCCACGGTAAGGTGCTTGCGGTTTACGGCAGCAGCATCACCGGGATTATCGTCAATAGCGCCATGGTAAACCAGTTTGTCGTTACTGTCGAAAAGAAAACACTCGGGAGTGCGATTGGCGCCAAATGCATCCGCCAGAACATGGTTCTGGTCAACGAGGTAATACCAGTTATAACCCTGCTCTTTTGCATAGGCTTTCATATCTGCATAAGAATCATCATCGCCTCTTTTAGCTTCGTTAGAATTCAGGATAGCCACACCTATGCCGTTATCCAGGGCATACTTGCACACTTCGTTGGTGCGGCTTTGGTTTTTGATAACCCAGGGGCAGGTATTGCAACTGAACATCACCAGCAGGCCTTTACCCGTTTTCGCATCATTCAACGACACTTCTTTTCCTGATATATCTTTCATCTTTACTTCGGGTTTGGGCATAGCTGCGCCGATAGGAAGCGGGTCATTACTGATTGTAATAGCAGCAGCGACAGCAATAATGGGCACCGCTGTAAAAAATATCTTTTTCATTTTATCGGGGTTTAATTAATTAACCAAATTTCGGAAAATAATTTTAACCGGCATCACCGTCTGCGGGGTTATCTTTCCGCTCGTCTGCTATTTTTTTAAGTGAGGTGATGCTTACATTCAGCTCAAAACCAATCAGAAGAACCAGGGAATTGATAAAGATAAGCACCATCATGATGAGCACAGTGCCGATGGAGCCGTACAGTTCGTTGTAGTTACCAAACCGGCTCACCCACCACGAAAAGAGCAGGGTCATTAGCAGCATAAGCGCCGTGGCCAGTATAGAGCCGGGGTTTATCAGCCGCCATTTTTTATCTACTGCCGGGGCATGGCGGTAGATATAGGAGATAGAAGCAAAGAAAAGCAAAACCACCACTAACCAGCGGGTATTGATGATAATGTCCCGGATGGTTTCGTTAACGACAATCAGCTTCAGCACCTGTCCCTGTGCCACTATAAGCAGTACAGAAGCGCTGACCAATATGTACAGTACCAGCGTTATTTTAATCGCCGATAACCTTTTTTGAAAGCCTTTTCGTTTCCTGAATCCAATATAGTTTTTGTCGAATGACCGCTGAATGCCCATCATGGCGTTGGAAGAAAAGAACATGGACAGCAAAAAACCAAGGGAAAGAAGTCCATTGCGGGGGTTATTGATGAAATCCTTCAAAAAATTTATAAGAGTGGAGTGGTTTTTTTCCCCGGGAACCACATCCCGGATAAGGCTGTACAGCCCCTGTTCAAACTCTTTGGATATGGGAAGAAAAGGAATGAGGGTGAACAGGAAGATGATGGCCGGCGGAATGGCCATCACAAAATTGAAAGCAATGGCAGAGGCCCGTTCCGTCATGCCCACTGTTTTTACCTGGCCGATGAAGAACATTACCACATCATACAGCGGGATGCCCCTGAAACCGGGCAGCGAGGTCCTCTTACTTTTATTGACCACAAAATTGGCCGGAGTTGAAGAAGCTATCTTATGGGTGATCTTTTTAATCAATTTACTGCTGTTTTTTTTTTAGCTTCCGGAGAGAGTCAGCCCGTCTGTTTTGCTCGGTATGAAAGAGCCGGGCATATTTTTTATGGTCGTCAAGATTGCTGGTAAATATGCTGGTGCCGTCGAATTTATAGCTCGCCACAAAGAAAAGATAATCCGTTTGCGGCGCATTCAGCACAGCGTCTATGGATTCAATGGAAGGAGTGCAGATGGGGCCGGGTGGAAGACCCTCATGCAGGTACGTATTGTAAGGCGATTCAAGCTTCAGGTGTGTGCCTGTAATCCTGCCCAGTTGGAAATTGCGGGTAATGAATTTCACCGTAGGATCAGCCTGCAGGCGCATCCCTTCCCGCAACCGGTTGATATAAACACTGGCCACATTCAGCTTGTCGTCTTTCCGGTTTGTTTCCTCTTCCACGATGGAAGCAAGGATCATGGCCTGCCGGGGGGTAAGGTTTTGTTTTTCTGCTTTTCCGGTTCTGTCTGCATTCCAGAATTTTTTGTAAGAAGCATACAATTGCTGCATCAGTTTATCGGGGGTACTGTTCCATTTGTGCTGGTAGGTATCAGGTATGATAACTGACAATACAGTGTGGGTGTCAACCCCAAACTTTTTCAGCGAATCATCATTGTTCAGGTAATTGATCATTTGCAGTGAATCGAATTGCAGATCAAATTTTTTCCCGCCCATTTTCCCGGCAAACAATTCCTTTGTTCTTTCTTTTACAATAGTGATTTTCACCAGTTCCTGATCACCGCTGCGCAGCTTACGTACCAGTTTCCAGGCGTTCATGCCTTCTTTCAACAGATATCTTCCGGCCTTTGGCTTTTTAAACCGGAGGATTTTACAAGCCAGATCAAAGCTGCCCGACCCGCCGCTTTTGAAGAATTGCCTGTACATCAGTTCTTCTTTTACACCAATTACTGTTTCTCCTTCTTTGATGTAGAAAAATATTCCTTTTTTGTTATCAATGGCAGGTCTAAATAATTTTGTAGTGATAACCCCCCCGGCAACAAGAATTAAGAGGATAGTACTCCAGATAATCTTTTTCTTCATGGTGAATCAAAATAAAACAAAATCCCCGGCATTTATATGCCGGGGATGTCAAATACAGTTGTAAGGGTTATTTATTTTGGCTGTGTTGGAGCCGGTGTAAGCGGAACTGAATTGGCAGGTATCTGCGGCTGCCCTGATGCCGGAACACTTGCTTTTTGGGCATCACTGTTTGGCCCGGTTCCACTGCTGGTTTTGGAAATAAAAAATACAGACAGCAAACTGAGTAAGGCGATAACGCCGCCAAATATCCAGGTGCCTTTTTCCAGCACATCCGTTGTCTGTTTTACCCCCATAAACTGGTTGCTGAAACCGGCAATATTCCCGGCCAGGCCGCCGCCTTTGGGATTTTGTACCAATACGATAAGCCCCAGAATTACAGAAGCTAACACCACGAGTATGATAAAAAAAGTTGTCATATCAGTTCAATTTCTTTAATTCCTCAATTTTCGCTGCAAAATAAACGCTTTTAGAGGGTTCAAGCAAACTTAATTTGCTGTATATATCAATTGCTTTCAGGGTATTTCCCTGCTTTTCCCATACTTCGGCCATGGCCTCGGTCACCACTTCCCGGTCTTCCAGCGAATGTTCGGCCATTTCTTCCACTTTTTTTTCTGCCACCGGTTCATAAGTTTTGGCGATTTCCGTCGCAGGCAGCCGTTTCATTGTTTTCAGCCACTCCATAAAGCTCTTCAATTGCTGTCCGAATTTGTCTTTTGGCCTTTCTTCTTCTTTCAGTTTTATTCCCTGCGATGCGAAATAGTCAACAGTATGAAAAGGCTCAAAGAGTAATTCATCTTTTACAGGCGCCGGTTCCATTTTCAGGGCAGATACTTCTGCGGGAGGCTGTCCAGATACCGGTGGTTCTGTCATTGCTGTAACAGCCGTCGCCGGCACTTCCTCAGCAGCTACTACCGGCGCAGGTTCATTTATTATTTGCTTGTTTTCTGAAACCAGGGGTTCAGTGGGAGGAACCCTAACCAAAACTTCCGGCGGAGGCTCCTCTTTTTTGGCACGGATGATCTCTGCTTTGCCTGTATCATTCAGCAGGTGTTCCACCCAGAGGGGATTATGAAAAAACAGAAATGTCTTTTGCAATTGCTCATCATATTTTTCGGGATGGTCCATCTGCATTTTTTTGGTGAGCAGCAGCTGTGCAGCACCAAAATAAGGATGCCGTTCTGCAAACTGCTGCAGTTCCGGAAGACTGCACTGTTCCAGTGTATCTTTTTTCAGTAATGATTTGACTAATTGATTGATCCGGGGATTCATGCCTGTAATATAATAGTAATGCCGCATGTAAAATAGTATAAAAACCGGTAGTGCGGCATTAACTTACCAGTTGGAGAACAGCTTATTGAAAATTTCATCAGTCAGCGTCCTTATCATTTCATCGCCCAGCGAATTTTCCGCCTGCTGGAAAGATAAGTTTGCCTTAAACTCAAAACTCCGACTCACATTATAATCTTTGATGTTGTCTTTCTCCTTTGTACGGTCGTTTAAAATGACCTGCACACTCACCGTAAGCCTGTTATTGGCTACCTGCTGATTGGAGATAGCGGAAGTGCTGAAACTATAGTCGGTGATGATCCCGGAAATCTCCCAGTCCACATTATCATTATTGGTCTGCGAAAGCCTTGTCTGTCCCACAATTTTCCGGCGGAGATTGTCTGTCAGCCTGGGGCTGAGCTGTGGGTTGACATACCGAGCCCTGTTTTCAATAAAATTCACCTTCACCGTCTTTACCTCCGGCGGTATGGAAACATCTTTGAATTTATAGACACCGCAACCGGTGAGGGAAGGAACAAGGAACAAGGAACAAGAAACAAGAAGAAAAGCTAAGGGATTGAACAACCCCCCGTACCTTGTGCCTTGAACCTTGTGCCTTATGTAAATCTTATTCTTCAATGTCGTATTCTTTCAGTTTTCTGTATAGTGTCCTTTCGCTGATGCCCAGGTCAAGGGCCGCATCTTTGCGTTTGTTCTTATGCTTTTTCAGCGCTTTTATAATCAGTTCTTTCTCTTTGTCCATGATGTTCAGGCTTTCTTCCACCTCCACATGCTGGTGGATGTCGTTATTCATAATAACTGGGTGCGCAGGTTGTATATTCCCGATAGCCAGCGGAGCAGTTACCGGTTGCATCGCTTCGTTACCCTTTATCCGATAGCTATCGGATTCCTTCAGTTCATTAATGAATGACTGGTTTTGCGCCACCAGATTGGGGTTCTGCAGCACATCAAGGAACATTCTTTTCAGTTCAGTTACATCTTTCTTCATGTCAAAGAACAATTTGTAAAGAATCTCCCTTTCATTCGCAAACTCGGGACTGTTACCGTTGACAGAAGCAAGCACCGGCATCCGGTTGTTGGAATAGGGCCGAAGGAATTTGTTCAGCTCACGGGCTGTAATGTTTTTATCATGTGAAAGAACTGATATCTGCTCTGCAATATTCTTCAATTCCCTCACATTACCCGGCCAGGGATAATTAATTAATAGTTGTTTTGCCTCCTCGTCCAATTGTACGGAGGATGTGCGGTATTTGGTGGCAAAGTCAGCAGCAAATTTCCGGAAGAGCAGGTGAATGTCTTCAGGTCTGTCGTGCAGTGCAGGCACCCGGATGGGAACTGTACTCAGGCGATAGTACAGGTCTTCGCGGAACCTTCCGGCCTGAACTAATTGCAGCATGTCTTTATTGGTGGCCGCTATCACCCTTACATCTGTCTTTTGCACTTTGGACGAACCTACACGGATGTATTCACCGCTTTCCAGCACCCTGAGCAATCTTGCCTGTGTGCCCAATGGCAACTCACCTATTTCATCCAGAAAGATCGTACCTCCGTTCACCGTTTCGAAATAGCCTTTTCTTGCATCTGCTGCGCCGGTAAAAGAGCCTTTCTCATGGCCGAAAAGCTCAGAGTCAATGGTTCCTTCCGGTATAGCACCGCAGTTTACGGCAATGAAAGGGTTATGTTTTCTTGCCGAAAGGGAATGGATGATCTGTGAAAATACTTCCTTACCCACACCGCTTTCGCCATTGATAAGCACCGTAAGGTCAGTGCCCGCAACCTGCACGGCCACCTGCAGGGCATAGTTAAGCGCCGGGGCATTGCCGATGATTCCAAACCTGTTCTTAATACTTTGAATTTCCATATTAACCAATAATTTTTCCAAGCAATGTAGCCTGTGTACAATCTTCCACTGTCACATTTACATAGTCGCCTCTTTTCAATTCATAGTTTTCTTTCGGGAAAACGATCACTTTGTTCTGACTGTTTCTTCCTTTCCATTCTGTTTCATTTTTTTTGCTGTCACCTTCAATCAGCACTTTGAATGTTTTGCCAATATCTCTTAGGTTACTTTCCAGGGAAAGCCTGTTCTGAACTTCCACTATTTCCTGCAGCCTTTTTTTCTTCACTTCTTCCGGCACATCATCGTCATACCTTCTTTCTGCCAGTGTGCCCGGTCTTTCGCTATAGAAAAACATATAGCTCATGTCGTACTTACAGTTTTCCATTATGCTGAGTGTGTCCATGTGGTCTTTTTCTTCTTCTGAACAAAAACCGGCAATCACATCTGAACTAATGCCGCAATCCGGAATGATTTCCCGTATCCTGTTCACCTTGGTCATGTACCATTCCCTTGTATAGGTGCGGTTCATCAGTTGCAATACCCTGGTGGAACCGCTTTGGACCGGAAGATGTATATAATTACAGATATTCTCATATTTCTTCATGGTGTGCAGCACTTCATCAGTAATATCTTTTGGATGCGAAGTGGAGAAACGGACCCTAAGCAGGGGAGAGATTAATGCTACTTTTTCAAGCAGCTTTGCAAAAGTTACAGCTCCGGCCCCCCCGCCCCCCGAAGGAGGGATCAGGGAAAACTCTGCGACATCAAATTGTATTTCCGGATTTGATGACTCTAAAGCCCCTCCTGCGGAGGGGTTTGGGGAGGTCTGGTAATAATAACTATCCACATTCTGTCCCAGCAGTGTTACTTCCCTGTATCCTTTTTCAAACAAGTCTCTGCATTCAGTTACAATGCTTGCTGCATCCCGGCTTCTTTCCCTTCCTCTTGTAAAAGGAACAACACAGAAGGAGCACATATTGTTACATCCCCGCATGATGCTTACAAAAGCGCTGACACCGTTGCCGTCAAGCCTCACAGGAGATATATCAGCATAGGTTTCATCCCGGCTCAGCAAAACATTCACGGCTTTCTGCCCGCCTTCCGCTTCTTCCACCAATGCGGGTAAGGAGCGATATGCATCCGGCCCCACCACGATGTCCACCAGTTTTTCTTCTTCCAGGAATTTTGATTTCAATCTTTCCGCCATACAGCCAAGTACACCTACCAGCATTCCTTTTTTTTCCTTTTTCAGCTTTTTAAATTCGCAGAGTCGTTTGCGGACAGTTTGCTCCGCTTTTTCCCGGATAGAGCAGGTATTAATGAAAATAAGGTCGGCATCCTCCACGTTCCGTGTGGCGCCAAATCCTTCCTTATTAAGAATGGAAGCCACTATCTCACTATCGGCAAAATTCATCTGGCAGCCATAACTTTCGATATAGAACCGTTTTGTATAAAGGTTGGGGTCACTGGCAAAGGGGGTATAGGCCTCTCCCTGCCGGGTTTCATCATGGGCCTTATCTGTCACATAGTCGAGCATAAAGGGGAAACAGGCTGCAAATATACTGCTTAAGCCTTAAATTGTGACAGGATGGCAGGCTCTGGTTTGAAATAGCAAACGGTTGTGATAATCACTCAGCCAGTTACATATCAGGCACTTAGCAGGCAGAAGTTATCTTTGCCGTCTAATCTCTGGTTTGAAAAAGCTATCTACAATAGTATTCTTTTGTTTCTTGTTTTCCGGCAGCTTTTCCCAAGGCAAGGAGCCAGGCATTATAACCGCCACTGTACTGGATGAAAACAAAAAAGCATTGGAGGGAATTACTGTAACGCTTCTATCCATGCAGGACAGCCTGAAAAGTCAGTCATCGCAAACTGATAAGAACGGGTCATTTACACTTTCAAACATATCCTTTGGCTATTACCGACTCCGGCTGTCTTATGTGGGAAAACAGGGTCTTACGCTTGACAGTATCCACTTCCGTACCGAACGCTTTGACTTCAATCTGAATGATCTTGTGCTTAAAGCAAAGGTCAGCGTACAACTTGACGAAGTGGTAGTGTATGCAGAAAAACCGCTGGTGCAGTCCAAAGACGGCAATATCACGTTCAATGCCGGTGAATCGGCCATTGCAGCGGGCAGCAATGCCAGTGACCTTTTGAATAATGTGCCGCTGGTAGCAAAAAATTCCGATGGAAAAATAACGGTGCGGGGCAAAGAGCCGAAAATACTGATTGATGATAAACCGGTTGAGTTAAACCTGCAGCAACTGCAAGACCTGCTGGAATCAATGCCTGGAAGTTCTATTGAAAAAATTGAAGTGATGACCAACCCCCCGCCACAATATGCCAATGAGCAGGGTGGTATTATCAACATTGTTACTAAAAAAGGGAAGGTGGGCAGAAGCGGGCGCATCAATGTATCAGCCGGCACAAGAGGGGAGGGAAGTATAAACGGGAACTTCAATTACCGGAAGCAGGGTTTTGCGCTTAGCATCAATGCCGGGATCGGATACAACCGATTATTGGGTAACGGCTATTCTATCCGGAATAATATTTATACCGATTCTTCCAACTTCTTTAATACCACGAACCATTTCACAAATAAGAACTGGCGCCCTAATTTCCGGATAAACATGGATTATGACATCAACAAAAACAACCTGCTGAATTTTATTTTCAATTACAACCAGAACAACTATGATAATTTCAACAGTACCGAATTTCAAAACATAAACCGTCACCATGAACTCTGGAAACTGAGCAGGAGGGATGTGTATAATCTGGGCGACAACTACAGCCCGAATCTTAATTTTAGTTATACCCGGAAAGGAAAATCTGGTGAAACCCTTAAGATCATTACCGGCTACAATTTTTCTCTCAATAAAAGCGACCGGGATTTTTTCCAGGAATATTTCAACCCTGATCTTACTCCAAACGGGCAGGATACCACGCAACAGCAGCTGAACAACACGAAGGTCAACGGGCATAATATCCGGGTGAACTATGACAAGATGCTGGGCAACAAAAAAACTTTTCTTTCTTTCGGAACTGCCTATCACCGGTCCAACAACCATGTGCTGGTGGACGCCAGCTATAAAAAAAAACCCGAAGGCACCATGACGCCGCTGGACCTGCTGAGCAATGACTTCTGGTTTCACCAGACCGTCAGCAACCTCAGAGGCTCTTTGAAGCAGGTACTGGGAGAGAATTTCAGTTTTACCGCCGGTACGGCTGCTGAGCGAACAGATATTTTTTTTGAATTACTAAAAGAAAGCAGGGGGGTAAAAAATAATTACTGGACCTGGCTGCCTTTTGCCAATATCAACAGGTCATGGAAAGAAAAACTGAACCTGACACTTGCATACCGCCGCAGCATTCGCCGGCCTGGAATCTGGGAACTGAACCCTACCATTGATTTTTCTGACCCGTATAATATCCGTTTTGGCAATGAAAAATTAGAAGCCTCAACGGCGCATAATTTTGACCTGGTGATGGGTAGAACGAAAACAAAGTACTATATGAATCTTGGTATGGGTTACAACATCGTGGAAGATGTGTTCAGTCAGGTAAGAACCTTGCTGACCGATGGCAAAACGCAAATTACCTGGGAAAATATCAGTGGCCGGAAAGAATATGAGATCAGCTCCTGGAACGGAATGACCATTTCTAAAAGACTGAAAGTAAATCTCAGCGCCAGTTTTATCTACAGTGTCTATAGCGATTTTGATAAAACGGTCCGCCGGTTCCGGGATGGCGGATCTTTTACTTCCAACATGAATTACAGTTTTACGCCGACCGAACTCTGGAACATCACCGGCAGTTTCACCCTGAACCGTTTTGGCAATCCACAGGGCTATGCCCGCTGGACTACCAGCATGAACCTGGGTGTGCAGCGGAAATTCTTTACTAAGAAATTAGTGATAACGGCGAATGCCATTGATCCCTTTGTACAACAGCAGAACAGAAACTATACTTACGGCGCTAATTTTAATTTCGAAAGTTACAGTACCACCCAAACCAGGAATTACCGGCTGAGTGTAGCGTATAATTTTTTGAAAACCCCGAGGAAGCCTGCAGTAAAAAAATAAATGAGGGAAAATCTCCGATCTTATCGGGGCTGCCTGCAACCCCAGGATCGGTCACAGGCGGATTAACTAATGAGCGGAAGACGGGACTCGAATACCGGCGCTTTGGCCGGCACCGAGACCGGCTACGCCGCGTCTCGGCCCGCTACTTGTACTTATCAATAAACCTAAGCAGTTTTTCTCTGTTGAGGTTTTTTAATTTTTTTTCCAGGCTCATAGACTGACTTCTGGATTCTTTTTCAATAAGACTAACAATTTGCCAGGGAGCATACGGAGCAGTGGCTTTTTCGAAACCGTTATTATGTCTTTTTATTCTTTGATCAATATCCTGAGTTTGACCAATATAATACCTGTCATGCTTTAAGCTAAACAATATATAAACGTAATATTTCAATGAGCGGAAGACGGGACTCGAATACCGGCGCTTTGGCCGGCACCGAGACCGGCTACGCCGCGTCTCGGCCCGCTACTTGTACTTATCAATAAACCTAAGCAGTTTTTCTCTGTTGAGGTTTTTTAATTTTTTTTCCAGGCTCATAGACTGACTTCTGGATTCTTTTTCAATAAGACTAACAATTTGCCAGGGAGCATACGGAGCAGTGGCTTTTTCGAAACCGTTATTATGTCTTTTTATTCTTTGATCAATATCCTGAGTTTGACCAATATAATACCTGTCATGCTTTAAGCTAAACAATATATAAACGTAATATTTCAATGAGCGGAAGACGGGACTCGAACCCGCTACCTACAGCTTGGGAAGCTGTCGCTCTACCAGGTGAGCTACTTCCGCTTGGAGATTTCTAATTTACGAAACCCGGTTGGATATGGAAATTTTTTTCATCAGCCAGCTTTCTTTTACAGGAACGATCCAGTTATTTTCCAGCTCTGCTTTTGTTTGCACAAGATTATTGAAATACAAAGTGTTACCGGAAATAAAATTATTATCAAGAGCATACTGCAACTGTGAGAGGGGCAGCATTTGCATTTTATCTTTAATAATGAAAGCAAGATTGGTACGGTCGAACATATTCACCCCGAATTTTTGTTCTATGTCTTTTATCAATCTTACCGAACTGTCGGTACTGCATCCGCTCACCCCGGTGGCCTTTTCATCTGCCATCAGAACAATAAACTGCCCGAAGAAAAGATAGCCTGCTCCCTTTACCGGGGTGCCATGGCTCAGCCATTTTGAAGTGAAGCCTTTCAGTAGATCTTCAATTTCCAGGGCCTCAGCCATCGTAAAAAGGCGGCTGCTTTGATATATCCACACCCTTGATTCGGGATGAAAATTACCGTCCAGCAGGTATTGATAGTCCAGGTTCATGCCGCTAAATTACAACCAATTTCCCACTGCTTGTTAACCCTTTAAAATTATCGTCATGCATCTGACCCGCTGGAATTACACAAAAGAGGAGTGGAAAAACTTCCTGCATTGGAAAATGAGAAGGAAAGGATTATTGTTTTTCTTTTTTCAATGGTTTAAAACCGTGAAAGCCGGGGATGTGCCCGAGATCCGGATTGCAACTAACGGAATATGGACCAACAATACCTATCAATTCTTTCAGAACAATCGCCGTCGTTTCAGGGAAACACATATAAGGGATGCAGGCAGATGTTATGTGCTGGAGATAAAATTTGAATCAAAGAATAAAGTATGTAATATAAAAATCCCGATCCCAAAAGGAAAATTAAGAGAGGCATTTGAGATTCAGGAACGATTAGTTATGGAAAACGTGTCAGGCGGTTAAACTGGCAGCCACCAGCTCCGCCACATCCATCACTTTCACACTGTCTTCTTTCTCAGCCAGCTTCACCCCATCCGTCATCATGGTATTGCAGAAAGGGCAGGCTGATGCAATAATATCTGCCCCTGTGCCAATGGCTTCATTGCTGCGGTCAATATTAATCCGGGTATCACCTTTTTCTTCCTCTTTGAACATTTGAGCCCCACCTGCCCCACAACACAGTCCATTGCTGCGGCAGCGTTTCATTTCCACAAGTTCAGCATCTAATGCTTCCAGCACTTTTCTCGGGGCTTCATAAATATTGTTGGCACGGCCGAGGTAACAACTGTCGTGGTAGGTTATTTTCTTTCCTTTAAATACGCCGCCCTCTTTCATTTTGATTTTCCCTTCATCAATCAGTTGCTGAATAAAACGGGTATGATGGATGACTTCATAGTTGCCACCCACAACTGGGTATTCATTTTTCAGGGTATTGAAACAGTGCGGGCAGGCGGTAACAATTTTTTTAATGCCGTAATTAGTAAGCACCTGAATATTCTGGTAAGCCATCATCTGGAACATGAACTCGTTGCCGGCACGGCGTACCGGGTCGCCGGTACACATTTCTTCTTTACCAAGGATGGCATAATTAATTCCGACTTTATCAAGAATAGTAACAAAGGCCTTAGTTATTTTTTGTGCCCGCTGGTCAAAACTGCCGGCGCAGCCTACCCAAAAAAGCACTTCCGGGCTTTTACCTTCAGCAAATAATTCCGCAACTGTATTGATTTTCATGTCAGCGTTCTGTTTCTGCAGCAATAATAAGTTCTATCACCCTGGTTATACCCATCCCCATCCTGACAAAGCAATAGCGGCCGCAATTATGAGCAGCGCTATCAGCCCAAGTGTGATCCAACCTAATAATTTTCCGGCGCCTGCTTTTGAATCGGAGGGATTGTGTTTTTTGGCAACCGTTCCGATCACAATTGCTAAAATGGATGAAACAAGTGAAGCGATTATCACATAGGGTACAAAAAGTCCAATTACAAGAAGCGCCAGTGCGCCAACTCCGAATATTAAGGCCGTTTGGCCTTTTGAACCGGAATTTTCTTTTTTAAATAATCCGGATTTTTTTGCAGCTTTTTTCTGAAGCGCCTTATAGAGTAAAGATTTTGAGAAGCCTTTCTTTTGACCCTGCTTTATTTGCTGCTTCAGCAACCAGAAACTCAGTTTTTCTTTTAATGTTAACTTTCTGCCGGCCAGTTTCTGCACATCTTTAATCTTTTGTGAAGCCAGTTGATTTAAAACTAACTGAACGGGATTGCTATTTTCAGCAAACGGGGTGGTAGCGGCTTCTGCGGGTATCAGCAGGAATAAAAAACCAATACTCCAGAAAAATGCCATCAGTATTTTTCTCATTATGATAAGTTTGCGATAAATCTAAACCTTTCTGAATATATTCCCAAATAATAGACCCAATAACTATTTTTGTCACAACACATGAAGGCAAGAAAATTTTTTCTGAAAATATTCAACTGGGAGCTCTGGAATTTCTATGTGCTCTATTTTCCCATTGGCCCCATCTGGCTCTGGTATTGCCTGCGGAGCCGGTCCCTCTGGTATTTCAGTTCGTCAAACCCAACGCTTACTTTTGGCGGATTTGAAGGCGAAGGCAAAAAGGAAATGTACGATCAACTGCCATCTTACTCCTATCCCCGTACCATTTACATCATGAACAACTGGTCTTTTGGAGAAGTGATGAGGAGCATAAAAGAAGCCGGTTTCAGTTTTCCCTTTATTGTAAAACCGGATGTGGGCATGAAGGGAATACTCTTCCGCAAGATTGATAATGAGGACCAGCTGTTGAAGTACCATGAAAGGATTCCTGTGGAGTATATTGTACAGGACCTGGTGACACTGCCGGTGGAAGTGAGTGTATTTTATTACCGCTATCCATGGGAACAAAAAGGAGTGGTCAGCGGTTTTATAGATAAGGAACTGCTGCAGGTGAAGGGGGATGGCAAATCAACCCTGAAAGAACTGGTACAGGCCCATCCCCGTGCCCGGTTCAGGATGGAAGAGATGCAGCACCGGCACGGGCACCGGTTTGAAAGAGTAATAGCTGAAAAAGAAACATTCTATCTTTCTTATGCAGGCAACCACAACCGCGGCGCTCATTTCACCAACCTGCATAAGGAGATAGATGAGAACCTGTGCAAAGTGTTTGATGATCTGAGTCATTATACTGACAAGTTCTACTATGGCCGTTATGATATTAAAACTACTTCCATCGAAGATCTGAAGCAGGGAAAGAATTTCCTGGTACTGGAGTTCAATGGCTGCGGTGCCGAGCCCAATCATATTTATGACTGTAATATGAGCATCTGGCAGGCTTATAGCGTAATACTCCACCACTGGAAGGTTCTTTATAAAATTAGCCGCTATAATCACAGGAACGGAACACCTTACTGGTCTTTTAAGAAGGGCTGGAACTATCTCAGCAATGCCAAGAAGCATTTTAAACTGCTGGAGAAGTATGATTGAACTTTCACTAACTTGAGTGTGAAACCCTTTGTATGGTAAACGAGGAAAAAATGGTATTGCTCCGCAATTATGACCTCTGGTGTCATTTAAGCGATGGGGAGTATGAGGAACTCAATGTGGTCTACCAGTTCATCGAAGCTAAAAAAGGCGATTATATCTACTTTGACTCCCATCACCTGAACAAGCTGTATTTTTAAAAGACGGCTTTATCAAGATTGGTTATATTGATGAAGTAGGAAATGAGATCATTAAAGAGATTATTAAAGAAGGAGAGATATTCGGGCAGTTTGCGCTGGAACAGAAAAACCTGAATAATGAATTTGCCCGTGCCTACAAAGACGATGTAAGCCTCTGCGCTTTTTCGATTGATCATTTTGAAAAACTGCTGCAAAAAAACCGGAACTGGCCATCCGGTACGCTGTACAGGTAGGTGAAAAATTGCGCCGGGCCGAATTCAGAGTGGTGAATATGCTCAACAAAGATGTCCGTTCCAGGCTGCTGGCTTTTTTCTACAACCTGGCGCTGATGGAAGGCTGTGACAGCAGCGCAGCTTCATTTTCATTCACCAATTTTCTGACACATGATGATGTAGCCAAACTGATTGGCAGCGACAGGCAAAATGTAACGACAACTATTAATCAGTTAGCAGATGAAGGCCTGCTGAAAATCACCATACCTGATGTCAGCAAACTGCAGCAACTGGTGATGGTTACTTAGTTATTCCTTCTTACTTTCGTCTCATGCACCCCCTGCTGAAAATATTTTTCACTGGCATGCTGGTGAGTTTTCTCGGATCTCTGCCACTGGGTACGCTGAACATTGCGGCCATGCAGATCTCCATTTCAGATGGGATTACGGCTGCCATGTTATTTTCAGCAGGCTCATTGCTGGTGGAGATTATTTATGTCAGGGTTTCGCTGGTGGCCATGGACTGGATACGGAAGCAGGAGAGGGTGCTGAAGGCCCTGGAATGGATAACCCTTGTGATAGTGGTGGCGCTGGCAGTCTCCAGCTTTTATGCAGCCATGCACCCCAGTGTAAAAGAGAATGTGGTGCTGAGCAGTTCGCTTCCCATGTTTGTACTGGGTTTTGTCATGAGTGCCCTGAACCCGGTGCAGATACCCTTCTGGTTTGGCTGGAGTACTGTACTGTTTACAAAAAAAGTGCTGCTGCCCCGGTCAGATCATTACAATTCATACATTCTTGGTATCGGCATCGGGACTTTTATCGGTAACTGTGTTTTTATTTTTGGAGGATTATTGATTGCCCGTAAAATCAGCAATAACCAGCATATACTGAACTGGGTCATCGGAGGCATCTTTGCCATTACGGCCATTATTCAGTTATGGCGTATTTTGAAAAAAAAAGACCCGGCGCACAACCTGGAACACCCGGAGTACGATATATCCGAATTCGAAAAAAGACTTATTGACTGAAAAATTCAGCTACTCATTTCCTCCGCCCATCTATCCCTTTCATCCGGGCTGAATTTCCAGGGAGCGAAATTATTTTCCACATTGCTGAACATGGTTGTCCATTCCTGTGGGGAATTGCTTTCTTCCATCACCAGGCAGCGGCGGAGTTGCAGGATAATATCCAGCGGGCTGATGCTAACAGGGCATTCCTGCACACAGGCATTGCAGGTGGTGCAGGCACGGAGCTCTTCTACTGTAATGTAATCATGCAGCAATGATTTACCGTCCTCCTTAAACTCTTTGTTTTTTTTGATATTCTTTCCTACTGCTTCCAGCCTGTCACGGGTATCCATCATTATTTTTCTTGGCGAAAGCAGTTTGCCGGTAAGATTGGCCGGGCAGGCAGCTGAACAACGGCCACATTCAGTACAGCTATAAGCATCCATCAGGTTTTTCCAGCTCAGGTCCATCACATCTTTGGCGCCGAAGCGTTGCAAAACTGCGGCTTCGGTGGGTGCCAGTTCAGGCTGCATGGCATACAGCACTTCTTTCTGTATGGACTCCATATTCTCCATTTCCCCCATGGGCTTCAGTTTTGCATAATAAGCATTGGGAAAGGCCAATACAATATGCAGGTGCTTGGAGTAGGGGAGATAGTTAAGAAAAGCAAAGATCCCCGCAATATGCAGCCACCAGCAGCCTCTTTCCAGCATCTGCAGGCCTTCGTTGCCTATTCCGTACAGCACAGGATGCAGATAATGTGAAAGAATAAAGTTGCCGGTGGGATGTGCCGCATAATGTTCAACCCCTCTTGCCTGTAACAGCGTGTCGCTGGCATTCAATGTCAGGAATAAAATCATCAGCACTATCTCGGTAATAAGAATGTAATTGGCATCACTCCTCGGCCAGCCATCCAGGTCTTTGCTGACAAACCTTTTTAGTTTGATGATATTTCGCCTCACTAAGAAGATGGCGCAGGCCAGCAGCACCAGCAGAGCTAATACTTCGAAAGAATTAATCAGGAATGTATAAAAGCCACCCAATGGCGCAGCAAATAAACGGTGTTTGCCGGTGATGCCATCCAATACTATTTCGAGAACTTCGATATTGATAATAATAAAACCCGCATAAACAAAAAAGTGCATTACGGCCACCAGCGGGTTGCGAAACATTTTCTTCTGCCCGAAAGCGAGGAGAAGCAGATTCTTCCAGCGTTGCGGCTTATTATCGCTGATATGCTCATCCCGGCCGAGTTTGATATTACGGCGTATCTCTTTTACTTTTTTGGAAAAAAGCCAGATAGAAACAATACAGAGAAGGATAAAAAGTATCTGTTGGGCAATTTGCATGATGATGATTGCTGCCGCTAATTTAGGGCAAGCCGCCGGGCTTTTAAAAATGAATTGCATTTACCCTGAATTTCCCATTTGAAAACTCCAGTGAAGGAGCCGGAAATTTAAAAGCACTCAGTACCAGAAATACAAAATTGAGAACCTTGTTGCTGGTTTTGATTTTACTCAGATCAATATCCGGGGCAAGGTACCACTGCCGGTAGCGTTTTATATTCCGCCGGTCGAATGTGATATTCCCGCCGGCATCTTTTGCAATATTTTCTTCACCGCCAAACATGCCTTCGGCGCCATAGCCTGCCGACACACAGAGCCAACCGGGCAATTTACTTTTGGGAAAGAAGGATTTCAGGCTGGCGCTGACCCAGTAGGTTTGCCCGTTATAGTCTTTTAAGAAACGCTCAGCGGTGCTTTTACCAAACAATTCATTACTGCGCTGGTTCAGCATGGCATCACCATAACTTTTCCGGTGGAATGACCATTTCAGTTTGATGCGCTGCTCATCCCAGGCCAGTTCCTGCGCCACAAAAGCGCCGCTTCCGAGAATATTGGTCCCGAAATCGGCCCAGCTCCATCCCCATTCGGCGCTTTTGCCATCTAAATATTCTATGGTAGTTTGAAACGCAAAAGAAGTTAAGCCGCTGATCCAGATTCTTTTTTTTCTTTCCATGCCCGTCCACTTCCATAGTTCATTGTTGGCACGGGTTTCTATCCATGTGCCGTAAAAATGGCCCACCTTATCTACCTGCAGCCATTCTTTGCTATCGTCGAAGGAATGCAGCTTTGTTTTTGTGTAATCACTATACCAGGCAGAAGCAAGGGCGGTCATCACTCCTCCATAACCAACGAGATTAACAGCAACAACTGTCCAGGTTCTATTTTTCTTCTGTTTGGAATTTAAAAACGCTGAATCCATACCATAATGAACATTTCCGGTATGCTTTTCTGATATAATAAATTCAGAGGGAAGAGAATGGCTATGCTGAAATATAGTATCAGTTCTACGTTGGATTTGAACAGAATCCTGTCCGTAAAAAACGGAACTAAAAATAATAAGAATCGGGGCGGTGATATTTTTTTTAACCACTGAGGCGACAAAATTTTTTGCACAGAGTTGCACGGAGTTTGCTGCTTTAAACAACAAATTTACGTTTCCCTTCTCTTTTCAGTTTCAAAATCATTATATTGAAAAAAAAATAACTCCTTAGGACTAAAGCCACCTAAAAACCTGTGGAATCTGAATAACCCCAGCCTTTAGGTTGGGGTTAGCAAATCAACACCCCTGATGATGGGCTTAAACCCCAGCGCATCTTCAATACAGTTTCTGAATGTAAAAAACGATTAACTTTCACGCCAAATAGTGAATAATATGGACGCAGCAATACAGGCAAAGATTGACACATGGCTCAACGGGAATTTTGACAAGGCGACTAAAGATGAGATAACCCGTTTACAAAAAGATAATCCTGCTGACCTTACAGATGCTTTTTACCGCAACCTTGAGTTTGGCACCGGCGGGCTCCGTGGCATTATGGGTGTGGGCACCAACCGGATGAACAAATACACCGTTGGCATGGCTACGCAGGGTTATGTGAATTACCTGAAACAGGTTTTCGGCGATGTTAAGGTGGCTATTGCACACGATAGCCGCAACAACAGCCGCTTCTTTGCAGAAACAGCCGCCAACGTATTTGCTGCCAACGGGGCCAACGTTTTTTTGTTTGAGGATATGCGGCCCACACCTGAGTTGTCATTTGCCATTCGTACGCTGGGTTGCCAGGGTGGTGTGGTGGTAACTGCCTCGCATAATCCAAAAGAATATAACGGTTACAAAGCTTACTGGAACGACGGCTCACAATTAGTACCGCCGCATGATAAAAATGTGATCAAAGAAGTGGATAAGATATTGTCTGTGGATGATGTGAAATGGAGCGGAGGCGAAGCCAACCTGCCTACCGGTCAGGCAGGCATTACTATTATCGGCAGGGAAATGGATGAAAAATATATGGAGATGGTAAAGGAGCTGAGTGTATATCCTGAAGTAATAGCAAAACACAAAGACCTGAAGATTGTGTACACTTCCATACATGGTACCGGTATAAAGATGGTGCCGCCCGTGCTCGATAAATTTGGTTTTAAAAACGTTCATATTGTAAAAGAACAAGAGCAACCGGATGGAAATTTTCCGACGGTGGCCTATCCTAATCCTGAAGAAAGCGAAGCGATGAGTTATGGTTTAAAACTCGCTGAAGAATTAGATGCCGATATTCTCACAGGCACTGACCCCGATGCCGACCGAATTGCCATTGGTGTAAAGGATGATAAAGGAAAATGGGTATTAATGAACGGTAACCAGACGGCTGTACTCGCATTTAACTATTTGATTGAAGCAAGAAAGACAAAGGGAATTGCCAAACCAAACGATATGGTGATCACCACCATCGTTACCACTCCCATGATTGATGCTATTGCTGCCGCGAACGGGGTGAACTGCTACCGGGTGCTGACGGGTTTCAAATGGATTGCCGAAATGATACGGCAGAAAGAAGGGCTGGAAAATTATATCATTGGTGGCGAAGAAAGTTTTGGACTGATGATCGGCGATAAGATAAGGGACAAAGACGGCGTTAGCGCTGTGGCCCTGCTTTGCGAAATGGCGGCTTATGAAAAAGAAAAAGGCCGCAGCCTGTATGAGAAAATGATTGACCTGTATGTACAGTATGGATTTTATAAAGAACACCTGATCTCCATTACCAAAAAAGGAATGGACGGCCAGTTGCAGATTGCTGCTATGATGGAGGGCTACCGGAACAACCCGCCTAAAACCATTAACGGAGTGCCGGTGGTCATGATTATGGATTATGAAAAGCAGGTAAAAAAGATTATGCAGGACGGTGGAGAGTGGACGATAGATATGCCCAAATCCAACGTATTGCAGTTTGTACTGGATGATATGACCATTATTTCTGCCAGGCCAAGCGGTACAGAGCCGAAGATTAAATTCTATATCAGTGTAAATACCACATTGGAAAAGGCTGAAAATTTTTATAAAGCAAATGCGGAATTGGATGAAAAGATAAAGGCGGTGATTAAGGATATGAAACTATAAAAGAAAAAGAGTTCCCTTATGAACTGCTCTTAACTTTTTACTTCTTTCTCCTCTTAGCCTATCTTGCAACCCGCATGAGCCGGCCAACCGAAGATACCTACCGCCACCAGGGCCTCCGCAGAAAATTAGTGCAGGGCATACATAAAAAAGGAATCTCCGATGACCGGGTGCTGGATGCCATATTAGAAGTTCCCCGTCATTTTTTTCTTGATTCCGCCTTTGATGAAGTGGCCTATGAGGACAGGGCTTTCCCGATAGGCGAGGGGCAAACCATTTCACAACCTTATACTGTGGCCTATCAAAGCCAGTTATTGGAGGTACAGTCCTTTATGAAGGTGCTGGAAATTGGCACCGGCAGCGCTTACCAGGCCGTGGTGCTGGCAGAAATGGGGGTGCAGGTTTATACCATCGAACGGCAGAAAAAACTGTTTGACGGCAATAAAAAATTTGATTTCCTGAAAAAATATTCTTCCATCAAATTCTTTTATGGCGATGGCTACGAAGGGCTGCCCACTTATGCGCCGTTTGACCGGGTGCTGATTACCGCTGCCGCCCCGGAAGTTCCACAGCAGTTGATTGAACAACTAAAACCAGGCGGCATGATGGTGATACCTCTGGGCGCCGGTGATATTCAGCAGATGCGGCGCATCACTAAATTAGATAGCGGTGCATTAAAAGAAGAAGTTTTTGATAATTTTTCTTTTGTTCCGATGATTATTGGGAAGCAGTAGCCTCCCATCTAAAAGAATTTCCCAGGGGTACTACCGGGCCTTTGGACAAACCTTCCGGATGAAATATTCACTTTTTACTGCCCCCACTTATTGGATAACTCGATTAATTGGACGGGTCGTTCAAAGACCGGGGCTGTGCATGGCAAGTCTCCCCTTGCGGGGGAGATTTAGAGGGGGCTGAACTGCTCCAGCAATTCAATCCTCTTCTCCACCGGCGGGTGGGTGGCAAACAAATTATCCCAGGAAGCAGATTTATGAGTGGAGGGTTTGGGATTGTCTATAAACAGTTGCGCCACATCACGGCTTTCCACGGCTTCAATCAACGGGTCATTGGAGATTTTTCGTAATGCATTGGCAAGGGCATAGGGTTTCTTCGTCATTTCAGCAGCGCCGGCATCGGCGAGATATTCTCTTTTACGGCTGATACCAAAACGGAGCAGGATGGAAAGAAAATAAGCTACTGCTGTAACAACAATGGCAATTAAAATAATAGCGCCGCCACCGCCTTTACCGTCGCTTCTTTTTTTACCTGAGCCGGCAAAACGCAGGCTGCGGAAGGCCAGTTCGGCAAGAAAAGCAAAGATGCCGACGAAGATGATAGACACTATCAGCAAGCGGACATCCCTGTTTTTAATATGCGTCAGTTCATGGGCAATCACTCCTTCCAGTTCTTCATCGTCCAATTTATTGATGATGCCCCTTGACAATGAGACAGAATAAGTCCGCTGGTCAATGCCGCTTGCAAAAGCATTCAGCGAATCATCTTCGATGATATAAATTTTTGGAGTCGTCATCCCCTGCGAGATGCAAAGGTTCTCCACCAGGTTATACACCCGTTTGTTTTCAATCCTGTCAAGAGGCTTGCTGCCGGTTGCCATGCGGATGAATGCTGAATGCCCAAGCCATGCTATCAGGAACCAGATGCCCACGGCTGCCAGCACCACCGGCATCGCCTGCAAAAAAATTATAGTAGGGTTATCATGGTGTTGATCTTTGGTAAAATACACCAGTGCATAGGCCATTCCCAGCAGCAATGCCGGGAATGCTATCAGCAACAAAAGAGAATTAAAATTATTCTTTCGAATCTGTTTATCTAATCCAACATACTGCATAACGGGAAGGGATGAGTAAATTCCGGTTGGCAAGCCATTCTAAAATCTGCAATCGAAAATCTAAAATTGTATTTTCGGAGGCTCTTCCATATTCTTCCGGGTATCTTCGCCCAGGTCAAACATGATTTCCCGCTTGAAACCAAAATTTCTGGCGATAAGGTTTCCTGGAAAAGATTCCACGGCATTATTGTATTCTGTTGTAGCGCCGTTGAAGAACCTCCTGGATGCAGCCAGCTTGTTTTCAATATCACTTAGTTCTTCCTGCAGTTGTAAAAAATTTTGATTCGCTTTTAAATCAGGATAAGCCTCTACTTGCACTTTCAATCCGGCAAGGGCTGCAGTTAGTTGTTGTTCAGCTGCAATTTTGCCGTCAATGGTGGTGGCTGCCATAGCAGCAGTGCGGGCCTCCGTCACCTTCAGCAACAATTCTTTTTCATGCGAAGCATAGCCTTTCACTGTTTCTACTAACTGGGGAACAAGGTCATGCCTTTGTCTCAGTTGTACATCTATATCTGCAAAAGCATTTTGCCTGCGGTTTCTTAATCTTACCAGGCCATTGTAAAGGCTGATTAGCCAGATTACGAGAAGGGCGATAATACCGACAACAATAAGTACTGCCATATTTTTTTGTTTTAAGAATTAAAATTAGATAAAAAAGGAACACGGATTACAGGATTGGAAAGGAATAGGGGATTATGTCCTGCGGGTATCAGTCGTTGTATATGTTCTGCCAGGTTGCCTGAGAAGAAAAATCTATGAAATCCTTTTCTTATCCGTAAAATCCGTAATTGTTGTTATCTTTCCCCATCATTCAGAGCCTATGCGTATTGCTCCATTTGTTATTTCAACTATCGGCACAGCCGGACTGGTTTATGCCCTGAACCGGCCACTGGGGCCCTTGCCCATGCCTGCCGGAAAATTCCTGAGCCCCCAGCATGGTTTCTGGCAAAATGCCGAACCTGCCGGACAAAAATTTGACGCCGACCTGCATTTCCCGGAGCTAAGGGGAAAAGCAGAGGTATATTTTGACGACCGCCTGGTACCACATGTATTTGCAGAAAATGATGAAGACCTGTATTTCATCCAGGGGTATCTGCATGCCAGATTCCGTCTCTTCCAGATAGATCTTCAGACAAAAGCCGCTGCAGGCCGGGCCAGCGAGATTGCCGGGAAGAAAGCAGTAAATTATGACAAGGAACAAAGAAGACTGGGGATGGTATTTGCAGCCGAAAATGCCATGAAAGAAATTGAGAAAGACCCTGCCTCAAAAGCCTTGTTTGATGCTTATACCAACGGCGTCAACGCATATATAAGCACATTAAAGGAATCTGAACTTCCGATTGAATATAAACTGCTGAATATAAAACCGGAAAAATGGAGCAACCTGCGTACAGCGCTGCTGTTAAAAATGATGGCTAAGAACCTGTCCTCCGGTACCGAAAACGACCTTGCCAATACCAATGCAAAATCCGTTTTTATGCCGGATGAGTTGAGGCTGCTTTACCCGCAGGTGCCTGATTCGCTTTTGCCGATCGTTCCCAAAGGCACACCGTTTGATCAACCGGGTATCGTTCCGGTAAAACCGGCGCTGGCGGATTCCCTTTACCTTAATAAAAAGGATATAGCAACAGTAAAAGAAATTACAAAGCCCGATATCAATAACGGCAGCAATAACTGGGTAGTGGCCGGCAGCAAAACACAAAGCGGTTCACCCATTCTTTGTAATGATCCGCACCTCGAGTTGTCGCTTCCCTCTATCTGGTATGAGATACAATTAGTGACCCCAAACAGCAATGCTTACGGAGTTTCTCTTCCGGGCAGCCCGTTTGTTATCATCGGTTTTAATGACAGCATTGCATGGGGAGTCACCAATGCACAAAGAGATGTAAAGGATTATTATGAAATTAAGTTTAAGGATAATAGCAAAAGCGAATACTGGTTTAACGGTAAGTGGGAGAAAACAACCCGCAAAGAGGAAATTATAAAAGTGAAAGGAGGCAAGGATGTAATAGATACAGTTGCCTATACCATTTTCGGCCCGGTGATGTATGATGAAGGGTTCCAGGGATATGACAGTATTGGCAAAACAAGAAACCTGGCCGTCCGCTGGGTAGCGCATGACCCCAGCAATGAGGGATTGACATTTTACAAACTGAACCGGGCAAAAAATTATGATGAATATGCAGAAGCCCTTAAAAGTTTTGAATGCCCCGGACAAAATTTTGTATTTGCTTCCAAAACCGGGGATATAGCCATCTGGCAGCAGGGAAAATTTCCGGCCCGCTGGGACCGGCAGGGTTTGTATGTGATGCCCGGTGAAGACAGCAGCTACATGTGGCAGGGCTTTATTCCGCAGGCAGAAAACCCGCATATCAAAAACCCGGAGAGGGGTTTCTTAGAAAGCGCCAATCAAAGACCCGCTGATTCCACTTATCCTTATTTTATTCCCGGAAGCTATATCACACCAAGGGCCATCACTATTGAAAACAGGCTCTCTGCTATGTCAGGTATTACAGTAAAGGATATGATGGCGCTGCATGGCAATTATTTCAACACACTGGCAGAAGATGCAAAGGGGATTTTGCTGAAATATGTAAAAGAGAATGAACTTTCGGCAGATGAGAAAAAATACCTCGGTATTTTCAAGTCATGGGATTTGATTGCATCGCCTGATTCAAAAGGGCAAACGGTCTATCAATGCTGGTGGGACAGCCTCGAAACGGAAATATGGAAGGATGAGATAACCAAAACAAATCCGCAGGCCCCCTGGCCGGAGGAACAAACCACCATGGAGATATTGAAAAGGGACTCTGTGCTCAAGTTTGCGGATAATATCAATACCCCACAGGTTGAATCATTGTTTGATGCGGTAACCACGGCTTTCAAAAAAGCAATGGGTGATTTAGTTAACAAAGAGGCAGAGGGAAAACTGGAATGGTCAAAATTCAAAAACCCGACGGTCTATCATTTAATAAAAGACCTGAAAGGATTTGCAAGAGCAGGATTAAATGTGGGCGGAAATGGTAACATTGTAAATGCTGTGACCCATAGCCACGGCCCCAGTTGGCGGATGATTGTTCACATGACGACTCCCACAGAAGCATACGGTGTTTATCCCGGCGGGCAAAGCGGTAACCCCGGAAGCAAATTTTATGACAACTACATAGACGACTGGGTGAATGGAAAATATAACAAACTCTGGTTTATGCGGGACGGCGACCGGAAGGACAAGAATGTGAAATGGGTGATGAGGTTTGATAAAAGGTGATAAGTTAACTGGTTAATTAGTTAAAAAGGCCCTGTGGACGATAAGACGATGATTAAGTTAATACCTGATTGACCGTATGTCTCAAGAATGGCTTAGACCAGATTAAATAATTACTTTTTGTTCAAAAACGACCCCCAATTAACCAATAAACGAATTAACTAATCAACCAAACACAATGAAATTCCTGACGGCAACCATACTCACAGCACTCCTCTCATTCATCAGCGGCCTGTTTCTGCCCTGGTGGGGGATTGCCATTGCTGCATTACTGGTAGCCACCATTGTGCACCAGAAAGCCGGTAAGGCATTTCTGGCAGCATTGTCAGGCGTTTTTTTATTATGGGCAGGGCTTGCCTGGTGGATTGATTCAAAGAATAACGGGTTGCTGTCGCAGAAAGTGGCCTCTGTACTTCCATTGAGCGGAAGCGGAATAGCCCTGATCATTGTAACAGGGCTGATTGGCGGACTCGTTGCCGGCCTTGCTGCCATGACGGGCAGTTACCTGCGGGCTTCGGAGAAAAGAAGTTAAAACTTTGTAATATCAGGCGGCTCACCCCGCTAAAAACCTGAACCGCTTTATCTTTCCGTATCTCAGCAATATGAAACCGGGAACCTTCACATTCTTACTGCTATTGTATGCCCTGACTGCGCAATCCCAAAAAATAAAAGGAACTATCACCGGTGCCGATGGTAAGCCCCTTGCTTATGCATCCATTTATGTAAAAAGCGCCAATAAAGGCACCCATGCAAACAATGAAGGCAAATACTCCATCAAACTGGAAAACGGCCGGCATGCGCTGGTATGCCAGCATGTGGGATATAAAAAAGAAGAAATAACAGTTGCCATAAATAATGATGATAAGGAAATCAACTTTATCCTGCACCAGCAGGAAATTACACTGGCTGAGGCGGTGGTAAAGACCGGGGAGGACCCGGCCTACCAGATCATCCGCAACGCAATTAAGAAAAGAACATACTACCGGGATAATCCTTCACAGTTTCAATGCCGTGTGTACACCAAGGGACAACTGCGGATGAGGGACTATCCCAAAAAATTCCTCGGACAGAAAGTGGACTTTGAGGACGGAGATACCAGTAAGCAAAAAATGATTTATCTGTCCGAGACCATTTCCAATTATTATGTGGACATGCCCAAAAAAGAAAAAGTGGAAGTAATATCATCCCGGGTAAGCGGACAAAGCGATGGGTTTGGCCTCAGCGCCCCGAAGTTTTTTTCTTTTTATGAAGACAACGTATTTATCGGCAATAACCTGAACCCAAGAGGGTTTATTTCCCCAATATCTGAAAATGCCATCCACTATTATAAGTATAAGCTGGAAGGTAGTTTTTTTGAAGACAGCAACCTCATCAGCCGAATCAAAGTGATTCCCCGCAGAAAGTATGAGCCTCTTTTCAGCGGGTACATATCCATTGTGGAGGAAGACTGGAGGATACACTCTCTGCAATTGCAGTTATTAAAAGAATCACAAATGGAGCTGGTGGATACACTGCGCATTGAGCAATTGTACCGCCCGGTTGACCGAAACAACTGGTTTATCAGCAGCCAGGTCGTTTATCCGGCTATTAAAATTTTTGGATTTGATGCCTATGGCAGTTTTGTGAATGTGTACTCAGAAATAAATACCGGACCTGCCTTCACTTCCAAATCATTTAACAACACCGTTCTGAAATACAGCGACAGCGCCAACAAGCGCAGCATGGAGTATTGGGAAAAGAACCGGCCGGTGCCGCTGATGGAAGATGAAGTAAAGGATTACCGGAAAAAAGACAGTCTCGAACTGGCTAAAAAAGATCCCCGCTACCTTGATTCATTGGACAGGAAAAGAAATAAATTAACGCTGCCCGGTCTGCTGGTTTTCGGGCATGCATTATCCAAAGAGCGAAAAAGAACATCACTGGGTTTTCCTTCACTGATTGATATGGTATCCTTTAACCCTGCAGAAGGCTGGGTGGTTGGCCCTGGCTTCACCTGGACAAAAAGATTAGACACCACAGCATCCGGCAGAAAGCGGGTCATCATTTCCACGCATTTCCGCTATGGGTTTTCGAACAGGCATCTCAACTCCTATATTACTGTCCGTTATTCCTTCGGGAATAAATATGCAAGCTCTATTTTGTTTTCAGGGGGCAGCCGGGTTTTCCAGTTCAACAATAACAGCCCGATTGGGGAGAAAGGAAATTCGCTAAGCAGTTTGCTGAGCGAAGAAAACCGAATCAAAAGCTATGAGGCCCGTTATATCCGCGGAAGTTTCAGAAAAGGTATCGGAGAGGGGTTTTCCTGGGTAGCAGGTTTCCAGTACCAGGACAGGAGGCCGTTGGAAAACACAACGGATTACACATGGAGGAACAAGGCGGATAAAGCTTATACGCCTAATTACCCCAACGAAATTCTCTCTGCGAATATTCAGCTCCACCAGGTCTTCTTTACCCTTTTTGGCATCACCTGGCAGCCCGGCGCCCGGTATATTGAACTGCCCGACCGGAAAATCAATATCGGGTCAAAGTATCCTGTATTTTCACTTACCTATATCCGTAACTACAGCGGGTTTTTTGGCAGTGATGCTGATTTCAGCAAATGGAAATTCACCATCCGGGATGATGTGAACCTGAAACTGGCAGGAACATTCAGGTACCGGGCAGGCATGGGTGGATTTATTGATAACAAAAAAGTGTATGTGCCGGACTTTAATCATTTTAACGGGAATATCTCCACTTTTGCCACCGAATACCTGAACAGCTTTCAGTTGTTGCCCATTTACCAGTTCAGCAATATTTCAAAGTTTTACTCATTGGCGCATATTGAGCAGAACTTCAGGGGATTTCTCACCAATAAAATACCCGGTATAAAAAAACTCAACCTTTATCTTGTAGCCGGAGCAAATAGTTTTTATTACCGGGATGCCAACTACTTTGAGATCTTCGGCGGCATTGACAATATCTTCAAACAGTTCAGGATTGATTTTGTACAATCGTACCTGAACGGCAAACCCTGGCAGAGAGGTTTCCGGATCGGCCTCAGCAGGATAGGGGGACAGCGGGGGGATGACTGGCCCTGATGATTTGTGGCTGCACATCTGATTTCAGTGGTTGTTTTCACCACATTGATTATGCGCAAACCACTATTTTCTGTTTCAGCGGGAATGCTGCAAAGCAGTTCACTACCGTAAGATTATCTTAACTTTCAGCCTGTCGTAACCATAAACAACAAACAATAAACCACAAACTTCTATGGCCCTTAGCAGAATATGGACCGCTTTTATTTTGATTGCGTTACTGGCGGCTGCCGGACGGTTTGCTTTTCAGCCGGGGCAACAGCAAATATTCAGTCAGCTGGTAACCGGAAAAAATACAGATACTATTGCGGTGAGGGTGGTGGATTCATCTGCTGTTCCCGCTTCTGTGCATAACCAGTTGCTTGGCTCAAAAACGGCAGTTTGGGGTAAAGAAAAAGTGTACAGGGCAGAAGGGAATTCATACCGGGCTTATAAACTCTTGCCGGCCAATGGCATTTTTGAAACCTGTAAGGATGCAGTGACGCTTTGTATCGGGCTTATCGGCATCATGGCCTTGTTCATGGGGTTTATGAGCATTGCCGAGAAAGCAGGTGGCATCCGTTTTCTTTCCCGCATCATCGGGCCGTTCTTCTCAAAGATTTTTCCGGAGGTACCCAAAAACCATCCTTCGATGGGGCATATGGTGATGAATTTTTCAGCCAACCTGATGGGGCTTGATAATGCTGCCACACCATTCGGTATAAAAGCGATGGAAAGCCTGCAGGAGATCAACCCCGACAAGGCAAGGGCTTCCAATGCACAGTTGATGTTCCTTTGTTTGCATGCTTCGGGGCTTACGCTGATACCAACTATTATCATCGCTGACCGGGTGGCATTGAAATCGGCTCAGCCCACCAGCATTTTTATTCCCTGCATGATTGCCACTTTTGTGGCTACTATTGCAGCCATGACACTGGTGGCCCTGCGGCAGCGGATACGGATCTTTCAGCCTGTCATTCTTTTCTGGGTGCTGGGCATCAGTACGGTAATCGCAGCGCTTATTTATTATATCAAATCGCTGGACGTGCAGGGGGTGCAGTTGTTTTCCACCACACTCAGCAACGGGATCATTCTACTCATCTTCCTGCTCATTGTATTGGGGGGAATGTATAAGCGCATCAACATCTTTGATGCATTTATTGAAGGAGCCAAGGGAGGGTTCGAAACAGCGGTGCGGATTATTCCGTACCTGGTGGGCCTTTTGGTAGCCATCTGCCTGCTGCGCAACAGCGGGGCTTTTGAATTCATTATGGATGGCATCAAAGCCCTCTTTGTAATGCTGAATGGGGATACCCGTGTAGTGGACAGCCTGCCTACTGCGCTGATAAAACCTTTAAGCGGCAGTGGCGCCCGGGCCGTGATGATTGATACACTGAATGCACATGGTCCCGATTCATTTGCAGGCAACCTCGCTTCAGTGTTCCGGGGTTCGGCCGATACTACCTTCTACATCATCGCAGTTTATTTTGGCGCCGTAGGAATTAAGAACAGCCGATATGCAGTTACCACCATGCTGTTCGCTGACCTGGCAGGGATCATTACAGCCATTGCGATGGCTTATATTTTCTTTGGATAACAGTAATAAAAAACCCCGTCCGGAAGAACGGGGTTTGAAAATAGCCGTTACATTTTACCTGTCTGTATAAAGTGTAGCTACTCTTGTGCCGCGGTGCGAACCTCGGTAAACCATGGTGTAACTTCTCTTGTCATTGAAGACCCCGCTTACTACAACCTTAATGATATTCGTGGCAGATCCCGTCTCCCTGATATACAATGTATCAGTCGCTAGGCGGGAAGGATACGTAATAAAACCGGTGACATCAGTTACTGCAACATTGGTAAAGATGTTGGCATTCTTGTTATAAGAGAACACATCGATGGCGGGAACAGCACTTGGGTTGTATATGAAATTGGCAAACCGGATCCGGCAAGTGGTATCAGCCGGCACTTCATACCTTGTTTCCACTGTTTTCTGCTTGGGCGTAGTGATGGTATCATACATAAAGATGGTATAATTCTTATTCACCTGCAGGTTTTCAGCAAATGACAGGGGCACCTGGGTGGTAGTTGACAGTGTATCTCTGACAAGGAATCCGTTCACCCCCGGTGGAATGTTGGAGGCATAGATACCTGCCGCAGGGAACATACCGCCGGATGTCAGTGCCGATCCGTTAAGCGGTTTGCCATCCAGATAGATATAATTCCTGCTGGCATTTACCGTGGCGATAAAGACCCTGATCAGGCTGCTGTTGGTGAAATTACTCTGCTGAGCCGTTTTTTCATCAAACGATTTAGTGCAGGATATAATCACAGCTCCTGAAAACAGAAGAAGCAATATTCCGGCAACATATTTATTTGTCTTGTTCATATCAGTTGCTTTAGTTTGTTTGTCTTTTAAGGTTTTGAAAACCACTGCTCTTTTGTATGATAATTCAGCGACCTGCCGCCTACAGCATCCAGTGCAACTATGTTATAGAGGAACTCTGAATTATACCTGGGTCTGGCCCTGTAAACGAGATTACCTTTATTATCAGTGTATAAATCTAAACCGGATGGAGGAGTGAAATCGGCGTATACCTGATTTCCGGTAGCCGGATCAAGGTCAGTATAATGATACCTCCTGATATCCACCCAGGTTTCGGTAAGCCCGAAGCCATACATTGCAACAAATTTCTGAAGCATGATATGTGACCGGGTAAGACTTCCTGCTGCTGGAACAGCAACAGGGTTGGCCAGATAAGCTGCTCTGGCAGCAGGGGTTATTTGCAATGCTAAAGGCACAGAATTCTGATAATCCGGGGTATTGATTAACATATCAAAACTTGCATTAATTCCATCTTTATAGGATTGCAGGGCCTGTGCAGCAAAGGCACCCCCTTTTCTTAAGTAAGCCTCAGCTTTCATAAAATGAACTTCAGCTGCAGTAATTATTGGGAAGGGAGCTCCGTTCCTGAAAATATAACGGCATGTCACATCTGTCCCCGGGGCTGTTGTTGAAGTGAATGCCCCTCCCCAGAAGTTCTGGGGCTGATCAGCGGTGACGAGCCCATCAGATCCTTTGTTGGGGCGTATACCCTTGTATGTTCCATTGGTATTCTCCCGGATGATATAAGGCGCTCTAGGATCATTTAGACCAAGGAACCTCGGATTAATGCCAGTCATCAGGTTGGAGATAAACCGGGACTGCCGCAGGGCCCCCACATTGCTCCTGAAAGGCCCGAAAAAATTAAAAGTACCCGAAAGGCCGGAAGCAGCAAATTTTGCAGCTGCATTATCAGTTACATTATTAATACCAAGGTTTGCATAATAAATAACTGAATCAGGATTATAAATTGATTTATTGGTAAGATGATTGAATGAACGGGCAAGTACAGAATAAACAAATTTTTTCCACTTGTCTAAATTACCCCCGTAAAAAAAAGCATCCGCCTGCGCCAGTTGAGGAGAACTGGTTGCTGTGTTCAAATTGCTAATAGCCCGATGGCATAATCTTCTTACTTCAGCATAAATATCTTCCTGGCTGTCATAATCAAATACAAGCCGGTTGGCATCAAAGGCCTGATAGAGAATAGCCTCACCGTACATATTGGTCATGGTGAGCCAGCTCCACGCCCTTATAGCATATCCCACCCCTACAAAATCAGTTTTGCCTTCTTCAGCGGCCCAATCAATCATTCTTCCCAGGTTTTGTCCCATACCATAATAATGCATGGCCCATATTGAACCAAGCAGATCGCTACCTCCGGTAGCCCCGCCCATCTGGTCGTACTGGTTACCAGTTGTATTGGTAGCCCAAAACTGTACATAACGGCCGATGTACAGCCCGTCATTTGCAGTACCATAAGCTGATCCCTGCGCTGATGAGCTGCCCACCATATTCCCGATTATTCCCGGCAGAAGTGTTTCAACCGGTACCCGGGTTGTGGCATTTGGGTTCAGGTAAGCCTCATCAATTTTCTTGGAGCAGGATCCAAAAACAAGCAGCCCGGATACCCCTGCCGTATATAGTACTTTTATTATTATTTTTTTCATTTTATTTTGTTTTATTGTTTAAAAAGAAGCTCTCAGTCCAAAATTAGCCTGTAACGGAGAAGGAAGAGTTCCATAATCGAAACCAAAAGCACCTACACCGAGTGAGCCAGCGGTATTTCCGTTAACAGCAGGATCAGCACCGCTATAATTCGTCATTAGTATCAGGTCGTTTCCAGTAATGAAGAAGGACAGTGATTTAAAGGCTTTGATGAAATTGGCAGGGAATGTGTAACTGATAGTTACATCCCTCAGTCGGAACCAGTTCACATTTTTTTCAATAAAGGCTTCCTCCGGCATTGTTGTATAATACTGGTTATTGAAGGCTGGTATCACGGCAATTGTATTTCTCGTTGGATTGGTCGAATTTTGCAAACCATCGTTGAGAACTCCTTCTATTACCCTGGGGGTGTACCTGTCAGCAGTCAGCTTGCTCTTACCTACATTGGTCAGAAACCTGTTTGTACCATTATAGATATCTCCACCTACTTTCAGATCCCACAGGAAGGACAGTTTCCAAGATTTCCAGCGGAACATATTGAGCCATCCGGTGGTAAAATCAGGATTTCTGTCACCCGCCACTTGGAAAATACCGCCTGTTGTAACAGGCAAACCGGTTAAAGGGTTTATTAAAATCTGCCCTGCATTATTCCTGGAATAGCTGGTTGCTGTTATTGAGGTGGTGGGCCCGCCGAGTACCAGTCCTCCACGGGCATTTCCGTACAGCCATGTATCGGCAATATAGTATTCTGATACATTTTTGGGCATGCCAATGACCCTGTTGTACATTTTATTAAAGTTGAGCCTCATGTTCCAGCTGAACTTCGTCTTCTTGATGATCTCATAGTCCACCGCGATCTCAATACCCCTGTTTCGAGTGCTGGCTGCATTTTGTGTATTTAAAACAAAGCCGGTTCCATAACTCAGCCTGAAGTTTTGAATTATTTGGCCTTTATTAAGGGTGTTGTAATAAGTAATGTCCAGGTTCAAGCGACTTTTGAATAACCTGAATTCTGTTCCCAGCTCAGATGTGCTTTGTCTTTCGGGGCTAAGATCCGGGGAGTTATTGAAGAATCCATATGAAAACCCTCCGCCACTGGCAAAATTGTTAACAAAAACAGACTGGGTGGAATAGGGTGTATTTAGCCGGGCTGTACCTGCCAACGAAGCCCTGATCTTCCAGTAGTTTAGGGTACCGCCTTTTTTAAGTGACGGAAACATATCACTCATGATAATACTAAGGCTTCCCCCGGGGTAATTATATTTTCTATTTTGAACGGGCAATGTTGAAGCCTCTTCGAACCGATGGGTGTAATTGAGGAATATGTAGTTCTTGAAACTGACGGCAAACTCACCGAAATAAGCCATCTGGCGCAAAATGTTCTTGTTATATTCTCCAAATCTATTTCTCAGTAGCCGCAGCCTGGTACTAGGTCTGGTAACAGTGCTATCCATATAATTTCCTACAATTCCATTAAGGGCCCTGTCTGTAATAGCTACAGCCGGGCCAGTGGGGTTACCATTGGCATCCCGGGGAGCCAGGTACATTTTACCATCCGTTGTGTTAACATTGTCAACAATATTGGTTCCGTATATCGCAAACATTTTTGTTTCATAATTCTGCCACATGGTACCAGCCATCAGCCGGAGGTTGAAGTTTTTACCAATAGTTTTTTTGAAAGTGGCTGTTATAGTGTGGTTATACCCAGTGTATTTCCTCCAATAATTATCTAGTGTTCCCCCGGAACCTGCTGTAACATAAAAAGACTGGGGATGATAGAACTGGTAACCAAATAAGTCGTACGTATCATATCCAAACCTTCCGGACAAGCTCAGCCACTTAAACGGGCTGATATTAATACCGAGCGATGCTGTTTTACGGTCTGTTTCATCATAGGATCTGTTTTTCTTTACATTAAATAGTGGGTTGTCGTATTCGCCATTAGCAGATAACCCGGAGAACAGATCCAGTTTGTCGCCAGTGCTAACATCCTCAAAATTCCGGATATCGTTTGTATTTGGCCATACAAGCAAGGCGAGCAGGTATCCGCCGGCACTACGCAGTACTTTGTTGTTTTCTGTTTTAATATAGGCAAGAGAAGGTATGATCTCCAGTTTATCATTCCATAGTTTGGTAGAATTTGAAATTCTTAGATTGTATCTCCTGAAATCATTATTAGGAACCACCCCTTTCTGATCGAAGAAACTTCCGGAAAAACGGAAGAATGATTTTTTAAATCCAAAATCAACGCCAATATTATGCGTTTGAGCAAACCCAGTTCTGAAAAACTGATCCTTGTTATCAAATAGCTGGGTACTGGGGGCATAGGCGGGGCCGAAGTAGCTGAAAACATTTGAAGCAACATTATTCAAACCGTTTGAATAAGCATCCAGGACTTCGGGCCAGCGAGTAACTTTTTGCACCCTGAAACTGTTATCATACTGAAAAGCAAATTTTATTGTTTTTGCCCGTTTTGTTGTGATGAGAATAGCTCCGGAACTGGCCTGGCTTCCATACAGGGCGGTTGCTTCGGGTCCTTTCAAAACCGTTATAGTTTCAATATCATTTGGGTTGATGTCGGCAATCCGGTTTTGATAATCGTTATTGCGGTTTGGTCTGTCTGAGGCAAGACCAATTCCTTGCCCACCGGATGATGTTTCGTTTAAAGTTTGATTGTCTAGTATAACACCATCTACTACATAAAGAGGTTGATTGCTGAGTGATAAAGAGTTAAATCCTCTTAATACCACAGATGATGAGGCGCCTGCCACACCAGAAGTCTGGTCAAGGGTAAGGCCGGCCACACGGCCCTGCAAACTGTTGAGGAAATTCTCCCGTTGTGTTTCCTGTACATCGGCGCCACTCACTTTCTGCACGGAGTATCCGAGTTCTCTTGGATTTCTCCTGATGTCCATTGCAGTTACCACTACTTCACCCATGGTGTTATCAGCCGTTCTCAGGCTGATGCCTACTGCCCCGTCACCAGGTTTTATTTCTTCTGTCTGGTAACCCACATAGGAAACCTGGAGCGTTTCACCGGGGTTCATTTTGATGGAAAATTTTCCATTCGCATCTGTTTGTACGATGCGCCGGGTGCCCTTCACTCTGATAGTGACACCCGCCAAAGCTGTTTTATTGTCCTCTGAAATGATCGTACCGGTAACCGTTCTTTCCTGTGCCTGCGAAGCAAGCGGCAGCAAGAACATCCCCAGAGCTAAACCAAAGAACAATAGGAGAATTTTTCTCATAGCTGTTTTTTTAGATATATAATATATATAATTAAATAAGCAGTTCCAATATTGATTCAAGATCTTAACCGCATGTTCACTTGCTCCTTTCAACCCCACTTTATTCAGGGTTCTGGTAAGCCCCTCTTCTTCGGAGAGGGGTTGGGGGTGAGATCCCAATTATGCCACCTTCACACCGGCCTTTACGTAAGGCTGAATCAGCGGGTTGTCCGGCTCCAGCTCGGTGATCAGCATATCTATTTCATCCAGCCCGCAAACACGAATCGGCTGCACTGTATTCACTTTTTCGGCAATGCTGAGGCAAACCACTTTTTTTGAAGACTCGATCATGGCCTTCTTTAGCTGCACCACCTCCCAATCATTATCAGTAATACCATGCTCCAGGTCAATGGCATTGGTACCCAGGAAACAGAGATCAGCTTTCATCTCTTTTATTCTTGCAATAGCTTGGGAACCCACCGTTATTTTAGAGTTTTTTGAAATTTTATCTCCAATCATGATTACTTCAATATTCGGGTGGTGCATATATTCAAGGATCGCCGGAATACTGCCTGAAACAAAAGTGGCTTTTAACTGGTGCGGCAGCATGCGGGCCATTTCAATAATAGTGGTGCCGCCACTGGTTAGCACAAACATACCGTTGCTGATCAGGTTGATGGCTTTTTGGCCAATGCTCTTCTTTTGTGGTTGAGAGTAAACTCCATTGGTGGGGAAATACACCTGGTTGAAGGAGGGTGAAAGGGCGCCGCCGTGTACTTTGATGATCTTCCCCTCGTCGGCCAGCTCCTGCAAATCCCTGCGGATTGTGTCTTCTGACACACTGACCTCCGTGCAAAGTGATGAGGACAGCACTTTGTTATGCAGGTTCACCTGATGAAGTATATAAGCCTGGCGCTCCTTCTTAAGCATCCCGTTAGTTTTGAATTACTAAAGTAGGGTAAATTCCTGCACAAAAACGCAGAAACCGGAAAAAATTTGCAGACCCTATTTTGTCTAATGTGGATAACCGGGAGCCGGTAAGTGCAGGTATTTAAAACAAAACCCCGCTTCCAGGCGGGAAGCGGGGTCTGCCGTCCAAATCCATAGAGAAATCATTTGCCAAAAGTGAACCTGGCTGTGAATCCGATAGCGGCGGGTTCAAAATTGATATCGTTGACAATATTCAGTTCGGGTTTCCAGTCCAGCGATATATTCAAAGGGATGTTGCTGAATTTATAATCCAAACCAATCACACCCTGTGCACCGAAGTTGGGGTCGGTTGACTCTTTGTGCGTAGTGGTATTTAATGTTTTTATAAAGCTGATATAACCGCCGGCCCCGTAATAATAACTGAGGCCTGATACAGCAAGTGGTTTATGAAATTCCAGCAGGGCGCCCAGCGCCAGCGGATCGCCAAAAGTGAAAAGCGCTTCAATGGCTGTTTTACCGGTGATGAACTGTTTGAAAGAAACGGAATTGTTCTGCATGGCATTGGCGCTGCTGAGCCGCACACCCAGAGCTGTTTTGTAATCCTGGGCGTTGGCATTATTTAACAGTCCTGCGCATGCGGCCAGGAATACAACAACTAGTATTTTCTTCATGGTGAATTGATTTGTTGTACTCTAAACGAAAAATAGTGCCAGCTATATCTAAAGGAAATGCAAAAAGAGGCGGGAGTCGGGCTTGCCCGCCGAAGCCCATGCGAAGGCGGGAGTCAATAGTCAGGCTTGCCCGCTGAAGCCATAGCGAAGGCGTGAGTCAGAAAGCTTCAGCGACTGGAAATCTCTGAACCCGGGCTTAAAACAGATCATATTTCGTTTTGGGTCTCCTGCTATCCATCCAGCGGAAGCCGGGTAAACGCATTCCGGCAGGATCTTTTTGTTTGATGGGCCAGATGGTGCCGGTTACGGCCCTGCGGAACACCACTTTGTGCAGTTCTTTATCTTTAAAATAGACGTCGAGTATTTCCGATTTGGATTCATTGATGCCGGTATAGGCGCTGTCATCATCCTGTATATAATAGATGCAGGCGGCATCGCCGGCAGAACGCACAGAGTCAATTTTCCCCGCTGTGAAGTAGCCGTCCATCCGGGTTGCCTTTATCTGGTTATATACTTCCGGCTCCAGTTGGTTGACAAGAAAACTGTTTTCAAATGCCTTCACCCGGTCCGCTTTTTTGTTTTTGGTAAATAATAATAACGTATCGCCGCTTATCTGGCTTTCCTTTGACCACACCACCGGGTCCTGGTAAAGACGGAACACGGAATCTTTGAAAGAATAAAACAAACTGTCGCTGACGGCCTGGAGCGAATCGGAGAAGATGCGGACGTTCCGGTAGGCTTCGAGATAGCGGTTAGCGCTGTCTTTTTTAGTTACACTCACCACTTTTGTTCCTTTCACGGTGTCTTTTACTATGGAGTCTTTTGCGCCGTACAAATCGGTGAGACGGGCGGAAAATAAAGTATCGGCAGTGATGTAAATGGAATCATCATCCTGTTTAATGATCATTAATGGCTTATTGGTGGCCAGTGTTTTTTCATTTTTTCTGTCCTGCAGGATTAAACCTGCAATCACGGTAGTTCCCTGTACTGAGTCGGTCACCACTGCATTACCGACCAGTTGAACAATTCCGGTACTGTCATCAGAGGTAATGCGGTTGGCAGTGTATCTTCGGGGCCCGTCAATAACAATAGGCCGCTGGCCAAACTCTGCCTTGCCGGTGGCAAGGTTATAATAACCCTCTTTGGTTTCTATGATGCGGCCGCTGCTGTCCTTTATATATGTTTGTGCAATGAACCGGGTCATCTGTGATTGGGTATTGTACAATAACGAATCGGTCCGGATGGTATAGGCCGGGTCAATCAACAGCACATTGTTTTTGAAATACACATCGTGCAGGTCGGCATAGTAATAACCTTCTTTGCTGGTGAGTATTGTTTTCTTGTTGATCACTCTGCCACCATGCAGGTAAGTGCCGATGCTGGTGGTCATGTCGTACTCCAGGTCAGGGGTAGTTAGGGCGCCTTTTCCATCGGTTAACCTGACACCTCCATCCAGGAAAGCGAAGCGCTTATCCATCAGGTAGCGCAGGTGGCCGGCATACACATGGGCCGTGTCTGCATCATTGATATGCACACTGCCCCATGCCTCAAATGTTCTTGAATTGTTATTGATCACACAACTGTCGCAAAAAAATAAAGCAGTGCCCTGTTTTAATTTCACATTACCTGCCAGGATGGTCAGTTGTGTGGAGTCGTTTACCTTCCTGAATTCCAGTTTCCGGACGCCTTCCAGAATTTCCACATTCAGCAGGCTGTCGGTTGCAGCTCCGGGCTGGTTCAATGCTACCGGTTGCTGTGAGTGTGCGGCAACAGAACACAGCACTGCAGATGTAATGAGCAGGGTGTGAAATAATTTTTCGTAAAACATTGATCGGCTACTTGGTAGTATCTTTTGGCAGGGGCGAAGTTAATGACCCTCCTTTGTCTTTTCTGCCAAAGATGGACAAATTAACGTAGCGTTTGGGGTGGGTGCGTAGATCATCCAGTGTTATCTCCATGCTCAGGATTGCCTTATTCAGATTATTATAAAGTGTCTTGTCATTTATCAGGGCGCCCAAAGTACCGTCTTTACTCTCGATTTTCTTAAGGAGGGCTTTGGTCTGTCCGATGGTAGCTTTGAATTCATCAATAGCAGGCTGAATTTCAAGAGCAGCCAGTTTCTCTGATGCTTTTTTTGCGTTGCCAATGGTGGCATTGATATCTTCGGTGTTTTTCTTCAGGCTTTCGGATATTTCCTGAGCATTGTTCAGTGTTTTGGCAAGAGCGCCGGTCTGGTTATCCAGCAGGCCATTCAGGTTGCTGGCCGCCTGGTTAAGAGTGGCCAGTGTTTGCGAAATCTTATTGCGGTTTTCCGAACTTAAAACTTTGTTGACATTTTCCAGAACAATATTCAGTGTGTCTAATGAACCCCTGACTTTAGTGAGGGTGGGGGTGAGCTGTGCTTTCACATCATCTAATATTCCCACATCTAATCTTGAACCCAGCGTATCACCCGGTTTCAGGAAAACACTGTCCATTCCTTTTTCAATATTGATATACCAGGATCCCACCAGCGGCGAAGTGATGATAGCTTTTGAATCCCTCGGGATATTCACATCCTCCGTCAGGTTAATAGTGGCAATGATCTCATTCAGGTTTTTATCTTTTTTATTCAGGCCATACACATTGCCGATCACATAACCGTTAACTTTCACTTCATTTGATTTGGACAAACCGCCCAGGTTGGTGAATACAGCATATATCTTCCTGCTTTTCTTAAACAGGTCTTTTCCCTTCAGGAAATTGAAGCCAAGAATGAGGATAGTAAGGGCAGAAATGGTGAGTATGCCGACTTTTGTTTCGTTGCTGATCTTCATGCGGTTGCTTTGCCGCAGCCAAATTAGCCATTTATTTTTAAAAGGGCTTATTGAACTGTTTACAGGCAGGTCTCAGCGTTTGCACATAATGTGAATAAGCTTTACTAAATACCAGGAGTCTTGTCGCACCGAAACGGCCGGAACAGGGGTAGTAGTACTTTTGTAAAAGTAGTTGAAGTATCTCAGCCTGAAACTAAAGGATACCCTGCCTTAATATCATACTCATTATAACTTTCTTAAAGTATGGTCCGCTATTCAAATCTTCATGCGGGGTTATTTTCCCTGTGCTTTCTTCTCATTCTGCTCCACCATTTCCAGGAATTCTTTGGTTGCAGCCATGGAGTAAGGTTTTCCGCCGGCTGCATCATCTTTGCCATCTTTACTTCCGTCTTCCTGTTTTTTCGCTAACCAGCTTATATAATTTTTCAATGCAGCAATAATACAGCGGGAAATTTCCTGCTGGCCTTCTTTACTGTTGAGGTAAGCTTCTTCTTCCGGGTTACTGATAAAGCCGGTTTCAATCAGTACACTCGGCATAGCGGTGGCCTGTAGCACCCAGATGCCCACACCCCGTTGCCGTACATCCCTGTCCATCCGGCCTACTTTTACAAATTCATCCTGCACCATACCGGCAAAAGTGGCGCTGCGTTTAAAATATTGTTTGGTCTTCAGCAAGGCCATGGCTACAAACTCGGGAGAGTTCACATCCACTGCGCCGTATTTTTCTTTATAATCTTCCTCCTGCAGCATGGCGGCATTTTCCCGTACAGCCAGTTCCTTGTCTTCTGTTTTATGGGCGCCCCAGATATAGGTTTCTGTTCCCCTTGCCTTGCTGGGTTCTGTCCAGTAGCGGTACTGCGGAACATCTTTTGTTTTTTTCTTCCTGTTCTTGCCCTTGCCCGTATAGTAGGTTACTTTTTTATAGCCCGTTATTTCAGAACGCCGGTGGGCGGGGGCTGCATTCACATGAATGCAGATGAAAATATCGCCTTTGTTCTCGTTGGCAATTTCGGCCCGGCGGAAGAGTGAGGTGATTTTTTCGGTAGGCCGTGTCTCCACTATTTTTATTTCCGGGAACTCCCGGCGGATATCCTGAACTAATATTTTAGAAACATCCAGGCATATTTCATCTTCCCAGGAGTAAGCGCCTTTGGCGCCGTTATGCCCCCCGTTTGCCATAATGCCATGGCCGGCATCCACGATGATAGTGCGTATAACAGTCTGTTTCTTTTTATCCCCATTGGCATCGTCACCTGTAAAAGAAAAAACAGTGAGGCACAAAAAGGCGGCGAGAATTGCGGGGAAGGTTCGTTTGATCATTTTTTGTTTATTAGTTAACCGGGTTGGCGGAGTATAAATAAGATAATGATATGGTTTTGTAATGTTGTTTTACCCTGAAAATTTAGGTCGTATTTCACAAATTGTTTTGGGTCACTTCACAGTAACTGGCTTTATAATGAATTACATTTGCCCGATACCTGATGAAGCAACTGTACAAATTTAGGCCAAATTATTTTTTTTATTGGCTGCTGACGGCGGCATTAATTTATGCACCAACGTGGAAAACTGCCGCTGCGGGTATACAATCCCCGGATTTTCGCAAGCCTTTAACAACACAGGGCGATACCACCCGGCCCATTTTAAAGACTGACAGCCTGCGCAAAGGCGTTGCATTTTTCCCTGATACTACAAAAATACCGGGCCTGCCTGCCGGACAGGCAGGTATTGATACATCCGGTACTTCACCCAGGGTGGATACTTTTTCGCTGAAGATATCAAAAGACTCATTAGATGCGCCGGTAAAATATGTGGCGGCTGATTCGGCCGTGGTGCTGATCAAAGACAAAAAAATACTGCTCTACGGCAAAACAAAGACGGAATACAAGGACATTACCCTTACCGCCCCGCAGGTGGAACTGGACCAGCCATCGCAGGTGGTAACGGCGGTGAATGCAAAAGACAGCGCCGGTGTGGTAACGGAAGTAGCGCATTTCAAAAGTGGCGACAATGAATTTACCAGCGATACCATCCGCTATAATTTTAAAACTCAAATTGGCCTCACAAGGAATACCTATACACAGCAGGGGGAGTTCCTCGTTATTGGCCAGGTGGCCAAAAAAGTAAATGAGAATGTAACTTTTGTAAAGAAGGCCCGGTTCACCACCTGCATGCTCGACGATCCGCATTTTGCATTTGCCACACCGCAAATGAAAGTGATCAATAAGAAACTGGCCGTGTCAGGGCCTGCGCATATCGAGTTTGAAGGCGTGCCGGTTCCTATTTACCTGCCGTTTGGTTTTTACCCGCTGAGCCAGGGCCGGCATTCGGGGTTTCTCCCCCCGCGGTTTGCCGCCTATGAGCAATTAGGTTTGGCGCTGGAAGGCATAGGTTACTACAAAGTGCTGAGCGATTATTGGGATGTGAAAGCGTATGGCAATATCTATTCCTATGGTGGATGGACAGCCAATATCAATCCCACTTACCGAAAAAGGTACCGGTACAACGGCGATTTTCAACTGGCTTTTCAATCCAGCAAACTCAACTTTAAAGGCGATCCCGATTTTTCAAAAACAAAAACCTTCACCATTAACTGGCGGCATGCCGTGGATGCAAAGGCAAGACCAGGCACCAATTTCTCCGTGAATGTGAATGCTGGTTCCACCAAGTTCAACCAGTATGTGACCAATAACCCCAACCTGAATTTTCAGAACCAGTTATATTCATCCATCGCTTATTCCAAATCATGGCCGGGCAAACCATATAACCTTACCCTGAGCGCCAATCACAACCAGAACAGTCAGAGCAGGCTGGTTAATGTGAGCCTGCCGGATGCCGGCTTTTCGGTGAGCACCCTGTATCCTTTCCAGGGGAAAAATTCCACCGGCACAAATAAATGGTATGAGAAATTAGGCCTGGCATATAACGGCACTTTACGAAACCAGTTTTCTTTCTATGATTCCGCCTTTAAACTGAAAAACCTGATTGACACCCTGCAGTGGGGCGCCCAGCATAATTTCCCCATTACCCTCGCCCTGCCGCCGATACTCGGCGGCGCCGTGATCGTATCACCCGGTATTTCTTATTCGCAGGTATGGGTGGCGCAAAAATTCCGCCGCAAATGGAATACCGCCACTCAAAAATCAGACACCATCATCACCAAGGGGTTCTTTACCGATCATCAGGTGGCTTTCTCACTTAGCTTCAACACGGCCTTGTTTGGGACATTCACTTTTAAAAAGTCAAGGGTATATGCTATCCGGCATGTCATCCGTCCTTCCGTCAGTTTTAACTACAAGCCCGACCTCTCCAAAAAATATTATTACACCGATACAATTTCACCCGGCTTTGCCTACCGCTTCTCCGAGTTCCAGGGAGCTTTGTACCCGGGCTATAGTGAAGGAAAGACCGGCGGCATCAGTTTCCAGCTTGATAATAACCTGGAGATAAAATGGCGTTCCAAAAAAGATACCGGTGATAACGCTATCAAAAAAATAAGGCTGATTGACGGGTATGGATTCTCGGGCGGTTATAATTTCCTGCGGGACTCTTTGAAACTGGACCTGTTCAATATCTATTTCCGCACCACCCTGTTTGAAAAAATAAGTATTACGGCCAATACCGTGCTGGACCCATACCAGACCAACCAGTACGGCGTGGACATTGACAAATATGCATGGGAGGGAGGCAAATTCAAATTAGGAAGACTTACTTACGGAAGCATTTCGGTAAGCACCAATTTCCAGAGCAAACCAAAGGATGCCAAAAAAGAAGAACAGCGAAAAAAGGAAGCAGCACAGCGGTTGGGCGACCCGGGATTGATCGCCGACCAGCAGCAGTTGCTGAACTACATGCAGCAGAACCCTTCCGAGTTTGTGGACTTCAATATTCCCTGGCGGGTGAGCCTTGGCTACTCCCTTTCATTCAGCAGCCGGCTGAAAGAGGATTTGAGCGGCTTTGAAAAAGATTTCACTTCGAACATGAACTTCAACGGAAGCTTCAACCTTACCCCCAAGTGGAACTTTTCGGTAAATGGTTATTATGATTTCGACAGCAAGCAACTGCAAATGTTCCAAATGGGTATTTCCCGGGAAATGCACTGCTGGCAACTGACAATTGATGTGGTGCCGGTCGGTCTTTACCGTTCATTCAGCTTCTCCATCAGTCCCAAAGCATCGGTGCTGCAGGACCTGCGGATTAACCGCACCCGGTCGTTCCCGAATTTCTAAGGAAAAATTTCAAATACCGAAGAAACAAGAACCAAATAAATTAAAAATTTGGAACAGTCTTGCAAAGCGAAGTTTCTTCAAAAAAAATCGAACCTGAGTTTGAATGCGGAGTTTATTTTTTTTCTATTTATTTGGCTCATGTTTTTTGGCATCCTGGTTCTTTTCTTAGCGCTGTTGCGTTACATAATATGTTTTCATCGTTTCAAACACTTCTTGCTTTAATGCTTCTGTGCTTTTATTCCCGGTTTCAATCGGCGCTAAAAAATGTATTTCCAGTTTGTGCGGCCAGAACCAAAACACTTTGTTGGCCGGTAAAACTTTCCGGGTATTGAAAATAACGGCCGGGATGATGGCTGTTCCGGTTTCCACCGCCAGCCGGAATGCGCCTTCATGAAATTTTTTCAACGGATCATTACTGCGGTTGCGGGTGCCTTCGGGATAGATGCACATGTGCATGCCTTTTTGCAGCACCCGTTTCATCTTATCAAAACTCTGCCGGCGGCTCTTTTCGCTGTTCCTGTTCACCAGTACGGAGCCTTTCATGTAATAGAAACCAAACAGCGGCACTTTTATAAAGGATGACTTGGCAATGGTTTTATTTCCTCCGGGAATAAACGGCGATGAAAGCGGCACATCCATCATTGAGTTATGGTTGCAGGTAACGATGTATGCTTTCCCTTTCTGAAAACGCTCTTTACCTTTCACCTTCAGCGTGCATCCCACAATACGCAACCAGATATTCATCCACAGCCGGGCAATACAGATAAAAATATCCTGTCCCTTCGGTTCGGGGATGAGCCAGCACAGCATGGAGGGAATAAAGACGATAAGAAAAGTAATAATGAAGCTTGCCGTGGCCCACAGGGCCAGTACGCTAGCCAGTATGTTTTTCAGAAAAGTCATTTACAAAGTCCAGTCAACGGGATCAATCCCTTTTGATGCAAGGTATTCATTGGTTTTAGAAAAATGCCTGCAGCCAAAGAACCCGGCGTTGGCAGACAGTGGTGAAGGGTGAGCCGCTTTTAGTACCAGGTGTTTGGTTTCATCAATCAGCACTCTTTTTTCCTGGGCAAATTTGCCCCAGAGCAGAAAGACGACATTTGTTTTCAATGTTGATATTTTTTTTATCACCGTATCGGTGAACTGCGCCCAGCCGATTTTTGAATGGCTCATCGGTTCGCCGGCCCGGACAGTGAGGGAGGCATTAAGCAAAAACACACCCTGTTTTGCCCAGTTGGTCAGGTTGCCGTGGTTAGGCATGTGAAAACCAATATCCTCCTGCAATTCTTTATACATATTCATTAATGATGGGGGTGTGGGCACCCCGTTTTGCACGGAAAAACAAAGTCCATGCGCCTGGCCAGGGCCATGGTAAGGGTCTTGTCCGAGTATTACTACTTTCACATGGTCAATGGGAGTTGTATCAAATGCATTAAAAATTTGTGAACCTGGAGGATAGATGGTTTTTCCCTGCGATCTTTCAGTTTTGATATGTAAAGCGATCTGTTGAAAATAAGGCTGGCCGAATTCATTTTTCAGCACTTCTTTCCACGAGGCTTCAATCTTTACATTCATAGATAGTTTATTTTTTTTGTTTATTGTTTGAAGTTAGGCAAAAAGAAAACCCTTCACTACTGAAGGGCCTTGTGATCCGGATTGGATTCAAACCAATGACCTGCTGCTTAGAAGGCAGCTGCTCTATTCAACTGAGCTACCGGACCAAATTCAGGCGGCAAAGATAACCGAAATAAAGATTGAGGAGAAGTAAAAGATTGTTTCCTGACGTCTATTGCTTGTTGGCCTCCGGCATCCTGAACCCCTCCAGGAAAACATTCACCCGCTGTTCCGGCAGTTCTTTTCTGCTGAAGGCATACAGCACCCCGATGAATTTTCCATCTGTCCATGCTTTCACTTTCCAGTTGTTCTTTTCATTGTCTTTCCAGTAATCGAGAATGCCACGGGTATCTGCATTCTTATTCAGGCGGTGGCCCTTGCCATAGCCCGCGGCTTTTGTGATGGCAAAACTTTCTTTCAGGTAATCCAGGTAAGCAACCAGGAGGTCTTCGGCCATGGTAAGGTCTGCAGGCGGGTTGATGAGCTTTATACAAATGGTTCCATAGGTCACTTCCTCTTTCACACACTCACCGGCATACACGGTGGAAGAATCCAGGCTTTTGGATTCATCAAATTTCATAACGCAGAAACTGTAGAGCGAACAACCGGAGCTGCGGATGGGGATCTTCTTCAATCCCTGCGAGAAAATTACAGCGGCAGGCAACAGCAACGCAATGAGGAATAAGATGGGGGTACGTCGTTTCATTTTAGTCTTTCTTTTCTTTCATACCGGGAAAACGCAGGCCTTCGAGAAAAATGCCGGTTTTTTTATCCGGCAACTCTTTAGTGCTGTGTACATGCAGCACGCAGATAAAATTTCCGTTGGTCCAGGCTTTTACTTTCCATTTATTATTGTCTGCATCTTCCCAGGTGTCAAAAACGCCACGGGTATTATCGTCTTTGTTCAGCTGATGTCTTTTGTCGTATCCTTTGCCCCTTATAATGCCATAATCGAGTTTCAAAAAATCGAGAATGGTGATGATGCTGTCTTCCGCTGCATCTAAGCTCGATATGGGTTTTTTCAGTTTGATACAATAAATACCCCAGGTCACCCCGTCTTTTTCACAGTCATCCGCATACACAGTGGAGCCATCGTCCAGGTCATAGCTGTCAAAGCGGCCGGGCAGGCAATACACCTGCACGGTGCAGCCCGTGGTGCTGATGGCTACTTTTTGCGGGTACTGGGCGGTGGCGGGAAAAAAAGAAAAAAACAACAGGCAGAAGGACAGAAGGCGGCTCATGAAAAAGATTTCAGTAAAGATAAAGCCATTGGCGGATTGGTTGCAATAGGGAATGAAGTTTCACGCTGGGGGCGCAGGGTACGCAGAGTTAATTTTGCAAATTATATTGTATTCACAGCGTTCTCAGCGAACGCTGCGTGGAGTTTTTTTGGGCAGCCATTCCCACCCCAACTGTCCCGTCCAAATCGTTTAATTTGCAGCCCTATGAGCCAATTTAACTACGGCGCTGACCAACTTACTGCCCCAAAAGCCATTGCAATTGCCGGCGGACAACTAAAAGGAGCGCTGAATAACGAAACCATTGCCCGCATCAATGCCTCGCAGCAGCTGGTGCAGCAGATTGTGGCCACGGGAAAAACGATATATGGCGTGAACACCGGCTTTGGCATACTCGCCAATACAGCTATATCAGCGTCAGATACAGCCACTTTACAATTTAAGTTACTGCAAAGCCATAGTGTGGGTGTAGGCGACCCGATACCGGTGGAAGTTGCCAAGCTGATGCTTATCACCAAAGTGCATGCGCTGGCACAAGGATACAGCGGTGTTCAGCAAAGTACAATAGAGCGAATTATCTGGCATATTGAAAACGATGTGATACCCGTGGTGCCGGAAAAGGGAAGTGTGGGTGCAAGCGGTGATTTGGCGCCGCTGGCACATTTATTTTTACCGCTGATAGGATTGGGAGAAGTATTTTATAAGGGCACAAGGTTCAAGGCACAAGATATTCTCACAATGTTTCAGTTATCAACGATACAACTGGGTCCCAAAGAAGGGCTGGCGCTGATCAACGGCACACAATTCATTTTATCTTTTGCCGTGAAAGCCGTGCAGCGGATGCACAACTGTCTTGAAGCCGCTGATATCATCGGCGCCATGAGCCTGGAGTCATTGACCGGTACCAAGGCCCCTTTTGATGAACGATTGCATGAACTACGCCCTTTCGCAGGAAATAAATTAGTGGCGCAGCGGCTGCGATTGCTGCTGAAGGATTCCGCCATCATGCAAAGCCATGTGGATTGCGGAAGGGTGCAGGACCCTTACTCTCTCCGCTGCATGCCGCAGGTGCATGGCGCATCCCGCAATGCATGGCTGCATTTAAAAGAATTAACAGAGATTGAATTAAATGCCGTTACCGACAACCCGATCATTCTTTCTGAGGATGATACCATCAGCGGCGGCAATTTTCACGGACAGCCGCTGGCATTGCCATTAGACTATTGTTGCTTTGCTGCTTCTGAACTGGGCAATATCAGCGACCGGCGTTGTTATTTATTGCTCGAAGGCAAATGGGGATTGCCCATGCTGCTGATGAAGGATGTGGGGTTGAACTCCGGCTTCATGATCCCGCAGTACACCACCGCAGCGTTGGTGTCAGAAAACAAAACACTCTGTTTCCCTTCCAGCGCCGACAGCATTCCCACTTCGCTGGGGCAGGAAGACCATGTAAGCATGGGCAGTATCAGCGGCCGCAAACTGAGCCGGGTCATGGATAACCTCGAATACATTTTGGCTATTGAATTGTTATCGGCATGCCAGGCCATTGAATTCCGCCGCCCGCTGAAGAGCTCGGAGCTGCTGGAGTTTGCCCATGATCATGTACGGGAATTTGTGAGCTTTGCATCCGAGGACAGGATATTTGCGGATGATATCAATAAAGTGGCGGGTATCATCAAGGATTTTTCTTTTGTAGGGAAGTTGAATGAGTTTGCAGGAAGCAAAGGAATAAATCTGAATGAGGGGTTTGAAGTATTTAAATGAATTTCACGCCAAGACGCAAAGAAAAAACGCAAACAATACATTGCGGACTTTGTATTCATCTTAGCGTCTTGGCGTGAAATAAAAATCGTTGATTATGAAAACAGCAACTAAGTCTGAATACGACCCGGTAAAATATAAAACCCCAACGGGAGCAATACGCTCCTGCAAGGGCTGGATACAGGAAGCCGCCCTCCGGATGCTGCTCAACAACCTGAACCCCGAAGTGGCCGAACGACCCGATGACTTAATAGTATATGGTGGCAGAGGAAAAGCCGCCCGCAACTTTCAAGCGCTGGACAATATCATCAAAGCGCTTAAAGTGCTGGAGAATGATGAATCTTTGCTTATTCAGAGCGGCAAACCGGTGGGCATTCTAAAAACGCATAAGGATGCACCAAGAGTGCTTATCAGCAATAGCCAGCTTGTACCCAACTGGGCCCACTGGCAGCATTTTGATGAACTGGAACAAAAAGGCCTGATGATGTACGGTCAAATGACCGCCGGCTCCTGGATCTATATCGGCTCACAGGGTATCGTCCAGGGCACTTATGAAACATATGCCGCAATTGCAGACAAGCACTTCCCCTCACCCCCTAACCCATTTCCGCAGGTGGAGAGAGGGGCTCGCAAAACACTCCAATCAGAGTCTAAGAATCCTCCTTTGGAGGGCAGTGAGGCCAGCTCCCTCAAAGGAACACTCAACGTCTCAGCTGGATTGGGAGGAATGGGTGGAGCACAGCCCCTGGCTATTACGATGAACGAAGGTGTTGCATTGATCGCCGAAGTAGAAGAATGGAGAATTGACAAACGCATCGAAACAAAATACCTTGATGAGAAATACACGGACATTGATGAAGCAATAGACAAGGCACAAGCATACAAAGCACAAGCTGCGGCCAAGAGCATTGGGGTTTTATGCAACGCTGTTCATCTCTTACAAAGACTGGTGGAAAGAAATATTATTCCTGACACATTAACCGACCAGACCAGCGCCCATGACCCGCTGATAGGTTATGTGCCGCATACCCTTAGCAACGAGCAAGCCAAAATACTGCGCCAGCAAAACCCCACCGAATACCTCGAACGCAGTTATGAGAGCATGTACCTGCATGTGCAACTGATGTTGCAACTCATGGACAAGGGCGCCATCACATTCGATTACGGCAACAACATCCGTGCAAGAGCAATAGAGTACGAGACTAAAAACCTCACCGAACTTTCGGGTTCCAAGAACCCCCCTTTGGGGGGCAGGAAGGCCGGTCTTTTTCCCGGCTTCGTACCCGCCTACATCCGTCCTCTATTCTGCGAAGGCAAAGGTCCTTTTCGCTGGGCGGCGCTTAGTGGCGACCCTAATGATATTGCCGTTACCGATGAAGTAATAAAAAAATTGTTTCCTGAAAACAAATCATTGATGCGTTGGTTAAAACTTGCTAAGGAAAAAATTGCTTTCCAGGGTTTGCCCGCCCGTATCTGTTGGCTGGGTCAGGGTGAAAGAGAAAAAGCAGGACAGGCATTTAATGAATTAGTACGAACCGGAAAAGTAAAGGCGCCGATTGTTATAGGCAGAGATCATCTTGATAGCGGCTCTGTGGCCAGCCCCAACCGGGAAACCGAAGCCATGCTCGATGGCAGCGATGCCGTAGCCGACTGGCCAATATTAAATGCATTGGTGAATACAGCTGGCGGCGCTTCCTGGGTTTCTTTGCACCATGGCGGTGGTGTGGGCATGGGCTATAGCATACATGCGGGAATGGTGATTGTTGCCGATGGAACTGATGATGCTGAACAAAGATTGAAAAGAGTATTGAGGAATGACCCGGGGATGGGAGTGATAAGGCATGCGGATGCTGGGTATCATATTGCAAAAGATACTTTGCGGGAGAATGGGTTAGACTTTAAAGACAGGTTGAAATAAAATTATTAGCCCAGCTGTAGTACAACTATCATCGTCTGTTGCGTCGCACTCTTGTACGTTCGGTAATTCGATTGAGCATTTTGGAAAATTTCCTACGTTTTTCGCCTTTGCCAGTGTTCCCAAAAAATATTACGCCTTTGTAGTGTACCCGCCTGCCGGTAGGCAGGTTGAGCGATGGCTTTGCAGCATAGCAATAAACCAACAACCAAAAGGTTGTGAGTGTCCTCAATCCGGCTGTTGGTGAAACCATCGCACTAAGCCTGGCGCAACAACAACAGCAAAGTAAAAAGCTGAAACAATAAACTTCGGTGGCAGGAGGATGAGATGCTTTGGAATAACAGGCTAGCTTCCTTGTGCTTCACAGCCAAAACGCCAGGGCGCAGTGGTTTGCAATGAAATCTAAGCGTTGCTTTACGTTCCTGCGCCTTAGCGGTTAAAACAGATCCGCAAAAGAAGTAATTTCACCGGATGGCAAAACCACCGCTGACCAAAGACAGCCAGTTTACCGTAGGCGAAGAAAAAGTGCTTAACTATGTAATGGCCCTATTATTTTTTGCCCTTTTTCTGTACGGGTTGATGGATGCCATCAACCGAAATTTTAAAAAAATTGATTACCAGAGCTATGTTTTTGCACTGGCTATCGCCCCGGTAATTTATTTCATGCACAGGGCGTATAGCAAAAGGGTGTATATCCGGGTGAACAAAAACGGGATATACCAGGATGAGAAATTGGTGACGGGCTGGCCCGGTCTGCTGAAAGCTTATATTGCCCAAAAGGAAAAAACCGGTTTTTTCAACATCCGGGATAATTTTATGCTGGTGGTGGAATACCGGAAAGATGGAGATAAAGAAGGTTTTCGCCGCAAGCTTCCGCTCACCAATACCCAGAATAAATCGGAAGAGGAAGTGCTGGAGGCGGTGCAGTTTTTTTGGAAGGAATACCGGAAAGATGCCGGTGTCCGGAATTGAATAACTTTCTTTCCGGCCGTGAAGCCAAACTGAGACAGTGATAATAAATCTTACTTCTTGCTGATACGAAACATATTTCCCCCATCCGTAACAGCATACAGCATTCCGTTCAGGTAAGCCAGATCCCGGAACCTTTCATTCTTATCTGTCAGCAGTTTTTCTTCACCTGTTACTTTATTGTTTACGATCACCAGCCGGCAGATATGTTCGCTGCTGAGCCCGCCGATGAAAAGATTGTTTTTCCATTCGGGAATGGCATCACCCCGGTAAAAAACCATACCGCTGGGGGAAAGTACCGGATCCCAGTAATACACCGGTTGTTCCATACCAGCGTTCTGCTGTATGCCATCGCCGATAGTGCTGCCGCTGTATTCAATACCATAAGTAATGGTGGGCCAGCCATAATTTTTTCCCGGTTTGATAATATTCAGTTCATCGCCGCCGCGGGGGCCAAATTCATTTTCCCATAATTCACCGGTTACCGGGTGAATGTCGAGCCCCTGTGCATTGCGGATGCCATAAGCGTATATCTGCGGAATGGCGCCTTGCTGATGGATGAAGGGATTGCCGGGGGCCGGTTTGCCGTCTTTGGTTATTTTAAAAATCTTTCCCAGACCTGAACTGAGCAATTGGGCCTGCGCCCTGCCCTGCAAAATGGATCGTTCGCCGGTGCTCACAAAGAGATGCCCGTCTTTATCAAAAATTAGCCGGGAGCCAAAATGCAACGAGCTTCTTAAAGCAGGTGTGGCCCTGAAGATGACAGCAACATTTTCGACCATGCCTGCAGTTTCATTCAATTGTCCTTTGGCTACCGCCATCAGGTTACCGCTTCCATATTTTTCGGAATACGACCAGTAAATGGTTTTGTTTTTTGTGAAATCCGGGTCAAATGCCATATCGAGCATCCCGCCCTGTCCGCCATCCTCTACTTTGGGGAAACCGGTTATCTTTTTTATCAATGCACCATTGGCATCATGTATCTGCATGTACCCGCTTTTCTCTGTGATGAGCAGGCGGCCATCGGGCATGGGCACCACAGCCCAGGGCCTGTTCAGGGCGTCATTTATCTTTTCCACTTTGTAAGGCGTTCTGGTTTTAACGCCTGAAGTTCTTGTTTGCCCTGCAAATGCCGGTCTGTAATCGGTATTGGCCCCTTTAGTTTCTACCGGGGGAAACCGGGTGGTATCGCCATCATCGCCGCCCGGTGACGAAACATTTTTATTGGCGCAGCCGGATGTATAAACTAAAAACAGTGCGCCGGTTAATATGGATGAAGTTTTTATCTTCATAGACCCTGTTGATTAAGCTGTAAAAATAACGGAACATACCAGATAAAGAATAGTTAAAGGCCGGGTTCGGGATAATTTTCATGCTTATCTTTGAAATGAGACTGAACAACATGAAAAAATTTCTCACCGTCTGTGGATTTATTAGCCTGGTAAATACATTATACTCCCAGGAGTTGAGCCAGGTTTGCTTCTCCGGCGGCAGCACGGTTTCCTATCTATCGCTGCTTACCGACAGGGAGGTGCAGATACGGATATCCGAAGATGGCCGGGTGCTGGAGATGGGGGTGGAGGTACAGTCATTCCGGAGCAGTAATTACTATGCCCGCCAGTTGCAGCCCTACGCAGGCCGGGTGGAATTTTACGGGGCCGATGCTGATTCCGTTTCCCGGGGCAAGGTCCGGAGCATTGGCTCTTCGTTCATCACTTATTATGGTGCCACTGAAGCTGACTACAAAATTGGCAAGATACGAACCGTGGGCTCTTTACTCTTTGATTACTTTTCCAATTTTGACAATAGGCTTCAGCAGGGAAAAATAAAATTCATCGGCGGCCTGGCGCTGGATTATTACACTACATTTGACAACGAAGCATTCAGCGGGAAACTGAAATCGGTGGGCAGCACATTGATTACTTACTATTCATCGTTTGATGATAAACTGGTGAGGGGAAAATTAAAAAGCATCGGCCCGCTGAGCTATACCTGGTACAGTTCGCTTGAAACGAGGTACGGGGGCGGACTGAAGTCAGGCTCTTTCCGGCAAAATGCGGGCAACGTGGTTTATATATTGCAATAAAGGCCCGGAGTTTTTATTACAAAGCAACGGGTTTCGCCCACAACTCATCTTTTTTTTGTCAATTCATGACATTCGTCATCTTATGTTACTTGGTAAAAAAGTATTTTCAGCAAATAAATTAAAACAAATGGGTATGAAACTGCTATCAACCTTATTCCTTCTCGCATCCACTTTACTGTTCTCTGCTTTTACCGGCGGCAATGTAGCTGCCCAGGAATACAAAATCCGCCAGACCAGCGGCATGATGGGCATGAATTCTGAAAGCACCATTTATGTAAAGGTGATGCGCAAAAGAACCGAACCCGGCGCTATGATGGGGATGCCAGCCCAGCCGGTAACGATTGAGCAGTGCGACCTGCAGCGCACCATTAAAATAAACAATAAGAAAAAACTGTACTTCATTGAACCATTTGCCAAAGAGCAGGATGAGGTGATTGACGAAGATGTAAAAACTGTGGCAAAATCAAAGCCCGCTGCCACCGAAACGAAAAAAGGCGGTATCATAACCAACTGGTACACCATCACCGATACCGGGGAGCGGAAAAAAATACACGGCTTCACGGCAAGGCATGTCTGGAGCTATCAGAAAATGAAACCTTCACCCGATGCCTGCTCCATGAAGGACAGCTTCATCATTAAAACCGATGGCTGGTATATTGACCTGCCCAGGTTTAACTGCCCGGTGCGGTATCGTCCGGCCCGCACATCAGCGCCCAATGAAAGACAAAAACCGGATTGCGAGGACAAGTTTGTAACCCGCCGAAAAGGAAAAGGCAAATTGGGTTTCCCGCTGGAGGAAACCACCACCATCATCTTGGGCGGCAGCAAGGAATCTTCGGAGTTCAAAACCGATATTAACACACTGGAGCTTACCACCATGAAATTAGACTCCATGCTCTTTGAAATTCCGCCGGGTTATACCGAAACCAAAAATGAAGAGGAACTGAAGGATAAGTTTGATATGAATGAGATGATGAACCAGTTCAAAAACATAAACAAAGATGGCCAGGATGATAAACCTGCAGCCGGTGGTGCCCAAAAGGAAGGAGTGATACGCATCGGGGTGTATGAGCCGAAAGGCGACGAACAGATACAGGCTTCCGTGTTGCAGCAACACCTGGTGCATGCCCTTACAGGGGGAAAAATCGAAGCGATAACGGTGGCTTCAGAAGAAGAAGCCAGAAAAAATAACTGCGACTACACGCTGGCTACGGATATTACAAGGATGAAACCCGCCGGCAAAGTAGGCGGGCTTCTCAAAGCAATAAAAAATGCAGACCCGAATGCCGCTTCATCTTTCAATATCGAAGCAGGAATGACATTACTGAAGCTGGCCGACGGCGCCGTTCGCCTGCAGCCAAAATTAGATGGCAAATACGAAGGCAAACCGGACGATGCCGGTAAAAAACTAATGGATGAGGGGGCCAGGCAGGTGTTAAAAGAGTTGAAGTAGCAAAGCGGAAACTATACAACTTCGTCCCATTTCTTGTTTTAACCAAAGCAAGTGATACAGGACTACGTAGTACGCAGTAACTTCGCTGAAACCCCCCGCCATGCGAAATATTTTTCTATTCCTGCTCACCATTGCATCATTTGAACTGCAGGCCCAGAATTTAAAATCAGGCGGCAAGCTGAAACCCGAGCAGGCCATTACGGACATCCGGCATTACACCGTGGCGCTGGAAGTGGATCCGGAGGATAAAACGATTAAGGGCTATACAGAAATTGATTTGAACCTGCTCAAGCCAACCTCAACCATTTTATTCGACCTCTGGCATGGACTTGTGGTAAGCAAAGTTTCGATCAGGGGGAAATCACAAAATATTAAACATACCGATGACGACCTGCTCCGGATCAATCTTGCAGAAACATTGCCCGAAGGAAAAGTGAAAGTCAGGATTGACTATTCTGGTACACCGGCTGTTGCAACAAGGCCGCCCTGGGTCGGCGGCTTTCAATGGGAAAAAGACAAGCAGGGTAATCCATGGATATCCATTACCTGCCAGGGTGAAGGGGCCAAAATTTTTTTTCCCTGCAAAGACCACCCCAGCGATGAACCCAATGAAGGCGCAGATATGATCATCACCGTGCCGAAAGGGCTGGTGGTGGCAGCGCCGGGATTGTTGCAGAAAGTGACCACGAAGAAAAATAAGTCAACTTATCACTGGAAGACCAAATACACCATCAGCAATTATTGCATCCTTTTTAATATCGGCAAGTACAAAGTAGCCAAAAGAGAGTACACGACAGTGGCCGGAAACAAGGTGCCGATGGAATACTATGTGCTCGAAGAAAATTTTGACAAGGCGGAAAAACTGCTGGACCTTTTTGAACAGTCCAGCCGCATCCTGGAGAAATATTTTGGAGAATATCCCTGGGTAAAAGAAAGGATCGCTGCTTCGGAAACACCGCACCTCGGCATGGAGCACCAGACCAATATTGCTTATGGCAACAAATACCGCTATGAAAAACTAGGCGGAAAAGATTTTGACTGGCTCCTGCATCATGAATACGGCCATGAGTGGTGGGCCAACAAAGTAACCAACAGCGACTGGGGCCACATGTGGATACAGGAAGGTATTTGTGTATTTGGCGATGCTTTGGCGACCAGGGAACTGGCCGGTGAAGAAGCCTACCTGAAGCGGATGCAGCAAACAGCCAGGGCCACTCAAAACAGGTATCCGGTTGTACGGGGCGATGAAGTGGATTCGGACAGTTCTTATCAAGGCGACATATATGGCAAGGGCGCCTTTTTTATGCACACCCTGCGCTATGTGATGGGAGATGATATTTTCTTTCCCACTTTAAAAAAGCTGGCTACCGAACCGCAGTACACTTATGACAATACCATTACTACATCCGATGTGGAAAAACTTTTCAGCGGGGCCTATGGTAAGAGCATGCAGCCCTTATTCCAGTTATTTCTTTATACCACCAGCAAACTTGAAGTGCATGTAAGGCAAACCGGCGATGACAAGTATTATGTGAAACTGCTCAACCTGGATATGCCGGTGCCGCTCGACATCCGGACCGATTCAGGCATCCAGCGGGTGGCGGTGGACAAAAAAGGGATAACGCTAACCAGTAAGACAGCGCTGCAGGTAGACCCCAAAGTATTTTACCTGAAGAAAGTGATCTTTGAATAGGTGATCTGACTGAAATGCGAAACCCATGCGAATAACTAGGACAGGGCTCAAACAACTATTGATATGATGGCCGCTGTTTTTTGCCCGTTAAGAAATAAAGCTTCATGGTTCCCTTTCCCTTTATTTCAGTTTGGCCCCGGTACTGGCATTCATAATCATCTTTTATATACTCATAGAATTTTTCTGAAACCTGTATCTTTCCGGCTTCACCGGATGATTCCATACGGCTGGCAGTATTGACAGCATCGCCCCAGATATCATAAGAGAATTTTTTTGACCCGATCACTCCGGCAATCACAGGCCCTATATGAATTCCTATTCTTATGTTACAGTTTGCCCGGCCATCCAAACTGAATCTGGGTATGTCAGCTGCCATGGCTAAAGCAAGACCGGCCATATTCCCGATGGAGTCGTTTTTAAATTCTGTTAATCCGGCGGCAGCCATATAGGAATCTCCTATTGTTTTTATTTTCTCCAAACCAAAATCTTCGACCAGCTTATCAAAATGAGTGAAAACCTTGTTCAGGTTTTCTACAAGCATAGCCGGGGTAATGCCCTGCGAAATGCCGGTAAACCCGACTATATCAGCAAACAAAACGGCAGCCTGGTTGTGTTCGTTGGCGATAATGGTTTCACCTTCTTTTAACCGTTTTGCAATGGAGGGCGGCAGGATGTTCAGCAACAGGGCCTCTGATTTTTCCCTTTCGGCCGCCAGCATTTCCTGTTCATGCTTTAGTTTTTCTTTTACATGCTCATTCTGATTTACAAAATACCTTAATACATAAAAGGTAAGGAAAGTAACTGCTGCAATATTCAAAACAAACAATACGCTAACCAGGTTATCCGGCAATTTGATTTCAGGGGGAAATAATTTGTTTTCCAGGAAAAAAATTGCCACAACTGCTGCAAGGAACAAAAGGAACCAGTAGGTGGCAGCTTTGCTGTTCTGAAAGGCAAGGGCGCCCATAGGGGAAAGCGTACTCCAGATAACTACTGCACTTGAAGATATAAAATCTCCGAGGCTTAGGTGCAGCAGGCAGGGCAGTAACAGGATCAATACCAGTTGTATTGTACGGAATAAATCGAAATTTTTGTGCAGGCGATAAAATAATAGTGAGGCGAAAGAAATGATACCATAACCGCCGGGAATGAATGCCGAGGTTTTTGCCCCGTAAAAATAATAGAGTAATCCCCAGAGCAAACCAGCCGAGGCAACCAGCGGCACCAGCTTCAGGAAACTTTTTTCCCTGATAAGCTTATCCTGGTCAACAGAACTGTCCATGAATATAAAGCTACGGCAAATACCCTGATATTTTTTGCGGCTGCCAAGCATAAGAAGAAGGTTAAGGGGGTGCCGGAATAATACCCGCTGACCGGAATGCTGTTGCAGCAGTTTTATGGCTATATTTAGTAAAACTTTTTGTTGTGAAAATCATTCTGCTGGATGGCGCCGGCGCCGGACTCCTGATTGCCTTATTCGGTATTGGCCTTCTCTTTCTTCTGCTTGCCGTTGTGCTGGAAGCCATCGTCATGCAGCGGATGAAGTACCAGTTCATATTCAGGGTATCGCTGATCCAGTCGCTGGTAGCTAACCTGGTCTCGCTGGCAGCTGGTTTTGTACTTTCCTCCGTATCAGAGAATCAGTTTGCAATAGATAACTACACTGGCTTTGCCATTTTGTTTGCTGTTACGGTGCTGCTGGAGTTCATTGTACTGTACTTCATGAATAAAACCCAGCCGGCTAAGCGGACATTAATGGTATGTTTCATGATGAACCTGGTAACCTATGCCGTTGCTTTTTTGATTACGCTGATCATAAACTCTTAAACTTCGGCAATGAATTATTATTTTATAGATGTGGTGGACGTCACGGTTTCCCGTTCGGTGGATAAAACCCTGATTGTCGTTATTGCCCTCACCATACTGGCAGAGGCCCTGGTGATGCTGCTGATGAAATACAACCGTATTCAAAAAACAGGACTGGATTCGCTGATCGTAAACCTTGCATCGGTAGCCGTTGGGTATATTCTATCGAAGCTTACTCCTGGTTTGTTTGCCGGTTACAGTATCGGCAGCCTGCTGATTTTACTCTTCATCACCATTGCCGTGGAGCTGCCGGCGCTTTACCTGCTCAATAAGAAAAAGCTGTTTTCGGAGACAGCAAAGGCATGTGTGCTGATGAATGCCGTCACCTATCTTTTTTTCTACCTGTACGCCACCCTTACATCATAATGATTAAGAAAGGACTGATACCGCTGCTGGCGCTGGGGCATGGCCTCAATGATCTGCTGGCCGGCTATTTCCTGGGAAGTATTGTGCAGCAGAAACAGGATTTGTTGCAGGCAGGTATGGGTTTACTGGTGTACAACCTGCTCGCTTTTGGTGGGCAATATCCTGTTGCCCTGTGGATGGAGAAAGTTAAAAACCCGAAACTGTTTCTTACGGCTTCTTATGCGCTGAATGTGGCAGCAGTAGCAATGTTTACAACCCTGTCCCAATTTTCCATTGTAATGATGGGTGCCGCATCCGCCATCTATCATGTGGCAGGAGGTACTGTATGTGCAAGGGATAATAAAGCTGTTAACATCGGTTTTTTTGCAGCGCCGGGTGTGGCGGGACTTATTGCCGGCGGCTATTTTGCCTGGCAGGGTTACCTGCTTGTTATTTTTTTGATGCCTGCGGCCATTTTGTTCCTGCTGATACTTGCCATGCTAAAGCTTCCGGATGCAGATGCACAAAAGAAAACGGAAAAACAGACCATTTCCCCTTTGCCTGACCGGCACGACATGATCATGATATTGCTGCTGACCGTGATTGCCCTCCGTTCAGCCTTATGGAATATTTTTCAGCTCATACATGAGAACAATTATGAATGGCTGCTGGCCATTGCTGCGGCGGCATTCGCCGGTAAGATATTTGGCGGCTGGCTGGCCGACAGGATAGGATGGAGACTGTATTTTTTTATTTCATTGTTTAGCGCTATGCCTCTGATCACTTTTTTCAGGAATGAACTTATTTTGTTCTGCATCGGTATCGGGTTGCTTCAATCAGGCATACCTGCTACTACAGCATTACTTATTCGTTCGGTAAACGGGAAAACTGAAAGGGGTATCGGTCTTGCTTTTGGTACTGCAATTGTTGCCGGTGCAGTTTCCTTCAGCTTTCCCGCCGGGATTTATGTAAGGTCAGAGATTATTCCCTTTATTGTTACTTCGCTAATGCTGGCGTTGATGTTTTTTTCAGGAAGGAAGGTGTTTTCGCATATGCCTGTTTCTTCTTCTCCAATAAAAACGGATTAATCTTACAAGCAATATCTTAGCAGCTAAAATCTCAGTGGTCATGCAACAATTGATAGAATGTGTCCCCAATTTCAGCGAAGGGCAGGATTTAGCCATCATCAAACAGATCACCGATGAGATTGAAACGGTAGAAGGGGTTCGTTTACTGAATGTGGACCCGGGCAAAGCCACCAACCGAACGGTAGTGACTTTTGTCGGCAACCCGGAAGCAGTGATCGATGCGGCATTCAGGGCTATTAAAAAAGCGGGAGAACTGATTGATATGACCCGCCACAGTGGGGAGCATCCCCGCATGGGCGCTACGGATGTTTGCCCGCTGATACCCATCGCCAATATTACGATGGAAGAAACAGCGAAATATGCGCAGCAATTAGCCAAGAGAGTGGGAGAGGAACTGAAAATCCCTGTTTATTTATATGAAGCAGCACAACCTGAGAAAAGCCGCAGCAATTTATCGGTGATAAGGGCCGGAGAATACGAAGGCTTTTTCAAAAAGATAAAAGAACCGGAATGGAAACCGGATTTTGGTCCCGCAGCGTTTGATGCCAAAAGAGGAGCAACTGTAATCGGAGCAAGAGATTTTTTAGTGGCGTATAATGTAAACCTGAATACCACCTCCACAAGAAGGGCCAATGCCATTGCCTTTGATGTGCGGGAAGCAGGAAGAACGGTGGTGGAGAACGGGGTGAAAGTGCACAAGCCCGGCAGCCTGAAAGCAGTAAAGGCCATCGGCTGGTATATCGAAGAGTATGGCATAGCACAAATCAGCATTAACCTTACTAATATCAATATAACACCGGTGCATATTGCCTTTGATGACGTCTGCAAAAAAGCAGATGCAAGAGGCATAAGGGTTACGGGCAGTGAACTGGTGGGACTGATACCCTTAAAAGCGATGCTGGATGCAGGAAAATATTTCCTGCGCAAGCAACAGCGGAGTACAGGTGTTTCAGAAACAGAACTCATCAGGATTGCGGTAAAATCCATGGGACTGGATGAACTGGGTCCTTTTAAACCGGAAGAAAAAATTATTGAGTATATGCTAAAAGAAAAAACAGGCAACCGGCTGGTGAGTATGTCGCTTACCGGTTTTGCCGACGAAACAGCCAGTGAAAGTCCGGCACCCGGCGGTGGTTCGATTGCCGCTTACGTGGGGGCATTGGGTATTTCATTGGGGACGATGGTAGCCAATCTTTCTTCACATAAAAAAGGATGGGATGACAGGTGGGAGGAATTCAGCAACTGGGCGGAGAAGGGCCAGAAGTATAAAAACGAATTGCTGCGGCTGGTGGATGAGGACACCCGGGCCTTCAACCACATTATAAACGCCATGGCCTTATCCAAAGGAACGGAAGAAGAAAAAGCGGTAAGGGCAAAAGCCATAAGCGATGCCACAAGGATTGCCATCGAAATCCCTTTCAAAGTAATGCAAACCGCTTACGAAAGCATGGAAGTGATAAAGGCCATGGCGGAAACAGGCAACCCTAATTCAGTGTCTGATGCCGGGGTAGGCGCTTTATGTGCCCGCACCGCTGTGATAGGGGCTTTTATAAATGTGAGGACCAATGCTGCTGGATATGATGACAAAGCATATGTAACAGATATCGTTAAAAGGGGCCGGGAGATTGAGAACAAAGCGATAGCTTTTGAGGCTGAAATCCTAAAAACCGTCAATGAAAAAATCGGAATTTAATGAAACGGCTGAGCAGGTTAAAAAGCAAGGCTCCATGCATCATTTAAAGATATACAGCAAGCAGGATGTACTCTCCCTTACCAAACTCCGGCGTTTTGAAACCAAACTCGGCGAAAGATTGCAGGTGGTACAGGACAGCAATGACCTTGCGGCCTCTCTTTCCATATCCACTGCAAAGTATGTCCTGTTTGGCATACCCGAAGACCTGGGTGCAAAAGGAAATTACGGAATCGGCGGTACAGACACTTTATGGATCCCCTTCCTGCAATTTTTCCTGAACATACAGAGCAATGATTTTTTTGATGGCGGGGAGATTTTATTGCTGGGGCACTTTGATTTTGGTGATATACAATACCTGATAGATACAACAGCAAAGAGCAACGATGAAAAGATAGAAGCTTACCGCCATGCCGTGAATACCATTGACGATGAAGTGGAGCGGCTGGCAAAGATGATTACTGAGAATAAAAAGATCCCCATGGTGGTAGGGGGCGGGCATAATAATTCCTACCCGCTCATTAAAGGAGCCGCCAAGGGCTGGCACAAAGCCGGAGTACTTTCCTTAGCACAAATCAACTGCATCAACTTAGATGCCCATGCAGATTACCGACCGGTAGAAGGAAGGCATAGCGGCAATGCATTCCGTTATGCGGAAGAAGACGGTTATCTGCAGAAATACTGCATTATAGGATTGCATGAAAACTACCTGCCGCAGAATGTATGGATTGACATAGTGAACAATCCGTTTATTGACTGCATCACCTTTGAGGACATTTTTGTGCATGAGAAACGAACTTTCATGCAGTCGGTTGCTCATGCTACCGGGTTCACCGAAGATTCTTTGTGCGGGATAGATGTGGATATTGACTGCATCGAGCATACACTGAGCAGCGCAATGACGCCGGTGGGCATCCTGCCCATTCATGCCCGGCAGTATATATCTTATGTGGCATCGGATGCCAAGCCTGCTTACCTGCATATCTGTGAAGGCGCCACCCACCTGAGCGACGGGAGAACAGATGCTACCAGCGGTAAATTAGTAAGCTACCTGGTAAGTGATTTTGTAAAGGCGAGGGAGTTCAATCAAAACACCGGCCCGTAAAGCTTTATATCCGCTTTGGCAAATGCTTTTTTAAATCGTACCAATACTTTACCGGCTTCCGTTATTTTCTTTTCTTTCATCAATGCCTGCCAGATGCCAAACAATGCCCAACCGTTCTCCTTATTATTCAGCAGGTCTTTTTGCAATATATCTCTTGCCTCTTTTGTCCGGCCCGCCTTCAGGTAAGCATTGCCCAAAAAATGTTTGGGGTTCAGCATCCAATCCCTTGGTTCGTTGTACACCATATGTGATTCGATTGAATCCGCAAGACGATAATGCCGGATAGCGCCGTTGTATAGCTTACGTTCTTCATGAATGACACCCAGCAGCAACTGCTCCGCTATTTTGGCCCCGTCTGATGCAGGGGAAAACGGCACAAAGGGAATGCTGAGCGAACTGTCTTTCATCCATTCTCTTAAATTATCCAGTTCACCCCCTGCGCTGTCAAATTTCTTTTGTTTGGCAAAAGCAAAACCCCTTCCAAAATGATACATGATATTGGAAAAAACATGTGTTTTGTCAGGCTGTGACAGTTGCAACAGTTCATTCCAATTGCCAAAGCGGACATAAGTCAGCACCGGTGTTATATGAATATACTGCAGGTAGTTGCCCATCGGAGGCGGAATATTTAAATAATCTGCCGGAACACTGGCCCGGGTTTCATTGGCGGCATCAATGGAAGTCTTGTACCGGCCGGCCAGCATGGCATTGTTGGTTTTCATGTGCAGGTTATGGATGAAGTACAAAAAGTCATTGCCGCCGGCGGGGGCAAAGAAAGTCTTGTAAATAGTATAACTGTTCACTGCACTGATATTTACCTCCACACCCCGCTGGTACCTTCCCGTGCGCAGGTAAATATGCGACGGCATATGCACCAGGTGAGAAAGACCCGGATTGGTCAAGCCCAGTCTATCGGCGCTGGGCAATGCTTCATCAGCAAAGGGGGAAGGTTCCATCACATGAATATAATAATGATTACTGCCGGGATGATCAGGATATTGTGCCAGTGTTTTTTCCAGCACTTCCCGGATAAGTGGCGTCCATGGTTTGGGTGTGCCGTTGGTATTCCACAAATCCCAGGGGTGCTGCAGCATCATGGCATCTGCATAAAGCGCTGCTATATCCCCATCATTAGGATACCGTTCATACACTTGCTTCATTTTGTCCGTATAAATCTGATTCAGTTTTTGCCGGGATTGTGTGGAGTCCGCAGAGTAGCGGGCCATCTGGGCGTATATCAGCATTTTTTCCCTGCCCGGCGCCATGTTCATGAATGTCTTTGCATTTTGAACGGCTGTCAGTGCATCGGGGGAGGCGGAATACCCAAAGTCATTAATGTTGGGCCCATAGGCCAGCGCCTGCGCCCAGTAAAGCATAGCGCATGTGGAGTCAAACTTTGCCGCTTTCTTAAAAGAGGCCATGGCCTCGATGATGTGAAAGCCATAATACATGTTGATGCCCTGGTTGAAATAAAGCTGGGCGCTGTCACTGTATGTTGAGATTTTCCATTGGTGATTCCCTGCACCGGGCAGGAGAGGTATATCGGTTTCTTCCAGCCATTCTTTCAGCGCTTCCCAGTCGGGGGAGCAGCGGACCACATTCTTCTCTCTTACGGAAGAAGAAACTTTTTTACCGGAATTTGATTTTTGTTTATCCCTGTGACGGAAAGCCAGCAGCAGTGCTAATACGAATGCAGCTGCCACAAAAAAAATCTTTTTAATCATAACAGCTTGTTTTGAAACATAAGGTACAATAATTCCCGTTTTTGCATAAAATCAAAAGGCCGCTCATCAGGCAGCCTTTTGATTCTTATTTTTAATCCGGAAAATAAAATCTAATTCGCTTCGGGTGTCAGGTATTTGGCATACGCATATCCCTCTTCGCCGTCAACTGATCTGATCAACCACCATTGCTCGCTGCTCTGGCTTATCACAGTTACTATTTCATGACGGGCCGCTTTGCCCACAATAGGCTGATCAGTGCCGGGGCCTTTGCGGATATTCAGATTAGATTTCTCAGTGGTTACTTTGGCCATGGTAACTGGCGCCGATTGAATAACATTTACATTCATGACAAGGTCGCCGGAAAGATAATTCGGGTCAATCTTGTCGTAGGTGGACCAAAGCATATCTTTTACAGCGCCGTTTGGCGCTTCGCCATCAATATAAAGTACCCCGTCCTGCTCCCTCACCTGCAGGTTGGCCACTCCGCCAACTGTAGCGGCATTAATTATTTCCTGGTATTTATTCTGTAATGACATTGTTGTATGTTTTTTTGGGATGATTAATTTATTTTCAGGCCGCTTAGGTCGTAGCCCATTGATTTCAGTTTGTCAAGCAATTGTTTCAGCCCGGCCCATTTTGCTTTTGCAATTTCACCGGTCAGTACAATTTTACCGCCGGATACTGAACCTTTTACTCCGGGAACATCTTTTAATGCATCCATCAGGCCTTTACCCAGTATTTCGTCATCAGCAGTGACAACTGCCGGTGGTAGCGGGGCTGCCACATTACAGTTGTTTATCACTTCTTTTACACCTTTGATGCCCTTTACCAGTTCGGCGCAATGGGCTTTGCACATATCATCTTTGCATTCGCCGGAAATGGTAGCTACGCCTTTCTCGACAGTTACCATAGTGTTGGCTGCCATAGGATCTGCTTTAAGGGCTTTTTCAATTGCTGCCTTTATATCGGCATCTTTCATTTTCTTTTTACAGGAGGTTATGCCTGAACTGATAAACAGTGAAGCAGCTGCAAGCAAAATAACCCGGGAGAGTGTTTTTTTCATGTTGTATGATTTTAAGGACATGTAAGGTAAGGAAATTAATTACATGTGGCATCAAAGTTTAAAAAATTTTTGGAGTTCTACAGCGCTTTGAACCAATCAGCCAGTATTCTTCTCCTGGAACGTCATTAATTTTTCAAAAACTGCTTCATATTCCCTGTTGAGTGTTTCTAATTTTGATGCCGCCGCCTGGTAGGCAGATTCGGCTTCCAGGAACCGGGCTTTGTCAGAATAGGTGTACGGGGCAGACAGTGATGCTTCCAGCTCATTCTTTTGTTTACTTATTTCAGCGATTCTAATTTCCAGTTGCTGAAACTGTTTTTGCACCTTCTGTAGTTCTTTCTTTTTTTCTTTGCCCCCCTTGCCCTCTAAAGGCGGCGTTTTGGATTCAGGCGGATTCGGAGTAATTTGAATAGTTGTAGTTTCTGTTACTTTCTTTGCACCTGACTCCCGACTACGGACTCCCGCCTTCGCATGTGCTTCAGCGGGCAAGCCCGACTCCTGACTCTTCGCCATTCTCTCTTTCCACTGCACCCATTCTTCATACCCCCCTTTGAATTCTTTTACTTCCTGGTCAACTATCTCCCATATCTTATTGGCTGTTTTGGAAATAAAGTAACGGTCATGGCTTACTAAAATAATAGTGCCCTGGTATTTGTTGAGCGCTTCAATAAGCAGGTCGCAACTGTGCATGTCAAGATGGTTAGTAGGTTCATCCAGCATCAGGAAGTTGGCCTTGCTCACTATCACTTTTGCCAGCGCCACTCTTGCTTTTTCGCCACCGCTCAAAATTTTTATTTTTTTATTGGTATCATCACCACTAAACAAAAAGCAGCCGAGCAGGGAGCGGAGTTCGAGTTCCGTCAACTGGCTGCCGCATTCCTTCATTTCATCAATAATGGTATTGTTGATGTTCAATGCTTCGAGCTGGTGCTGGGCATAAAAACTCTCTTCCACATTATGCCCCCATTTTCTTTCTCCCTGCAGGGGTTCAGTGCCGGCAATCATACGCAGTAAGGTGGATTTGCCTTTTCCGTTGGCGCCAATGAGGGCAATCTTATCGTACCGGTCTATCTCAACAGAAGAATTTCTGATGATGACATTTTCTTCAAATGCTTTGGAAACATTTTTTAGCTCCACCAGCACTTTTCCAGGCGTTTTATCCACCCGGAAATTGATGCGGATATTCGGTCTTTCGAGATTGACATCTTCTATGCGGTCCAGTTTGTCCAGTTTTTTTATCAGGCTCTGCGCCATGGCTGCCTTGCTGGCCTTGGCCCTGAACCGTTCTATCAGCCGTTCATTCTGCCGGATATAATCCTGCTGGTTTTCATACGCCTTTTGCTGCATCTCTATGCGTATGGCTTTTTCTTTTTCATAATATTCATAGTTTCCGGTGTAAATATGAAGTTGCTGTTGATAGACTTCCACAATCTTCGTCACCATCCGGTTCAGGAAATATTTGTCGTGGCTCACTATCACCACTGCCCCGGGGTAATGCAGCAGATATTTTTCCAGCCATTCGATTGAGGGCAGGTCAAGGTGGTTGGTAGGCTCATCCAGCAGCAAAAGGTGCGGCTGTTGCAGGATCATTTTTGCCAGCAGCACCCGCATCCTCCAGCCGCCGCTGAATTCTTTATAAGGCCGTTTCAGATCGGCATTGGCAAAACCAAGCCCCTGCAGAATCTCTTCCGTTCGGTGATGGATAGTATAACCGCCAAGGGTTTCCAGTTCATGCAGCTTTTCACTGTACTCATGCAGGGTCTTCTCATCGCCGGTTTTTTCCAGTTCTTTCCCCAAATCTTCTATTTCCTTTTCTAACCGCAGTACTGTTTCAAAAGCCCCCAGCGCTACTTCCAGGATGGAATCATTGGTATCAAAACTCAGCAGGTCCTGGTGCAGGTAACCGATAGTGGTGGTGCGGCTTCGTTCCACTGTTCCGCCGGAAGGCAGGTATTCACCAACGAGTAATTTCAGCAGGGTGGATTTCCCGGTACCATTGTAGCCAATCAGGCCGATGCGTTCGCCGGGCTGTATATGCCAGGTGGCATCTTCCACGATAAGCCTTGCACCAAATTCGAATGTTACGTTTTGTAAACCGGCGAGCATCTTTGCAAATGGTCAAAGGTGAATGGTGAAAAGGGAATGGGTTTTCCCTACAGTCAGCGTCTATTGACCATTGCCCATTCACAATTCACTAAAACTGTTTGCAAAAATAACGTAAAGCCGCACATCATCCGGTCTGTTACAACTATCTTTACAATACTTTTTTAGCAGGTTAAACAAAAAAACTACCTGCCTTTTCCCTTATATGCGACAATTCGTTTCTGTGATGCTGATGATGCTTTGGGTTAATGTTATTTTTTCACAGAATCCCGCTACCCCCAACCGTTTTGTGCTTAACGGCTACATCAAGGACAGTCTTTCCGGCGAAACCATCATCGGCGCTACCGTCAGTATCAACGGGCAGTCGAAGGGCGTAGCCAGCAACCAGTATGGGTTTTATTCCATCACATTGGATCCGGGAGCTTATGTTATTAATGTTTCCCATGTCTCTTATCTCGGAAAATCTTTTAAAGTTGATCTGGAGAACAATATTTCCCTGAATGCGGAACTTATTTCCAAATCATCCGCTATAAGTGAGGTGGTGGTGTACAGCAAAAGACGGGATGGCAATGTGAAAAATGCACAGATGGGAAAGGTGGATCTTTCCATGAACCAGATAAAAAACATCCCGGCCTTTATGGGGGAGATAGACCTGCTGAAAGCGCTGCAACTGCTGCCGGGTGTACGCAATGCCGGGGAGGGGAATGCCGGCTTTTATGTGAGGGGCGGCGGGCCGGATCAAAACCTGATCATTCTTGACGATGCCGTGGTGTATAATCCCGGTCACCTGTTTGGTTTCTTTTCTGTTTTCAATTCTGATGCCATTAAAAATGTTTCGTTGATAAAGGGTGGCATGCCGGCCCAGTATGGCGGCCGTCTTTCTTCGGTGGTGGACGTGGTGATGAAAGACGGGAACATGAACAAACTGCAGATGGATGGCGGCATTGGTTTGGTGGCATCCCGGTTTTCCATACAGGGGCCGCTGAAAAAAAGCAAGGCGTCATTTATTATTTCTGCCCGCCGCACTTATATTGATGCATTGATCAAACCCTTTATCAAGAAAAGCAGCAGCTTTTTCGGCTCAGGCTATTATTTCTATGATCTGAATGCCAAAGTGAATTACCGCTTTTCCGAAAAAGACCGGCTCTACCTGAGCGGTTACTTTGGCAGGGATGTATTTGATTTCGCCAATGCCAAACGATCTTTTAAAACCAATATTCCCTGGGGCAATTCCACTGCCACCCTCCGCTGGAATCATGTGTTCAACCGCCGCCTGTTCTTGAACAGCACCCTTGTGTACAACGATTACCAATTTAAATTTTCTGCCACACAGGAAAATTTTGAGATCGGACTTGCCTCCGGCATTAAGGACGGCACACTGAAAACCGATTTTGATTATTACCCCCTGCCCAATCACAAACTGAAATTCGGCGGGTTGCTCACTTACCATAAGTTTATTCCCAATGTGGCAAGCGGCCGGCAGGATTCCATCGTTTTTAAACCCAACAATGAAAGCGAAAAGTATGCAGCCGAAGCGGCGCTTTACCTGCAGGACGACTGGGAACTGGGGGAGAAGTGGAAGATCAATTACGGACTCCGTTACAGCAGTTTCACTCAAACCGGCCCTTATACCCGCTATGTAAAAGATGTGGACGGTAACAGGTTGGACAGTACGGTCTATAAAAGTTTCAGTCCGGTAAAAACTTATGGAGGGCTGGAGCCCCGCATCACTGTCCGCTACGCCATCAATGATGAAACATCACTGAAAGCAGCCCTGTCACGCAATTACCAGTATATCCATCTGGTCAGCAATTCCGGCAACACACTTCCCACCGACTTATGGGTGCCGAGTACTTACCTTATAAAACCGCAGATAAGTTGGCAGTATGCGGCAGGGTTCTTTAAGAATTTTGCGGATAACAAATACGAGACATCCATTGAGGTGTATTATAAGGATATGCAGAACCAGGTGGATTACAAGGAAGGTTACACCCCATCACTCGCCGACCCGGAAGATGAATTTGTAGCAGGGAAAGGATGGAGCTATGGCGCCGAACTGTTAGTGAACAGGCAAAAAGGAAAATTCACAGGCTGGATCGGTTATACCCTCTCCTGGACATGGAGAAAATTTACACAGCTTAATGAGGGAGAAAAATTCCCCACCCGGTATGACCGGCGGCATGATATGTCTGTTGTTGCTTATTATGAGGCGAACAGGAAATGGAAATTTGGTGCTGTGTTTGTTTATGGCACCGGTAATGCCATTACCCTGCCCGAACGGTTTTATTTCATCAATGGTGTGCTGACCCAGGAGTACAGCAGGCTAAACCAGTACCGGATGAAAGCATATCACCGGGTTGACCTGTCTGCCACCTATACACCGATACCTGAAAAGAAAAGAAAACTGAGCAGTTATTGGGTGTTCAGCATTTATAATACTTACAGCCGGCTCAATCCTTATTTTATCTATTTTGACCAGGACGGCAGCGTCAACAACGGCGACCTGAAAGTGGAAGCGAGGCAGGTGTCGCTTTTCCCCATTATTCCCGCTGTAACATGGAATTTTAAGTTTTAATCCACTATTAGCTATGCCTGCATTTGGACTTAAGCCGGAAAGCTTTTAGCTTTATACTTCTCATCCGGCCCTGTTGATGCTTCTTATTCGTTCCCCCCTTTATTTATTAACATAAACCGAAACGATGAAGAAGTATTATTACAACGATGGGGTTAACCGGTATGGCCCTTTTACTTTAGAAGAATTGCAGGCTAAAAACATTACTGCCATTACACCTGTATGGTATGAAGGGCTGGCTAACTGGGTAAACGCCGGTGAACTGGATGAACTTCAAAGCATTTTGACTGAACCAGCCCCCGCTGCCGGAGTTCCTGTTGCTGAAGACACAACAGCCGCAGTAACCGAAACAATTGCTCCCGCCAAACCGGAAGAAGCGATTGTAACCGCAGCGCCACTTGAAACAGCAGCGACTGCATCTGTTGCATCACCGGCGACACCGGCTGCAGCCACTGCAGCGCCGGCTGCAAAAGCAGCCCGTAAAAAAGGTAATCCCGCTATTTCATGGGCATTGTCTCTTGCGGTCATCGCCGGCGCCGGATATTTTGTGTACCAGGATATGGAGAAAAATAAAGATGCTTCTTCTGCAATAGTAGTTTCAGATACCACTGCAGTGCCAGATACTGACACGGTGGCTATTACCAAGGTGCCGCCTCCGGACAATTCCGATTCTGTGTATCCGATGATCATTGATCCAGTTAACACCGATCCCGGCGAGCCGCCGATAACCGATACTACGGTAACCACCCATGCCGACCAGGCCAAAGCCAAAGAAGCAGAAGACAAAAAGAAAAAGGAAGCGGAGCTGATCAGGAAAAAAGCTGAGGATGATAAAAAGAAATTGCTGGCAGCAGAAATTAAAAAGAAAGAAGAAGAAAAGAAAAGACAATTAGCTGCACAGGCCAGGGCCGCCAAAGAAATGGAAATGAGGAACAACTGGCCCCGCTATGTCAGCATCGGGTCTTACAAAACGGAGGGTGATGACAAAGTAAAGCCCTTTTCCATACCAGTACTTAACAGTTATCCTGTTTTACTGGATAAAATAACCCTACGTGTTGATTACCTGAAAAAGGAAAAAATAGTGGGGACCGAAGCGATCGTATTGAATAATATACCTGCGAGGGGAAATCTGAATGCTCAGGCCGCAGGCAATAAAAAAGGGAAAAATGCAAATGTTTATATCACCGGGATTAGCAGCAGGCAACTGAACTTCTGCTATCCTTCTAATGGTGGTAAAGCCGGCGACCCTTATTATTGTAATTAAGAACTGCTTCAAATAACAAAGGGCCGTCAACTGACGGCCCTTTGATTTATATCCTGATTCGATTTTACTTCACCGGAGGTATGGAATCATTTTTTCCCTTCCACCGGCGGTTGCATTGCCGCCATCATCATGGGTATTACCTCCCTCATTTCTCCAAAAGACCAATGCTCAACGGCTTTCCCGTCTTTGTGCCTTACCACATCAATTGAGTTCATACTGAAAGGGCCCTTGGGCATTCCCATGGAGCCGTCGCCGGTACCGGTCATCTTGTACCACGACATAGTGTAGTCGTCATCTGCCATTTCACGAACAACATTGAATTTCATGTCGGGCATGGCTGTATGCATGGAAGTAATCATGGCTTTGAGGCTATCCCTTCCCAAATCGCCTTTGTCTGTGTGGTCAATAAAATCAGCAGCCACACCATCGTCTATTTTGCTGACATCACCGGTTTCAAATGCTTTTACCACCACCCGCACCGACTCCAGGTTTTTTTTGGCCTTGTCTGACATTTCATGGCCATCATCTTTGTCTGAACAGGAAATAAAAAAGCAGGCTGCAGCTGTAACAACCGTAAACAAAATTTTTTTCATGTTGATTGTATTTTGGTTTAAATAAAAATGCAAATACAAAATCCAGAAATAAGGGCTAAAAGCATAGTAAGTTAAAAATTCCTGTAACAATGACAAAACCTATTGGGATTTGACCCTGGCCGGCGGTTTTTCATAAATAAACCGCACCATCGCATTCTTCTGCTCATCAGAAGTAAGATAAAGCTGGTATCGTTTCTCGCCTGCATTTACGATCATCAGGGCGGTGTTTGGAGGAATGGAGCCCAGGTTTTCTCCCACCATAATGAGTTCCTGCTCCGGCCGCTTCAGATCAATCCTTACTTTGATAGATACCGGTTTTCCCGTTAGCATTTTATTGGACACCACCGGCATGCCATTGGCATATACTGAAATCGTATCACCATCAACCTGGCCATTGTCATAAAAATCAATCTGGATGGTGCCGGTGTCTACCCGTATTTCCTTTACTAATTCCGCTTTTCTTTTCGTCAGCGAGGGGGGCAGTTTAAAATCCGGTTTGAAAGTGGCTTTGTCAAATCTTGTAAGTACGAGAGTGCCGGGGTCGCAGGCTGTCTTCCCGTCGGTGGCTTTTCCGGTCCATGAGCCTCTCAGTTGTTCTTCCGACACCACATTGCCTCCACCCCGGTGATAGGTCAGAAAGTATTTTTTTACACAAGGAACACAGTCTTCCTTGATGCGGAAGGTAACAATTCCATTTTCCTGGATAAGAACGCTGTCCTTCCGGAGAATGCCTTCAAAATTTTCCCTTACAAAGTTCAGTGAATCTGAAAAGTGATAAGCTGTGCCCGTTATCCGGGAACCGGCCACCTGCAACTGGAACTCGATATTATATACCGGGAAACATCCGCCCGGCGCCATTACTAATTTACCTTTCCAGATGCCGTTAATATCCTGCGCACCTGCCAGGGTGGAGGATAACAGGAAGGCATATAGAAAGAATTGTCGCAGCATTTGTCAGGAAAAGTAGTTGAAAAAGCGGAGGCGGCGGTTAAAAACTTGTTCCGTGGCTGCGGGGTTACAGAAACGGCAGCCCCTCTCATCATCATGGAGAAGGGAGCGGTAAGGTTCTTTTTTTGTATTTGAACCGCACCACAGCATTTTTCTGTTCTGTGGACGTAATCCGCACATCAAAACGTTGCTCGCCGGCTTCCACCACCATCAGCGAAGTATTGGGGGGAATAGAGCCAAGGTTCTCGGCAACCATCGTCAGTTCATGTTCGCTGTTGTCTTCGTCCATTTTTATTTTCACTATCAGGGGCGATCCGGACAGCCGTTTGGAAGAAAGCACCAGTTTATTGTCTAAGTAAACAGAAATAGTGTCGCCGTCAATTTCACCATTGTCATAAAGCTTTACGGTGATCTCCTCCTCGCTTACAGTGAATATTTTCACCAGCTCGTTGGAGCGTTTCTTTATTACTTCCGGGGCGGGTATAACCACTTTCGGAACAGGTTTATTAGCGGGATTCACACTCATATCTTTCTTCGCCGTACCTTTTTTTACGGCATCGGGGTTGGCAGGTTTTATAATCGGTTTTGTAACGGGTGGTTTATCAGGGTTGGGGTTATTATTTTTTTTAACAACTGGTGGATTAACCGGCGGTTTCGTTACGGGATTCGTAACTGGTTTGGTTACCGGTTTTGACAGGGCCGTATCTTTTTTTACAGGCGGAGGTTCGTTAATGATAATTGTTTTAGGTTTTATTTTGTTTTTCAGGAATGGCTCCACATAAAAATCAGAAGTGGTTACCTTTCGCAGGAAAACTTTGCCGCCCCCGCAGTCGCCCCAACTGCCGGTGGCAGAAGCATTGTACCTGTTTTCAAATTTACCAAGGTAACTGCCTTCGAGGAATTCTTCTTTTCCAGATCTGGAATAAGAGAGATTATAGTTCATGATGCAGGTGCTGCCTCCCATGGTACTTTTCACTTCCACTGTTTTTATCTCCCGGATGCGGAAGGCGGCAGAGTTTTTTATAAAGTTACCCGTCATGGTGGCTTTGCCATAAAACCTTACATCGAGATAGGAGTAGGAGACGCCTGTGGTACCCGATTCGCCTTTCTGAAGCACCTGAAATTCCAGCTTGTAATATTCTCCCGATTCGGTAATGAAATAGCCTTTCCAGATGCCGGTCACATCCTGTGCAGATAGGTAAAAACAAGGGCAGGCAGCCAAGGCAAAGGATAAGATGAATTTCCTGTACAAAGTCCGCATCATAACAGCCCCAAAACTAACGAATATGTTCGTATCCGGTAAACGGCTGCCGGGCAAGAGTTTGTTAATTTTAGAGCCTGCTTATACCAGATTGCCGGATGAACAAACTGTTGCTAAACTGCCTGCTTTTTATTGCCCCCTGTTTTGTATATGCACAACAGAATGAGGCCACCATTGCCCTGCTGCGGAAACTCGATTCCCTGCAAGCTTCATCGTCTGACTCCCGCTATTTCGCATCATTGTATTTTAATATTACGGTAAAGGCGCTGGACTTTTTTTCAAAAAAAGAAAAGCCGGTTCAGGATTTTATGCAGCGGCTTGAGCTGAGGTTTGCCGGTTATTTCTTTGAAGCTGCAGATGCCCATAACAGTAAAAATGAAATACCGCCCGTCTGGAAAACATATTATACCGACAGCAACCTCTCGCGGCTGCAATATTTTCTGTTGGGGGCCAACGCCCATATCAACGGGGATATCTGGCAGGCCATGACTACGGAGTTTTCATTACAGGAACTGAAGGAATTCAAAAAAGAATATTACCGTTTCAACAAGAAGCTGAAAGAAGAATTGTTTTTTGTTTACGACACCGCATTTAATACGGTCACCAAAGTCCGGCTTCTCCACAGCTTCACTTTCGGGTTTGACCGCAGTTATGCAAAACTGATGCTCGTTCGATGGCGGAAACGGCAGATGAAACTTTCAGAACTGTGGTTCACTGACAAGGAAAAGTTTGCTGTTAAGCTAAGCGCTTTAAAGAAAAAAATGGCTGCCTTTGATAAGCTGGTCCTGCAAAACCTTTGATAACCGGGATAACAGGCCGGATTTCGCTACTTTTGCAGACCTAAAAAAGTACTGAACAGGCATGATCAATATTACATTTCCGGATGGGGCTGTACGGCAATATGAAAAAGGAACGAATGCACTGGCCGTTGCCAGATCAATTTCTGAAGGATTGGCCCGCAAGGTGCTGGCCGCCGAGGTGAACGGGGAGGTGTGGGATGCTGCAAGAGCTTTTCATGAAGATGTTTCCCTTAAACTGCTGACATGGAATGATGCTGACGGTAAGAACACTTTCTGGCATTCATCGGCCCACCTCATGGCGGAAGCGGTGGAGGCCTTGTTCCCGGGAGTTAAGTTCTGGGTAGGCCCGCCGGTGGAGAATGGTTTTTACTATGACATGGACCTGGGCGATAAAAAAATGACGGAAGAAGACCTGGAGGCGCTGGAGAAAAAAATGAACGAATTGGCTAAGCAGAACAATGAGTATGTGCGGAAAGAAATGCCCAAAGCTGATGCAGTTAAATATTTTACTGAAAAGGGGGACGAATACAAACTCGATCTGCTCAGCAACCTGAATGACGGCGGTATAACATTTTACACCCAGGGCAATTTCACCGACCTGTGCCGCGGACCGCATATTCCCAATACCGGTTTCATCAAAGCCATCAAACTGATGAGTATTGCCGGCGCTTACTGGAAAGGCGACGAAAAGAATAAAATGCTGACAAGGGTATATGGGGTTACTTATCCATCACAAAAAGAGCTGGACGAGTACCTTCAGATGCTGGAGGAGGCCAAAAAGAGAGATCACCGCAAACTGGGAAAAGAGCTGGGCATCTATACCATGGATGATGATGTGGGGCCGGGGCTTATTTTATGGTTGCCCAACGGAACGGTTATTATCGAAGAACTGGAAAAACTGGCAAAGGAAACTGAACTGGCTGCAGGGTACAAGCGGGTGCTAACGCCGCATATTGCCAAAGAAAGCATGTACCTCACCAGCGGTCACCTGCCTTACTATGCTGACAGTATGTTTCCCCCTATGGAGATGGACGGGGAGAAATACTACCTCAGGGCAATGAACTGTCCGCATCATCATAAAATATATGACGCAGAACCAAAGAGCTATAAGGATCTTCCATTGCGGCTGGCCGAATACGGTACCTGCTACCGCTATGAACAAAGCGGTGAGTTATTCGGGCTGATGAGGGTTCGCTGCCTGCACATGAACGATGCACATATTTATTGCACCAAAGAACAGTTTGCACAGGAGTTCAGGGCAGTGAATGATATGTACCTGAAGTATTTTAAAATATTCGGGATAGAAAAATATGTGATGCGGTTAAGCCTGCATGACCCTGAAAAGCTGGGCAAGAAATTTGTGAATGAGCCGGCCCTCTGGCTTGAAACAGAGGAACTGGTACGAAATGTTTTAACCAGCTCAGGGGTTCCTTTTGTCGAAATAAAGGGCGAGGGGGCTTTTTACGGGCCTAAGATTGATGTGCAGATATGGAGCACCATTGGCCGGGAATTTACTTTGGCTACCAACCAGGTGGATTTTGCCCAGTCGCGGAGTTTCAAACTGACTTTTACCAACCAGGCCAATGAAAAGGAAATTCCACTCATTATCCACCGGGCCCCGCTGGGCACCCATGAGCGTTTCATCGGTTTCCTACTTGAGCATTACGCAGGCAAGTTCCCGCTGTGGCTGGCGCCGGTGCAGGTAAAGGTGCTTCCCATCAGTGATAAATTCCTGGATTATGCCAATGCCATTTCCGATAAACTGAAAAAAGCAGATATTCGCAGCGAGGTGGACGACCGAAACGAAAAAATCGGCAAGAAGATACGGGACACCGAACTGCTGAAAGTACCATTCATGCTGGTAGTGGGAGAGAAGGAAGTAAATGAAGGTAAAGTGGCGGTAAGAAGACAGGGCAAAGGAGATATAGGAGTGAAAGGAGTGGATGAGTTTATTGCGGAAACGGTACTTGAAATAACAGAAAGAAAAGCTGATTCATAGATGGAAATATTCAACATGCAATTATCAATATTCAATGATCAACTTGCAAACCCGGACAGATTTGAATATTGTTCGTTGAGCATTGATTGTTGAATATTATCTTTATTAAGCCTCAAACCCTGTATGAGGTTTTAGTACAAAAAACAAAATGTCCCTTTCAGGAAAGGGGCTCACTAAAATTATTAAATGGCAGTACCACAAAAACCCGGAAGCGGGTTCCGTCCATTAGGTGGCGGCTTCAGGCCCGGCGGTGGCGGATTTAACAAAGGCGGATTCAGGGGCAGGTTTGTTACCCGCAAAGAAGCAGAGCATCGTATCAATCATTTTATCCGTGTTCCCCAGGTTCGCCTCGTAGGCGACAATGTGGAAATAGGCATATACGACACCACCGTGGCGCTGAAGATGGCACAGGAACAGGGCCTCGACCTGGTGGAAATTTCTCCCTCTGTGGATCCTCCCGTCTGCAAGATCATTGATTACAACAAATTTCTCTACGATAAGAAGAAGAAAGAAAAGGAGATGAAGGCTAAAAGCAAGGTCTCCGAAGTAAAAGAGATCCGCTTTACCCCCAATACCGATGATCATGACTTTGATTTTAAATCAAAACATGCCATTGAATTTCTAAAAGATGGCAATAAAGTAAAAGCCTATGTGCAGTTCAAAGGGCGGGCCATCCAGTTCCAGGACAGGGGGCAACTGCTGCTGCTGAAGTTTGCAGAAAGGCTGGCCGAAGTAGGCGTACTGGAAAACATGCCCAAAATGGAAGGAAGAAGGATGCTGGCCATGTTTGCACCCAAGGGAAAGAAAAAAGGCGGGTAAAATATATATGCGACGAATTTTACTCCCCAGGTTCTGTGCCGGAGGAGTTTTTATTTACAGTATTCCTGAGCTCATCATCCGCTTCAAACCGTTGGTATAAAAAACCCGCTTATTCCATGCCAACCCATTGCTTTGCATATATTGGGCCATTATTTATTCAATAAGAAACAAGACATCATGAACAGAATGTATTCACTTGTCATTCTTTTTACATTCATTGCTTCAGCAGTAAATGCCCAGCGACCCGACACCACCCGCAGGCCCGGCACTGCTGCAGCCTCAGGCCCCAAACCCTATAAAGAAGTTATTACCTCAAAAGCCGTTTCCGACGGCGGCCTTTTCTGGGTGCATAAGGTGGAAGACAAATATTATTTTGAAATTGCCGACTCCCTTTTTGGCCGTGAAATCCTGGTGGTAAACCGTATCTCCAAAGCCGCCGCAGGCATGCGCAGTAGCGGCAGCTTTTTTGGGTATGGCGGCGACCAGATAGGCCAGAATGTGGTGAAGTTTGAGAAAGGCCCCAACCATAAAATATTTCTCCGCAACATCTCTTTTGCCGAGTATGCCAAAGATTCCACTTCGCCGATGTTTACTTCAGTAACCAACTCCAACATCCAGCAGATAGCTGCTTCATTTGATCTCAAATCGCTGGGAAAGGATTCAAGCGGCGCCGTCATTGACATTACCGATTTTATCAGCAGCGATAATGATGTGCTTTTTTTTAACAGCAGCCTGAAAACTTCGCTGCGCCTTGGTGGTTTGCAGTCCGATAAGTCCTATATCGGAACAGTAAAATCCTACCCAATCAATATTGAAATAAAAACCATAAAAACCTATAGCCGTACCCCGGCGATGCCCGGAACAACCGGGGCCGGCGGGCCTTCGGGAAATATGACCATGGAGCTGAACAGTTCGATGGTATTGCTGCCGAAGCTTCCCATGCAGCCAAGATATTTTGACCCGAGGGTCGGTTATTTTGCCGTAGGCTACACTGATTTCGATGCCAATCCTCAGGGAGTAAAACCCATCAGCATGGTAAAAAGATGGAGATTGGAACCTAACCCCGAAGACGGTGAAAAATATAAAAGAGGCGAACTGGTGGAGCCTGCCAAACCCATCGTTTTTTACATTGACCCCGCCACACCACCCAAATGGGTTCCTTATCTGATGCAGGGGGTGGATGACTGGAAAGGCGCTTTTGAAAAAGCAGGGTTTAAAAATGCCATCATGGCCAAAAAGGCACCCACAAAAGTTGAGGACAGCACCTGGAGTCTCGACGATGCCCGCAACTCCGCTATCGTTTATAAGCCATCGGATATTGCCAATGCCAGCGGTCCCAGCATTTCAGATCCCCGCAGCGGCGAGATCATGGAAAGCCATATCAACTGGTACCACAATGTAATGGAACTGCTCCGCGACTGGTATTTTGTGCAGGCTTCACCCCTTGATGCAGGAGCAAGAAAAATGCTGTTTGATGATGAGCTGATGGGGCAACTCATCCGCTTCGTTTCATCGCATGAAGTGGGACACACACTGGGTCTTCGCCATAACTATGGTTCCAGTTCATCCGTTCCGGTAGAAAATCTCAGGAATAAAGCATGGGTGGAAGCAAACGGGCATACACCTTCTATTATGGATTATGCCCGTTTCAATTACGTGGCGCAGCCGGAAGATAATATCAGCCGCCCCGGTATTTTCCCCCGCATCGGGGATTATGACAACTGGGCTATTGAGTGGGGATATAAAAGATTCATGCAGTTCAATTCGCCGGAAGCCGAAAAAGGGTACCTGAACAAATGGGTGATAGAGAAATTAAAAGATAAGCGGCTTTGGTTTGGTACAGAAACCAACCCGGACGATCCCCGCAGCCAGAGTGAGCAGTTAGGTGATGATGCGATGAAGGGAAGCATGTACGGCATTAAGAACCTGCAACGGATTGTACCCAACCTGATGGAATGGACCAAACAACCGAATGAAGATTACAGCGGACTGGGGAAACTGTACAGCCAGGTAAGCGGTCAGTTTGCAAGGTACATCGGTCATGTAGCCAAATATGTGGGTGGCATCATGGAAACACCCAAGATGGTGGAAGAGCCAGGGCCTGTATATGAAATTGTTCCTGAAGCAAAACAGAGAGAAGCGGTTGATTTCATCAACAAGCAATTATTTGCTACGCCTGCATGGCTTATCAACCAGGATATTTTCAGCAGAACCGGGGAGAGCGGACTGAGGGTGATTGGCAGCCTGCAGGATAATACACTGGGCCGCCTGCTCGGAAGCCGCAACCTGCACAAATTGGTGGATGCAGAGGCTGCGCTTGGCAACAATGCTTACCAGGTAACTGAATTATTGGCTGATCTGAAGAAAGGCATCTGGAATGAAATAGCCGCCCGCAAGCCAATAGATATCTATCGCCGCAACCTTCAGAAATCCTATGTGAACAGCCTGATCAGTTTAATTGCTCCGGCGGCGCCGGCAACTATCACAGCGGGAACTTTTACCTTTACTACTGGCAGCAGCAATGCAGACAAATATGATGTGAAAAGTGTGGTAATAGCACACCTTGCGGTATTGCGGACAGAGATTCTCGCTGCTACACCGGCCATTGCCGATCCATTGAGCAAATACCATTTGCAGGATGTGGCCAAAAGAATTGATAAAGCCCTGAATCCTAAAGATTAAACAGGGTTATCTGAAAATTTAAAAAAAGAGAGGGCAGGTATAAAAACCCTCCCCCTTTTCTTTAGCACCTGCTTGCCGAAAGTCAATACAGCCTTATCTTTGCACTCCGTTTCAAAAACGGCAGTTCTTTCATCCCTGCCTGCGGGCAAATAAAGACGGATTCCTGAAGAGGTTCGACAAAGGTCCCCCTGTGGGGAATGCCTCAAGGGTGAACAATTAAATTAGGTAAAATGCCTAAAGTAAAAACAAATTCCAGCGCCAAAAAACGCTTTAAAGTATCGGCGACCGGAAAGCTCATGCACCAGAAAAGTTTCAAGCGTCACATCCTGACGAAGAAATCCAAAAAAAGAAAACGTAACATGCGGAAAGACGGTGAAGTGGCAAAATCACATGTTGATTTTGTAAAACGTCTTCTGCGATTGAGGTAAGTAATTAAGGTCAAAAAAGTCATAGGAATCAAATCAGGGACTCCGGCTTCAATGACCCGAATAACTTATATCGCCAATTTACTTTCTGACTAACAAATTTTTTTCCCCGAGGGGATTCCTTCGGTATAAATTTAAACTCATTCAGATATGCCCCGTTCAGTAAACGCTGCCGCCAGCAAGGCCCGCAGAAAAAGGATTTTAAAAGAAGCCAAGGGTTTCTACGGCAAACGCAAGAATGTTTACACCGTTGCCAAAAATGTAGTGGAAAAAGGAAGGACCTACATGTATGTAGGCCGCAAACTCAAGAAAAGAGAATACCGCACATTATGGATTGCCCGAATCAATGCAGCGGTCCGTGCAGAGGGCCTCACTTATTCGGAGTTTATCAATAAACTGCAGAAAAAAGGTATTGAGCTGGACCGTAAGGTGCTGGCAGACCTGGCGATGAACAACCCGGAAACTTTCAGGGGCCTGGTTGATTCGGTAAAATAAATTCCTCCCGGATTAATGAAAAGAGGCAGTTCCAAAAGTAGTTTGGAACACAACGGACACCAAGAAAACACAAAGTTCACAAGTAATTTGCGTTTGTTATCAATTCGTTGTGTACTTCGTGAAAAACTTTGTGCTCTTTGTGCTCCTTCTCTTTAACTTTTGGGACAGTCTCTTTTTTATTGCTCACAAAAGAACATACAGAAAAACTTTTTAATCATCCGTATCCGATGCTTTTTGCTGGTGCCTGATCTTTTGTTTGCGGATGAGGTCCGATTTCATCTTATGTACAAATGCGGCGGCCACCAGGTACACACCCAGGCAGATCAGCAGCGATGCAACGATGCCCCAGAAATACCAGTCATCTTCTTTGGTTCTTTCAAAACAGGCATACATAATGATCATCACCCCGGCGATGACAGCGCCAAAGCCGAATAAGAGTTTGAAAATATACTTGTCTTCGTGGTTGGGCATGGTAATAGTTTTGATGTAGGGTTAATGGAGATCAAAAATAAGAAAAAAATAATCTTGCCTGTACTTCGTAGTTTTAACGAAGAGGTTCGTTAATGGTCAGTTGCCCGACTGATCTTATTGAATATAGTGTGCTATTTTTGGTATTAAGAATTTCTGTTATGAAAAGTATTACCACAATTGTTTTTCTTTTTTTTGTAGTGAACAGCGCTATTGCACAAGCAGCCCCGGAAGGCCTGTTCATCTCATCCAAAGCCCCGGACTTTAAAGCAAAAGACCAGAATGGAAATGAAATCAGACTGAAAGACCTGCTGAAAACCGGCAAAGTGGTGCTGGTGTTTTACCGGGGCTACTGGTGCCCCTACTGCAATAAGGCGCTGGCAAGGTTGCAGGATTCATTACAACAGATAAAAGATAAAGGCGCCACCCTGGTTGCCGTATCGCCGGAAAAACCGGATAATATTTCAAAAACGACAGAGAAAACGAAGGCGGAGTTTTCGGTGATACATGACAAGGAACTGAAGATCATGAAAGCCTATGACGTGGCTTATGAAATGGAGGAGAACACCGTAACCCGCTACCGCAATTCCAATATTGATATTGAAAAGATAAACGGCGATAACGGAAAATACCTGCCCATACCTGCCGTATACATCATTGACCAGGAGTCCACCATAAGCTACCGGTTTTTTGAAAAAGATTACAGGAAGAGGCCCGCTGTGAAGGATTTGCTGGATAACCTATAGCAGCCCTCCGGTTTATTTCCACACAATCTTTCCCACTTTTCCATTGGCTCCGGCGAGGTAAACTGCCCCGCCCAGTTTGGATGCCCGGCATACATGAAAACTTTCTTTGCTTATCCATACCCAAGTTTTGCCTCCGTCGGTGGTGCGGTCCACTCCGTTGAGACCGCAGGCGAAGGCTTCTGTTTTGGAATAATATTCCACACAACTGCGGTAGCCATGCGGGGGTACCAGCGACGGGTACCATGTAATGCCGCCATCATTTGTATAAAAGCAATTTTTGACAACAGATGTATCCGTGCTGAAATCGCCGCCCACCACTATCATTTTCCTTCCGCCGTTTCTTTTTGCCTTATCCAGCACCGCCAAAGAATTGGCGCCGGTGGTTTCTTTTCCCTGTGCAATAGGGAGTGGCACCGGTTCGTTTTTGGTGAACATTCTTGATTTGAGCCCCCCGCTTACAAACACCGCCTCATCCTTATCCAGCACCCGGATATTGGTGCCGCTGGCTGCAAAGCAGGCCTCGCCGCTATCGGCAACGGGCCGTTTGTCAAAAGGAATATCCTGCCAGCTGTCCCCTCCATTAAATGTGCGGCTGATGAAGAAACGGCCTTTTATCGGGTCGCCGATAACGATGCCCGAGTGTTCGTTCCAGAATTCCATTGCATCCAGGAACATTCCTTTGGTTTTATTCTCATATACTACTATCCATGATTCACCGCCGTCCGTTGTTTTCAGCATATAGGCCGGTTCGGCAATACCCATAATGATGGCTGTGGATGCATCAAAGGCTTCAATATCCCTGAAGTCTGTTTTTTCAAATCCCTTCACCACCCGCCACTGCCAGGTTTTACCGCCATTGGTGGTTCGGCCCACAGTGCCGTTGTGTCCGCTTACCCACACTACATTATCATTAACCACACTCAGGCCGCGGAGGTGGGTATTGGTACCGGAAGCAAGTATTTCAATCCGGGGAGTTTTTTGCTGAGCAAGCAGGCTGAGACAAGATGTCATTGAAATTCCAGCAAATAATATGAGGTGCTTGTATCGCATAAAAGGAATACAAGGCACAGGGATGACACAGGTAAAACGGATAAAGTTGGATTTAATTCTGCTGCGCAGAATTCCGGATGCCGTATTATGGTATTTTTTGGGTCTAATCATTGTAATCCGGCATTGTTTTACTTCAGTAAAGGTTTCTTGTCATTATCAAATATTTTCCTTTTTATCTGTGGTTTTCTTCCAAAATTCAGAAGTAATCCAACCTCAATATTTGTTGCTTTCAGATAATTTATTAACTGCTGTTCATTCTCCTGCGCCAGGACCTCTATAGCCTTTAGTTCAACAGCAATAAAATCTTCCACGATCAGATCGGCATTATAATCACCAACCACCTGCCCGAAATAATAAACCAATATCCTTTTTACTTTAACCACCTTAAGTCCTATCGCCGTTAGCTCCATGAACAGCGCATTCAGGTACACCTTTTCTCAGAACCCAAATCCGAGTGCATTATACACCTTATAATACGCCTGGATAATCTTTTCTGTAATTTCTTCGTGTTTCATAAAAATGTATGAATATCCCATTTCTGTGAAGCAGAAAAAATCCCTGTCTCCTCGCATTCGCATAGCTTCAGCGGAGCAAGGCCGACAGGCAGGCGTTTATATCCGTCCAGTCCGTGTTATCCGTGTGCTAAAAAGTCTCACAATCTAATCAGTTTGTCTCATATTTTATCATGGTTCTCCTGGAACTGCCATCCTCAAAAAGTTCCATCACCGCATAAGCCGGGGCAAATTCCTGGAAGGAGTAAGGACTCCGCCACCAGTTACCCGACACAGCGCCGTTACAGTAATATTTGATACCGAGGTATTCCAGTTCTTCCTGCAGGTGAATATGGCCGCTGATGCAGACCCGGATATTCGGGTATTGCAGGAATATTTTTTTAAGCGCAAAAAAATCGGTGTGCATCAGGTTGCGCTTCACCAGCAGGTCTCCGTTGGCCTCTGTTTTGTCGAAGAACAGCCCGGCGCAGATGGAGAGGATGGGGATATGCGAGACGATGCAGATAAATTTTTCTTTCGGTATGGCTTTCAGTTCCTGCTGCAGCCAGTTCAGTTGCTCCTCATCAAGGCGGGCAATATAGCCACCGGCAGGATTGAGTTGCGTACTGTCGAGCACAATAAAATGCCAGTTGCTTTTGGTAAAACTGTAGTAACGCTTCGGCAGTTCCAGGGTTTCCAGCACCCATACTTTACCATAGAGCCTGTCGGCATCAGGTTTATTCTCTTTAATAAACCAGCCCCACACATCATGGTTGCCGATGGTATGATATAGTGGCAGGCTGTTTTCTTTTGATAATATGCTTTTGAGCAGGTCCCATTGTGTTTGTGTCTTTTGTTTATCGGCTTCAAGTGCATCCATGATGGCATCGCCGCCGTTGATGATAAAATCAACGGGTTTCTGTAGCAGTTGCACATGCTGCAATGCTTTGGCAGTTCCGGCTTCGGGTATCGCTCCGGGCTTTACATGCATATCGGTGAGGTGGGCAAAGCGGATGGCTTTTTTCTTAGGCTCTGATGCCGCTGATAAAGGGGATACCAGGCCGGCGCCCAGCACAGCTGCTGATGTTTGCAGGAATGATTTGCGTTTCATATGAATTTGTTTTCTCACACCTGCCTGCCGTCAGGCAGGGATTGCACGGATTTACACGGATTTTTGTTTCTATGCCAATCAGTGAAATCTGTGATCAGCCATACTCCGATACTAAAATACCCGCCCCGTCGTTTTTAGTCCTGACGGTTTACTTCAAATGTAGGATATTGTTTTCCATTTCACTAAACAGCAGATGGGTGAACAATTCTTATCCACCAGCAGCACGGCGGTAAACAAAATAGTCTTATTTTTAAGGATTCAAATAATTCACCTTTTATGAATTGAGCCACAAAAAAATATTCATTTTTATCTACAGGTAATGAATATTTTTTAGTGGCGAAAAACATCTGACCTTATTTAAATAATTTAAAAACAACCAGATGAAAAAACACTTTTTGTACTGGCTGATGCTTGGGTTTATCGTAATCATCGGCTGCCAGAAAGAACTGAGCTTTGAAACACCCAATACGCCGGCCAAAGGAAGCCTGCAGGATGATGCATCCGGCGATTGCCTCCCCAAAACAGTGAACGGCACTTATGCCGTGGGCCAGGCATTGGTACCCGCCACCAATACCATTACTGTACAGGTAAATGTGGTAAAAACGGGCTCCTACACAGTATATACCGATACCGTAAATGGTTATTATTTCCGCACTACCGGGAGCTTTACTGCTCTTGGTAATAATACCGTAACCCTGCGGGGCAATGGCACACCCTTTGCCGCCGGCACCAATAATTTCGTGGTGACCTTTGACAGCACGGTTTGTGATATACAGGTGCTGGTAACCTCACCCGGGGTTGGCACACTGGCCGGGGCGCCCAATGCCTGTGCGCCGATAACGGTGAATGGTACCTATGGTTTAGCAGTACCGGTTACCATGGCGAATAACGCTGTTGTGCAGGTGAATGTTACCACAGCAGGTGCATTTTCCATTACTACGGATACTGTAGCTGGCATATGGTTTACGTTTTCGGGGAGTCTTGCTACCGGCGCTCAGAGTGTAACATTGCAGGCGCAGGGAGGACCTCCGACCGGGACTGCCGGTAACAAGACATTTACGGTTAAATTGGGAGCCAGCCAATGTACATTTGTTGTTGTAGTGGTCGGACCCGGTATTGGTACATTAGGCGGGGCACCTGCAGCATGCGTCCCCATTACTGTGAATGGTACATATACAGCAGGAGTGCCGCTTACAGTGGCTAATACTGTCGTTGTGGAGGTAAATGTAACCACCGCAGGGGCAATCAACATTACGACAAATACTGTAGCAGGGTTTAGCTTTTCATTTTCAGGAAACCTTTCTACAGGAACGCAAAGTGTCACTCTTCAGGGAACGGGTACTCCGACCGGTTCAGGCGCACAGAACTTTACTGTTACGCTGGGAACCAGCACCTGCACATTTACTGTTACCCTTGCAGGGCCGGGTGTAGGTACATTAGGAGGCGCCCCCGGTGCTTGTACACCGGCAACTGTAAACGGAGCTTATTCAACCGGCACTGCTCTTACAGCAGGTAACACGGTTGATATACAAGTAACGGTTACAACCGCCGGTTTATTCAATATTACTACCAATACAGTCAATGGGTACAATTTTGCGTTTACTGGCAACCTTCCTTTGGGGGCACAAACTGTAACGCTTACAGGAACCGGAACACCCCTTACAGCAGGTACTAACACATTTACTGTAACAATAAATGCCACACCGGCAGTCCCAACCTGTACATTTAATGTGACTGTTACCTTAAACGATTATTTTCCCCGCACCACCGGCAGCAACTGGAGTTATGAGTTTGACAATGATCCAACTGATTCATTGTACCGGACTGTGATAGCTGCTACACTCACGGCGCCAGGAGGAACTTACAATATTTTTATGGGTGATGATGGTACAGGACTTGATTCATCCGGTTACTACCGTCGAAGCGGAGGTGATTATTCAGAATGGCTGGATGTAGGTGCATTTATAGGCTATGATAATCCGCTCTGGGCTCAGTATATTATGCTGAAAGATAATGTGGCTGCCGGAAATAACTGGAAATCCAGTGGTTTTTCCGGTACGGTCAGCGGCACACCTCTTACCCTTCGTTTCAGTTATACGGTTACACAAAAGGATGTTCCTGTTTCTTTTACTACTTCTACAGGAACTATGAATTTTACCAATGTAATAGTAGTGGAAGAAAAGTATGAGCAGGAAGTTTCACCGGGAGTTTGGCAGGATATCACAAGCCTTGTTGGCCATGGGGAAAGTTTTTATGCAAGGGGAATAGGCTTGGTTAAATTTGAATTCTTTGACGGATCGGGAGCATCTGTATTTTTAATGGAGTTGCGCAGGCATCTGGTACTGTAAAAATACTTACTCAAATAAATGAATAAGGCTGCCAACAAGCAGCCTTTACTTTTTAAAACCCTTTCTTCTTCCCACTCTCCAGCGGCGGCAGTTTAAAATCATCCACGGCGCTTTTTTCGGCGATCAGTTTTTCTATGTCTTCTATTTTGCGGGGGGCAAAATGGGAGAGGAGTTCGTAACCGTCCTGTGTTATCAGCAGGTCGTCTTCAATGCGTACGGCAATGCTCCACCATTTTTTGTCGCAGGGGCTGCCTTCGGGTATATAAATACCGGGTTCAATGGTGATGACCATGTCTTTCCTGAGTATATTATAAGTTCCGCGGTCATGCACATCCAGGCCAATATGGTGGCCCAGCCCATGCGGGAAATATTTTCCAACTTCATTTTTGTTTTTGATGATGCCAAGATTTACCAGGCCATCGGCAATCACCTCTCTTGCAGCTTTGCCGGCATCCGCCCATTTGGAGCCATCCTTTAACGTTTTAAAAGCGGCTTCCTGTGCATCATATACCAATTGGTAAATGGCTATTTCTTCTTTAGAAAATTTTCCATCTGCAGGAATGGTCCTTGTAACATCGGCGGTATAACCATGGTATTCGGCGCCCACATCCATCAGCAGCATCTGACCGCCAATCTTTGTTTTCGCATTTTCCATATAGTGCAGCACACAACCATTTTCCCCGCTGCCAATGATGGAACCATAGCCCACACCCTCGGCGCCTTGCTTTTTGTGCACATATTCATGCAGGCCCTGTATTTCCAGTTCACTCATGTCGGGTCGCACGGCCTTCATCACTTCATTCTGTCCCTGGCAGGATATTTCTACGGCTTTGCGCAGCAGGTCTAATTCTTCAGGAGTTTTTATTTCCCGCAGGGAAGCCGTGAGGCTATGGTAGAGCCGGTGGTCGAACCTGTTCTGCTGCGTCATTTGTTCCGGCATGGCTGACTTTTGTTTGAACTGCTGAAAAAGGTCAAAGAGATCGGCCCGGTCAAATCCATTGGCTACATCAAGCGGCAGTTTGTCGCAAATGATCTTAGTGAATTTAGAAAAGTCAATATTGAATTTCTGAAAGTCGCCCCCGTTGAAAGCCATTTTGAAACCGAGATTTTCCCGGGCGCCTTCCACGCCCAATCTCTTACCGGTCCACTGTTCGGCCTGGGCATTTCTTTTTTGTACAAACAGGAGTTCATTATAATTGTTACCGGTTGAATCGGTTTGTTCTTCTTTAAATATCAGCAGTAGTGAATGCGGCTCTTTGTACCCGCTGAAATATAACATGTCTGGGTTTTGGTGATACAGGTATTCCACATCATTGGAAAAAGTTCGGGTAGGGTAAGAGAATATCACCACCACCGAATTATCGGGCATTATGTTACGCAGGGCATCACGCCGGCCCTGGTGAAATGCTGCGGGCAGGTAATCCTGCGGCAGCGCATCGTCTGCCGGGATGGGCTGGGCGCAGGGCGCATTTGATAATAATATGAGTGCAGCAACGGCAGTTGTTCTGACAGTGCGGACAAATGGTTTCATACAGAGAATTTGAGGAATGTAAATTAATTGAATTCGGGCAGCAGCAGAGGGATTTTATACAAACGGGGTGATAGCACGGAGGCGGGAGTCGTTATTCAATAGTCGTAAGTCAAAAGCCTGTGGTAGCCGGTTTTCTATTATTGGAACAGCAGTCTGAGTGAAAACTTTGGATTCCCGATTCAATCGTCGTCATCATCCTCATAATATGCGCCTTCGCTGCTTTTGTACTGTTCTTCCCATTCCTTTACTTTTTCATCGCTCAGGCATTCGACAATGTCGAATAAGACATCTTTCTTCAGCTTCCATTCGGTGGCTGTGGGGTCGTCAAAGCGCTGGATGAAAAGACAATGATCTGATTCCACCGCTACTTTGATCAGCGTAATGGGAGAGTCTTCTTTTTCCTTAACCAAATAATGGCAACCGGTTTCCAGCAAATCATACGAGTACATATTTCCACCTTTTAATGTTTCATCAATTACCGGGTCAGTAAAGTGCAGTTGAAATTGGAGAATCAGATGGGTCAGAGGCAGAATTCAAAATTAGGGGATTGGTACGGCCTGCGGCGGGATGGGGTTGTAAAATTTTTCTTAACAGAAAGAGGGGAGCTTTTAAAAGAGCTAAAAAGCTGATTTTCATTTATTTGGACAGGGAAATTAAAATACCTCCGGCAATTGCTTTCAGTTGCCGGAGGTATTTCCTGAGAAAGTGAAAATTACAGGCTGAACATACACTTACGGCTGCAGTCTTTCTTCTTTTTCTCCATTTTCTTTTCAGTAGAAGCGTTTGCTTTTTTCTTGTTGCTGAAGCTGGCAAAAGCCACCGCACCGAGGCCCGCCATCAATAACACTATCACCAATGCTTTTTTCATAGCTGAAAATTTTAGAACAGTAAGTTACGGTGTTTTTTTCTATTGGAAAAATTATGTTTTGATGAATGGTAAGTGGTGCTCGGAGGTCAGAAGTCAGAAGTCAGAGGTACGAAGTCCAAAGTCAGGTGTAACATCCTTAGAATTAAAGTTTATTCGTCATCGCTTTTATCAGGTTGGATGAGAATTTTCTTATTGACAAGGCTCTGCGCCATCAGTACCCCATAGGTATGTGCCAGCGTGGTTTTGCCGGCAATATCAAAAGTGCGGCTGCGGGCGGAGTAGATCATCTGTTTTGACAGCAGGTCGTAGACATTATTCTCCCAGATATATTTTCTTTCCTCACCGTAGTAACCCGGAGTATATATCACTTCGCTTACTTCATACAGGTACCGGTCAAACCGGCCATACCGGTTATAATAAGTGCGGTCGGTTATTTTCCCGGCACATAATAGGGCTCTTTCTTTTTATCCAGCAGTACAAAGGTCAGTATGCCGTCAAACCCTTTTCCTTCAATTTCCGTTTTGGCACGGGCCGTATCGCCTTTTACAAAAGTACCGGGCGGAAAAATTTTATTGGCAGCAAGGGCATTGTAGCCAAGTTCTGTCAGGTCGCCGGCCAGGTGGTCTTCCATTTTTGTTTGCAGTTCGTTGTCATTATCGGTGAGCACTCCCAGCACTAATATTTTTTATACTTGTGGGATTGGGCATCCTTTGCAGCGCACGACTGGGTGATCTTGCTGGGCTGGCAGGAGAAGAGTAGCACCGGCAACATAAGGCTAAACAGAAGTTTCATTTTTATACTTTGAGGATATGAAAGTAAATTTCTGTCAGCGACCTAGAGTTGAGGAGAGTCAATTTAAAACAGGAGCTTAATCAGTTTTTCTTTTCCACATCAGTTAATAACTCCAAATCTCAATGGCAGGGCGGGTTTTGCTATATTTGCCCAAACCCGACGAATGACCTCCCTGTTGGGAGGTTTTTTGTGGGTGGTATTGGCAAATTGATTGATTTATATGACCTCATCCCGGACAGATTCTTGTAATTGCAGAGTTTTTATACCCACTCCTGGAGGAGTGGGGGCGCAGAGCCTCCGCTCAGCAGAGTAGAGGTGGGGTGAGGTGATGTGCTAATGAATATTTATCGGGACGATGGCTGAATAATATCTCTGAAAAACGAAATTGAGACGATGGCAAAAGCAAAAGAAACCAACTTGTTTGATTATACCGAAGACAGCATCAAATCCCTCGACTGGAAGGAACATATCCGGCTGAGGCCCGGTATGTATATCGGTAAACTGGGCGATGGATCTTCGCCTGACGATGGCATTTATGTGCTGGTAAAGGAAGTGGTGGACAACTGCATTGATGAGTTTGCGATGGGCCATGGTAAAACAGTGGAGCTGACCATTGATAATAAAACCGTGACGGTAAGGGACTACGGCCGCGGCATCCCGCTGGGCAAAGTGGTGGATGTAGTGAGCAAAGTAAACACCGGCGCCAAATTCGACAGCAAGGTGTTTCAAAAATCAGTAGGCCTGAATGGAGTAGGTACAAAGGCCGTGAATGCTTTGAGTGGTTATTTCAAAGTAACTGCTGTAAGAGAAGGAAAAGAAAAAACTGCGGAGTTTGAAAAAGGGAAACTGATAAAAGAACATAAGGAGGCGAAAACAAATGAACCCAACGGAACACTGGTCAGTTTTATTCCGGATGAAACAATGTTTAAAAACTTCAGGTTTCACCCGGAATTTCTGGAAACCCAGGTGTGGAATTACTGTTTTCTGAATGCCGGGCTTAAGATTGTTTACAATGGGAAAACATTCATCAGTAAAAACGGCCTGCTGGACCTGCTGCAGCGAAAAACGAATGAGGATGAGATTCGCTACCCCATCATCCATTTAGCCGGCGATGATATTGAAGTGGCCCTTTCTCACACCAATGAATACGGGGAGGATATTTACAGTTTTGTAAACGGCCAGCACACTACGCAGGGAGGCACCCACCAGCAGGCTTTCCGGGAGGCTTATGTAAAAACCATCAGGGATTTTTTCAAGAAAGATTATGAAGCATCGGATATACGCACAGGGATTGTTGCTGCGGTATCGGTAAGGGTGGTGGAGCCTGTGTTTGAAAGCCAGACCAAAACAAAACTCGGTTCGCTGAATGTGGATACCGACGGGCCGGGTATGAAACAGTTTGTCGGGGATTTTATGGCAAAAGAATTAGACAATTTCCTGCACAAGAACCCAGGTACTGCTGAGGCACTGAAAAAACGAATTGAGCAAAGTGAAAGAGAAAGGAAGGAGATGGCCGGCGTAAGAAAGATTGCCAATGAAAGGGCAAAGAAGGCCAATATGCACAACCGCAAGCTGCGGGACTGCCGCTATCATTTGGATGATGAGGCGCCTGCAAGAAGCAGGGATGAATTTGTGGCTAAGCAAAATGAAACCACCATCTTCATTACCGAAGGCGACAGCGCCAGCGGTTCTATTACCAAGGCAAGGAATGTGGAGACGCAGGCGGTTTTTAGTTTAAGAGGAAAGCCCCTGAACTGCTACGGGTTGACCAAGAAAGTGGTATATGAAAATGAAGAGTTCAACTTATTGCAGCATGCCCTGAATATTGAAGAGGGGTTGGAAGGGCTTCGTTATAACAATGTGATAATAGCTACCGATGCTGATGTGGATGGTATGCATATCCGGTTACTGTTAATGACATTTTTCCTTCAGTTCTTCCCTGATTTGGTAAAACATGAAAAAGTATATGTGCTGGAAACACCGCTGTTCCGGGTAAGAAACCAGCCTGGCCGGCAGGCAGGCAAACAGGAAACTATTTATTGTTTCAGTGAACAGGAGAAGCAGGATGCCATGAAGAAACTGGGAACGAAGCCGGAAGTAACAAGATTTAAAGGCTTAGGTGAAATAAGTCCGGACGAGTTCGGGCAGTTTATCGGCGCCGGGATGAGAAAGCAATTGATGAGAGTGGAGGAGGGAGAGCATATTCAGCAACTGCTGGAATACTATATGGGAAAAAATACGCCGCAACGGCAGGAGTTTATTATTGATAATTTGAAGATTGAGCTGGATGCTCCTGTGGAAAGCAATTAACCAGTGTTCGAGTTTCACGCCGATAGAAAAAGATACTTTGACATTCAGGTTATGAATGCGGAGAAATATGTGATTCCGTTTATTGAAGAAAAATTTCCCCTTAAACCCGGAATGAGGGTGCTGGAAATCGGCTGCGGTGAAGGCGGCGTATTAAAGGCTTTTATCAACAAAGGCTGTGAAGGAGTGGGAGTGGAACCGGATACGCCAAGAATTGACGATGCGATGAAATTTTTGCCGGATGATGTGGCGGCCGGCCGGGTGAAATTTGTACCTAAGGATATTTACAAAGTGGATGCGGAAAGAGATTTGAACGGGCTGTTTGACATTATTGTGCTGAAGGATGTGATTGAGCATATCCATGACCAGGCGAGGCTGATTGGCCGGATGAAAAATTATCTCAGACCCGGCGGCATAGTGTTCCTTGGCTTTCCGCCCTGGTACATGCCCTTTGGCGGCCACCAGCAAATTTGCCGGTCAAAGGTTTCAAAACTTCCTTATATCCATTTGCTGCCGCGGGGGTTTTATAAATGGATATTAAAAAAGAAAAAGGAGCCTGTGGAAGCGTTGATGGAAGTAAGGGATACCGGTATCAGTATTGAGCGGTTTGAAAAAATTTGTAAAAAGGAAGGGTACTTTTTTTTACACAGGCGGCATTACCTGCTGAACCCGATTTATGAATGGAAATTTGGCTGGAAGCCGAGAAGACAGGGGAAATTGATAAGTGCCATACCTTTTTTCAGGAATTTTTTAACCGCCTGTGTTTATTATATTATTACACCGGTACATCATAATTCAAAATGATACATGTAGTCTTTAACGAGAGAGATGTTGCACTGATGAAGAAAGTGATGCAACTGGATGAATCAATTAGAGGGGAGACCCTATTAATAAAAGATGACTTTGCCGTAGGCCCTCTGGCCGGCCTTGACACCACGGAAGGGTGGCAGACAAGGACTGAGTGGTGGAAAGGCTTGGTTACAGGATCACCGTATATGAGTACTATTGGAACTTTTGATGACAGGGAAACCGTGAAAGAATTAAAGGTAAAACTGGAAACAGATTCTGCAGAAGAAATATGGATATGGATGGGGCAGAACCAGCATGATGTGATGGGTTATTACTGGCTGATGCCGCAGCTGTGCAGTTACCAGGGCCGGGTGATGGTGCTCTTCCTGAACAATCTGCCTTTCATCAATGAAAAAGGACAGCTATTTTATCCCTCCTGGCTGGAGGAGATACCACCCAAAGAATTTCAGAAGGCCAAAAAACTGGCCAGACCCATAACGCTCAGCGAATTTGAAGTTGACCCGGATGAATGGAAGAACATTGCAGAGGAAAACGCCATGGTACGAACCCTGGAAGGAGGTAAGAAAATTATCGGTAAGGATGTAAGTTTTTATGATACTGAAATCATTAAGAACATAACAGGGGAGTGGCAGAAAGCCACCCGGGTGCTGACGAACACCCTGCACCGGATGAAAATAAAAACCGGGGATGTGTTCATCATGTGGCGGATGAAACACCTGATCAATGAAGGAAAGATCATGGTAATGGGTGAAATGGAAAAAGGATGGAAGGAGTTTGATGTGAGAAAGCCGGAGAGGATGCAGGGGGATATGGAGTTTGAGAAGGAGAAAGCAGCGGGATGATATATAGATTGGTAGTTCATAATTGCTTATGAAGAAATGTTCAATGCTCAATGATCAATATTCAATTTTCAAATCTGATGCCTGATAAAATCCGGGTTTAAAAATGGAGGAAAAAAGAAAATATGATTTGGAAGACAGGATTGTTACTTACTCCTGCAGGATGATGGATGTAGTGGAAGCATTACCCAATACCAGGGCAGGTAATTATATTGCCGGGCAGTTGATAAAGTCCTGCATCTCACCGGCATTTAATTATGGGGAAGCACAGGGAGCAGAATCAAATAATGACTTTGTACATAAGTTAGGCGTGGTTCTGAAAGAATTAAAGGAATGCAGGGTTGCGCTAAAAATTATCAGGAAAAAACAAATGATTAAGCCTGTTACCAAACTCAATGATATTTATAAGGAAACAGAAGAATTGATTGCTATTATTGCAAAAAGTATTGATACTGCAAACAAAAACAGAGGGAAAAAGTAAGTGATGTTTATTCTTTTCCATATTTTAAGCAACTGCCGTAAACTTGAGCATTATTAATTGAACATTGATTATTGAAAATTTTTTTACCTGATTTAAGAATGCCTAAATCAAAAAACATATTACAGATAGCAAGTAACGACACCGGATTACACGGCCAGTACAAAACATGGTTTCTTGACTATGCCTCGTATGTCATTCTTGAAAGGGCCGTTCCGGCAATTGAAGATGGATTGAAACCGGTGCAACGACGCATCCTTTATGCCATGAAAGAAATGGATGATGGCCGGTACAACAAAGTAGCCAATATCATCGGGCAGGCGATGCAATATCACCCGCATGGTGATGCCTCCATTGGCGATGCACTAGTGAACATGGGGCAAAAAGATTTGCTGATTGATACGCAGGGAAACTGGGGCGATGTGCGGACAGGTGATGAAGCTGCGGCGGCCCGGTATATCGAAGCAAGGCTCAGCAAGTTTGCACTGGAAGTGGCTTTTAATGCCAAAACAACCGAATGGCAGCTGAGTTATGATGGCCGGAAAAATGAACCCGTTACTTTGCCGATGAAATTTCCCCTGTTGCTGGCGCAGGGCGCCGATGGCATCGCAGTGGGCCTTTCCACCAAAATACTTCCGCATAATTTCTGCGAACTGATAGAAGCAGTCATAAAGCATTTGCGGGGCAAACGCTTTGAACTCAACCCTGATTTTCAGACTGGGGGCATGATTGATGTGACCGATTATAACCAGGGCAAAAGAGGCGGTAAAGTAAAAGTGCGGGCACATATTGAAGAGATGGATAAAAAAACATTGGCCATCCGGAGTGTTCCCTATGGAGTAACCACCACGCAACTGATGGAATCTATTGTAAAGGCCAATGACCAGGGAAAAATAAAAATCAGAAAAGTAACGGATAATACCGCAGCAGAAGTGGAAATACAGGTGGACCTGGCGCCGGGCATTTCTCCCGACATCACCATTGATGCACTATACAAATTCACCGACTGCGAAACCTCCATTTCCCCCAATGCCTGTGTGATTGTGGAACAAAAGCCACAGTTTCTTGGAGTGCAGGAACTGCTGAAACTTTCAGTTGACAGGACCAAAAACCTGCTGGAGCAGGAACTGAAGATCAAACTGGCTGAGCTGCAGGAAAAATGGCACTACACTTCCTTGGAAAAAATATTCTTCGAAGAAAAGATCTATAAGGAACTGGAGAAAAAACATGAGGCATGGGACAAGGTGCTGGATGCCATTGACAAAGCCTTTATCCCTTTCAAAAAACAATTGAAAAGAACAATCTCCAAAGAAGATATTATCAGGCTTACGGAAAAGCCTGTCCGCCGTATCTATAAACTGGATATTGACGAACTGAACGACCAGATAAAAGGGCTTGATGCGGAAATCAAACAGGTGAGAAATAACCTTGCTAACCTGACAGACTTTGCCGTAGCCTATTATGAAAACCTGCTGAAGAAATATGGCAAGGAAAGGGAACGGAAAACAGAGATTAAGAAATTTGAAATAATTGAAGCCCGAAGTGTGGCGATGGCCAATACCAAACTCTATGTGAACAGGGCAGAGGGTTTTATCGGCACCGGGCTGAAGAAAGATGAATTGCTCTTTGAATGTTCCGACCTGGATGACATCATTGTATTTGCAAAAAACGGTGTGATGAAAGTGGTGAAGGTTTCAGACAAAACATTTATCGGGAAAGATATTTTACATGCAGCGGTGTTCCAGAAAAATGATGAGCGAACCACTTACAACATGATTTACATGGACGGCGCCAGCGGGAAAAGCTTCGCCAAGCGCTTTAATGTAACCGGTGTAACAAGGGACAAAGAGTATGACCTGGCCAAAACACATGAGAGAACTAAAGTGCATTACCTGAGCGTAAACCCAAACGGCGAAGCTGAACTCGTAAAAATTGTGCTGACACCCGGCTGCAAGGCTCACAAAAAAGAGTTTGAGTTTAATTTCGCCGGACTGGAAATAACCGGAAGAAGCAGCAAGGGGATAACCGTTACAAAATATCCCATTAAAGCCGATGGTGTGAGATTAAAGGAGGCGGGGACTTCCACCATCGCCGGTAAAAAATTCTGGTATGACGACCAGTTTGGCAGGCTGAACACCGATGAGAAAGGTCAGTTTCTCGGGGCATTTGATGCGGATGACAAACTCTTGGTGATTTATAATGATGGTTTTTATGAAATAACAGACCAGGAGCTGACCCAAAAGCTGGATTCTGAAAAAATGATATTCATTGAAAAATTCAACCCGGAAAGAGTAGTAACCGCTGTGTACGCTGATATGAAGAACAAACATTTCATGGCCAAGCGATTTAAGATTGAGACTACTACGCTTAAAAATAAATTCCTTTTTATCAAGGAAGGAGAGGGTAACCATGTGGAAGCGGTAACCACTGCCGCTGAACCCATACTGGCCATGCAGCAGGGCCGGGGTGCACAGATCCGCAAGGGCAAACTGAAGATTGCAAAGATTGCTGAAGTGACATCTTATAAAACTGTCGGCACAAAACTGGCTGACTACAGTAAATCAACAGAAATGGAATGGGTGAGGGGCAGGAATGAAGGCAGCCAGGCTGAATTGTTTTAAATAACTTTTAAGGTTGCTGTTATTTTTTCTTTTTCCTGATCCTTATCGTGGCATTTTTCTCCAGGCTGCTCGAAAGGCGGAGCTCATGCTTGTTCTCGCCGTCATGGATTACCAGTAAAGCGGTGTTGGGCGGAATCAGCCCCAGGTTTTCGGCAAACATGGACAATTCATTGCCCGCGAGCGTTGAATCAACCGGCAGGCTTAGTTTAATAGATTTATGAGTGAGTTTCTGATTAAAGAATAACAGGTTCTTGTTATAGAATAAAGAAATGATGTCTCCGTCTATCTCCCCATTATCATACAACGACACTAAAATAGTATCAGACTCCACTTCAATTTCGTTCACCACTTCATTCTTTCTTTCCGTGTATTCTTTTTCGATTACATAATTGATCACTTTGCGTGGCATTACTTCGGCCTGTACCAGCGTATCTTCTATAGCCGGTTTCCATACCTGGTGTGTTTCTTTAAATTCGCTGATGGCTTTCAGCACCGAATCTTTTTTACTGATGTCGGCATTCAGTATCCAGTTAAACCGCACTTCGGGACAGGTGTACCGGTAATCCGGCAATGCCCGGAATGCGCCGGTGAGAAAAGAACCCGTCTGCGACACCCTCAGTATCGCCTGCAGGTTCATCATGCAGTCCACTTCTAAATTGGGGATGGAAGCATGATAAGGCAGCGGCACATCATAAATACTGAGCTGGCGGGTGGCGGCATTGTAATTGCCTTTTACTTTCAGGCTGCGGTAAGTGTCTTTGAAAAAATAATTGAGAATACCGGATACATATCCTTTTTCCGGTTGCAGTATCAGTTCAATAAGATAATTATTCGCAGAACGGCTGGTCTTTACATTGGCGTTGCCATACCAGTAGCCGAAAACAGACTGGGAAGGGGATTTTACGGCGATAAACAACAAAGCGATAAGCAGACCTTTCTTCATGGATGGTAATATCGGGAAAAATTGTTCCTGACTCCAGGCAAGTTTTACACAGGCTTATTTCAGCAGTCTTTTCATTTCCCTTTCCATATCTTTTTGTTTGATGCTTTCCCGCTTGTCATGCAGTTTCTTGCCTTTGGCAAGGCCGATCTCCACTTTAACAAGGCTTTTATCATTGAAAAAAATACGCAGCGGCACCAGGGTGTATCCTTTTTCCTTCAGTTTGGCTTCTATCTTTTTTATTTCTCTTTTTTGCAGCAGCAGTTTCCGTTCCCGCAGCGGGTCGTGGTTATTGGCGGTGCCATGCGAATATTCAGCAATATGCAGTGACTTGAGCCAGACCTCCCCTTTATGAACGATACAGTAGCTGTCATTGAAACTTGCCTTGCCCTCCCGCAGTGATTTAACCTCGGTGCCGAGCAGTACAATGCCGGCTTCATATTTGGCGTCTATGAAGAATTCGTAAAAAGCCTGTCTGTTTTTTAGTTCCTGCATGGATAAAAAAATAAGAAACCTGCCGGTTGGCAGGCATGCAAAAATACTCCTTACTGTTCAATTTGAATTGTGTGTCTTCAATTTTTCAGTAATCCCAGCACTGCGGTCAGTTTCTCCTTCAGCTCCTTCCTCGGCACAATGAAATCCAGGAATCCATGCTCTAAAATGAACTCACTGCGCTGAAAGCCTTCCGGCAAATCTTTTTTGATGGTTTCTTTTATAACCCTCGGCCCGGCAAAACCTATCAGAGCTCCGGGTTCGGCTATGTTCAGGTCGCCAAGCATTCCAAAGGAAGCGGAAATGCCGCCAAATGTGGGGTCGGTGAGTAAAGAGATATAGGGAAGTTTTTCATCGCTCAGTTGTGAGAGTTTGCCGCTGGTTTTTGCTAATTGCATCAGCGAAAATGCGCTTTCCATCATCCGGGCTCCGCCACTTTTGCTGATGACCATATAAGGCAGCTTATTCAGGATGCAGTAATCTATTGACCTAGAAAATTTTTCACCCATCACACTGCCCAGCGAACCGCCGATGAACTCAAAGTCCATACAGGCTATCACAATATCATGCCCCCCCACTTTACCCGCCGCCACCCTCATGGAGTCCTTCAAATCCGTTTTACTCCATATCTCTTCCAATCTTTTTTTGTAGGGCTTCAGGTCGGTAAACCCCAGAAAATCCTTACTGCGGATATTTTCAAACAGTTCGGTGAATTCATTGTTGTCAAACAGCATCTCATAATAGTCGCTGCTGCCGATGCGGTGATGAAAGCTGCATTTGGGGCAAACAAAGAGGTTTTCCCGCAGTTCATTCACGGTACAGATAAAATTGCAGTCGGGGCATTTTACCCAAAGCCCTTCCGGTGTCTCTTTTTTTTCTGATGTTTTGGTGCTGATCCCCTTTTTGATACGTTTGAACCAACTGCTTTTCGATTCCTCCGTTTTCCCTTCCTCACCGGCCAGGTTGGCATCAAAGTCCTCAAATTGTTTAGCCATAACCGATTGTTGAGCCACAAATATAGGGAAGTTGACAATAGGCGATTGTCAATGGGCAATGGTGAATAGGCAATAAGCAAAGGGTTTTTATAGCCTTATTGCATGATATTCACCATGAGCTATTCAATATTCACAAAACAATAAAAGGGCTACCACCGGTATGAGCGGAATCAGTTATTCGGCGCCCCGCTGTCAACCCAGCAGATGATGGAGTTTTTTTGTGCAGTGCTAAGCGTGCCGGTCTGCGGCATCCTGCCGGATGATACGGCTGACTTTATGGATGAAGCGGCAGCTGCTGCCTGTGTATGATTGGTAAGCGCCCCGGGGCCATTGGTGCTGCCGGCCGCATGGCAGCCGGAAATGGCACAGGAGGACTGGAGGATGGGGAGTACATCCGCGGCAAATGCTTTATTGGTTACCGTAGCGCAATTGACAGTGGTAGTGCCGCCACCTCCGCCTCCACCTGAACTTTTGCTGCAGCCGGCGCCTGCAAGTATAGCTAAACTGATTATTATTGCCAAAGCGATTATTTTATTCATACAACGAATTTTAAAGCTGATGAACTGTCAGTCATAAAGAAACGAAAAAAAAACATATAAAGTTGCCTCCGGTTTATATTATCTCGGCTACATGCCGGTGAATATTTTGTGAAAGTAGCTCCGTGGGTACATCGTATGAATCACCGCCGAAAGGGTCTTCTATTTCTTCGGCTATCAGTTCCGGGCAGGCCAGCACATAAAAAATAAAGGCCACCACAGGTATAATGTAAAAACCAAGCTGGAAAACATAATCAAAGGGTAGTGTCATGTTGTAAAAAAAATGAATTTTTTGATAAAAACACTGTAGGAAAAGTGGATGGGGGTGTTCTTGATCCGTTCGCAGCCGCCACAGATTTCGGTAAAGGACTGCAGCTCTGTATTCAGAAACAATAGTTGTTCGCCGGTTATCTTTTTTACTTCAAACAACTGCTGAATGTGCCGGTACATGAGCAGGGCCAGTTGGTTGGGCACATGCTTCGCATGGTCTATTTTCTGAAAAACATGTCTGTGTTCTTCGTCTTGGAATAACTCAATCCTCGTTTTTCCCTTATGCAGTTGGTTGTGCAGGGCATAAGCGGGTATCATTTTGCGGAAGAAAGAACGCAGTGCCATATCCTCTTTGGGCAGTACCATATCCAGTTTCATGGCGAGGTTACGGCTGTTATTAACGAGGCTTCCCCAGAGCTTGCGGCCCTCCCACCAGCGGTCGTAGGCTGTGTTGGTACGAAAGACCAGCAGCATAGAAATGACGAAGCAAAGCAGGGTGTGCATCACGGGCAGGTTCTTTACCTAATTGTTTTCAGAAAGCTTCCAGTACTCCAGATTCAGCCAGGCGATGATACCGGAATACACACAAATGCCGTGGATAAGAGGCAGCAGTTGCCGGATAGTATCGGCTTTATGAAAGCGGAAGATGAAAGTGAACCAGTCTTCGGATATCCTGTAATAACTGATTTCGTTCGGGAGGAGACTCGTCGGGGAAAGAAAAATCAATGACACGGGCAGCTGCAGAATTTTTACGCCGGTTTTATTTGCACATTCTGCCGCCGGGTTTTAGAAAAGTCCGTTATTATGGTTTTATGGCCCATGTCAACATTGCATTGCTGCAGGTACAGCAAAAAGATATGGGTGTAGTGGCAATGCCGGATACCCATTCCATTTATGGAGAGGGAAAGGGTGAGGCTAAAAAAGCTTTCGTGGAAAGTAATTGCCAAACAAAAACTGAATTACGATGCTGATCAATGTCCTGTCTGCAAAATAGTAACGATGGTTACGCTTTTTCATTTCAAAGCCAATGCACCGCCATCAGCCGGGTGGCTGTAATCATTAACAGAACTGATAAAAGGCATAACGGCATAACATATTTTTTTCGGGTCATTATCCCGGAAGCTATCCTATTGCTATCAAAAGAAAAAACAGTATCAAAAATGAAAAAAAGGGTATCAAAAGAAAGTAAAAACAAAAATTGTATGAACAAATAAACAACGTATCAACTATCACCCTGGGTAAAAAAGAAAAATCCGGATCTTTTTCACGGCACGCACACTCAAAACTGACAGTTAAAACCCCATACTCTCCACGGCGGCTACCTTCGCTTCATTCAACAGAGGCTTAAATCAAACCTTTGCGCCGCAAAATTCTTTTAGTTCGTATATACCGCCGGCGCAAAGCTTCGTTTAAGCTTTATAGGTCAGCGGGTCGTTGTTCTTTTCTATTGTTCGTAGAAAAAGTCTTCATCAATTTGTTTTATTTCATATGTTGTCCGAACTTGAATTCCAACATTAAACTCATGCATTAATGTAACTAATTTTTGTCCGTCAATACAACGGCTACGTATTGGCGATGGTGGGGCATTTGAAAAACGTCAGCCCAACATTTGTACAAATGCTCCATAGAATTACATATGTTGAGTTTACTACTGTCAGCCCCACTATTGCCAATACGATGTTAGCGGTTCGTTGTTCTCTGTTTACTGTCATTACTTTGTCCGTTTAACTCCGTCCCGTATAGCCGTTTCAAGTATGTCAATGTTTATGTCTTTTAGTTTTTTGAACTTAATGCAATAGCCAGTTACACTTGCTTTGCCTATTGTTTTTCCGTAAGTGTCAGGCAAATACTTTTTGTCGTCAATGCCCATTATATAAACTGAAATTCCTGTCGTGTTTGCACTGATGCCAATTTGATAAAACTCTTTGGTTTTTCCATCAGCATATTTTATTGTCCGAAGTCCGTATCCAATATTAGGGTTAGAAACAATTTTCCCTCTGTCATCTTTGCTGTCTAAGAACCATAATTTCCCATTTGCTAATATTTGAAGAATGCGTTTATGCAGGGTTTCAAGGTCTGAACGCTTTGGCTCTGGTTGAGAAACAATGTAATCCTTTATTTGCTCTTGTATTTTCATTGTTTTAATGTCTTGAATTTGAGTCCACTTTTTTTTAGTTCATTTTTTAATATTGGTATTGCTGTCTTTCCGATGCCGTGCAATTTTAAAATATCTTTCTCTGAAAAGTTTGAAAGTTGTTTTAATGTTTTGATGTCTGCATTCTCCAATGCTCGTCTTGCAGGAGCGTAGAGTAAGGAAAGAAAGCCGTCTATTGGTCTTTTTATCTCTTCGCAAGTCGGGCAAGTTGGGCAGTCACTACTCTTGAAGTATTGATGTCCGTTTTTACATGTCCGTAAAGTTTTCTTTGCCGCCATTTAATCTTTTTTGTCTTTGTCAGCGTTTTTCAACAATGACCACTACCTACGTCAAGGGCTTGCCGCAGGGCTGGAATTGTTGCTGTGTCCGCCCGGCAACTGAAGCTAATTAAAAAACTTAAGTTGAAGTTAACAACTAAAAGCCAAACAGAATTCGGTCAAGCCTGATATTCGCTGATAGTAGTACAACCGCCGATTGTTATTCCGTCCGCCAGCCTTGCGGCAAACCTTTTGTTGTGCGTTCGTTTTTCTTTACAAGTTATGTCGCCCCCGCATCTATTAATATTCGTTCAATATCAACATGTCCTTTTTTCTTTGCCCATGTTAATGGCGTCGCCCATGATGCCCCAGCTTTGTTTGGATCAGCTCCTTGTTTAATTAAGTATTTAACCATTTCAATGTGTCCCCACCTTGCTGCCAAACCTAAAGGAGTTGATTGAAAAGCTTCGTCAATCAAATTTAAGTTAGCGCCATATTTTATGAGTAACTCTGCTTTATCAATAAATCCTTTTTGTGCCATATCATGAAGGATAGTAACATGTTGCCAACTCATAACATTTGGGTTCATTCCTTTTTGCATTATAAATTCAGCAGCATCGAAGCGTTCAAAATAATAAAATTGAGTCCATTTTAAAATATCTGGTACTTTGGCTCCATAGCTCATTAAGAGTTCAATCATTTCACCATGATTTCCCTTAGCAGGCATCGTTAAAATTCCCTCGCTCCAAAAATAAGTTTCGTCTAACGCAAATTCAGGATGGTCTTTTAGAATATGTTTTGTCTTATCCAAATCATTTTCATCTACTGCTTTTTCAAACTCATTTTGCTGAGGGCTGCGATTATAAAATATTCTCCCATTGTCACCTTTGAATTTATGAAGAGCTTTGTTAACAGCATATTCATCAAGTAAGTTTTCTATTTCAGTATAACCTCTATCGTTCGCAATAGTTTGCAAACTTTCCTGAAACGGGTAAAAACAATAATCCGGGTCATGTGCTCCGTGTGACAATAAATATTTTACTAATTCTACATGTCGTTCTCTTACTGCAAAATGAATAGGAGGTGCATAATTATATTGAGCATAAATTAATTCAGAACATTCATCTGTAAGTTTTTTTACTGTATCTAATTCACCATCATAGCTCGCTAAAAGTATTTCCCAAACTTTACTAGTTGTAGAAATAACACCATTGCCAACCTCCATTGGCAAGTGTAGTTTTAGTTCTTTTGGTTGTGTCATGTGTTATGGTTTCGAAGGTCTGTTTAAAATTCTGACTAACGTACAAAATATTTAGGTTAAAGAGATGCCCAGTTCTTTGTTAGTCAGTCCAAATTTATCTATTTGTTTTCTGATTCGCCTGGCCAGACCGAGCTTTCTTTTTTCATCCAGGAAGAGATATTGGGTGGGCGGAGTATAGGGTATTTTTTTCACCACCATATTCCAGATAATAACAGCCAGCTTTCTGGCCGTGGCGCTGACCGCTACGGTTCTTCCTTTTCTAAAGCACACCCGTTTAAAGAAGTTGGACAGGTGGGTGTCTTTTAAATTACCAATGGCATTGGCAGCATTACGCAGGGCTATTTTGAGCCGGTTGCTTCCTTTGGGTGTTTTGGTGCTGAGTAGTTTTCCACCGCTGACTCTATTGTTGGGCGCCAGCCTGAGCCAGGAAGTAAAATGTTTGGCTGTTTCAAATTTGGCAAAGCCTTCAGGCCCTACTTCACTTATAAGGCTGAGAATGGTGGAGTGCCCGATGCCTTCTATACTCATTAAATCTACACCTTCAAAATATTGGTAGGCCGCCTGGTTCAGGTCAATGCCGGTAATCGCATTTTTGTTGAGCCGCTTATGTTTCTTATCGGTGGTTTGAAGTTTTTTCTTTTCAGGGCTGGTGTTGATTTGCTGTTGAAGAAAAGAGCTGATTTGCCTTTCACATTCCATGATTTTATTTTGCAGGAACTGATAGGCGTCAAACTCCTGCCGTAGGCCAAAGAGATAATCTTTGCGGTTATTGCCTTTTAGTGCTTTGGCGATTTCTGCTTCACTTCTGCGGCAATTAAAGTGGCGGTGTTGGGCAAGTTTGGCCGCATCCAGGTTTCCATTGCAAATGTCTTCAATGATTTTTAAACCGGTAAGCCCGCAAACATCCCTTACCACCACATCCAGCCGGAAGTTGAGGAGCTTGAGGTATTTCTGCATTTTGTGGGTGGCTTCTACTGATAAGTCCATCCAGTTTTGCCGTTGCCGGCAGTAGGTTCTCAGTGTTTCGGTGGTTTCATCGGGCAGAAAACTTCCGGTAAGCAGGCCAATGCTATGCAGCTTTTGTATCCACCGGGCATCTTTTACATCGGTTTTTTGCCTTTGATATTTTTGGTGAATTTGCCATTGCAAAGGGTAACATCAAAACCATATTTCACTAATTCCACATACAGGTTCTGCCAATAACTACCCGTACTTTCCATAGCAACGGATGTGATGCCATGTTGTTTAAGATGTAAACAGATTTCAGTTAAGTCATCTGCATATACACCAAATTCTTTTACCTCATTTTCCTGTTGGCCTATTGCAACAAAATGAGAGCGGCTGCCGATATCAATACCGGCGCAGTGGGGATGGATAATCTCCATCGGGATTTTTTTCTTTGTCATGATAAAATAAATTTTAAAATGACTCTGAGGGAATGTAGCTTTATATTGTAATTATTCTGAACGGGCTCTCCACCAGGGGGCACCACTGAAATTATCACATCCCGGTGTTTTCACACCGGGATTTTACATTCCAACCAGAATGACGCACGGGCTATCATGCACCAATGCCTAAAAGGGTTTTGCAAAGAGTCATCTTAAAAGTAAGAAGGAAACACCGGATGGCGGGTTCCCGTTAGCACTGGAAATTATTTTCGTTTCGGAAAATGGGGAATTGCCTACAACGTTTCGGGGCTTAAAGAAGTGGCGGTTTAGAAGCACAAACTGTCAACCTACCATAACTGTTTATTAGATGCACAAATGTTTGATTAACCACTTCACCCGCCATTTCTTTTAAGCCCTTGTTATGCGTATCACCCGACTTCTTGCAATGAAACTGTGTCTGTCCGAAGTCATGCACAACTCTGTCCACAAAGCGATTTACATACAAGGCGATGTCTGTCCGTGGTAGCACTGAGCGTTTGGGTGATTTAATTTTTTTCAGAAGGGAGGGAGGAAAATATTTTGTAATTCTATGTTGGTGGGAGAAAAAATACTCTCTTAAAAAAAATTGCGTGAAGCGGTGGCTTATGCGTTTTTTTAAGAGTGTACTTTTTGAGTGAGGGCTTTTCATATCTTTTTTAAATATTCATCAACTGCTTTCAATGCTTTATCAGGTGTCAACAAATCTTTCGGGTCGCTACCAATGATATGAGGGATATATTTTTCATTCTTCAATTCAGAAATAATGTTTGCCTTTTTATTTCCCTTGCCTGAATGGTGGTATATCTGTCCTGTAATAATTAAGTTGTAACGACTTTGATTTTTTACAAGCGAACGCAACACATCGGAGTTTTGAAGTTTTGTGTTACTGAAATAATTTATATCCCAATCATTAGTTTCTATTCCATGCTTGGTAAAATATTTCTGCAAGTCACGGGTAATTTTACCCTCATCTGAAACTTCACCTAAAACGCAAATGTTAAACGGAACTGGAATTTTAATATTCCCGTTTGATTCTGTTTTCTTCTCTCCAACTGATTTCCCGATTGCTTTCAAATTTTCTTCTGCCTGTTGCAATGAAAGTTTGAGCAATTCATTTTTCAGTTTCGTGTCTTTTAGTTCATTGATTGTCTTATCCAATTCATCCAACAATTCCAACTCTAAAGTTTCTTTCTCGGATTTATCTTTTTTCTTCTCTAATAAAAGTTGAGTGCTTTTGTTGACACGAAGTAGATTCTCCTCGTAAAATGATTTGAATTTTCCTAATTCCTGTTCCTGTAAGAGTTGGAAGAAATTATCGTAATCATCGGGTGAAAGAATGTGAAAACTGATTTTCTCTCTTTGAGGATATTTTTTCAAGTAGTCCTGTCCTGCACGAAGTTTTAAAGCGTTCTCTGCTTTGAAATCTTTGTCGTCTTTTATTTCTACGATTAAAGTTTCCTTTTTCGTTTTGAGAATGAAGTCAGGATAAAAGCCGTAATGATGACCGTTGGCTTTTTTGTATGCTATGCTGAAATACTTGCTTTCACCATAGGAGTTTTTGAACCACCATTGCAATTCATCATCAGAATTTTCTAATGCAGTAATGAAAAGCCGTTCAGGTTTTGAAAGTTCAAGTTCCCCGTTTTTATTTTTCTTGGCGAATAGTTTTTTCTTGTCGGCTTCTTTGATGATTGACTTTTTTGATTGAGGCACTACATCAAAGTCAGTGAAAATGCTGATGCTTTCGGGAATTTCCCAATCAGGTGTAACAACAACTTCCTCGCTGCGAACTGGAAGTTGAGCATATTTTTCTTTTGCTAACTCAATTAGTTGTTTGAATTTCGGATTGTTGTTTCGCTGCATCACGATTAAAGAAATTACATCTTCATCGCCAATGCTAAAAGTTGATTTGAACCAAGCACGAAGTGCTGACTGAATAATTTCTGCTGAACGGGCTTTGGCATAAGGGCTTGCCATTTCGCCACAAAAGTTTGTGTAACTGGTGGCAACTTCCCGAATGTCCTTCTTTATGCTGATTCGTTTTTCAAATTCAATTACCTGTTCGGTATCAATATTCATTGCCTTGCCTTCAACGGCAAATGATTTCTGAATATCCTTTACATTGGAATTGATGTTGTCCTTTGTTTGAAGTTCTTCTGCTGCATCGGACAAACATTTTTTGAATTCACCTGAAAGCCGTGTGAGTTCTCTTTTCCTTCTGATAAATTCAGAATTAAGTTTTACAGGTTTCAAATACCTGTCTTCGTCTCTTTCCATTTGAAGCGAACTCACATAGTCGCCTGCCAACTCCTGAACAATTTCAAAATTGTCAGATGCAGAGAAAACATAACCAACATTCAATTCAGGTTTCTTGTCATAATGATGTTGCTCAGGCATTCTCATTATTCTACCCAATGTCTGAATGTTGAATACATATCTGTCTTGCTTCCACTCACGTTGTAAAAAAAGAATTGAAGCACGGGGGCAGTCCCAACCTAATGCAATTGCTTCTTTGAAAATTAAAACATCAACAGGGCTGGCATTTTGCTCAACTAATACTTTATTCTCCTTTATTTCAGAAAGCCATATCGCCAATTTTTTATTTGATACTGTGATGTTGTGTTCGGCTAACAAGCCAACGATATAATCTTCGGGATTTGAACTGTCGGTTGATTTTTTATTTGGAATCTGAATGAGTAAAAGCGGATTGATTTGAACTCCGATACTTTCATAAGCAGCTTTCAATTGTTTCCTTTTTTTCAATGCTACTTCCAAAAGGTCTTTGTTCTCCTTAATGTGATGTGCTCCAGGATTTATTTGCACTTCACTTTTTATCATCCCTTCTGCAATAACTTCTGCAAGCGGAATTCTGATAAGTGTTCCCCTGATGTCCTTAGGAGTAGCAGTAACTTCAATAGTCAGAACAGGTCCTATTTCATTGATTACATCTTGTGCTTTTACTGCCCGTGCTGTTCGGTGGCTTTCATCAATGATTAAAATAATTTTTCTGCCTTCTTCTTTTGTATTCGCGACAACACTTTGCAAGTTCCAGTCCTGTTCGTTTTCCATACGGAAAACATTGTTCTCCTTTATCAAACTATCCCAATTGAAGAAGACGATTTCGTTTTCTTCAATCGTTTTGTTTTGAATTTCGTCAATGGAAATGCAATCAAGTTTCCGTTCTGTTTCTAAGTAGCGTAATAGATTTTGTCGGCTTTGCTCGTGAAGTGAGTTGACGGAAATCCAAATCAAAGAATAAGATTCGTTGCTACGTTTTACAATTTCAGTCAGTGCTTGTGAAATCATGTAAGTTTTTCCTGACCCGGTCGGGGCTTGGAAAACTATTGTGCTTTCTTCCTGAAATTTATCTTCAAGAAACTCTACTGCGGTGTCCGCAACTTTTTTAATATATTTCTCCTGATAACCTACTTGTTTCATTTGCGTTTTAGTTTGGCGTTTTTGCGATACACATTCAATATTGCCTCCGGAATCGGTTTTACATCAAAACGAATTGTCAAACCTTCAAAGTCCTCTGCGTTGTATTCGTGATTGTAACTGAAAACATAAATTACAGTTTTCACTTTTGGATTTAACGCTTCCAATTCTACTTTGCATTTCTCTATCGCATCTTCGTCATAAATAATTGCTGTGATTTGTTTGTTGCTTTTGAAAATGGCAAACTCATTTTTCTTTCTTGATTCTTTGACAGGTTGAAAAGTATTTTCAGCAATGCAAAGAAGTTCGGTGCTACGGCTTACCAAAACACGCTTGTCGTTGTTTGTAATAACCTGCGGAACAAAATCAGTTTTGAAATATTTGAGATTGGCTGGTATCCCTTGATTGCCGTTGTAACCTTTGATTACTTTTTTTATTCTCGGATAAGTTACTTCCTCGCAAATTTTGTTTTCGTTGTTAGTGCAAAGAATAAAATGTCTGTTGCCTCCGTCATTTTGATTGAGTTGCATTATTGCATGTCCTGTTGTTCCTGAACCTGCGAAGAAGTCAAGTATCAAAGCATTTTTGTCTCCACCAATAAAAAGTAAATCCTCAATCAAATCAAGCGGCTTTGGATTATTAATTGCTTTCTCACCGAATAGTGCTTTTAGTTGAGCAGTTCCATTTCCGCTGCTGTATTCAGGTTTGTATAAAATAGATTTTGGCTTTTTAGAGGGAAGGTCTCCCAATTTTGGTCTTTGCTTTTTGTAAATTGAAATCTCATTACCATCACGGACTACTATAATATTATGCGGTTCATTTTTTACTTTCTTCTTCTCCCAACGCCAAGACATTTCTTTTTTATCAGTTATTGGAAGTAGTTTAACATCACTGTCATGCAACTTCTTATTGTTCTCTGTTACATAAACTTTGTTGTTTCTTGTAATGAAAATGGGATAAAAAAGATTTTCTCTCTTTTCTCTTGGTGCATTTGTTCCTGTTGATTTAAGATTTGCTCCCTTTTTCCAATAACCGAAATTGTCTTCTTCCCAATCGGCAATTTCGTCAACTTCAAATTCACCAATTCGTGTTTGTGATTTGTTCTTTGCATAAACAAGAGTGTATTCATGTGTCCCTGCAAAACCAAACTGGTCTTGGTTTCCTTTTAGATTCATTATGGTTGGAAGAAGTGCTATGAAATTTTTTTCGTAGAAAATTATATCACATAGCATTCGTAGATTTGAAACTTCATTGTCATCAATTGAAATGATAATGACTCCGTTTTCTTTTAAAAGGTTTTTTGCTAATCGCAAGCGTTTATACATAAATGAAACCCACTTGCTATGACGGAAAGTGTCTTCTCTTTCAACAAAAGAATCGTTATACTTGAAATCTTTGTTTCCTGTGTTGTAAGGTGGGTCAATGTAGATTACATCAACTTTACGCTTGTGCGTAAAGTTGAGTGTGTATAGTGCATGGTAATTATCACCTTCAATTAATATGTTGTTCGGAAGTTTTTCGTCAGAAAAAATTTCTTTGGAAGTTTCCTCATGCAGAACAGGCAACGCCTGTTCACATTGCTCAGCAACATTTTCCAATTTATCTTCCCACACCAAGCCGTAACGCTGCTTTTCAAGCTGCTTGATTTTATCTAAGAGTTGTTCTCGGTTGTATGAATCGTATTTTGATTTAGCCATGTCGGTTACAAGAAAGGATTATTGTTTTACATGACGGTCAAAGTAGTTCCAAAAACTTCTTGAAAGTATCGTGTCATTGGTTTGAATGCGAACATCACAATCTGATAATTTTTCTACCAACATAAAATATCCATCGTCTTCGGGTTTTATAGCTTTCTTTTTTTCAAGTGTATATTCCATGTCATTGTTAATTAGCCGTTTGAGAATAGAAACAACATCGTTTACTGATTTTACAATGATTGCTCCATTGGCAACTCCTGAATTAAAGTCAATCAGTTTTGTAAGAGGGTGAATATTTTTTGCAAGTTTGTATCGTGAATCATCACCGTCCGCTTTGGGCGGACAATAAAAAATTACTGGCTTTCCTGAACTTAATGCCATTGCTGCCTCTGCATCCTTGCCGTAGCTGTCGGTTTCGCCTGATGTGTAAACAAGAATTTTTGCGCAACGGACCATGAGGCATTCAATCAGTCCTTTATCCTCATGACTTTTCGCTGCACTTAGTGTCGGGTCAAAATACCTCAAGTGATAATTCTTTAAGTCAAAGTGTTCAAATATTTCCTTGCAAGTTTTAGCCATGTCGTCAAAGTGTTGCTTTGTTCTCATTGAAGTGGCTACATAAATATCAAGGTCATTAATGATTGAAAGATAGTAGTGTGTATTATCCAGTGCTGTTTTTCGTGCAATTACAAAATCTTTTGCGATTGGTTCTACAATCTTTGCGATGTCGGCTTCTGATTCAATAAACTCTTCTTTGATTTCAGAAGTAGCAATGTCAAAGAGAGTAGGGTTTTTATATTTCTTTTCCTCTTTATCTTCTTCGTTCAGATAGTTTTTCTTCAAGAGGTTTTTTACGGAAATTCTTTTTGCTCCCTTGTCTATTGCAATTTTGTATTGTTCCGTCAAATATCTTTTAAGATTTGATTCAGATTCATAATCGGCTTCGTAGTTTTTGCAAGCCATTTCCGAAATTAAGTAACGCTTATCCTCCTTGATGGGCTTTGGTCGCATCATATCACCTCTATGAGTAAAATGATTTGTGTCAAATCTCATTGAATGAAAAAAAGCGTTTAATGCTTTTTCATTCATGTGGCTTAACTGATAAAAGCCAATAGTTATGTTCCCAAAATAAAGAAGGGCATCAATGTAAATTCGGTAAAAACCCCAACGCAGGTGTGCAACTGAAATTATTTGGTCCGTGGTCACAAATTTTTCATCAAAGCCCTCAACTTTCTTGACTTTATAAGGATGGTGTTCAGAAGCTGTAGTCCAATAGTATCGGAAAAAATCTTGATTGATACCGTTTAGTTCTGAAATGAGAAACAGTTGATTGAGTTGAGTGAAATTTAATGGATTGCCATTTTCAATTTCTGCTATTCTATCAAAGACAACCGTTCTTCCCCGCTGGCTTAGAAATTTCTCAAGCCCTGCACAAAAGGGGTTGTTATTTGAAAAGAGGTCAAATGCTTTTATTATTTCTTCTTTTGTCATGTTTATTGATTAATAATTTACATATTTTGCTCCCAAAGGTAATTTTTTGAACGGTCAATTGTCCTATGAAAAACGGTTTTTAATAGCGCGTTGGCGATTGCTCTCTTTTGACTTTGCCTTCGGGTGGATTTGTGTGAGAGCAAGCAAAGGCAAATGTGAGCAATTTGCGTTGGCAATAGAATTATAAAATATTTTTGAGCGGGGGCAAAAAAAATTAAATCATGATGCGATGGCTCGGTGATTAGAAGTCGTTCTGTCCCACGATATGTTTTAGTTGTTGTCAGTTTATTAATTGCTCGTCAGTTTGATGTTAGCACGGTCGCCAAACGGGTTACGCATAACTCGTAAATTGTCGCAATATACGCAGTCTTTTTTGCCCTTTAAAAAAAATTGTCCGTCTGATTTTCAGGGCGTTCAGCCTGTTTATGCAAGATTTTAAAACTTGCGACAATCCAGCCCATTGCAAATAATAATCAATAGAAAATGCCCGGGGTTGACGGGCATTTAAGCTGTTTTCGGAAACCTTAAGCTATCGTTACTCCCTTATCCAAATACACATCCTGTACTGCATTCAAAATGCCCACACCTTCCTTCATCGGTCGTTGGAATGCTTTGCGGCCGGAGATAAGGCCCATACCGCCCGCTCTTTTATTTATCACAGCTGTGGTTACTGCTTCTGCCATATCACTGGCGCCGGAGGAGGCGCCGCCGCTGTTGATGAGTCCTGCACGGCCCATATAGCAGTTGGCCACCTGGTAGCGGCAGAGGTCAATGGGGTGGTCCGTGGTAAGCTCATCATAGATGCGTTTATCGTTTTTACCATAAGCCGATTCTTTGGTGTTCAATGCCAGGTAACCGCCATTGTTCTCCGGGAGTTTTTGTTTGATGATGTCCGCTTCAATGGTAACACCCAGATGATTGGCCTGGCCGGTAAGGTCGGCTGATACATGGTAATCCTTATCTTTTTTAAAAGCCGGGTTCCGCAGATAACACCAGAGAATGGTGGCCATGCCCAGTTCATGCGCCATTTCAAACGCTTTGCTTACTTCCTGAATTTGCCGGGCCGATTCATCGCTGCCGAAATAGATGGTGGCGCCCACAGCGGCTGCGCCCAAATTCCAGCTTTGTTTGATGGAGGCAAACATGATCTGGTCAAACTTATTGGGATAGGTGAGAAATTCATTGTGGTTCACTTTTACAATGAACGGTATTTTATGTGCATACTTCCGGGAGAGGAAACCCAAACCACCGTATGTGGTGGCTACTGCATTGCAACCGCCTTCCATAGCCAGTTTGATTATATTCTCCGGATCGAAATAGATGGGATTTTTGGCAAAGGAAGCGCCGCCGCTGTGTTCAATGCCCTGGTCAACGGGCAGGATGGAGAGATAGCCGGTGTTTGCAAGCCTTCCATTTGCATACATGGCCTGCAGGTTTCGCAGCACATTCGGGTTGCGGTCGCTGGATGCCCAGATGCGGTCCACAAAATCAGGACCGGGCAGGTGCAGTGCGTCTTTAGAAATGGTTTTTGACTGGTGATTGAGCAGGTATTCGGCTTTGTCGCCAAGCAGTCCGGTTGTCTTGCTGTTTGCCATGTTGGATTGATTTTTAGAGTGGGCAAAGATAAGGAAGTGTCAGGAGTTGCTTGTAACAGAACGGAGTGTTATTACCAGCATTGAATCGGTTTACCCGATAATGATGAGTAACGGCAGCGACAAAAAATAACCCGGTTCTCCTGCACGCCTTAACAGTCTGTTTGCCACAAAGCATAAAAAATTACGTTCTCACAAAGTACAAGCCATGTGTAATGAGAAAATCCCCGGCATCCCTGCAGAATAATGCGGGAGATGAAAATCGCCAACTGTCATACCATCATCATTATCCTTCTTGTATCCTTTAATACGATGTTTTTCGCAACCAGGTCACAGGTAAACGAACGAATGGGTATTGCATGCAGTGTAATCATTACAGGGAGACCATAATCTATTCAACGCCGTTAATTTTGACATTATGTATATGTAGGTTTCCACCAGCCGGCTGTTACCGGGATATTTCTTATTTTAATCATTATCCGCAGCGGGAAGGCATTGAAGGCTGCTGATGATAAAACAGATAGTGCAGGCCGGGTAAATTTTTTGAAATCATCAAAAAAGAAGGAAAATGGGGTAAGCCGGGGGAAAATTTTTCCTTCCCAATTTCATCAATCTTATACTTTTGTCCCGGCAAAATTATTTGCCCCTAACCCATCAGCTGCACATGACCAATTCATATCTCGAACTCGTCAAACAAACCTTTAATTTTCCACAGGAAGGTATAGAAGTGGAAGACGGCAATCTTTACTTCAACGGAATTGACCTAATGGCACTTATTGCCAAATACGGCACTCCTATGAAACTGACATACCTGCCGAAAATCGGTAGCCAGATAAAAAAAGCCAAGCAGATGTTTGCTGCCGCTTTCAAAAAGCACAAATATGAGGGCAAATATTTTTATTGTTATTGCACCAAAAGCTCTCATTTCAGTTTTGTGGTGGAAGAAGCGCTGAAAAGTGATATCCACCTGGAAACCTCCTACGCTTACGATATAGAAATCATCCGCAAGCTGTATCAGAAAAGGAAGATCAGCAAAGACACTTATATCATCTGCAATGGCTTCAAGCAAAAAGGGTATATCCGCCGAATCGCCAGCCTCCTCAATTCAGGTTTTAATAATGTGATACCCGTGCTGGATAACAAAGAAGAACTGAGGGAATATGCCAAAACAGTAAAAGGGCCATTCAAACTCGGCATCAGGGTGGCAGCGGAAGAAGAACCCAATTTCCCATTCTACACTTCAAGGCTCGGCATCCGTGCCAAAGACATCCTGGAATTTTATGTGGACAGGATTGAAGGTTATGAAAGCAAATTCCAGCTGAAGATGCTCCACATATTCCTGAACAAAGGTATCAAAGATGATATTTATTACTGGAGCGAACTGAACAAGGTCATCAACCTGTATTGCCAGCTAAAGAAGATATGCCCGGAACTTGATTCCATCAACATCGGGGGCGGTTTTCCGATCAAGCACTCCCTGGGTTTTGAGTACGACTACCAGTTTATGATCAATGAGATTGTAAGAAATATCAAGACCTCCTGCAATAAGGCCAAAGTACCGATGCCGCACATCTTCACAGAATTTGGAAGCTATACTGTAGGAGAGAGCATGGCGCATATTTATAGTGTGATTGCCGAGAAAGTACAAAACGACCGGGAGACCTGGTATATGATTGACTCATCCTTTATCACCACACTGCCGGATACCTGGGGGATTGGGGAAAAATTCCTGATGCTGCCGGTAAATAAATGGGATTATGACCACCAGCGGGTGGTGCTGGGCGGCATTACCTGCGATAGCCATGATTATTACGATTCAGAAGAACATGTCAATGAAGTGTTTCTTCCTAAAGTGAACGGCGATACAGAACCCCTTTATGTCGGATTCTTTCACACCGGCGCTTACCAGGACCAGATAAGCGGCTACGGCGGCATTAAACACTGTCTTATTCCCTCACCCAAACATGTGATTGTAGGGTATGATAAAAACGGGAAACTGACGGACTGGGTATATGCAAAGCAACAAACTGCTCAAAGCATGCTGAAGATACTCGGCTACAAATAGGTCGCAACCAATACTGACAGCCGCAGTAATAAGCTCTTCTTATTCAGAAGGGCTTAATTCTTTTAGCTTCATGGCTTTGCCGGCTGTATCTCCTCCATTCATCGTATTCCCACCGGCTGTAGCTGATGCTGCCGAGATAAGACTGATCAACGTAGAAGCGGTTGTCGAAACCTTTCCAGTACAGGTATCCCCTTGAACTGCGGTGATAGAACCGCCCGCTGGGGTGTTGCTTCATCACAAAACCCGGCGAAGGGGTGATGATGAGTGCGGAAGAAGCGTAATAACGGGGTGGGGGCGGAGGTGCAGGCTGCCGGTAAACTTCCGGTTCACGGTATTCCTTATCCTCTTTTTTCTTCTTCTTGGTTGCCCATACCCGGCTGGGCTGGCAACTGGTGAAAACGAATAAAGTAACAATCACTGCGGCAACAGGCAGAATAAATGACCGTTTCATGGGTTTGTTTTTAGTGTTTAATATTTCGGGATGAATGATTCGGGTTAATAAACAACGGTGCCGGCATTATTCCTCTCGGCTTTTTTTAGTTCTTACACCAGTTTGATTAGTGGCTCTGGCAATTGGTTCTTCCACTACCGGAATTGATGTCACCTCTGCGATTGACGGCTTTGTTTCTTTGGCAACAGAAACAGTATCTGTTATTGCTTTCGCGGAGGAAGCCGGGAATGTTTTGACAAAATTGTCCAGGGCCGTTGTTTTCCCTGACATATCCCTGCCCATGATGATGTCTGTGGTAACCCAGGCTTCCCGGTCTATTTCCGACTCGTCTATATCCAGGAACTTCAGTGCAATCGCCTGGCTGTCTTTTTCCTCTTTTGTGCGGGGTGCAAACAGTTTGCTGGTATATTGCTTGCTGGCGGAGCAACTGGCGGCCAGCGCCACGATCATCATTAAAGCAACCGCCTGTACTATTCTTGCTGTCTGCATGGCTATGGGTTTTATTTTTGTTTTATACTGCGTTGCCTTATCTAAAAGGGCGGAGCAGCGGGTAAATAAATCCAACGCATTAATGTTTCAATTCACTTGCCACAAAATCTTAAAATCTTCAGGCATGAAATACTTTCTCATACCCTTAACAATCCTCTTTGCTGCTATAAGTGTGCAGGCACAATCAGCTGAAGACTCAGTTAAATCGGTTATCAACACCATGTTCATTGCTATGAAAAATGCCGACGGCGACCTGCTGAAAAGCACTTTCTCCGACAGTATCGTTTTTCAGACGATAACAAGAAACAAAGAAGGAAAGACGGTGGTCAGAAATGAAAGCCCGCAGGGTTTTGTTGACCAGATCAGCAGGGCCAGACCAGATTCACTGGATGAAAGAATACGTTTTGAAACCGTAAAAGTGGACGGACCGCTTGCGATAGCATGGACACCCTACCAGTTTTACTACAACGGGCAGTTCAGCCATTGCGGAGTCAACTCTTTTCAATTGGTACGCTTCAACGGAGTGTGGAAAATACAGTACATCATGGATACACGACGAAGAGTGGGATGTGTGCAGTAGTCGGAAGTCTGAGGTAAATTTGGGTACCTAACAGAGGCTGACAGAAAGAAGTTAGCGAATTTCTTGGGGGTTCCAAAGCCCCCTTGGGGAGGGGGGCTAAAAAAAACCCTCCGTGGAAACGGAGGGTTTAAACCAAAACCAACTGCTTATGAGAAAATTGTAATAGTAAGAGCTTAATTTATTTTTATTTCAGTAACCGGTGTTTTGACTTCCACTCTCTTTGGAAGGTTTAATATGAGTACACCATTGATGTAAGAGGCTTCAATTTTCGTTGCATCTGTCTTTTCATCCAGTGTGAAAGTTCTCTTAAAAGATCTGTAGCTGTACTCCCGGCGGATCTGTCTGTCTTTATCTTCTTTCCCCTCCGGTTTCCTTTCTGCAGAAATGGTCAACAGGTTATTGTCCAGGTTTACATTAAAATCAGATTTTTCAAATCCGGGGGCCACTATTTCCATCCGGTACGCATTTTCTGTTTCTTTCACATTTACCGGAACAAAGCCTTTTTCCATTGTTTCATTAATGTCATTTCTGAATAAAACGGGTAGTTCAGAAAAAAGGTTGTCAACCAGGTTGTTCAGAACACCTTCAAATGGCCTGCTGCTGAATTTTACGTTTGTCATGGTTATTTAGTTTTATTGTTTTTATGATTTTGCATTCCATTACCAATTGTCAAATTGTGTTCCAGCGCCTTTTGCTGCATCATTTTGTCGGTTCAGATAGTTCTGGGAAGACATTATTTCCGAAAAAAGGAATTTTTACTGACAGAATTTCAATACAAAGCTTTCAGCATTCATCAACCGGACATTTTATCTAAATTTGCGTTTCAATTAAAAAACAGACTATGTATCCTGAAGAAATAGTGATCCCTATGAAAGAGGAGCTGACCGAAAACGGGTTTGCTGAACTGCTTAGCTCCGGCGAAGTGGAAGCCCAGCTTTCGAAAGAAGGTACTACACTGGTAATGATCAATTCTGTATGCGGCTGTTCAGCAGGTACCGCCCGCCCGGGAGTGCTGATGGCTGTAGCGAAAGCTGAGAAAAAACCGGATTACCTGACTACCACTTTTGCAGGTTTTGATATTGAGGCCGTAAGAACATTGCGCCAGTACCTGTTGCCTTTTCCGCCTTCATCACCTTCCATTGCCCTGTTTAAAAACGGGCAACTGGTTCATTTTATCGAAAGGCACCAGATAGAAGGACGTCCGGCGCAGATGATTGCACAAAACCTTTTAGGGGTTTTTGAACAACACTGCAATTAAGTCGTTTGTGATAGTCTTTAGTCTGCAATATGCGTATCTGCTATGATTAAAGATTAACGGCTGCGTTCTTTCCGTATATTCGCTGCCAACCAACCAATTTTTCATGTATCCCAACCTGTATTACGCTTTCAAGGATCTTTTTGGAATAGAGCTGAATTTCCTCCGGTTTGTAAACTCATTCGGTTTTTTCGTCGCCATAGCGTTTATTGTAGCCGCCATTTTACTGGCCAATGAGTTGAGGAGAAAGAGCAAACAGGCATTGCTGCAACCAACCGAAATGCAGGTGACGGTGGGTCAGCCAGCCAGCATTGCTGAACTTCTGCTTAATTTCTTGCTGGGGTTCCTGCTTGGTTATAAAATACTTGCACTCTTCATCATGAAAAGTTCTGCAACTGAAGATCCGCAGGCTTTCATTTTTTCCACATTAGGCAGTTGGCCTGCCGGTATTGGTCTCGGGTTGTTGTTTGCCGTACTAAAATGGTGGGATAAGAATAAAAAAAAGCTGGCAAAGCCAGAAAAACGTACCGTCAGGATATGGCCGCATGACAGGGTGGGAGAGATAACTATCATCGCCCTTGTCTTTGGCCTTCTTGGCGCCAAATTGTTTGACATATTTGAGAACTGGAGCGACTTTCTTAAAAAACCTAAATCATATCTTTTTTCACCATCGGGCCTTACCATGTACGGAGGCCTTATTTGCGCCGCATTGGCTATCTGGTGGTATGCCAAAAGACATAAGATCAAGTTCTGGCATTTAAATGATGCCGCCGCCCCCTCACTGATGCTGGCTTATTCCATTGGCCGAATCGGTTGCCAGGTAGCAGGCGATGGCGACTGGGGAATCCGCAGTAACCTGGCTGACAAACCCGGTTTTTTACCAGACTGGATGTGGTCATACAAGTTCCCACATAACGTAAATGAAGATGGGATCCCTATTCCGGGCTGTGTTGATACGAAATACTGCAACCAGCTTGAGTTTGGAGTTTACCCAACCCCTATCTACGAAGTAATTGCCTGCTTTATTCTTTTCCTCATACTTTGGTCGCTACGAAAAAGACTAAAGATTCCGGGAACCCTTTTTGCCCTGTACCTTATGTTTAATGGCGTTGAAAGATTCTTCATCGAAAAGATACGGGTTAATAACCGGCTGAGCATTTTTGGGCTGAACCCCACTCAGGCGGAAGTAATTTCAACCCTTCTTTTTCTGTCGGGTGTGGCGCTTTGGATAATCCTTGTCCGGAATGCCAGGCGGAAAAAAGCTTCGGCCGGGCAGCAGCAGGAAGGCTCCTTTTAGCCTGTTACCAATCCTCCCGGATGCTTTCCTGGCAAGGCTTTTATAGATTTTCAGGCTGGCGAAACCGTTTGATTAACTTCTGTTGGTAATTTTTACCACCAATCGCTATGAGATACGGGCATTATTGGCTATTTTTGCAGACAGTCCCGGACGGTAATTCATCTTATTGCAATTAACTATCCATTTGCAACACCCTGCAAACAAAGACTGTCTTTATTTCGTTAGTTATTTAAATTCTTTTAGTTATGCGGCAGCTCAAAATTGCTACCCAGATCACCAACAGGGATTCCCAGGCAGTTGAGAAGTATTTACAGGAAATTTCAAAGATCCCCATGATTACGCCGGAGGAGGAAACTACCCTGGCCCAGCGGATCAAAATGTTCAATCGCAATCCTGTTGACTCTCAAAGGGCCCTGGATAAGCTGGTTCAGGCCAACCTTCGTTTTGTGGTATCTGTGGCCAAGCAATATCAACATCAGGGCTTGTCACTCAGTGACCTTATCAACGAGGGTAACCTCGGCCTGATTAAAGCGGCGCAACGCTTTGACGAAACCAAAGGTTTCAAATTCATTTCTTACGCTGTCTGGTGGATCCGCCAATCAATACTGCAGGCATTGGCAGAGCAGGGCAGACTAGTCCGCCTGCCTCAAAACAAAATTGGCACTTACAACAAAGCCAACAAGGCCTACATGGCGTTTGAACAGGAACATGAAAGAGAGCCATCGACCGAAGAACTGGCCGAGTTGCTGGAAATGAGTGAAACCGAGATCAACAACATTTTCCAGAGCAATACCCGTCACACTTCATTAGATGCGCCTGTGCATGAAGCGGAAGATGTGGCGATGGGCGACCTGCTGGAAGGCAACGATGATACGGATGATGATGTGATGAAAGATTCCCTGCGAAATGAAATCCGCAGGATTTTGAAATCGCTCAGCCCCCGTGAAGCCGAAATTGTAAACGCTTATTTCGGCCTGGATGGCGAGAACGGGGTGACCATTGAGCAAATCGGGCAGAAATACGACCTTACCAAAGAACGTATCCGCCAGATCAAGGAGAGGGCCATAAAGCGTCTGCAAAAAGCAAGGTATAGCAGTGCGCTAAAAGCTTATCTCGGTTAAGAATAAAAATTACCTCGTATATTATAATATACATCCCGCCCGTTCAAAGCGAGGCGGGATTTTTTTTGAGGAGTTGAGCCAAATATTCAGATTCGGCAATAATCACTGAATACCGGAAAATACCACAAAAGTGGTATTGTCTGGCAATTGAAAGGATAATATTTCGTAGCTCTTGCGCTATAGCTTTTCGCATAGTTTAATTTGCCTGGGTCTTTCTTACAAATGATGCATTTTCTGTTCAGACTCACCTTATTTGATTGCGAAATGGTTCAGGAGCAAGAATAAGAGTATGCAACTATTTTATTATTGATGATGTCTTAAACTCAATTGCTTATGAAAATGAATCGTTTATTGTTATATGGATCATTCTTTTTTTGGTATAGCCTTTTATTTGGCCTGCCGGAAGGTAGACATGCCAAAAGAAAAGCAAACAGAACCGACTTTGAAGCAAAAGCAAGCAAAGTTTTATAATAGCCACCCTTCGTCAAACCCTCATGTACAGGCATTGAATGCCTATTTGAAAAGGGTTAATGCAAAGTCAGATTTTGCAGAGAAGACCATTGAAAGAGTGGGATACCCTATTTGGAACAAAGCGCAGATAATAAAAGCGGCAGGAAAGGGCAGCCGGGGTGCAACAGATTCTGTAACGTACACCTACCTGCCTTTTTCGGAAGAAACAGAAAATATAGTGAATGCAAGCCTGATTATAAGGACCACAACATCAGACACCGTTACTTGGTGGGTGTGCGACTGGCAGTATTACGATATGCCCCGTGGAGCATAAGGCACCCCGGGTACGGCAGAAAACACAGCCATGTTCTTTATGCAATTTCAACATGCAGTATTTGGCGACAGTATTTTTGTAATAACAGAAAGTACATTATTTGGCAATGCTGTTTTTCCTACAGGAGGCCATGGCAGAAGAGAGGCTAAAATAAAGGGGAACAATGCCGCAGGCAGAGGCAATTCGGTATGGGATTGTACGGAGATATATTACTGTGGCACACCTTGGGCTGAGGAGTGTATAGGGCCGGGTGGCTGCGATTATGATACAGGCTGTCCTACGGGGCAATGTTTTCTTTATTATGCTGACTGCACCTGTATACTTGGTTGTAGTGGCGGTGGTGGCGGTACTTATGGTGACCCACCACCCGGAAGTGGTGGAGGAGGAGGCGGAACACCCCCGCCACCTGAGTCCAATTGCCAGCCACCTGTTGTAAACAGGGGGGCTGATGCACCGCTACCAGGTTCAGGTTGTCCGCCGGGGTGGGTTCCCAATCCACCACCCGGTAATCCACCCCCACCAGAACCTGTTGACTCATTGTTAAATCGGTATTCAAGAGCATTAAAGGATACGGCTATTTATATTTATGATAATTTGAGTCAACCTAATAATGTTGAATACGCACTTACAGGAATATGGCAGGATAATCAGGTTAAAATAATTGAGAGACGGACAAACGGGGATAGTCTTCAAGTCTTTCCTAAAGTAATGATTGGGAATTTGATTTTGTTATTCACATGGCATTCACATGTAAGTAGAAGCGCTGAATTAGCTGATAGGGGCTCGTTTTCGCCAAACGATATTGAAATGCTCAGACATGTTCGATGTTTAAAGCAAAATTTCATTTCTTTTGCTGACTGCAGGAATAAAAGATACGCCTTGGTAATTACCGACCTCACTAAGGCGACATTATTCTTTAATAATAATACGAAAGAAAATATTTTGGATAATTATACTACTACTTTGAGCGGCACAAAGCAAGAGAAAGAGGAGGCTTCCATTAAAAACGTAATTGGCAGTTACGCTGCAAACGGAATTTCATTTTATGTAAGTAATGATGGGCCGAATTTTCAATCATGGACTTTGTTAAATCCTTAAACACTATTTATGAAAAGGTATATTTTTATTTTGTTTATTTCAGTATCCTTAGTTAGTATAAAGGCAAATGGGCAGACACAGGATACTACTTTAAATCAGCTTCTGGCAATTAATAAATCTAATTATCATAACAGACCCCTTGACTCAATAATTGCCGTTTTACCAACTGGTTATACGAAAATGAAGATATATGGGATTAGAAATACAGCAAGAATGTTATTGGTTGGCTATCCCAATAAAGTTTGGATTGAGCTGCATGTACGACAATTCAACTATATGAACCCGGTCGACCCAAATAATGTTTGGAATATAGCTCAGATGCGACTTGAAAATCTGCATAGTGTTACAGTTTATAAAGGAGTAAACTGCTACGAGGGTTGTCCTAACTACTAGCCATTCCCGAAAAGGCTAAGCTGAAACACAGCCCTTGAGTATTATCTTTGCAGGGCATATGAAAACAAAACTTCTATTCTTTCTCATAGCTGCATCCGCATTAACCGGCTGCGAAAGGGCTGTTGAGTTCAAACTGGATGAAACAGCTACTAAACTGGTCGTTGAAGCTACTATTGAAAACGGCCAGGCGCCCATCGTACTGCTTTCACGCAGCCTGGGATTTTTCTCCCGGGTTGACCCGGCAACCCTGTCCAATAGTTTTGTTCATAATGCCGAAGTGTATGTATCTAATGGAACGCTTACACACCGGCTAAAAGAATATTCGGTGCCTTTGGGAGGGGGGTTGAACTTTTATTATTACTCAGTTGATCCTGCCAGCCCATCCACCCTATTTTCGGGGGAGCTGCGGAAGCAATATGCCCTTCGCATCATTGCAGAAGGAAAAGAATATACCGCTACCACGAATATACCCGATACCACAAGGCGGATTGATTCGCTTTTCTGGAAACAGGCCCCGGCTGGAAATCCGGCTGAAAAAGTGGCTGTAATGGTTAGAGCGTACGACCAACCCGGATTTGGCGACTATGTCCGCTATTTTACAAAACGTAACAGCGAACCATTTTACCCGGGCCTTAATTCAGTATTTGACGACCAAATAATAGATGGGAGCAGCTATGAGGTGCAGGTAGAAAGGGGTGTTGACAGGAACTCGGATATTTCCGAAGGATACAGTTTTTTCAATAAAGGGGATACCGTTACACTAAAGCTTTGCAATATTGACAAGGCCACATATGATTTCTGGCGAACGATGGAGTTCAACTATGTAAGTGTTGGGAACCCTTTTTCCACACCCACCAGGGTGCTGGGTAATATCTCCGCCGGTGCGCTGGGATATTTCGGAGGCTATGCAGCACAGTACCACAGTATCATCATTCCCCGTTAGTTATTTTATTCACAGGTTTTGTTCAGGGCTGTGATAAGGTCGTATAGCTGACCCCTCGGATTGGTCATTTACCTTTAATTTTACCAACTTTGATATAAAGAAGAAATTAATGGAAACAACAGAAAGGACTCATTGTCTCATTATTGGTTCGGGGCCGGCCGGGTACACGGCCGCTATTTATGCGGCAAGGGCTAACCTGAAGCCGGTATTGTACCAGGGTATTCAGCCGGGTGGGCAGCTAACCATTACAACAGAGGTGGAAAATTACCCTGGTTATGCTGATGGAGTACAGGGTCCGGAGATGATGGTGCATTTTGAAAAACAGGCAGCCAGGATGGGAACTGATGTACGTAACGGTCTGGCAACCAAAGTTGATTTTTCATCGCAGCCATACAGGGTGCAGATTGATGAAGAAAAATGGATCGAAGCGGACTCTGTTATTATTGCCACAGGGGCATCGGCTAAATGGCTGGGACTGGAAAGTGAACAGAGACTGAACGGGTATGGCGTTAGCGCTTGCGCTGTATGCGACGGGTTTTTCTTCCGGGGAAAAGAAGTGGCGATTGTGGGAGCAGGAGATACGGCAGCCGAGGAAGCGTTGTATCTGTCCAAACTTTGCACTACCGTTCACATGTTTATCCGCAAAGATGCCATGCGGGCCAGTAAAGTGATGCAGGACAGGGTGCTGAAAACAAACAATATTAAAATATACTGGAACACAGAAACAGATGAAGTATTGGGCCAGAAAAATGTAACAGGGGTTCGGATCAGGAACAATAAGACGGGAGAGAAGCAGGAAATACCAGTCAGTGGTTTCTTTGTCGCCATCGGCCATCGGCCTAATTCAGATATTTTTAAAGGACTGATTGATATGGATGAGGCCGGTTATATTAAAACCATTCCCGGTACATCTAAAACAAATGTTGAGGGTGTTTTTGCCGCCGGCGATGTGCAGGATAAAATTTACAGGCAGGCCGTAACTGCTGCGGGCACTGGATGCATGGCTGCATTGGACGCAGAAAGGTATCTTAGCGCAAAGGGAATTCATTAATAAAAAGGCAATGATAACGGTAGAACTCAGACAACTCCGCTTCTTTGCTAATCACGGCCTGTATGCTGAAGAGAAAAAGACAGGCAATGAATTTGAAGTAAACCTTTCTGTGTCTTTTGAATTGCCGGTGGAAAGTCGTCCAAACGATATTTCGGCCACCATCAATTATGTGAGCCTGTATGAAATGGTGAAGGAAGAAATGCAGAAACCTGCTGACCTGCTGGAAACACTGGCAACTGGCATTGAGCGTAAAATAAAAGCTGCTTTTCCTCAATCAAAAAAAATCAGCATCGCTATTGCAAAACTTCACCCGCCCATCCCCAACTTCACCGGATCTGTAAGTGTAAGTTTCGAAAAAGAATATTAAATCACTTTCTTTTTCCATCTGCCACTCCGGATGTAGAGGAAAGACAGTATGAACAATACCGTCCAGTACAATAACTCAGAAGCCCATGCCCACACCAGGTTCAGGTTCCATACTTTCAATGCAAGCCAGATGTATAAAGTATAGAGCAAAATAGTAATTATCTCAATCGCCAGGTTCACCTTTGTATTTCCTGTTCCCGTCACTGAATTGAGCCACACCGTGGCAACTGACATCAGCATCACACCTGCGGTTACCATCCGTATCACAGGTATGGCATCGGCAACAAAACTATCGTCACGGCCATAAATACTCAGAAACAAATCAGGGAACAGGTTTACCAGCAGGCAAAGCACCAGCGTAAACCCGACACTGAGCTTCATGATTTTTATGATAAGACCGATGACCTGTTCTTTTTTCCCTTGCCCGATCACATTGCTCACCATTGCATTCGCTGTACTGGCAAAGGCCCAGGTGAATATGCCAAACACACCGAAAATATTCCGCATGGCATTGCTGATGGCCAATTGCCTTTCACCTTTGTGTTCAATGAAAATATAGAAGAGCATCCAGGCCAGTATGCTCAGTAAATATTGTGCAACCAAAGGGGATGACTGCCGGAATATCAGCCCTGTTAGCGGTGGGTGATAACGCCAATGATGAAATAAGGAAAAGCGGTGCTGGAATTTTTTATACAGGATAATGCCCAGTACCACCAGCACACCGGCTATTTCCGCAAGGACAGATGCAAAAGCGGCCCCGTTGAAACCAAGCTGCGGCATCCCCCAGTGACCATATATCAAAAGATAATCCAGCAATATATTCAGCAGGGCCTGCACCCAGAAACCATATTTCATGTAGCGGCTGTTGTTGGTGCCCACCAGCAGTGCATTGCACATCTGGAAAAGGTAGAGGAAGGGGATACCCCATACCCGGATTTTCAAAAAACCCATTGCCTCATTATAGACAACTTCGGAATGAATACTGCCGGAAAGCACCAGCGGGCCAATCATGTAAGTAAGTAATATGCCTGCTGCTGCAAAAAATAATGCAATCCATAAACCCTGTGCAAATAGTTTACCGATTTCTTTGGGGCGGTTTTCACCTGCCCTGCGGGCCAGTAAACCCTGCAGTCCGCTGTTCAGTCCGTTTCCAACTAAGGCAAAAATGAGATAGAACACACCTGTGATGCCTGCAGTTCCCAGTTCCGTTTCACCGAGACCGCTGAGAAAGATATTGTTAACAAGAAAATTTATCTGCGGTATCAACAGTGCAAGACTGATGGGCAGTGCAATTTTTAATATCTGCCTGTTGGTAGTTTCTACTTGTAAATCGCTTTGTGAAATACCTGCTGCCATGAATAAAGTGGCGCAAACGTACAACTATTTGCAAAGAGTATATCTGCTTCCTGCAAAACACAACAGCGAAATCATTTAATCTTTAAATCAGTGGTTAATTTTGTCTATTATTGCAGCAATACCCAAAAGTGAGACCCGTATTTGAAATAAAAGAAGAACCCGGTTCAGCAATCATACAACCTGTTTTATATTTCCGGGTCGGTGAAAAACACTGCTCATTTGCTGTCACAGACAGTTCCGCCGGACAACTGTACCGGCTGGCATGGTATGCGGCGGAACAGGTGGACCTATGTTTCCTGGAGGAACTTACAACACTGCATCCTGAACTGAAACAGTCTTTTTACCAGGTACAGGTTTGTTATGATTATCCACAGGGTATTCTTTTTCCTGTTGCCGGTTTCAGGCATGAGGATGCAGGACAGCTAAAAGAACTACTTCCCTCCTCAAACATAACTGTTACAGAAATGTTGCCTGAATGGCAACTGTTTAATGTTTACGCCGTGCCAAAAGAAGTTCATGAATGGGTGAACCGGCAATTCCCGTCAGCAAGGCAATGGCACCAGTCTTCCGTCAGCCTGAGAAATAATATAACCGCTTCAGCAGGCTGCCTCCGGGTTGATTTCCGGCAGCATGATTTCACCCTGCTGGCAACAAAAGGCCACCAATTATTATTGTCACAGGCATTTGAATACAGCACTCCGGAAGATGTGATCTATTTTCTGCTGAATACCTGCCGGCAATTTGCTTTATTACAAAATGAAGTGAAACTCGAGCTTTCCGGACTGGTGGACAAGCAGTCGGCCCTTTATAAAGAGTTGTACCAGTATTTCATTCACATTGATTTCAGGGATGCGGCATGGCGCAGTAACAATGAGCACCCGGCTCATTTTTTTACTTCACTTAATGATCTCTCAAAATGCGTATCATAAGTGGCAATCTTGGCGGAAGAAAATTTAACCCGCCATCTAAAATGCCGCATACACGGCCCACTACAGATATTGCCAAAGAGGGATTGTTCAATATCCTTCAAAACAATCTTGATTTCTCTTCGCTTAATACCCTTGACCTTTTCGGCGGAACCGGTAATATCAGCTATGAACTTGCATCAAGAGGAGTTACAGATTTAACTATTGTTGAAAAAGATAAAGCCATGTATGAGTTTATCAAAAAAACGGCGGCATCACTTGGGCTAAATTTCCTGAAGATTATCAAATCAGATGTGTTCAAATTCATCAATACCTGCACCGATACATTTGAATTTATCTTTGCAGGTCCGCCATATGCTCTTACCAATATTGATGATTTACCCAAACTGGTTTTCGAAAAAAAATTACTGAACAAGGGCGGATGGTTTGTGCTGGAACATACACCCCGGAATGATTATAAGGCTTTTCCCTTTTATAAAACAGAGCGGAACTATGGCACCACTGTTTTCTCTGTGTTTATTGAGGGCAGGGATAAATCCGGTAATAGCTGACCGGATTACTGTACCTTTAGGCCATTCTTTATGCTTCAAGCTGTTTATGGTTTCTAATTTTTTCCTGAAGTCATTCCGGATCCTGTTATTGCCTTTTGCTTTACTGTACTGGCTGGGTATTGCAGCGAGGAATCTCCTGTATGATAAAAATATCCTTAAATCCAGCAGTTTCGGTCTGCCGCTGATTTGTGTGGGCAACCTTTCTGTGGGGGGTACCGGCAAATCACCCATGGTGGAATATATTGTCGGGATACTTAAAGACAAATTCAAAGTAGCAACACTCAGCCGGGGGTACAAACGGAAAACAAAAGGCTATACGCTGGCTAATGATAGCAGCACGGCATTGGATATAGGTGATGAACCCATGCAGTTTCATTTGAAATTTCCGGATGTACCCGTGGCAGTGGGTGAAGAAAGACTGGTCGCCATTCCTCAACTGTTATACGACAAACCAGAAACTGAAGCCATCATTCTGGACGATGCTTTTCAGCACCGGGCAATAAAGGCGGGACTGAATATCTTATTGACAGAATACGATAATCTTTTCACACGGGATTTTTACCTGCCAACCGGCGACCTGCGGGATGTAAAGAGCAGTTATAAAAGGGCGCAGATACTGGTGGTGTCCAAATGTAAACCCGGCCTTACAGCAATGGAAAAAGAAAAAATTATTGATGAAATAAACCCGTTGACTGGCCAGAAAATTTTCTTTACTGCCATTGACTATTCTCAGCCATATCATTTTGTCAGCAAAAAAGAGATGCAACTGCCCGGCAGCACAGACGTATTACTGGTAACAGGCATTGCCAACCCCCGGCCGCTGAAAAAAATGCTGGAGGAACACAGTAACAGCTACCAGATGCTGCAATTCCCCGATCATCATATTTTTTCGATTGATGATCTGAACGAGATAAGAAACAAGTTCAACACAATAAAAACAAACGATAAACTCATTCTGACAACAGAAAAAGATGCGGTAAGGCTGGAGAAATTCACCAGTGAAATGGGGGAACTTCCGCTGTATGTCATCTCCATCCGGCACCGGTTCCTCTTCGGGGAAGGAGAACAGTTTAATAAACAGCTGACGGATTTTATTATCAATTTCAATAAACAAGTATAAATGGGAATATGGGAAGAAAAAATTCAAAAAAGAGAAAAGAAAAAGGGAAACAGCGGCAACCACAGGGCCAGTTGCTGAAAGGAACGCTGGAAATCACCCGTTCGGGGATGGGTTTTGTTACCATTGAAGGAGTGGAAGTGGATATCCTCATCCGTCCCGGCGATTTTAATACAGGCCTGCATGGCGATAAGGTGATGGTTGCTATTAAGGAAGTGAAGAGTGGTGGCCGCCGGATGCAGGGAGTGATCAAAGAAGTGCTTCAGCGGAAACGCACCGAATTCATCGGCCGGCTTGAAATGAACAAAGGCTTTGCCTTCTTCGTTGCTGAAATGGATAAGCCGATGCCTGATATTTTTGTTCCGCTGGATAATCTCAACGGAGCGATGGATAATGAGAGGGTGCTGGTGAAGCTGCTCGACTGGGAAAACAATGGCAAGCGGCCGGTTGGTGAAGTAGTGAGTGTGCTGGCTGAAGAAAGTAGTAACGATGCTGCATTGAAAGGCATTTTGCTTGAAGAGGGTTTTCCACTCTCATTTTCGGATGAGGCGCTGGAAGTGGCGGCAAGAATACCGGATATGATCACAAACGAGGAAATTAAAAAAAGAAAGGACATCCGTAACATCCTTACCCTTACGATTGACCCCGCGGATGCAAAGGATTTTGATGATGCTGTTTCTTTCCGGAAACTAACTACAGGCAATGTTGAGATCGGTATTCATATTGCCGATGTGAGCCATTACCTGGAACCGGATACAGACCTCGATATGGAAGCCTACCAGCGGGCAACATCCGTTTACCTGCCAGACAGGGTGAACCCGATGCTTCCTGAACATATCTCCAATTTCCTCTGTTCACTCCGGCCAAAGGAAGATAAACTGACATTCTCTGCAATTTTTCAGCTTACACCCAAAGGGGATATTAAGCAATACTGGCTGGGCAAAACAATCATTCATTCTGATCACCGCTTTACCTATGAAGAAGTGCAGGCCATCATTGAGGAAAAAGCAGGATTGTATGCAGAAGAAGTTTTGATTCTGAATGAGATTGCCCAGCGATTGCGGAAGAAACGGTTCAATCACGGGGCTATCAATTTTTCCTCGCAGGAGGTGATGTTTAAACTCAACGATAAAGGAGACCCGGTGGGTATCATGATAAAAGAAAGCAAAGAAGCGCATCAGTTGATAGAAGAATTCATGCTGCTGGCTAACCGGACGGTGGCAGAAAATATCTCCAAACTGAAGTTCAACAATAAACCTCTTCCTTTTCCTTACCGGATACATGATGACCCCGATGAGGAGAAACTTCTGCCTTTCGCAGCCTTCGCCAAAAAGTTCGGGCATAAGTTCGATACATCGTCACCTGAAGCGATCGCATCTTCCTTTAACCAGTTGCTGAAAGATGTGCACGGCAGGCCGGAGCAGCATGTGCTGGAGCAGTTAGGCATCCGTACGATGGCCAAGGCCAAATACACGGCTGAAAACACTGGTCATTATGGTTTGGGATTTGAAAACTATTGCCATTTTACTTCGCCCATCCGCCGTTACCCGGATGTGATGGTACACCGGATCCTTTTTGATGTATTGAACAACAAGGTGAAACCGGATAAAAAATTAGGGGACAAATGCAAACACTGCAGTGAGCGGGAACGGGCGGCCATGGATGCGGAACGGGCCGCCAATAAATATATGCAGGTATTGTATATGAAGAATTACCTTGGTGAGGAATTTGAAGGTATTATCAGCGGTGTGGCTTCATTTGGCTTCTGGGTGGAAACCGTGGAGCACAAATGCGAAGGACTGGTAAGCCTGAACAGCCTGCTGGAATATGATGAGTTCCGTCACGAAGAAACAGAGTATTGCCTGGTGGGCCGCCGCAGCGGGAAAAAATTCAGGATGGGAGATAAGGTCTGGATAAAAGTAGTGGCCGCCAACCTCACCAAAAGACAACTGGATTATGAGTGGGTGGTGGCAGGTGAGCTTGGCGCTGAAAAAAAAAGCCGGGAAAATAATAAAAAGAAAAAGTAATACCTATTTTGGCCTATGCAAAGTTTTGAACTTTTATCCCAGAAATTCGCTTTATACTTCGATAAGCGGCATTTCCCCGCCCAACCGGCCTCTTTATATGAACCCAACGAGTATTTCCTGAAAATGGGCGGCAAGCGTATCCGCCCGGTGCTATGCCTGATGGGCAATGAATTGTTTGACGAGATTAAGGAAGATGCCTGGCATGTGGGTGCGGCCATTGAACTATTTCACAATTTTACGCTGATTCATGATGACATCATGGACAAAGCGCCGCTGCGCAGGGGTATGGAAACTGTACATCATAAATACGGGGAGAACACGGCCATACTGGCCGGCGATGTAATGCTGGTAACAGCATACGAGGAACTGAATAAGATTGAAATTAATTTTTTGCGGCCAATACTCACCCTGTTTAATAAGACTGCCAAAGAAGTTTGTGAAGGGCAGCAGATGGATATGGATTTTGAACAACTTCAGGCAGTACAACTGGATGCCTACCTGAAAATGGTTGAGCTGAAAACATCTGTTGCACTGGCAGCCAGTCTGCAAACCGGTGCTATTTTAGGAGGCGCAGGGGAAAGGAATCAAAACTTACTTTATAAATTCGGAAAGAAACTGGGCATCGCTTTCCAGATACAGGATGATTGCCTGGATGCATTCGGCGACCCGCAGAAATTTGGCAAACAGGTGGGAGGCGACATCAGGGCCAATAAAAAAACTTTCCTGCTTATACATGCCCTGGAAACAGCTAACCCCAGCCAGAAAGAAGAACTGAAAAGCCTTTTATCCGGGAATCCAGGCGACAAAATAGGGAGGGTATTGCAGGTATTCCGAGACTGTAAAGTGGACGAATGGGCTCTTCAGCTAAAAAATAAATACCTGGATGAGGCATTTGCCCACCTGGAAGATATAGCTGTACTCTCCAAAAGAAAAGAGCCGCTTCGGGAGCTGGCTCATTTCCTCGTAAAAAGAGATCATTAACCTTTATACATACGTTCCGCTTATATCAAAGCCATTGACAATGCAGAGGACGATGATTGCCAGGTCAATCATCAGGCTGAAGAAGAACACCGGTATGGTGACCCTGGTTGGCATGGCTGCCAGGTTGGTGACAACGCATACTGCCATTGCGCTTATGGCGAAAGGCCAGAAGATGAAGTTATTCCCCGTAAAAACTATGGCGGCCATAGTGAGAACAGTAGCCACACATCCATGACCGGCGAGGATGCCTGCGGTCCAGCCGAATCGGTATTTCTCCTGCCCGTCGGCCCATTGAATAAATCGTTTCCACAACGATAAATGAGAACTGTTTCTTGTTTGGGCATTGGCAAAGACCTGCTGATGAACTGTTGTTTGCATTAAAAGAATTTTATTAGGACAAAGATGAAAACCAGGCGGCTTCCGCCCGTTGACGCAGGTCTTACGCAAGGCTGATTTTTATCATACAGCACCATTGGTACAGAAAACAGGCATGAAATCACCCGTCAACCATTTTTTTCGCTATTTTGACATACCAAAACCCAAAGCCATGCTCAATCAGCTTTTCCGCAAAAAATCAGTCCCTCATATTCTTAAGGAAGCCGAAGCGGGCCTGCACGACGGCCATAGCATAGGACTAAAAAAAGTACTTGGAGTTCGTGACCTTACTTTCTTTGGGGTGGCAGCAGTGATTGGTGCCGGTATTTTCAGCGGTATCGGCCAGGCAGCTTCTGATGGCGGCCCCGGTGTTGTGTTCCTGTATACTTTTACTGCCATTGCCTGTGGATTCGCCGCACTTTGTTATGCTGAGTTTGCCTCCACTGTACCTGTGTCGGGCAGCGCTTATACTTATTCCTATGTCGCCTTTGGGGAGATCTTTGCATGGATCATCGGCTGGGACCTGCTGATGGAGTATGCGATCGGCAATATCGCCGTGGCCATTTCCTGGAGCGACTATTTCACTAACCTGATGGGTAAGGCAGGTTTGCATATCCCGGAATGGATGACGATGGATTATATGACCGCTAAAGCCGGGGCATCAGAAGCGGCCATATCTGCCTGGACCGATGCACCCCAAATATCCGGTTTCCGTCTTATCATGGATGTTCCCGCCTTACTGATCGTGGCATTGATCACCTATATTGTTTTCCGGGGGATCAAAGAATCCCGTTCGGCCAGTAACCTGATGGTGATCATCAAATTAGCGGTCATCTTCTTTGTGATCGTACTGGGCGCTTATTATGTAAATCCATCCAACTGGTCACCCTTCACCCCTGAGGGCTTTGGAGGCATCATGAAAGGAGTATCAGCGGTGTTCTTTGCCTATATCGGTTTTGATGCTATATCCACTACGGCGGAGGAGTGTAAGAACCCGCAAAGAGACCTTCCGAGGGGAATGATCTATTCACTTCTCATTTGTACGGTCGTCTATGTTTTGCTTGCGCTTGTATTGACAGGAATGGTTCATTATTCCAAGCTGGCAGTAGGTGACCCGCTGGCCATGGTATTTGATGAAAGAGGCTTAAAGTTCATTGGGGGAATAGTAGCCGTAAGCGCCATAATTGCAACAGCCAGTGTCTTACTGGTTTTCCAGCTTGGTCAGCCAAGGATATGGATGAGTATGAGCCGGGATGGACTCCTGCCCAAAATATTTTCCAGGATTCACCCGAAATATGGAACACCTTCTTTTTCTACATTACTTACCGGTATTGTGGTGGCTGTTCCTGCCTTATTCCTGAATTTAAGCGAAGTCTTGTCGCTGACCAGTATCGGGACACTCTTTGCTTTTGTGATGGTATGCGGGGGTATTCTTGTTTTGCAGCAGCGTAAAGACAGACCGGAAAGTAAATTTAAAGTGCCTTATGCCAATGCTCAGTTCATTTTCCCCGCTTTATTGATTGGCGCCATAATACTTATTGCCGATAAAGTTCCCTCGTATTTTACAGAAGATATCTGGACAAAAGATACCTGGCCGATGGCAGCTTTCTGGGTAATTGCAATCATCATGGCGGTACTGTCCTTCCTGAAAAAATTATCACTTATTCCTGTATTGGGTATGATAAGCTGTTTTTACCTGATGGCACAGGAAACTCATAAGGTATGGATGCGGTTTCTTATCTGGCTGGTGATAGGTCTGGCCATTTATTTCCTCTATAGTTTCAGCCATAGCAAGCTGGCGAAGAAAGGCGATAAATAATATTTTACTCATACTAATAAGTAGTCTCACCCCGAAATTTCGGAGTAGCACAGCTATTTTTGCATCATGAAATACCAGCTAGGTGATACGGTGCTGATCTTACATTCCGGTGAAGAAGGGGTGGTAACAGACATCATCAACGATAAAATGCTGATGGTGGATGTGAAAGGAGTGATCTTCCCGGTGTATATGGACCAGGTGGATTTTCCTTATTTTAAACGGTTTGCCGAAAAGAAAATGACCCCGGCAAAAAAGGAGAAACAATATATTGATGATGTGAGAAAAGAAAAAAGGGCGGAGCAAAACAGGGTCGAAGACGGGGTCTGGCTTACTTTTCTGCCAGTAATGGATACCGATGAGTTTGGCGATATAATAGTGCAGGAGTTAAAACTTCACCTGGTCAACCATACTTCTCTGCCCTATAATTTCACCTACAAACTACATTATTTCGGCAAACCTGATTTTGAACTGAAGAATACGGTTCATCCATTTGAAGATTTCTACCTGCATGATATTCCTTTTGAAGACCTGAACGACAGCCCCTCGTTTGAGTTTGATTTTTCATTGACCGGGCCAGACAAAAAGAAGGCCACTCATTTTGAATCATCGGTCAAACTGAAACCCAGACAGCTTTTTACAAAAATTGAAGAATTGAAGCAAAACAACCAGGCTACATTTTCTCAATTGCTTTTTGAAAAATATCCCGGCAGAATCTTTGATGATAAACCAGAAATGGGGCGTCTTGCAGCAAAAGGTCACAAAATTTATGAGGCTTCCAAAGCCAGGCAGCATTTGGAACCGGCACGGACCGTAATTGACCTGCACATTGAAAAACTCGCCGATGACTGGAAGCACATGAGCAATTATGAGATCATGAGCCTGCAACTAAAAACCTTTGAAAAGTATTACCAACTCGCCATCGTTCACCATCAACCATCGCTGATCGTGGTGCATGGTGTTGGGGAAGGTGTGCTACGGGATGAGATACATGATATTCTCAGGCTAAAGAAAGAAGTAAAATCTTTTGTCAACCAGTATCATCCGGGCTTCGGGTATGGGGCGACGGAGATATTTTTTCAGTATTAATTATTCTACCTTTGACCCGCTACAAGCCAGGCTATCGTCCCGACGTTTCAGTCGGGAAGGAAAGTCCGGACAGCGCAGAGCAATGCACCGGTGAAGAGCCGGGCTCCGACTTGTCGGAGACAGACAGTGCCACAGAAAATAACTGCTTCTCCCTCTCCACTTGTGGAGAGGGCAGGGGTGAGGGTGAAAATGTGAGGTAAGAGCTCACAGGTTGTATGAGTGATCATACTTCCGGGTAAACCTTGCATGCTGAAATGCCATGTATAGTATCGCCTGAGGGCTGCTCGTCCGAGATACAGGGTAGGCAGATTGATGCTGGGGAGTAATCTTCAGTACAGATAGATGATAGCCTCGTCCGCCGAAGCCCTGGCGTAGGCGGATAAGACAAAATCCGGCTTACCGGCTTGTAGCTTTTTTACCCCCAACCCCCTAAAGGGGGCTTAGATGCATCAGGTTACACAACCTCTAAAAGGGAGAAAGTACCTGATATCGTAATTTTTCTTTGAACTATTATTTTTAAAAATCTTTCCAGAAAGTAAAGACTCTTCGATCTAAGTTTCCCCTTTAGGGGGACAGGGGGTTCCCGATATATCCCCCCAACTCCATCATCCACGCAATGCCGAGATGAACCAACAACCCACCAAAAATGGAACGGGTATTATAAACTATAATCCCTAAGATAATCCCGCCGAAATAAGAACTGATACATTCTCCCAGTGGCTTGCCAAAATGAATGGTACAATAAAAACAGGCCATGGGCAGGATAGCATCTTTGCCCGCCCATTTTATAAATGCGAGTACCAGGAAACCGCGGAAAAAAAGTTCGATAGTAATAAAGTCGCTGCCGTAGGAAAGCTCGAACAGCAACTTATGCCACCAGGTTATATTCTCATCATGAAAAACCCCATCGATGGATCTCAGTTTAGGATACACAGCCAGGAAATCTGCCTGCGTGGAAGCTGCCGCCACCAGTGGCAGCATGATGAGCAGCATGAATAAGTAAGGCTTCCAGTCAATGTCTTTTGTTTTCAGCCCCCAGAACGGCTGATCCGGGCTAAGTATTTTCCATAGTATAAATAATACAGCCCCGATGATAAAAGCCAGCAGCGGCCAGTAAATGATATGGTTCCAGTAATTGTTCCATTGCGGGTCAATTGAAAAATGCAGGGGGATATCCAGGGCCAGTTTCAGGGCAAAAATGGCGGGGGCAATTAGTAACAATGCTATACACCGGGGCTGATGAATGTACCTGCGGAGGTTTATAAGCCAGTAAATGAAGTAGGGCAGGATAAAAGCGGCCGCAAAGACCGCATACCAGGCCATAAGTTTAACGGCAAAAGAATTTTTTCTTACCCGCTCATCCAGCCCGAAATAATAGTTAAGAAAAATCAGGATGGCCGTAAATACCGAGACAACTGCCAGTACCCGTTTATCAACGCTGAGCATGTATTCTTTTATATAGCCGAATATGATTTTCACCGGCTTGAAAAGTAATTTATTTTGCCCGTCTTTAAACTTTCTTGCTCTGTACGGTTCAAAAGTTGCGTTAATATTTTTGAAACCCTAAAAAAAGTATAGCCATGAAAACTATCTCCATGAACCGGTTAACACTCGCTGTCATTGCAGTGTTATTTACCGGTTTTCTTTTCTCCTGCCAGAAAGAAACAAGTTCAAACACAGACACATTAACTGACGAGCAGGCCGCTACGTATTCCGATGAAAGCGCCCAGGCCGAAGCAAGTTTTGATGATGCGGAAGATGTAGGTATGATCGCAGCTGAAGAAGAAGGCGTTGCCAGCGAAGGCGGCCGCGGATATGCACCCCTGTTTGAAGAACTCCGTTTGCGTCTTGGCCCCTGCGCCACCATCACTGTTACACCCAACGACGGCACTTATCCCAAAACAATCACCATTGATTTTGGCGATGGTTGTGTATGTGCCGATGGCAAGTTCCGTAAAGGAGCCATTATCCTGCACCTGACCGGCCCCATCCGCAGAAGCGGTTCAGTGCTTACCATCACTTTCAGGAACTTTTACCTGAACAGGGCGCATATCGAAGGCACCAAGATCGTAAGCAACCTGAGTGAGAACGGTAATATCAAATTCACCGTACAGGTAGTGGATGGTAAAGTAACATTCCCCAACGGAAGAGGATGGGAATATAACGGGCTGAAGTTTGTAGCCCAGATAGAAGGCGGTTCCACAAGAATAGTAAGGGATGATGTCTATAAAATCGAAGGCCGTTCCAAAACAGAATTCAACAACGGCTTTACCGTTACCCTGAACACAGAGACCCCGCTGATCAAAAAAGTGGTTTGTCCCTGGATAAGCAACGGTGTGCTGAAAATAAAAATCAACGACAGGGTATTGTTCCTTGATTATAGTGCGCCCAACAACGGCGATTGCGACAACAAGGCGCTGTTGACCTGGAACAACGGCAACAACCACCGGTTAATCACACTGCCCTAATCAATTCATATAAAATGATGAAAGTCAAAGCCCCGACGATTACTGTCGGGGCTTTTCAATTTATCTCCCTTTGGCAAAATTCTTTTTTATCCGGACAACTGCCTTTTTCACATAATATTCTTCGTCGCCTGGCAGGTCTTTACTCAATATGAAAAGCCACCAGCGTCATAACCTGCTGAAGTTTGATTACCCTTGTTCCGATTGGGGCTTTTTCCTGTATGTATTTCAATACCCCCACACCCGGTTTGAAATACAGCTGGTCTTTGCGGTAGTTGCGGGCATTTTTTTCGAAGTAAAAATATTCATCAAATTCACCTGCGGGGGTCTTAAAAGCTGAGTTCATTTTTAACGAACGGCCCTGAGCGGCTATATCACCAAAACCGGCAAGGTAGCGAACAGAGTCGCCGGGGAAAAGAAAGTAATCCCTTTTAGCATCTTTAAAATCGGGGTTATAAAGTCTTGGTTGCAACCCAAAGAAGGATGAATCGTTACTGTATAAAGTCTGCGGAAGGCCCACGTATACAGTGCTGTTCCACCAGGTAATCCCGTCGCTGAGCGATTTTACATTGCTGGTAAAGCGAAGCGTATCAAACTGCACCCGAACAAAGGTTCCGTTGTCAAAAATAGAATCCTCATATATCCAGTAGCTTTCGGAACTGAGCGGCATCATACCACAGTGCTTGTCTTTGCAGGAGTAGTCTATAAGGGAATCAGTGTCATAAGAACGGCCAGCGGGGTTTTCTGTTTGCCCGATGCAGGGCAGGGGGATTGCTATTGCCTGAGGCAAATCCAAAGGTTCGAAAATTGCTTCTTTTTTGCAGGATACTAAAAAGATACAGCCCATAAGGAGGGTAATGATTGTCTTTTTCAAAGGTTTCCGATTTAAATGTCCAAAGGGCTGACAAAATAGAAACAAGATTTCAAAAATCATAGCTTTACTAAGTAAGTATCCGATTTTTCTGTACCGTATTTTGTGCAAGTGATTTATTATCAACTAGCTTATATCTGGTATTTAAAGTAAAAAAATCCAGCAGGGTTAGTGCCGGATTCACAAATAGTTAGGCCTGTTACTGAAATATCCGGTTGAAGAACTCTTTCATGTCATTCCAGGAGGCTGAATCGGCTGCGGCATTGTATTTTATCGGCAGTTTGAATTTTTCACCAATAGCAGTGGCATCAGGATTAGTAAAAGCATGGGTGGCACTGTCATAACCCTTGAACACATATTTTGCACCAATGGAATCCATTTGGTTTTTAAAAAAATCCACTTCAGCCTGCGGCACAAAGGGGTCGGCATTGCCATGGCAAACCAGTATTTCAGCTTTCAGTAACTCTTTATTGGCAGGCGCCACATTCAGATTGCCATGAAAACTTACAGCGCCTTTCAGGTCGGCACCTAACCTTGCCATTACAATGGACATACCGCCGCCAAAGCAATAACCCATCACCGCCATGTTCGCCGGGTCAACCGCTGCATTCTTTTTAAAATTCTCCATAGCCGCATCAAAATGTTTTTTGGCCATTTGCGGGTTCATATAAAAAGGTACGGCCAGTTTCTCGGCTGCGTCCGGGGTATTCCCCATTTGTCCATTGCCATACATATCCACCGCCATTGCGATATAACCCAGTTCAGCTAATTTTCTTGCCCTCATTTTGGCGTAATCATTCAGGCCCCACCATTCATGTATCACCAGCACAGCAGGTCGTTTGCCGTTCATGTTTTCATCATACACCACATAGCTGTTCATGGTAAGGCTGTCCACTATGTAGTTTACTATTTCCTCTTTCAGTTTCGGTTCATTGGTTACAGGCTCATCCTTCTTTTTATCGCCGTTTTCACAGGAGTTAAGGAAAATAGCTGATGCAAGCAGTAACAGTAGAAGTTTTTGCAGCGATTTCATGGTTGATTTTTTGGAAAACTAAAGTTGAGAAAAAATTGCTGAAGTCTCCATATCAAAATTTTGCCACTAAGAATACAGTAAGACCCAAAGTCGCACAAAGCTGTCTTGGTGAAGCTTTAATGATTTAGTGCCCTTGTGGCATTCCTGTTTTCCATAGGAACAGGGCACTACAGAAAAAAATTACAACCCTGGTTTTGCATCCAGCACTTCCACTTCAAATACAAGAATACTGTTCGGTGGAATTTTGGCCGATCTGGTGCGGATGGAATATGCCATATCAGAGGGAATAATCAGTTTTATTTTTCCACCCACTTTCAGTAAAGGAACACCCACCTGCCAGCCCCTGATCAATCTTTTTAAAGGAAAGGTGGCTGGTTTGTTTTTGGTCTGGTCAAACACAGTGCCTTCTGAAAAAAGAGAGCCTTTGTAGTGAACAGTTACCGTATCATGAATGGTTACCTGCCTTCCGGTTCCGGAGTTTAGTATTTCGTAATAAACGCCCTGAACATTCTGTTTTGCATTGGTTTTGCCAGCGGCGATGGAGTCATTTATCTGTTTTATTTCTTTTTGCCGCTGTTGTGCGCTGTCCACATGGTCAATAACATTGATGACGGGTGGGGGAAGGTTTTCATCTTTTAAGTTTTTCCAGGAGCCGTTGCTTCGCTGAATCCAAACCTCTTTTACAACAATATCTCCCGTAGTTTTTTTATCGGACCGGATAAGCACTGTTGGTTGTTTTATCCGGTCTTCATAAAATGGATGCCGGCGGCAGGCTATAAACTTCCATTTATTTTCTTCAGGAAGAAATAGGTAAGCGGAGAAGATGCATAACCGGCTTGCTGAATCAGAAGCCATTGCTATCAGCAGTTTGTATGAATTACCGGTTTGCCACGGGTAACTGATGTAGTTTCCGCCATATTTCTGGTTTATCACATTTTCTCCAGATGACAATGTCCGGCTGTGTTCATGCATTTGGAAAAAGATGTTTCGCTTACCCTTGTAATCAGAAAAAGAAAGAGTAGCCCCGAAAACGGTAATGCCGGCAGTCAGCTTTCGTCTTACTACGGTATTTTCAATTTTAATCTCCGCCATAAACTGTACCGCCTTCACACTATCAAGCAGATTAAAGTAAATGGTAGAGTCTTTGTAACCAGCCTTTGCCCGGGTGTACACTAAAAAGCTGATGAACAGGATAAAAAAACTACGCATAAAAACCCTTTGGCTAAAACTACAACAACTTTGCAAATGCTGAATAGAATTACCGGACGATGAAGGGTGCGACGTCCGCCCGGCCTTACCCCGCCAGAATGAAACTTTCGGGCTGGCATTCGGACGGGCAAGGGACGATGATAGTAGCACCACAGTTGGCTACCATCCTTCTACAAGCTCAGGATTCATCCATTTCCATTACCTTTGCCGTATGACAATCGAAAAATTGAATGATATGCGGTCCCGCATTGCCGGGGTAAGGAGGTTTCTTTGACGTCGCTAACCGGCAACAAAAGATAGCTGAAGAAAAACAACTTTCGCAGAGTCCCGGCTTCTGGGATGATAATAAACGGGCAACCGGAATTCTCAAGAACATCAAGCTGAATGAGTATTGGGTGAAACTCTATGAAACGGCCGAAGCGTCTGTAGAGGATTTTGCTGTGCTCTTTGATTTCTGGAAAGCCGGCGATGCTACCGAAGAAGAAACCAAGGAGGCTTATGATAAAGGCATTGCTTTGCTGGATGAGGCCGAGTTTAAAGCCACACTGAATGAACCGGAGGATGAACTGCCTGCTGTGCTGCAGATAAACAGTGGCGCAGGGGGCACAGAGAGCCAGGACTGGGCAGAGATGCTGGCCCGTATGTACCGCATGTATGGCGAGAAACAGGGCTGGAAAGTAACGGAGCTTGACTGGCAATGGGGCGATGGGGCAGGTATTAAAACCTGTAGCCTGCAATTTGATGGCCCATTTGCTTATGGCTTTTTAAAAGCGGAGAGTGGTGTGCATAGGTTGGTTCGCATTTCACCGTTTGACAGTAATGCAAGGCGGCATACTTCTTTTGTATCGGTGTTTGTATATCCGTTGGTGGATGATACCATCAAAATTGAAATCAACCCGGCGGATGTAAAAATGGAAACATCAAGAAGTGGCGGCGCCGGCGGACAGAATGTAAACAAAGTGGAAACAAAAGTACAGTTGACACATATTCCTACAGGCATTGTCGTAGTTTGTCAGCAGGACAGAAGTCAGCTTGGCAACAGGGAACTGGCCATGCAAATGCTGAAGAGCCGATTGTATGAAGAGGAACTCCGCAAAAGGCAGGCAATAAAAGATGCGACCAACAGCACCAAGAAAAAAATAGAGTGGGGCAGCCAGATAAGGAGTTATGTTTTTCATCCGTATAAAATGATCAAAGACCATCGTACGGATTATGAAGTGGGTAATGTGCAGCCGGTGATGGACGGGGAGCTGGATGGGTTTATAAAGGCGTATCTTATGCAATCCAAAGAAAATGAAAATTAAGATTTCACGCAAAGACGCAAAGCTTTCGCCAAGTCGCCAAGATTCCTTTGCGTTCTTTTGTATTACTCATTGCACCTTTGTGTGAAATAAAATAATCGTATAAAAATATCAACATGAGTAGAGGAACTTTTTCATATCCAATGCCAACCAACGAACCAGTACTGAATTATGCTCCTGGTTCAGCTGAAAAGAAAAGATTAAAAGAAGCGTTGGCTGAATTAAAAAGCAGCGAGATCGATGTGCCCATGTACATTGGCAGCAAAGAAGTGAGAACAGGAAAGAAAATGGCCATGCACCCGCCGCATGAAACCAAACATACCCTTGGCTATTTTCATGCAGGCGAAGAAAAACATGTACACCAGGCCATTGAAGCAGCTCTTGCGGCAAAGGATGGTTGGGCTACTACGAGTTGGGAAAACAGGGCCAATATCTTTTTGAAAGCTGCTGACCTGATGGCGACAAAGTATCGTCCCTACTTGAATGGCACCACCATGCTGGGGCAAAGCAAAAATGCTTTCCAGGCTGAGATTGATGCAGCCTGTGAGCTGATTGACTTCTTACGCTTCAATGTTCATTTTCTTTCGGAAATATATAAACAACAGCCCATCAGCGGGCCGGGAATGCACAACCGGATGGAGTACCGTCCGCTGGAAGGTTTTGTACTGGCGGTAACGCCGTTCAACTTCACCGCTATTGGCGGTAACCTGCCCACCAGTGCAGCTATGTGTGGCAATGTGGTAGTATGGAAACCGGCCAACACACAAGTGTATTCGGCTCAAATGACCATGCGGATTTTAAAAGAAGCCGGATTGCCGGATGGGGTAATCAATCTTATTTATGTAGATGGCCCAACGATTGGCAAAGTATGTTTTAATCACCGTGATTTTGCCGGGGTGCATTTTACCGGCAGCACCGGTGTGTTCAATAATATGTGGGAGACCATCGGTAAGAATATGGCCAATTATAAATCGTACCCGAGGATCGTGGGAGAGACGGGCGGTAAGGATTTTGTGCTGGCGCACAAAAGCGCCGACCCGGATGTGGTGGTGACAGCATTGCTTCGTGGCGCTTTCGAATTCCAGGGGCAGAAATGCTCAGCTGCTTCAAGGGCTTATATCCCCTCCAATCTTGCAGAAGAGGTGAAAAAGAAACTGATTGCAGGTGTAAAAAGTTTTAAGATGGGCAGCCCGGAAGATTTTAGCAACTTTATTAACGCTGTGATTGACGAAAAAAGTTTCAACAGCATCAAACGGTACATTGACAATGCAAAGAAAGACCCGAAAGCTAAGATATGGGTGGGCGGGAAATGCGACAGTAAGGAAGGCTGGTTCATTCAGCCAACCATTATTGAAGCAAAGAACCCAAAGTATGTGACGATGTGTGAAGAGATCTTCGGGCCGGTACTGACCGTTTATGTTTATCCAGCCAATAGTTTTGAAAGAGCATTGGAATTAGTTGATTCAACTTCTCCTTATGCATTAACAGGTGCAGTGATTGCAAAAGACAGAGCCGCTATTGAACTGGCAACAAATAAACTCAGGAATGCGGCCGGTAATTTTTATATCAATGATAAACCAACCGGCGCTGTAGTGGGTCAACAACCATTTGGCGGGGCAAGAGGAAGTGGAACGAATGACAAGGCGGGTTCTATTTTAAATCTTTACCGCTGGCTGAGTGCAAGGACGATTAAAGAGACATTTAATCCGCCCACAAATTACAGGTATCCGTTTATGCAGGAGAAATAATACGCTAAGATGAGGGTATTAATGATTGGATTTTTCATTGGTATCTGGATTACCGGGTTCACCCAAAAGAACTACCGTGTTACTTACAGGCGCAATGACGGTCTTTCGACAGTTAATATCAATGGTATTAGGCAAACTCACATTTTTCCTGATTGGTTTCTTTTATTTAATGATTCACTCTCCTTTTTCCATGGCGTTTCAGAGAAAATGCATAAGCAATTGAAGAAATTAGATGAAAACACCAGACTTCACTATTATGCCACTTATTATGAAGCTGCATCAGGATCTTTATACAGCGGCGCCTTACTTTGGATAAAAAGGAATTATAAGAAATATCTTATTGCAGATTCCATTGAAGAAAGAAAATGGATTACCTGGGGCAGCACAAAAAATATCCTTGGATATAGTTGCAGCCCGTTTATGAGTGTGGATGCATCGAATGATACTTTGCTTGTTTGGTGTGCTCCGCAAATTCCTGTTCCTTTTGGACCGGGAATATATCTTGAGTTCAGCGGCCTGGTATTAGAGGTTTATGATCAGCGGAACAGGGTGAAATGGCAGGCAACAAAAATCGAAGAAAGCCCGGACGGCCCATCAATTCCAAAAGATGCCGTCACAATATCAAGAAAAGAGTTTACCAAATTAAGGCGATAATATATTACACTCCGTCTGAGCCATCCCTAATATCTTTACTCCGGACAATTTTCCTTCATGAATGAGTGGTAATCGGGCAGTTTTCCAAATTTATTGGAAAGCTTTCTCATTTTGCCACAACTGTAGAGACCTTGCTCAAACATATCTTTTGCAGCAGCAAAAGCCTTTTCAGTTTCCTTCGAATACAGGTAGGAATACATCAGGTCTTCCAGGAACCACAGCCTGTCATCATCATTGTATTCCTCATTTTTTTTAAGCCATTCCCGGATCTCGTCTTCACCAAAAGATTTTTTCCTCAGGTAACGGATCAATCCATACATGTATTTTGCTTCTGCCGGGTCAAGTACAACAGCCTGAGTGTAGAAATAATAAACGGAGTCCTGGTAAGGGTGGTTCTTTTTATCAAACCGTTTTGCGAGACTGTGAAAAAAATACGCTGAATCTATATTGTCGGCCAGTTCATTCCTGGCGGAATCCAGGGCGGCCCTGCCTTCCACATCATCCCTGTACTTATCATATCGTACCTGCTTCAGCCTTTTCTCATATTCGTCCATCCTTTCGAGGATGCACCGGGCACAGTCAAAACTGCGGTACAACGAATCTTTCTCCAGCACCTCCTTATAATAGCTTAGGGCTTTCCTGTAATCCTTTTTATAGCCATAAGCTACTCCAAGATAATATTTGGGTACCAGCCAGCCGGGGCTCATGGCTGTCGCTTTTTCCAGGATATGGATGGCGTTGGTATAATTCATATTCCGCAGTTCAAGGGCGCCTTTTGCACTCAGCAGGTAGGCTGCATCCGGCTCCTGTTTCATGGCCGAATCAAGGATCAGCGAGAGTTCTGTCTTATCGGCCCTCCAGTCCCAGAGAGCAGCGCCTAGCACTTTTAAATACCTTTTCAAATTGGTAAGTTGTTCCCGGTACGGTAGTTTCAGGTCATTTAACTCAAGCACCTGGTCATAGAGCTCGATAGCATAATCGTAATCGGTCTCTTTTACAAAGTTTTTACCGATAAATGAATTGTTGACAATCTCCTGCGCCGTATTCATCAGGGCGGACAGTAAGCGGGAATTGGCGCCCAGGGTAAAATCCGGATCATTGCTGCAGGATCTTATTTTCCTGTAACTGGCTGCCGCAGAATTGGGGTCAGCCCTGTCAAATTTTTTTTCGGTAATGGCCTTATTCATCTGGCTGAAATAATAACCACAGCTATCGCCGGGTATCTTGAATCTTTGAGTCAACGCAGTACTGTTGCCGGCAGGTTTGGTTGTAATCCTACCCGGCGCTGCTTTTATATTGGCAATTATGGTGGAGTATTGGTCAGGTCCATCCACAATAGGCTGTTGTTTTTTATCCGTTTCCTTTACAACTGTATGCCCGAAATATTGTTCCAGTTCTGCAAGGGTTATCAGCGAATCCTTGTCGGTATCGGCAGCTCCCTGAAGGCCGTTAAGCAGGTAATAGGAAAAAAGGCCCCTTCCGTTGCCCCACTGAGGGCCTTCCAAAGATTGCTGTTTGGGCTGTGCACTCAATATCCTGATCACATTATCAGATATATTCTTCAGGGCAATGGCAGTTAATTCCAGGCCCTCGTTACCCCCGGCAAGATTGCCCGACCTGCAGGCATCTGCAATTACAATCACCTGCACCGTCCGGTTCGATAATGTAATGACTATATCTTTAAGATCATTCACCGATAAAGCGCCTGCCAAATAGTTATTGGAATAAGTGTCCTGGGGAAGCAGGTATCCTTTTTTGAACATGGTCAGATCTTCGGCATCGCCATGCCCAGAGAAATAAAATAACAGTTTGTCGCCCGGTTTTGACAGCAGGAACAGCCGCTGTAATTCAGTAATGACATTTCCCCGTTTTGCTTTTTCATTGGTGAGCAATACGATGTCGTCTTTAGCAATGTTCCAGAAGCCATTTTGCAAAAGGTACTCTGCAAATATTTCGGCGTCCCGGTCAGCATAGTTCAGTTTTTCTATGAACTGATATTTTGAAATGCCAATCACCAATGCCCTTGTTTTGCCTTGTATTGCAGGCTGTTCATTTGTTGTAATAACACCTTTTGGGATTTGGGGGAAGACCGCTGCCGGAGAAAAAAGAAAGAGACCGGAAATAAGGCAGCCACTGAGAAGATGAAAGCAAATGCGTTTCATGCATTAAATGTACTTATTGCAGTGATGCTAAACAATACCAGCTTCCACGGATAAAATTGCCGGTACCCTTACCTGAACTCCTGCACAGTCAGTATCTTCACCTCCAAAAAAAGAATGCAGGTTTTACTTACATCCGCGGAATTAACCGAAGCCATCAAGGGTCTGGCTGGTTCATTACACGTTAAGCATGGTAATCTGGCTGATGTGGTTTTTGTTGGCATTCAGCAAGGCGGTACTATACTGGGCGCAAATATTGTCGCAGAACTTCAAAAGATCAATCCTTCACAAAAAGTACAATACGGCCAGCTGGACATCACATTTTACCGGGATGATATCCGCAAAGAAATACTGGCGCCGGACACCATGAATATGCCATTTGACATTGAAAACAAAACGGTGATACTGATTGATGATGTGCTCTTCACTGGCCGGACTATCAAAGCCGCCCTTGATACATTGCTGGATTACGGTCGTCCCGCCAAAGTGGAGCTCTGTGTGCTGATTGATCGTAAGGAGCACCGCCAGTTTCCTATACAGGCTGATTATGTAGGTAAAACAGTGGAAACAGGCAAGAATGATAAAGTAAAACTGGTAAACGGAGAAGTCGTTCTCCTTTAAGAAAAATAATCTGTGCTCATCCGGGTTAATCTGTGGCAAAACCATAACTTCGCCCTTTAATGCAACTATCTACACGACACCTGCTCGGCATTAAAAACCTCACACCAGAAGATATTTCCCTTATTCTTTCCACTGCAGAGCAATTCAAGGAAGTTTTACAGCGGCCTGTCAAAAAAGTCCCTTCGCTCAGGGATGTAACCATTGTCAACCTCTTTTATGAAAACTCCACCCGGACGAGGTTCTCCTTCGAGCTGGCGGAAAAAAGGCTAAGCGCCGACACCATCAATTTTGCCGCCTCCACTTCATCTGCAGCCAAAGGAGAAACATTACTGGATACGGTCAACAATATCCTGTCCATGAAAGTGGATATGGTGGTGATGCGGCACAGCGCCAGCGGGGCGCCACATTTTTTGGCACAGCATATTCCTGCAGCGATAATCAATGCAGGCGATGGCATCAACGAGCATCCCACCCAGGCCTTACTCGATGCATTCTCCATCAACGAAAAAACCGGTTCGCTGCAGGGAAGAAAAGTGGCCATCATCGGCGATATTATGCACAGCCGGGTGGCGCTGAGCAATATTTACCTGCTGAAAAAAATGGGAGCGGAAGTAACGGTTTGCGGCCCGCCAACTTTGATCCCCAAATACATTAGTGAAGCGCTGGATGTAAATGTGAATTTTAACCTGAAGGAGACATTGGAATGGTGTGATGTGGCCAATGTACTGCGGATACAGTTAGAAAGACAAAACCAGGTTTTATTTTCTTCGCTGCGGGAATACAGCATCGCATATGGCTTAAACAGGAACCTGCTGGACAGCCTGCAAAAAGAAATCATCATCATGCACCCGGGGCCTGTCAACAGGGGAGTAGAGATAGACAGTGATGTGGCCGACAGTAAACAATCTATTATCTTGCAGCAGGTGGAGAATGGAGTGGCAGTGAGGATGGCTGTTTTATATCTTTTATCAGGCAGAAATTCCGGCAATAATTAATAATTATTAATTAATAATTATTAGCTTGTTCCCGCTAATACTTTCTCATGCAGCGCATTTGCCTCTTTCCGGGAACCTTCGACCCCGTAACACTCGGTCATGTGGATATCATCAACCGGGCATTGCCCTTATTTGATAAAATCATTGTCGGGATAGGTTTGAATACGTCCAAGGCTCCCATGTTTTCGCCTGAACAGAGGCTGAATTGGATCAAAGAAATTTATAAAGATGAGGAAAGGGTGGAAGGGGCCGTGTATGAGGGGCTGACCATCAACTTCTGCCAGGCAATAGGGGCTCATTTCATCCTGCGGGGCATACGTTATGTAAGCGATTTTGAATATGAGAAAACGATAGCCGATGCCAACCGCACATTAGACAGAACGATTGAGACCATCTTTCTCACTGGTGAGCCGAAATACACTTCAGTTGCCTCCACCATCGTAAGGGACATCATCCGCAACGGCGGCGACGCCAGCCATTTCCTTCCTGAAGTTGTTTTTAAAACATTACCCAAATAACCCGGATGGCAATCTGGTTTAATAAGGAACTTACTATTTCCATGTTTGCCCAACTGGGCAAAGGCACCATGGGAGAACACCTCGGCATTGAATGGACCGAACTGGGTGAAAACTACCTGAAAGCAAAGATGCCCGTTGACCACCGCACCAGACAACCTTACGGACTGTTGCATGGAGGCGCCTCCTGCACACTGGCCGAAACCATCGGCAGTGTGGCGTCGGCCATGGTAATTGATCACACTAAGTTTTACTGTGTGGGGCTTGAGATTAATGCCAATCATATCCGGAGTGTAAAAGATGGTTTTGTAACCGGCACCGCCTCGCCGCTGCACCTGGGCGCTACTACGCATGTATGGGATATTAAGATCCATGATGAAAGAGAGAAACTGGTTTGTGTGAGCCGGCTTACGGTGGCGATTATTCCCCGGAAAGATGGGGCCTGACTTCCCACTAAGAGTGTCTGACACCTGCTATACTAAAGCCAGCACATCCACCACAGAGGGAAATGCGTCCTTATAATATTGCCGCAAATCCTGCGGCTTCACCCACCGTATTTCCCGTATGCCCTCATTCGTTTGCGGAACCAGTTTTTGTTCACCTGTTGCTTTCATTCTGTACCAGTGTGATTCCTTCAGTATATACCGGGCGCCTTCATGATACGTATGATTAGTGATGGTAAGCGGAGCCGACAGTTTCACCTTTTGCAATCCGGTTTCTTCTTCTACTTCCCTTACTGCACAACGCTCCAGTGTTTCACCCTTATCTAATTTCCCTTTTGGCAGATCCCATTTTCCCCGGCGGAATATCAGCAATACATCATCATCGCTGCGTTGCACCAACCCACCGGCCGCCTGTACAATGGTGAATTTCTTAAAGAATGCCTTTCTCAATGCCCCCAGGTCTGCATGGTAAAAAACCCCTGCCCGAATTTCCGGCTGTTCCATTTCATGGATCATCGCTTTTACTGTGTGTGTATTCAGTTCGTCAATGAAGATGGCATCGTCATGGTGGATATACGGCTGCAGTGTTTCATCCACCGTGTCGCAGAGAAAGAGGGGTTTGACGTCAAAGTATATCTTTATAAACATAAGAGATAATACCTAAGTTAGGGTTTTAACCGCAGAGAACATGAGACAAGGAGATTTGGGTAATAGTCAATTTTGTGATGATGTGTAACCGTAAGGCGCAAAGACACCAGGTTTCGCTACGATAATCCTTGCGTTCCATAGCGACTTGACGCCTTAGCGGTGAAGAAGTTTTTAAATTTTGACCACCCCGGGAGATTTCGCAGCGGCTCTGCATTAACTTTGCGTTCTCTTTTCTCTGCGGTTTAAAATCTTCCTTGCTCCTTTTATCTTTGTGCAATGACTGACGCAAGGGCCGTTGCTGAAAAACTCCTTCAGATTAATGCAGTTAAGCTGAATGCTGAACAACCCTTTACCTGGGCCAGCGGCTGGAAAAGCCCGGTCTATTGCGACAACCGAAAAGTGCTTTCTTTTCCTTTTATCCGTGATTTTATCAAGTCGGAAATGTGTAATGTGGTCTTTGAAAAATTTCCGGATGCTGAGTTGCTGGCAGGAGTGGCTACGGCCGGTATTGCCTGGGGCGCTATGGCTGCCGACCAGTTGAAACTGCCCTACATCTATGTCCGCCCCAAACCCAAAGAACACGGGCTGGGAAATCAGATAGAAGGATTTTATGAACCCGGCCAGAGGACCGTAGTGATAGAGGACCTTGTTTCCACCGGTAAAAGCAGCCTGCAGGTGGTGGATGTGCTGCAAGAGCAGGGGCTGGAAGTTACAGGTATGGTTTCCATATTTACTTATGGCTTCCCGGTTGCAACGGAAGCATTTGCCAAAGCATCATTAACTTATTATTCATTGACGGATTATTCGACGCTGATTGAACTGGCCCTCGCAAAGGGTCTTTTGCCGCCACACCAGCAGGAAGTTTTGTTAAAATGGCGGGACAACCCCTCGGAATGGAGGGGTGGTTCGTAATTTTAATAACAACTATGAAAAAAGTTATTTTACCCACATTATTAGTTGCTGGGCTTTCCCTCAGCGGTTTTTCCCAGGTCAAACCCATCCTGACGGCTACCATCAAAACACCCAATGCACTTTGTGAGCACTGCAAGAAAAGAATCGAGGCCTATGTAAAGCCGTACGATGGAATGCTGGAAATTACAGTGAACTACCGCAAGGGCGAAACCAAAGTGAAATACATCACCGACCGCATCAATATAGAAGAGATAAAAGCCTATATCGCCAACTGCGGGTACGATGCCGATGATGTGCTGGCCGCCCCGGACGCTTATAACCGCCTGCCCAAAACCTGTAAGAAATTTGAAGACGGGGGAGGGCATTCAAAACCGAAACCTGCGCCTGCTCCTGCAAACCAGTAAGAAGGTTATAAGTCTTTAGTCAGGAGTCAGGAGTCAGGAGTAGTTAGTCCCAATCCTTCGGTTTCTTGTGCCAAGCCTTCGTTGAAACTCCGGCTGGCAAGCTTGTGCCTTGTTCCTTGTGCCTTGCCAACCTTTCCTTCAATTTTTATGATTAGCTCCCTGCTGAGAAAAACAATCAGTGAATTCTGCAGTAGCTTGTTCTAATCCGCCTGCACCGTTACCGACAGGATAAACTCCCGGTTAGCCTGGATATCCACTATCGTATCCATACTGAATCGTCCCGGGTAAGCGCCATCAAGCCAGGCCTGCCCGCTGGCTTTTTTCAGTTTCAGCCGTTTTACCCGACAAAACTTTAGCGAAGTAGGGATTTTATCGGAGTTTAAATATCTAATATCCATGGCAAAGGGTGGCTTCCTGCCTGTTGAGCCCTTTTATCCCTAAGTTATCCACAGTTCGGAGCCTAGGTTCTCTGAAAGAGTCACAGGAGACCAGAAAACCGAGGGATAAAAGTAAAACAAAACGGAGGGTAGGGGAATTGGAGACTTACGGCGGAGCAGGCGGGGCAAAGCGATACATGGCGTCAAAGACCTTGTTTGTGAAATAGGATCGGGGGCCTGACCTGATTTACATTCCTAATTCATTTAGCTTTTTGATGAAAAAAATATCAAAAAACCTTGCCAAGGGTAAGAGCTGGTTAGGTATTAATAAAACATTACTTAATCAGCGATTTATAACGAATACCGGAAACTAAATTATCAAATATAATGAAGCAACTTCCGCATTAAATGACAGGTGAAGATAAGACTTAAACAAAACTACCAGACCTGAGCTTAATGAGTGAAAATCATTAAATAATTCCGGTTTACGTCAATTGGAGTTGAAAACCGGGAACAGATAAGTTTTTTCATTGATGCAAATTTGGGTATCATAGCTGGTCTGATGCTGCTGATCCAACAAAAGTTTCGGCTTTCTGCCCGCAGATACCGGAGCAAATATGCTGCGCCCGAAACATCGTATTCTTCCGAAAATGGCGTTTTGACATTGAGCTTTTAATGAATTCAGCCGCAATTCATTCCTCTCCAGGATGTTTTATATCAACAAACCGGGATTTATCTGTAATTGTCCTTACGATTTTCAACCTGATTGAGTAAATTAGCTCCTCTTTCTAAACATTCAGGACGTAGGACCAATGAGAAGACTTTGCTTATTAAGTACCCTGGTACTCACAGTACTGCTTGGCAGTCCTGTGTCTGCACAAGACTTTTCAAATAAAGGCAAAGATTTTTGGGTTGGCTATGGCTACCATGAAAGGATGGTAGGCGGTAGTAACTCTCAGGAGATGGTGCTATATTTTGCGACAGACCAGGTTACAAATATTACAATCACCATTCCGGGAACAGGATATACTCAAACAATTACTACTCCGGGGGGTAATAGCGTTACTACTTCTGCAACCATACCCAAAACCGCTGGCCCCAGCGATGCCCGTTTACTTACGGAAGGACTACACAGTAAAGGAATCCATATTACAAGCGACAAGGCAATGGTGGCTTATGCCCATATTTATAACCAAAATGTTTCGGGGGCCACAATTTTATATCCTACGAATACTTTAGGCAGGCAATGTTATTCGGTTAATTACAAAAACTGGTCGAATCTTAATAATTCCAATAGCTGGTTTTATGTAGTAGCAGCTGATACCGGCACCACCACTGTGGAAATAACCCCTTCCGCAAACACCACCGGGGGCTGGCTTGCAGGAGTTACCTATACGGTTAACCTTACCCAGGGACAGATCTATAATGTTATGGGTGTTTTGACAGGGGGAGGGCCCCCACCGGGAGGCAACCCATTCACCGGAGTTGATCTTACCGGTTCAAAGATTGAAAGCATTAATACCGGCAGCGGATGTAAAAAAATAGCTGTTTTCTCGGGTAGCGGAAGAATAAGTATTACCTGTAACAATAACAGCTCTTCTTCGGATAATTACATGGTGCAGGCTATGCCTAAAAATGCTTGGGGTAAAAAATATTTAACGGTTCAGGCAAACGGTAATCAATCCAATAATATTTACAGGGTTTGTGTTTCAAACCCGGCAGCCATAGTCAGGATAAACGGCGCCATAACCGCCCTGCCTTTAATCAATAATTTTTATTACGAGATACCGGCCACCAACCAGCCTCAGTTGATTGAGTCGGACAGTGTGATAATGGTAGCCCAATACTTTACATCTCAAAATGCATGTGGTAACGGTAATCCGGGTGATCCGGAAGTGATTTACCTGAGCGCTGTGGAGCAGAATATTAATACGGTATTGTGGAATGCGACACCAAATTTTGCCATAACTGCCCATTCATTTAATGTGGTAATACCCAATACGGGTACAGCCCTGAGTTCATTTACACTGGACGGCGCCCCCCTTGGAGGATTTATTCCGCATCCCCAGGACCCGGGATATTCCTACCTCCGGCAGTCAGTTGCGCCGGGTTCTCATATCATACATTCAGATTCGGGTTTTAATGCCATTGCTTATGGATTTGGCAACGTAGAGTCTTATGGGTATAATGCCGGTACGAATATTAAAGACCTGTATCAGCAAATCGGCGTTACGACCGAATATGGTATTGAGCCCACCCCCTCTGTTTGTACCAATTCTCCATTTAAGTTTAAAGTATCGCTGCCATATTGCGCTGACTCCATAACATGGGATTTAAGTAACCTGCCCGGTCCGCCATCACCCTCCTTAATAACAATGGTCTATTCAACCTGCACCCCCGGTGCAGGAGGCCCTGATTCAACAACCGTGGTAAACGGGAGAACCATTTATTGGTATTCTTTGCCATCATATTATAATTTTAATATAGCTGGTATTTTCCCTGTTAACATGCTCACCTATTCTCCTAACGGGGAATGCGGCACCGTGCAGGAGATTGACTTTGATTTAACCGTTTCCAACCCGCCTGTTGCAGATTTTACCTGGGTATCTAATGGATGCGTAACCCAGCCTGTTCAGTTTATAGAAACCACGCCACAGGTACCCAAGCCAACCTATAGTTTCTGGTGGGATTTTGGAGATCCGCCCAGCGGGCCTGCCAACAACTCTAATCTAAGAAACCCAACACACTTGTTTTCAGGCCCGGGTACCTATACCGTCAGGTACGCCGCTATCACAACACCGGGCTGTTTAACTGATACTGTAAGTCATCAGGTAACGGTTGACCCGCTGCCCACAGCGCTGTTTTCCGTCACCCCGCCTTTATGCCCGAATGTACCTGTCACCTTCACTGACCAGTCAACACCCGGCGGTTCATCCACACCGCTGGCGCAATGGACATGGGACTTCGGAGATGGTTCACCGATAGTAGTAAGGACTACCAGCACCAACGAAGTACATACTTATACCGTACCGGGCACCTACAATGCCACCCTGCAGGTAGAAACCAGCACCGGTTGCCAAAGTACAGTTTTCACTTTCCCGGTAGTCATACTTCCGGATGGCACCATAACACTCAGCTCTGCCCCCGGAACAGATAACCAGACTGTTTGTATTAATACTCCAATAATCAATATTACCTATGCAATAGGCGGCAGCGGAACCGGCGGCAGCGTAACCGGTTTGCCCGCAGGAGTTACCGGAACTTATGCCGGCGGCGTTATCACGATCACAGGAACACCTACTGTAGCGGGAACTTTCAATTATACCGTGAACACCACCGGCCCTTGTGTGAACCCGACAGCTAACGGAACTATAACTGTAACTCCTGATGGCACATTAACGCTTACCTCTGCCCCGGGAACAGATAACCAGACCGTTTGTATCAATACACCGATAGTGAATATTACGTATGCAGTAGGGGGCAGCGGAACCGGCGGCAGCGTAACCGGTTTGCCCGCCGGTGTCACCGGAACTAATGCCGGCGGCGTTATCACTATCGCAGGAACCCCAACCGTAGCAGGAACATTTAACTATACCGTGAACACTACCGGTCCTTGTGTGAACCCGACAGCTAACGGAACTATAACTGTAACTCCTGATGGCACAGTAACGCTTACCTCGGCCCCCGGAACAGATAACCAGACTGTTTGTATTAATACTCCAATAATCAATATCACCTATGCAATAGGCGGCAGCGGAACCGGCGGCAGCGTAACCGGTTTACCGGCCGGTGTTACCGGTACTTTTGCCGGCGGAGTGATAACCATCAGCGGTACACCGACTGTGACCGGAACTTTCAATTATACAGTAAATACAACCGGCCCCTGTGTGAACCCCAGTATAACCGGAACAATAACTGTTACACCTGACGGCACAGTAACGCTTACCTCGGCCCCGGGAACAGATAACCAGACCGTTTGTATCAATACACCGATAGTGAATATTACGTATGCAGTAGGAGGCAGCGGAACCGGCGGCAGCGTAACCGGTTTGCCTGCCGGTGTCACCGGAACTTATGCCGGCGGCGTTATCACTATCGCAGGAACCCCAACCGTAGCAGGAACATTTAACTATAACGTGAACACTACCGGTCCTTGTGTGAACCCGACAGCTAACGGAACTATAACTGTAACTCCTGATGGCACAGTAACGCTTACCTCGGCCCCCGGAACAGATAACCAGACTGTTTGTATTAATACTCCGATAATCAATATTACCTATGCAATAGGCGGCAGCGGAACCGGCGGCAGCGTAACCGGTTTGCCCGCAGGAGTTACCGGAACTTATGCCGGCGGCGTTATCACGATCACAGGAACACCTACTGTAGCGGGAACTTTCAATTATACAGTGAACACCACCGGCCCTTGTGTGAACCCGACAGCTAACGGAACTATAACTGTAACTTCTGATGGCACAGTAACGCTTACCTCTGCCCCGGGAACAGATAACCAGACCGTTTGTATCAATACACCGATAGTGAATATTACTTATGCAGTAGGGGGCAGCGGAACCGGCGGCAGCGTAACCGGTTTGCCCGCTGGTGTTACAGGTTCATTTGCAGGTGGTGTAATCACTATTACCGGAACACCTACAGCAGCGGGCACTTTCAATTATACCGTGAACACTACCGGCCCTTGTGTGAACCCGACAGCTAACGGAACTATAACTGTAACTCCTGATGGCACACTAACGCTTACCTCGGCCCCCGGAACAGATAACCAGACGGTTTGTATTAATACTCCTATAATCAATATTACCTATGCAATAGGCGGCAGCGGAACCGGCGGCAGCGTATCAGGGTTACCGCCCGGCGTTACCGGAACTTTTGCCGGCGGTGTCATTACTATCAGTGGCACACCCACCACCACTGCAGGAAGTCCCTTTACCTATACAGTGAATACAACAGGGCCCTGTGTCAATCCGTCCACTACCGGAACCATTACCGTTGACCCGGATGCTACCATTACGCTAACATCCGGATCGGGCACCAATGCGCAGGAACTCTGCGTCAACGCTGCCCTCACCAATATTACTTATTCCGTAGGCGGCGGCGGTTCAGGCGCTACGGTAGCGGGTTTACCTGCAGGTGTTACCGGATCGTATGCCGGGGGAACATTTACCATCAGCGGCACACCCACTGTATCCGGTACATTTAATTATACAGTGACCACCACGGGTATTTGTGTGCAGGCGACTGCCACCGGCAGCATTCTTGTGAACGCATTACCCACCGCCAATTTCAGCGCCAGTACACCTTCCTGTGAAACAGGCCTCATATTATTTACCGATCTGTCGGTGGCTAATTCAGGAATCATTGTAAGCTGGGCCTGGGATTTTGGCGACGGCGGCACTTCCACATTGCAGAACCCCACCCACACTTATGCATCAGCAGGCACTTATACTGTAACATTGATTGTAACAACCGATAAAGGTTGTGTGAGCACCACTCCGGCGCAGCAGGTTACCATTTATGCTAAACCGCTGGCAGGCTATATCGTTCCGGAAGTGTGCCTGAATGATACCTATGCACAGTTTACCGATACAAGCACGGTGGCTGCGCCTGATAATATTACCCTATGGGATTGGGATTTTGGCGATGGCGGCACTTCCACCCTGCAGAACCCGCTGCATAGCTATACCGCCACCGGCGCCTATACGGTGCGCCTGATCGTTACCAGCAACAGGGGATGCAGGGATACAGTGATACATACCGTATTTGTAAACGGCAGCTTCCCGCTAGCCAATTTTGCTGTGCAGAACCCTGCCACACTTTGTGCCAACGATTCAGTTGCCATCGTGGAAGCTTCCACCGTTTTCCCCGGAACCATTACTAAAGTGGAGATATACTGGGATAATGTGGGCGCACCGGCAGTTTTTGATACTGACAATTCACCATTTACTGGTAAAGTATATAAGCATCTGTATCCGAACTTCCAGGCGCCGCTTACAAGAGTATTCACCATCCGTTACCGGGCTTACTCCGGCGGCGTATGCGTGGATGATACTTTGCGGAACATTACCGTAAATGCTGCGCCATTGGTTCAGTTTACCCCGATACCGAATATCTGTCTCGATGCGGCTCCCTACCAGATCACACAGGCCTCAGAAATAGGAGGGGTGCCGGGTAGCGGGGTATTCAGCGGGCCGGGTGTATCGCCAACAGGGTTATTTACCCCGTCTGTTGCAGGACCAGGCACACATAACATTAAGTACAAATTCACCTCTTCTGCTGCTGGCTGTATGGACAGTCTTACACAAACTATTAAAGTCTGGATACCACCAACTGCTGACTTCACGGTGAGCTCTCCAGCATGTGAAAGACAGGCCATGACATTTGACGGCGGTATTTCCGCTTCTACCGAAGGAACGCTGACACAGTGGAGATGGAATTTTGGAGACGGCACACCGGTGGTGATACGAACTTCAGGAGCGCCTTTCACTCATACCTTTAACAGTTACGGCATTTATAACGTGCAACTGAACGTGGTAACCAGCAACAGTTGTGTGAGCACCCCGAAAATAATAACCGTGGATGTGAAACCGCTGGCAAGGCCCAACTTCACATTCCCGGCCATCAGTTGCCTGCCCAATGCCAATGTATTGTTCACCAACACGACCACCATACCCGATGGTTCTGCCATGACTTACTATTGGGATTTTGGGGACCCCGGAAGTGGAGCAGTCAACAACTCAACAGGCACCAGCCCGTCGCATACCTATGTGAGCACCGGCCCTTACAATGTGAACCTGCAGGTGACCAATGCAACAGGCTGTGTGCATGACACCACCATTGCACTCAACAGCATCCACCCGCAGCCGATTGCTTCATTTATTACCGATAAGGTGGATGTGTGCATCGGAGGCAGCATTACGTTCACTAATACCAGCAACCCGATGGACGGCACACTGCTGTCGCTGAACTGGGATATGGCCGACGGCAATATCCGCACTACGCCTTCATTCAGCCATACCTATGTGGCCACCGGGCAGTATATCGTAAGCCTGTATATCTATAACAGTTTTAACTGCAAAAGCACCACATTCACCCAAACTGTTTCGATTAACCCGTATCCGCCGGTAAATGCAGGGCCGTCAAAATTCATGCTCGACGGCGGACAGGTTCAGTTAACACCGACTGTCAATACTTCGTTGCCCGTTACTTATTTGTGGACACCCGGCAGGTGGCTGAGCGATTCGACCATTTTAATGCCCATAGCAAGGCCCCCGGATGATATGTATTTCAGGCTAACAGTAACCTCCGACAAAGGGTGCAGCGCATGGGATACCATGTTTGTCAAAGTGCTGAAGAAGCCGGATATCCCCAATATCTTCAGCCCGAACGGCGATGGGGTGAATGACAGGTGGGAGATTAAATATTTAGAAAGCTATCCCGGCTGTACTGTGGAAATAGTGAACCGCTATGGCCAGTTAGTATTCCGTTCTGCAGGATACGACAAGCCATGGGATGGTAAGATAAACGGAACAGACGCCCCGGTGGGTACTTATTATTATGTGGTGAGCCCCAAAAACGGAAGGGCGCCGCTTACAGGGTATGTGGATCTAATCAGGTAAACTACTTGTACTACGTAGCTCCTGTACCACTAAATAACTATTTGACGGGAAGTACTGTATAAGATAGTTTACAGGATTACCAGGTAATGTTGATAAAACTAACATGAGCGAAATAGTATGAAGCGAATTGTAAATACATGGGTAGTGATACTGGGCAGTGTATTGCTGGCCGCCGGTCAGCAGAAACCGCACTATACGCAGTATGTGGTGAATCCGTACATCATCAACCCTGCTATTACGGGTATTGACAACTATACCGATCTGAAAATGTCGGTTAGGGATCAGTGGGTGGGTATTAACGGCGCCCCGATGACGATGTACCTTACAGTGCACGGGCCGGTTGGCAAAAAGGATTACCGTACTTCTTCCACCTCTTACCAGATACCCGGAGAAAACCCCCGGGGAAAATATTATTGGGAGAATTACACGGCTGCCGAACCGCACCACGGGCTGGGGCTGACGATGATGAATGACCGGACAGGAAGTTTCAGCTTCTTCACTGCCACGGCTTCTTATGCTTACCATCTCGGGCTGAACCCTACCACTAATTTATCGGGCGGTTTGTCTGCAGGCATTACCAAGGTAAGCATAGACAGAAGGATGCATGATTTTGACGGCAATGGCACAGGCTACGATACCGATCCGGCCACAGGCTCCAACACCAGCCAGGCGCTTATGAAGTTGAAGCCCACTATGTCGGCCGGTTTGTGGCTGTATTCCCGCAGTTATTTTGCCGGCTTTGCCATACAGCAGGTGATCCCGCAAACGCTGGATTTTGTGGACAACAACACGGCCATCCTTACCAAAGGAAAATTTGTTCCGCACCTGTTCTTTACTGCAGGTTACCGTTTCATGCTGTCTGATGATATGAACGCCATTCCATCGGTAATGGTGAAATATATCAAGGGAAGTTCCATCAAAGAGTTTCAGCCGGAAGCCAACCTGAAACTGCAGTTCAGGGATCTGCTCTGGCTGGGAGGCAGCTACCGCTACCAGGACGGGTACGCCGGTATCCTCGGGCTGAATGTGAGCAACACCTTTAACGTAAGCTACTCTTACGACCGTTCTGATAAAAGAAATATTCTGAGCCCCTTCAACAACGGCACCCATGAAGTGGTGTTTGGTTTCCTGCTGGGAAATAAATACAGTGAGGCATGCCCTCGGTGTTACTAATCGCTATGGTCTGACCGTCCCGTTCTGAACGGAACAAAATCAGAGATGAACGATCTTCTTCGCCCTCGTGGCTTTCAGGTTATTAAGCGACTTTTCCAGGTGCCTTTGCTTATCTGCAAGCGCCTTTAAAGAAATATCTGTATCGGGGATTCCTTTTAGAGAAAGATTATTGAGTTCCTTTTGGGCCAGGTCTAAATTTACTATCGCTTCGGAATAAACTTTTACCAGGCTGTCTGTTTGCATGCGGTTGATGGCGTCTGATAACTTGTAGTTCACCTTCTCCCAGTCCACTTTATCGTAAACGAGGCGGAGTTTGTTTTCCCATTTGTTCCAGTCAAACTTACTCATCTCTTCCTTAAAGGCTGATTTCAGCGATTCTTTTTCCTTTTGGTTAAACACATCAGCCAGAGTTTTTTCGATAGCCTTCCATTGCTGGCTTTCCAGTAGTTTTCTGGAAGCCTCAATCGCTTCTTTCACCTGGTCTTCCTGCATTTTATCCAGTTCTGGTTCAGGAATATCTTCAAAACCCGCGGGGATGATCTCCGGGTTTACTGTTTTAGCAAATGGGGCATCAGTTACGGCCTCATTTTTGTCAGGGAAATATGGACCCCTTTCAGCAGCCCTGTTGTCATGCCGCTTTTTTACAACCGCTGCGGGAAGTTCCGGTACAGCTGCCGCGGTGTAAGCGGCATTATCTTTTAAAGCGTAAGAGGGGAAAAAACTATTATAAGCAATAGGAATACCTGCCTTCTTTGATTTATTCAATACCAGCACAGCATTGAATACGATAATGCAAAGCATCGTAACCATTGCAGCGCCAAAGCGGCGAAAGGGAAAAGCCGGTTTCGGCGTCACACCCATGATGGACTGCACCCGGTGCAGCAAATGGGTGCGGCTGCCAGCCGCCTGAATGATCAGCAGCGTATATTCACGGCTCACTTTTTCCAGTGTCAGCAGAGCCGAAGCATACTGATGTGAATCATACTGGAACTGCAGCACTATTTCATCGCATCTTTTTTCCCTTTCTGTTTCCACAATTTTTATAAAGGCTTTGGCAAAGGGATTAAAATATAAAATGGTTTTGATGATATTGAGGATAAAGTTCAGCAGGTAGTCATGCCGGCGGATATGGGAGAGTTCATGGAGCAGCACGGCTTCCATTTGCTGCGGGTTCAGATGATTAATGGCCGACATGGGTACCAGTATCACCGGTTTCAGAAAACCGATGGTGACAGGGGAGGTCACCCATTCAGATATCCAGATATGCACCGGTTTGCGGATGCCCATCCGGGCGGCAATATTGTGGACAAAGAGCCGCCACTCCGGCGCCGGTTTACTGAGCCCATAGTTCCGGATAACCTGAACATAGCGGTAATTCTTTACAAAATGCAGCAATGGGATAACCAGCAGCGCCAGGTACAAAACAGAAGCCGCAGGCAATATTTTTTGCAACCATTTGCTGCTTGCAACGGCGCCTTCTTGAACCAGTCCTGAAGCAATAATGATCTCAGCAGCATTGCCCGTGCTGAAAGTGATAAAGAAAGTAAAAACAAACCAGGCAAATCCCAGCAACAGCAGGGAGGAGGCCAGCAGGCTTTTGGCCGCAGGCCTTGCGGATTTAAACGCAGCAGTAAGAATTTGATACACCACCCAGAGCAGGGCAAGCTGCCAGAGGCTGTTGAGCACAGCCCATCCGAGTGATTGCAGGAAGTTGGCCTGGCCGGTCATGCTTATTTTTTAAGACTGTCAAGTAATGCCTGTATCTTTTCCAGTTCCTCCGGGCTCGTCTTGTGGCGTTCATCTCCCAGCGCCTGTATCACCAGTTGGGTGGGGGAACCGCCAAACAGGTTGTCAATCATCTTTCCCAGCAGATGTTTTTGGGTTTTTTCCTTGTTCACGGCTGCCTGATACACATGGGTCCGCATGGAGTCGTCCCGCTTCACAATCCCTTTCTCATTCATGATCTGCATGAGCTTGAGGGTGGTGGTGTAGCCGGCATCTTTGGTGCGGGACAGTTCCTCATGTACTTCCCGTACAGTGGCTAATCCTTTTACCCAAAGGATCTGGAGTATTTCCAGTTCGCTTTCAGTCGGTTTTATCAATTTAGGGGCTGACATTGTATCCTGATTTGAGGCCGAATATACGACTATTTTCGTACGACGGGCAAATGGCAACCTTATTTAGTTTATTTTAACAAAGGTTAACTGTGAGACGGGATGCCGGAAGAAATGTTACTGGTGTTGGGTTATTTGAGAACCTTTTTGGAAATTGATTGCCCGTTTTCTGTCCTTACCACAATGTGATAAATACCCGGAGCAAGCCAGCGGCTGTCCCATTCTACAAAGTCTGACCCGTTTAGCAGAGAAGCATTCCGGTAAGATATCAATTGCCCTGCTGCGTTGTAGAGGCTGATACGGGCAACAGAACTAAAATTGCGCAGGTAAACATAAAACCGTTCCTGTACCGGGTTCGGGAAAACCTGGACGATATTCTGTCCATTTATTATAGCATCTGCAACTTTGCGGGAACTATTATTTCTTGTAATCAGCCAGTATTCCGGATCAATAATGACAGTATCTGCAACGAACCCGATATTACGGATGAAGATCTCCCCGTTTTTCTGATTGTCCACCACAATAGTTTTTGTCTGCGTGGCATTTTTAAACTGCAGGGCCACGGGCAATTCAAAAAAACTGACAGAAGCATGAGAACTTGCCTGGTTCATTTTAATTTTTACAAAACTGTTTCCCAGTTGTGTCCAATCCACCGTATAAGTTGGATAACCCTGGCCCTTGAACCAGTCAGCAAAAAAGCCATCTAATTTTTTTCCGCTTGCCTGTTCCAGGTGCCGCTGCAGATCTGCGGTTCTGGCAAATCCGAATGACAGGGCAGGGTCTTTCAGATATTGCTGTATCCCACGGTAAAAAACTGAATCTCCCAATATCCAGCGCAGCATGTACAGGAGATGTGATCCTTTTGTATAGCTCAGTCTTCCGCTGAATATTCGTCCTACATTGGTTGTATCATCCACCCAAACAGAACCGCCGGAAGCAGATGTGATGGAAGCAATCTCATTTTTACGGGTATTAATAATAGTTGCCGGATATTTTGCTTCCATATAAATACTGGTCAGGTGGGTGGCAAATCCCTCATTCAACCAGATATCTTCCCAACTGCCGCAGGTGATTTTATCGCCAAACCACTGGTGTGCCAGTTCATGCGCCATCAGCCCTTCGCCTGCATTTACAATAAAGGAAGCTGTCTGGTGTTCCATGCCGCCTCCCCAGCTGAACTGCACATGACCGTATTTTTCTTTAATAAAAGGGTACACGCCAAAAAGGTTATGAAAAAGTTGCATCGTATTTAGCACAAGCGGGGTATTGGCCTGGAATGAAGCTAAACTTTCCGGGTAACAATAGGTTTGCATGGGCAGGGTAACCGCTCCCAACTGAACAGTATTATTGAATACCGTATAATTGGTAACGGCAAAGCAAACAAGGTAAGAGGCGATGGGGTAGCGGTGTTTCCACCAGGCAGTGCGTTTGGTTCCACCCGCAGACAGCACTTCGCTTTGCAGCAAACCATTGGAAGCGGCTTTATAGGCGACAGGGGTTGTCAGCAGTATGTCTATGGAATCAGCTTTATCATCCAGCCCGTTTTTACAAGGCCACCAGTCACGGCTGCCATAGGGTTCGCTCAATGACCATAATACAGGTACTCCGGCATGTGTGCTCTGGACAAAAGAGCCAAACCCGGTATTGGGCGGTATGCCGCGGTAAAAAATGCTGACGGAGTCAATCACCCCGGCATTGACAGAAGCAGTAAAATTTATCTGCAACAGGTTGGATACATGCCGTAAGGCAAGAGCAGCGCCCCGTTGTTTTACACTGTCAACGATAAGTCCGTTCATCAGGTCAAGGGAAATGGAATTGGAAGTTGCTGTCACCTGGTAATGAACCGTCACTTTCCCGGTAATATATCTTATTGCAGGATCCACTTCCCATTCGCAGCGGTAATATTTTACATCAAAATTGCCTGATGCCCCTGTGCCGCCTCCCCGGCCGGCTATCCGTTCATGACCGAGCCGTTCCATCCGGGCAATATCATCCACTTCCTTGCAATCGTTTTGTGCAGCAGCTTTTAATGCTGCTATCAGCAGAACAAATAAAAACCAGGTAAAACGCATTTTTTTTTCCATGGTCAAATTTAAACAATAATAAGCAGGAATGGCATCCTTAAAAAACAAATCCCGCTGTAGACACAGCAGGATTTGAAGTAATGGTTCTGATTAAGCTTTTACTTGCAGGATGAAGCCTTGGCAAAGTCCAGCTATTTTATTTCTTCTTTACTTACTAATTTCATTTTGGTTTGCCGCTGCACAAGATTACGGTATTTTTCCAATATTTCAGCTGGCTGCAGTTTGTCATTGATCCATAAGGAATCGCCGCTCAGTTCAATGCTGTAGTTGGCCCCATCAATCAGTCCGTCAGCACTCAGGGCTTTTACCAGTTCATTTTCTGTTCCGGTATTTGAAGTTACTGTCATTTCAACAGCCTGGGGGGTTTTGCTGTCCTTCGTTTGCATTTGCGCAAGGGTAGGGGCTATTACCAGCGAAACGATGGACATCAGTTTAATAAGGATATTCATGGAAGGACCTGATGTGTCTTTAAAAGGATCACCCACGGTATCACCTGTTACCGAGGCTTTATGCGGCTCTGATTTTTTGTAAAACATCTCGCCGTTTATCTCTACGCCTTTTTCAAATGATTTTTTTGCATTGTCCCAGGCGCCGCCGGCATTGTTCTGGAACATCCCCATCAGCACACCACTTACCGTAGCACCGGCAAGAAAACCTCCCAAGGCTTCCGGGCCGAGCAGGAAACCAATCACCAGCGGAGAGATAATAGTGATGGCGCCGGGCAACAACATTTTTCTAATAGAAGCATTTGTAGAAATAGCCACACATTTATCATATTCCGGTTTGCCGGTGCCTTCCATGATACCCGGAATGGTTCGGAACTGGCGGCGCACTTCTTCCACCATGCTCATGGCGGCTTGTCCCACGGCACGGATGGCCAGCGAGGAGAATATCATGGGTATCATGCCTCCCACAAACAGGGAGGCCAGCACTTCGGCCTTATAAATATTAATGCCGTCAATACCCGCTACACCAACGAAGGCAGCGAACAAAGCAAGTGCTGTCAAAGCAGCTGAAGCAATGGCAAAACCTTTACCGGTAGCAGCCGTGGTGTTCCCAACAGCATCCAGTACGTCTGTTTTTTCCCTTACCTCTTTGGGCAGTTCACTCATTTCGGCAATACCGCCTGCATTGTCGGCAATGGGACCGAATGCATCAATGGCTAATTGCATCGCCGTAGTGGCCATCATACCTGCAGCTGCGATGGCAACACCATAAAGGCCGGCACATTCGTAAGAACCCCAGATGCCGCCTGCCAAAACTAATATGGGTAAGAATGTTGATTCCATGCCCACTGCCAGGCCGCCGATCACATTTGTTGCATGACCAGTTGAAGATTGCCGGATGATTGATTTTACCGGACGCTTGCCCATGGCCGTATAATATTCTGTGATGATGCTCATCAGCGTACCTACAACAAGACCAACGCCAATGGCGCCCAGCACACCCCATTTGCTAAACTCATGATTACGCAGCATCATTGTATCAGGAAGTATGTAATAAACAAGCCCGATGGAAGCAAGGGCAGTTAATACAATAGAACCCCAGTTGCCCATGTTCAGGGCCTTTTGTACATTATCGGTATTGATACCGGCTGCATCGCTAATACGAACAAACCATGTGCCCACTATAGAGAACAATATCCCGGTACCGGCAATCATCATCGGCAGTAGGATGGGGGCAAGGCCGCCAAACTCATCCAGCGATTTTGTTTCCTGGCCCAGCACCATGGTGGCCAGTACAGTGGCTACATAAGAACCAAACAGGTCGGCGCCCATACCAGCCACATCGCCTACATTGTCTCCTACATTGTCTGCGATCGTTGCAGGGTTTCTTGGATCATCTTCGGGAATACCGGCTTCCACTTTGCCAACCAGGTCGGCGCCCACATCGGCAGCTTTTGTATAGATGCCACCGCCAACACGGGCAAACAGGGCGATAGACTCTGCGCCGAGGGAAAAACCTGTAAGCACTTCAATCGCTTTCAGCATTTCGCCGCCATTTACCGAAGCGCCATCGGGTACAAAAAACATTTTAAGCGCCATAAACAAACCACCCAATCCCAATACTGCAAGGCCAGCCACACCCAATCCCATTACAGAACCTCCGGTGAAAGATACATTCAGTGCTTTGCTGAGAGTGGTTCGGGCAGCATGTGCCGTTCTTACGTTAGCTTTGGTTGCGACTTTCATTCCTATATAACCGGCCACAGCGCTGAATACAGCGCCGACAACAAATGCGCCGGCGATCAGCCAATGGGAGTGAGGGTTGGTGCTGGCCATCACGGCGAGCAGTATGCCGACAATCACTACAAAGTATCCAAGAATTTTCCATTCAGCCTTCAGGAAAGCCATGGCGCCATCGGCAATGTGATTGCTGATTTCTTTCATTCTTTCGTTGCCCGCATCCTGTTTTGCCACCCAGTAAAACTTGACCAGGGTGTAGAGTAAACCAATCAGGCCCATGCCGGGAACGAGATAGATCAAATTGTCCATAAGAGTTGATTCTTAACCAAAATTTACTGAAAGACCGCCTTTGTTAAAGCTACGGCGGTCGGGCTTCCGTCGCCAAGGCTTTGGCGGCCGAGGCCGGCAAAGATAGGGGAAAATGAATTTCAGGATTCCGCCCCAATTATTTTCGATTGGGGCATAAATCTCTGGCAGGGTTTGCTTTATGAAGCATTTTTACCCGGATTAATGCTGATAATCTTATATTTTTGGGAATAGATAATTTTGTTGAGTTACTTTATAAAATGAGAGGAATACAGGACACTACAAGTTTAACTTACCGTCAGCTTATGGGCAATGGCCTAAGGTATGAGATTCCTAAATTCCAAAGGGATTACACTTGGGAAACAGAGCACTGGGATGACCTGATGTATGACATCAATGTGCTGAGAAAAAACGAGGAATCCGATCATTACATGGGCTATCTTGTTTTACAGACTTCAGATAACAAGAGTTTTCAAATTATTGATGGCCAGCAAAGACTTACTACGCTTAGTATTATTGCACTGGTTGTATTAAAATGTTTACAGGATCTTATTGACCAAAAAGTTGATTCTGAGAACAACAAAAAAAGACTTGATGCACTTAGAAACAGTTATATCGGGTATATCGATCCTGTTACGCTGATTGCGACAAACAAACTTAAGTTAAACAGGAACAGCGATGATTATTACCGTCAGCACCTCGTTTTGCTAAGAGATATCAAAGAGCTTCCACTTAGAAATACTAACTCATCTGAAAAACAGATGAGAGAATGTTTTATTTGGTACTACGATAAAATAAAAAAAGATTTTACAACGGGAGAATCTCTTGCCTCATTTATTGATGAGCTTGCTGACAGATTATTTTTTACCAGAATCAGCGTTTCAGATGACTTCAATGCATTTAGGGTTTTTGAAACCCTGAATGCCAGAGGAGTTCAATTATCTGCAGCCGATCTGCTGAAGAACTATTTATTTTCGGTTGTTGATGAGTCAAAACCTCATAAATCAGAGATAGAGGAACTGGAACTGTTATGGAGTAAAGTTATAGGCAAACTTGGTAATAATAAGTTGGAGGATTACCTCAGATATTATTGGAATAGCAAGAACAAAACAGTCAGGAAGCCTGCTTTATTTAAAACTATCCGGAAAAGTATAACCGATAAAACGATGGCGTTTGCTCTGGTCAGAGAACTTAACGATGTTGCAGATGTTTATATGGCATTCCAGAATCCGGAAGACGAACTATGGAAAACACGGCCTGAAGTTGCTAAAGCACTGGAGGAACTAAAATTATTTCAGATAAAGCAAACATTTTCATTATTTATTTCAGCATATAAAAATATTTCTGAAGATAGTTTTGAAAAGCTTGTAAAAGCCTGCTCGGTTGTTTCCTTCAGGTATAATATTATTGGCGGGCTAAATCCTAACGAACAGGAAGATGTGTATAACAATGTGGCTCTTAGCATCAGTAAGACGAAACAGTTTATTCTTTCAGATTTAAAGAATGTCTATGTTTCTGATGAAAATTTTGAGACTTCTTTTTCAAATAAGGTCTTTAAAAACACCACAAGGAACCATAGGATTATAAAGTATGTATTTGGCAAGTTAGAAAGATACAAATACAGAAATGAAATAGATTCCGGAAGTGATTTGTTTACAGTCGAACATATTCTTCCCGAAAATGCAGATGAAAACTGGTGCCCATTTGACAATGAAGCTATTAATCGTTCGGTTTACCGGCTTGGCAATCTCACCCTGCTAGAAAAAAAGCTGAATAGGGATGCCGGTAATTTGCAGTTTAGCGAAAAAAAATCTTATTACTCTCAAAGTAACAGTAAAATAACTCAATCCGTATCCGAAAATTATGATGAGTGGAATGAAAATAATATATCAACCAGACAAAAGGAATTTGCCAAAGCTGCAAAGTCTGTGTGGCAAATCCAGTTTTAAATAATAGGATCTGCATTCAGAGATTATTTGATATGATGCGAAACGCCGATCCCAAGAATTCAATAATATCTCCCGCAATCATCGCTTCTTCTGAAAGATTTTTTGTAGCCAGATCACCCGCAAGCCCATGCAGGTAAACTCCGAGAATAGCTGTTTCTACCGGACTGTATCCCTGTGCCAGCAGCCCGGTTAAAATTCCAGTAAGCACATCGCCGCTACCGGCAGTGGCCATGCCCGCATTACCCGTTGAATTGAAAAGTTTCTTTCCATCTGGTGTGGCGATGAATGTATGATGCCCTTTGAGAACAATAATGCAGTTTAGCTCTTTTGCTTTTTGCAAAGCAAGCAGTACCCGGTCAAAATCATTGGCCGATTCTCCAAACAGTCTTTCAAACTCTTTGGGGTGCGGGGTAAGGATGGAACCGGCAGGAACGAGATTCAGCAGATCTTTTTGCAATGCCATGATGTTGAGCGCATCTGCATCAAGCACCACCGGGCTGTGCCATGAATCAAAAATTTCCCGCAACAGGTTTTTTGTTTCTGATGCTGTGCCGATGCCGGGGCCAATTCCGATAGTCTGATATTGGGAAAGGTCATCCTCTAGTTTTGTACAGATTGATGAGCTAAAATCCGTGAGTACCATAACTTCAGGAACGGAACATTGCAAAATATCGTAGCCGCATTTGGGAATATGGCAGGTAACCAGGCCTGCGCCGCTGCGCAGGCAGGCTTTGGCTGCGAGAACTGCGGCTCCCATTTTTCCATAACTGCCCGCCAGCAGCAGGGCATGGCCAAAATTCCCTTTGTGTGCAAAGCGTTTTCTTGGTTTGTAAACGGAATGAATGATGTTGTCATCCAGCAGTTCAAATTGTGAAGAGATATTGTTATAAAATCCCTGGTGCAAACCAATATCCAGCAGATGAACTTCCCCAACCGCATGTTCATTTTCTGCAAAAAGAAAAGCCGGTTTATAACATTGGAAACTGAGGGTATGATCAGCCCTCACTGTCAAAGTTCCTTTTGAAGAACGGTCAGTAAATAAACCGCCTGGAATATCAATGGAAATAATTTCGCAGCCGGATTTATTAATATGTTCAACCAATGAGGCTGTTACTCCCTCCAGCGGCCTGTTCAGTCCCGAACCGAAAAGCGCATCCACAATTACCTGGTCATGCGGGATCGGGTGCAGGTGTTCTCCTGTTTGCACAAAATGGATATCTGTATCGGGTAATTTATGAAGCCGGGCCAGGTTGGTTTGGAAGTCATCAGTGCCCATGTGACCAAATTCGAGGATGTGAACGGTAACAAGGTATTTTCGGTCCATCAGCATACGGGCAATAGCGAGTCCATCACCGCCATTGTTGCCCTTACCGCAAAAGATGCCAAAAGAAGGGGCATCCGGGTAGTTGGTTGTAAGCCAGTTCACACAAGCAAGGGATGCTCTTTCCATCAGGTCAATGGAAGCAATGGGCTCATGCTGAATAGTGTAATTGTCCCATTCCCGGATCTTTGCTGCGGATAAGATTTTCATCGCAGCCTAAAGTTGAGAAAGAATCGGCAGAAATAAAATGATTTAGCGATTAGCTTTTTTTAGCTGGCATTTTTTCAGGAACTGAGAGCAGGAAAGTCTTCAGGCTGTCAATCTCATCAGGATCGGGCACCTGCCGCTGCTGGTAATCGCCAAATATGTCATAACAGAGGTGAGCGGCTGAATAAATGCTGCGGGTGAATTTATTGCCCAGGATGATGATGGTGACTTTCTCATCTGTCAGTCTTGCAAAAGCAGCGTTGAAGCCATGCCACCTGCCAAAATGATAGATCACTTTCTTTCCGTTGGGAAGTAATTGCAATCTCCAGCCGAAACCATAATTATGCACCGAAGGTTTTTCAAAGCTGTTAGGAGCAAAAGCTGAGTCGAGTAACGAGGGCCGGATGACCTGGTCGGTGTATAATGCCTGGTCCCATTTCAACAGGTCTTGCGGAGTAGAATATATATTCTTATCCCCATAAGTGGCATCAAGAAAATCATACCCCCAAAACTCTCCGGACGGAGTAAAAGAGGGAGAAGCCGCCAGCGTATCTTTCAGGGTAAAGACGAAGGTGTTTTTCATTTGCAGCGGCTCAAAGAATTTTTGCAGCATAAATTCAGGATATGATTTGCCGGATAGCTGTTCGATGATTAATGCCAGCAGCACATAGTTCGTATTGCAGTAATTAAAACGGCTGTCGGGGGCAAAAGCCCTGTGTGGTTTTTTATCATACATCATTTTCACCACATCAGTATTGGATGCAAGCTTCTTGTTCCATTTTTTATTTGGAAGAATACCCCATTTCAGGTTGCTCATGAAGTGGAGGTAATTGGGCAACCCGCTGCGGTGGCAGAGCAGCATTTTTATGGTAATGCCCGGGTAAGGAAAACGGGGGAAGAATTTTTCCAGCGGGTCATTCAACGACAATTTGCCTTCCTGCACCAGCCGCAATACGGCTACCCCGGTAAATGTTTTGGAAACGGAAGCTATATGAAGTGAGGTGCTGCTGGTCAGGGTATCGTTTTTCCGGATATCAATCCTGCCCTGGTATTTTTCATAAATAACCACCCCGTTTTTGGCAACCAGTATGCCCCCGTTAAATCCTTTATTCAACAGGATGGTGTCAAAAAAATTAGTTAGCTGGCGGTAATTGTTTCTGAATTCATCCTTACTGAGCGCCGCAGGAGTTGGGGGATAATAGTGAAGCGAATCATCTTCCGGTTTGTTATCAGCAGAAGAAAAATTACAGGCAATAAAGGGAATAATCAGGAGGGCTAAACAATACAGGGTTTTCAATTACATACCGGTTTTTTCGAAGGACTCCTTCGGGAAACAAAAATAATAGCGTCGTTTTTGGGAGCGAAGAATGAGTTTTCCCCAAGAGGTTAAAAATCTTAATATTGCAGCATGGCAGGTATAAACCCGACAAGTTATCCCAAAGAGAAAATACGGATTCTGTTTTTGGAGAACATCAGTGAGGTGGCAGTGAAGAATTTTCATAAACATGGTTATGGACAGGTGGAAAGAATAAACAAAGCATTGACAGAAGACCAACTGGCTGAAGTAATTAAAGGTGTTCATATACTCGGTATCCGTTCCAAGACACAGATTACCGGGAAAATTCTTGATGCGGCAAAGAAATTACAGGCTATCGGTTGCTTTTGCATCGGTGTAAACCAGGTGGATTTGAAATCGGCTACAAAGAACGGGGTGGTGGTTTTTAATGCCCCGTATTCGAATACCCGTTCGGTGGCAGAACTGGTAATTGGCGCAGCCATCATGCTCATCCGGAAGATTCCGGACAAGAATAAAGCTGCGCATGAAGGTGTATGGATGAAAGATGCAAAGGACAGTTATGAGTTGCGGGGCAAAACTTTGGGTATTATCGGCTATGGCAATATCGGCAGCCAGGTAAGTGTGCTCGCAGAAGCGCTGGGAATGAAAGTGATTTTTTATGATGTGGAAACCAAACTGCCACTGGGAAATGCGGAAGATGCCAAATCATTAAAGGAATTACTATCCCGGTCCGATGTGGTGACGCTGCATGTACCTGAAACATTGCAAACAAAAAACCTGATCGGTAAAACCAACCTCAAACATTTTAAAAAAGGCGCTATTCTCATTAACTACGCAAGGGGAGAAGTGGTGGACCTGGAAGCTTTGCGCAAGGCCATACTCGACGGAAAGATCAGCGGAGCTGCTGTAGATGTGTTCCCCCGGGAGCCCGAAAAAAGCGGCGACTATTTTCACACCCCGCTGCAGGACTGCCCGAATGTAATACTCACCCCGCATATCGGCGGCAGCACAGAGGAGGCGCAGCAAAATATCGGGGAAGATGTAAGTATAAAATTGTTTAATTACTTGGAGAAGGGGATTACATTCGGTTCTCACACGGTCCCTGCTTTGGCCTTACCCCCGCAGGAAGGCAGCCACCGTATCCTGCATATTCACAATAATGTACCCGGAGTGCTTTCGGAGATCAACACCCAACTCTCCAACAACAAGATCAATATTCTTGCGCAGTACCTAAAGACCAATGATGAAATTGGCTATGTGGTGCTGGATGTTGACAAAAACATTTCCACCCATGCCCTGCACCTGCTGCGGGACGTAAAGGGGACGATTAAGGTGAGGATGCTGTATTGACCCATGCCCAATGGTTTATTTGGTAGTGGTTAAATTTAAGACCCCCTTGACCGCAAAGACGCCAGGACGCTATGAAGCGCAAAGAAAATTATAACGAAACTTTGCGCCCTTGTGCTTTTACGGTAAAGCTTTTTTGAAATATTCCACTGCAATTTATTTTAAATTTTCAGTAATTATTGAAAATAGTGTAAGTTTGTACTGTCATTAAAAGACAAACCATGAAAGTCGTGATCGTCGGTGCCGGATTTGGCGGTCTGCGTCTGGCCCGCAAACTAAACAATAAGCCAGGATTTGAGATTATTCTTATTGACCGTGTCAATTATCACCAGTTTCAGCCCCTGTTTTACCAGGTGGCCACGGCCGGGCTGGATGCCAGCAATATTTCATTTCCCCTGCGAAAAGTGTTCCAGAAAAGCAGGAATGTAAGGATACGGCTCGCCGAACTGAAACAGGTAATGCCGGAACAAAACAAGATTATCACCGATGCAGAAGAAATTTTCTATGATGTACTGGTGCTGGCCACCGGGGCTGATACCAATTTCTTCGGGAATGAAAAACTGTCCGGCCATGCTTTTCCAATGAAATCAACCGTGGAAGCGCTGCAACTGCGCTACCGGTTGCTGCAGAATTTTGAAAAAGCACATACCATTACAGACAAACAGGAACTTCAGCGGCTGATGAATACCGTGGTGGTGGGCGGCGGGCCTACAGGAGTGGAGTTGTCCGGCGCCCTGGCTGAAATGAAGAAATATGTATTACCCAGGGATTTCCCCGAACTGGATTTCTCCAAAATGAATATTTACCTGCTCGAAGGAACTGGTAAGACTTTAGGCGGTATGAGTGAAAAATCTTCTGCGCAGTCAGCGAAATATTTAGAAAAGCTGGGGGTGAAACTGATGACCGATACTCTTGTGAAAGATTATGATGGCCAACAGGTATTGCTGGGAAACGGAGATACGATTCCCGCAGCTACGGTAATTTGGGCAGCAGGTATTAAAGGAAATATTCCAAATGGTATTGACAAAACCATAATAGTCAGGGGAAACAGGATCAAAACAAACAGGTATTGTATGATAGAGGGACATGAGAATGTATATGCCATCGGCGACCTGGCATATATGGAAACACCTAAATACCCAAACGGACACCCGCAAGTGGCGCCGGTGGCCATGCAACAGGCCGATCTGATTGCAAATAACCTGAAACTGATTGAACGAAAATCAAGGCCGGAAAACCAGTATGAATTTGAATACAGGGATAAGGGCTCAATGGCCACCGTAGGGCGGAACCTGGCAGTGGTTGATATTCCCAAGCCGAAACTTCATTTCGGAGGTTTTTTTGCATGGATGATATGGATGGGGTTGCACCTGATGCTGATATTGGGGGTGAAGAACCGTTTTTTCGTTTTTTGCAACTGGCTGTATAATTACATTACTTATGATCAGAACCTGCGGCTGATATTTAAGGAATTTAATAAGGAGAAGCCTAAAGCTCCCTGAGTATTTTCTTTGCCCGTGATTTAAACGCAGCTGATTCATAATCCCAGCGGTCCCCGATAACTGTTTTCAGTTCCTGGTTAATCTCCGGGTATTTTTTAGCGAGGTTTTGAAGAACGCTCAGCGAAAAAGCTTTGACAGCAGGTTTTTCAGCAGGGGAGATAATGTATTCAAAACATCTGTTCATTACTTCTCCATGAAATTTTTCGGGAATGTCAATATCCTGCAGCAGACGTACCGTATTTCTTTTTACGGCATCATGCAGCCCTTTTTTTGAAAGATTCTTTAACAGCCTGCTGAAATATTTTTGAATCAGTTCCGGATGGGCGATGACTGCATAGCTAAGGGGCCAGGCTGCCCGCTGGATAACCAGCGGCTCACCGTTCAGGAACAAGTGAAAGAGTTGATCAAACCGCTGGGGGTTATTGCCAATCCATTTTACGACACGGCTGCAATTAGTTTTGGAATGTTCAGACAGTATGGTATCCCGCAGGTTCATTTGCCGGGTTCAAAATGGGCTCCCACCAGCACCATTTCACCATTGGTGAGCTGGTTGCTTTTTACTTTCACAATATGACTCACCAGCGATGCGCCTTTCGGGGTATCGGGCAGTTTGATGGTCTCCACATCGCCGGGCTCAATATTCTGGATGGGGTAATAATCATTTCTCAGTTCTTTTCCATCTGCTGTAAGTATGGTGACTTCCACAATGGCTTTTTGGAATGTAATATCCTTCAATGTATTCTTTACGGTAATAATGGCTTTGAGAATACCACTTCCGGCTGACGGAGCTGCATAAACAGGAGTGGATACAAGGTATTTGTCAATTTTTGACAGTATTTCATTGGCTCCTGGTTCCAACGCAGTGCTGTCTGGCTTTGGAACAGGGGCTGCAGCCGGTTTACCATCCGCTATTTTTTTTTCAGCTGTTCTTTCCGGTGCAGGTTCATTTTTTACTGTTTCATCGGAATCAGCTTTTGTTTCTGCGCCGCTGCAAGAAACAAGCATAACAATGCCAGCAATTATAGTAAAGGAAAAAATCAGTCGCTTCATAGCTCATACATTTATCTATGCAATCTACTTCACCTTAAGCCGGAAGTTCATACCCAAAATCCACATTTAATGTTCCTATAATTTATATTATGTTAAATAATAAAAACCTTTAAAAGGCCACACTTAAGTAGCCTTCTCTTTGAACCATATCAGTTAACCGTTAAATCAGCTTACTTTATGGTATCGTAGGTATCGTTCCACTTCCTCTCCTCTGCTGCATATTTGGCCTGTTCTGCAGGTTTTCCTTTAGCCTTTATTTTTTTAAAGGCGAATATATCAGCCAGGTAGTTGGCTGCTTTTTTGTATTGCTGTTTATCCCGTAATGCCATATTGGTCTTTGTAGCAAATATGGCAGCCGCTTTTTCGTAAGGATCCCGTGCAGCTTCCAAAGCTTCGCCATATTGTTTTTCCAGCAGGTCCCTTTTGGCCACATCTTCTTTTGAATTGGGTTGCCCGGATTTGGTACGGGTCTTCATATCCGCTGCGTGTGCCGTTCTGGCCTCGTTCACTTTAACCGCTTTGCTGATGAAGTGATCGCCGAGGAATAAATAAGGCAGTTCAGAACCTGGTTTAGCGGCAGCGGATCTCTGAAAGGCATTTACCATTTTAGGCTCCAGTTCAGCCGCATTGGATGGTAGCGGATCGCCTTCTTTTGGGTTCAGTGTATCATAAATGATCTCGCCCAGTACCTGGTTGGCTTTATAATTAGCAGGATCAGCAGCCAGTATTTCTTCCACCGCCTTTATTTTTTCGTCAAAGGATTCAACAAGGCCTACGGCAAAGTCCACTTTATCATAGGTGAAATAATCGCTTTGGGGATAAAGCTCCAGTCCCAGGGTTTTGTATTTCTCAAATGCTGTCATATCCTTTTTACTGAAGTGATAATTGACCAGGTAACGATAGATGCTTTCAAATTCAGCTCCGGGAATTTTGGCATCTGCCAGCCGGCCATAATATAGCGCTGCCGCTTCGTTATTCTTGCTTTCTGCAGCTGTAACACCGGCCAGTACCAGTACATTGGTATCAAGCGGTGCGGTGATGATTTTCTTTGAAATAAGCAAATCAGACAATTCGACTGCTTTTTTCAGTTTTTCAAAGCCGGCCTGCCAGCTTTTCTTTGTGTAATCATTGTACCCGCTTGAATAAAAGAAGGAATAAAGGTTAATCGGACCGTTTTGATAAATAGGATCGCTTATCAAAGACATTGCCTGATCCATTTCTTTATATTTTTTAAAGGCGGCATCGGCATCGGCAGCTAATTGCTCGCCGGTTGCTGTTGCTTTATTTGCATTATCCATTGACAAGGCAGCATAAATAGCTGCTTTCAGCATATACGCTTCGGCCTTACTGGTGAATTTGGCATTGCCCATATTCTTATCCAGTTCATCTTTGGCTTTTTGGTACTGGCCGAGGGTAAGCATGGTTTTAATCTGTTCATGATTCTGAGCTTCCGCAATCGAACCAGAAAAACATACCAGTAAAAGGAAAAGGATTCGTTTCATTTGTATGTGTTTTTGTTTTTAACTGTCAGTAGATGGGTTTTCAGAGGGTTCGGTTGCGTTCTCTCCGTTTCCGTTCTGCGCCTGGTCATCCAGCCGGGTGATGGCCGCTATTTCGTCCCCTTCGTCCAGCTTTATCAGTTTCACCCCCTGCGTGGCCCTGCCCTGCTCGCTGATGCCACTCACCGGCATCCGGATGGTTACTCCGCTTTTGCAGGTTATCATAAGGTCTTCGGTTTCTGATACATCCAGTATGCCAACCAGGCTTCCGGTTTTTTCGGTGACATTAATGGTCTTCACACCTTTCCCGCCCCTGTTGGTAAAGCGGTATTCATCGATTGGTGTTCTTTTGCCAAATCCTTTTTCACTAACTACCAGCACCGTTCGGGATGCCTTCTCGGCCTGGGTTACACATATCATACCCACCACTTCTTCGCCTGCCTCTTCTGCTTCAATACCCGCCACACCGATAGCGCCACGACCCGTGGCCCTTACTTTTTCTTCGGAGAAACGGATGGCCCTGCCGCTTTTTACTGCCATCATTATCTCGCTGCTGCCGTCGGTCAGCTTTGCATCGAACAACTCGTCCCCTTCCACAATGGTGATGGCATTCACCCCGGTTTGCCTCGGCCGGCTAAAATCTTCCAGCGTTGTTTTTTTGATGATCCCCTTCCGGGTACAAAGTACAATATTATGATGGCGAACAATCGCTTCGTCTTTCAGGTCTTTTACATCTATGATGGTCTTCACCTTATCATCCGGCGGCAACTGTATCAGGTTTTGTATCGCCCTGCCTTTGCCGGTTTTTTCTCCTTCGGGGATTTCCCAGATGTTTAGCCAGTAGCACCTGCCCTTTTCAGTAAAGATGAGCATGGTATGGTGGGTGGAGGCCACAAAAAGATGCTCGATATAGTCCTCATCCCTTGTTCGTCCGCCAAGCACTCCCCTGCCCCCCCGGCGCTGCGCCCGGTACTCATCAGCCGGCGTACGTTTGATATAACCCAGATGTGAAATGGTAATCACTACATCTTCTTCTTTGATGAGGTCTTTTATTTTTACCTCATCATCCAGGTAAGTAATCTCCGTTTTGCGTTCATCGCCGAACTTATCTTTAATCTCAGCCAGCTCTTTTTTAATGAGATCAAACCTCTTTGCTTCATTGCCGAGCAGTTCATTCAGATGGGCTATCAGTTTCATCAGTTCATCATACTCTTCCTTTATTTTTTCCCTTTCCATGCCGGTGAGCCGCTGCAGGCGCAGATCCAGTATGGCTTTTGCCTGCAGTTCATCTAATCCCCATCCCGCATTTATTAAATTGTCCTTGGCAATGTCCGGGGTGGCCGAGCTGCGTATTAGTGCAATCACTTCATCAAGGTGGTCCAGTGCAATCAGGTAGCCTTTCAGTATATGGGCTTTTTTTTCTGCTTCTTTTAATTCATATTTGGCCCTGCGCACCACCACTTCATGCCTGAACTCGACAAACTCGCTGATGAGTTCTTTCAGGTTCAGGGTTTTTGGCCTCCCTTTCACAATAGCAACATTGTTGATGCCATAGGAAGTCTGTAAGTCGGTAAGTTTATAAAGCTGGTTGACAATCACATTGGCAATGGCATCCCTCTTCAGATCAACCACCACCCTTGTTCCTTCCTTGTTATTCGATTCATTATTTACATGAGAAATTCCTTCGATCACTTTTTCATTCACCAGTTCACCAATGCGGTTCGTCAGCGCATCCCGGTTCACTTGGTAGGGCACTTCGGTGATGATGATTTGTTCCCGCCCGCTGGCTTTTGATTCTACGGTTAATTTTCCCCTCACTACTACCCTGCCGCGGCCAAGGTGCATTGCAGCTTTCACTCCTTCCATACCATATATAACACCCCCGGTTGGGAAATCAGGCGCTTTGATATGCTGCATCAGCTCATCAATGCTGATATTACGGTTGTTTATAAAAGCCACGCAGCCATCTATCACCTCACCCAGGTTATGCGGCATCATATTGGTGGCCATACCTACAGCGATACCGCTGGAGCCGTTGATAAGTAACTGCGGCACCCGTGTGGGCAGTACCGTGGGTTCTTTTTCCGAATCATCAAAATTCAACTGGAAGTCCACTGTGTCTTTCTCGATATCATCCAGCATGTGCTCGGTTAGCCTCGCCAGCCGGGCTTCTGTATAGCGCATCGCTGCCGGGCCATCGCCATCCTGGTTACCAAAATTTCCCTGCCCGTCTATCAGGGTATAGCGCATGCTCCATTCCTGCGCCATCCGCACCATAGCATCATACACGGCTGTATCGCCATGCGGATGATACTTACCCAGCACCTCCCCCACAATACGGGCCGATTTTTTATAGGGTTTATTGTAATGGATGCCCAGTTCATTCATCGCATGAAGGATGCGGCGGTGAACGGGTTTCAGTCCATCCCTTACGTCGGGCAGGGCCCGGCCGATAATGACCGACATTGAATAGTCAATGTAGGCGGTCTTCATCTGCTCCTCAATATTTACGGGAAGGATACGGTTGCTGTCGTTGGTTTCCTGTGGCTCAAACTGCTCTTCCATCGCTTGTTTTTCTTCTTCTTTTTATTTGATTTTTATAACTGAAAAAAGGCTGAAAAATGATACTTAATCAAGGCTTGCAAATCTACCTTTTACAGGGCTGAAAACCTGATAAAAAAGGGTGTTTTTTACGGTCTTTTATCCAGACCTGTGGAAGATATTCTGATTGAAAATCCGGCGTTTTTATAACAAGCTTTCTAGAATAACGGCATAATATTTTCGCAATAAATCAGCCCGCAATACACAATCAGCTCACAATGACCTGTATCCTGCTCCAGAACACTTAAGAAAGCGCTCCCCCCTCAGCCTGGAAGACTTAGGCAGGCTGGGCTGAAACCGGATGACCTTGTTTGGGTGGAAGGACAAAGCGTTTGCTGGCTCAACCCCTGCGGGGTAAAATAGCTGAAACCCCTTATTGCAACATCCAAAACACAATCAAAAGAAAGCCTGACAACAGAAGCTGATAACAATTCTTCCGGCAATAATGCCCATTAGTCTGAAAGCGACTTTGTATCCAAACCCCAGGACCGGCAAAAAAAGACGGACACAACAACAAAAACCGGGGTAAAGAAATACCAGCCGCTTCCGGAAGATGAAGTAGTTTATCCACAGAACCGTCAATCAGTTAAAACGAAAACAGCTTTTATCTCAAAAACCAGGTACTCCCGGCCCCTGGATGAGATAAAAGAAATGTATGTGAAAAGTCTTGAAATACGATTAAACAAAAAAGGTTTTAGCCTGCAAATCCCGCCACAGGTAAAGAAAGCCGGATTGTATGTGGGCTTATTCTTGCAGGAATAATAGCCGGGCTTCTGCTCAAAAATTCAGGCAAAAAAAAAAGTGATGTTTCTTCCGGGGCAAAAGATATTCAGCCGGTAACGGCTCAGCAGACTGCTCCGGCAATACTTCCTGCCCGGGACAGTGCTGTGGTGAGTAATACTGCAATTATCATGTCAGAAGTTCCTGTTTCTGAAACAAAGGAAGTTCTGCCGGAAAAGACAACAGATAAGACCGGAAAAAAATCTGCTGACAAAATAAAGGAGTTGCCTGAGGAGGTGCCGGCCAAAAATACAGAGCCGGGAAATACAACAATCAAAGACAGCAGACCTGCAGAAAAGGAAAAAGAAACAAAAATTATTTCAGCAGATGAAAGCGCCTCCCTGGTTTTAATAAAAAGTAATGATTACGATGCTGGTTCCTTTGGGGGTATTAAAAACCTGGAATTAACGGTAACAAATACTTCAAAATACACCCTGGATCATGTTAGAGTTGAACTGAGATATTTAAAGCCCCGGGATGAATTCTTAAAAGCAGAAACCATCTCTTTTCGTTCCGTGCCTCCTGATGGTTCTCAAACAGTGGCTGTTAACAAATCCAACAGGGGTGTAAAAGTGACTTTTAAAGTTATCAGTGTTCAATCAAAAGCAATAAGCGGTAACACGGCTGGTTTATAATTACAGGCATCAGCATCCACAAATCACCTGAACCGGATTCGTAAAATATCTCCGGGTTTTCACTCTCCCTTTCTGCTTTTTTCGGGTTAATTTTCCGCTTTATTAACCGGGCTTTACATGAAGACGATCTTATTATTTGGTGCAGGTAAGTCGGCTACCGTTTTAATTGATTATTTGCTGGAGCATGCCATAACAGAAAACTGGCAATTAACCGTAGTGGATGCTGACCTCAGGTTGGCGCAATCCAAAGTGAACCATTCACAACGGGCCGCTGCTGTTTCTTTTGATATTGTCGATGCAGATGAAAGAGCTAAGCATATACGCCATGCGGGTATAGTTATCTCATTGCTTCCCCCTGCGCTGCACATACTGGTTGCAAAGGACTGTGTACAGTATCATAAACACCTGCTCACGGCATCCTATGTGGATGATGAAATCAGGAAACTGGAGCCTGCCATCAGCAGGAACAGGCTTTTATTTTTGTGCGAGATGGGGCTCGATCCGGGCATCGATCACATGAGCGCCATGCAACTGATTGATGGCATCCGCAGCAAGGGCGGAACCATTACTTCTTTTAAATCGCATTGCGGCGGGCTGGTGTCCCCCGAGAGTGATGACAACCCATGGCATTATAAAATCAGCTGGAATCCAAGGAATATCATTATGGCCGGGAAGGGAGGGGCGCATTTCAGGGAAAATGGTGAAGAAAAGAGATTACCGTACAAAGAATTGTTTAGCGGGGACCGGCTGGTTGAAATTCCGGATCTCGGTTACCTGGGCTGGTACCCTAACCGGGATTCGCTCAGTTATACTGACTTGTATGGTTTAAATGACACACAAACATTTATCCGCACCACACTACGTCATCCTAATTTCATGTACGGATGGAAAAACATTATTGACCTGAAACTTACAGATGAAACACCGCAATATGAAACTGACGGCAAAACTCTGCAGCAGGTATTTAAAGAACACATGGATAAGAATGGTTTTAGCGAATGGCTGAACCAAAAATTGACTGAACGGTTTGAAGAAACCAAGGGGATGCTGGAAAACCTGATGAAGCTGATGGAAGCAGAGAATGAAGCCGAACAGGAAGGTGAAAAGTTGCCCGAATCCTTTATAGCGGCTGATGATAAGGGCAACCTGCAGGAGATAGAAATTGATGAAGTGAAAAACAGGGCTGCCGGTTTGCTGGCGCATAAGATGCATGAAGCAAACCTTACGTTAAAGCAGCTTTTCTTTTTAGGTCTTGATGATGATGAAACGATGGTGAACAAAGGGCTTTGCAGCGCTGCAGATGTATTGCAGTTTGCCGTGGAGAAAAAACTCAGCCTGAGGCCTTATGATAAGGATATGATTGTGATGTTGCATGAGGTTGTGTACAGAGTTGGAAGTCAGGAGTCGTTTGTCAGGAGTTCACTGATTGTAAAAGGGGAAAATAATTTACGGACAGCCATGGCCAAAACAGTGGGCCTGCCATTGGGCATTGCGGCCAAACTGATACTGAATGGAAGAATAAAACTCACCGGGCTGCACATCCCTACTGCAAAGGAAATATATGAACCTGTACTGAGAGAACTGGAGACCTATCAAATACAATTTCAGGAATCAGCTACAATGCTTTAAGCATACTCCGGAGTACTGTCACTCCTTCGGTTGCTGGTTTTTCAATCAATGTAAAGTTAGCAGAAGATGACATAAAAGGTATTTTCTTATCAATGATATAAACCGGTATGCCCTGTTTGGTATAGTTTACAAGCCCTGCTGCAGGGTACACCACAAGAGAAGTTCCCACCACCACAAAAATATCCGCAGTGTTCACAATGGGAGCAGCCTCTTCTATTTTGGGAACCGTTTCTTCGAACCAAACGATATGCGGCCGGTATTGACACCCGTCTTCTGCCAGGTCGCCCCATTTAATATCTCCCCTGATTTCTTTAATAATTGTTTCATCCCTTTCGCTCCGCATTTTAAATATCTCACCGTGCAGGTGCAGTACATTGCCGGAGCCAGCCCGTTCATGCAGGTCGTCTATGTTCTGGGTGATGATAGTGACATCAAAATCCTTTTCCAGTTCTGCCAGCCCGTAATGGGCGGCATTGGGTTTTGCATCTGCCACATTTTTTCTTCTCTCGTTATAAAACTTCAGCACCAGTTCCGGGTTTTTTCTCCAGGCCCGCGGTGTCGCTACTTCGGTCACATCGTACCCTTCCCACAGCCCGTCGCTGTCACGGAAAGTTCGCAGACCACTTTCTGCGCTGATACCGGCGCCACTCAGCACAACTAACTTCTTTTTTGGCATACCCAAATGTACTACAACGCTCCTGAAATTGCTGACGGATTGCTGTAGCATTCAGCTTGAGCTATGCAGTACGCAGTGCCTTAATAATTCAGAATTTTGAAATTACTTCACCTTTATAAAGAGGATTTCAACATTGTCAGCCGATCTTAATTGCAGGCTGTCGGCAGTCAGCCTGATCACAGTAAATGTCTGCGAAACAGAATCGGAGGTAATTTTCTTCATAACCAGTTCATTGGCTTTGTTCCATTCGTAATGCGCCGTGTCTGCTTTTATTGTATCGCTGAGTGAACGGAGGACAGTCCCCTCCTTCAAAAAATCATACTGGTACATCGGTTGCAGGCTATCATTTACAGGCTGGTATTGCTGCGTCTTCCACTTTCCGATGATCCATTGTTTGTTGATGTTGTTTGAAACGGGTTGTTCGTTTTTCTTCAGGAGCAGGAAATAGACTCCGGCCCCGGCTGCTACGATGAGCAGCCCGATGAGTAGTTTGTTCATGGCTATACTTTTTAGGGTTAAATGTGAGAATCAGATATAGATACCCGTTACCCTAAAAAAGTAACCTTTCCGAAATGTTAAACGAAATTTTTCGGAGCGAATAACTCCCGACTAAAGACTAACGACTCCCAACTCACCTCTCCCCTGCCAGTTCCATCACCACTTTCCACTCAGCATCGGTAACGGGCTGCACGGATAAGCGGCCGATCCTTACCAGGGCCATGCCTGCAAGCCGTTTATCTTTTTTGATCGTTTCCAGTGTAACGGGGTTCTTCAATTTTTTATACTGCATCAGGTCCACGGCCACCCAGCGGTCATCACCCGAGGTAGGATCCTGGTAAGCTTCCTTCGCCACTTTGGCTATCCCCACTATATCCGTTCCCTCGTTACTGTGATAAAAGAATACTTCATCCCCTTTTTTCATGCTGCACAGGTGAAGACGGGCCGCATAATTGCGGACGCCGCTCCAGCAGGTTTGTTTTTCCTTTACCAGGTCATCCCAACTGTAAGCGGAAGGCTCAGTCTTTACCAACCAGTATGGCATAAAGATTTTTTTAACTGATTTGAGCGTTAAGGTCAATAAAATAGTGGAACGACAGTCTTGCTTCGCTAAAGTTGCATAGTGCAAAGCAAAACTAATCCGTTTTTAAATACGGCTTCCTTATCATACGCAGCTGCCAGAGTAAGTAATATTTTCTTTTAAAAACCCCGGGTTATCAGGCAACCGGGACTATAGCTTTTACGATAAATAATTTACAACATCCGTTTCCTTCAGCATATGTCTCTGCCAGTGTGAACAATGTTCCTAATGTGAAGTGCAAACCGGGCCGGTATCTGTGGTGGGTACCGGTTTTTGTTTTAAAGCTGCTACCAGCCGGAAGTCAGTACATCGGCAATATGCATGGTTTGTAATAAGTAGCCTTTGTGCTGAATATATCCCTGCAGGTGCATCAAGCAGGAAACATCAGTGGAAATAAGATACTCAGCGCCTGTGGCAAGAGCATTTTCCACTTTTTGTTCGCCCATCGCAACAGAAATAGATTCAAACTTTACGGCGAACGTACCACCAAACCCACAGCAGGTTTCCACATCATTCATTTCTGTAAGCTCCAGTCCTTTAACACACGACAGTAGTTTCCTGGGCTCTTCTTTTATTTTGCATTCCCGCAGGCCGGCGCAACTGTCATGATAGGTAGCCTTACCATTTAGCGAAGCGCCGAAATCTTCCAGCCTCACCACATTCACCAAAAACTCTGACAACTCATAGATATGTTTGCCCGCATCCTGTACTTCATGATGCAGGGATGAGTTGTCGAACAGCTTCCCGTAATAATTTCTGACAAAACCGACACAACTGGCACTGGGAGATACAATGTAATCATCCCCGCTGAAGTCTTTCAGGAATTTGCTGCACACAGATTTTGACTCATCCCAGAACCCGGCATTAAAAGCAGGCTGGCCGCAGCAGGTCTGGCTGGTATTGTATGAAACTGTACAGCCCGCTTTCTCCAGTATTTTTATTGTATTAAAAGCTGTGGAAGGGAAAAGCTGGTCAACAAAACAGGGTATGAAAAGCTGTACATTCATTTGTTACCGTCTCCCGCAAATGAAGGAGTATATTTATTTTTTGTAAGATTGTTTGAGTAAGATCATTTTAATTGCTGTCGTGGCCGCTTCCTCTCCTTTATGTCCATGTATGCCACCAATCCGCTCTTTCGCCTGTTGCTCATTGTCCACGGTCAGCACTCCAAAAACGGTTGGCACAGGCAAACTGAGGTTGAGATGCAGCACCCCATCCGCCACCATTCTGCATACATAATCAAAATGAGGCGTGCCGCCCTTAATCACACAACCCAGGGCAATAAATGCATCAGGTTTTTTCTTTTTGCCTGCATTATCCCAATAATTTTTGATAGCGTAAGGTATCTCCACGGCCCCAGGTACAATTATGGTTATCATTTTCTTAACCCCGTGTTTTATTAACTCCGTCACCGCCCCTTTTTCCAGTTCATCCACCACATCAGCGTTCCATTCTGTTTTCACCAAAACGATACAGGCATCCTTTTTCAGAATGCCTGCGCCGGCGTTTATCAATTTACTGTCTGGGGCGTATGCCATAATCAGTTATCAGTGCTGTACACGCCAAGCTGCGCCAGGTAAGTATCGGCGTCAAGGCCCTGCTGTGTACGGGGATATTTTTCTTTGATCTCTTTGTATAATTTAATTGCTGTGTTAACATCGCTCATTGATTTCTGTGACAGGTACGCTGCCATAAACAGGCATTCGGCTGCAAAACTTTCCTCTTTTTCAAACTCGTTAGCAGCTTTCTTGTAATACTCCACAGCTTCTTTATTCTTTCCCAGGTCACCATACGCATCTGCCAAATACTTATAGGCTCTTGCCTGTGTGGGTTTGGAGCTGCTGCTGAATTTTTTCAGGTACTTAACAGCTTTTTCATTTTCATTCAGCTTAACGAAACAAACACCGGCATAGTAGCTGGCCATATTGCCTGCTTTGGTGCCGCCATATTTATCAATTACTTTCAGGAAGCCCCAGTACTGTCCGTCGCCGTTTAGAGCCTTGCTTACAGAGTCCATGCGATAATACTCTTCTGCTTTGAACATTACTTCCGTCGCTTTTGCCTCTTTCGGTTTTTTCACATAGTTCCTGTACACATACCAGCCGCCTGCCAGCAGGATGGTAGCCACACTGGCGATGGTGGTAAGCTTACCGTATTTCGTCCATAAGTCTTTTGCTTTTGCAATCATAGCCTGCTCATCAAACTCCTGCACATTTTTCTTGTCTGCCATAATTTATTTCAGTTTACAATATTTGTTTTAATCAACTATGAATGGGTAATTCTGGTCAACATATACGTCTTTCAAAACTTCGCTGTCATCCGGCCAGGGGCTTTCCTCGGCAAACTTCACCGATTCAGCCACAATCGCATCCACCCTTGCATTGATGGTATCAATATCTGCGGGTGTGGCAAATTTGCTGTCCAGTATTTTTTTCAGCGCCTGCTGGATAGGGTCACGGCTCTTGTACTCATCCACTTCTTCCTTAGTGCGGTACTTCTGCGGGTCGCTGATGGAGTGGCCCTTGTAGCGATAAGTCTTTATCTCCAGTAATGTGGGCCCGCCTTTCTCCCTTGCCCTTTTCACCGCCCGGCTTACTCCTTCATGTACAGTTTCAGGTGTCATACCGTCAATCGCATCAGCGGGCATTTCGTAACCGTCGGCCAGTTTATAGATATCAATTACGTTGGAGGTGCGTTCCACCGAAGTGCCCATGGCGTAATTATTGTTCTCGCAGATGAATATTACCGGCAGCTTCCACAGCATCGCCAGGTTGAATGTTTCATGCAGCATGCCCTGCCGGGCAGCGCCATCCCCAAAATAGCAAAGCACCACATTATCGCTGTTGCGGTATTGCTCTGCAAAAGCCAGCCCTGCGCCGGTACCTATTTGTGCACCCACTATTCCGTGACCTCCGTAAAAATTCACATCCTTTCCAAAGAAATGCATACTACCGCCCTTACCCTTTGCACACCCGGTTGCTTTGCCATAGAGTTCGGCCATACAACTATTCACTGACACCCCTTTGGCAATAGCGAGTCCATGATCCCGGTAAGCAGTGATAAAGAGGTCTTCGTTCCGGGTGGCTGTCATACAGCCTGCAGCAATCGCTTCCTGGCCGATATACGCATGAAAAAAGCCGCGGATCTTTCCATCCATCTTATATTTCTCTTCCGCAGCCAGTTCAAACTGGCGGATAAGCTGCATCAGTTCGTACCAGTACAAATAAGTTTCTTTGGAATATTTAACGGCCACCGGATTTAAAGTTTGTGTTTTTTCTGCCATAAACAGAAGGCCTTAAGCGGGGGCAAAAATAAGGGGAAAAAAGGAATTTTAAAGCAGTGATTTTGAGAGGGTAATCAGGATTCTGTGCCCTGATGATCGTCCCTTGCCTTCAATTCTTACAGCGAAAGAATCGCTCCGTTCATCAGCATTTCGCTGCTCATCAACCCACCCCGGTTTCTCACAGTACATAGTTACTCAATTTCGCTTCTTTGGGGAAGGGATGAACCCGAACTTAGAACTAATATTGCACCAATGCTTCGACTTCAGCACATATCTCTCGTTCAGTTCAAAAACTACAGCAACAGGTCATTTGACTTTGCCGGGCGGATTACCGGTATCTGCGGTAATAATGGTGCCGGCAAAACCAACCTGCTGGACGCTATCCACTATCTCTGCTTCACCCGCAGTTATTTTTCAAGGCTCGATGCAGGCAATGTGCGGCATGGCAGCACCGGTTTTCGGGTCGAAGGAGATTTTGTACTGCAAAATAACCCTGAGAAAGTGGTTTGTATCCTTCGGGAAACCGGCCGGAAAGAATTTTTGATAAATGACACTGCATATGAAAAGTTTTCGGTGCACATCGGCCGCTATCCCTGCGTGGTGATAGCGCCGGATGATGCGGAACTGATAACGGGAGGAAGCGAGGCAAGAAGAAAATTCCTGGATGCCCTGCTGTCGCAACTGGATGCTGTGTACCTCCGGCATCTGATCACTTATACCAAACTGCTGCAGCAGCGGAATTCATTGCTGAAATCATTTACCGAAACCGGAACAAGAAATGAAAGCCTGCTGGATGTACTGGACGAACAGCTTATCCCACCTGCTGAGTATATTATCAACAGGCGAAAACTGTTTCTTGTTTCTTTCCTTCCAGGGGTAAAGCACTTGTACAAGGATATTGCCGGTAAAGAGGAAGCGCTGGATCTTTCTTTTGAAAGTGATTTGCTGGCTTCTTCTGCCGCCGAATTGCTGAAGTTAAACCGGCAGAAAGATTTTTTAGCTCAGCGCACCACGGCCGGCATCCACCGGGATGAACTTTCTATGCAATTAACCGGACAGCCTTTTAAAAACATTGCTTCACAGGGACAACGAAAAAGTTTGTTGTTTGCCCTTAAACTTGCTGAAATGGAAATGTTGAAAAATGAAAAGGGCTTCGCTCCTCTCCTGCTGTTAGATGATGTATTTGAGAAACTGGACGAGGGCCGTATCAGCAACCTGCTGAACAAAGTTTGTGTGGAAAACGCCGGACAGGTCTTTATTACAGACACTAATGAGGAAAGACTGGCAGAGCATTTAAAGGAGCTGGATATACAGTTTCAACTAATAAAGCTTTAGGAGTTTGTGGTTTGTTGTTTTGGGTTTATTTCATTTATAATCGCTCAAAACCCCCGACCAATCCAATGTGAGATTAACAATAATCTAAAAACTACAGGCCATAAATTTCTACCTTTACACCATGGGCCAGTACACCATCAGTGAAGCCATGCAGGAATTCTTAAAAAGCAGCCGCCTTAAAGGGGGCATCCAGGCATTGCAGATAGAAGATGTGTGGGAAGACATCATGGGCAAAACCATTGCCCGCTATACCGACAAGCTGCAGATCATCGGCGACAAACTCATTATCAGCACCCATGTGGCCCCGCTGAAGAATGAACTGATCTACCAGAAAGAAAAAATAAAACAAAGGGTGAATGAGGCGTTGGGGCAGAAGGTAGTGCAGGAGGTAATAATCCAATAGTTTATCGTCTATGGTATTTAGTTTATTGTTGTCGTGCTGCTGCAAAATTTCCTTTGCAATTGGAAGCTTCGGCTTCAGGAACTCCTAAACAAAAAGTTACAAACAAAAACTTACTGCACCCTTACTCTCGGGTCCACCACCCCATACAAAATATCCGCCAGTATATTGATGATGATAAAGAAGGTGGCGGAAACAAGCACGGCCCCCATCACCACCGGGTAGTCTAATTTTTCCAGGGCATCTACCGTCACCTTTCCGATTCCCTGCCAGCCAAAAATATATTCTACAAAGAATGCTCCTGCGAGTAATTCTGCGAACCAGCCAGTAATAGCCGTGATTACAGGATTCAGCGCATTCCGGAGTCCGTGTTTCCAGATCACCTGCCGTTTGCTTAATCCTTTTGCATAGGCCGTGCGGATATAATCCTGGTCCAGCACATCCAGCATGGCGCTGCGGGTAAGCTGGGTGATGATGGCCATGGGCCGTATGCCCAATGTGATAGCAGGAAGTACCAGGTTCTGCAGGCTCAGCCTGCGGTGGCCTTCGTCATCAATGGCAAACCAGTTGCCGGCAATATGCAGTCCCGTCCAGTCGCTGAGCACAAAACCAAAAAGATAAACGATGATGATACCCATGAAAAAGGAAGGGGCCGATATACCTACAATGCTTGAAAATACTGCTGAAGTGTCAAGCCAGGTGTTTTGTTTTACTGCAGCCATCACGCCCAGCGGTATTCCAATTAATATCCCAATAAACATGGCTGCCACTGCCAGCATCAGTGTGCCGGGCAGCGCCTGCATCAGGATGTTCCAAACAGGCCGCTTGCTCTGGTAAGATTTGCGCAGGTAGGGGATTTTTAATCCAAACTTTTTTTCTCCACCGATAAAAATACCTTTCAGTTTTTTCTTTTCAAATTCAGCTTTGCTGTGAAAGCAAACAGGAGAAACATCGTTGAGATAATAAAGAAATTGTTTGAACTTAGGAATCTTCTCCCCTTTTTCATCGATGAGGTAGAGTTCTTTTTTAATATTGGCCTGTGTGGTGGAGTCTCCGCTTTGTCCCATCACTATTCTCGACGGGTCGCCAAAACCCTGGAAGAGGAAGAAGACCAATACCACTACCCCGATAAGCACCAGCAGGCCGTAGAGCAGTTTTTTGGCGATGTACCTGAGCATAGCTTTTACGGAAGGTCTATAATAAATTTTTCAGCCTGGGAAAAATCAGGGCTGCTCCATTTTCCTGCCACGGTTCCTTTTTGCAGGATATACACACAGGCAGGCGCCCTTGCAGCAGTTTCAATCACTTTATAATCACATCCGAAAACCATGGCTTCCTGGTATGCTGACCCGGCTATGGCCTCCCTGGCTTTCTCAGGATCAGCTGTAATAACAAATGATGGGATGTTTTTTTCTTTTGCTGCAGCATACAGTTTACCAAAACTCTTTTTCCATCCCTCACCTGCTTTTGAAAAATTTTCGATAAACAATAGTACTGCATGGGGTTGTTGCAGTACAAACGCTGTTGAGTCCTGGTTCGCTCCGGCTGATAGCACAAAGCCTTTTATCGGCGGCTCGTTGTTTTTGCCTTTACGTATCAGTTTATCATACCGGCTTACAAACTGGTAAGTTCCTGCATTAAAATCAGCCGGGAATTTATCGGCAGTGAATTCTACCTGCTTTCCGTCTTTCTTATAAATAAAGGTTATGACAGTGCTGTCAGGCACAGCATTCTTTGGCATTTTCATTTTTTCCGCTATACTGTTTCCTTTTTTAAAAGGCAGGCAATCCACCACTGGTAAATATTTTAAAGTGTACCACTGAAATCCGAAACTGAAAACGGTGATACCGAACATAGCAGCCGTTACCCATTTTTCCCTGAACAGGGGTTTAATATTTTTCTGTTGCCAGAAAAGAAAACCGATGAGCCCAGTCAGCGCCACATCCTTTAAGAATGATGTTTTGGAACTGATGGGCAGGCAGTCGCCGAAGCAACCGCAGTTTTTGGGTGTACCGGTGAAATAAGTGTACCCGGTAAGAAATGTGAAGAAAACGATAAGCAAGAGCAACAACCAGCTAAATAGTTTTATCCTCCAGCCCAGCAGCAGGGCAAACCCGGCAATGATTTCAAATGCATTCATCAGTACCGACATCAGCCGTGTCCATGAGTTGAACCCATGCAGCCCCCACACCTCAAAGAACTCCTGCATCTTATAACTCAGGCCCATCGGGTCGTTGGCTTTTACCAGGCCGGAGAAGATGAAAAGTAATCCAACAACAACTCTTGCTATGTGCACGGCTGATTTCATATTACATTAATATTAAAGCAAACGCTGCGTAATTGATAATATCCAGGTAGTTGGCGTCAATTCCTTCGCTCATCTTTGTCTTGCCATCGTTGTTCAGTATCTGCCGGATGCGCTGGAGTTTCATCAGAATCAGGTCCACAAAACTTTCCTGGCTCATGCTGCGCCATGCTTCGCCGTAGTCATGGTTTTTATCCTGCATCAGGCCTTTGGCTTTTTGCACATATTTGTCAAACAAAAGGGATACCTCCCCGGCTTTCATTTCTTCCGGTGTATCAGCCGGCAATTCCAGTTGTATCAGCCCGATAACAGCATAATTGATGATGCCTTTGAATTCAGCAGCAATCCCGTCAGCAATTTTCTGCTCCCCTTTTTCCTGTATGGTGCGGATACGCTGCGCCTTGATGAATATCTGGTCAACGATGGAAATAGTGCGCAGCACCCGCCATGCCGTTCCGTAATCATCCGTTTTTTTCAGGAAAATATTCCTGCAGGATTGAATTGCTTTGACATATTGTTTATTTGTATTGGTCATAATGGTCAAACAGGTCAAATGTGTCAAATCGGTCATATTTGTCAGAAAAGTCTGTATGTCATTTATCTTTTATGACTTATTTGACCTCCTGACTTTCATACCTTAGCTTCAAAAATAACGAACAAAGGCTAATGTTTACACTGAATTGCAAAGGAAGGCTGCTGTCACTGGATAAACCCGTTGTGATGGGCATCATCAATATCACCCCGGATTCGTTTTACAGCAGGAGCCGTCACCAGGAAACGGATGCTGTACTGGCACAGGCTGAAAAAATGATGAACGAAGGCGCTACCATTCTTGACATCGGCGGGCAAAGCACCCGGCCGGGCAGCGAAAGGCTGAATGCTGAACAGGAAATGAAAAGGGTGATTGAGCCGCTATATGCCATTCGTCAAAATTTTCCGATGGCTTTTATTTCTATTGACACTTTTTATGCTGCTGTGGCAAAAGAAGCTGTGCATGCCGGGGCTTGTATCGTTAACGATATCAGTGCCGGAAGCATGGATGAAAACATGATTGCCACTGTGGCCTCCCTGAAAGTGCCTTATGTGCTGATGCACATGCAGGGAACCCCGCAGACCATGCAGCAAAGCCCGCAGTATGAAAATGTAACGAAGGAAATACTGGATTTCCTCATCCGTAAATCAAGTGAACTGCGCAAAACCGGCATCACGGATATTATCATTGACCCCGGTTTTGGCTTCGGAAAAACTACTGCCCACAACTTTGAACTGCTCCGCAATCTTACTGTTTTCCGCATGCTGAACTGCCCGCTGCTGCTGGGCATTTCCCGCAAATCGTTTATCCGGAAAACCCCTGACCTTACCGCGGATGAGGTATTGAATGGAACCACAGCCATGCATACCATCGGGTTGATGAATGGCGCCACTATCCTGCGGGTGCATGATGTGAAGGAAGCTGTGGAAACCATCCGGCTCTGCCAGGCCTGCATGAATTCCTGAAAAAAAAGAATCCCGTCTCTATCCTTTGGCTCTTCGGCAAGCTAAGAGCTCAGGATAGAAACGGGAATTTCCTTCATCATGACATTGCAATCAAAACCTTACCCGAAAGTAATGGGTTTATGAGCAATTTATTCAACAGGTACATTTGGGATACAGGAACAAAAAATGGTACTTACTTCCATATCTGTTTTCAGGGGAACTGGCAGGTTTAATTCAGATGCTGGACTAAAAACGGAGCTTCACAAATCCCATCCCCTTTCAATAGGAAACTGGCACAAAGGTGGGGTTTATTTTGATACTGAATACATCTGAACTGTTGAGCGGTATCAATTATTTGATTATATTCACCGCAATCGTTTGCTTACTGCCCCTGCTGTGGCTGCTCAATCGGTGTATCCGAAACCTTCAGGATTTCCACATCAAACTTCAGTGCCTCAAAAGGCCCGAACGGAGAACCTTGCCGCGGATTTTTTCCATAAGCCAGGAAACCGGGGATAAACAACCTGCCCTTTCCTCCTTCTTTAAATAACAGCAGCCCTTCCTCCCATCCACGGATAACACTGAAGCTTCCGAGCTGTAATGCGTAAGAACCACTGTCAAAAGGTTTGTCGTTGGCAATCATTTTGCCGGCATATTTTACCAGCACATATTTTTTAACCGCTGCGGCCGGGCCTGTTCCCTGTTGCTGGATCTCTACATAGGTGCCTTTGCCAGTACGCTGCGCATTTATTTTTTTTGCTGCAAGGTATGCTTCCATGGCCTTTATTGCTTTGTCAACCTCTCCCGACTTTTGTAATTCTTCATACTCCTTACTGAATTGTTCTTCCTGCGCTTTTGCCATCGCCGCCCTCTCCTTCTCCTGTTCCTTCAACTGGCGGGGCCTGTCCTTTACTATTTCTTTATCATAGTCTGCCCTGGCGAGGCTGTCGGTGGCAAACACTTCCACGATGCGGATGCGGGTAATGATTCTGTCACCCTTTGTCGCATTGGGCGGCAGTAGCGGCGATCCCTGTTTCATTAATGAATCGGCCATCTGTACGGTCACAATGCTGTCCCCTTTCCTCATCTGCAGGATCAGTTCCCGGAAATCATAACTGGGTTTGTCCATCATTTGTGCCTGCACCATCACATAGGCAGGCATTTTACCATAGCTGGTAAAGTTGTCCATCAGGGAATCGTTGAACAGGATGGCGTAATTAATTTTCACAATATCACCAGCTTTAATAAGGGTGTCTTTGCCCTTTCCGGGATAAAGCTTGTAAGCCAGCCCGCTGGTTGTTTTTTTATAGGATACTTTTTTACACGCTGTCAGTAGCGCTGCTGATAAAAGTAAGATGCCAAATAGCCTCGTTGTTTTCATTTGATGCAATTATTATTGTAAAAGATTTTCGTTTTCTTTTATTACCTGTTTGAAACGCTGCACTGTTTTTTCCAGCGTATCGCTGCTGCGGCCGCCTGCGGCATTGAAATGCCCGCCGCCTTCAAAATAGGTACGGGCAAATGCATTGCAGTCGAAATCGCCTTTGCTGCGGAAACTCCATTTCCGTTCCTCGTCCCGGTCTATCACCAGCGCCACTAATTTAATACCCTGGATGGTTTGCGGGTAATTGACGAGGCCTTCGGTGTCGCCGGTCTTGATCTGGTATTTCAGCAGATCAGATTTAGGGATAGCAATCAGTACCGTATTGTATTCATAAAACACATCCATGCGGTTCTGCAGCACATGGCCCACAAAGCGGAGGCGGTTCTCGAGAAAATTATCAAACAACAGTTCATGCACATGGGTGTGTTCCAATCCCCTTTCTTTTAAGTCGGCTACCAACCTGTGCACCCCCGCATGGGCGGAGGAGAAACGGAAAGAACCGGTATCTCCCACTACTCCGGCATATAAACACTCGCCAATCACTGCGTCAATTTTATTGGCATGGCCGGAGCCAATGATGAAATCATATATCATCTCGCAGGTGGAGCTTTTGGCTATGTCGCTGATGCCATAATCAAACGACGCTTCGTCCGGCTCCTGGTGGTGGTCAATTAGTATTTTGGTACAGCTGATTTGCTTCAGCTTTTCCGTCATCGTTTTGGTGCGGTGAAAGATGTTGAAGTCGAGGCAGAAAAGCCAGCCTACTGCATCCAATGCCGCATCTGCCTTCTCCGTTTCTTTGTCGTAGTCCAGCACTTCATGAGCGCCGGGCATCCAGTTCACCCATCCGGCCCAGTTGGTAGGGGAAATAACGGTTACGCTATGACCCAGTTTAGTGAGTAAATGTTTCAGCGCCAGCGAGGCCCCCATCGCATCGGCATCGGGTTTCTGGTGGGTGGTGATGGCCACGTTGCGGGGCTGCTGCAACAACGGATATAGCTCTTGTATGGGTTTCATCAAAACGGCTGCGAAGATAAGTGTTTGTAGTTTGTTGTTTATGTTTTATAGTTTATGACCGGATGGGAGGTGTTCAGGGGTTGTTCCTGCTAAAACAACAACAAACAAAAAACTTTAAACCAAAAACTTGACTTACCTTTGCGCCTCGCCGGATAAGGCTAAAAGCTAAGTCCGGGCCGGAAAAACAAACTCAATCATGAGCAATCGCACCTTTACCATGATCAAGCCGGATGCATTTAAAAACGGGTATGCCGGCGCCATCCTCGACCGTATCCTGCAGGAGGGCTACCAGATAAAAGCCCTGAAGATGACTAAACTGACACCCGAGAAAGCCGGTGAGTTTTATGCCATACACAAAGAGCGGCCTTTCTACGGCGAACTGGTTTCTTTTATGTGCGAAGGCCCCATTATTGCGGCCATACTGGAAAAAGAAAATGCCGTAGAAGATTTTCGCAAACTGATTGGCGCCACCGACCCGGCCAAAGCTGAACCCAACACCATCCGCAAATTATATGCAGCATCTGTTGGCGAAAATGCCGTTCATGGCAGCGACAGCGATGCCAATGCCAAAATTGAAGGGGACTTTATGTTCTCTGTGCTGGAGCAGTTCTGATTAGAATTTTCTCAAAGATCAGAAATTAGCCACATTGTGAATCAAAGAAATTGTTTCTCCAGTGCTCGCAGCGATCGGACGTCGCGGCGGTCGCTGCTTCGTGGCGAACTCTGCGTGAAATTATACTTTTGATATAGCTTCTATGATGATTTGATAAACGAAAAGCAGTTCTGTGAGGGACTGCTTTTTTGTTGGGGGTTTTGCTACACGCCGAATCCCCTGCGGGAGACTCGGCGGGGAAAGAGGTTCTTGGGGTGAGTTGGCGAAGAAAAAATTCCTAACAGTCCACAGGCAAATGTACCGGCAATTATATCTCCCTCACTCCACCCACCTTATTCTCCACCGGCGTTACTTTATAGCCTTCTTTGCGCAGCAGGTTAATCAGCCCTTTTTCTCCCGGCAGATGGCCGGCGCCAACGGCTATTACCAGTGATTTGTCCTGTAAAATGGATTTTAACTTCACTACCCAGTTGCGGTTGCGGTTGTTCAGCAAAATATCTTCGTACTGCATCATGCCTTCATCGCTTTTTGCAATCATCTCGCCCAGCTTGTCAAGATCCTGCTCCCGGTAAGCCTGCATCATGCTATTCAGTTCTTTGTTCGTTTCGTTTTCAGTTTTACCATTGTCTGCAATATTTTTATAGAGTTCCTGAGCCTGTATTTTGTAAGGGATGCTGTCAAACATGCTCATCTGGTATGCCATGGTTTCAAGGCCTTCTATTTTTTTACCTTTCTTTTTTGCTTCTTCCATCACTAATTGCTCCATGGCCACCTGCTCATCGCATACCACGGCCGACTCCATCAGCAGTGAGGATGCCACTAATGGTTTATAAGTTTCTAATACAGAAAACGGCAGCATGGAAACATTTTTCTCGAAGTGGGTTTTTATCTTTTGATATTCTTCGGGTGTCAGCAGGTCGGCCAGGGTGGTGTCATTCCGCATTTTCATTTTCGTCATGATGCCCAGCAGTTCAAAAAGATTATCCAGGTCAAGCTCCAGGTACACCTTATCTGCCTTATCAATCGCTTTCACCAGGTTATCTCCAAGGAAAGCATCCTGTTTGCAAAGCATATGGATGGTGCCAAACAAATAGGAAGGCTTTTCAATACCGTTGCCGCTTATCTTCCAGAGCAGGGTGTTTTTTTGGTTTGTCTTTTGTGCAAGGGCAGGCAGGGTAGCAAGACCAAGGAGGAGTAACGCACTGATTCTTTTCATCGGGAATTTTTTAAGCAATTTACTAAATAATGAATGGGGAACTACTGCAAAGACCCCTCCAAAGGGAGATTTGTGACGGAGTGGCAGGTTCAGTAAAAAACTTCATCCCAGTACCGGGAAAATTTTGTGCCCCATTTCACCTGCAGTTCGTCAGGCAGGACGGGCAGACCCAGTTCTTGTTTTACTGCCAGTACAGGCAGGTTGATGCCGGCTCCAAGGCCTGCGGAAATACTCCCCTGCACACGGGGATTGATCTCCAGTATTAAAAACTGCCCGGCGGCAGATTTTTTCACCTGTATGCCGATATTGCCGTGGAGTTGCAGCGCTTTGATGATTTGTGAGCAATAAGCAATGATGCTTTCTTCTTTTACAAACTCGCCTTCCATACTGATGCCGCTGATCATTCGTTTGCGAAGCCGGGGCACAACGAGAACTGACTTTCCATGATTGGTGAGGCAGTCCACCGAGTATTCATCACCCGGCAGGTATTCACTGACTAATAATTCCGGGATTGTGCCTGATGAAAATATGCGGACAGCCTCGTTTTGTGAAATAAAAACGGAAGTTGGTTTATGATTGAACAGCAAATCCAGTTCATTCATCTGTTCGCTGATGATGCGGAAGCCCCGGCTGCCATTGGATACGGATGGTTTAAAGCAGACAGGATGGCCGGGATAGCCAAGTTCTGTTACGGCTTCTTTAAATTGTTCAACCGTTTCAACCACTTTAAAAGTAGGCACGGCTATTCCCCTCCATTGTAGGAATTCATAGAGGCGGCTTTTGTTAATTGCTATTTCCAGTGAAGTGGCCGGCGAGACCGGCAGTTTTATTCCAGATTTTGCAAATATTTCTTTTTGTTGTGCAAGGGGGATCAGTTCTCTTGTCACCAGCGGTAGTATGACATGTATGTTGTGCTGTTTGCAAAGCGACAAAACGGCTTTTGCAAAGGACGAATCAGCCGCATGCGGAATGGGATGAAAACTGTCAGCCAAAAATTTACCGGAAGCATTCGGGTTGGCGTCAGCCGCAGTTATATGAAATGTTTTTTCCAGCCGCAGGCATTTTAGGATGCCCGCTGCACCGGGTGCGCCGCCGCCGGTCATAAGGATATTGAAACCCCTGTCCCCTAAAGGGGAACTTAGATAGGTATTTTCTTTTTTTGATGCCATTGGCTTAAAGATGTAAGAGTATTATTCAACTATAGCCTCTTGCCCGTACATCTGATCTTTAAATTTAAGAGAGGGAGACGGAATAAATTCCCCGATACCTAAACTGTTCCATTTTTCATCCACTGCTTTTATAGTTTCATCATCTGCTACGATAATATTCGGCCAGTCACGGTGAAAGTTGTCAAATTCTTTTGTTTTTCTTGTTCCGTCAAATCCCATACAGGCAGTATATGAGTTCGGAGCCGGGAGCCGGGAGTCAGGAGTTGGCTGTTTACAAAGATGATGGTCTCTTTTTGGGTCGAGGTTGTTGCAGAAGCGCCAAAGAGCTGTTGGCAAATCGTTGGCATCAACGGTATGCTCTATGTACAGGATCATTTTGATTCCTGCTGTTTCCGGCAATGCACAAATTTGCTCATGCAGTTCTTTGATATGCCCCTGCCTGTTTTTTTTAACGGATATAATAACAACTGGAATTTTTTTTGACAATAAAGAAGTGTTTACAGCATTGATTTCAGGAAAGGTTAGTTTCAGGGTATCCATTGCCTGTTGCCAATTGCCTGTTGTCCATCGATACCCTTCGTCTTTCTCTTCTTCCAACTTAAAAGTCCCGTCAATGCACATCTTCCCTCCAAACCCGAGCTTGCTGCAACTATGGTCCAGTACATCCATCGGCCCGGTGGAAAAATAAATATCAGTGGCAGGATTTAGATTCCTGAATACATCCTGTGCAAGTTTTAGGTAATTATTGATATTAAATGACTCCTGCCTGATCCCCCCTTCGGGGGGCGGGGGGGCTGTCAACACCAGTATCTTATTAAACATCATCTGCCCGGCTCCCCACATGGCATTCATCACTTTTTGCCCCTGCCCGGCATAGTTTTTTTTAATCTTTGTAATAACGAGGTTGTGAAAAACTCCTTCCACCGGCATATCCATGTCAACGATCTCAGGAACCATTGTCATTTTAAGAGGCGCCAGGAAAATCCTTTCCGTTGCTTTGCCCAGCCAGGCATCTTCCTGCGGAGGAATGCCGACAATGGTGGCGGGGTAAACCGGATTTTTTTTATGTGTGATGGCTGTGATATGAAACCGGGGGTACCAGTCGGGCAATGAATAATAACCGGTGTGGTCGCCAAAAGGTCCTTCCCAAATCAGTTCATCGTTCGGATCAACGTAACCTTCAATGATAAAATCTGCATCGGCGGGTACTTCCACATCCGGTTGCGTAAAACATTTTACCAGTTCCACTTTTTTCTTTCGCAGGAAACCGGCCAGCATGTATTCATCCACATTCTCCGGTAACGGAGCAGTTGCGGAATAAGCATACACAGGGTCGCCACCAAGAGCAACGGCAATGGGCATCCGTTTGTTCAGTTTTTTGTATTCAGCAAAATGATTGGCGGATACTTTGTGCTTGTGCCAGTGCATACCGGTCAATGCGGGGCCAAACACCTGCATGCGGTACATGCCCACATTGCGGTTATTGGTATTGGGGTCTTTGGTATGAATGACCGGCAGCGTAATAAAGGGGCCGCCATCTTTGGGCCAGCAGGTGATAACCGGTAGTTTAGTAATGTCCGGATTTTCCATCACCACTTCCTGGCACTCTCCCCTGCCCTTTTTTACTTTGGGCATCCAGCTGGCAAACTGGCTGAGTTTGGGAAGCAGTTTCAGTTTGTCAATTATTCCTTCTTTCGGTGATGATAAAAGATGAAAAAGTTCTTCTATTTCTTTGGCCACATCATCGAGATGGTTTACTCCAAGGGCCATGCACATTCTCTTTTCACTTCCGTAGGCATTCATTAATACAGGAAAACCGTAGCCAGTGTTTTCAAAAAGCAATGCTTTGCCGCCGTTCCCCGATTTACTTACCCGGTCGGTTATCTCGGACATTTCCAGTTTGGGGTTGACATAGGTCTTTATCCGGATAAGCTCTCCGGCTTTTTCCAATGCATCAATAAATTGTTGCTGATTTTTCCAGGCCATGATTGTATCTCGCTTCGCAAAGGTACAACAAGGGCCGTGAGCAAATGTTTAGTGAAGAAAGATTATCAGAAACGATTGGGGCATCGTTGGCTGGCAACCGGTTTGTTGTTTTTGAACAATCCTCCCAGCGCATTCAGTTTTATTTCCATGGTGAGTCCAAAAAAGTAATACCAGTCCATTTCAGATGGAGTACCTCTTTGCTCCCCATGAGCCGGGAAAAGCGGACGTCCGTTGGGTAGTTCATCTTCCCTGAAAGAGAGTTCAACAGCTTTTGCGCCTTTGGCCTGCAGCAGCACATCGCTGTCCACATAATGTGAGCTGACATCATCCAGGTAGTCTGTAAATGTTTTTCGCTGGCTCAGTTCGATGCCCGCACTGAAGCCATCTGTAACAGCAAACTTTAATCCGCCGCCAAATGGCAAAGCAATCTGGGTAAGATTATAAGGTCTCTGAGAGGGGTATTGCGGCAGTCCCTGGCCTTCGGTGCTTAGAGGCTTCAAATAAGTTTTTACTCCACGGTTATCATGTGTCCACGGGTTGAAATGAAAGACAGCGATACCGCCGTATAAATAAGGAGTGAATCGTTTGGTAGAAATATCCAGCACGGCCACTTCCAGACCGAGATAGGCTTCTTTGATTTCAGAAGTGAAATTCAGGTTACGTATTTGGAGGTAGTCCCTGTTCCATTTATCATCAGCCTTTATTTTTCCCAATGTTGCTCCTGCCCTCAGCGTAAACCACCGGTTCAGTGGTTTGCGTACAATAATACCTCCGGTAAAATTTGAATGCGAAAACTTGAAGCTGTTGGGATTCAGGTCTCCCTGGTAGTTCATGGCGCCTGTAAAAAGAGAAAGAGTTGCTGATCTGTCCTGCTCCTGGGCTGATAAAGACGGGCAGCATATGAATGCAAAGATTGTTGCTGAGACGAACAGGGTTTTCACAGGATCGGTTCTGTTTTGTATACAATATTGGGTACGCTGTCTGTAAACGGAACTGGTAGCGACAATTGTATTAACAGCTGTGTAAAACTGGCCTTATACCGTGGTTTAGCGATGAGAAGTAATCGTAAAACTCCTTATACTCCTTATTTGCTGAACAGCCCGGTATATGTAATTCCCAACCCCGGCTCGCCTGAATAAAGAATTTTTCCAAAGTCATAACTAATACCTGTTGCCACATCTTCCTCCAGCAACAGCGGGCCATCCATATCCACATGGTCAATAAAGGGAAGCAGGTGGGCAATGGCTGCGGAGCCAATGGTGGATTCATTCATGCAGCCAATCATCACTTTCATGCCAAGCTGTTTGGCCTTTTCAATCATCCTTCTTGCCGGGGTAATACCGCTGCATTTGGTTAGTTTGATATTAATGCCATGAAAATAGTTATGACATTTCTCCACATCCTGTTCCAGCACACATGACTCGTCGGCATACAGTGGCAGCGGAGATTCATTAAACAGGGTTTTCATTCCTTCCCAGTCATCTTTGGCCAAAGGCTGCTCCACCAGCTCTACTCCCAGCTTTTCTAACTGTGGAATTATTTTCAATGCCGTGTTAAGATCCCATGCTGCATTAGCATCTACCCGTAAGCCGGCATCCGTATTGTCCCGCATGGCTCTTACAATGGAGATGTCATTGGCAGTTCCTACTTTTATTTTATAAATGGGCCAGGGTTTCACTTTCATCTTAGCCACCATTTTTTCAATCGTATCAATGCCGATGGTGTAATCGCAGATGGGATTGCGGGAAATGTCGCCCCCCCAGAGCCGGTACAACTGCTTTCCTTTCATCTTGCCATAAATATCCCAGGCGGCGATATCCAATGCACAAACAAGAAATGAGTTTTGCGGAAACAGGTGGTGCAGATAATGCCAGTATCGTTCGGGGTCAGTAAAAGCAAAATTCTCTGCAAACTGTTTTTTGGTATCGAGGTCGGCAATCATTTTCTCCACTGGTATGTTGTAATATGCTATCGCCGGGGCTTCGCCATAGCCTTTGATGCCAAAATGATCCAGTTCTACAATGAGTGTCGGCTGATGCGTCTTGGTTCCTTTGGAAATGGTGAAGGGGTGGCGGAATTTGAGGCTATAAGGCCAGTATTGAACTTTCATGATACCCATGTGATAATTTGCTGATTAGCCATTATGCTAATGTCATGTCACGAAGTAACAAATAAATGAGTAATTCAGCATAGCAGGGTATTAGCAAATTATCCCATTAACTAATCAGCTGATTATGCTCTTCCGCTATTCAATACATACCCTCTCAGTTCCTCATTGAATTCCTTTTCTTTAATAAGTTTTTCAAGAGAGATATGCATCCGGTACCTCCAGTAGTGCTTTCCATTGGCTGGATTATTGATGCGTTCTTCCAGCGGGTTTTCCCGGCGCAAGGTATCACTCATGCCCAGTAAGTCCTGCAACTGGAAGATGCTCCACATGGCCGGCGAGTACAGGTGCTGCAGCACTATGGCCCGGTTAATCCATGGCTCACAATAAACAGGCGCTTCACCCCACTGTCCCATTAATTCATTATAAAAATGCTGCGTTCGTTCCCGGTTCTCCTCCCACCAGCTACGGATGGTGCTCATGTCATGAGTGGATGGTGTAATAACCGACATATATGGCGCATCGTTGGGATGGAAGAATTCTTTCTTCGGGTCTTTGGGCATCCGCTGAATTTCAAGACTGAGAATTCCAAGCTGCTGCATCACATCGGGCACACAATGCGGCACCATACCAAGGTCTTCGCCGCAAACCAGCATATTGGTGGCGGCCTTTAGTTGAGGCAGTTTTTGCATGGCTTCTTTGAACCAGAAATCGTCCTGCCTACGGTAGAAATAATTTATATAAAGGCTCTTGAGTTTTTCCTGTACATGCGGTATCAGGTGCTGAAATGATCTGGTTTTTTCCATCGAAATACGGAAATGGAATTCCTGCCCTTGTGTTCCGTTTTCCTCAAACAGAATGACATTGGAGACCAAATCGAATAAACCAAGTTTTAGTTTTTCGTTTTCCCCGGTTTGTTCCAGTCCAGTAAAATGATTTTCGACTAGTTTCTGGTTGTCAAATTCCGGCAGCAGGTCATAGCTCCCGGATTCATTGGGGGCAACAAATGTTGCTTTAACATAGCCTGCACTCTCTCCAAAGATTTCATCGAGCACTTCATCCGTAATAAACGGACGGCAATACCGCTGGTAATCGAACCAGATCCCTTTTTCAAGAAATTCATTGATGTGTACGGGCAGGCAGGGAACAAAGCGGCCCATAATACCCTGCACGGCATTGGCCGGAATGCTCCAGATGCGGAAGAAACCAAGTATATGGTCAATGCGGAAAGCATCAAAGTAGCTGCGCATCTGCCCAAACCGTTTCTTCCACCAGGAAAAATCATTCTCCTGCATCTTCTTCCAGTTGTAAGTAGGAAAGCCCCAGTTTTGCCCCAGGGCAGTAAAATCATCCGGTGGCGCACCGGCCTGCCAGCACATATTATACATTCCGGGTTCCACCCATGCATCACAACTGTTACGGGAGATGCCAATCGGAATATCCCCCTTCAGCACCACTCCTTTTTTGTGGGCATAATCAGCAGCTTCCTTTAATTGCAGGTGCAAATGGTACTGGGTGAAAAAATAAAAACCAATATTTTTATATTCAGCTGAATTGGGTGAGCAGAGTTTGTCTATCTGATCTTTATTGTAAATGGCATTTATTTTCCAGTTACTGACTTCGGCCGTACCAAACTTGTCTCTAAAAAAACAGAAAGCAGCAAATTGTTCCAGCCAGTGCCGGTTCTCCTTAAAAAATATTTTGAAGCCTCCGGAGGCAAGGCACTCCACTCCCATCACATCATATAGTTCTTTCAACACTGCAATTTTATATTTCATCACTTCCTCGTAATCCACCTCGGCCAGTTCATTCAGTTCCGCCTGTTTTTTCTTCAGCGACTTTAACGGAGCGGCATATTCTTTTCCGGCCACTTTGGAAAGGTTAATATACAGCGGGTGTAGGGCAAATGCGGAAATGGCTGAATAGGGATAGGAATCCATCCAGGTAAAGCTGGCCATCGTGTCGTTCACGGGCAGCAGTTGTATCAGTTTCAGCCCGGTGGCTTTGGCCCAGTCTGCAAACAGTTTGATGTCGGTAAATTCCCCCACACCAAAACTGTTTTTGCTCCGCAAACTGAAGACGGGTATGGTTACTCCTGCCCCTTTCCAGGTATTGTTGGGGAGGTGAACAAACCCGTCATGCATCACCGTCAGCTTTTTTTTTGCTGCATCACTGTACAGCAGCCGGTTGTTTCCATCTTCGTAGCGGACAAATTTTTTCTCTTTTACATGATATACACCATATTTATAAGCAAGAGGAAAACTGGCGCCCGATAAATTCAGCGCTATAGTCCACCAGCCGCTGTCAGGATCTCTTTTCAGAAGAACAGGTTTATCTGTATTCCATTCTCCCAGCCTGCTACCGCTACCGGATATACAAACCCCTTCATTTTTTCGGAGCAGCGGGGCCTTTACTTTGAGGATATGTGTGGGCTTTTTATCAGCGGAAGACGATGTTTTGGATACCGGTTGTTTCAGCAGCACATCCAGGAACGGTGCACTGAAAAAAACATTCTCATATTCACCTGCATGGTTCCAGGTATCCACTAATTGTATTTCCTGTATCTCTTTTTCGAAGCGGTCAAGCTGCCGGTCCTGACCCCATTCCTGCACCAGGTTGCCATCTTCTGTTTTCAGCAGGTATTTATAAGAAATATCTTCCGGCAGCTTTTTTCTTTTTACATCAATTGCAGCCGACCAAAACTCGTTGTTCAGGTAATCCATCTTCAGCGCCTTTTCCGGGTCGTTGTTTCCCAGTTCCTCCATATTCCCGGAAATCCATAAACTTTGCCCGTAGCGGGTATGAAAACGTAAGTAGAACTGCAGCCTCATCTCAATCCGGTTCTGGTTAAAGTGGATGGTTTGTGTTTTTCAGACACATTGGATTACGAATATAAACAAATCAGGTAACCGGGCTATTTCTGAACGGAAAAAATTCAAAAAAACCAGCGCAAACACATGATAATTAGTTATAAAAGCTGGAAAATCCTGTTTCTTTTTTGCCTGGGCCTTTTTGCGGGTACCGCCTTTTGTATGAAGTGGATGGAGAAAGCTTTTATACATAACGGCTCGTTGTTTACCATCATCGGCCTTGAAATTTCCTATCCCAGGGAACAGGTGGTATCCATCCTGTCGGGGCTTGACGGGCAGGTGAAAACAATGCTCCGCCACCACCCGAATTTTGATTTTGTATTTATGTTGGGCGATTATCCGGGTATTGCCGCTTTGTGCATGATGGCAAGGGAAAAAACGGGCAGTAACATATTAAGACAGATTTTATTCTGGCTGGCCTTTTCTCAAATAATCGCATGGGCATGTGATGTGTATGAAAATGGTTCCTTACTGAGATGGATAAAAGGGCCGGGTACAATATGCGGATTTGGTTTTTACCACCTGGCGGTGATGGTAAAATGGGGACTGGCCTTAACCGCTGCCTTGCTGGCTATTCCTTTATCATTCAGAAAAAGAAGAATAGATACACAGCAGGTGTAAAACTCTTTTTTTGATTTAACCATGCAGTCTTATTTTTGCCCCGCCTTCGCCGGCTTACAACAGATAAATCAAAATTCTTTCCAAATGGAGCAAGCAAAGAAAAACAAAGGAGTCTGGTGGCTCGTTTTCCTGGCCTCCACGGCCGCACTCGTATTTGCAATTTATACACACTGGGAGTGGTTAACGCTTATTCTTCCCTTTCAAACCACGGCTTTTGTAAAAGCGCTGGACATTATATAAGCAATTGACACTTGTTGATATTTTATAAACCGGCCCCGCTTTCTGCGGGGCTTATTTTTACATGGCGGGCGGTTTATTTGTCCGCTTAACTAAAACAATTTATATGAGAAAGTTCCTCCTTTTTTCGCTGAGCATTTGTTTGCTGATAACATCATCCGGTAATATGCCTGCATCCCCTGCTGCTAACCCTTCCCTGCCATTAACAGAAGAGGAAAGGGCCGTGGCGAAAGCAGCTTTTGCAGCATTGAAGGATATGCCCAAAAAAGAAAGAAAAGGAAAATTGAAAGAAGCAAAGAAGGAAATCAGGAAATTTAAAGCCGCCCGGAAAGCCGGGAAAGAAGCTGACACCAACACCCGCTCCTTGTAATTCTTGCCCTGCTGCTGCCGCCACTGGCCGTTTACCTGCACCAGCAGGAAACCAATACCAAATTCTGGGTTACCCTGTTGTTGTTTGTATTGGGATTAGTTTCCCTGTTGTTATTTGTTGTATCGGGATTAGCCGTCGCCTTTTTCTTCAGTTGGCTGCTCATTTTTGCGGCTGTGGTATATGCACTAATTGTTATCCTGATCGGGGCATAGGATTTTGCCAATAAAAGCCGATTCTTTCTGTAAACATCTTTTTCCTTTTATCTTTAAAGGTATGAAACCACTTATTTGTTTTTTCCTGGTGCTGGCCATCGGCTGCGGCCAGCACAAGTCAGGTAAAAATGACAACCCTGCGGGTGATAGCCTAAAACCAGGCGCAGATACTTTGAGCAAGTTAACAGACTTGGGTAAAAATGTTTCAGACACCCTGCCCCGTTCTATGCCGACTCCCGCTGAAACTGAGATAAATGGCTTATTAAAAGAGAAATTCGGGCATACTCTTACGGTGGTAAATGACAAAGTTGGCAATTGGCCAAAAGACGTATTTGATTATTTTATTGTTCCGGAGCGGAAAAACAATCCTGATTATCCCTATATCGCAAAAGGTGACTTTAACGGGGATGGCCAGCAAGATGCCGCAGCATTGGTAAAGTTCGCTGGCAAAAACGAATACCAGGTTGCCATCATTTTTGGTTCACCATTGGATAAGCACCGCATCAGTTTCTGGAAAGAGGACATTGATATTTGTGCAGTGGCAACCTATCCAAAAGGTGAACTGGAGGGTATTGATGCGGGAAAAGTAACGATGAAAGGCGATGGCATCAATGTACATTATTATGAAACCGCTTCTTTTGTAATTTACTGGGATGGGAAAGTATTCAAAAGAGTTTTTACCAGCGATTGATCCCCGTAAATAAATAAGGCTTGATGCTCCAGCATAAAATTCCCGGGATTTCCAGGCTTTTACTCCGGCTCAGTTTTCCAGGCTCCTGAAATCCACCGGTACTAACTTGCTCACCCCCGGTTCCTGCATGGTCACTCCATAGATCACATCCACGGTGCTCATCGTCATTTTATTGTGGGTTACAATTATGAACTGCGAGTTCTCGCTGAACTGGCGAATCATGTTGGTGAACTTGCTCACATTAGCATCATCCAGCGGGGCATCCACCTCATCCAAAATACAAAAAGGCGCCGGCTTAATCAGGTAGATGGCAAACAGCAAGGCGGTTGCTGTCAATGTCCGCTCGCCACCGCTAAGTTGTGTAAGCGATGTGGGACGTTTGCCTTTGGGCTTGGCAATTACATCAATACCTGTTTCTGCAATATTCTCCGGGTTCTCCAGTACCAGGTCGCACTGATCATCTTCAGTAAATAATGTCTGGAACACTTTCTGGAAATTCTCCCTCACCTGCTGGAATGTTTCCTGGAATTTCTGGTTGGCGGTAGCCTCCACTTCCCCGATGGTCTTCAGCAAACTGTCTTTGGCTGTGACAAGGTCGGTCTTTTGCTCCACGATGAAATCATAGCGTTTCTTCATTTCCGTGAAAGCTTCAATGGCTGTGGGATTTACTTCGCCCAGGTTCTCCAGCCGCTTCTTCATCCTGTCCACTTTTTCCTGCAGCTCTTCCACCGGCGCTTCTCCTGCCCTTGCTTCACCGAGAATATCATCAAGATTTATGCGAAACTCCACATCCAGTCTTTCCTTCATACCGGCCAGGTGCAGTTTCAGTTCGTTCAGCTTGTCCTTGATGGCAGCCAGCATATGCTCTACCTGTTCTTTTTCTTTCACCTTATGCCGTATCTCGCTTTCTTTTTCACCGAGCTGGTTGCGGAAATTATAATAGGCCTGGTCAGCTTCGTTCAGTTTTCTTTCTTCTTCGTCCTTGTTCTTCATCAGTTGCAGCAATCCTTCTTCTGTGGCCTGCAGCGACTGTATGGCCAGGTCAATGCTCCCGGTGGTTTCGGTCAGCTGGCTGGTATTGTTTTCTATCTGCCCCTGCAGGTCGCTAAGCTGCTTTCCTTTGAAATCCAGTTCCTGCTTCAGCCCGTTGATTTTGCTCTGCTGCTTGGTTACATTCAGGTTGAATTCGTTGTATTGCCTGCTGGCCTCACTGTATGCAGCATCGTTCACCCTGTAGGCTTCTTCCGCTTCTGCAAGTTTAGCAGCAGCCACCAGCAATTGCTCGTTGAAACCCGTCAGATGATTCCGCACCCCTTCCACGGAACTATGTGCTTGTTGCATCTGAAGGCTCAGTTCTTCCAGCCGGTGCTGGCTGTTAGTTTGCATGGAGTGCAGGTTCTCTAATTTATTATGCAGGGCAAACACTTCGTTGGTCAGTTGCTGAATTTCCTTTTCGGTATCCCTGACAGCCGTTTCCCTCAGTTCTTCATTGAAGGCTATCACTTCATTGTGCCGGGTTTGTATCTCGGCCCGCAGTACTTCCACCACGGCTGACTGGGCCGTTATTTCTTCCAGCAGTTTTTCCTGATTCTTCACCCGGCCGATCTTCTTGCCTTCGATCATCCCCACGCTGCCGCCTGTAAGGGAATATTTTCCTTTTACATACTTGCCATTCTTTTCTATCACCACAAAACCATTGCTGCTTTGCAATGCATCTTCATTGTCTGCAATAAACACATTGCCTAAAAGATGCTCAGCCAGTTTCCGGTACTTCTCGTCCACTTCCACCACACTGAGGGCAGGAATACCACCTTCCAGGTGATGTAACGGAGCTTCGGCTGTGCTTTCCTCAAATTTATTCAGCAGGAAGAAGTTAGCCTTTCCTTTTTTGTTTTCATCCAGCAGGTGAACGGCCTGCAGGCCTTCCTGCAGATTATTCACCACATAATAACCAAGATAAGGCTCCAGCACATTCTCCAGCGCTGTGCGGTATTCTTCTTTTACATACAGCACATCCGAAAGTATCGGCGATGTATGGTTCCATTGCTGGTTATTGTGGAGGAATTTCACACTGTCCGGGTAGCCTTCCATAGAATCAATCATGCTTTTCAGCAGGTCATGTTCATTCTTTTTTGCATCCAGTTTGCGGTTCTCTTCAGCCAGGTTATTACGAAGGCCATCCAGCACCGACTGTGTCAGCAGTATTTGCTCTTTGGTGTTTTCCTGGTGCTGTTGCAGTTGTTCCAGGTCTACCTTCTTTATCGACAGTTCTTTTTCTTTCAGTATCCGGTCCTGGTCAAGGTGGTGTCGCTGCTGTTCCCGCAGCCTTCTTTCCTCCTCCGTTTGTGCAATCACCCGTTGCAGGTTCTGTACGGATGTGTCAGCTACTGCCACTTTCTTCTCTGCATCAAACTGGCTGCGTTGGACCTGCTGCTGGTCACTGCGCAGGTTGTCCACTATGCGGCGTTTTTCATCCAGCACAATGCGCTTGGCGTCCACTTCATTGCACAGACCTTCTAATTGCTGATGTAACAGCTCCAGTGCTTTTGTTTCATCTTCCGCCTGCAACCTGGTAAAGGCAATGCTTTCTTCTATTCCTTTTTGCTGGCCTCCGGCTTTTTGTAAAAAATCCTTCAGGCTGGTTTCTTTTTCTTTCAGGTGTTCCAGTCGCTGGGCTGACAGGTTCTTGTCATTTTCTTTGCTCCGGACCGTCTGAAGCATATCATTGAAAGCATGCTGCATGGCCTGCAGCGCTTTTTCTTTTTCAATAAAAGCCAGTTTCTCCTGTTCCAGTACCGCTTCATCTCCTGCCACTTCAGCTTCTATCTTTATCCGTTTGTCAGTTTCCTGTTCCTGTTTCTGGTTAAGTTCCTGGTAAGTGAGGTTGAATCCTTCCAGCGAGGCTTTGGCCAGTTCAATGCTCAGCTCCCTGTATTCTTTTTTTATCTCGTGGTATTTCTCAGCCTTCTTAGCCTGGCTTTCCAATGCCTTCAGCTGGTTGTTGATCTCAAACAGCAGGTCTTCAATACGGGCCAGGTCCTGTTCAGTAGCATCTAACTTCAGCTTTGCTTCTTTCTTTCTCGCTTTATACACGGAAATTCCGGCAGCCTGCTCCAGCATGCGGCGACGGGCGCCTTCTTTATCTTTAATCAGGTCATCGACCATCGCCAATTCAATAATGGCATAGCTGTCCGTGCTGATACCGGTGTCCATGAAAAGGTTCTGGATATCTTTCAGGCGGCAACTCACATCATTCAGGCGGTATTCGCTTTCTCCGCTTTTATAAAATTTCCGGGTTATAGTGACTTCACTGAATTCAGTAGGCAGGAGATTTTTCGTATTCTCAAAAGTCAGGCTTACTTCGGCAAGACCGCTGGCGCTGCGGGTTTTGGAACCGTTGAAGACAAGGCTGTCGAGATTCTCACTGCGCAGGTGGCTGATCTTTTGTTCGCCGATTACCCAGCGGATACTGTCCACTATATTGCTTTTGCCGCAGCCATTTGGGCCGATGATGCCAGTAACGCCTTCGTCGAAGCTTACAACCGTTTTATCAGCAAAACTTTTGAATCCCTTGATTTCGAGGTTCTTTAATCTCACAAATTCTTATTTTTAATTGTGGCGAATTTACGGGATTATGTGGCATATCAGTAATTGGCAATCAGGGTTTTCCACAGTATTTAGTAGAATGTGGAGAAGATATAGTTCAGGAACAGACTTAATTTTTCAAATCACAGCCTGTTGATTTGGGTCTCATCACTACAATTGACTTATAAATTTCAATACTGCTTCTGCTCTGCTGGCCTAAACCGTTTATATTTAACAACCAATGATATAAAGGGATTACAGTTGGTAAGCTGCTTTTTAAAGCTCCTGATTAAATAGTTATTATGAAATATCTGAAATTTTTATACTTAATATTTGAACTCTCATATGCACCTTCTGTTTTGGCTCAGCAAACAGGAATACCCGAAAAAATAAACAACAGAACCTTTAACCCTGCTACTTTAATGTGGTATGATGCCCCAGCAAAAAAATGGGACGAAGCGCTTCCGGTAGGCAATGGACGCCTGGGCGCTATGGTGTTTGGAAAAAATGGTGAAGAAAGAATTCAGCTGAACGAAGAAACCTACTGGTCAGGCGGGCCTTACTCCACCGTTGTAAAAGGTGGTTATAAAGTATTGCCTGAAATACAAAAAAAGGTATTTGAAGAAAAATATCTGGAAGCACATAATTTATTCGGCAGAAATTTAATGGGCTACCCGGTGGAGCAAATGAAATACCAGTGTCTGGCCAATCTTCATTTGTTTTTTAAAAACCAGGACAGCGTTACCAATTACAAAAGATGGCTGAACCTGGAAGACGGAATTTCAGGAGTTAGTTACACTGCCAATGGTGTTACCTACCAGCGGAAAGTTTTTTCATCAGCACCGGACCAGGTGATTGTAGTTCGCATTACCGCTGATAAACCGGGCAGTATTTCTTTTATCGTCAACCTTCGCGGGGAAAGAAACCAAACCCACTCCAATTATGCTACTGATTATTTCCAAATGAATCCTTACGGAAATGACGGATTAATTCTTACCGGTAAATCAGCCGACTATATGAGTGTGGAAGGAAAACTAAAGTACGAAGCAAGAATAAAAGCAGTACCGGAGGGCGGCACCATTAAAACAGATGATGTTAATCTCATTATTGAAAACGCCAATACCGTGACTTTATACTTTGCAGCCGCTACCAATTTTATAAACTACAAGGATGTAAGTGCCGACCAGCACCAGCGGGTAAATGATTATTTCAAAAAGATTGAAAACAAATCATACAATACAATTTTTGAATCAGCAATAGCAGATCATAAAAAATATTTTGACCGGGTCTCATTGAATTTACCCAACACAGCCAATTCTTTTTTGCCAACAACAGAACGGGTAAAAAAAATTCAGACGGAACCAGACCCTTCCATGGCGGCACTGAGTTACCAGTTTGGCCGCTACCTTATGATTGGTTCATCAAGACCCGGAACAGAACCCGCCAACCTGCAGGGAATATGGAATGATAATATGAACCCGATGTGGGATTCAAAATATACCACCAACATTAATACAGAAATGAATTACTGGCCGGTGGAGAGTGGCAATCTTTCTGAATGCGCCGAGCCATTAGTTCGTATGATAAGAGAATTAACCGACCAGGGCGCACAGGTAGCGAAAGAACATTATGGTGCAAGAGGTTGGGTCTTTCACCAGAATACCGATATATGGCGGGTGGCAGCGCCGATGGATGGCCCCACCTGGGGAACGTTCACCGTTGGCGGCGCCTGGCTTTGCACACATATCTGGGAACATTATCAATACACGATGGATAAAGATTTTCTCAAAGAAACTTTTCCTTTGATTGAAGGTTCTGTTCAATTCTTCATGGATTTTTTGGTTCCTCACCCCAATGGGAAATGGTTAGTCACCAATCCCTCCACTTCTCCGGAAAATTTTCCGGATGGCGGTGGCAACAAACCTTATTTTGATGAAGTTACGGCTGGTTTCAGGGAGGGTACTACCATTTGTGCAGGCTCTTCCATTGATATGCAGATACTATACGACCTGTTTGGCTATTATATTGAAGCAGCAAAAGTGTTGGGAAAAGATGATGCTTTTATTCAAAGTGTAAAAACAGCAAGAGAAAAATTAGTACCGCCGCAAATTGGCAGAGATGGTTCCTTGCAGGAGTGGGCGGACGACTGGAAATCACTGGAAAAAAATCACCGTCATTTTTCTCACATGTATGGTTTATATCCCGGTAAAGTGTTGTATGAAAAAAGAACACCGGCATTGATTGATGCGTATAAAAAAGTTTTGGAAGAAAGAGGTGACGGCTCCACCGGTTTTTCAAGAGCATGGAAGATGGCCCTGTGGGCAAGAATGAATGACGGCAACCGTGCTAATAAGATTTACAAAGGATTTTTAAAAGACCAAAGCTGTACGTCCATGTTTGCTTTATGCGGAAGGGCATTGCAGGTGGATGGCAATTTTGGCGTAACCGCTGCTGTCACCGAAATGCTGATGCAATCACATGATGGTTTTATAAAACTGCTGCCGGCATTACCAGATGAGTGGAGTGAAGGAGTATTTAAAGGCGTTTGTGCAAGAGGTGGGTTTGAATTGGATTTTGCCTGGAAAAATAAAACGGTTACGCAGTTAGAAATTTTATCCAAAGCCGGGGAAGTATGCCGCCTGAAATACAAACCAGGAATAAAAATCAGCAGCAATGGTAAAAAAGTTAATTACAAAAAAACAACCAACGGCCTGATAGAATTTAATACGGTAAAAGGTACGGTGTACCTTGTTCAGTAAACATCATCAACTATTTCATCAAAAAAATTAAACATGTATCGCCACCATTCCATCAGGCTGCTTTTGCTAATCCCGGTTTTTTGCGCAATTGCCTCTAATGCACAAAACAAAAAACTAACCTTAGAAGATATTTACACCAACGGGCTGTACCGGTCAAAGGGTATCGGGCAATTGCGCTGGATGAAGGATAATAAAAGTTATTCAACGCTGGAGTATAATACTACCGCTAAAGGATATGATATTGTACGCTATGATGTAACCAGCGGGGCCAAATCTATTCTAGTTAATGCAAACCAGTTATTACCTGCCGGGGCGGCCAAACCTTTATCCATTGATGATTATACCTGGTCAGATGATAACAGTAAGCTTTTGATATTTACCAACACCCATAAAGTTTGGCGCTACAACACAAGAGGCGATTACTGGTTGCTGAATCTTACTGATGGGAAATTAAAAAAATTGGGCAAAGGACTGGAAGAAACTACGCTGATGTTTGCCAAGTTTTCACCCGATGGCGGAAGGGTGGCTTATGTAAGCAAGCTGAATATTTATATTGAAGACCTTGCTACCGAAAAAATTATTCAACTTACAAAAGATGGCGGCGGCAATATTATCAACGGCACATTTGACTGGGTGTATGAAGAAGAACTGGACTGCAGGGATGGTTTTCGCTGGAGCCCGGATGGAAAGAACATCGCTTACTGGCAATCGGATACAAAAGGCGTGGGCACTTTTTATATGATCAACAACGTAGACTCCAATTACTCCGTTCCCATTCCATTGCCTTATCCGAAAGTGGGCACTGCAAATTCTGCAGTAAAAGTTGGTGTTATCGCAGTAACCGGCGGACAAACAAAGTGGTTTAAAGTACCCGGTGATCCCCGCAACAATTATTTAGCCCGCATGGAATATATACCCGGCTCCAATGAAGTGATGATACAGCAACTAAACCGGCTGCAAAACACCAACACCGTGTGGGTGGGTAATACAAAAACAATGGCGCTAAAAAATATTTTGACTGATAAAGATGATGCCTTCCTGGATATACATGATAATATAGTGTGGCTGGACAATAACAACGCATTTACCTGGACGAGTGAGAAAGATGGCTGGATGCATTTATATAAAGTGTCAAGGGATGGCAAACAAATGCAACTCATCACCAAAGGAAATTTTGATGTGGTGAATATAAACTGTATTGACCCGGCCGGTGGCTATGTATATTTTATCGCTTCGCCGGAAAATTTTACACAACGCTATCTTTATCGCAGCAGGCTGGATGGAAAAGGGGAAGCAGTAAGAGTATCCCCTATGAATATGGCCGGGCAACATTCTTACCAGATAGCTGCCAATGCCGCTTATGCCATTCATAGTTTTGAAAATGCCAATACGCCACGCCGTATTTCACTGATTGATCTTGCCACACACAAAGAAATAAAACTGCTGGAAGACAATTCGGTTTTAAAAAACAAAATGAATGAGCTGGGCCTGCGTGCAAAAGAATTTATAAGAGTGGATATTGGTGATTTGGTGCTGGATGCCTGGATGATAAAGCCAAAAGATTTTGATCCGCAAAAAAAATATCCAATCATCTTTCATGTGTATGGAGAGCCGGCCGGCTCTACCGTGCAGGACAACTGGGGTACGGGAGATAATCTCTGGCATCAGTACCTCGCCAATGAAATGAGTTGTATAGTAATGAGTATTGATAACCGCGGCACGAGGGTACCAAGGGGCCGTGATTTCAGAAAATCTATTTACCGGCAGGTAGGTTTGCTGGCTGCCGACGACCAGGCTGCTGCTGCAAAAAAAATATTTACCATGTTTCCTTTTATTGATGCTGCGCATACGGGCATCTGGGGCTGGAGCGGCGGCGGGCAAATGTCATTGCATTGCATCTTCCGTCATGGTGATGTATTTAAATCAGCCATTGCCATTGCTTTCGTTGCTCATCAGGCATTGTATGATAATATTTACCAGGAAAGATATATGGGTTTGCCAGACGATAATGTGGCAGGCTACAGGGATGGCTCTCCGATCACACATGCCAAAAAATTACAGGGCAACCTGCTCATCGTGCATGGTACAGCCGATGACAATGTGCATTACCAGAATTTTGAAATACTGGTGAATGAACTGATAAAACACAACAAGTTGTTCAGCATGATGTCTTATCCCATGCGGGACCACGGCATCAACCAGGGAGTAAACACAACCTTACATTTAAGAAGAACGATGGAGCAATATTGGAAAACAAATTTGTAAAATTATTTTTTTTAGCGGGAAAAATGTTTTGAAACACAAAGACACGGAGACACCAAGTCACAAAGAATACAATTTGTTACATGCAGGCATTATCCCTGACTTTGATTCTCCGTGTCTTTGTGCCTCCGTGTTTCAAAAAAAAAATTGTTTGTAACTTGTATACCTAATGATAAGCCTCCAATGACATGAGCACCTACCCCAGCATATTCAACGATGTAATAGGCCCGGTGATGCGGGGGCCCTCCAGTTCACATTGTGCCGCATCATTACGCATTGCCCGCTTGTGCAGGGATCTGATGGATGAAAACATCAAAGACATCTTAATTGAATTTGACCCCAACGGTTCACTGGCTACCACGCACAAAAGCCAGGGATCAGATATGGGTTTGTTTGGCGGATTTCTCGGCTGGGAAGCAGATGATGAACGGCTGCCAGAATCAGATAAACATATTGTAACGGCAGGCATCAATATTAAAATCAGCATTACAGATATCGGCAACAGCCACCCCAATCTTTATCAAATCACTTTATCCAACAACAAGGAAACAAGAAAGCTTACCGCCATCTCCACCGGCGGCGGCATGATAGAAGTGACAGCCATAGATGATATTCCTGTTTCCATGGCCGGCGATTATTTTGAAACACTTATTTATTGCATTAAACCGGAAAACATCATTGCGTTTTTAAAAGCCACTGTTTCTTTTGATGATATTGAATTTCACAATGGAGAAAATTCTTTTTTAGAAGTAAAATCGCAGGCTTTTATTGACGCTGCTATTTATAAAGAACTGCTGGGGATTGGCGGGGTTTTATTTATCAAACAATTGCAGCCGGTATTGCCGGTAATGGCGAGGAAAAATTTGCAGGTCCCTTTTATTACCTGTAATGAAATGCTGGAGTACAATAAAGATAAAAACAAGGCCCTGTGGGAGCTGGCAGTTGATTATGAAATGGCAAGGGGAAATATTTCGGCAGCAGAAGTATTGGAGAAAATGCGCCGCATCATCCATATCATGGGCAATGCAATTGAGCTGGGGCTGAAAGGGACAAAATATCATGACCGTATTTTAGGAAGCCAGTCACCGCAGTTTAAAGAAAAAATGGATGCCGGTAAATTACTTGGCGGTGATATCAACAACCGCATCATTATGTACACCAGCGCCATGATGGAAGTAAAAAGCTCTATGGGTGTGATTGTAGCAGCGCCAACAGCCGGCAGCTGCGGCGCATTACCAGGTGCTTTGTTTGGCACTGCACATTCAATGGCGTTAAGCGAAGATGAATTGGTAAAAGCGATGTTGTCAGCCGGATTGATTGGTGTGTTCATAGCAGCACATGCCACTTTTGCTGCAGAGGTTGGTGGATGTATGGCTGAAACTGGTTCGGGTGGGGGAATGGCTGCCGCCGCCATTGTGGAAATGAACGGCGGCACATTGGAACAATCTATTGCAGCGGCTTCGCTGGCCTTGCAAAATTCATTAGGAATTATTTGTGACCCCATCGGCAACCGGGTAGAAGCACCCTGTCTCGGAAGAAATGTAATGGCCGCCACGAATGCAGTGTCCTGTGCTAATATGGCTTTGTCTGATTATGAACAACTGATACCATTAGATGAAGTGATAGAAACCATGAAAGCCGTTGGTGACCAGATACATCATACGCTGCGTTGTACCAACCTCGGCGGGCTTTCCATTACCAATACAGCAAAGAAAATAGAAGCTATGCTGGAAGCAGTTCCGGGTAAATTTTTTAAGAGCTGCTAACCCTGCCGTGAAATAGCAAAAAAATATTTGCAGGGATTTAAACCGCTTAAAAACTTGCATACAAAGGGGCACAACAGCATCAGATTTGCAAAAACATGTGATCAAAAAAAAGAATTTAAGTAAACCTGATTTTATGCCCCGGTGATACCCTCTTAAAGTAAAAACCCCGCTCTGGTTTTATTAAAGTACCTTCGTCTGGTGATTATAAGTTATTCCAACATTCAGTACAGATAAGTATCAATTCTTACTCTTCGTTTAAGTAACAGTTATCCTCCTCTTTGCTTTTTGCTGCCAGTCTTTAATCACAACCCGTTCGGCAACGGGCGGGTGGGATATTAATTGTTTTATTTAAAATTTTATGTATGAACATGTATGTTTCGAATTTAAGTTTTCACACTTCTGATGAAGACTTAAAACCCTGTTTAGCGCTTATGGTGCTGTTTCTTCAGCCAAAGTAATCAGTAACAGGGAAACCAGCCGCAGCCGCGGTTTTGGATTTGTAGAAATGGATTCAACTGATGAAGCCAATGCTGCTATCAAAGGCCTGAATGGAAAAGACATTGATGGCAGGGCCCTTTCGGTTTCCGTAGCAAGAGAAAAAGCACCCCGGTCCGATAATAAAAGGTGGTAATACGTAACTGCTGTTATTTTGCAAAGAGCCTGCAACGGCTTTTTTTTTTATTTATCCGCTTTCCGGGCAGGCTATGCTCCGGGAGTTACAGGCATCATTTCCGGCGTATCAGTACCTTTAATGACTTACCTGAGCCATCAGCCGCCCCCTGAAAAATAAAATGAACTTATCTCCATAATTTAAAACCTACAATTATGTTCAGGTCAGCTGCAACGCTTGTTATGGGTCTGGTTTTACTCACGGCATGCAACAATGAAGCGGAAACAAATAATGAATCTCTGCCAACCGGGGATACCATGGCGGCACAACCGGCCGATACCACGCCGCTGGCCCCCTACGATACCGACCGGGATGAAAAAGGCTGTACTACATCAGCCGGCTACCGCTGGTCGGTGCTGAAGGACACCTGCATCCGCATTTTTGAAGCGGGGATAAAGATGGAAGCAAAAGACCCGTCGCTGGACAAAACTTTTGCGGCCTATATCGTTTTCAGTAAAGACCGGGTGAGGGTAGAAATTTTTCTGCCCACGCAAAAAAAAACAGTGATCATACGCAGAAAGGCGGAAGGAACCGGTGAGCCAACTGAATGGGCCTCTGGTCCGCTTACTTTGCTATTTAAGGATGGAGTGTACAGCCTGGATGATGAAGGAAAGCTGCTGTACCAAAGCGCTGCTGTAGGATTATGATTAGTTATCAATCTCCGACTGAAAAAATGCGAGGTCGGCAAGAATAATAGTAGGGCTTGTATAGTTCAGCAAGGTGCTTTTAATATTATCAGTCAGCTCATCACGGGTTTTGCAGAAGGATGCTTTAATGAGGGCTAATTTGTACGAGTTGATCTTAAAATAAGCCAGCCGGGCCATCTGCCCGATGTAGTCTTCATCTAAATGCCAGGCTTCGGCAATATATGCCTGGTCGTTGCAGTACGGTTGGTTCATACGGCGGATATTGGTTTTAAAAGGATTTGGACAGGTTTACAACGCATCAAAATCCGGAAAATTGCCTTTGGGGAAAGAAAACGGTGCTGATTGGGGTTACTTTCGATGACCCGGCTGTATTAATATCGGGATTTTACTATACCCGGCGATTGCCATTTGCATATGAATGATGGTTATCTGATTCTAAATCAACAAAAAGACAAATGGTAAAAAAAACTTACTACAAAACAAAAGACTACTGCAGGGTGAAATTCTCTTTCGAAGTTGAGAATGCTGACAATTCGGTTCTTCGCCAAGCTCTGAACTCAGTGAAAATTTTAGGGCTGAACAGTGACTGGCAGAACTCCGTTATCATGAGTAAAAAGAAAGATGGCAGTTTTAGTGCCGATGTGATCTTGCCGAAAGAATCAAGACATGAGTTCAAATACCTGGTGAACGAAACTGTATGGCTGAATGAGCCGGAAGCAGATGCTGAAGAAGCGAACGAATTCGGCGGCTCCAACAGTGTGATCGTCCTCTAATCCTTGTCCTTTTATATACTGATACCGGCAATCTTCCTCCAAAGAGGAATGTTGCCGGTTATCCTACATTGTTTAAATGAAGCGGCGACCCGCTTTGCATTTACTGGTCGCCGTCAGTATCTAAGTTTTTTTAGCACACGGATGACACTGGTTAGACGGATGCTTATGGAATTTTTATCCCGCCGGCGGATGGAGGAAAATAAATACAAAAATGAATCCCTATGCTGCAAAGCAGCATAAATCCGTTGGGATCCATCCCATCTATAAAATCCGTGTGCCAAAAAAAATTGAAGCAAAAAGGCGAGAACAGGCATGTAATAAAATAAATAGAGGCCGGGTAGAAACCCAGCCTCGTTTTAAAATCCAATATCCTATGAAAAACCATGACAAAGATGCGGATTTATACCCAAAACGCTGCACTATAACTGAAAAATATTTTTACTTCATAGTAGTTTTACGCCATGTAGTTAACACAAAAAAAACCTTACATCAACAGGTAAGGTTTAACTGACATGTTTAAAGGAATTATTTCGCCAAATACATCACCTCTTTTACCAGTTTCACCGTTTTGTTTACATCAGGTAATGCTGCATTTACGAGGTTGCCCGCATAATGGAGTGGTGCATCGGCAGCGGCAATGCGGCGGATGGGTGCATCTAAATAATCGAAACCTTCTTTCTGTATGCGGTAAGTAATTTCAGACGAAACAGAAGCAAAGGGCCACTGCTCTTCCACAATAACAAGGCGGTTGGTTTTCTTTACACTTTCCAGGATGGTCATCCAATCCAGCGGGCGGATAGTGCGCAGGTCAATCACTTCAGCGCTGATGCCTTCTTTTTCTAATTCAGCCGCAGCGCCCAAAGCCACTTTCATCATTTTACTGTATGAAACGATGGTAACATCCCGGCCCATTTTTTTAATATCAGCCTTGCCGAGTCCGATATAATATTCTTCTTCCGGCACTTCCATTTTGTCGCCATACATCACTTCGCTTTCCATAAATACCACCGGATCTTCTTCGTATCGGATGGCCTGCTTCAGCAAACCTTTAGCATCATATCCATTACTTGGCGATACTACCTTAATGCCGGGGATATTGGCATACAAACTTTCAAAAGCGGTAGAGTGCTGGGCGCCCAACTGGCCCGCAGAACCATTTGGCCCACGGAAAACTATTGGACAACTTACCTGCCCGCCACTCATTGCCAGCATTTTGGAGGCCGTGTTGAGAATTTGATCTAAGGCCAGCACAGCGAAGTTCCAGGTCATAAATTCTACAACCGGACGAAGACCGTTTTGCGCTGCACCAACAGCTACCGCGGTGAAGCCCAGTTCTGAAATAGGTGTATCAATGACCCGCTTCGGGCCGAATTCGGCGAGCATACCCTGGCTTACTTTGTAAGCGCCATTGTACTCGGCCACTTCTTCACCCATTAAAAAAACCCGGTCATCCCTTCTCATTTCTTCGTTCATCGCCTCTCGCAGGGCTTCCCGGAATGCAATTGGTCTGGCCATCTCTTACTTTTTAAAGAAGCACAAATTTAAGCGGGAAAGCGGATAAAACCTAAAAGCAAAAGGCCCGCATAAAACATACGGGCCTGATTATTTTTATCCTTTACAAATAACTATTGAAGACATTTTTCTATCATCGCTTTCACCCTCGGGCTTTCAATATCAAGATTAGCCACATCTGCCGTATTGGGATACATCGCTTCAAGCTTCCTCTGCATACAGTTGCAATAGTCTTCTGCTTTTGACCTTTGCATACCTTTTCTTTCTGCTTCATCGGCGCAATTATCAACAAACACCCTTACATCGCTTGCCGACCAGTTTCCACCTCCATCATCCGTATTTCTATTATCAATATTTTTGTCTCGGTCATCAGTATAGTCTGTTTTTCTTGTGTCCTTTTCTTTTGAATCTTCTTCCTTATCCCGGTAATCATCTTTGTCGCGGTAGGAGCGGCGATCATCCCTGCTTACTTTGCCCTTATCATTTTTACAGGCGGCAAAAAGGCTAATAGCGACAAATAGAATTATCAGCTTTTTCATAATACTTGGTTGGTTTTGATTTATTACTTGATAGGTTCTGATTCGAAAACAAATTAGCCAAAGTTTTCTGAACAGAAAGAATTAATTACCGCTTAAAAAAGCATCACTGGATTCCCAACTTTCTCAGGCATTCTTTTCCCAGCTCAATACCTTCCTGCTCTGTTCCTCTGCTGTTCATCTTGTCATAGTTGTCATATCTTTTTTCAAGCTTTTCGAGCACACACCAGCAATAATCATATCTTTTTTCTTTAGCCATTTTAGTACCAACTGATGTTTCACAAACATCCATCCATTGCTCCTGGTCAGAGCGGATCCATCCATCGCTGTTTTTATCCTCAGTAGTCTTTGTAATACCGCTCATACACTCCCGGCCGGCTGCCTCACCTTCTTCTTCGGTGCTTTTTCTGTCGAGTTCGTCATAGGAGGAATACTTATCCTGGAATTTCCCCAACAGGCAGGAACAGATAGTGTTCATCTGGTCATCGGTCAGGTCTTTGTCTTCTAAGGTCTTCTCACATTCCCTGTTGAAGGTCCTTATATCGCTGGCAGTCCACTTGTCGCGGCTGTCGCTGTCCTTGTTATCTTCATCTTTGTTGCGGTAATCGTCGCTTTCACGGCCGGAGCGGCGATCATCCCTGTTTATTTTTCCTTTATCGTTGTTACAGGCTGCAAAAAGGCTGACAGCCAGGAAAAGTATTATCAGCTTTCTCATACTGGTTGGTTTAAATTGATTAATGGCTAAGTTGCAATGGCAAAACAAATTAGCAAAAGATTCAGAACCCGGAAAATTAATTGCCCCTGTTTTTTAAACATTACGGACAGCATACATAAATGACTGAAGCTTTTCCTCATCCAGTTTGCCCTCCGTTCTCACCCCGCTGCAAATATCTACTGCAAAAGGCTGCACCCTGCGTATGGCATCTGCCACATTGCCCGCATGAAGGCCCCCCGCCAGGAAAACCGGAACTGCAACCGCCTGCACTATGCTGCGGCTGATATCCCAGTTATGGGTGTTACCGGTTCCGCCCAGTGTTTTAATATCAGCTTTAGGGTTGCCGCTGTCCAGCAGGATGGCATCCACTTCAGCATGCAACTGCAGGGCCTGTGCCACACTCTCATCCCCTGTTACATGTATCACCTGCACAATGCGGAGATGCGGGAGGGCTTCCCTTATCTGCCGGTAAGTTCCCTCTGCCAGTTCATCCACAATCTGAATAGTACTAGTATGGACTCTTTTTATATGGCTGATGATGCCCGCTGCAGACTGCTCACTGCTAAGTAAAAAAGAAGAAACAGGGGGATGTATGTTTTTGGCAATAGAGGCAATCAGTTCATCTGCTATCGGGCCGGGGCCACTGGGCATTTTGCCTACGAGTCCTATTGCATCGGCGCCATACCGGATGGCCAATTCCGCTTCTTCTGCCGATGAAATGCAGCAGATCTTTACTCTTGTGCGCATGCTGCAAATATAGTCAGGCTTATCTAAGACCTCTCCTCCAACCTCCTCTCCAGGGAGAGGAGGCACAGAACTCTCAAAAATGATATGGCTTAACGGTTCGAAAATACTTATCAAGAAAATAGTAACAACAGGAAATTCCTTGATTTAAAAAACAGATAAATTCCCCTTACTCCATTACTACCTGTTTTTCACCCGATGCAGTTACCCTGTAATACTTTCCGTTTTCTATCAGCATGGCCTCCGAATGGCCCTTCAGGTGATGCACATCGGTGTTGATCACTTTTCCGCCAAACAGCACACTGATAGTATCGGCAATAACCGTATGCCCGGTAGCTATTTTTTTCACCTTATACAAACGGAGGGTGCTGTCCACTGTATTCGCTTCTGAAGAAGGATTGGTTTTGTAATATCCACGGTACCAGAAGGGTCCCAGGTCGCTGTACAGGGTATCCAGGTTTGCATTTTTAAAATCAAAAAGACTGTCGGCGTAGTAGGGTCTCACTAACTTATTAAGTTTAGTTGTCGAAAGCTCCATCCTGTTTACAGGTGCCGACACGCCTCCGTGAACAAAAAGTATATCACCGATCTTTTCCATCACATTCTTGGTACGCAGCCAGCGGCCAAGTTCAGCGTTTTCTCCGTACAGGGAAGTAAACCCTTCGTTCAGCAGCCCGGCGCTTTCCATGTATTTGGGGTGCACATAGCGCAGATCGCCGTTCATGTTCATGATCTCATGGTTGCCGAGCACATAGTGAACATAGCCACCCGCCGCTTTGGCTTTATCTTCTAACGAATAAATAAGCCAGAGAACTTCGTTCACCTGGCTGCCCCGGTCCACAAAATCGCCAGTAAGTACAAGGTGGCCGCCTCCGTATGTCCAGTTGTAATCGGCATCCATGATTTTTGCTGCAAGCAACAATTTCCGGAAAACGGCAAAATTGCCTTCAATGTCTGAAACAATGTACATCTTTTTTACTGCGGGGAAATCTGTTTTTTCGTTTTGCAAATCGCCTTTCAGTTTTACGGTAAATACTTTACCTGGTTCATCTGTTGCCACCTGAAGCAATACAGCAGCTTTTTTATTCAGCGGCATACTGTCGGCCTGTACTTTTTTCACTCCATGGTCATCTACAATGTATTTCACAAATACCTGGTTGTTTTTATAAAGAACATAGGGTCCGTCATACCGGGTGGTATGCGGCCGGGGTGTGCTGCAATTCTCACCGGGAAGAATAAAACCTGCAAGTATAAACGGGATAAATGCCAAAGCGATGTGTTTCATGTGTGGTTAATTAATGGCTGCCCCGGAAAGACAGGGGATAACTGGAAAAGGGTTGCTGACCGGGTAATTAAAGTTATTTGAAAATTACAAGACTATAGCCAGCTTTTCCATTCACGGGCAGTCATCTCAAACTTAATCTCCCCTTTTCCGTGCAAACCCGCTTCCCTCCAGCCTGCCCTGCGATAGAATGCCTCAGCTCTTGTATCCGGTGATGTGCTCAGCCAGATGGGTGATCGGTCTGTTCGAAATACCAGTTCATCATTTCATCGTGCAGCCTTCGGCCAATTCCCCTTCCTTCATACCCCGGCTGAATGAACAAATTCCATACATTATGATCCAACACCGATACAATGGAAAAACCGATAATCTCCCCGTCCGTTTCACATACCCAGCCCCTGCCCCGCCGGGTGATGAAGTCTTTTACATCGCTGTCTGGGACCAGTGCCGGGTCAGAAAGAATATTTTCTTTTACGGAATTCCTTACGACCTGTATTTGTGATACGTCTTTAATAATAGCCTGGCGGAATATCATACTGCAAATTACTCCATCCTGAAAACGGGGTGCTGTACACATGCCTTTACACTTTCGTCCAGCATACGGCACCATTTGCGGCTGGCACGGGTGGTAGTTTCATTGGTGGCAAGTGATACGATACTTCTCCAGGAAGTTTCCAATGGCGCAGCGGTTGTTCTAACCTTTCCGATATGTTTTTCCAGAGATTGCAGGAAGTTAGAAGTAAAAAAACCGCCTTCAGAAACGTTGCCTGCCGAAAGTTCTCCTTTTTGTGCAGCCGTGGCAAGTACAGATTGCTTCTTTGGGTTCAGAAAGAGTGCAATACATTTATTTTTATCCCAGCCGATAGATGACACTTTGGTTTCTGGATCTTCAGAGGTTATATTCTGCGATTGCGACGGGTCGTTATTACAACAGTCGCTGATGACAAGGTTAAGCCGGGCGCCTTTCATTTTAATTTTCTGGTAAATGGCTTCCATATTCATGGTGTACTGTCCGCCGTAGTCCTGGTAGCTTTTATCCCGCAGATCCAGGTAAGGAAACCTGTAATTGTCTTTCATCTCGCTGAAGCCGTGACCGGTGTAATAAAAAACAACAATATCTTTTGGCGCCGGCCGCATGGCATTAATGGCTTTGTCCACATTCACTTTGCTGAACTCGTTTCCGCTGACAACCTTAGGTACCAGTTGAATCTCCAGGAATTCGGTCAGCTCTTTATAAGTATCCAGGGTGTTTTTAAGATCAATTTCACAGGTCTTTCCTATTTTTTTGTCATTGGTGTTTGCAACCAGTAATAAAAACAGCCGGGTTTTCTTTTCATTTGCATCCAGGTTGCGGGTTTGGGTTTCAAACAGGCTTTTATAAAATTCTTCGTCTTTGGTAAAGAATTGCAATACAAATTCCTCTGTGAGGTCTGCTTCATTAATAAGGCGTACATTGTCAAAAAAACCTTCCAGTACTTTATTTTCTATGGTAAATGTAAAAACCTCGGAGGGCTCGAAAACACCCTCATTGTTACGTGTAAATCCAAAATGATCGGCCGTAAAACCAGTCGTATCACCAACTACTGGCACAACATTCAGCCCGACTAAAACGAGTGTATTTGAGTCCACAGATCCGTCATCATTATCTGCATAGCTTTCTTCGATTGCTACTTCAACAATATTCATATTTTCATCATCATCGCTGAATACGATTCGCATGATACCAGTTCCATCGGGGTTTCGTAAAACCAGCGCTTTATACTTATCTGCCGCAGCGGTATCCCCGTAATGATAATTGAACTCGTATAAGGTCTGCGAGAAAGAAATTTTGCAGCAAAGAATAAGCAGAACAAAGAAAAACGTTCTTTTTTTCATACAGCAGCAAATAGTGGTTGATGATAAATAATAAATATAGTTTATCTAAGCGGACTTGGCAAAGAAAATTCCTGAAAAACAGGGAAAAAACATAATTTACAAGCGCCTTTCAGCTTAACCACTACTGCCATGAATTTGCCGGCCCGTTATTTCAGCTTTGCAGGAAGAGCACTGCTTTTTGCTTTTTTCCTTTCTATTTCAGCATCCGGTTTTTCACAAAAAGCAAAGGCCGACAGCCTGGCCCGCCTGCTTGTTACAGAGAAAGAAGATACCAACAGGGTAACCCTGATGTGGCGGCTGGCCAGCGCTGCCAGTGTGTATGACCCCGATACGGCGCTTACACTTTCCTTCCAGGCTTTATCGCTGGCCAAAAAAATAAAATATACGGAAGGCGAATCCCGGGCAACGGGGATATTGGCCAACACCTTCATGAAAATCGGCAATTACCCCCGGGCGCTGGAGCTGAACATCGAAAAACTGAAAATAGAAGAGAAACGAAGCAACCCGCATAACCTTGCCAGTGTGCTCATGAATATCGGCATTGTGTATGTGATGCAGGAAGAGTATGCAAAAGCGCTGGAATATTATGCCATAGCAGATTCCGTTATCCGCAAATACAACGTGGAGAAGCTGCAATATAATATTGCACTGAACACCGGTGATGCGTATGACCGGCTTGATAATTCCGACTCCGCATTCGCCTATTACAGCCAATCGCTGAAAATTGCCAAAGCAGGCGATGATCCGGATTATATTGGTATCTCGATGACGGGGCTGGGGCATACTTACCGCAAGCTGGGCAATAACCTGGAATCGCTCCTCCATTACCAAACCGGCATCCGGTACTTGCAGGCTGCGCATGATGATGAAACACTCTCCGAAGCGGCCCTGGGGCTTGCCAAACTGTATCAACAAATCAATAAATCTGATTCGGCAGGCCATTATGCCCGCCTTTCGCTTACCATTGCCAATGCAGATGGATTTTTATCCAAAGAACTGGATGCAGCACAGTTCCTTGCCGATCACTATAAGAAGATAAGGGATATAGACAGCGCTTTCACTTATGTGAACTATGTGCGGGGGTTGAACGATTCGGTAAACAGCAAGGATAAAATCAGGGAGTTGCAGATCATTTCCAGTAATGAACAGTTCAGGCAATTGGAACTGGAAGAAGAAAGGGCAGCACAAAGGAAGAAGCGGTTTGAGCAACTGCAGATGCTGCTGATCGCCATCTTCATCCCGGGGTTTTTCCTTATCACACTCTTTCTGAGCCGGGTGAATGTATCATTGAAGCTGATCCGGTTGCTGGGAGTACTTTCATTACTCTTTCTTTTTGAATATCTCACTCTCCTGCTCCATCCCACCGTTGCAAGACTGACCAACCACACACCAGTATTTGAGATTCTGATCTTTGTTGGCCTCGCTGCCATACTTATTCCGGCGCATCACCGGTTGGAGCACTGGATGATCCACAAACTCATCCACAGCCGCACACACCGGAAGGAGTTAACGAAAGTGGAACTGGAAAAAAGTGCCGGAAAATAAAATCACCCGCCTTTCAAAAAATAAAGACGGGTGAAAACACATTTTCAAAGCAGGAATATTACTCGCCGGGCTTATTCGGATCAATCGGGCGGACTTCACTGGTATCCTTATCCATTCCGGATGTGTCAATCTGGGGTGGAGGAACTACCGTGGTGGTGTCGCCCTTGGGGGCATCATCTTTCTTATCTTTTTTGTTGTTGCAGGCGGCAAAAACAAAAGAGACCATGAGTGCCCCGAAAAATAAACGAAGAGCAGTTTTTTTGATTTGGTTGGTCATTTTTAAAAAATTTAAGCCGCAAGGTTACGACAAGTATCCAACAGTTCCAAAAAACTATTATTGTTCTGCTGGTTTTACTTTGCCCACCGGCAGTAATTTAAAATAGGTGGCTTTGAAGCGGCTATTCAACACCTGGCCCTGCACTTCGGCTTTGCGGATGGCTTCGCAGAAGCCATCATGTGCATGGGCATCGCCGTGGTCGTCTATTTTGGTGCCATCTACAAAGTATGCTTTGCCATTGATGCGTACTGCAAGGTCGCAGCCCTTACCGGGCAGTTTGAACTGGCACTGTCCGCAGGAGGCTTCCACGGTTTGTATTTTTTTAGCGCTGTCGGGCACGGAGATTGATGACTGGGCGCTGGCAGGCGAAAAGAAGAGAAAGAGAAGTGTAAATATGATAAGAGATCTCATGGTTAAATATGATTTAAAAATCAAATATAATCAATTTGATAAACTACTCATGAGGTAAACACTTTTTTCTTGCTTCAACTGAACTGATAACCGGCGTCACTTCAAAATCTACCAGGTCCTTCCATCGGTCAATCCATTCAGTGATTTTTTCCCCGGTATCCGCTTCCATTACCTGCCAGCAAACCGTTACATCTTCATTGATCCAGCTGTTAATGTATGTGACCCCATCTGGTAACATGCGGCCCTGCTCTTCAAACCGGCGGTACATTTCTTTTACTTTACCGGGACGAAACCTTTCAATGATCATGTATTGCATAATATAGTTTTTTATTCATTTCCCAAGGGCTTATACAGCGGCTCCGCCACTTTCTTTGGAGGCAGGATAAATTCTCTCGGGTGCTTCACCAGGTATTTACCAATGGTCCGCAGCAGCCGGGGGTATTGCGACAAGTGAATGCCTCTTGACTTCACCGCCATAATGAATGCCAGCGAAAAGCTGGTAAGAAAATTAATAAATCCGATAGCCAGCACTCCGCCGAAAACTGCCAGCAGGAAATATGCAGGAGTATTATCCAGTCCCAAACCATAAACCCCGATGGCCGAATTACCGGCTGAAATGGTGATATGCCGGATGTCAAACGGTATTCCCAGAATCTTTCCCATCACCCCGGAGAAACCGAGGAAAAAACCGAGGGCAATGCTGCCCATTAATGCTCCAAAGTGCTTCTCCACATAACCAGCCAGCCGGTCCAACCGCCCCGGTGAAAAGGAACGCATCAGCGCCGGGTGTTTTTTCATCCGCTCCCTGATCCTTCCGTACTGTATTTTATTCTGCCAGTACCCGGCAATGATGCCGCTGAGGAATAAAAAGAAGCCGGTGAAGCAGGCATAGAGCAGCGCAGCGCTGCGCCAGGGGTGCTGATCCCGCAGCAGTTTGAAAGCCATATCCCCTTCTGCGATTTTTTTATCAAACAATTCATGATAACCCCATGCGAGAAAAAAAGTAAGCGGGAAAACAATAATAAGGTTGCCAAAAAAAGAAGCTATCTGGCTGCGGGATACTTTGGCCACGGTGGCTGCCAATCCTTCCAGGTCGGGTTCTCCTGCTGTTTTTTTAGCATCCAAAGAACTGGCTACTGCGCTGGCGGTAAAAGCCGGTTGCTTGGTGGCAAGGGTGGATTTGGTTTCATCAATCAGGATAAAACCGGCGCTGTAGTTCATACTGAACAGAAAACCCATGGGAAAGGGCGCCAGTTTCAGTTTACCAATCAGGTTCTTTACAATAGCAACGAAGGAAATGATAAACCCGCCCATCATGGCGCTGTATATCATCCTGTAAAATTCCCGACGGGTTTCGGTAATGTACTGATGACCCCTTGAGCCTTTATGCTCTGCGATCTGGTAGGCCAGGTAACCAACACCCTGCGACAAAAATTCACGGATGGAATTTTTTCTTTTCTCGTTCCGGACCAGCATCCGGAACAGGTCCACAAAACGGCCGGTGTCGAATTTATTATCCGCATCCAGCACATCCAGTATCAGTTGCATTCGCTGAAGCCGGTTGGTCAGTATCAGCAAAATATAGGTTTGCTGAATGCTGGCGCCTTTTTCGGAGTGGCTTTCCCGGATATGACTGATCAGGTCGTAGCAGCTTTCAATATCATTCTTTAACCGGAAGGAAGCGTCGGTCACTGCAGCGGGAGCCGCATTATCCCCGCCCGTACCGGAACGGGCAGGTATCAGCATTTTTTCCAGCTCATGCACTTTATAGTTCTGGATGACAAACGGTGTGTCGTTATGCTGCTCTTCTTTGGGGAGGTAATCCAGCACCACTTTTTCCAGGCCCAACTGCGCCACCTGGAAGGAAAGTATCTTCATGGCCTGCAGCAGTTCTTTCTTCAGTTCAATATCGGCCATGCTGAAATCAAAACCGGCCGCTTCAAAAAAATCAATCCATGTTTGCCGGGGTATGGCCTCCACCCACACATAATCATTTTTCCGGAAGAACACATGATTGATGACGTACAGGAAATCATCTTCATCCTGCAGGGTTGGCAGGATCTTATGCTTGAGCCGGTTGGAAAGCTCCTGCCAGAACCCTCTTGCCAGCGGGATGCCGCTTTCGGTAATGGCAGCCGTCAGATCAGTGTTGTTGATCTGCGAAAGCAGGGCATGCTGCATATTGGCCAGCACCAGCCGCTGTTCTTTTAATTGCGCTGTGGCAGCCTGCAGGTTTTTTGCAGCATTTTTTCTTTTGCCGGATGCAGGCCTTAGCTCTGAAAAAAATGAAACCAGAAAAGAAAGCCCTTTGCGGCGGTCATGCGCAGGAACGATATAGTTGTTCGAAACAACTTGTTCAAAAAAACCGGGTTTCTTTTTCCTGATTTTGAGCATGCTGCCCGAAAATACGATTTACAGGCTGTTTATGCGGCAAGCATCCGTTCTCCAACCATTAAAGTTGGAGCTTTACAACCACTCTCCTGCTATCATCACTTTATCAATAAGGTTTGAACCGAATGCATACGGAAGATAAGCCAGTGAAGGCGCTGGTTTGGTGAAGATGAGATTTGCTTTTTTACCAACGGTAATGCTCCCTACCTCTTTCTGCAATTCCATGGCAAACGCTCCATTGATAGTGGCGGCATTGATGGCTTCCTCCGGCAGCATTTTCATCCGGATACAACTCATGGAAACGACAAGATTCATATTGCCTGAAGGAGATGAGCCGGGATTATAATCCGAAGCAAGAGCAATGGCGCAACCTGCATCTATCAGTTGCCGGGCCGGCTGGAAGGGCATCCCCAGATAAAAAGCGGCAGTGGGGAGCAGCGTTCCAATGGTTTGAGAATTTGCAAGCTCCCTTATAGTTTGTTCATCCATCGTTTCTAAATGATCAACCGACAGGGCGCCGAGTTTAACTCCTGTTTGCACACCTCCTGAGAGGTTTAACTGGTTGGCATGGATCTTTGGTTTCAGGCCATAAGCCATGCCTGCCCGGCAGATGTTTTCCGTTTCTTCGGTTGAAAAGAAACCGGTTTCGCAAAACACATCAATATAATCAGCGAGTTTTTCTTTTGCAATCACAGGCAGCATGTCATTAATAATAATATCAATATAGCCCCGGTGATTTTCTTTATACTCCGGCGGGTAAGTATGTGCACCAAGAAAAGTAGCTTTGACAGGTATCGGTGAAGTTTCTTTCAGTTTTTTAATCACCCACAGCATTTTCAGCTCGCCTTCCGCACTCAGCCCATACCCGCTTTTTATTTCGATGGCGCCGGTGCCCAGTTGCATCACTTCATTCAGCCTGCCCCATGCCAGGCGGAGCAGTTCTGATTCGCTGGCGGCATTCAGTTTACGGGCAGAGTTGAGAATGCCGCCGCCTTTTGCTGCAATCTCTGTATAACTCCGCCCTCTTATCTTGTCCACAAATTCTTCTTCCCGGCTGGCGGCAAAAACCAAATGAGTATGGCTATCGCACCAGGCAGGCAGCACTAACTGACCTGTTGCATCAACAGATAAGCCGAATTGATCATCTGACCATTTACAGTTTTGCATCTGGCCATAGTCAGTTATTACTCCGTCTTCAATAATCAGGTAAGCATTTTCAATACAGGGAAGTTCCGCCAGTTCCTTGCCCCGCAGCAATTTAATTTCCTGCCTTGTGTTTACAAGCAATTTGATGTTGGTGATAAGTGAAGCAGCCATGCGGCTAAATTACTTGCAAAAAATCTTTTACCGGAAAAAACAAAAAAGACCTTTTTAAAGCAGGACGTTTCCCGAATATTATTTAATTGTTTTAATAAGGCTGCATGGCCGTCCGGGTATTGCCTGCGGGACCTGTCCAGCTTACTTTCATATAGTAAGGATTGTCGCCGGGGCAGCCTGTCGGGTTGCCGCTTGCATCCAGACCCAATAATGCAGACGCAATGAATAAATTATTGGCATGTTCCACCATTCCGCTGCCCTGCCTGAAGCTGCAGTCAAATTTTATAACAAGCGGCTGGGTGATGGCCGTGGTGAAAGCATTGCCAAACCGGTTGTTGCCCCATTCGGCTATACCAGACAGGCCACCTAGTGTATGGGTGCCGGTCACAGTAATCACTTCATTTCCGCCATTATAGGTAAATAACCTTCTCCTTGCCACCTGCCAGGTGCGCTGCTGGGCATTATCAAACGTAACGGACATGTTGCTGCTGGTAATGGTATGGGTGATGGTATTGAGACTGGTTAAGTTGATGAGCAGGCCGCCGCTTACATTCGAAAGGGTAAAAAAACAGGTCTCATCCCTCCATCCATTCTATCCTGATCTTGCGGCGCAGCAGTTCTTTGGTCGGCTTTCCTTCGGCATCATACTCTGCCACGGCCACAAAAAAAAGATAAAGGGGTGTTTTCACGTCTTTGAGGCGGAGAACTTTTGATTCAGCAACATTATACAATTGCTTAATCGCTTTGGTACATACGATCCGTCCGCTGTCCAGGGTTGTTATTTTTCGGTTGTAGGCATGTTTTTCCGGCTCGGGTTTATAATACCAGTATGACCAGCCGGTTTCGCTGATGTTCAGTTCCTTGTTGGTGTTATATACATCTTCATCCCTCAGTTCCAGCAGTTTCAGGTAGGGGAAGTCCTGTATCACACTGGTTTCCGTGAAACGGTAAACCGAGTCGCTGATGCTGGCAAATACATAAATGCCTTCAACGTTTTTCAGCAGTATCTGGAACTTAAAAGATTTTCGTTCGAGCAGTATATTGGTTTGAAAATCTCCCAGCATGGAAGATTCATCCTGCACTACCCGGATAAGCACCTGCTTGTCCTGCCCGTTAACAGGATGAAAAGGAGTCAGGAAAATATGGAGGAGCAGGACGCCGTAAAGACGAAGCATAAGGGTTATTATTGGACTAAGTTACTGCAATATTTAATCTTCATCACGCCATTCTATTTTTATCTTCCTCCGTAGCAGTTCTTTCAGAGGTTTGCCGTCGGTATCCTCCTCCACCGCTACAAAAAACAGGTAGAGGGGCTGATAATTGTCTTTGAGTTTCACGGTATGACGCTTAGGCAAGAGGTAAAGTTGCCTGACGCTTTTTGATCCTACCACCCGGCCGCTGTCCAGCAGGATTAATTTTTTATTAAAGCGGTGCCAGGGCAGTTGGGGATTATAAAACCAGTAAGCCCAGCCTTCGTTATTGATGATGAGTTCTTTTTCTTTATTATATTGTTCTTCTGCCATCGTCATTTCAGGCAAATCGGCAAAGCCCGGCACCGGCGCATTATCCGCCAGGCGGTATAGCGAGTCGCTCATACTGGCAAAGGCATACACTCCTTTAATATTTTGCAGCAGTACCTGAATCTTAAAAGATTTTTTTTCCAGTGTGATGCTGTGTTGTTCTGTCCCGGCTGTAATTACTGTTTCTTCCTGTACAATCCTGATAGTTACATCCTTTTTTTGTCCGGATGCGGCGAATGTTACAAGCAGCAACAATTCAAGTATTATAACCCGGAAAAAAATCATAATAGGACAATTTAAATAATTTGTTATTTCCGGAAGACTGTATAGCATCAATAATTAAAGTTCTTTTTTCATCAGCCAGTCAGTCTGAGAGTCATCGCCCAACCTGAATACATGAGTTCCGAATTTTTCAAAGCCCCATTTTTGATAGAATGCAATGGCCCGCTGGTTTTTCTCCCACACTCCCAGCCAGATGATTTCTTTATTCATCTCCCTGGCCGTATCAATGCAACGCTGCATCAAAGCGCTGCCCACGCCTGTCCCGATGGATGAACCGGTTGCATAGATTCTGGCTATTTCAATTGCCGTTTTGTTGCCGAACTCAACCTTCTGTTGTCCTTCTCTCATTTTCACATAGCCAACCGGAACATCACCTGCAAAAGCCAGCAGAAAGATATTGCCCGGGGCGCCCGCCTCATTCATCAGTTTTTCCCGGCTGAATTGCTCTGACATGAATTTTTCCATATTCTCAGCCGTGTTCTGCCCTGCAAAAGTTTCATAAAATGTCTGACGGCTCATATCAGCGATGAGTGAGCCATCTGCCACTGTGGCTAACCGAATGGTCAGATTTATCATCCGAATTATATTTTTTAATTCAATTCTTCCTATCTTTCTGTTTCTTCCGCCCCCATCTACACACTACCCTCTTTTTTTAACCATCTAAACTATCAAAAATGAGAAAAGTTTTTCTTCTCTGCCTGCTTATTCCTTTATTTGGAATAAGCCAGACTCAAAACGTAATGAGCACATTCAGGGCTTTCCCGAAAGCTGACAAAGTGCTGGAATTTGAAAAGGCTATTGCCGCCCACGCACAAAAATACCATACCGGCAACTGGAAATGGCGGGTATGGGCGATTCAATCAGGTCCGGATGGCGGCGGTTATCACATCACCGAAGGCCCCCTTACCTGGGAGCTGATTGATGGCCGTGGTGAAATTAGTGCAGAGCATAACAACGACTGGAACAAAAACGTAGCCATTTATCTTACCGAGAGGGGTTCGTCCGGTTATTCCGTTTTTGAAGATACGCTCAGTACGGTTGCACTTACGGATTATGCCGATAAGATCAATATCACCCACTGGTATCCCAAACTGGGATGGGGTGGTAAAGTAAGGGAAGTGATTGGTGAAATGAAAAAAGCCTGGCAGGCAGGCGGACAATCAGTTGCTGTTTATACTGCCAGTTCATCCGGTCCGGCTCAGTTTACCATAGTGACGAGGTACAAACAAGGGCTAAAGGAAAGAAATCCGGGATTTATCAAAGAGTCATTTAAAGACAGATATGAGAAAGCCAATGGGGAGGATTCATTTGACAAATTCCTGGAAATGCTCCGTGAATACCTGAGTGATGCGTGGAGTGAATTGCTGTTTTACAGAGCTGACCTGGGTTCCAAATAAAAGAACACTTTACCGCTAAAACAGGAGCCGCCTTTAAGTGCGGCTTCTCTGTTTATATCGTTTTAAATGTATTCAGCAGTTCTCGATCACCATGGCACTTGCCCCGCCTCCCCCATTGCAAATGCCGGCTGCGCCATATTTTGCATTGTTTGCTTTCAGCACATGGATGAGTGTGACAATGATCCTTGCCCCGCTGCAGCCCAGCGGATGACCGAGTGAAACAGCCCCGCCGTGCACATTCACTGTTGCCGGGTCAAGTTTCATTCGTTTTGTATTCTCGATGCCCACCACAGCAAATGCTTCGTTCAGTTCCCAATAATCAATGTCCTCCATTTTTAAACCGGCTTTGGCCACTGCTTTCGGTACAGCCAAAGACGGAGTAGTGGTGAACCATTCCGGAGCCTGCTCTGCGTCCGCATAAGAACGGATCTTTGCAATGGCTTTCAATCCGAGCTCCTTTGCTTTATCCGAACTCATCAGTACCAGGGCAGCAGCTCCGTCATTCATGGTGCTGGCATTTGCCGCCGTTACGGTTCCCTCTTTTTGAAAAGCAGGATTTAATGACGGTATCTTTTCAAATTTTACATTGTAAGGCTCTTCATCTTTTGAAATGACAACCGGGTCGCCTTTACGCTGTGGTATTTCCACCGGCGCCACTTCATCAGCAAACAATCCTTTTTCCCATGCCGCCTGGCTGCGTTTATAGCTTTCTATGGCAAATGCATCCTGTTCTTCCCGGCTGATGCCGCATTCTTTAGCGCAAAGTTCAGCCGCATTGCCCATCGCTTTGTTGTCATATACATCGGTCAGCCCGTCCTTAGCCAACCCATCTATCAGGGTTACATCGCCGTACTTATTTCCCCAACGAAGCATGGGAGAATAGAACGGTACATTGCTCATACTTTCCATGCCTCCTGTCACTACGATATCTGCATCGCCCAGCATAATGCTTTGCGCCCCCTGTGCAATCGCCTTCATACCGCTGGCACAAACTTTATTCACGGTAGTGCAGTTCACCTCGTTGGGTAAACCGGCGAATTTGGCGGCCTGTCTTGCCGGCGCCTGGCCCAGGTTAGCCTGCAGCACACAGCCCATCAGCACATCCTGTACCTGCCCTGCACTGATACCTGATTTTGACAGGGCCCCTTTAATGGCCACTGCGCCCAACTGTGTGGCCGATAAATTCTTTAATGAACCTCCGAAACTGCCGAGGGGTGTGCGGACTGCTGATACGATGACTACTTCTTTCATATTGCGGGTTTAATCAGCCGCAAAGGTAACAAGTCCCGGATGAATTTTCTCAGGCATTACCTGTTTGGTTTACTTTATAGAAATATTGTCGAAGTGGTTTGTTAATACCGTCATGCGGGTATCAGGCGCATGACGGCGCTTTGTATTTTACAGCGGATAAATATGAAAAAGTTTGTTTCAATCATATTAGTTTACAGCCTGTGTACCGGAACTGATGCACAACCGCCTGATAAATTCACCGAACCCCGTATCCGGTTAACGGACTCAGTTGAATGTACCTCCGTTAAAGACCAGGGCGGCAGCCCCACCTGCTGGGCCTTTGGCACCAATTCTTTATTTGAAAGCGACCTGATCAAGAAATATGGTATTCACCTGAACCTCTCCGAAATGTTCATTGCCCGCTATGCATATATTGATAAGGCTAAAAGATTCCTGGAGTCGGGCGGCAAAACTTATTTTGAAGGCGGTGGCCAGTTTCATGATGTGATACGGGTGATAAAAAAATACGGCATCGTACCCGAAGAAGCATATTACGGCAGACCGGATGAAAAATACAGTCATGACCATTCCGGGCTGGATACGGCCATGAAAATATTCACATACGGGTTATTAAAAGAAGATAAAAGGGGTTTAAACAAAGATGACTTGCGGCAGATGAATGATACATTAGACAAGTACCTCGGCAAAGTGCCCGTCAGTTTTGTTTACCGGAAAAACGTTTATACCCCGCTCAGTTTCGCAAAAGAAGTGATGCAGTTTGATGCCGGTGATTATATGGAACTGGTTTCGTTTACCGATAAACCGCTCTACAGGCAATTTATTCTCGCAGATAAATACAACTGGGCCAACGACAGTTTCTGGAACATCACCCTCGCCGATATGCAGATGCTGGTGGATACCGCCCTCCACAAGGGCTGGTCTGTTGGCTGGGAAGGCGACGTGACTGAACCCGGCTTTAATTTTTGGGCCGGGTATGCCCTGCTGCCGGATTCAGCTTACAATTATGATGAGCAACGGCTGGCCAATTACAAAACAGAAATTACCGAAAGGGACCATATGCTGCAGGTGGCCGGCGCCGGCCGTGATGAAAAAGGGAAGAACTGGTATTATATGAAAAACTCATGGGGAAGCAGTTACTTCAGTGCTTACAAAGGCTACCTGTATATGGAAGAAAATTATTTCCGTTTGAAAACGGTTATCATACTGGTGAATAAAAAGGCTTTGCCGGAAAGCCTGAAAGAAAAACTGAATAACCGTTAATACGATTGGCGGTGGAATAAAACGGAAAGCCGCTCTGGGGAGGAACGGCTTTCAACAGAATGAAATTACATCTTACGTTGATTTCTCAAACTTCAGCAAACTGCCCGATGCGGTATAAGTGGCTTCATATTTATCCGCACCCCGCATAAAATGCGCTTTCCAGCTACCGTCATTCCGCAGTTTCCATTCATACACATTATCGGTCGGGAACCGCTGACGGAATGCATCGAGGACAGCCTGTGGCACCGGGCCATCGGTGCAGATGATCGAATGAGAGGAACGGTGACCGTTGTCATCATAGCCTGCACTGTGACGCTGGCTGCTGTGATTGAACTGTACAGTAAAACTGCTGCTGCTGTTACGTTGCCATTCCACCCCGGCAGCCCCGCTGAATTCGTTATTGAAGGCGGTCGTTGTAGCCGCCGGTACGGCTGAAGCGGGCACCACATTGGCGCTGCCTGTTGCATTATTATCGTCAAGGGCTGATTTACTGCAGGCTGTCATGCCCAGGGCTGCTACCGCAGCAAAAAGAATCTTGTTTTTCATGGTTTGTTTTATTTTAAACATAAAAATCAGTCAGATATAAGAGTCAGCCCAGCTGCCCTGTTTGTAACCGGCCGAAGAAAAAAAATCTGTATGAGTATATTTGTACCGGTTTCTTCCTAACTTTTCACCCAATGGCCCGGTCGCACCACAGAAAAAAACATAAGGAGCATGTCCGCCAGTTCAGGCAAAGTCATGACACTTCCGTTTCATCCCCGAAACAGAAAGGAAAAGCAGTGTCCATCTTTACTATTGCAGGTGCCCTTGTTGGTTTTGCCATCGGCTGGTTTGCCACGCAGGGCAGCATACTCTGGCTGATTGTTGGGCTGCTTACCGGTGGAGCAGCTGGTTATCTTATCGGCAGAAAAATAGATGACGAAAGCGCCTGATTGTTATTTTATCGAGAATTCATTCCTGAACCGTATAAGCTGATCCCGGAAAAGCTCAACATCCGGAGCAGATGCAGCAGCTTTCTGATACCAGATATATGATTCGGCCAGATAGTGTTTCTGTTCCAGCATCCAGGCTATCCGGAAGAACTGTGAGGCAGTATCTTCGGGTATATCCAACGGCAAAAAAAGACTGATCATGTAATCGTTCAACTGCTCAGCCGGAATATACAGCAATACTCTTTTTTTAGAAGCAGGTACGCCTTTCATGGTTACATTCCAGCGGTAACTCTTACCCGGTTCCAGAAGGTGCTTAAAACTGTCAATAAAAATATAGGAGCTGCGAAGGCTGTCCGCAAAAAGAACCTTATCCCCTTTCGAATTATACAATGCAAAAAAGTACTTTCCCGGATAATAGCTGCCGGTCCATGAAAGGGGAAAATCCTGGCCGTCATAACAAACCGTGTCCATGCGTTTGCTGAAAATAAACCGGGGATTTTTCTTTGCACCCGGACCAGGCGGCGGGTCTCCCCTGGACACGGCCATATCATTTTTTTTCCGCAGTTCTTCTTTATGCTCCGGGCTGTACACATAGAGTTGATTCCAGATATATTTAAAGTAATTGCTGGTAACAGAACCGGCCAGGCTGCGGCAGGAATCCTTCCAGTTGTTCACCGGAAAGTTCCCTTCTTTTGTTACACTTAATGGCTTGCCGTTATTACAAAGCATGATTAGTGAAGCATCTTTCTGGGTTGTAATGACCGCGCCGGGTTTCAGCACCTTTCCTATTTTAACAGCTGCCTCTTCATTTTTATAAATCACTGTTACTTTTCCCTTCACGGAATAGGCCAGCAGTACATCCCCCCGTTGCGCAAACAGGGAAAATGGCATGACAATGCACAAAACACAATTACTTTTCTTTAGCATACCTTATTATTACATACAGAAGGCTGCACCCGGTATTGTACCTTTTCCGCCCAGTGTATATTTTTCCGAAAACGGCCGTTTGTGGTTATAAAATTAAATAATTATTACTGCCATTCCATACCATATCAAGGGTATGCCGTCGCCGGCCTGAGCTTTACACTTCCATAAAAGTTTCTTAACTTACTGCTGAAACCTAAACTAATCCTTATGGCCCGGAAATTTTTACTTACCGCCTGCTGTGCATTTTTTATCCTTACAGCCACTGCACAGAACTATGTAACATTATACGAGGACTGCAACTATCGCGGCAGGTCGTACTTCCTGGAGCCGGGCACTTACCGCGGCTACCAGATGAAGATGGACAACGACCGCCTCTCCAGCATGCAGGTGCCTGCGGGCATGAAGGTCACTATCTATGAACATGATAATTTCAACGGCAAATCAAAAACATTAACTTCTAACATTTACTGTTTGGATGAATCATGGAACGATATGACCTCTTCCCTTGTGGTTGAAAGCACTTACCAGCCAGGCTACAATCCCAACGACTATATTGTTTTCTACAACGACTGCTATGCTAAAGGCTTTTCCAGAAGCCTGGGGCCAGGAACTTATACCGGCAACGATTTGGGTAATCTGAAACAAAATATTTCCTCCTTTATGATCTATGGCAACCTGCGGGTACGGGTTTACACCAGCAGCGATGCTGCTTCTGGTTATCATGGAACTTTTACGGCTACCCAATCCTGCCTCACCAGCACTTACAACGACAGGATCAGGTCGCTGGTAATTGAGTACAACCCCGGCGCCGGTTATGGCGGGGGAGGTAATCATGGCGGAGGATATTATGGTAACAATTACGCCACGGTTTATACAGAATGCAGCTACCGCGGCAACAGCCTCCGGCTGGCCCCGGGGTATTACCAGGGCGATAAACTCGGGCTGCTCAAGTATGATATTTCATCCATCGAGATACCCTCTAACCTCTCAGCCAAAGTCTATATCAACAATGAATATATGGGTGGTTCCTATTACATACTTAACGAGAGTTACAACTGCCTTTCCAGTACCCTCAACAACCGGATTGGTTCATTGATCATCGAAGAGAAAGACTACAACAATAACAACAACAATAATTATTATCCGCCGGATGCCAACCAGCGGGTGGTCATTTATGTGGATGAGGATTACAGGGGGCAGTCCGTTTCCCTGCTGCCCGGCACTTACAGCAGCATGAGCCAGATCGGTTTCCCGGATAATGCCATGAGTTCTCTGACGGTGCCTGCAGGGTACCGGGTGGTTATCTACGACTATGAGAACTTCAGGGGGAAAAGCTATACCATTACTGCCTCAAAAACGAAGTTTTACATATCGGGCTGGAGCGATAAGACCTCTTCGATAGCGGTGTACAGGGACAGGTAAGTTATTATCCTTTTAATTTCTCTTTCAGCAGTTCATCATAAACAGGGCTTTCTGTTTTTGTCAGCCTGTCCCACCATGTAAAATACAGCCCGTAATTGTATTTGTATTGCTTGTGGTGCAGTGAATGATGCGTGGCGCCGATCAGCCATTTTCCAAAGAAGCTGCCGGCAAGCCAGGAAGGATAGATCTCGATATCGAGATGATTGATCACACTGCTTACCGACATGATGAGCAGCATCAGCACCAGTACCCACACATTCATAGGCAGGAAGAGCAGAATGAGTGGTAAAAAGATGGCCTGTATCAGCCCCTCAATAGGGTGAAAGGAAAAAGCGGTCCACGGTGAAGCGATATGGCTGTCGTGGTGCCATTTGTGAACAATCCTGAAGACGGCAGGTATATGCATCCAGCGGTGCAGCCAGTAATAATAAGTTTCCTGCAATATCAATGCGGTGATAAGGCTTAGCGGCAGCCACCACTGCGGGTAGTCATTGATGCTTTCATAAAGTTTTATGTATCCCTTTTGCCAAAGCAGCAGCAAGAGAGCGCCGGAGAGTCCGAAGATGATGGCGGTTATCGTACTCCGGACTATTTCTTTTTTGAACTGACCGGGCTCATAATTTCTTTGTGTGATCTTCCTGTTTTTCCATTTGCCGGGAAACCATACATAGAAGGCGGCATAAAAAAGACCGGAGAGCAAAAAATACCGGCAAACCACCACGGCAAAAATGATGAGGGATGCCAGCAGGAACCAGGCGGGGTTTGAGAGATCAGGTAATTGTGCCATGTGATTGTATTGCCAAAAGTAAAAATAAAAATGCCGCCATCTTCGCCCGCCGTAGCTTCAGCGAAGGAGGGATGGCAGCCTTTTCAAAAGTAGAGCAGTTAGTATTGCTTGCCTGCCGACAGGCAGGGTTTATTATGCGTATTCTTCCTTCGCATGCTTGGCATACTCATCAATCAGCTTCCGTTGCAGTTCAAATGGCACAGCCTCATAAGCTTTAAAACTCATTTTGAACTTGGCCCTTCCCTGTGTGATGGAACGGAGGGCGGATGAATAACCATCCATCTCGGCCAGCGGCACTTTGGCTATCACTTTCTGGAAATGCCCCTCGCTGTCTATCCCTTCCACGATGGCGCGGCGGCTTTGCAGGTCGCCCATCACCGAACCGGTCAGGTCATCCGGGCAAAGCACTTCCACATGATAGATGGGTTCCAGAATCTGCGGATCAGCCTGCTGAAATGCCTGGCGGAAGGCCTGTAATCCGGCAATCTTAAAGGATATATCGTTGCTGTCAACCGGGTGCATCTTACCATCATACACACATACCCGTATGTCCCTTGCATAGGAGCCCGTCAGCGGGCCGTTGTGCATTTTTTCCATCACTCCTTTTAATACAGAAGGAAGGAATCTTGCATCAATAGCGCCGCCTACTATGCAGTTATAGAAAACTAACTTTCCGCCCCAGTCAAGATCATGTACTTCCCTTCCCCTTACGTTGAGGTCGGTTGGTTCCGGCATTCCATCATAGCAGGGCTCTATCCGGAGGTATACTTCGCCGAACTGGCCGGCGCCACCGCTTTGTTTTTTGTGACGGTAGCTGGCATCGGCCATCTTGCGGATGGTTTCTCTGTAGGCGATCTTTGGTTTTACAAATTTTACTTCCAGTTTATGGTTGTGTTCAATTTTCCATTTGGCTACCGCAAGGTGCATATCGCCCTGGCAGTGTATCAGCGTTTGCTTCAGTTCGGGCGACACTTCCACGATCAGGGTGGGGTCTTCTTCTTTCAACTGGTGCATGGCCTGCGAAAGTTTTTCCTCCTCCCCTTTTTTCAGCGGCTCAATGGCCACTGTCATATTCGGCGAAGGAAATTCGATGGAAGGCAGCTCGTAGTTCTTGCCCTTTGTGTGAAGCGTATTGTTGGTATGGGTGTTCTTCAGTTTCAGCGTGGCGCCAATATCTCCTGCGACTAATTCATTGGTCGCTGTCCGTTTATTTCCTTCTACCAAAAATAACTGGGTGATCTTTTCGGTGGCGCCGGTGGTTTCATTCTCCAGTTCCATCCCACTTTTAATCGTACCGGAATACACTTTAAAGAACGACAGCTCACCCACATGCGGTTCGCTGATGGTTTTGTAAATAAAAATACAGGCCGGTCCATTGGCATCACAGGTAAGTTTATCACCGCTTTTAGTGATCTGCGGGGGCATTTCATTGGCGCTGGGGCACACATTGTCAATAAAACCCATCAGCCTCCCGCTGCCCATATTTCTTTCGCCTGAAAGGCAGAACAAAGGAAACAGGTCATGGTTGATCATAGCTTTTTTCATGCCTTCTTTCATTTCTTCTTCATCCAGTTCGCCTTTGTCAAAATATTTTTCCATCAGCGTCTCATCGTTGCTGGCTACGGCTTCTATCAGTTCTTTGTGGAGTTCATCAGCCTTTGCCCTTTCCTCATCAGGGATGGGCAGTTTCTCGGGTTTGCCGCCACCGTCTTTAAATTTATACATGGTCATCCGCAGTACATCAATAATTTCATGGAAGCCGGCGCCGGTCTGGCGAGGATACTGCACCAGCACTACCTTACTGCCGAAATGAGCCTTGGTTTCCCGTACGGTCTTGTCAAAGTCGGCATTGTCATCATCTAATTTATTTACAGTGAAGATCATTGGTGTCTTGAATTTTTCCGTGTATTCCCAGATGATGTCGGTGCCCACTTCCACTCCCATCACGGCGTTCAGCAGCATCAAACCGGTATCGGCTACTTTCAGAGCAGAGATTACTTCGCCGGTGAAATCGTCATAACCGGGAGTGTCAATAATATTGATCTTATATCCCCGCCATTTGCTGTGCAGGAGCTTGCTGAAAATAGAATTACCACGTTCCTGTTCCAGTTCGTGGTAATCTCCTGTGGTGTTTCGTTCGGCTATACTGCCGCGGCGGGATATGATACCCGCTTCATATAGCATGCACTCCGCTAAGGTGGTCTTACCCGAGCCGGCGTGGCCCAGCAAAACAATATTTTTTACATGTGAGGTATCAAAATCAGGCATGATGATCAGGTTTAGAGATGAAGAAACTTATTTGTCTTTGAATTTAATGGGCGTTTAAAGACAAGCACATATTCGTATGCAATGTGCGGCATCCGTTGATTGACGAATTCCCTTATCAACAAATTAACGAACTATTGCGTTCGTTTCAGGTAATCGCTGAACTCCTCGCGGAGTTCAAGCAGGGTTTGTTCCAGCGACTTGTATTCTTCATGGAGCGCCTCATGGCGGGCCAGGCTGTCCTCATTGACAAAACCATTGAAGGCAACTTTTTCAAATTGCATCTTGCGGTCATGTGTTTTGATGGATTGCTTGAGGTCGTGAATGTTAATAAGCTGGATGTGAAACTGATTGTGCAAATGCTCTACGTCCTGTAATTGTTCTTTGGAGAGTGACTGGCGGGTGGATTCCTGGAGTTTCATTTCGTCTTTGCTGAATTCTTCTTTGAACTGACGAAGTTTTTCTCTCCAGGCATTGCACTCGCCGGAGAGCTGTGAGATGTCAACCTGAACCATGGCATTTAAATTTAAAAAGTGATAAAATAAAGAGCCTTTCTTTTTTCTGGGGGTGCGGATTGGTACAGGTAGAATATAGGGTAACAGAAAGTTAATGCCAAATTCGGAAAAAACAAATATTTTGATAAGGTATTTATTAAAAGAAAATGCACAGTTTGTTTACTGTACATTTTGCCTGGCTTAAATTGATTAATTTCTCAATGCCTTCTTGCTTTTACTTTTGTTGCTTTTCCCCCTTTGGGCCCGGTCACTGTGGTTTTTTTAACGGTGGTCGTCTTACCTCCCGGCCCGGTTACAGACTTTTTTGACCTTGTAACCCGGTAATTATTTACGGATGCCGAATGACGGGTTTTTACTATAGCGGAAGAAGACCTGAACGGTGTGTACACCCGGTGTGCATGAATAACCCTGTGCGTATGCACCACTGCAAACGGGCGGTGATGATGCACCCGGTAAGGATGCCATACATTCCAGCGGTAAGGTTTCCATGGTTTCCACCAGGCGGGATGATAATGCCAGCGCCACGGAGAAACCCACGGACGATAGGCTGGTGCAAATACATAACGAACAGATGGCCAAAACCAGACATTTACCACTATGCCCGGCGCTTCATCATTTAAACCGGCGTTGGGGCCACTAAGGTTACTGTTGTTGCTGCATCTAAAAAAGCTCCACTCTTTTCTTCGCTGGCAGGTTCTACTATTATTTGTTCGCCATAAATATCTTCATCGCCGATTATTTGAATAACCGCCGTTTCATTGCCTGTTTTTTCCAATTCAATAACTGCAATATCCTGTGTTTCTTTTTCTGAAACATCCACCTGCAAAATAAAGACATGGACATCTTTGTCCATTTTGCTGATGACCTTTACATAATCTATATCACCATCCCCATCCAGGTCAAGGTTGTTTACATGTTTTCCCTCTGTATTAATGGCTTTTTCAAAATCCTCAGGCGAGGCTGCATTCTGAAACATCTGCAGGGCGCCCTGCAGGCTGAAATGATCGCCGGGCAAACCGGTGGAATCAACACCCGACTGATTTTGTGCCTGTGCAAATGTTATGACCAGCAATGAACTTATTGCGAGGCTGGAGATGTACTTTATTTTCTTCATAAAATTTGTTTGAATTGTGACAAAGACCGAAACCGAGGAAAAAAGTTTAGCCGGACCGGAAAAATATTTGAGTGCCTGCTTTAGTCATTCGGGCAAAGTTTCTTCCGGTCACTGAAGGAATTGATATAGCTAATGGCATCCTGGTCCTGCCGTACACCCACTCTCAGTTCTGTCAGTTTCCATTTTATTTGCGCCACTCCCTCCACATAGCCCGTATTAAAGGACTGAACCCCAAAAACACTGCTCACATTGTTGATACATCCCAGCACATAGATATGCGATTTGGATGAGAGAGACTGGTTAATCTGATAATTCTGGCAATATTGCTGCTTATAAGTGGCCTTGTTTTTCCAGGCCGTGGTGATCGTGGAAGCAATCAGTTGTTTGGCCTGCGCCGTTAATTGCGTACTGCTTCCTGCCACAAAAAAATTAGGAGAGAACACCTGCAGCAGCACAGCCTCAAACTCCTCAGGAGTACCGTTTCGGAGTAAGTTGTGCAGGAAATCAACCATCTCCCGTGGGCTGGCAAAAGCCGGAACTTCCACTTTTGGAAGGACGGCAGCTTTTTCCCTCGCAATCTTCTCATTGATGGTAAACGCCAGGGTCTGTTTTTCAAGATCCCTTACCTGTTCTGCTGTATAGGTCTGTATGCCTATTTTTTTGGTATCGGGACCATTATTGCTCCTGCTAGCCAGAAAATTCTTCCAGGCAGCTTTGGGATCATCCCGGTACAGGCGCACATTCCATATCGTCTCAATCGTTTCCACTTCAGTGTAGCTGATAATATGGTCGAATTTCAATTTCATTTTAAACTCCACTGAGTTGGGTGTGTGCCAGGTCCATGCCGGCTCGTCAGCCAGCACAGGTTCGTAGTACAGTTTTGTGATTTTCTGAAAATAATATCCATAAAACTTCGCCCAATCCTGGCTCAATAATGTATTGATATCTGCCGCAGAAGGATTGGGGATACCAAAGTATTGGTTGCTGATGGTGCGGAATTTCCAGTAACTGTATTTACCTGCGCCGGTATATTGATACACCACATCACCGACTACAAGCAGGTCAATGCCGGGATGATCACTTTTCCTTGTTATTTCCACGCCCCTTACCCATTCCCAATTGCCGATATCGCTGTTCCATTGGCGGGTACCGGTGGTTTTGGTAAACTTAATAGACTTGGTGCCGGCATTGGTTATTTGCTTTTTGATTTCTGCATCGGTGGGCTGGGCAGCTAGCCATTGGGTAAGAGAAAAAAAGGAAATAAATACAGCCAGTATTTTTTTGTGCATAACAATTTTATTTTTCTATTAAGGTAAACCTTTTTTTAAAAAATTCAACAGGTAAGGTTAAAACGGACATTGCCTTCTTGGCCAACACTACGGTGTGATTTTCCCGGCTTCAAAAGGGGAATAGCTTATATTAGCGTTCCGATAAAGTGACAAGTGATTTCCCAAAACAGCATACAGCAGATACTTGGCCGCCTTGATATCACAGATGTCATTGGCGGGTTTGTAAAGCTTAAAAAAAGGGGGGCCAACTATCTCGGCCTCTGTCCTTTTCACAATGAAAAAACGCCTTCGTTCACTGTATCTCCTTCCAAAGAATTGTATAAATGTTTTGGCTGCGGCCGCAGCGGTAATGCTGTAAGCTTCCTGATGGAGCATGAAAAATACAGCTACCCGGAAGCCCTTCGCTGGCTGGCCAATAAATACGGTATTGAAATTGAAGAGACCTATCAGTCGGATGAGCAACGGCTGCAACTGCAGGCGGCCGACAGTCTTTATATCATCAACAGCTTTGCACAACAGTTTTTTTCGCAGCAGCTATTTGAAACCGAGGAAGGCAGGGATATTGGCCTTGCATATTTTAAAGAAAGAGGTTACCGGGAGGATGTAATCAAAAAATTTCAGCTGGGCTACTCACCTGAACAACGTGATGCTCATCCGAACGGCGAGGCCGGGCGGGCATTTACCAAAGAAGCTATAGCCAAACAATACAATACTGAATTACTGATACGGTCAGGACTGATTGCCAGCCGGAATGAGCAGTTGGTGGACAATTACCGGGGCCGGGTTATTTTCCCGGTGCATAATCACAGCGGCAAAGTGCTGGGTTTTGGCGCCCGGGTTTTAAAAAGCAATGACAAAGTGCCGAAATATATCAACACACCGGAAAATGAGATATACATAAAGAGCAAAATATTGTATGGCTCTTATTTCGCCCGGCAGGCGATTGATAAGGCCGATGAGTGCCTGCTGGTAGAGGGTTATACCGATGTTATTTCCCTGCACCAGGCCGGTTTGGAGAATGTAGTGGCCAGCGGCGGCACTTCCCTTACTCCTGATCAGTTGCGGCTGATAAAAAAATACAGCAACAACCTCACTATTATTTATGACGGCGATGCCGCCGGAGTGAAAGCAGCGCTGCGGGGGCTTGATTTGGCGCTGGAAGAAGGGCTGAACGTAAAATTAGTGCTGATACCGGATAAGGATGACCCGGACAGTTATGTGAATAAGGTTGGTGCATCTGCTTTCAGTGATTTTATTAAAAAGAATAAAAAAGACTTTATCCTCTTTCAGCTGGAAGTGGCATTGAAAGATGCAGGCAGCGACTCCGTGAAGAAATCGGAAGTGGTAAACCGTATTGCCGAAACCATTTCCCGCATCAACAAGGCGGAAGATTTTACCAAACAGCAGGATTATATCCGCCAGTGTGCGGAGATACTGAAGATTGATGAAGCGGGGATGCATAGCCTGGTGAATAAGTTTATAAGAGAAAGGATAACATCACTTGAAAAAAGACAGGTTAAAGAAGACACATCAGACTTCGTCACTGAGCCAGCGAGAACTGACTTCAGTGATGAAGCGTTTAATGTGCTTTTCATGCAGGAGTTGCAAGAGAAAGCAATTGCCAGAGTATTACTTGAGTTCGGGTTGAAACAATGGGATGCGAATCAAACAGTTTTTGAATATATGGCGAATGCTGACCTGTTTGAAGACAAAGAAATACCGGAAGAAAGAAATGTAAAAATAATTTTAGAAGAAGACCTCTATGAGAACAAGCGAGTGCCCCTGATAGTAAATCAATATTCTTTTATGTATAAAGGGGGGCTAAATCCAACAACAAAAACTTTTGTAAATCATGAAAACAGGGATATTTCATTACTGGCCATTGAGGCAACAAATCATCCATATGAGTTAAGCCCGAAATGGACCAAAGACGAAATGGCCACTAAAGTAAATAGGCGAATATGGGGCTTAAATTATCAGGATTTTTTTGACGAAGCAATCAATAATGACGAAGCGGGCAAAATAATTTACCACCATGAAATTGATGAAAATTATCGTGACGACGTAAATGATGTTTTAATTTATTTAAAATTAAAAAAAATCAAAAGACTTCTTGCCTCAAATATTGATGACATGAAAAAGAATCACACACCGGAAGAGTTAAAAGTATTGCTAGACACACACAACTTCCTCAAAGAACAACAAGCCTCGTTGGCCAAAAAAAAAGGTATTGTCATCTATCCGTTTTAGCTGTCTGCAATCTTTGCCTCTTCATAAATATTGGTCAGCTTAATACTAACTTCAACAGCACTTATCAGCAGCGTATCGTTTAAGTTTTTATATTCTTCAAGTTCCCAATGATTTTTTTCATTAATCCGGAAGGAATACACCTTTACTGCTTCTGAATCCACAAGTATGTATTCCTTTAGGGTTGGTATATCCCTGTACAGATCAAATTTGCCTCCCATATCATAGTTGCGGGTTGAAGGCGAAAGTACTTCGATAATAACAACGGGGTTCAGCGCATCCCAGCCATCATTTTCCCTTGTTTCGATTTCGCCACAAATAATGGATACATCCGGATACGTAAAGAGTGTATTGCCGGGGATATGTATCCGCTGGTTGCTGTTAAAAGGTTTGCATGGTTTACCCTGTAATTATTCTCTCAGTCTGAAATAAAGGTTCCCAGAAATAATATTATGCGGAACTTTTGCCCCTGACATGGCAAAGATTTCCCCTTTATAGTATTCATGCTTTTCTCCGGCGTTCTTTTCAAATTCCAGGTATTCTTCAACAGTCAGCTTATTTTTGCCGTACGCAACGGCTGGCTCCCGTACTTCCATATAATAAATTTACGGTTAATCTTCGGATTTTTCCGGCAACATATCGCTGTACGATACCTCCACCAGGTCTTTTTCCCCGATCTTGATTTCCTGCAAATAAAAATCACATTGCGCCTTTAGCTGCTCCTGCGACAGATCGGCCAGCATATTCCCGGCTTCTATCTCCACAAAAGCACCCAGCCCCGGCACTTCGTCAATATGAAATTTTACATTGTCAATATAATATATCTCCCGCTTCTTCTTCACCACTGCTTTAATTCCAATTGATCTTGCCAGCATTGTTTTCAACCCTGCCGCATCCTCTACTTTTACCAGGTTGAAATGAGAACTCTTTGGCCCCGCCTGGTTGGTTCTTTCATAATAAATCAGGTTGTTCTCAATATTGCCTTCCCGCAGCTTTAGCCTGCCATTCGGAATATTGAAGTAGGTATCAGTTTGTTCATCCGTTCCTTTAAACATGGCATTACCGGCAAGCAAGTAGCGCCTGACAAAATCAGCATCGGTACACTTAGCCTTTATTTCCACATTCAAAAATGACATACTGTAAATCTACTGCATAAAAAAGGTTTGCCAGAAGTGGCAAACCTGATTACTTTTTTGGTTCTGGCTTCTTACTCCGCCATGGCGGCAGCCTGTCTTTTGCGGCTATGCACCACATCATCGCCCCGCTGGATGTCGCCACGGGTAAACCGCATGGCTGTCCATACATGGTCCAGCTCGATCCGCTCAATGCTTTCATAACCTTCACAGGTCAAGCGGTTCCAGCTGCACTCACGGTTCAGGTCGGTAACGATTTTGGAAGCGGTTTTCGGGTAGGCTACCCAGAACTTGCTTTCCCCCTTCAGCGAAGGCATTACATCCTTCAGAATGCCGTTCAGCTGGTTTTCGTTCACGGCAAATACCAGCGCAAAATCAATCTTCCGGCTCTTAAGGAGTGGCGTCATGTTTTTGGCAAAGGACAGTTTGCTGAACTGTTTCTCAATGGAGGAGGGCAAACCCTGAATTAAAAGATTCTTTTCGTCGGCCAGTTGTAACTTTTCTAACAGCGTTTGTGACATACCTGGTAACTGATTTAGAGGTTACCGTCAACAGCCTGGGTCGCAGTGCTGTAAACGGAGTTCTCAAGGCAGGAAGGGCAAAGGTAGGAATAATACTTTGTAAATGCTATATTTTAGAGAAGAAAAAATCCCGTCCAAAGCCTTATTGGACGGGATTCTTGCCCTAAAACAAGTTTTCTATTTATCCTTTCCCATTGGTTTGTAATATTTGAGGGCTTCCGGCATCAATTCCTTTAGTTTTTCAATCCGGCGGCCTTCAGAGGGGTGAGTGCTGAAAAACTCAGGTGGTTTCTGTCCGTTGCTGGCTTTCTCCATTCTTTCCCAAAGACTGATAGCTTCCTGGGGATTGTATCCTGCCATGGCTGTCCAGATAAGTCCATACCGGTCGGCCTCCAGCTCATGCTTTCGGGAAAAAGGCAGCATAACACCCACAGTAGAGCCGACCCCGTACGCTGTCATAAAAAGATTTTGCGTTTCTTCTGGCTTATTAGCGACAGCAACAGCAAGTGCAACCTGTCCGAATGATGCCAGAAAGCCCTGGCTCATCCGCTGATTCCCATGCTGCAAAAGTGCATGAGAAACTTCATGCCCCATCACGGCGGCAAGGGCGGCTTCATTTTGTGTAATGGGCAGGATGCCGGTATAAACAACGATCTTTCCGCCGGGCATGCACCAGGCATTTACCGTTTTATCATCCACCAGGTTGGTCTGCCATTTAAACCCAGCCAGTTTATCACTCATTCCTTTTTCTGCATAAAAAGTTTCTACTGCTTTTACAATCCTGTTTCCCACCCGGTTTACCATTTGTGCATCCCGGTTGCTGCTGCTTGCCACCACTTTATTAGTGGAAAGAAATTTCTGGTATTCACCGGTTGCCATCGTCTGCAACTCTGATTCGGGCAGCAAGGTCAACTGACTTTTGCCTGTCAGTGCATTTTTCGAACAGGCGATCAGCATAGCCGCCATAACAAAAACCGAAGTGATTCTCTTTACCATATTATTTTTTTTTTAATGACGGTCAATGATTGTACCGGGTTGGTGTAGCCAGCAAATTATTTTATGTTTTAAGATAAGGTTTTTTGTCTTGTGTGCCATCAGTCCGCAGAAGTGTTTCTTCGCCTCCGTTTTTTTTCCCGCGGGCGGAAGATGGGCACTTTGCTTTCGCTGCCTTTCAGCAGGCGGCCAATGTTTTTTTGGTGTGTCAGCAGCACCATCAGCGCAACGGCAATAGCGAATACCCGGTACAGAGGATTATCCACATTAAAAATAACGAGGATGAACACCGGGAAAGCAAGACTGGCCAGTATGGAACTCAGGGAAACAAAACGGGTGAGATAAAGCACCAGGATAAAGATACCGACACAACTCAGCGCCGTCCAGGGCGAAATGCCCAGCACCAGCCCAAACAATGTGGCCACTCCTTTTCCTCCCCGGAACTCCGCCCAAATAGGGAATATATGGCCTATTACGGCAGCAAGGCCAAGGCCTGTTTGCAGGTTTTGCAGGTTTACCTCACTGTCTGCATATTCAGGGAGTAATAAGGCAATTTTGACGGCGATGATTCCCTTCAGCATATCCATAACCATCACCACAGTTCCCCATTTGGGGCCCAATACCCGGTAGGTGTTGGTTGCGCCGGCATTGCCGCTGCCGTAGTTACGTATATCAATATCAAAAAAATGCTTGCTAACCCATACAGAACTGGGAATGCTGCCGATCAGATATGCGAGAATTATCAGAAGTAGTTCGTTCATTAGAACCCCATCCAAAGGGAACTGCAAAAATAGGCAAAAAGGGTAACGGTAACATTAAATTAATGCAGCGATAAAAAATTCTTAACCGTTGAAACTTAAGCAAATCCAGTTGCTTCGTTCACGGCTATTTGCCTTTCTGAGTTTATATGTTGCTGCTTTTTGTGTGATCTCAATTTCATCTTCCGGCAATAAGCCGCTCAGGAGCAGAATGGCTCCCGGTTGCAACCTATCTGCCAGTGAATCAAAATTATCCAGTATCACATTCTTATTGATATTAGCAAGAATAATGTCAAACTTATCTGTATGCGGCAGGGTTTCCGCTTTCAGCAGCTTTATTTTCTTGCAGTTGTTCCGTTCAAAGTTTTCAGCAGCGTTCGCAACGCTCCATTCGTCAATATCAACGGCAAATACGGATAAGGCACCCAACTTTTCCGCAAGAATGGCAAGAATGCCTGTACCGGTTCCAAAATCAAAAACTGTCTTGCCCCTGAAATCTATTTCCCGCATCTGCTGCATCATCATGAATGTAGTAGCGTGGTGCCCGGTGCCAAAACTCATTTTAGGAGTTATTACTATTTCATGCCTCACCCCTGTTACTGGTTCATGAAAGTCGGCCCGAATGGCAACAAGATCATCAACGACCAAGGGCTGAAAATTGGATTCCCAGACTGCATTCCAGTTTTGGGCGGGTATCAATTGTTCTGAAAAAGAAAGCTGGTATTTGTATGCCAGTTCATGCAGCAGCATTTTATCATAGGATTTCTCAGGAATAAAGGCCTTCAGTTCGGTTTCATTTTGTTCAAAGCCCTCAAATCCTGCTTCGGACAATTGAGCTATCAGCAGTTCCTGCTGTTCGGGTTGCAGGTTGGTGAAGGTTATTTGGATATGATCAGTCATATGATAAAAAACCCCATCCCGCTTGAAACGGAACAGGGTGTAAAAGTATTCTCATTTTATTTATCCTTGCTGCGGCGGCGGTGTCTGCTCTTCCCTTGGCTTCTGCTCCGGCTTTGGTATCAGCACTTTCCTTGACAATTTGAACTTGCCCGATTTGGGATCTGTGCCAATCAGCTTCACCTTCATCACATCACCTTCTCTTACAATTCCTTCCAGTGTCTCCAGGCGTTTCCAGCTTATTTCGCTGATATGTACCAGTCCTTGCTTACCGGGCAGAAACTCCACAAAAGCTCCGAAAGGCATGATGGATTTTACCGTGGCTTCGTAGGTGTCACCCACCTGCGGCACCGCTACAATCCCTTTTATCCATGAAACCGCCTTGTCAACACCTTCTTTGCTGGTACTGAAGATACTGATCTCCCCGCGGCCATTGATCTCTTCCAGGTTGATCGTAGTGAGGGTCTCCCTTTGTATTTCCTGTATCACCTTGCCACCGGGCCCGATCACCGCCCCGATGAATTCTTTATCAATGAACAGTTTCACCATTCTTGGAGCATGGGGCTTCACATCTTCTCTTGCAGCAGGGATACATTTGTACATCGCATCCAGGATGTGCAAGCGGCCACGTCTTGCCTGCTCCAGGGCCTGCTTCATCACTTCCATTTTCAAACCATCCACTTTAATGTCCATCTGCACACCGCAAATGCCTTCCCTTGTACCGGTTACTTTAAAATCCATATCACCCAGGTGGTCTTCATCACCCAGTATATCCGTCAGGATAGCATACTTATCGGCCTTTGTTATCAATCCCATCGCCACGCCACTCACATGTTTGGGAAAGGGGATGCCTGCGTCCATCAATGCCAGTGAAGCTGCGCATACGGTGGCCATGGAGGATGAACCATTTGATTCCAGGATATCACTGACCACACGAACGGTGTAAGGAAAATCCCCTGCCGGCATCATTTGTTTCAACGAACGCTGGGCCAGGTTGCCATGTCCTACTTCCCGGCGGCTCTGGCCCCTCATCATCTTCACTTCACCGGTGGAAAAAGGAGGAAAATTATAGTGCAAAAAGAATTTTGAATCGTAAGATTTAGCGGCGCTTTCGACCAGAAGTTCATCTAAGGGAGTTCCCAAAGTAACCGTGGTAAGCGATTGTGTTTCACCTCTTGTAAACAACGCCGCCCCGTGTGGCGATGGCAACACATCAACTTCCATGTCCAGCGGACGAACCGTTTCAAGGTCACGGCCATCCAAACGAACTTTCTCATCCAGTATCATATCCCTGACAACACAGTATTGCAGATCGCTGTAATAAGCTGTCGTCAGTTTTTTAGTGAGTGCCGGCATTTCATCGCCTACCGGTAAATTCAATCCTGTTTTGATATGTTCCATCACTTCATCATGCAAGGCAGAAAATTTATCGCTTCGCTCATGCTTTGCCAGTTTGCCTTTTGCTATGTCATACACTTTTGATTTGGCAAATGCATTTACTTTTTCCCGCAACGCTTCATCCTGTTCGGGCTTTGTATATTCCCTTTTTGCTTTCACACCTGCCAAATCCCTTAATTCTTCCTGCGCTTTCACCTGTATGCGGATGGCATCATGCGCCACTTCCAGTGCTTTGCACAGGTCAGCTTCGCTGCATTCCCGCGCCTCCCCTTCTACCATCATCAGGTTTTTTTCGGTAGCTGCAATGATGAAATCCATATCTGAATTTTCCATCTGGCTGCGGGTGGGGTTCACCACAAACTGGCCACCCACTCTCGACACCCTTACTTCTGAAATGATTTCTTTAATAGGAATATCGGAAACCGCTAATGCGGCCGATGCAGCCAGGCAGGCCATTGCATCCGGCATAATTTCCGGATCGCTGGAAATAAGGGTAATTAAAACCTGCACTTCGCAGAGATAATCTTCCGGAAACAGCGGACGAAGTGCCCGGTCAATCAGGCGGCTGGTCAGCACTTCATAATCGTTGAGCCTTGCTTCTCTTTTAAAGAAGGAGCCGGGAATACGACCCGCAGCAGCAAATTTTTCCTGGTAGTCAACCGATAGCGGGAAAAAACTCTGTCCTTCCTTGGGTTCTTTATTAGCCACGACAGTCGCCAGTATCATACAATTACCCTGTGAAACGGTAACAGCGCCGTCAGCCTGGCGGGCCAGTCGGCCGGTTTCAATGGTCACCATGCGGCCTCCGCCGATATCAAAAGTTTTGCGAATTGATTGTTGTAACATGATTTTATATTTGTGGTCTGTAATTTATTGTTTGTACTAACTACCCCAAAACCATTTGGAGAATTTTATGTTTCCATCTGGATTACTACTATCAGCGTCCCTTGCGTCGCACTCTTCAGCTTTTTGTTCGCTACTGTGCAAAAGCAGAAATTTTGATTTCGTGAAGGAACCGGTGAATAGCAGAAACTAAAAGTCCTCCGCCAACTTGCGAAGATTTTAGGGGCTTTATTTTCTCAATCCGAGCTTCTCAATCAACTGGCGGTAGCCTGTCAGGTTATGCTTCTGCAGGTAGTTCAGCAGGCGCTTACGTTTACCTACCAGCTGCATCAGGCCACGGTGAGTAGAGAAGTCTTTTTTGTTACTCTGCAGGTGATCGCTGATCTGGCTGATTCTTTCAGTCAGAAGAGCAATCTGTCCTTCAATGGAGCCGGTGTTGGTGGCAGATCCTCCATAGGTTTTGATAACTGTCGCTTTTTTTTCTTTTAAAAGGGGCATCTTGATAAATTTTTAAATTTCATCCGGTTATTTTCATCCGATAATTAAGGCGGCAAAGGTAAGGCAGGCAAAGCGAACAGCAAAGGCTTTTGCAGGCTATTTTAGAGGTTAGTAATGCATGTGCAAGCTGGTTATCAAGGCTTAGCCATACTTTTGCTTTATGGAACTATCGCAGGATACCCGTAATATTCTTGGCCTGCAACTGCCCACCGACCCCCGTTGGGTAAACCTTGCCGAAATGGCGCTGGGAGAAATTCTCACCGATCATGCTTATTGTGAGCAAAAGGCTGCCACCTCCTGCATTTCATTGATCCAGCGCTATAGTTCCAAAGAAAAATTAGTGATGGAACTTTCACCCATCGTTACAGAAGAATGGGGTCATTTCCGGCTGGTGCTGGCCGAATTGCACAAAAGAAACCTGAAACTGGGCAAACAACGCAAGGATGAATATGTAAATGCCCTGATAGGCTTCCAGCAGAAAGGCGGCGATGCGGAAGGCCGGCTGCTTGACCAACTGCTCACCATGGCATTGATAGAAGCCCGTAGCTGCGAACGCTTCAAGCGGCTGAGTGAAGGGTTGAATGACGAATACATGAAAAATTTCTACCGCCGCTTCATGGAAAGCGAGGCTGGGCACTATTCGCTCTTTATTGAATTGGCCGAAACCTATATTGACAGGGAAAGGGTTCGCCGCCGCTGGAAACAGTGGCTGGGATATGAGGCCGGTATTATTCAAAACCTTGAAGTAAGGGGCGACAGGATACACTAAATTTTCCCGAAAACGATTGTATCCTCTCAGCAGATATAATAATCCTATTTTCATCGCAGGATTACTTGCGTTAATGCACAGGCCAGACTATGATTAAACAGGTACCCAGAGAAGTACTAAATGCGTTCACATCGTATGAGCCGGATTTGCCGGAGCACCCTGCAGGCAAAATAATTGTAGAGCAGATCGGCAATGGACTTATCAATCACTCCTATAAAGTATGTTGTGAACTGAAGCCTGATTTTTTTCTTCAGCGCATCAATACAAACGTATTTCAGCATCCGGAAGATTTGCAGGAAAACTACATCAGCATCTGGCAGTATGCTGAATTTGTCCGTAAGGACTCCGGCAGAGCGCTTACTGGTTTCCGTATGCCCTCACCGGTTTATTACAGCAGAAAGGCAACCCTTTTTGTTGATAAAAATGAAAATTACTGGCGGGCATTTGAGTTTATTGGTGATAGCAAAATGGTATATGCGGCCGAAAAAGCTACTCAGGCCAAAGCCACTGCCCGTGCCTTTGCGAAATTCACTGCTGCTTATGACGATTTCAATGTGCATTTGCTGAAAGAAGTGATTCCGGGATTTCATGATCTTGGCCTCCGCTACAGGCAGTTCGAAGCTTCGCTGAATACGGAACTGTATGAAAGAATGAGCAGGTCGCTGCTGCTTGTGCAGGATCTGAAAAGCCGGGAACGGTACCGGCATTTTTATGACATCATCACTGATTCAGGTGAATTTCCTAAAAGGGTGATGCACCACGATGCAAAGATTGGCAATATACTTTTTCATGAACAAACAGGTAAGGTCATTTGCCCGGTGGATTATGATACCGTAATGCCGGGGTATTTTTTTTCTGACCTGGGAGATATGATACGGTCAATGGCCGGAAGTTGTGATGAAAACTCTAAACAGCCTGACAAAATCAGAATCCATAAAGATTTTTATGAGGCCGTTATTACCGGTTATACAGATGTACTGGGTGCACAATTCACAGCAGCTGAAAAAAAATATCTGCACAGCGCCGGGCTGCTGATGATCTATATGCAGGCGCTCCGGTTTATTACCGATTATCTGAATGGCGACAGTTATTACAAAACGGAATACCCGGAACAGAATTTTGACAGAACGATAAACCAGCTGGCCTTGCTGAAAAAGCTGGAAGAATTCCTGGCGGAACATTACCGGTTTAAGATATAAGTTCTCTTACCCCTTCTTCTGCTTTTGACTCAAAAATTTCCGCTTCCAGCCCGGTTTTTATGTGATAATCCGGTTTTATACAGTTTACAAAATCTGCCACCCTGTTTTTCTGTACCAGCGCTATGGCGCAGCCGCCAAATCCCGCCCCTGTCATCCGTGCGCCAATGCATCCTGAATAAGTTTTGCAGAAATCAACTACAGTATCCAGTTCTTTACCGGATACTTCGTACAGGCTGCGCAGCGATTCATGTGAGGCAAACATCAGTTTGCCAAAGGTTTCCATATCGCCTGTCTGTAAAGCAATTGCAGCATCTTTTACCCGTTGATTTTCACTGATAACATGCAGCGCCCTTTTTTCCAGCACCGGGTTGCTGATAATATCCCGGCCCAACTCAAAAGAAGCGAGGTCCACATCACAGAGATGCTGCAGATCCAGTTCCTGCTTCAGCAGTTTTAAAGCAGCGCCGCATTCAGCAAACCGTTCATTGTACTTGGAGTCAGCCAGCATCCGTTGTTTATTGGTGTTTATTATGACCAAGGAAAAATCGCCTGTTTGAAAAGGCAGGTATTCATATTCCAGTGTATCACAGTTCAGCAATATGGCCATGTCCTTTTTTCCCATTGCCACGGCAAACTGATCCATGATGCCGCAGTTGACACCCACAAACCGGTTCTCGGCTTCTTTGCTAAATATGGCGATCTGCCTTGCAGGAATATCAAGGCCAAACATTTCGCTGATGGCAAAGCCGGTGAGCACTTCGATGGATGCAGAGGATGAAAGCCCTGCGCCAATGGACAGGTTGCCGTAAAAAAGCATATCCATTCCGGACATGCCGTAATTATTTTCCAGCAACTGGTGAATAACTCCCAGCGGGTAGTTGTACCATGCACTTCCGGTTTTACTGTATGATGATTGCAGGTGCAGGTCTGCCGTCTCCGGAAAATTCAGGCACTGAAACCTGATCCTTTTATCAATGTTTTTGGAAACAGCTAGCCATGTGCCATAAGAAATGGCGCAGGGCATCACCCGGCCGCCGTTGTAATCAATATGTTCGCCGATCAGGTTTACCCGGCCGGGACAAAAGAAAAAATGTTCCGGAAATCTTGCATAGCGCAGCTCAAACTCCTTTTTAATTTCATATAGTTCCATCCGGTGAATTGTCTTGTTTGCTTTTTAGTTTTTGGTCAATTTCATTAGGACCGTAATTGCGGCCAAAAAAAGAATCCAGGCCAAATCTTCGCCGGATATATTTGGCAAGGAAGATACACCTGCGGCAGCGCCAATTAACAACAAAATATATAGCAAGCTTTAAATACCAATAGCAAATCCAATGATTCCAAAAAGTATTACCGGAGCTGCAAATTCCTGGATCCGGAATATGATTGTGACCAGCCATATAAATCAGGTTTGTAAAAAATAGTTCAACTCTTCATCCAGGTTCAGAAACCGGTATTTTTCCTTCAACGTTTTTATTCTTTCGAGGTTCGACGCCAAAAACTGTTTGTGTGCATTCGTCTCAGGTTGAAAAGCCCGGTGTTTCTTCGCCATCACAATGCTCTTTATTTCTTTCATCAGCATCTGTGATTCCTCGTCAATACAGGTCTCTGTAAATTTCTCCAGCACAAATTCTGTGGCTGCATAATTTGGATGTACCAGGTCAATATCATAGAAACGGTAATCCCGCAACACGTCGATTACCAGTTCGTAGGCAGGAAAGTAATGGGCTGCCTCAACTTTTGTACAGATAAAATGAACTGCATCAATCAGTCTGGCCTTGCTACGGTTGTTTTCCACTACTCCGTCCCTTATATGCCGCACGGGGCTTATGGTGAAGATGAATCTCAGTGCCGGGTTGAATTGTTTCAGCTGCTTCAGACAATCTTCGAGGATTTCTTTTATCTCATCTGTTTCCAGCATTTGCTTATCGAACCAATTTGCCGGGGCACGGTGGCAATTCGCCACCTCACCCTCATCCCCTTTCCACTTTGTGGAGAGGGGGGCTGAGGGGGTGAGGCGATACACAAACGATGACCCTAATGTTATGATCAGCCAGTTTGTTTTTTTCAGGAACTCATGTGCTGTTTGCTGGGAGTTATTGATGTTGTTCACGGCTTCTTCTTTGCTGACATTGGAGAACCGGGAATGATGTTGCCAGCTATGCCATACTTCGTTTAGCTGAAACAGATCCGACCCGCTGTATTGCTTATTGTCAATATAAGAAAGCAGATTTTTACACACTGCAGCGGGCCCAAAAAGTATTCCGTTTGGATTCTGAAGTGTTTGGAATTTCAGCTCAGCCAGGGCATTGCCGATATGTTCAGTAAAGCAGGATCCTACCAGCATTATTTTGTCTCTGTAAGTAACAGGTTCGGGTAGTTTTTTCAGATCAATATTAAGTAGTAAGTCCATAAAGAGTTCTTCTTCTTTAGGGTTCTGTTCCCTTCCCCACTCCGTGGAGATGTGTCAGGGGTTGAGGGGTTCTGTGCCCCTCTCCCCATTGGGGAGAGGGGTTAGGGGTGAGGCGAATATCTCTCCGGCTATGCGCAGAGTTTCAGCCAGCGCTTCTTTGTTTAACCCGGTCATCATGTTATTTCCCTCGAAATAATCAATCATCAGTTCTGTATTCATATTTCCCACCAGTTCATCATCGGCCATCGGGCAGCCCCCGATGCCATTCAGGGCGCCGTCAAAGCGCCTGCAACCCGCCTTTATTGCAGCTTCTAATTTCTCTTTCCAGTTTTGCGGTGTCGAATGTAAATGAACCCCAATCTCTGTTCCTGGTAATGATTCAATAAGGAAGCTTGTCATATCATACACCTGCTGCGGGGTGGCGACGCCCACGGTATCGGCAAGGGAAATAACGCCGATGTCCATCGCCACTAGTTGATTCACCCATTCAAACACAATCTCCTCATCATACAGATCGCCATAAGGGTTGCCAAATCCCATAGAAATATAAACGACTAGCTGTTTTCCCGTTTTGATGCAGAGGTTTTGAATCTCCACCACTCTGCCCAGCGACTGCGCAATGGATGAATTGGTATTCCGTTGCTGAAATGTTTCTGAAACCGAAAAAGGAAAACCGAGATAAGATATTTGTTCATACATACTGGCTTCTTCAGCTCCCCGCATGTTGGCAACAATGGCCAGTAGTTTAGTGTTACCGGCTCCTGACTCAAGACTCCTGACTACATCAGCAGTATCTGCCATTTGAGGTATAGCCTTTGGCGAAACAAAGCTTCCGAAATCAATGGTGTCAAATCCAACTTTAAGTAATGAATTGATGTATTCAATTTTCCGCCCGGTTGGGATGAAATTCTTCCAGCCCTGCATGGCATCACGGGGGCATTCTACCAGTTTTATCAAGTGTCCAACACTCATTATGATCTTTGTTTCATCGCCTCATACAAAATAATGCCTGTCGCCACCGACACATTCAGGCTTTCAAAACCACCTTTCATCGGAATGCTTATTTTCTCATCGCATATCTTCAACAATGCAGGATAGATCCCCTTTTCCTCACTTCCTATCACAACAGCGCTAGGCACAGTAAAATCAATTTCTTCAATCGTCTTCGCTGCTTCCATTTCACTGGCATACACTTTAATGCCATTCAGATGCAGCTCATCCACGGCTTTCATCAGGCTGCTCACACGACACACAGCAATCTTTTCCAAAGCACCGGCAGATGTGAGTATCGCATCTTCATTCAGCGCCCCAACCCCTTTATCCGGGATGATGATGGCATGAACGCCGGTGCAATAAGCCGTACGGGCTATGCCTCCGATGTTTCTTATATCTGTGATGCCATCAAGAATAAGAAATAAGGGTGCTTCTCCGCTTTCAATCACTAATGAAATAATATCCTGCAGGTTCAGGTACTTAACTTTGGCAATTTGAGCCACCACCCCTTCATGCCCAGTGATGTTGAACCCATTCAGCCTGGTTACCGGAACATAATTTACCGGAACTGCATGCTTCGATGCAAGTCCCTTAATTTCATTTATGTCCTGCCCCTGTGCTTTTGTGTCAAGGTATATCCTGTCTAACTGTTTACCATTTTGCAATGCTTCAATCACTGACTTTCGTCCAATAACCAGTGAGCCTTTTTTGGGCCTGTGGGGATGCCGGAAATTTTTCACTTTTCAAAAATAGTGGTTTTGCCACTGAAGCCTGAAACACAGAAGATTGGGTAGTGGGTTTGTTTGATTTAATAATAAATTATGGATTTGCCGGGTCGTGTCATGCCGGGCTTGACCGGCATCTTTCTCTTTGAACAATTTACAAGACACCGGGTCAAGCCCGGTGTGACAAAACTCCTGATGAACGGAAATCAAACTGACCCACTACCGAAGATTGTCAGAAATTAAAAACCCCGAACGACTTTTCAATCTCTCGGGGTCTTCTAAAACCCCTCCTTCGGAGGGGCTTGGAGAGGCCGATTATTTAAGGCCGAAGGCCTTCTTCACTTTCCCCACATAGTCCAGTTTCTCCCAGGTGAACAATTCTACATTTTTTGTCACTTTCGTCCCATCCGGAGAGAGGAATGTTTTCTCCAGCACCTGTGGTTGGCGACCCATATGACCGTAGGCAGCCGTTTCACTGTATATCGGGTTGCGGAGTTTCAATCTTTGTTCGATAAAATAAGGACGCATATCAAAGATGCCTTCCACGATTTTGGCGATCTGCCCGTCCGTCATCTTCACCTTTGCCGTGCCGTAAGTGTTTACATTGATGCTGGTGGGTTGCGCTACACCAATTGCATAAGATACCTGTACCAGCACTTCGCTGCATAACCCTGCTGCCACAAGATTTTTCGCAATATGCCTTGTTGCATAGGCAGCGGAACGATCCACCTTGGAGGGGTCCTTTCCGCTAAAGGCGCCGCCACCGTGTGCGCCTTTGCCTCCGTAAGTATCTACAATAATTTTTCTTCCTGTGAGACCAGTATCACCATGCGGCCCGCCAATTACAAACTTGCCGGTGGGATTTACATGGTACTTGATGTTGCCGGTGAACAGTTTTGCATATTTCTTATACCTCGCCTTTACCCTCGGGATAAGGATATTGATCACATCACTCTTGATCTTTGCCAGCATTTTTGCTTCGCTGTCAAAATTATCATGCTGGGTGGAAATAACAATGGCGTCAATACGAACCGGTTGGTTCTTATCATTGTATTCCAATGTCACCTGGCTCTTGGCATCGGGGCGCAGGTAAGGCATTTTAGTATTCTTCTCCCGGCGGATAGCGGCCAGTTCGATGAGCAGGTTATGTGCCAGGTCAAGCGCCAGGGGCATATAATGGTCTGTTTCGTTGGTAGCATAGCCAAACATCATACCCTGGTCGCCAGCGCCCTGCTCTTCTTTTGTCTTTCTGTCCACGCCCTGGTTGATGTCGGATGACTGCTCATGGATGGCAGAAAGCACACCGCATGAACTGGCTTCAAACATATACTCACTCTTGGTGTAACCGATCCTGCGGATCACCCCGCGGGCAATTTCCTGTACATCGAGATAGGCTTTGGATTTTACTTCACCTGCCAGTACTACCTGCCCGGTGGTAACCAGCGTTTCGCAGGCCACTTTGGATTGCGGATCGAAAGCAAGAAAATGGTCAATCAACGCATCAGATATCTGGTCAGCTACCTTATCAGGGTGTCCTTCACTCACAGATTCTGATGTAAATAAATACGGCATGTATTAAATTTTAAGGGTGCAAAGATAGGGTTGCTGCTATGAATGAACAAAGCCCCGCGGCTTCTCCGTGGGGCTTTTAAACATATCTTGATAACTAATCAGAGTTTTGAATAAATAAGCCGCAGGCGCATCCGCTGTGTGGCATGGTTTCCGCCGCCAACCCTTACCCTGCCTTTTGCAATTGAAGTATTTACATAGGTAGTTGGAAAGAACGGGTCTGAAAAATCTGCCAGCCCGCCGCCGGTAACCCTTGTCTTGCCTCTTAAAGTGAGTGGGGCGTGAAGCCGCAGGTCGAATGAGGTTTGTGTGCCCCTCACAATATGCTGTACATAACGGGTGAGGTTGAACTTCCATATCCTGATAGGGTTGCCAAAACCATCTGTTGCATTTACCGGCGCTGTGCCGAATGTAACAAAGTCAAAACCACCATTGGGGGAAAAGTCAAGCGATGCGGGAATAGTGCGGTATTTATAGGTACCGGTGAGGCTGGTGTCGTAAGCGTCCACATACAGGCTGGCGGGGGGAGTAAAAATTGCATCGCTGGGATCATATACCTGCTCCACGATCAGCTCTGCCCGGTGAATGACCCGGTTGCTTAGTGCAGGCAGATCGGGTATTTTGATATTTGCGAATGAACCGGGTGATTGCTGAATATAAACAAGCGGCGCCTGCACAGTTTGCCCCGCTGCCGATGCCACCGGTGTGCCGCTGTAATCCCTTCTTACATAGTTGGCAGAATTACAGTCTGAATGAAAAACAAAATAGGAAACAGTGAGCGAATCAAATGTGCCGCTTTTCTTTGGCTGTTTGTAATAAAATGCCAGTTTGGTATTGGCGCTGTTCATATCCAGGCCGATGATCGCTCTGCCTGAACTCACAGACCGGATGGCAAACCCTTTAAAATTGCTCCGGAATGCCGAATCGCTCCGGTAGGCATTGGTGGTATCGTAATTCATCAGCCTTCTGGCAAAACCGGTGTCCAGTTTTATCCGCAACTGACCAACGGTAGTGTCCTGAAAGACTTTTACGGAATCGTCGAGAGTAGCGGGAAAAATGGTTTGCCCTATACCTCCTGCATTCAGCAGGGCGACCCCGTATGTCAGAGGCTGTTTTCTTACCAGGTAAGATGAATCCGTTTTGAATGCCTGCGTCAGCTCATGCACCTGGATGGTTTGGGTGGTCAGGGAGTCTCCGTATCTTTCCACATAACTCAGCACCAGTACCACAGAATCAAGTTTCAGGCTGTCTTTTCTTGCAAAGGGGTAAAACCCGTAAAACTCAGGCTTCAGTTCCATATACAGTTCTGCATCTGTTCTGCCGAAAATGGGGTCGGTACTGATCCGCCCGAGAAAATGTTCCTCGGCCGGAGTGAGAAGGAGTGAATCGGTGGCAAGGCTGAATGTATCATTGAAAGTAAATACGGAAATACTAGTATCAAAAGTATTTATGTTATCAACCGGAGGAATCAAACCGCCACCCAGCTCAGTAAAATCATTGATCTTGCGGCAGGCTGAAAACAAAACAGCAACCGTGCCAACGATTGCTATCGAAGAAAAAAACAGGTAACTTCTCTTCACAATACAGATTTAGTCAGGGTTAGAATATTATTTGCTGGCAAGGTCGTTATACAGTTGTAAATAGTCTGTTAAATCTCCCTCCGGATTATACTGCAAGGTCTTCTTTCCCCGCACTTTAGAAAACTCATTTGCCAGTTTCTTTTCAATTTTTTCAGCGCCAAAAGTTATGGCGTCTGCAAAGCTGGCCCCGCCGCGGAACAGGGCTGTGTTGGTACCCTCTTTATACACTTCAAGGTCTTTTTCTTTCAGCGACGCATGAATCAGCGCCTTCCTGATAAACCCGCTGCCTAACTTCTCTTTGAATGTGTTCTGTCCGATGGTGTAAACGATCTTACTGTGGGCAAACACCGGCTCTTTCTTGTACAATGTTTTCAGGTATGCCGGTATCAGACCTGTCATCCAGCCGCTGCAATGAATGATATCAGGTGGCCAGCCGAATTTTTTCACTGTCTCCAGGGCGCCTTTGCAAAAGAATACCGTACGGAGGTCGTTGTCATCAAACCAATTTTCGCTTTCATCATGGAAAACAAATTTTCGCTTAAAAAGCTCCTCGTTATCCAGAAAATAAACCTGCAGCCTGGCGCTGGGCAGCGAAGCTACTTTGATCTGGAGCGGCAGGTCATCAGTATCCACAGATACGTTTATCCCCGAAAGCCTTACCACCTCATGCAGGCGGTGACGGCGCTCATTAATGATTCCAAAACGGGGCATAATGCAGCGGACTTCCAGGTTATTATCATTGGCTTTTATGGCCAGTTTATTCACTATCTCCGAAAACTCCGTCAGCTCCAGGTAGGGCGACATCTCATTGGCGATAAATAAAATTCTTTTCTTTGCTGACATGGGCGTCCCGTTTAGTTGTCCATTTAGTAAGGCGGGCAAAGGTAGCTATTTTGTGCTGAAATAGGGTGATAGTCGGTATTTATGGTTCAATTTTTTACTCCAGATGATCTTATTTAGAAAAAGAAAAGACCTGCGCAAATGGCTTGATGCTCAGCAGGAAAAAGCGAAACCTGTTGGTTTCGTTCCAACGATGGGTGCACTGCATCAGGGACACCTGTCATTAATTGATGCATCCAAAAAGGGGAACCCCATTACCGTTTGCAGCATTTTTGTGAACCCCGCCCAATTCAACGACCCGGGAGATTATGAGAGATACCCTATCACTATCGAAAAAGATATTGAAATGCTGGAAGAATCCGGATGCGATCTGCTGTTTCTACCTTCGATAAAAGAAATCTATCCTGAAGTAGTTTTGAAAGCCAGGCATTATGAACTGGGTTTTCTCGAAACAGTACTGGAGGGCAAATTCCGCCCGGGTCATTTTCAGGGTGTATGCATGGTAGTGCAGCGACTGCTGGATATAGTGCAACCCGATAATCTTTACCTGGGGCAGAAAGATTACCAGCAGTGCATGGTGATAGAAAAGCTGATTGCGCTGAGGGGCCTGAAGGATAAAATCAAAGTAAACATCTGCCCTGTCTTCCGTGAGAAAGACGGCCTGGCTATGAGCAGCCGGAACATACGACTGAATACCGATGAACGGGAAAAGGCAACAACCATTTTCAAATCGCTCCTGTTCATAAAAAACAATTTACAACAGGGTAATATAGAAAGGCTAAAATTGCAGGCTGCTTCCATGCTATTGCAAAATGGTTTCAGGCCTGATTATGTGGAGATAGCTGATGTCAATGACCTTTCGGCTGTCACTGAGTGGGACGGCCGCCAGAAACTGGTGGCATTGGTTGCGGCTTTTCTCAATGAAGTGAGGCTGATTGATAATATGCTGATGAATTAATGTGGGGGCAAACAGGTCATATAAGTATTAAAGGTCAAAAAAGTTAAATAGCCAATTAAGCAGAATCATCATAGGGTTTTATTTGAGATCATAAAGGAGTTGCAGGATCACATGACTTTTATGACCCCGATGACCTATTTGACTTTATTCACCTCTTTGCCTATTTTCGGAACTGATGAACAAACGTCTCCGCACCATACTCCAATACTTTTTTTTTCTTGGTCTCGGCATTTTCTTCGCCTGGCTCTCACTTAAAAACCTGGACAAGGAAAAAATTGAAAAAATAAAAACCGCTGTTGCCAATGCAAAACACTGGCTCATCATCCCCGTATTTTTTATTCTCTTTTTAAGCCACTATGTAAGGGCATTGCGCTGGCGGCTGCTCATTAAGCCGCTGGGATATACTACTTCCCGCATGAATACTTTTTTTTCCGTGATGATTGGCTATCTCGTCAACCAGGGTGTGCCCAGACTGGGCGAAGTGGTGAAATGTTCCGTGCTGAGCCGCTATGAAAAAATACCGGTTGACAAACTCATCGGCACCATCATCCTGGAACGCATCATTGACGCCATCACCCTGCTCATCATTTTCGGTATTACCCTTGCCATACAACCCGACCTTTATACAAAGATCATTGACACTTTTTTCAACACCCGGGCCGATAGTGAAAGAGATAAAACATCTTATACACTCATCACTCTAATCCTTCTCGGCATAGCTGTTGCCTTGTTCTTTATCTGGATGTTTATCAGGAAGAAAACATTCAGTGATGTCGGCAAAATTTTAAAATCAGTTGGAAAAAGAATACTGGAAGGCGTCTGCGCCATCCGGCTTTTGAAAAAAAGAAAACAATTTGTATTTCTCACCATTCTGTTGTGGGGGCTGTATTTTTCCGGTGGCTATATCGGTTTCATGGCTTTTCAGGAAACGGAACAGTATGGCATCCGGGAGGCCTTTACTATTTTATCTGCCGGCAGCATCGGTATGATCGCCTCTCCGGGCGGCATCGGGGCTTATGCCTATATGATTGCGCAATCTATGCAGCTGTATGGCCTCAGTTATCCCATTGCCGTTGCCTTTGGCTGGATACTGTGGCTGGCCACTACGGCCGTCATAGTCATCGGGGGTTTGATTAGCTTTGTGGCCATCCCTTATTATAACAAAAAACGAAACATTGAAACGGGCTGACCTGATACCGGCTAAATTGCTGACAGCAGAACAGGCAAAACAAAGGGTAGCCGCCTGGCGGTTATCCGGAAAAAAAATTGCCTTTTCCAACGGGGTGTTCGACATTCTGCACCGTGGACATATCTTTTCCCTTTCGCAGGCAGCGGCAGAAGCGGATTATCTGATCATCGGGCTGAACGCTGATGCTTCGGTAAAAAGATTAAAGGGAGAAAACAGGCCGGTGAACGACCAGGAGTCAAGGGCGCTGGCGCTGGCTTCTCTCCTCATGGTGGATGCCGTAGTGATATTTGAAGAGGACACACCGCTTGAACTCATCAAAGCCATCATGCCGGATGTGCTGGTAAAGGGAGGCGACTACAGGACCGAGGAGATTGCCGGAGCCAAAGAAGTAATGGCGAACGGCGGCCGGGTTGTCATCAATCCTATACTTGACGGGTTCTCCACTACCCGTATCATTGAGCGGGCAAAAAAGGGCTGACATACTTCTTTAAAAACTTAATATCTTTCTTTTTTTGGTTCAGTAACTTTATCCATTTTGAAAATTTATTTGCATGGCCCATCACTACCATCCCAAGCGAAAAACAATTGCCCGTGATATCAGCTGGCTTTCCTTTAATGCAAGGGTATTGCAGGAAGCGGCAGATGCTACCGTTCCGCTGCGGGAAAGGATCCGGTTTCTCGGCATTTTCTCCAATAACATGGATGAGTTTTTCCGGGTACGGGTGGCCACCCTGCGCCGCATGATACAGTTTGGCAGCAAGGCCAACATGCACATGGAGAATAATCCCCAGCAGATTATTGATGAGATACAGATGACGGTGCTGAACCAGCAGGGAGAATTCAACCGGATATGGGAAGAAGTGATAGCGCAGCTAAACAACCAAAAAATTTATTTGAGGACAGAAAAGGAACTAAATGCCGAACAAAAAGAATTTATCCGTAATTATTTTGAAGAAGAAGTAAGCGCCGACGTCATCCCCCTTATGATAGAAAGTATTCCCGACTTCCCTGTCCTGCACGACAAATCAATTTACCTGGCCGTGGTGATGTGGAAAAAAGAAAGCGCCCTGAAAAGAAAATATGCGCTGATTGAAATACCGGAGCGGACACAGAACAGGTTTACCATTTTGCCCTCGCCAAAACCGGACGAAAACCATATCATCCTGCTGGAAGATGTGATACGATTTAACCTGCCTGATATTTTCTCATATTTCGGCTATGACCAGTACCAGTCCCATATTTTTAAAGTAACCCGGGATGCAGAGATAGATATTGATGAAGATGTATCCACCAGCATCATCCAGAAGATTCAGAAGGGAATTAAAAACCGGCGTAAGGCAAAACCTGTCCGCTTTGTGTATGACCGGGAAATGGACCCGGGCCTGCTTGAATATCTTGTACGAAGGCTTAATCTTTCCAAAAGAGATAACCTGATACCGGGCGGCCGTATTCATAACTTCCGTGACTTTATGGAATTTCCGGAACAGGTGTTCAAAGAAAAACGCCAGCGTAAAAAACCTTTTGATCACCCCCTGCTCACCGTGCGCCGTGTCTCAGATGTTATCCTGGAAAAGGATGTGATGCTCCATTTCCCCTATCATTCATTTTTACCGTTGATTGATCTTATCCGTGAAGCTGCATTTGACCCGGATGTAACTACTATTAAGATTACAAGCTACCGGCTGGCGCCGCAATCAAAAATTGTAAATGCCCTCATTAATGCTGTGCGGAATGGCAAAGAAGTGGTGGTGATGCTGGAACTGCGGGCCCGGTTTGAGGAAGAAGCAAATATAGAATGGAAAAACAAGCTGGAGGAAGAAGGCGCAAAAGTACTGGTGGAGATCCCGAATATGAAAGTGCATTCCAAGATTTGCGTCATCCGGAAAAAGACCAAAGACAACAACTCCATCCTGTACGGTTTTGTGAGCACAGGCAATCTGAATGAAAAAACGGCAAAACTATATGGCGATCACTGCCTGCTCACTTCCAACCAGAAAATAATGACCGATGTGAACCGCATGTTCAATTACCTGGAGCAGCCCAAGTCTGGAATGAATTTCCTCCGCGACTGTAAGTACATCATCCCAAGCCCTTCCATTGTAAAAAAAGAAATGCTGCGGCTGATAGATGAAGAAATACGGCAGGCGAGAAAGAAAAAACCGGCAGCCATCACCTTAAAGATGAACTCCCTTTCCGATGAAGATATGATTCAGAAATTATACGAGGCTGCGAGAGCGGGGGTACAGCTTAAGCTGATCATCCGCGGCATTTTTTGTATGTATTCCGAACATAAAAAATTTGAAACCCCTGTCCGTGCCATAAGTATTGTGGATGAATACCTGGAACATGCAAGGGTGTGGGTATTTCACAACAGGGGCAAACAAAAAGTTTATTTATCTTCGGCAGACTGGATGCTTCGTAACCTGGAACACCGTGTGGAAGCCACCTGTCCTGTCTGGCAAGAGGAACTGAAAGAGGAACTGAAATCCATCCTGGACATACAACTTCAGGACAATGTAAAAGCCCGATGGCTGGACAACCAGTTGAGCAATGATTATGTGAAAACAACCAAAAAGAAGATCCGTTCACAGGTGGAAACCTATAATTATCTGTACAAAAAAACACTAACCCCCGTTGAGACTGGCCGCCGTTGATATTGGAAGCAATGCTGCAAGGTTACTGATCACAGATGTTATCTCCGGGCTGCAGGGCGCCCCTGAATTTATTAAAGTGGTACTGGTACGGGTTCCCCTCCGCCTTGGTTTTGATGTATTTGACAAAGGAGAGATACCAGCCTCCAAAGTGGAGAAGATCATCAAGACCATCAAATCCTATAAACTGCTGATGGATGTGTACGAAGTAAAGCATATCAAAGCCTGCGCCACTTCCGCCATGCGGGATGCTGTAAATGCAAAGGAGATAATCAAAAAAATAAAAACAGAGACGGGCATTGAGATTGATATCATCAGCGGAGACCAGGAAGCCAGTTTTATTTACGAAAACCATGTGGCGGAAAGTATGACCACCGATGAATCCTATCTCTACACTGATGTGGGCGGCGGCAGCACCGAACTCACTTTTTTCAGCGATGGTAAAATGATTTTCAAGAAATCATTCAACATCGGCACCATCCGCCTGCTGAAAAACCAGGTAGAAGAAGCGGCATGGGATGAAATGAAAGAATTCATCGGGTATAAAACAAAGGGCTATCACCATGTCACTGTCATCGGGTCAGGTGGCAATATCAATAAAATATTTTCTATTTCAAAACGAAAAGAAGGAAAACCGCTGACCCTGGATCTGCTGCGGGATTACTATAAGGAATTCAGCAAACTGTCACTGGCGCAGCGTATCAGTCTGTACAAACTTCGGGAAGACCGGGCCGATGTAATCGTACCCGCCCTGCTTATCTACATCAATGTGATGCGATGGGCCGATGCCGAAGAAATTTATGTCCCAAAAATCGGACTGGCGGATGGATTGATACATACCTTGTATGAGGAAGTAAAACTGAAAGAAATCGAAATCTGATTAAGGGAATTGGGAAAAGTATGATTGGGAAATTTTGAAATTGCCTAACTTGACCGGAATTCCAATAGATCGGAGTCTTGTCACTCCGACGAAGGAGGAGTCCCAGAGTCTTCAATAAACAAACAGATATGAACCTTTGAGATGCCTCGTACCTCGTCATGACAAGTCACCGAAAATTCAATTTGTCATTCTAGTATGCCATATTACATATTAATACCCAAAAATGAGCATTAATAAAGAGATCAAAAAAGTAACCACCAATACCCTGCAGAAAATGAAAGCTGCCGGTGAAAAGATCACTATGCTTACGGCCTACGATTTTTCTTTTGCAAAGATTATTGACAGTGCAGGCATAGATGTGATTCTGGTAGGCGACTCAGCTTCCAATGTAATGGCCGGACATGAAACCACCCTTCCCATTACATTGGATCAGATGATATATCATGCCTCCTCCGTTATCCGAGGAATAGACAGGTGCCTGGTAGTGGTGGATTTGCCTTTTGGTTCATACCAGTCCAATTCAGACATCGCTCTTGCATCAGCCGTACGCATCATGAAGGAAACCGGCGGACATTCTGTAAAACTGGAAGGCGGCGAAGAAGTAATTGAGTCTGTCCGGAAGATTGTTTCAGCCGGCATACCTGTTATGGGGCACCTTGGTCTTACGCCGCAATCCATTTATAAATTTGGTACTTACACCGTAAGGGCCAAAGAAGAAGATGAAGCCAACAAACTCCGCCGGGATGCCAGACTGCTGGAAGAAGCGGGATGTTTTGCCGTTGTACTGGAAAAAATTCCGGCGGCGCTGGCCAAAGAAGTTTCAGAAAGCCTCACCATTCCTACCATCGGCATCGGCGCCGGCGGCCATTGCAATGGACAGGTGCTGGTGATGCATGATATGCTTGGCATCAATACAGAATTCAAACCGCGGTTTTTGCGGCAATACCTTAATATACATGAACAGGCAACAGGCGCAGTACAACAATACATAAAAGATGTAAAAGCAAAGAAGTTTCCGAACGAAACCGAACAATATTGAGGCAATGATAACCCGGGTGGTTGACTCCCTATGCAACTAACTAAATTTAATGCAATGAAATCATTCTTTGTTTTATCTGTAGTAACGATGCTGTTTTCGCCGGGTCGTATTACAGCAGCAGGGGAAAAAACAGTTGTTCCGCATAACCGTCCGGATACTTTTATCATTACTCACCAGTTTGACGGGATGACGAACGAATGGCCTGAATCCTTTTTTGAGACAGATAAAGAAACAGGTATCCGCTATGCTGCACACAACAATGATGAATTTTTTTTTGTTGCCATCCAGATACCCGGGCAGGCAATCCAAATGAAAATGATGCGGATGGGAATGCTCTTTTTTATTGATGTAAAGGCTAAGAAAAAAGAAAACACCGGAATTGAGTTTCCCATCAAACGGGAAATAACCGGGAACGGAACTGCTATACCCCCTTCTTCAGTCGGCGAAAGCCAGGGCAGAATGGATCCTAAAGCTATGAGAATAGCAATGGCTTCTTCACTTTTCAAATTAAAACTCTTTGGATTTAATAATGAAGAGACAAGGGAGCAGGGATTGATGGTTCCTGGCAGTGCCGGTATTGCTTTTTCATGGGACAGCTCCGACGTAATGTATATTGAATACCAGATACCTGTGGTATTGATAGAAAAACCTGCCGCTCTTCATAACAAAACTATTAGTATCGGCTGGAAAATTAACGGTATGCAAGTGCCTTCAGGCACAGGCAGTACGGTGCCTCCGGGCACAAGAGGAAGAATGCCTGCCCCCGGCCGTGCGGCGGGTGGCGGCATGCCCGGCCAGCCGGTTATGGAACAACTCATACAGGAGCAGAGCTTCTGGTCGAAGTACACTTTTCTGTTTCCGTCACCTGTTAACTGAGTGAATAATTTATCCCGGTTCCGGATGCTTACATTTGCACTTCAATTTTTCAAATGGATTTTCTTCAGCCCTTACACATTAGTGCGTTAACCAGCGGCATAAGCACCGGTGCAAAATGGATAACCGGCAGCTTTGAAACTATTGACTCCTTTTCCCCTGTTGACGGCAAAAAGATTGGTTCAGTTACCGCAGCAGATAAAGCAAGCTATGAAGCGGTGATTAAAAAAGCGGAAGAAGCATTTAAAGTATGGCGTCTTGTTCCGGCACCCAGGCGGGGCGAAGTGGTGAGGCAGGTTGGTGAAGCACTGCGGCAGAATAAGGAGCCTTTGGGGAAATTAGTTTCCTATGAGATGGGTAAAAGCCTCCAGGAAGGATACGGCGAAGTGCAGGAGATGATTGATATCTGCGATTTTGCTGTGGGCCTTTCAAGACAACTTCATGGCTTAACCATGCACAGCGAAAGGCCCGGCCACCGCATGTATGAACAATATCATCCGCTGGGGATAGTCGGCATTATTTCAGCCTTTAATTTCCCTGTTGCGGTGTGGAGCTGGAACAGTATGCTGGCATGGGTTTGTGGTAATGTCTGTGTATGGAAGCCTTCAGAAAAAACACCATTCTGTGCAGTGGCCTGTCAGCATATCATTGCTGATGTATTTGCAAAAAATAATGTGCCGGATGGTGTTTCAGGACTAATCACCGGCGGCCGGGATGTAGGTGAATGGATGGCCGCAGATACACGAATACCGCTTGTATCAGCCACCGGTTCAACAAAAATGGGCAAAGCGGTGGGGGCTGCTGTCGGCGCAAGACTTGGGAGAGCTTTGCTGGAACTGGGAGGAAACAATGCCATCATTGTTTCCAAAGAAGCAGATTTGGATATAGCCATTCTCGGCACCCTGTTTGGGGCAGTTGGCACTGCAGGCCAGCGCTGCACCAGCACCCGGCGGCTGATAGTACATGAGGATGTATATGAAACGGTAAAAGCAAAACTGATTGCTGCGTATAAACAACTTAAAATTGGCGACCCGCTGAACCCGGCCAATCATGTGGGGCCGCTGATAGATAAAGATGCCGTTCAACTATACCTCGATGCTATTGAAAAATGCAAAGCAGAGGGATGTCATTTCATCGTGGAAGGTGCTGTGCTTTCAGGGAATGGCTATGAAAGCGGCTGTTATGTAAAACCCTGTATTGCCGAGGCCAAACCTGGTTTTCAAATTGTGCAGCATGAGACCTTTGCCCCCATACTCTACCTGCTGAAATATAAAACCATTGATGAAGCCATTGCCATACAGAATGAAGTGCCGCAGGGTCTTTCTTCCTCCATTATGACGCTGAATATGCGGGAAGCCGAACAATTTCTTTCTCATGCCGGCAGCGACTGCGGTATTGCCAATGTAAATATCGGTACATCCGGCGCAGAGATAGGCGGCGCTTTTGGCGGTGAAAAAGAAACCGGCGGCGGACGGGAAAGCGGCAGCGATGCATGGAAGGCCTATATGCGCAGGCAAACCAATACCATTAATTACAGCACTTCGCTGCCGCTGGCTCAGGGCATTAAGTTCGATGTGTAATTAAATCACAAAAACTATTTCTTATAAAATCAACAGCAACCGGACAGGGCTGCCATCCGTCAAAAAATGCTTAAAAAACCCTCCTTTCGGGGGCCTTTGTGTGTAAAATTTATGAGTGGTAATCTGTATTTTTGCAGCTTCCAGAATTTTACAGTATAAATTAATCATGCTATATGAACCATTCAATGAAACGTACCTGTTTGACAGCATTCAGTACCTTTTTCTCCCTTTTCCTTTTCGCCCAGAAAGATGTAGTGCCCAAAGGCTGGCATATGCTGGATAAGACAAAAGACGGTTACAGCGGCATCAGCGTGGAACAAGCCTATGATTTTGTAAAAGCAAAAAAACTGAAAAGCAAAACGGTGGTTGTTGCCGTGATTGACTCCGGCGTGGACACCCTGCATGAAGACCTGAAATCTGTGCTCTGGAAGAATGCCAAAGAAATTCCGGGCAATGGGATTGATGATGATAAGAACGGTTATGTGGATGATATCTATGGCTGGAACTTTATCGGTGGCCGGGATGGGAAAAACGTGGAGCAGGATTCTTATGAAGCCGCCAGGGTTTATCATAAATACAAGAATAAGTGGGGCGCAAAAGAAGATGTGCAGGTAGAAACCCTCTCACCAGCTGATGCATTTGAATACCAGATGTGGGTACGGGCCAAAGGAGAGATTGTCGGAGAAGTAAACCCCCTGGAAGTGCTACAGCTCCGCCGGATGTCTAAGACCATGAAAACCGGCGATTCGGTGATTCGTAAAGACATTAAGAAAGAAGAGTATAACTGTAAAGACCTTACCTCCTATTCCACTTCCAACAACTCAGCCCTGCGCACAAAAGATATATTGCTCAGTTACTGCAAAGGCAATGACAATGATGAAATCACCAATCAGCAGATACTGGACCAATTAGAAGGCGACCTGAACAAGATGGAAGCATCTGAAGTGGCGCCCAAAAACTACAGGGCCGATGTGGTGAAAGATAATTACAGCGACTTCAACGATAAATTTTACGGTAACAGCAATGTGATGGTGAGCAATAAATCCGCCCTGCACGGAACCCATGTATCAGGCATTATTGGCGCCGTACGAAAAAACGGGGTGGGAATGGATGGCGTGGCAGACAATGTAAGGATTATGACCCTGCGGGCTGTGCCCGACGGCGATGAGCATGACAAGGACATTGCACTGGCTATCCGTTATGCAGTTGATAACGGGGCCCAGGTTATTAATATGAGCTTTGGCAAAAGTTTTTCACCTGAGAAAAAATGGGTGGATGAAGCGGTGAAGTATGCCGAGAGTAAAGGTGTGCTGCTGGTTCATGCCGCAGGGAATGATGCCAAAAACTTAGACACCAGTTTTAACTACCCCTCTCCCCTGATGCTGGATGGCAAGCGCCCGGGCAACTGGATAACCGTTGGCGCCAGCGGCGATGCAAAAGCTGGCGGGCTGACTGCCAATTTTTCCAACTATGGTAAAAAGGAAGTAGATGTATTTGCTCCGGGTGTAAAGATATATTCTACGGTTCCCGGCGGCAACACCTATCAGAACCTGCAGGGAACCAGTATGGCATCGCCGGTGGTAGCGGGTCTGGCCGCATTCATATTGTCATACTACCCTGCTCTCAGTGCGGCGCAGGTAAAAACGGTGATTGAAAAATCAGCCAAAAGCCCCGGTGAAAATGTAAGAAACCCGGGCAACGATGAAATGGTGAAACTTTCTGATCTCAGCAAAACAGGGGGCATCATTAATGCCTATGAGGCTATCAAACTGGCTTCTGTAACCAAAGGAGAGAAAAAACCGGTGCCGGTAAAACCCACAACAACGGTAAAGCCAAAGATAAAAGGATAAAATTGATTCACATGCAGTAAAACCCTTCCTGCCCCGTTGCCAGCCAGGGTTTTACTATTACACATCCCACTCTGGAAAAAGTTAAGTATTTTGCAGTTTATCTCATAAAAATATAAACCGAATATATCAGCCATGAAATACACAAAAGGAATTGCGGTTATATTAAGTGCATCTTTCTTTTTCAGTTGCGCAAACTCTTCAGCCGATGAAACGACCGATACGGGCCCAGTGCCATCATTACCCGGCAATGCAAACTCCGGGAATGTGAGCTTTTCATCGGACACCACAAAGCAACCTGTGATTGTGGCTCCGGCAACTGTAGCGTCAAATGCAACGGCCCGTCTTAATCCTGCACATGGACAGCCCGGTCACCGCTGTGATATTGCGGTAGGCGCCCCGCTGGATGGAAAACCATCCAGCCCCGCTGCCACCACTGCTACCCCTGCAATACCCCAGCCTGCATCGGCAACGCCAATAACTATCAGTCCGAATACCTCAATACCCGCTGCTACACCGGTGGTGACTCCCGTTGCCAGCACTGCGCCCGGAATGAACCCGGCACATGGACAACCCGGACATCGCTGTGATATTGCTGTAGGCGCCCCACTGGACAGCAAACCGGGTAACCCGCCAACTACAGTGACCCCGACGCCGATAGCTACACCCGTTACTTCCCGTAGTTCGCCTGCCGATGCCGGCTCAACGGCCCCTCTTATTAATCCTGCCGCCACCCCGGCCAAGTCTGATGCTGATGTGCCAGTTAAAACGGAACCTGTTGTGGTGGCGCCCGGTATGAACCCGGCGCATGGGCAGCCCGGTCATCGCTGCGATATCGCTGTAGGCGCCCCGCTCGATAGTAAACCAGCCAGCAAAAAGGATAATTGACCATGCCCCGTCCAGACCTATCGAACGTTCCGGCGTATTATCACCGATATATAAAAGAGGCAGAGGGCAATGATGTTATTGTTGTTATGAAAAAGCAGACACCCGCCCTGCTGCGATTTCTCCGCAGTATTCCGCCTGCAAAAAGAAATTACCGTTATGCCAAAGGCAAGTGGACTATTAAGGAATTGCTTCAGCATATGATTGATTCGGAAAGGGTATTTGCCTACAGGGCGCTTTGTTTTGCAAGAAAAGATAAAACCCCGCTGCCCAGCTTTGATGAGAACCTGTATGGGGATACTGCTAAAGCGGCAAAAAGGGACTGGAAGGATATGATAGAAGAATTGAAAGCCGTACGCCGTTCAACGGAACTGCTGTTTGGTTCTTTTGATAAAATACAGATGAATGAGTCCGGAACAGCAAACAGTAACTCTTTTTCAGTACTGGCTATCGGGTACATACTGGCGGGCCATATGAACCATCATGTGAGAGTGATTAAGGAAAGATATTTAGCATCCTGATTTTTTACTGAAAAGATTTTAAACCATATCCTGTCGCAAAGAATACTATCTGTTGAAAAGAACAAGAGGCTGTCTCAAAAGTATTTTAACCACAGAGGTGCTCAGAGTTTATGCACATAGTAAACAGAGTGATTATTGTGATTAACAATACTCTGTGTATTCTTCGTGAAAACAATCCCGGTGGCTCTGTGGTTTTATTTTTCGCTTTTGAGACAGCCTCGAAATAAGTTAACATACTTCTTTAGTAAACCCGGGAGGCTTCAGAAAGCTTTCTTCACCGGCTCTGTTTCATTCTTTAATTTCACCAGGTTTTGCTGGCCGATCATATCATTCATCACCTTCACGGTCTGATCAAGGTAAATATCCTTTTGCAGGTTTTTCAGCCATTGCACAAACCGCTCCTGTTTGTTCTTATCATTTTCCCAGCGGTTCACTTCTTTTGGCAGGGCTGACACCTCCAGTTCGCCTTTCAGTTTCAGTAAAGATTCTAATTGTTTGATAGTAGTGCGGATTGCTTTTTGTTCTTCCCGGTATGTATCAATCTGCAGTGAATAGTGTTTATCATTCTGTTTGGACAGCCACTCCGTATTTTCTTTAATTAATTGGAAAGTATTATCCGTTTCGAGGCGTTGCTGGCTCATCTGCTGCAATGCTTTCAGGTCAAATCCGCCATTCCAATTGCTGTAGGTGGCTTTATTGATTTCATCCCAGGGCAGTGCATCTTCATCATCTTTCTCCCTTACTTTCAGGTACTCAAGGTTATCAGGGAGCACAATGTCCGAATTTACTCCCTTTAACTGGGTAGAGCCCCCGTTAATGCGGTAGAATTTCTGCAGGGTCAGTTTTACTGTACCAAGATCAGAATTGGTCATGGAAAACCCTGTTTCCGTATCCAGTCCGATGTTTCGCTGCACAGTGCCTTTCCCATAGGTGGATGTGCTGCCGATGATGACGCCGCGGTTATAATCCTGTATGGCTGCTGCAAAAATTTCCGAAGCCGAAGCGCTGAATTCATTCACCATCACAGCCAGCGGGCCGCTGTATAGCACATTGCGGTCTTTATCCTTCAGTACCGTGGGTTTGTTCTCCCTGTCTTTTACCTGTACTATTGGCCCCTCGTCAATGAACAGACCGGCCATTTGCACCACGTCATATAAAGAGCCACCCCCGTTGTTGCGCAGGTCCATGATGATGCCATCCACTTTTTCCTCTTTCAGTTTGATTATTTCTTTAGCCACATCCACATAACTGCGGTTACCATTGGGCCTGTCAAAGTCTGCATAAAATTCCGGTAAATAGATATAGCCAATCCTGGAGCTGCCGTTCTTTACAATGGCGCTGCGGGCAAAGGTTTCGTCCTGTACTATCTCATCCCGGATAAGTGAAATCACTTTAATGGTTCCATCCTGCTTCTTCAATGTGAGCTTTACTTCGGTTCCTTTTTTTCCGCGGATCACTTTCACTGCATCTGTAACCACAAATCCCGTAAGGTCAATGGGCTCTTCGCTGCCTTGCCCCACCTTGACAATGATATCACCCGGCTGCACTTCGCCTGATTTCCAGGCGGGGCTTCCGGTAAGCACACTGCTTACTTTAATATTGCCATCATCATACTGAAGAGAAGCACCGATACCGAAGAAGCGGCCGCTCATCTCTTCATCAAAATATCTTTTATCAACAGGCGGGAAAAATTCAGAATGGGGATCCATCGTGGTGGTGATGGCATTTACATACACACTGAACTTGTCATCATCATTAAATTTGAAACGGAAACGGTCAAAGGTTCTGTCCATCAGCTTTTTTACCTTATCCCTCGCATCTTTTTCCAGTTGCTCATCGGTTTTCACCACAAAACCTTCCTTGCCTTTATTTTTCTCCCGGACATCCAGCAGGTCAATGTACCGTTCCAGGGACAGGTATTTCAGTTTTTTTCTCCAGCGGTCTTTTCTTTCGGCTTCAGTGGCGGCAATTTTCAGTTTATCACCATCCAGCTCCACTTCCTCGTCCAACGTAAAATCAAAAGGTTTGGAGAGTGCTTCATTGTAAATGGCCGCTGCCTCTTCTATCCTTGTGTTGAAGATTTTACCGGCAGCGAGGAAGAACTCCACAGGCGCCCCTTTCAACTCATCATCAATTTTTGTTTCATGCTTCTTCAGCGCATCAAGATCGCTCTGGAGATAAATGTTTTTCTCGGGATCAAGATCTGAAAGAAATTTTTTAAAGACCTTTTTGGAGAATGCATCGTTGATGTCCTGCGGACTGTAATGTGCATCCGTAAGCATTTTGCCTACGAGCCGGAGGATCTCTTCATACTTGGAAGGAGGGTTTGGATTATGAGTACCTGTGCCCATCGTTTTGAATGCCAAAAAGAATGCTGCTACTACGATCATAATCAGTATCGGAAGTCTCTTCATATTCAACAGGTATTTAATTGTTTCGGACATAACCCAAAAATAACGCAAAAAGCCTGTTTTTCTTATTCTTATAAGCATTTAACAAGTGTTTTTGATGAATGGCCCTGTTGTACCTGCCTCAGGTGTTGTTGCTCAAATCAGATAGCAATCAGGCTTTTATTTTTAATAAAAGTGCATTTTGCCTATTTTTGCCCCGGTTGAATTTGAGTTTATTGATTTAGAATTTCAACCAGATGGTGGCTATAGCTCAGCTGGTTAGAGCATCAGATTGTGGTTCTGAGGGTCGCCGGTTCGAACCCGGTTAGCCACCCGGTGAATCAACCCTGTTTCTGCTGAAGCAGGGTTTTATCTTATTCTGACTTTATGAATACCTGGGTCGCTATTCTTGTTCCTCTTATTTCCGCTTTCATCGGCTGGGTCACTAACCGGGTAGCTATTAAAATGCTGTTCCATCCCCGGAATCCAAAGAAGATACTGGGTATCACCTTTCATGGCATATTCCCAAAGCGGCAGCTGCAGTTTGCGGAGAAACTGGGGAAGATCGTCAGCAACGAGTTCCTTTCATTCGCCGATATCGAACAAAAGATCAGCAACCCGGATAATCTAAAAAAGATCATGCCAATGATCGAGCGCAATGTGGATGAATTTCTGCGGGTGCGGCTTGCCGACGAAATGCCGGTCCTCAGCCTATTTATCGGCGACAGAACCATTGAAAGGATGAAAGCGGCTTTTATGAAGGAGATTGAAACCCTTTTTCCGAAAGTGATGAGGCAATATGCCGCCAACCTGAGGTCGGAACTGGACCTGGAGCATATCGTCATACAAAAAGTATCTGCTTTCTCTTCTGACAAGCTGGAAGAGATATTGTACCAGATCATGTCCAAAGAATTCAGGTTTGTTGAGCTAATAGGGGCAGTTATTGGTTTTATCATCGGTATCGTACAGGTGCTGATCACCTGGCTGACCTCCTGATTTTCTCCACAGCTGTGTGTAACCTGAGCTTTTCCCACTGATAGTTATCATTCACCTTTTATCAAGTTGTCATGTGCATGTCAGCAAGTTCGGCCACCTTTGCCCGTCTAAAAACCGGTTCATCATTAAAACTTCATAATGAAAAATATTCTTTACCTTTTTGCTTCTTTTTTAATCAGTTATGGCATATCAGCGCAGCCGGGGGGCGGCAAGCTGGGAGGCGGACAGACACTAAGCGGCCGTTTTTATGGCAAAGTGGTGGAAGCTAAATCGGGCAAACCCATTGAATATGCCTCAGTGCAGGTTCTCCAGAATAAAATAGACACAGCCACTAAAAAGAGAAAAGAGGTGGTGGTGGCTGGCATGCTTACCAGGGCCAATGGCGAATTCAGCCTGGAAAATGTGCCCGCTTTTGGCCAATCCAAATTAAAAATAACAGTTGTAGGATACAAGTCGTTTGAACAAACTGTTTCTTTTGACCTGAAACCCGGTGGGGGCAATAACGGTGATATGATGAGCGCTTTGGATAGAGACCTGGGCAATGTGAAGATCGAGTTCGAAGAAAAAGTGCTGGAAAATGTAACGGTGACCGCTACCAATCCCGGCCTGCGGCTGGGCATTGACCGAAAAGTTTTCAATGTGGACAAGAACATCGTTTCCACAGGCGGTACCGCCGTAGATGTGATGAAAAATGTTCCCTCCGTGAATGTGGACCTTGACGGAAACGTAACCATGCGGAACAATTCCCCCCAGATATTTGTGGATGGCAGGCCGACTACGATGGAGCTTGACCAGATTCCGGCTGATATCATAGAAAGCGTGGAGATCATCACCAACCCTTCTGCCAAATTTGATGCATCAGGCGGAACTTCCGGCATCATCAATGTGGTACTTAAGAAAAATAAAAAAGTAGGCTATAACGGAAGTGTGAGGACCAGTATCGATTCAAGAGGAAAGATCGGGCTGGGCGGCGATATAAATCTCCGTCAGGAAAAAGTAAACTTCTTTTTGGGGGCCAATCTCAACCAGCGAAAATCCATCAGCACCGGCAATACCGACCGCCTCACCTACGGAAACCCGGCCAGCCAGCTGACACAGGATGATAAAAGCATCATGAAAGGAACATTTGGTTTTGGCCGGGGCGGTTTTGACTATTTTATTGACAACCGCAACACCATTTCCCTGTCGGGAAATATGGCGAAGGGAAGCATGAAGCCTTCCACCACCAGTACCATGATGACAGATTTGCTGGGTACATCCGTTATTTCCTCACTGGCCGAAAGGATATCAAACTCCAGCAACACGTTCCGGAATACAGGAACGATGCTTAGCTATAAACATAATTTTCCCAAATCGGGCCAGGAACTGACAGCCGATGTTACTTACAATACCAGCAGGAGTTCCAGTTCAAACCTTATCCGGACCGATTCGCTGGATTACTCCACCAAGAATATAGTGAAAACATCTTCGCAGCGACAGGATGGGAAAGGTTCCAATGAGTACTTAACTTTTCAGTCTGATTATACCAACCCGATCAATGACAAATCTAAGTTTGAAACCGGGGCCAGGATCAGCATCCGCAACGTGGATAACAGGAATGATTTCTTCAGCATTTCTTCCGGCACAGCCATATATAACCCGCTGCTTTCTGTTAATTACAACAGCACGGATAAAGTGTATGCCGCTTATGCCAATTACAGTAATCAAATCAAAAATTTTGGTTACCAGCTGGGCCTGAGGGTGGAAAGCTCAGACTATGCAGGCCGGCTTCCCGACAAAAGCCAAGTATTCAATATTGAATTCCCGGTCAGCCTCTTCCCCAGTGTGTTCCTGAGCAGTAAGATGAAGAATGAGCAGGAACTGCAGCTGAACTACACCCGGAAGATCAACCGCCCGAATTTCTTCCAGTTGTATCCTTATACGGATTATTCCGATTCACTGAACATCAGCCGTGGCAATCCTGATCTTCGGCCTGAGTTTACCAACTCCGTTGAATTGTCTTACCAGAAAATATTTAAGAAGAACAAAGATAATTTCCTGGCTTCGGTTTATTACAAAAGCACCGATGACCTCATCACCCGCTTCCAGGTGCAGGAAACAACCCCCGACACTATACTGGTGAATACCTACATCAACGCCGCCTCCAGTTATATTACCGGGCTGGAAATGACCCTGAAGACAAAAATGACCAGGTGGTGGGATTTGACAACTAACATAAACCTGTTCACCTCGAAGATCAATACAGGGATTGCCGGCCAGCCCGACCAGGACCAGTTTGCAAGCTGGTTTGGTAAGCTTAATAACACGTTCAAACTGTTTAAAAACTTCTCCATGCAGTTATCCGGGGAGTACCAGTCCAAGACCATTCTGCCCCCCGGCGGTGGCGGGGGCCGCGGTGGTGGCGGTCGTGGTGGCCCGGGTATGTTTGGCGGCGGCGGTATGTTTGGCCAGGCCACATCCTCACAGGGATTTGTCAGGGCAAATTATTTTGTAGATGCAGGTTTCCGGTATGAGTTCCTGAAAAACAAGCAGACTTCCATTTCACTTAACATCAACGATATTTTCCGCACCCGGCGTTCAGATATTCATTCCGAGTCGCCTTATTTCACCCAGGATGTGTTCCGCCGCAGGGATCCCCAGGTGCTGCGTCTTAATTTCAACTGGAGGTTTGGTAAATTTGACCCGAACCTGTTCAAACGGAAGAACCAAAAAAACCAGGAGAACGAAGGTGGTGATATGATGGGTGCGGGCGGTTAACAAAGTTTCATTTCAACTGATTGTAAAAGGTCTTGCACAAAAGTAAGACCTTTTTTAATGTGGCTAAGGATGCGGTTTATTCATCAGGCATTCAATCTGTATATTTGAAGCCTATGGCATCATCGTTTCGATTTGCAATTATTGGTTGTGGTAAAATAGCCCCCCGCCATGCGGCTGAAATAATAAAGCATGGAGAACTGGCAGCGGTATGTGATAATATTCCCGAAAAGGCTGATGCACTGGCAGGCGAATTTGGCGGCAAGGTATTTTATGATATAAAAGAGCTGCTTTCATCCGAACGAAATTTAGATGTGGTGGCTATTTGCACACCCAACGGGTTGCATGCTGAACATTCCATCCTCTCTTTACAGGCAGGCAGCCATGTATTGTGCGAAAAGCCGCTGAGCATTTCGGTAAATGATTGCGAAAAGATGATCGAAACGGCAGCAGCATGCAAACGGAAATTATTTGTGGTAAAATCCACCCGGTACAACCCGGCGCTGGTTGAACTGAAAAAAAAAATTGAAGAGAAAAAACTGGGAAAGTTATACAGCTTTCAGCTTAATTGCTTCTGGAACCGGCCGCCTGAATATTATGCGGGTTCATGGAAAGGAACTGAACTGGACGGAGGAACATTATTCACCCAATTCAGTCATTATATTGATGCCCTGCTCTGGCTGCTGGGCGACATAAAAGAAATAAGAGGGTTTCGCAGCAATAAGGCGCATCAGCAAATAATTAAATCAGAAGATTGCGGGGTGGTTGCCGTGGAAATGGAAAATGCTGTGCTGGGCGCCATCAACTGGTCGGTAAACACTTTCCGTGAAAACATGGAAGTGTCGCTGACGCTTATCGCCGAAAAAGCAACCATCCGGCTGGGCGGCGGCTACATGAACAAAGTGGAGTACCAGTTGGCTGAAGACTTCTGTCTTTCCACAGCTCAGCCCGGCGCAGCCAATGATTATGGTTTTTACAAAGGCTCCATGAGCAATCATGCACAGGTGTACGAGAACCTGTTAAAAGCGATGGCCGATGATAATCATCCTTTCACCCATGCAGCAGAGGGGCTTAAAACAGTAGAAGCCATTGAAAAGATATATAACTCTGTTTCACTTTCCTGACTCATACCTGATGGCTAAAAGAATCTATTTTACGGTAACCAACGACCTTGTATTTGACCGGCGGATGAACAGAATATGTACTACGCTGGCAGAAAATGGTTATGATATTACCCTGGTTGGAAGAAAGCTTCCTTCTTCTCTCCCATTGGAAAAAAAGAAGTACAACCAAAAAAGGGTTCGCTGTTTTTTTCGTAAAGGCAAATGGTTTTATGCTGAATACAATATCAGGTTATTTTTTTACCTGTTTTTTAAAAAGATGGATGCTGTCTGTGCAATAGACCTTGATACCATTCTTCCCTGCCTGCACATTTCCCGCCGGAAAAAAATCCCCCGCATTTATGACGCCCATGAACTGTTTACCGGTCTGAAAGAAGTGGCCACCCGGGCCGGAGTATTAAAAACATGGACAAGGATTGAAAAAAAGGCTGTGCCTGAATTCAGACTTGGCTATACCGTAAGTGAAAGTATTGCGGAAGAATTCAGGAAGCGTTACGGGGTGAAATATGAAACCATCCGCAATGTTCCGCTGCTGAGGGAATGGGCGGAACCGGGAACCCATGAAAAATTTCTGCTGTACCAGGGCGCTGTTAATGAAGCACGGGGGTTTGAATGGCTGATGCCTGCCATGCAACTGGTCAATTGTAAACTGATCATTTGCGGCGATGGAAATTTTATGCCACAGTTAAAAGAACTTATCCTAAAATACAATCTTGGAGATAAAGTGGAACTGAAAGGCATGCTGCCGCCTGAGGAACTTTGGCATATTTCCCGCAAAGCATATATCGGCCTGGCCATTGCTGAAAACACCGGTTTAAACCAGTACCTGGCCCTGCCCAATAAATTCTTTGATTATATTCATGCAGGTCTGCCGCAAATAACAATGAACTACCCCGAATATCAGAAAATAAACCAGGAATTTGAAGTAGCTGTGCTGATTGACAGCGCTGAGTCTGAGAAAATTGCTGCCGCTATAAACAATTTACTTGGAGATGCTGTTTTACACCAGAGACTCAGGGAAAACTGCCTCCGGGCAAGACATGAGTTAAACTGGCAGAAGGAAGAACAGAAATTACTCAGTTTTTATAAATCCGTTTTCGGCTCTTGAACCGCCACCTGCATATCGTTTGTCTCGATGTTCCCTGGCCGCCTGATTATGGCGGCGCTATTGACATGATGAACCGCATCATGATGATGAAGAAACTGGGAGTGGCTGTTCATCTGCATTATTTCAGTTATAATGAAAGGGGAACACCCAATGAACTGAACCAGTTTTGTGAAAGCATCCATCTGTATGAAAGAAAGACGGGACGAAAGGGCCTGTCCTCCAAACTTCCTTATATCATCGCCTCCCGGATGAATAATGAACTGGTAAGTAACCTGAAAAAAGATAATCACCCGGTTCTGCTGGAAGGCATTCATTGCACCGGCATCCTTCCGCAGTTGGATTTGCAGCACCGTAAGGTGATAGTACGGATGCATAATGATGAAAGCATTTATTACAAAGAGCTGGCAAGGGCGGAATCCTCGCTGCTAAAAAAACTTTTCTACAGCAGGGAAAGCCGGCTGATTGATAAATATGTTCAGGGGCTGCCCAATGAATGTATCTATGCCTGTGTTTCTCCTATTGATTTGAACAGGCTCAAAGAAGATTATCATCTGCAAAAGGCAGTATTTGTGCCTACTTTTCCTTCCTGGCAGCAAGTAAACAGTGAGGAAGGGATGGGGAACCTTTGCCTGTATCATGGTAACCTGTCTGTACCTGAAAATGAGGAAGCGGCAATCTGGCTGCTGAGAAAAGTTTTTATCCGGATCAGGAAACCCTTTGTCATCGCCGGTAAAAAACCCTCCCGCCGTTTACAGAAAATGGCGCATCTCTGCCAGCATACCTGCATGGTAGCGGATCCGTCCGAATCTGAACTGAATGATCTGATCCGTAAAGCGCATATCAATATCCTGCCCTGCTTCAATAAAAACATTACCGGCATCCGGCTTAAGCTGCTGCATGTGCTCTTTGAAGGAAGGCATTGTGTGGTAAATGAACCCATGGTGAAAAGCACCGGGCTGGAGGGGGCCTGCCATATTGCATCATCGGCTGATGCGTTTGCATCCATCATCACCCAACTGTATCATCGGCCGTTTACCAGCGAAGAAATTGATTTGCGGAGACGATTATTAGGTGATACCTACGACAATGAAAAAAACACCCTGCAGCTTATTCAATACTTATGGTAGCATTATCGGTTATCTGGCCCCTTTCGGTTCTTATTGTCCGGGCCTGGAATTTTTGCACCACCATATAATCATGCGAAGCCATTACTACTGCCGTATTATAAACTTTGGATATCTGGAAAAGCAGGGCCATTATTTCGTCAGATGTTTCAGGGTCTAAGTTTCCGGTGGGTTCATCCGCCAGAATCAGTTTGGGGGAATTAAGTAAAGCCCTCGCAATGTCCACCCGCTGCTGCTCGCCGCCGCTCAGCTCAAAAGGCATTTTAAACCCTTTTGACCGTAACCCCACTTTGTCCAGCACATCGGCAATTTTTTCATCCATCAGTTTCAGATCCGTCCAGCCGGTGGCTTTCAAAACAAACTTCAGGTTATCGTTTACATTGCGGTCGGTAAGCAGTTGAAAATCCTGGAACACCACCCCAAGGTTTCGGCGAAGAAAGGGGACTTTTTTCCAGTCGAGCCCCCGCAGGTTGAAGCCTGCCACCGTTCCCTCCCCTTCTTGCAGTTCCAGTTCGCCATACAAGGTTTTCAGCAAGCTTGATTTACCGGTACCTGTTTTGCCCACCAGATAGACAAACTCTCCTTTGTTCACCGTCAGGTTCACATTCTGCAGTATAAGGTTATGCCCCTGGTATATGTTGACGTTTCTGAGTTCAATGATTGATTCGGCCATCGGTAATGAGTTTTTACAAAAAACTTCGACAAAGGTGCAAAATAAAGGAAGAACTCCGTAATAATCACTTTTATTTACCACGCAGAGTTGATAAAATATTAACTGAGTTATGTGAAAAGAAAATGTAACCTGACACTGTCTTTATTCTTATTATACAGTACTGCGACCTTTGCGTGTTACAACAACCCCATGAGGATAAATGCCGGCAAGATAAAAGACGAAGACCTTGAACTATCCCTTTCACACGGAACCATTACAAAAATCTCTGAAGGAAATTACGAAGTGCGGACAGACAGGCAGGGCACTGTGGTACTAACCATAAAGGATAAAAAGAAGAACAATGAAATTGAGAGAATAGCTTTTACAGTAAAATAGTTTTTAGAACCTGACGGAGACCCCATTCCCCGTGCGGATCAGCAACTCTTTTCGGGCTGCTTGCTCCACCCTGCCAATAATCTGTGCATCCACGCCAAAACTTTTTGAAACGCCGATAATTGCATCAGCATCTTTTTCATGGGTATATATCTCCAGCCTTGTACCCATATTAAAAACCTGGTACATTTCCCGGTCATCCGCCCCGCTGGCTTGCTGTATCAGTTGAAAAATTACCGGGGGAGCAAAAAGGTTGTCTTTTACGATGCGGACATTGTCGGGCACATATTTCAGGCATTTGGTTTGCCCGCCGCCGCTGCAATGGATAAGGCCCTGAATGGCATTAAAATAATTTTCCAGTAATTCTTTCACTACTGGTGCAAAGGTCCGTGTAGGGCTAAGCAGCAATTTCCCTATTTCACTTGAATATTGATTATTGTCTATTGAATATTGAATATTTTCCAATAGCCTGTGCGGTCCAATATACACTACTGTTTCATCCAGCGAAGTATCATACGATTCAGGGAACCTCGCCCCATACGTTTTGTGAAGTATGTCATGTCTTGCAGAAGTAAGGCCGTTGCTGGCAATGCCACTGTTATAAGTTGCTTCATATTTTGCCTGTCCGAAACCTGACAACCCTATGATCACATGGCCAGCCATTATTTTTTCATTGGTGATGAGTTTTGTTTTGGGCCACCTGGCAGTCATCGTACCATTTACAGCAATCGTCCGCACCACATCCCCCACATCGGCTGTTTCACCACCCATGAAAGAGATATGGACACCGAATCCTTTCATGTTGTTAATGAATTCCTGCGTGCCGCTGATCACCGCTTCCAGCACTCCGGCAGGTATCAGATTTTTATTCCGGTCAATCGTGGAAGAAAAAAGAAGATTGTCATAAATACCAACGCAAAGCAGATCGTCAAGGTTCATTACAATGGCATCCTGTGCAATGTTTTTCCAAACGGACAGATCGCCGGTTTCTTTCCAATACAGGTAAGCCAGGATGCTTTTGGTGCCGGCACCGTCCGCATGCATCACATTCACCCATGAATCATCGCCGCACAGAACATCAGGGTATATTTTGCAAAAGGCCTTTGGGTAAAGTCCCTTGTCTAAATTTTTGGTAGCTTCATGCACTTCTTCTTTTTGTGCCGATACGCCCCGCTTTGAATACAGGCTCATGCAAGAGGTTGTGCCTCAAAAATACTCGAACATTGACTATTGATTATTGAATATTGAATATTTATTTTGCAAAGTGCAAGTCCATCATGATATAGAAAACCTTCCTGTATTTAAAAACGCCGTCATCACTATCGGCACATTTGACGGCGTACACATGGGCCACCGGCAGGTTATTAACCGGCTGAAGGCAGAAGCCAAAGCGGTGAACGGCGAAACCGTCATCATCACCTTTCATCCGCACCCCCGCAAGATCGTTTCTTCCGCTATTCTCGGTATCCGGCTTATTAATACTCTGGATGAAAAAATCGAATTATTAAGGGAACTGGGCATAGACCATCTCGTGGTAACGCCGTTTACCGATGCCTTTGCCAACCAGTCGCCGGAGGATTACCTGGCAAATTTCCTGATCGGGAAATTTCATCCCCATACCATCATTATCGGTTATGATCACCGCTTTGGCCGGGACCGGCAGGGCGATTACCGCCTGCTGGAAAAGAAATCAGCAGAAAACAACTATCAGCTAAAAGAAATACCCAAACATGTGCTGGAGAATATTTCCATCAGCTCCACCAATATCCGGGAGGCCATCCTGCACAGCGATGCAGCAACGGCCAACAAACTGCTGGGCTACGAATTCTTTTTCTCCGGCACCGTGGTGCATGGCGATAAACTGGGCAGAAAATTAGGCTACCCGACTGCCAACCTGAAAATAGAAGATGAGGAAAAGATCACTCCCGGTAATGGTATCTATGCAGTGTATGTGCAGTTAGTGAATAGCGAATTGTCAATGGTCAATAAAGAACCTTCGCATGAAGCCCATTCACCATTCACCATTCATCATTCACGACTAAAGGGCATGATGAGCATCGGCTTTCGCCCCACATTGGACGGAAAGAAAAGAGTCGTCGAAGTAAATATCTTTGATTTTGACAAAGAGATCTACGGGCAAACGCTGAAAGTCTTTGTAAAGAAATACCTGCGGGAAGAGATCAAATTCGACGGGCTGGAAGCCCTCGTAAAACAGATTGACCAGGATAAGATCGACAGCCTGAAAGTGCTGTAGTCGTTAATCAGGTACAATTCTCACTAAGGTTTATTGTGTAAAAAATGGGGCAGTCTCCGCAGAGACGACCGCATTCACAATTTACCATTCACTAATATTTGATCTTAAACTCCAGTTTCTCCGGGTCATCAAAAAAATCATCCAGGTCGGCCTTCACTGTTACTTTCATCTTGTCATCGGATAGTTTTGCGTTTTTGCCTTCCACTTTTTCTGCCGGTCTGGGCAGGTTGATGATGTAAGTAGCGGAAACGGGAATTCCCATGGAGGCAGCCTGCTTCAGGCTATTCAGGTATTCATCAGAGGAAGCAGAAGCATACTTTTCCTTATCCAGTGATTTCTTTATTCCCCCTTTTTCATAGCTCAGCTTATAATAATCATCAAATGAACTGGGATCCGGCATTTCGCCGTCCATTCCGCCACCCATCGGCGATTCTTTCATTTGATCTTTTACCAGCTTGCTCATCAGTTTGCCTGTAAGTTTATTATACGCAGCTATCTCATTTAGTTCTGTAAAGGGAAAATTCATTTCTGTCAGAAACTGCCCCTCCTTCAAATCCATCTTCATCCGCAGCATCCCCTTTCGAAGCAGTATCTTTTCTTCGGAAGACAGGTCAGGAATACTATCTGAGGCTTTGGCCAGGCTGATAAGGGTGTCCATTTTTTCACCTGCCATATTCTCCATCTGTTCGCCGCCACCCATGTTTTTGGCAATAGCGAGAATGGAACTCATATCGCTGGTGCTGTTTAATACTCCGCTGCCGTCTTCTTTCAATGTTATTTCCTGGGTGGTTTCCAGGCAGCCTGTAAGCAGGAAGCAACCTGCCATAATTGAAAATAATATCCTCTTCATTTTATTGTTTTAATTGGCAAAAAAGATGAATGTCGTTTCCGAAAAGTTGCACCAACGATGCTTCCAAAGGAGTCCTTCGGGCCTTTCAGGGACACAAAGAAAAGTTATTTTCCGTTTAGCGCTTACGGGTTCAGGCGGTTATTTTTATCACTAATTCTTTCAGCAAGGAGGCATCTACTGTATTAGCGTCTCCGACCCCCACACTCCGCAGGTTATATTGGTGCAACAGCAGCAATGCCCTTTCCACACCCGGATAGGAATAGAGTTTTGCGGCCTGCATATAGTCTTTAATAAACCAGGGATGCACACCGATAAGGGTGGCAACCGTTTTCTCATCCGCGGTGCCTGCGCCAAAGACCATGAACACCTTGCTGAAAAAACCATAGAGCGAAGGAAGTACCAGCTGCAGAGGGGCTGCTTTGGGATTGGCTTCAAAATAGCCGATAATCTGAATACATTTTGGGAGGTTCTTTGCCGCCAGCGCCGACTGCAGTTCAAATACATTGTAATCCTTACTCACTCCAATGTATGCTTCGATGTCTTCCCCGGTGATGGAGGTCCTTTTGCCCAGGTTCAGCGACAGTTTGTCAATTTCGTTTTCAATCCGGGTCAGGTCATTACCCACATGGTCCACCAGCAGGGTAAGCGCCTTGGGGGTAATGCTTAGTCCTTTTGAATTTACCAGCTGCTGTGTCCATTCCGGCAGTTCCCGGTCATACATTTTTTTGGTGCTGAGCAGCACTCCTCTTTCCTTAATCAGTTTGGCAAATTTTTTCCGGGCGTCTAACTTTTTTTCTTTGTAAGAAACGATGAATATTGTTGAGGCAAGCGGGTTTTCAATATAAGGTTCCAGTTTTTCCACATCCCTCATCTGCTGTGCTTCTTTCAGCAGCACTACCTGTTTTTCGGCAAACATTGGATAGCGGCGGCAGGCATTTACCACTTCTGCCCAGTTAGCATCCTTACCATAAAAAATGCTGAGGTTGAAAGAGGCTTCCTTTTCGTTCAGAATATGATGTTCGGCATATTCCACGGCCTTGTCTATATAATACCCCTCTTCTCCTTCAAGCCAGTACAGCGGTTTGAAGTTCTTCTTTTTCCAGTCGCCGATTATCTTTTCCACACTCATAAGCCGCTAAGATACAGGCTTTCAGCCTGCGAAATCCCCAAAAAATAACAGCTCTGTATAAATTGGCCAGCCCTTTCTGGCACGGTTTTCGAAATTTTGTGCCGTAACTGCAAACACTTAGTTTTTTAACAGGATTTAATCAAACGGCCTCAAAACCAGGGTTACCTTTGCGGCCGCTTAAATACCTGAAAGCATTATTTGTCGTTATTAAATATCAAAATCCTTTTGTATGACTAACACCAATTACCCCTCGGCAACTACAACACCCCAACCCCAGCCCCAAAAGAATAAAAACAACAAGAACCTGTTCATAGGCATTCTGGCGGCCGGCCTGCTCGGCACATGGGGTTATTTGCTGTACGACAAGAACAAATCAGGCGAAAAAATTGATTCACAGCAAAAAGAGATTGTCACCCTCGGCAGTGAAAAATCAGAGCTGCAGAAAGACTTTGACAATGCCCTGGCAAGACTGGATTCCGTTACCGGCGCCAACAACAGCCTGAGCGGCGAAAATGCACAGTTGAAAGCACAGTACCTAAAAGATATTGATGCTAAAAAAACTGAAATACGCAGGCTCCTGAATAAGAATAATGCCAGCGCTGCCGACCTGGCCAAAGCAAAAAGCATGATCGCTGAACTCAATGACAAGATCAGCGGGCTGGAAGCCGATGTGGCCCGCCTTAAAGGTGAGAACCAGGAACTGACAACTGCCAACGCCTCGCTAAAAGAGGAGAAATCAGCGCTGGAACAAAACCTGGTAACTACTACCTCAGAAAAAGAGGAGTTATCAAAAACTGTTGATGTGGGTTCCACTTTCAGCGCCTCAAATATCCAGGTGACGCCTATCAATGAAAAGAAGAGCGGCAAAGAGAAAAATACAGCCACAGCAAAAAAGGTTGACAAATTAGTCGTGTCTTTTGATGTGGAGAACCGTATCGCCAAATCGGGTCCGGCTGATATGTACCTGATTGTAATAGCTCCTGACGGAAAAGTGATTGCTGATCCTTCAATGGGTTCCAGCACACTGAATACCCGTACCGATGGGGATAAACAATTTACCAGCAAACTATCTCTTGACTATACCCAGGGACAACGCAAAAACATCCAGTTCCCCATCCGCAACGGAGATTTTGGAACAGGCGAATACAAAATTGAAATTTATCATAATGGCTTCAAGATCGGTGAAGGTGTAAGAAGCCTGAAAAAAGGTGGTTTATTCGGTTAAAAACAGTTTAACTCCCGCTAAAGAGCCATCATACTGAGCTTGTCGAAGGAGGGTGGCTTTTTTTATTCTTAAACACATCTTATACACATTCTCTGGCCCGCATTCCTCCGGATCCGCATACTGCCTTGTATTACAGTAATTTTGAATTATAAATTACTGCCCCATGATGAGTATCCCAATGCGACACTTTATGCTGCCCGCCTGCATGCTGTGGGCCTGTTTCTCCCTGTCTGCACAAAGCAGCCTGGAACCTAAATACAGTAATTCCAATATTTACGCCGGTATTGAAGTGGGTTCCAAAGGGGTAAAAATGAGTGTAATCGAAATAGGTAAGAACGCAAAACGCAACGGCGCTTTTAATATCGTGAAAGACACTTCCGTCAATACTGATTTCATTTCCTTTACCGACCTCAACTTTGAGGCCACGCTGAAAGGCTTTCTTGGAATGTATGAAAAAGCGGCGAAGGAGTACAAGATTCCTCCAAAAAGGATATTCACCGTCATCAGCAGTGGGGTAAAAATGCAATCGGAGAAAGATGGTAAAACAGAGTGGGTGACCAGATTAGTTGATCAGTTCAGACAAGCCACCGCCGAACCTAACCGGCAGGTGGAAGTAGTAGATGTTACCAAGGAAGCCAGACTTTCTCATCTCGGCATCGTTCCGGATTCAAGACGCTACAACACTTTCCTGATTGATATTGGCAGCGGCAATACCAAGGGCGGTTTCTTTCCATTTGGCAATACAGAAGATTTTAAATTGTTTCAGCTCAACTGGGGCACCAAAAGCACCGCCAATGCCACCGAAAAAAGATTGGACGGTGATGCCAGTCTTATCAATTATTACAAGAATCTGCAGCGGGTGCTGTCCGGCGCAGAAAATTCTGAGATCGTATATGCAGTAAATTCCAGCGGCGCTTATCCGCTCAGCGATAATATCGCTGTGAGCGGGGGCATTGCCTGGGCAGTGGCCACCCTCACCCACCCCGAACTGGTAGACAACCCCATTGTGTCGGTGAGTTTCAATGAAATAAAAAAATTCTGCGAAAAAATTTACAACAACCCCGACGCTTATTCGGCTGCCTTTCTTTCCAATAATGTGAACAGGGCTGAAGACAAAAAAGCCATTAGGGAGGAAGCGGGCCGGGTGCATAAAGTATTTGACCAGCGGTCGCTGATGGCCGGCGCCGGCCTGATCCTGAAAATAATGCGGCAGTTTGAATCTGCCTTCGACACCAAACATTTTTACCTGGTGAAAAACGGCCAGGTGGGCTGGGTATCGGCTTATGTGGACAGTGAAGTAGACTAAATGTTTATAGTTTATGGTTTTTCGTTTCGTAAAAGCGGGAAGGGTCTGAATGCTTTAGTGAACAACGCAAAACCATAAACCAAAAACGATAAACAAAAAACATAGTGAAAGATATCCGTTCATCCCTTTTAGTCATGCTGTCCGTGGGCCTTGTGGGCACATGGGTCTATCATCTCTACGACAAGACCCGTTACACCAAGCATCGGCACGAAGTTTACATCAAGGATTCTATCGCCGTGGCACAGGGGGTGCAGGACTCCCTGCAGAAGATATACTCCCTTACCATCAGCGATCTGGGTGCACAGCTAGATTCCAGCAAAAACACACAGGGACTCCTGAAAGGTGAACTGAACGAAAAACTGGCTGAGATATACCGGCTGCGCTCAGAAATTTCCGATATCCTTAAAAAAAACGATGTGAAGAAAGCGGATATTGACCTGGCCCGTAAAAAAACCATTGAACTTCAGTTGCTGGTCAGCGATCTGCAGAACCGCAACAGCAGCATCGAAGAAGAAAAGCAGCAGATAACCGCTATGCTCGATAAAGTGAATGTGCAGGTAAGGGGCCTTGAAAACAGCAACCAGCAATTGAGCGGGGAAAACAAAACGCTGACAGAAAAACTAAGTCAGGCCTCTGCATTTTTTACTTCGGAGGTAAAGCTCTCACCTGTGACGGTAAAGAACGACAAAGAGGAAGAAACAAGCGCCGCCAAAAAAACATCCAAGTTTGTCATCTCCTTTTCCGTGCAGAATAATATTGCGGATTACAACAGCACAGAAGTGTTTGTCGTCATTACCCAGCCGGACGGCAAACTGCTTACCAACGATGTGTGGGAATCTGCCAGCACCATTGAGACCAAAACAGAAGGCAAAAAACGCTACACCCGCAAAATAAAATTTGAATATCAGAAAGGCGAAAGAAAAAACCTTACTTTCTCCCTCAATGCGGATGAATACCAGAAAGGCACATACACCTTACAACTCTACCACAACGGGTATATGATCGGGCAGGCGGTGAAGGCGCTAGGGTGAGATACTTACTGAGGGCAGGAAAAAGTTAAAAATTCCGGCAAAAGCTTTTCCCGCCCGGAGTCTCACAGCATAGCCCTGCGGGTGGCGGACTCAGGGCTGTCCGCACACTTCGCATTTAAAATAATTTCCACATCCACCACCTCATAAGATGCATGTTTCCCACTGATATAGAACCGGGCCGAACTATGCTCATATGCCATCGCATCTTTCGCCAGGCTCCACCTTCCGGTACAGGGATTGTTATGCATATAAATAAGTTTCTGATAAGCAAAATCCGTTGTTTCACAATACTTCCAGTCAAATGATTCTTCCCACACTTCAAACTTCTTGCCCCTACTGCTGCCGGTGGCTGTTACAGATTTTTGCAGCTTCTCCGGCAGGGCCGTTGTATTACTACCTTCCAGCCTGTTTACTGTGTCATAAGCCATAAACTGCTTTCCATCGCCGATAATCGAATTAATACTTTTTTCTGTTTTTGATAAATCAATCAGACATGGATATGATTGGGCATGATGGCATAGCCTGCAATACGGTGGTTATTTGCTTTCAGGTAATCGACCCACCGGTAAACCAAATCATAACCGTTGGTTTGCTCTATCAGCCGGAGCCATTGATGGCAGGTAAAAGTGATAAAATACAATCCTTCATCATATGGCATGGCCCTGCGTACCGGCATAGTATAAAGTTAGCACACTCCCTCATTGCCCGGAGTTTGCTATGCCCGAATTAAATGGACTGCACATGATGGCGTTCTTATTCTTTTTAAATGGTGGCTGGGCGAGACTCCGGGCGGGAAAAACTGAAAAGTTACTTTCTTTATTATAGAGTGAACAAAAAAAGCCCCGACGCTTTGGCCGGGGCTGTATTTTAACCCAATAAAAAGTTTTTACTAGAACAGGTTGTAGCCGTAACTGATGTAGTAAAGGCCACCTACCGAAGGGCTTCCGTAACCGGTACGGGCATAGAAGTTGCCCAGGTTGGTGCCACCCACACGGAACACACTCTTGGTTCCTTTGGGACGGTAAGACACCTGCGCATCCCACCAGCCGAAATAAGGCAATGTGCCGGAAACAAAGGTTCCTTCATAGTAGTTATTATCCTGCCATTTGAACACCACATTAAAGCCAAGCCCGTTGCACACATCATCATTGCGCAACCCAATATTATAGCGGTACTTGGGTGCATTGAAGAAAGTAACCTCACCTGCAGGCACATCTTTCAGCACATCGGAGAATACGTTTCCATAAACTAGATAGTTCTTGAGCGCTTTAAACTCCAGGCCTATGCCCCATCCGTTTGACTTCACGGTGGAGGTGGAATTCTGATTATATGATACATTGTTGGTGCTGAAAGGCGAGTACAGCGGAAGCTTTCCGGCGTTATCTGTCTGCGTATGCCCTACCGCTACACTCACAATAAAATCTTTGTAATTGCTTAAATAGTAATATGCATCAACCAGCAATTTTTTTCCAATGATACCTTTATAACCTACTTCATAAGAGTTTACGGTCTCCGGTCTCAGTTCTTTAAATGCAGCTCTTACTAATCTGCCGGAATCGGCGGGTGTACCTGCCCTGTAAGCAAGAATACTGGCAGCAGTGTAACCCGGTCTTGCACCGTTGAGTTTATAATAGGTCTGGAATTCAGGCAGCGAGCCAATCAGGAAACTGCTGCCACCGCCAAGGCGAAGGCTGATGTACTGGTTTTGATTACTGGGGAAGCGGTAGGCAGTCTGGTAGGACAACCTCAGATTATTATCTCTCGCCACTCTCACAACAGCCGTAAGCCGGGGAGTAAATCTTCCTTCAAAATTCGTTTGTTTGTCGTAACGGCCCGATGCGGTCAGGGTAAGTACATCGTTCAGCAGTTTTTTCTTCAACTGGAGAAACCCGCCATACTCATTTACCCGGATACGGTTCAGGGTATCGGCAAAAATGGTCCCCTGTGAATTCAGGGCCCATTGCTTCCAGTTGATCCCGGCCATCACTTCAATTACATTGGAAAAGCCTGCAGCGTCTGAAACATTCAGGTTAGCTTCCATGGAATACAGCCCAGACTTGTCCAAAAACTTAGATCCACCCGGACGGTTAACCGGTGTGTTTTTAATAGTTCTCGCAGCGTCATTAAACTGCTGTGAGCCTGGCAGAAAACGGCCCACTTCTGCGGCGCTGCGGGCGGCTAAATGCAACTGAGCATCGCTTACGGACCCGCTGGAAGTGCGGCGGCCCTCTGAAAATGTCAACAGGTAAAGGGGAAACCAGGATGTTTGGAGACTGGCAGGATTCACACTGGGTCTCCATGCTTCGTTCATGAACGAACCCAGCGCATCGCCGATATAAGAATCTCCGGCATTTTCCTGGATGGTATAAGCACGGTACATCCAGTTTTTCGCTTTCATCTCAAACTTATGCTGCCCCATTTTAAAACCGCGGAGTGAATAGCGGTTAGCGCCGGTATAAACTGTGGTGCCGGTTCCGAAGTAGGTATTGATAGAGCCTTCTAAATTGTCTGTAAACTTGAAATGCACACCGGCATTCATTTTTACATTCAGGGTATTATAGTCCACCAGCTGGTCTTCGTTGTACCCGGTACGGGTTACATTGGTTTGAGCGCCAAAGTAATTCCGTGTATAGCCAAAAAACATTGGCAGGAACAGTTGCGCTGCGGGCTGAATGGGAGGAGGCAATGCGCCAATAAAAGCGGTTACACTGGCTGTGCTTGGATAGGGGTTGGCTCCAAAAAAGGCAAGTGCGCTGTTTTGAAGATTAAGCAGTCCGCCTGTGCCGGCCAGAACCTGGGCATTGATATTGGTCATTAAAGCAAGTGCAAGCTGATTCAGGTTCACACTGGTTTCATCGCCATATACATTCACTCCGTTAAAGTTGGGGTCATTCTGACGGTTACCGCCTACTACTTTACTCAGGATACCAATCTGCTGCTTGTTCCTGTAATCTTCAGCCTCCCAGTCGCTGCCGCGGATCAATTCGCCGGACAAACGGAAAGCCAGTTTGTTTTTGAAAACTACCGCATAACGCATGGCGATATTGTTGTAAGGGGCTGCTGCATGTTGCTTTTTGTCCACATGCATGATGCCCTGTTTTACATTATAACTGAACCCTTTGTATTTAAAGGGGCTCTTGCTTGTTATAAGCACAGTACCATTCATACCGCCGGAACCGTACAGGGCCGATGAGGCACCTGCCAGCACCTCAATATTGTCCACATCCAGATCGGTAAGACCCACAATACTGCTTACAGCGAAGTTGAGACCAGGCGCCTGGTTATCCATACCATCCACCAATTGGTTAAGTCTTATATTACCGCTGCTTACAAAACCACGGGTGGTTACGGTGCGGAAAGTAAGACTCGCAGTATGCACATCCACTCCTTTCAGGTTGGTGATGGCTTCATATACGGAGGGAGCGGCCACATTTTTAATGGTGGAGGGGCTCATCCTTTCTATAGTTACGGGAGATTCAAGAATACGTTGTGGCGCACGGGTGGCAGCCACTACCACTTCCTGGCCAAGGGCATTGTTCACTACAAAATTCACTTCAACTGGTTTGGAAGCATCAGATACCGTTACTTCCTGGCTCTCATATCCAACTGATGTGATTACCAGAACCACGGGAAGTTTGGCCACTTTCAGGCTGAATGAGCCCTCTGCATCGGTATAAGTGCCCTGGCTGGTGCCTTTCACCACGATAGATACGGCGGGCACATTTTCTTTGCTTGTGCTGTTTTTAACTGTACCGGAAATAGTAACGGATTGAGCATAAACAGAAACAGAGAACAGGCAAGCCATTAACAAGGCAGCTAAAAAGCTATAGCTTTTTCTCATAATAAGGGAGTTTTAGTTTTGATCCGGAAGCATGGCCCCGGAAGAATTGGACGGAAAAATAAGCATTGTAGGCTTTTTCTAAAAATTTAATTTTTAACGGGAAAGCCCGCCTGACCACATTGTTGATAAAAAAAAAGTCGGGCAGGAATAAAATGTTGAAATCTGTGACAGGATATAATTGGACGGTTTTTCGGGCCGGCTTACTTTCGGAAAATGACCCGATTTTCGCTACCCCACCAGACCGGTTTTTACCGGGGTAAAGTCCGTGATGTTTACACCATTTCAGGCTCATGGCTGGTGATGGTGGCCAGCGACCGGATCTCTGCATTTGATGTCATTCTGCCCCGCCCCATCCCATTCAAAGGGCAGGTTTTGAACCAGGTTGCGGCCTTTATGCTGAATGCCACTTCAGATATATGTCCCAACTGGCTGGTGGATGTTCCCGCACCCACAGTCTCTGTCGGAAATAAATGTGTCCCTTTTAAGATTGAAATGGTGGTAAGAGGAAACCTCACAGGTCATGCCTGGCGAACCTACAAGTCAGGCAAAAGAATTCTTTGCGGTGCTTCCATGCCGGACGGGATGAGGGAAAACGATCCCTTCCCTGCACCGATCATCACTCCCAGTACTAAAGTGGCTGAAGGACATGATGAAGATATTTCACCGGAAACGATCATTGCAACCGGTCTGTTAACTGCAGATGAATGGAAGACCCTTTGCATCTATGCCCTTGCGCTGTTTGCCCGGGGAAAGGAAATCGCAGACAGGCAGGGACTGATCCTGGTGGACACGAAATATGAATTTGGCAAACTGAATGGGGAAATTGTATTGATGGATGAGATACATACACCCGACAGCTCCCGGTATTTTTATGCAGATGGTTTTGAAGAAAGACAGGCAAAAGGGGAAAGACAGCGGCAACTAAGCAAGGAATTTGTAAGGGAATGGCTCATCGCCAATGATTTTATGGGCAAAAAAGGACAAACCGTTCCAGAAATGAGCGATGAATGGGTGGATACCATCTCCAAAAGATATATTGAGTTGTATGAAAAAGTGATTGGCTCGGCATTTATCCCCCGGCCACTGGATGATGAAGCAACGCAGCGGCTTATCCTGCAATCATTAGAAAAACTCCCGATATGAAAATACTTTTCATAGGCCCCACGGGTATGCTGGGCAAGCCTGTGGCAAAAGAGTTAATCCGCCAGGCATCTGACATTAGCTTGTTTGGGAGGGATATAAACAAAATACAATCCCTCTTTCCGGGAGCTAAAACAGCGCAGGGCGATGTTTTCGATAAAAACAGCCTGGTGGCTGCCATGAGAAGGATAGATGCCCTTTATTGTAATCTTTCCGTATTGCAAACATCAAAAGAAAAAGACCTGCAGCCGGAACGGGAAGGAGTGGACAATATCATTGCCGCTGCCAGAGAGACCGGCATCCGGCGTATCGCTTATCTCTCGTCGCTGGTGCATAAATATGAAGGCATGAATGGGTTTAACTGGTGGGCTTTTCAGATTAAAAACACGGCGGTTGAAAAAGTAAAACTTTCCGGCATACCATATACCATCTTTTACCCTTCTACTTTTATGGATTGCTATCCTTTCCAGATGATGAGGGGGAATAAAGTGGCTGCACTTGGTAGCTCCGTAGCGCCGATGTGGTTCATTGCTGCCGCAGACTACGGCAAGCAGGTAGCGGCTTCTTTCCGGGTACTGACGGATGAAAACAGGGAATACAATGTGCAGGGACCGGAGCCTTTTACTTTTGAAGAGGGAAATAAAGTTTTTACGGATAACTACAAAAGGGCAAAACTAAAAACGATGAAGGCGCCGATGTGGATCATGAAGTTCCTGGGCCTCTTCATTCAGAAATATAATTATGCCTGGCATATCTGCGAAGCGCTAAACAATTACCCGGAGAAATTTGAAAGCGAAAATACCTGGAAAGAACTCGGCAGACCGGCCACCACCCTGGCGGCCTATGCCAGAAGCCTGTAAGTAAAAAAGCCGCAGCCCGCATCCGGGCAACGGCTTTTATTGCTGAATCCAACTCGGGTTATTTAGTTTCCCTGATCGTTGATTTTTTAAATACCCTGGTAACGCCTTTACCACCGAGCGGGCAATAGTAATCCAATGCGTCCTGCGCTTCGGAGTATGTAAGCCAGTAATCAGTGACCGTACCAGTAAAAACATACCCTGCACTGCGGTTGTACATATCCCTTGTGCCGCGGCTGCTGAAGTTGCCATATACCATAGCGCCTTCAAAAGGCTTGTACCCGGCATAGGTATGTACGATATTGAAACCGTAATAGGTTTCCACTACATAGTAGCTGCAAGAAAGATCGCTGTACACCACTTCTCCCCTTTCCCTGGAGAGCCAGTAGCCTTCATCAAATTCATAATAATTGCGGCTTTTAACACAACTGGTGAGTACCAGTGCAACTGTTGCCGCTAACAAGGAGAGGGTAAATATTTTTTTCATCGCTTAAAGTTTTAATACCTGCCTGCGGCAGGCAGGGTTATGAATTGTTGTTCACCGGGTGTAATGACAAGATTGTGCCAGACCGTGCCAGAGCAGGTATGCCTTTTGTTAAAATCACATTAATGGGGGATATTCACTTTTCAAATGATTGTATGAAACTTTTACCATTAACATTTCTGTCGCTTTCCCTGCTGCAGGCAGCAGCCCAGGAGCACTATATGCTGGTGGGCACTTATGACTCCCCCAAAAGCGATGGGATTTATGTTTACCGATTCAACAGCACTGATGGGAAAGTGAAAGAGTCAGGTCATGTCAAAACTCCTAATCCATCATTCATCGCTGTTTCTCCGGACGGGAAATATGTATATGCCGTGCATGAAACCGCCCCTCAGGATGGCAAGGGAGGTGATGTCGCAGCGTTTGCGTTCAATAAGAAAACCGGCACTCTTACATTCCTTAACCGTCAGCTTTCCGGGGGCGATCATCCCTGTCATGTAGAGGTTGATAAAACAGGCCAATGGGTTTTTGTTTCTAATTATAGTAACGGAACTTTATCGGTACTTCCCGTGGCTGGTGGGGGCAGCCTGGGAACAGCCACTGTAATCCGTCATGAAGGGTCGGGCAAACATCCGCAACGGCAAAAAGGGCCGCATGTGCATGGTGCCATCATATCGGACGACAACAGGCAATTATTTGTCACTGACCTGGGTATTGATAAACTGATGATCTATTCATTTGATGCAGGGACCGGCCAGCTTATCCCCGCCAGGGAACCCTATATTGAAGCAGAGCCTGGTTCGGGTCCCCGGTTATTTACCTTTCATCCCCTAAAAAAATTTGCATATGTGATAGAGGAGCTCAGTGGCACAGTGGTTACCTACAGATATAAAAGGGGCAGGCTGAAAGCAAGGCAGCGCATCAGCACTATGCCTGCCGGGGACACACTCCCACCGAACAGCGCCGATGTGCATGTATCACCCGATGGAAGATTTCTCTATGCTTCCAACCGCGGCGATGTAAATACTATTGCGATATACCGCATTAACAAAAACGGCACACTCCGGCTGACAGGCCATCAGTCCGCCCTTGGAAAAACTCCCCGCAATTTCAGCATAGACCCTACAGGAAGATTTTTGCTCTGTGAAAATCAGAACAGTGATGAAATAGTTATCTTCAAACGCAATGAACAAACAGGACTGCTTTCAGATTCCGGCAACCGGATAAAAGTCGGCAAACCTGTTTGTATTAAATGGATATCTGTAAATTAAAAAATATGGAAATAAAATCAGTTTACCCGGATGCGAACAAAAAGCCAAAAGGCCACTATTCTCCCGGCATAGTGTACAATGGTTTGGTGTTTGTGAGTGGTCAGCTTGCCATCAACAGTGAAGGGGTTGCTCAAACCGGATCAATTGAAGAAGAGACCGCCCTCTGTATGAAAAACATTGAAATAATATTAAAAACCAGTGGCAGCAGCCTTGGCCGCATTTTAAAAATCAATGTATTTATTGCCGATATCCGCAACTGGGCCAAGTTCAATGAAACATTTGCTTCCATTATGGGCGAGCACCGCCCGGCCAGGATCGTGGTACCCTGTAACCAGCTGAATTATGGCTGTGGTATTGAAATTGATTGTATCGCTGCAGTGGAAGAATAGTGTTATTGTTGATTCCGTGTTATAGCCCGGTCAGGATCAGTCAGATTACTCAAACCTTAAAGCCGGGGTTATAAATGAGATACATTAAAATGGGCTTTTACCTTGCATAAAATATAAACCAGCATGGAAATAACATCGCTGCATATCACCGAAGCTCATAAAAGAATATACCCGTTTATCCACCGCACACCTGTGCTTACTTCAGCAGCGTTGAATAAAATATCCGGGGCAGAACTCTTTTGCAAATGCGAGAACTTTCAAAAGATCGGTGCGTTCAAGATAAGGGGCGCCATGAATGCTGTTACTTCACTTCCCAAAGAGAAACTGCAAAATGGAATTGCCACTCATTCCTCCGGTAACCATGCGCAGGCCATTGCTTATGCTGCCCGGCAGACCGGCGCCAAAGCCTATGTTGTAATGCCGGACAACTCCCCGAAAGTAAAAGTGGACGCCGTGAAAGACTACGGCGCTGAAATCACATTTTGTGAACCGACACAACAGGCAAGAGAAACAACCCTGCAGCAGATCGTTCATAATACCGGCGCTGAGTTTATTCATCCCTATAATGATTACCGGGTTATTACCGGACAGGCCACCTGCGCCAAAGAACTGATAGAAGAAATTCCTTCATTGAATTGTATTATCGCACCGGTTGGCGGCGGCGGGTTGCTGAGCGGCACCTGCCTCAGCGCTGAATACTTTCTTCCATCAGCATTGCTGTATGCCGGCGAACCGGAAGGGGCAGCCGATGCTGTACTTTCCTTGCGTAGCGGGAAGATTGAAACGGCTCCTTATATTAACACCATTGCCGACGGGCTGCTTACCAAACTGGGCGATAAAACATTCCCGATCATCAGGCAAAAAGTAATTGAGATTTTCACCGTAAGCGATAAAGAAATAATTGCAGCGCTGAAATTGGTATATGAACGGATGAAAATAGTCATTGAGCCCAGCGGGGCTGTTCCGCTGGCGGCATTGCTGAAACATAAAGAAAAATTTAATGGCAGAAAAGTTGGAATCATCTTTAGTGGCGGTAATGTGGACCTTTCTTTGATATCCGGCTGGATTAAAGGATGAGTATTCATCTACTTCGTACTCCTCCCGGAAACATAACGGCCCGGCAGCTTTAAGGCTTTTGACTTGTTGAAAACATTCCGGCCCTTGTCAACACCGCTTCTTCTCTTTTTCTGTTCCTCCTCCGGCAAGTGAATGAATTCAAAACATTCACTGCTGCAGGTTCCCTTCATCTTTTCCCTGCACTCATCACATTGGATGAAGAGCAGGTGGCAGGCATCGTTCACACAGTTCACATGCGTATCGGCTGGTTGGCCGCACTGGTGACATTGAGCGATAATTTCTTCCGTCACCCTTTCGCCCAGCCGCTGGTCAAAGACAAAATTTTTTCCATGAAACTTCATATCCAGCCCCTTTTCTTTCGCCTGGTTCACATAGTTAATGATACCGCCCTCCAGGTGAAAAACATTTTTGAAACCCCGGTGCAGCATATACGCTGAGGCCTTTTCACAACGGATGCCGCCCGTGCAGTACATGATGATGTTCTTGTCTTTGTAATCCCTCATCATATCCGCAGCCATGGGCAACTGTTCCCGGAAAGTGTCGCTGGGTATTTCAATGGCATTTTCAAAATGGCCGACTTCAAACTCATAATGGTTCCGCATATCAATTACAACCGTACCGGGGTCGTTTGTCAACTGATTAAACTGTTCAGCATTTACATATTTTCCCTTATTGGCCATGTTAAAGGCCGGATCGCTGATGCCATCCTCCACTATTTTCTTCCGCACTTTGATATCCAGTACGTAAAAACTTTTGCCATCATCATCAACGGCAATATTCAGCCGAAGACCATTCAGTGGTCCATAAGAGTACAAACAGTCTTTAAAGGCGTCAAAATTTTGCCGGGGGATGCTTATCTGCGCATTGATACCTTCTTCCGCCAGGTAGATGCGGCCAAGTACTCCAAATTCACTGAACTGCCTGTATAACTGGTTGCGAAAGGCTACCGGCTCTTTGATTTTAAAATAGCAATAAAATGAAATAGTGGTGCGTAGCGTGGGGTCGTTCTGCATGCGTTCTTTCAGCACCCGGCGGGAGATGCGGTTATGTAATGCTGCCATCTGTTGAATTTTAATTCATCCTTCGTCAGGCTCAGAACCCCAATTGCAGGTTGGGCAAAATTCCAAAGCGGGACAAAGATAAATAATAGGGTAATAATTCAGCCTATTCCCTCTTTCAGCCGCTATGTTATCAGGCCATATTCACATACCTTTGCGGCTCTAAAAATGAGCAAAACGAATAGTAAACAAAAAACTGATCATGGCATTGCAGGCAGGCATTGTGGGACTTCCCAACGTAGGCAAATCAACTTTATTCAACGCAGTCAGCAACAGCGCCAAAGCGCAGGCAAGTAATTACCGCTTCTGCACCATTGACCCTAATGTGGGGCTGGTGGATGTACCCGACCCGAGACTGAATAAACTGGCTGAACTGGTGATACCGCAACGCATCGTTCCCACCCAAATTGAGATTGTAGATATAGCCGGATTGGTGCGGGGCGCCAGCCAAGGCGAAGGACTGGGCAACAAATTTCTTGGCAATATCCGTGAAGTGGATGCTATCATTCATGTAATCCGCTGTTTTGAAGATGAGAATGTCCTGCGGGATGAAGGAGCTATAAACCCGGTGAGTGATAAGGAAATAATTGAGACAGAGCTTCAACTGAAAGACCTCGACAGCGTGGAAAAGAAAATACAGAAAACGGAAAAGCAGGCAAGGGCAGATCTTAAACTCAAAACTGAGCTGGATGTACTGCTGCGCTGCAAAGAGCATCTTGAAAAAGGAAAAAGTATCCGGGAGCTGGATTTAGATAAAGAAGAAAAAGTTGCTGTCGCTGATCTTTTTTTACTCACCGACAAACCTGTTTTGTATGTTGCAAATGTGGACGAGGCATCCATGCATACCGGAAATAAATTCTCTGATGCATTAAAGGAGGCTGTAAAAAATGAGAAGGCGGAGGTCATCATGATGAACAATTCCATTGAAGCCCAGATTGCCGAAATGGAAAATACGGATGATAAACTGCTGTTCATGGAAGAGTATAAAATGACTGAGCCTGCGCTGGACCGGCTGATTCACTCAGCATACAGGTTGCTTGATCTGTTTACTTACTTTACCGCCGGGGTGCAGGAAGTGCGGGCCTGGACCATCCAGCAAGGCTGGAAAGCGCCGCAGGCCGCCGGGGTTATTCACACCGATTTTGAAAAAGGTTTTATTAAAGCTGAGGTGATAGGTTATGACGACTACATTCAATATGGCTCTGAAGCTGCCTGCCGTGAAGCCGGCAAACTGAGAATTGAAGGAAAAGAGTATATAGTGAAGGACGGGGATGTGATGCACTTCCGGTTTAATGTTTAGAATAACGCTGTTATCCCCGCTCTGCCCAGATGCACTGTACCCGTCGTTCCCGCCTTTCTGCCGTCATACTGAAAATTCAGTTCCAGGTTATTCAGCAGCCGTTTGGAGAAACTGAGCATCCACAGGTAATTTTTACCGGGCAGTAACCCGTCCAGCATGATATAGCTGACCGTAGTGTTGGCCGGGAATTTGTAATCAATCGTATTAAATGTAAATTTTCCGGTGACGGAAGCGCTTTGCAGAATGTTATACTTAGACTCAATGTTTAGTGAATTGGATACCGATTTCTCCCCGCCGTACAATGGCAGGTTCTTCTTACGGTCAAACCGGTAGCTGGTCACAACCCTGAAAGCAGTGCCGTTAATGTAAATTAAAAAAGGTTCAACGCTGTAAACGGATAATTCATAATTGCGGTTTGCAAACTGCGGGGTGTAAAGTGCATTGATCCCCTTTTTGCCGTTCATAGTAAACAAAAGGCTGCGGCTGATGTTCCAGCGCCATTTCATCGTCCAGTCGTTCAGCCTGCGGCTTTCATAACCGTAAGTAAGCAGCGACTTGTTGTTGGAGCGGAGATTGCTCAGGTCAACACCCCACTTGCTGCTGAAGCGGTTGAATGCTATGGTGTTCAGGATGGTCGTGTTAAGTGTGATCAGCGCAGTATCGTTTACCCCGTATTTAAAAGGATTGAATTCAAAACTGCCGCTGGCAATGGATTTCTTACTGGTCTGCAGGGTTGTGATTAACATCAAACGGGAAAGTATTTTTTTGAATCCCTTTAAGTCCTGTGATGCAAGCAATGATCTTGGACTGATAGTAAAGCTGTAGTTAAATGTGGTGTAGTTTGCCTTGATAAAATCATTGGTGGGTGTAAAGATGCGGATGAATTTGGCCTGATCGGGGAAGGCGGCTATTTCGAATTCGTTCAGTTGCTGCACACCGTCGCTGTTATAGTCAATCCATGCATACTGACCGGTTCCGGCCGGCACTTCGAGGTAAGCAAAATCCCGGCGTTGCTCCTGCCCTGCTCCCACTTCGTACAGGATGTTGCCTGTCAGCAACCCCTTCCATTCATTCATTACATATTCCATTCTGCCGAGAATGGTTTCATCTTTGGTTTGTTTTGATACGGCCGTATCAATTACCTTCAGTCTCCGGAAAGTAGTATTCAGGTAAAACTGCCGTTTGGGGTTTGCCAGCAATTCTGTCTGCAGGTTCAGGTTCAGGCTGCGGTCGCCGCGGATAAAATTTTTGTTTACCGGGTATTTATCTGAGCGGGTAAAGAAAGTGATGCGGTGCCGGTTTCTTTTGGTATCAGCGGATTGCAGGTAAGCCGAATACACATCAAACCAGAAAGCAGCGGTTCCGTTCAGCGAGTCATTCGCTTTAAACCGGTTGTTGTTTTTTTCCAGCGAATAATTGAAACCAAGTCTCCATTTATCAAGCGCTGCCAGTTCTTTACTGATATCAATCACCGGGCGAAGGAAAGTTCCTTTATTATTCAACCCGCTGAAATCCGTAATCATAAACTGATTGCTGATCAGCCAGCCTTTCCAGTTGGCCAAATGCTGTACTGAGTTTTGAAACCCGCTGTAATCATCGCTTCGCCGGTAATTGGTAAAGTGGTAAGAGAAAGTATGGCTTTTGTTATCCCTTAGCCTGGCGCCTGCCCGGATGATGTTTTCGTTCACAGGTACAGGAACGGGCTGCAGAACCAGCCCCCAGTCCCTTGAAAACTCCACAGTGCGGAGCCTTTCTAATGGCCTGAATTTTTGCTGCACATATTCATAGTCGAATGTAGTGATCAGTTGCAGTTTCCTTGCAGATGAAAATATTTTATCATTGCTGAACTGAAACTTTCCCGCCCAGCCCCTGTCGTCGCCGTCTTCCTTAGCTGAAAAAGTATTTACGTCATTAATGCTGGTGGCTACTTCAGCCTTCAGCAAGGTGGAAGTTCCGATTTGATAATCAATGCCGAGGTCAGCCACCTGTTGTTTTCTCGGAGCCACTAAAACCTGCACCGGTTCATATTGTCCCTGTTTGATACTTCCAACCGGCGCCACATAGCGGTACACTTTTCCATTGGCCCCGTTAAAATCGGGGACATAATTACCATTGCCCTGCCTTACATCCACAAAGGACAAATTATATTTTGCCAGCGAAGGGTCAGTGGAGTAGCGATAGAAAGAATCAAGCCCCACATATACCTTTTCGTACAGGATTTTGCCTGCGGCAAATGTATCAATGACGGCTGCAGGGTAAAAAGCCCGCTGTACACTGTCGCCCAGCGCTGCGAGAAATTGTATTTGCTTGTCATCAAGCTCCTGGTTGATCCGGGAGTTCTTTGCATCACTGTTCTGAAAAGCGCTTACCCTCAGTTTCAGCCGCTGGTTGAATTCCAGTTCCTGCGACAGGTAAAGATTTGCATTCAGGTAATTCCGGTCGGCATATTCAAACTCCACCTGTATGCGGCTGTCTTTTGTTATCATCCGTTTGGGAGTGAAAGTGACCTCAGCCGTGTTATAGTTAATGACATAATCCTGGTCTTCTCCCCGCTGCAGCAGTTGCCCGTCGTAAAAAACCCTTTCGGTATTAGCCAGCACAATAAAAAAGAATTCATTATTGGCGCCACGCAACCGGTAAGGGCCCTGGTTTCCCTCCAGCGGGGTAAGTATGTTGCGTGTAAATTTTCCCTTGGCCACCGAGCCGCTGACCAGTGTTTTTGAATTGATGGTTTTTGAAATACGGTTATTACTTTGAAAAGAAATTCCCTGGAGCCGCTTATAAAAATTCAGAAAATAGCTTTGGTTTTGCCGAAGGTCTATATCGCCAAGGTTCAGTTGCCAGCCTCTTTTTTTAAATTGCAGATACACCTGGTCAAATTCATTTAGCTGCTGCGTGTTGCCGTCCGGCTGTATGGGAATATTATTATCGGTGATGGCAGCCTGTATTTCGATACTATCGCCCAGCATACCGCTCAGTTGCAGGTTGAATGTGGAATTAAGCACGGCATCCTGGCTGTTGCCAAATCCTACCTGTCGGCCAAAGCTTCCCTCCGCCTTCAGCGTACCAAAATCAAAGATACCCCGTTGTGCTTCTGTCAGCCCCGCGTTGAATTCAAAGGGTTTTACATAAAAATTATTTTTCACACTGTCGTACCATAGCCTTTGCGCCGCTGCATTCAGCCTGAAAGGAAAAACCCGGTAAATGATGATAACACTGTCGCTAACAGGTCTTTTTTTCCAATACAGTATAGCTCTCACAAAATCAAGCCGGTAGTCAGACGGGGGTATGCCGGCAACCGAGAATGTGTTGGGAATTACACTGATGGTATCAATCTGCAGCAAATCAGACGTTATCTTTAGTTTTTTGAGCCGGATATTGGAGGCAGGAAGGCTGTCCGATGGAATTTGTGCATCCATCACGACGGTTATCAAAAAGGCAGAAGCAACAAATAATATCCGGTATAAACTGTTCAATAACAGTCAGTTTATTTCAAAATCGCTAATTTCGTTGTTTTTATTGTGTGAAGGTAGCCCGTTAAAGGCAAATCCTGAAAACCACTTATTCTCTTAAGACCCAGACCAGGGAAACTATGTGCAGGAAAAACAGCCATTTTAATCAGTCATTTGTTCTCTTATTCCTGACTACGCTTTTCACTTTCAGTTCATCTGCACAGTATGATAATAACTGGTATTTCGGCAGAAAAGCGGGTTTGAATTTTGGCGTAAGCGGCCCGCAGGTGCTTACCAACAGCGCTATGACATCATCCGAAGCAGCAGCGGCTATTTCCGACGAGAACGGCAACCTGCTGTTTTATACCAGCGGAGTGGAAGTTTTTAACCGAAACCACCAACTGATGCTGAACGGCGACAATCTGGGAGGTAATATTTCCGCCTGCCAGATGAGCATTGTACCCCATCCGGGAAACCCTGACCTTTTTTACATATTTACCGCCGATGCCATTGAGGATGATTTTATCAACGGCTATCGTTATTCCATCGTGGATATGTCGCAGGACGGAGGCAGCGGTGCAGTAATCAGCAAGAATAACCTGCTGTGGGCTTCCTGCAGCGAAAGGCTGGCCACGGTAAGACATTCCAACGGAGTGTATGTATGGCTTATAACCAATGACCCCGATTCAGATATTTTCCGTGCATGGCTGATCGATTGCAATGGTTTGCAGCCAAACGCCGTAGTTTCCACTATCGGAAATGTAATGGACCAGCATATATTAATGAATGTGGGTGTATTGAAAGCAAGCCCGGATGGCGATATGCTTTGCCAGACTCATTTCCCGCTTGGAGGTGGCCCGGACAATTTCATCCAGCTATTTGACTTTGACAATTCCACCGGTCAGCTCAGTAATGCGAGAAGCATTTCATTACCAAACACGAAGTACAATCACTGTGAATTTTCTCCCGATTCAAAACTGCTCTATCTTACCCGTAAAGACAATATGCAACTGGATCAGCTGGAAGTAACATTGCCAACCGTGGCAGCCGTGCAGGCTTCAAGGGTAAGTTTTCCAACACAGGTAAGTTATTACGATATTCAACTGGCGGTTGATGAAAAAATATATCTGACACAATCCAATCAGCTCCTGGCCGTCATCAACAAACCCAACCTGAAAGGCGCCGCCTGTGATTTTCAACGTAACGTCATAGACCTGCAGCCGGGCACAGCTTTTATTGGCCTTCCCTCTCACATTAATGATATTGTAGGCAACCGGGACAATGGTTTTGATTTCACGGTTATTGATAACTGCACCGGCGAAGTGCAGTTTAATGCCACTACTACTTTACCGCCTGTTATCAGCTGGCAATGGGATTTTGGCGATGGCAACACCTCCAGTCTGCAGAACCCGGTGCACATATTTGCCAACCCGTCGCAGATGTATAAAGTAAAACTGACCATCACCTCCCTTTCTTTCTGCGGGAGGGTTACCCGTTCCCGTCATATACTCCCTTCAGGATTTATAAAGCAAATACCGGCATTCAGCTTCGTCAATGTCTGCGATTCGGGCTACACACGGTTTATCAATGAAAGTCCCGCTTTGCTTGATCCAGGCATCAGTTTTATCTGGGATTTTGGCGATGGCAACAGCTCCGCCAATATTCATCCCATACATACTTACCATCAGGACGGCGTTTATGATGTAAAACTGAAAATACTGACAGGCTCCCCCTGCTTTGATGATTCCATTTCCCACACAGTTACCGTTGAAACGTTTTTTATTAATACCATCCCGGCGCAGGCCATCAGTTTTGGCGATGCCATTACACTAACCACCACCGGCCCTCCCGCCAATTATGTATGGACGCCGCCCACCTGGCTGAATAACGGGAATATACAAAGCCCGGTAGCAAGACCGAGGGAAACGATCCTGTACACTGTTACTGCCACCACTGCCAGCAACTGCAGGGATGAAGACACGGTCACCATCACTGTCATTCCCCCGGCCGATGTAGATGATATCTATGTGCCCGGCGCTTTTACTCCCAACCATGATGGCAGGAATGATCTGATGAAGCCGTTTGTACCCCGTGCATGGACGCTGAACGAATTCAGCATTTACAACCGCTGGGGCCAGCGGATATTCACCACTAACCAAAGAGATACCGGGTGGGATGGCAAACTGAGAGAAGTGCCGCATGACACCGGGGTGTATGTGTGGGTGGTGATTGCCGTTGACCCGAGGACAGGTAAGCGGCATGAAAGAAAGGGAACATTTGTCATCATCCGGTGATGACACACTAACCGGTAATATGCTATGAAAACAAAATGGTTTTCTTTTCTCTGTTTTCTTTTCTTTACCGGCAGCGCTGCCGCCCAGTCAAAAAGTTACAGCAGAACCCTGGCAGCTGGTTTCAGTTTACCAGCCGGAGATTTTTTTCAAACTCATTTCCCGGGTATTGGCATTGAAGTTTCCGCCGCCGGGCTCCGTTGCGGAAGAATGTCCGTAAAACCGAAGAAGAAATTTGCATTTACCTACGGCGGTGGTATCCAATATTATTTTGGCAAAAAAGAAACAGTGAGTGGCTACTCGTACCATTATCCCGCATATACTTTTGTCAATGCCTTCGGGGGAGCCGTTTATAATCCGCATAAGATAGTAAATATCAGCCTGACTACCGGCCCTGCTTTGAGCAGGTATAATAGCAGTACCCGTTTCAATATTGTCGCAAACCTTTCTGCAAGCTATTTCTTAACAGAAAGATGGGGCATCACCCCCGCCCTGATGCTGATAAATGAAATTGGGGCAGCACCCCTCTGGTCTGCCGGTCTGAAAGCCAGTTACGCCTTTTAATGATCAGCTTGTTATACCTTCCAGGGCCAGCAGGAAAGCATACTGCAAAGCTGTTTCTTTGAGTTTGTCGAATCTTCCTGAAGTACCCCCGTGTCCTGCTTCCATCTGGGTTTTAAACAGCAGGAGGTTGTTACCCGTTTTCATAGCTCTTAGTCTTGCCACCCATTTTGCCGGTTCAAAATACTGCACCTGGCTGTCGTGCAGCCCGGTGGTGACAAGCATATTGGGATAGTTCTTCTTCGCCACATTATCATAGGGAGAATAAGATTTCATATAGAAATAGGCATCCTTATTCTCCGGGTTTCCCCATTCGTCATATTCATTGGTTGTGAGTGGAATGGATGGGTCAGACATGGTGGTCACCACATCTACATATGGAACCTGGGCCACCACCCCGTTCCAGAGCTCCGGCGCCATATTTATAATGGCACCCATCAGCAAGCCGCCGGCGCTGCCGCCCATAGCATACAGGTGTCCGATTGATGTGTATTTTTCGCTGATAAGGAATTTGCCGCAATCAATAAAATCTGTAAATGTATTGATCTTCTTCATCAGCTTTCCATCCTCATACCACTGTCTTCCCATTTCCTGTCCGCCGCGGATATGGGCAATGGCATAAACAAAACCCCTGTCCATTAAGCTGAGCCGGGAACTGCTGAAACTGGCATCCATGCTGGCGCCATAGGAACCGTATCCATACAGCAAGAGCGGGGCGCTGCCATCTTTTTTGGTTCCCTCTTTATACACCAGGGAAATGGGAACCTTTGTTCCGTCGCCTGCGGTGGCATAGATGCGTTCTGTCACATAATCTGTTTTATCAAATTTGCCCAGCACCGGCTGCTCCTTCAGCAGTTTTTTCTCTTTTGACTCCATATTGTAATCAAAAACAGAATTGGGAGTGGTTAGGGAAGTATAACTGTACCGCAGCACTCCTGAATTAAATTCAAGATTGCTGGTTGCAGAGGCGGCATAGGCTGGTTCGCCAAAATCAAGATAATGTTCTGCACCACCCGCCGTGCTGCGTATCCGCAACTGGAGCAGGCCGTTTTTCCTTTCGGTGATGACCCAATGGTCTTTGAACACTTCAATTCCTTCTACCAGTACATCTGTACGGTGCGGAATTACATCCTTCCAATTTTCCACTCCTGTTTTATCTGCCGGTGTTTCCACCAGTTTAAAATTTTTTGCTTCCTTATTTGTAACGATCAGGAATTTATCGCCCCAGTGGTCAATGCTGTACAATACCTCTTTCAGTCTCGGTTGAAACAATTTTACCGGCACGTCAGGCGCATCGGCATCAATCAGGCGGTATTCTGAAGAAAGAGTGGCAGACGAGTAGATATAGATATACTTGTCAGATTTGGTTTTGCCAACGCCGATATAGTTACTCTTGTCCCTCTCTTCATACACAACCGGGTCGGCAGATGCAGCCGTTCCCAGTTTGTGTTTCATTATTTTCTCAGAAAGAAGCGTTACCGGATTTTTTGAGGTGTAAAAGATCGTTTTGCTGTCATTGGCCCAAACTGGGTACCCTTCGTTATTTCCAATCTCATCACTAAGCAGCTCTCCAGTTTCCAGGTTTTTAATATAAATGGTATATTGCCTGCGGGAGAGTTTGTCCACTCCATAGGCCAGTAATTTATTATCCGGGCTTACTGCAAAATCGGAAACCGAAAAATAATTAGCCCCTTCAGCCATCTTGTCCACATCCAGTAGAACCTCTTCTGCTGCCTCTATGCTTCCTTTTTTGCGGCAATACTTGTAATATTGTTTTCCATCCTCCGTTCTTGTATAATAATAATAGCCGTTTTTGAAAACCGGAACTGACTCATCCTTCTCTTTTATCCGCCCTTTCATTTCACCAAACAGTTCTTCCTGGAATTTTTTGGTGCCGGACATCATGCTGTCCAGGTAAGCATTCTCAGCGTTCAGGTAGTCCACCACTTTGGTACTGTCCGGCCCCTTTTTAAAATAATCATTCATCCAGTAATACTCGTCAATCCGGGTATCGCCATGAGCAGTGAGTTCCTTGTTCTTTTTTTCTGCTATAGGAGCAGGCAATCCTTCGGGCCATTTATATGTTTCTTTTTCCACAGTCTTTGAATTATTACAGGCTGAAAAAATAATGAGTGCAGCGGCAGGCAACAGGTTTTTAAAATGCATAGTAACGTTTTTAGAATGGCTGAATATACGGATACCGGCCTGAAATTAAAAAAAGCTCTTTACAGGAAAGCACTAATACAAATTGGGTAAGCACAAGAATTATTTTTCAGCAGTTGTTGCAGCCAATATATACTCCCGGTTCAGCCGGGCAATATTCTCAATAGAAATTTCTTTGGGGCAAACGGCTTCGCAGGCGCCGGTATTGGTGCATGCGCCAAAGCCTTCCTTATCCATTTGCGCCACCATATTCATGGCCCTCGTTTTTCTTTCCGGCCCCCCTTGTGGCAGCAGGGCCAGGTGAGAAAGTTTTGCAGAAACAAACAGCATGGCAGATGAATTTTTACAGGCTGCCACACAGGCGCCGCAACCAATGCAGGCTGCGGCGGCAAATGCAGCATCGGCCTTGTCTTTTTCAACCGGCACTGCGTTGGCATCCACTGCATTGCCGGTATTGACTGAAATATAACCTCCGGCCTGGATGATGTGGTCAAAAGCAGTTCTGTCAACCACCAAATCCTTAATAACGGGAAATGCATTGGCTCTCCAGGGCTCTACCACAATAGTATCCCCGTCTTTATAGGCCCTCATGTGTAACTGGCAGGTAGTGTTGGCATGCCATGGCCCATGCGGACGGCCATTGATATACATGGAACAGGTGCCGCAAATACCTTCCCGGCAATCATGGTCAAAAGCGATGGGGTCTTTGCCTTCCCTGATCAGTTCTTCATTTAACACATCAAACATTTCGAGGAATGACATTTCGGAAGAAATATTCTTTACGGGGTATGTTTCAAAGCCACCCCTGTCATTGGCATTCTTCTGTCTCCAGACTTTCAATGTAAGATTCATCGTGTAATGTTCCATAATAATACCCCCTGACCCCTAAAGGGGAGATTTGAATTTGATATTTCAATTACATAATGACCTATCTAATTATGTAAACTTCCAAAAGCCTCTTTAGGGGTTTGGGGTTTACTTATAACTCCTTTGCGTTGGTTTCACCACTTCAAACTCCAATTGCTCTTTATGTAATTTCCAGTTGCTCTCCCCTGCATATTCCCATGCTGCCACATAAGCATACTCATTGTCTTTTCTTTCTGCTTCCCCTTCTGCTGTCTGGCTTTCTTCACGGAAATGACCGCCACAGCTCTCGTTCCGGTTCAACGCATCCTTACACATCAGCTCCCCGAGTTCTATAAAATCAGCCACCCGGCCGGCCTTGTCCAGTTCCGGGTTCATTTCATTGATGCTGCCGGGAATCCGCAGGTCAGACCAGAATTCTTTTTTCAATGCCTGTATCTCCGTCATCGCTTCCTGCAATCCCTGTGCATTGCGGGCCATGCCGCATTTTTCCCACATGATCTTTCCAAGACGCTTATGAAAACTCTCTGCCGTCTGGTTTCCTTTAATGTTCATTAATGTATTAATACGGTCAGCAACCGCTTTTTCTGTTTGTTCAAAGGCTTCATGGGAAGTGGGGATCGGTTTCGTTGAGATTTCATCTGCCAGATAATTGCCGATGGTGTAAGGGATCACAAAGTATCCATCGGCCAGGCCCTGCATCAGTGCAGATGCGCCAAGGCGGTTAGCCCCGTGGTCGCTGAAGTTGGCTTCGCCCAGGCAATACAAACCTTTCACATTCGTCATCAGTTCATAATCCACCCAGAGTCCACCCATGGTATAGTGTACTGCCGGGTAAATCCGCATGGGCACTTCGTATGGATTTTCCCCGGTTATCTTTTCATACATATCAAACAGGTTGCCATATTCTTCTTTCACCACTTCTTTACCCAGCCGAATTAATGTTTCCGTATCAGGATTTTCAATTCCTAACTTTCCTGCTTCTGTCTTGCCATATTTATTAATAAGATTGTATTTGAAATCAAGATAAACAGCCTGTCTGGTTGTTCCTACTCCATAACCTGCATCACATCTTTCCTTTGCCGCCCTTGATGCCACATCTCTCGGAACCAGATTTCCGAAAGCAGGGTAACGTCGCTCCAGGTAATAATCTCTTTCCTCTTCCGGAATATCGTTGGGTTTTCTGGTATCGCCCTGTTGTTTTGGCACCCAGATGCGACCGTCGTTTCTCAATGATTCAGACATCAGGGTCAGTTTGGACTGATGGTCGCCGCTAACAGGAATACAAGTGGGATGAATTTGTGTAAAGCAGGGGTTGCCAAAGAAAGCCCCTTTCTTATGCGCTTTCCATGCTGCCGTCACATTACTGCCCATGGCATTGGTGGAAAGATAGAATACATTGCCATACCCACCGGTACACAGCAACACGGCATGGCCAAAATGTCTTTCCAGTTCGCCGCTCACCAGGTTGCGGGCAATGATGCCCCTCGCTTTACCCCGTCCGACCGCCTGCCCGACTGAGTCATTCAGGCGGGGGTCATCCCCGTCCGTACCGGAACGGTCGGGCGGGCGGGCATCAATGATCACCACATCCAGCATTTCATGACGGCTGTACATCTGCACATTACCCAGCGCCACTTGTCTTTCCAATGCCTGGTATGCTCCAATCAATAACTGCTGACCGGTTTGACCTGCCGCATAAAAAGTTCTTTTTACCTGAGTACCGCCAAAGGAACGGTTATTCAGCAATCCGCCGTACTCTCTTGCAAACGGAACGCCTTGCGCCACACACTGGTCAATGATGTTTACACTCACTTCCGCCAACCGGTATACATTAGCTTCCCTTGCCCGGTAGTCTCCCCCTTTCACCGTATCATAAAACAAACGGAAAACGGAGTCGCCATCATTCTGGTAATTCTTGGCGGCATTGATACCGCCCTGTGCAGCAATACTGTGTGCACGACGGGGAGAATCCTGGAAACAAAATGCCTTTACTTTATAACCCAGCTCGCCCAATGAAGCAGCAGCAGAAGCGCCTGCCAATCCGGTTCCTACTATGATCAGCTCCATTTTTCTTTTGTTGGCAGGGCTCACCAGTTTGCAATGGCCTTTATAGTCTGTCCATTTATCTTCTACCGGTCCGGCAGGAATTTTTGAATCAAGCATATATCACTGATTAGGTTGATATAAATGATTTTAATGAATTTACTTTTTGTCATCGTCGGGTTCCCTAAGCATCGCCTGTTGCGCCTGCCCGTACAAAGCTTTAGCGAAGGCGGGTCGCACTCTTTATCTACCTGTTCGCTACGCATCAATTTTCACGCAAAGTCGCAAAGTAAATAAGCCGCAAAGAGAGTATCAATTTTTGCACCTTTGCCCCTTAGCGACTTTGCGTGACACTTTAATCAATCCACCCCAAATAAAAACTAACCGGCATTAATGCAAATGCTAAGGGCACTATTAGCGAGAATCCTATGCCTGCTGCATTAAGTAAGCCCAGGTATTTTTTATTGCTAACGCCCAGTGTACGGAATGCACTCTGAAAACCATGCAGCAGGTGCCAGGCCAGCGAAACACATCCCAGCACATAAACAATTACCACCCACTCTGTTTGAAATACTTCTTTCATTCTGACATACAGGTTGATTTCTTCTCCCAATAACCAGCCCTGATTACTTCTGTTTGGTATCCAAAAATGAGAAAGATGTATTACCAGGAAAATCAGGATCAATGTTCCCAGCAAGCCCATACTGCGGCTGTACCATTTACTTCCTTTATTCCCCATAGCCACAGCGTAACCTTTTTTTCTTTTGCTGCGGTTCTGTATTTCCAGCATAATGCCTTGTATGATGTGCAACAAAAAGCCGGCCATCAGCCCGACTTCAAGAATGCGGGGTACGATATTGGAACCCATAAAATGGGCCCCTTCTTTAAACATTTTGCCGCCGTCATTCGCCCAGATACAGGCATTGAGGCTAACATGCACTATCAGAAAAAGAATGAGAAAAATACCCGTCAAAGCCATTACCCACTTTTTGCCAACCGAAGAAGTAAACATTTCAGACCATTTCATCAGAATACTGTTTATTTTTTATTTGCCTGATGTTTCTCACAGCATCATAGCAATGTTCTAAGTAGGAGTTTTCAATTCCGGCAAAAATACTACCGGATGGTTAAAAACGGGCAAAAGATTTACCGGTAAAAGTGATTGTAAAAACCGATGCCGGCTGCTAATTATCCAGCCTTGCTGTCCGTTCCCCATCAATCTTTTTAAACAGGTGAAAGGGTCTATAAATTCGCCAGTTATCCAGCTCCATCAGTTCCACATACTGGTTCAGCCGGGCATGTTTAAAATCATATTGTGTTTGCTCCGGCATGTTTAAACAAACCACCCATCCGTTCTCCTCTGAAACATTCTCATACAATTCTTCATAATAATCCATGCCGTCGCTGTGGTAATTGAGCACATTCTCCCCGATCAAAATGAACTTAAAGATGCCTTCATCCATAAATTTCTCCAGCACCTCTCTTTTCAGTTCCATGATGTCATTCTCAATGGCATCATTCCACTCCCCTATCAGTTCAATCACTGCATATTTCTCATCATAGTCCGCCAGCAGCACTTTCAGGTAGAGGGTGCGGCTGCCAAAATCATCCCATTGCGGATGGATATAATAATTGTAGACCGTTTGGGAGAATTCGAATTCAGAATAGGTTCTTCCAAAAAAAGGCGACCGCTGGTCTTCTTCGCTGATATAAATATGCCGCCAATTATAAAAAGGCTCGATATCCTGCATACTCAGTTGCAAAAATAACAACAAACAGGAAAGGAGTAAAAATTTACCTTTGCGCTCAGCATTTTATTTCGTAACAGAATCAGCGGCCTTTTTTACGCTGCCAAATTTAAGCAGCAGCTCTTTTGCCTTTTCATAATCACTCATTTTAACTCTTTCCATCAGCATTTTAGTGCCACGGTCCACCAGCTTATCGTTAGTTAGTTGCATGTTCACCATCTTATTATCTTCCACCCCTCCCAGCTGTATCATGATGGTAGTTGAAATCATATTCAACACAAGCTTTTGTGCTGTGCCGCTCTTCATACGGGTGCTGCCGGTTACAAATTCAGGCCCCACCACCACCTCAATCGGGAAATCAGCCGCTGCACTCACCGGGGAATCCGGGTTACAGGAAATACTGCCGGTAACAATTCCCCGCTTACGGCACTCTTCCAGTGCGCCAATAACATAAGGTGTGGTGCCGCTGGCGGCAATGCCAATCACCACATCTTTATCACTCACATTAAACTCCTGCAGGTCTTTCCAGCCCTGATCTATATCATCTTCGGCAAACTCTACTGCAGTGGTAATCGCTTTATCGCCGCCGGCAATAATAGCAATCACCAGACCATACGGCACACCATAGGTTGGGGGGCATTCACTGGCATCCACAATACCCAGCCTACCGCTGGTGCCGGCCCCGATATAAAACATACGGCCTCCCATCAGCATTTTATCTAAAGCCGCTTCTGCCAGCTTTTCTACCTGCGGGATTGCTTTTTCAACAGCCGCCGAAACAGTCTGATCTTCTGCATTGATGCTTTTCAGTAATTCGACCACACTCATCTTCTCGAGGTGCCGGTACGGGCTGGGCTGCTCTGTTATTTTTTCAAATGCCATGCGGCTCGCTTTAGCTGTGATAGTCAATTAATCCTTCCATCGGCGCTTTAATCACTTTTCCAGGCTCAAATTCATAACTGGCGCAAAGTTGCTGCAACACATCCTTAAAACCAAATGCCACACTGCCGGTAAAATGCACCGGTAATGTCCATATCTCCCGGTATTTGCAAAGATGGTTAAAGAAAAAATCGTTCAGCCCGTCTTCGATAATGTTCTCGATCATATAGTGACCCCGGTTTTCTGCCAGGAATTTTGCATAGCTGGCTAAGTAACGGTTAGGCAACGGCTTTTTATAAACATTCTCCAGTATTTCGGCCGTATTAGTGGTATAGGTAAGATCAAAACGCCCCTTTAATTCATCATCAAAAGTTCCATAGAGATAGTATTGGATGACTTTTTTCCCGAGATATGCTCCGCTGCCCTCATCGCCCAGCACATAGCCGAGGCCGGGACTGTTTTTTATAATTTTCTTTCCGTCATAATAGCAGGAGTTGGAGCCGGTGCCCAATATGCAGGCAATGCCCTTCTTTCTTCCGCAAAGTGCACGGGCGGCCGCCATCAGGTCATGGGTAACATCCACTTTTGCCCCGGGGAATACCCGGCTTACTGCTTTCTTTACCGATTCTGCATTTACAGGATTGGCACAGCCGGTGCCGTAATAATAAATATTGTCCACCTGCACCTCTTTCAGTTTAGGCTTCAGTTCTTTAAGCAACAAATCCGCTATTTGTTCTGTATTGAGAAAATAGGGGCTGATGCCCTGTGTAATTATAGTCTTCCTTTTACCATTAAAAAGTAAACACCATTCCGCCTTTGTGGCGCCACTGTCAGCAATCAGTTTTACAACCGGCATAAAGAATTGTTGAATTATGCAACTGTTTTACCTGTTCCGTTCAAATCCAGTATTTTGCGTCCTCAAATGTCCTCAGGACTCCTGTTGAGAGTTCCTTCGGAACAAATTACGCAATAAAAGATATGATGGGGAATAAAAAGTTGCAGGTCTGGCTTCCTTTACTTTTTTCGTTTGTATTGATTATCGGTATGTTCCTGGGTTACCGGCTGAACCGTGGGGGCAATAAAAAATTTTTTGCTGCTGACAGGCGCAGTACCCTGCAGGAGGCCCTTGACTTTATCCGGCTGAAGTATGTGGACTCCGTACAGATTGATTCGCTGCAGGGGAAGGCCATTGAGGACATGATGACAGTACTGGATCCCCATTCGGTTTATCTTCCCCCGGTTGAATTAAAACAAGCCAATGAGGATCTGGAGGGAAATTTCTCCGGGATCGGGGTTGAATTCAATATTTTCAACGATACAGTGAATGTGGTCTATGTCATTCCCGGAGGACCCAGTGAAAAAGCCGGATTGCAAATCGGTGATAAGATCATTAAAGCAAACGATTCCACTCTTACCGGCAAGGCTTTCAATGCGGATGAAATAAAAAAATATATCCGGGGTCCGCGGGGCTCACAAGCCAAACTTCAGGTGCTGCGGGGTAAGCAGCAGTTGACATTTACTATAACGAGGGGTACCATACCGGTATCTTCCGTTGAAGCCAGCTATATGATTGACGGCAAAACCGGTTATATCCGGCTGGACAAGTTTTCAGAGAAAAGTTATGAGGAATTCATGGAAGCGATGGAAGCCTTGAAAAAGCAGGGGATGCAAAACCTGATATTTGACCTGCGGGGCAATGGGGGCGGTCTGATGAATGAAGCTGTAGATATAGCCGATGAATTTTTGGATGGGGAGAAATTGGTGGTGTATATGCAGGGCGCAAACACCAAAAAAAGGGAATACCGCTGTAAACGGCCGGGCCTGTTCGAATCAGGTAAGCTGGTCGTACTGCTGGATGAACTTTCAGCCAGCGCCAGCGAAGTGCTGGCAGGCGCCCTGCAGGACTGGTGCCGGGCAGATATTATTGGACGCCGCAGTTTTGGCAAGGGGCTGGTACAGGAGCAATATCCCTTGAGCGACGGGGCTGCCCTTCGTTTGACGATAGCGAGGTATTACACCCCGTTAGGGCGCAGCATACAGCGGTCCTATGCCAAAGGAAAGAAAGTGTATATGGATGAACTCTGGGAACGGTTTAGCAGCGGCGAGATGTTTTCGTTGGATTCGGTAAGGAACCACCACAACGGGAAAAAATATTTCAACAATTGCAACGACACCCTCTATGCCGGTGATGGCATCACGCCGGATGTTTTTGTGCCGGTTGATACCAGCGCATACCAGGACCGGATCAACAAGTGGTTTAACAGCATTGTACTTCGTAACTATATTTATAACTACTACCTGGAACATAGCGGCGAGATGAACCGGTATAAATCAGCAACGGAATACAATAAAGGTTTTTCCATCTTCCCGGTATGGGAAGAATTATTGAAAAAGACTTCCGGAGATTCTCTGAATGCCGGCCAGCTCAGCAACAGGGAAAAAGAGCAGCTGCATCTGCTTATGAAAGGCCAGCTGGCCCGGTACAAATGGAGAAGCTCCGGCTTTTATGAAGTGATAAATGCCGATGACCTGTTTATAAAGAAAGCACTTGAGACAATGGGAAAATAAAAATGCAACCCCGGTCCGCCGGTGAAAAGACAGCGATTGGGCAACTGCTGCAAAGCGATGCGGCATGGAAAGAAAAGTATAATGAGCTGCTCCGGGTAAATGAATTGCTGAAGTCATCTGTGCTGGATGCACCTTCCCTGTGTTTCACCAAAAATGTGTGGAGGAGAATGCAAAGCTGCATAGCGCACCGGCCACCAAATCTTATATCAATAAAAAAATTATCTGGGCTATCGGCTTTTTGTTTATTTCCGTCATATTGGTTTTTTTATGGCTTCAGCCAGATGGGGCTTACCCGTGGTGAAGAAAGCACCCTCTCCAAAGACCTTAACAAGATAGACATCAGCAAGTTTTTCAACAATACCTGGATGAATATCCTTATGATGGTGAACATCGCTATTGGATTGTTCCTCTTTTACAACTACGTAACCAGTAAAAAGAAACAATTCAGAAGTTCCTGGTGGTCATTTATTGTATCATCAGTCCGGTAAACCCTTCTGTTCGCAGAGGGGTTTTTTTCGGCTCGTCTCAAAAACGTACTTTTGCCCTAATAAGCCTGCTATGGACATTAAGAATAATATTCTCGAAACAATCGGCAACACCCCGCTTATCCGGCTAAATAAAGTGGCGAAAGATTTTCCCTGCACCGTGCTGGCCAAAGTGGATTATTTTAATCCCGGCAACTCTATCAAAGATCGTATGGCGCTGAAGATGGTGGAAGTGGCCGAAAAAGAAGGCAAACTAAAACCCGGAGGTACCATCATAGAAGGAACCAGCGGAAATACCGGCATGGGCCTGGCTCTGGCAGCAGTGGTGAAAGGGTACAAATGTGTTTTTGTTACTACCGATAAACAATCCAAGGAAAAAGCGGATATATTGAAGGCCGTTGGTGCCGATGTAATCGTTTGCCCCACTAATGTATTGCCCGAAGACCCCAGAAGTTACTATAGCGTAGCAGCAAGGCTGGCGAAGGAGATACCCAACTCCTACCATATGAACCAGTATGATAACCTGGCCAACCGGCTGGCACATTATGAAACCACAGGCCCGGAAATATGGAACCAGACAGATGGAAAGATCACTCACTTTGTATGCACGGCCGGAACAGGCGGCACCATTACCGGAGCTGCGCAATTCCTGAAAGAAAAAAAACCATACATACAAGTATGGGCCATTGATGTATATGGATCCCTGCTCACCAAATACTTCCGTACCGGCGAAGTGGACATGAATGAAGTGCACCCTTACATCAGCGAAGGCTTTGGGGAAGACTTTGTGCCTAAGAATTATGACATGAGCGTTATTGATCATTTTGAACAGGTAACCGATAAAGACGGGGCAGTGGTCGCAAGAAGATTGGCCAAAGAAGAAGGTCTGTTTTGCGGCTACAGCGCCGGCAGTTGTTTCCAGGGTTTGCTGCAGTTAAAAGACCGGCTGAAGAAAGACGACCTGGTGGTCTGCGTCTTTCATGACCATGGCAGCCGCTATGTGGGGAAAATATACAATGATCAGTGGATGATCGAACGGGGCTTCCTCGATGTAAAAACTTTCAGGGATGTGGTGAGTGCAAGAGGAACACAGCGGGTAATTACAGTGGAACCAACGCAGACGGTTGCTGAGGCTGTAGCACTGATGAAAAAATATGACATCGAGCAGATACCTGTTATGAACGGAAGCGGGCCGCTCGGCGCTATCAGCGAAGGCGGATTATTTCAGAAAATATTTGATAACCCCGAAATAAAAAATGCTAAGGTGCAGGATGTGCTCGAACCATCATTCCCTGTTGTGGCATTTGATACGCCGGTTGAAAAACTCAGCCATCTCATCAATAAAGAAAACGGCGCAGTACTGGCAAAAGATGAAGCCGGTAACTACCATATCGTCACCAAATACGATGTGATACAATCCCTGGGCAAATAAACATCAGCAGCTGTAAATTGCTGTAAACCATATCTCCGAAAGCCATGGGTTATTTCTTTTCGTTGCCCGCTGGTGCGCCGGTCTTAAGCGGGCTGAGGATGGTTCGTAAAATTACGGTTTTCCGCTTCAGTATCACGAATCAAAGAAGGGGCAGTTTACTATAAAGAAACAGGCGGTTTTGCTCTTGCAGCAGGATGACCCGGTGGTTATTTTTGTTGCTCAATAGTTCAATAGACATCCGAAAAAACCGAAACCAAATCCTGAGAAAACCGTTATAGGTCCAATGTCCATTTCCAAAAACCAATTGTCCAAAGTTCCTTGAAGACCGCCCCTGCGTCACCGTGTCCAAATCCATGAAAAGAATTCAAGTCCGGAACCCTCCTGCTAACTAAAAATTAGCAGGAGGCACGGTGAACTTTCCCAGGCTTTATCCTCATATTCCTATTACTGATTCGTTATTTTGCAGTTCAAAGACCTCCTCAAATGGAGAAATTTCTGCATGCCCGTCTTTACTGACCAAACCGGGAGGACTGTATCTATCACTTCAGCAAAACGTATTGTTTCTCTGGTCCCGTCGCAAACCGAACTCTTATCTGACCTCGGGCTGAATGAAGCAGTCGTTGGTATCACCAAATTCTGTGTTCATCCGGAAGAATGGTTCCGTAACAAAACAAGGGTCGGCGGCACGAAACAGGTAAAAATGGATATCATTCACCGGCTGCAACCTGACCTTATTATTGCCAATAAAGAAGAAAATGTAAAAGAACAGATTGAGGAACTGGCAAAACATTATCCCGTTTGGGTAAGCGATGTAAGCAAGCTGGAGGATGCGTATGAAATGATCGAACAAATTGGCATTATCACAGGTAAACAAAATGCTTCAACAAGAATAGCTGACCGTATTCAGGAAAACTTTTCGGGGCTCCTGACTCCTGACTCCCGACTCCTGACTGCCTACCTCATCTGGCAAAACCCATACATGGCTGCCGGAGGCGATACTTTTATCCACTCCATGCTGCAGGCCGCAGGCTTTGAAAACATTTTCAAAAACGAAACAAGGTATCCTGAAACAGGTATCTCCGGGCTGAAAACTGCTAACTGCCAACAAATCTTACTCTCCTCAGAACCTTTTCCGTTTAAACAAGAACACATTGACGAGTTACAGCGCTATTTGCCCGGCACTAAAATTTTACTGGTAGATGGTGAAATGTTCAGTTGGTACGGGAGCCGTCTTCAATATGCTCCTGCATATTTCTGTAAGCTTCAAAATGAGTTAAAATAATCCGACCTTGAAACCATTGTTTATGCCTGCAGAGCAGATACCAGATAACCAAATTGATAAGCCCTCCCGAAAAAAACCGATGTACCCGGTATGCGATGCCCTGCGCCGCTACCTGAAACATAATGGCCGTGAAGTAAAGCTGCCTGTCGCCTACAACGATCTGCTCCGTTACATTTACTCCGTGTCGCTAAAAGACAAGAATGGCAAAGAAACCCTATGGGAAAAAACGATTTATGACAAACAGGAATGGGATTTTATCCGTGACGGACTGGTAAAGATATATGCCATCCTGAAAACGGAAGGCGACCTCAGTTTCATCAAACACCTCGATGTGGCAAGGGTTGATTATTGCAGTTTTGGCAACTCGCATCCTTTCCGCATCCGCATTGTAAACAAGTTCAACGATAACTACGACCATTACTATATCAAAATTGCTGATGCTTCCCGAATTTATGGACTGGAACTGGAGCATATCCTCTCCCCCAACCGCATTACTTTCTTCACCCATCAGAATACCCTGGTGGAAGAACATATACCCGGTATTCCCGGCGATGTGTTTATACAGCAGATGATGGACAGCCCCGAGACTAATAAGATAAGGCTGGCTAAAGAGTTTGTAAAGTTCAATGAACGCTGCTTCACCCGGTTGCTGGGCGATATGCGCAGCTATAATTTTGTGGTGGACATCACCCCGGATATAGAAGATTATCAGTACCGCATCCGTTGTATTGATTTTGACCAGCAATCCTATGAAGGAAAGAGAAATCTCTACCTGCCGCAGTTCTTTAAAGAGAATTATGCGTTTGTTTCCATGAGCCTTGAATGCCTCAATAAAGACTCTATTGAACAATACCAGACCGAAGAAAAAACCATGATGGCGTTCAGGCTGGCTTCCTCCCGTTACCGGGTAAAGGACCTGCTCGACGTTATGGTGAAGGATCAGATCTCCACTCCTGAGAAAACAAAACAATTATCCACAGAGCTGACGGAGTATCACAACAACCCCGCTTTTCTGAAATGCCATTCGCAGGGGCAATTGGTGAGGATGAACCTGAAACATATGCTGCGAAAAAATCTTTCTTTGATTCCCAAACTGCAGCGGCGGTTTGAACATTGAAGTGATGCCATTCCCGGCAACCTGTCTGCCTTTTACCTTCCGGGCTTATCTTCCGCAGGGAAAGCCATGTCGGGCGGATTTAAGTACTCCTCCCTCCGCTTGTAGTGCCTACGACAGATAAATTGGTGATTTGCTTACTCACCTGGCCTGGCGCAATCCCGAAATAATCGGGACATGCACCAACAATTGCCGTTTACACTTTCAAAACCAAAGGAACAAAATGAAACTTATTTAAATAAGCTTCTGCATCATTAGTCATCTTACTACATTTGGGGAAAGCTCAACTCGATCTCAAAATCAAAATAACCTTCCTGGTATGCTTTATAATTAGTATGCCAGTAGTTGTTAAATACATACAGGAAAAGGATGGAAGTATTAATGTTTGTTTTCTTCCATACTTTACTACCATTAATTTTGTTTTCATCAATAATACTGCCAATCTCGTACAGGCAAAGTAAAGGCGACGTAAGCCTGGCAATAATATTTGCAGATATTATTTTGACATCCTTTTCTACACATATAAAGTCCCTGTTAGAACCTGCTAATTGGCTTGAATTAAACCGTAGCCTGTACTTCTCACTCCCATATTCAATAGCCGGGTTATTAAAATTGAAAGGGAAAGCAATGTGCAGGGATTCCTTAATCTTACTGATCTGCTTATCAAATCTGTAATGACAGGTAAGTCGCTTTTCTTTTTTATGTAAAGTATAGACAACTTCGTATGCAGGTATTGAAGGTAATATTCCCTGCACTTTTATTGTCTTTTTAAATGGTGAATTCTCCGTTACTATAGTTTTAACTTGTTGTGTTCTGTTACTTACGGATGGATTAATACCTGATACATAAACTGGTTCAAAAAAGTAAAAGTCTTCTTTTTGCGAAACGATATTTTTTCCACCACTTATTACGGAAAGCAGTCCGCCGTGAAGGCTGTCCACCGTAAAGTCAGTAATGGGTTGATTGTATTTATTATTTTTTGCAAGTTGTTGATATTCGAAATTTAAAACGGCAGCCAGTTGGTTGTAGTAAAACTTGGCGGAATCAAGAAATTGCTTTTTTATTCTCCACTGTTCGGTTGTAAAGAAAATTTCTGGATCAGAAATACTGCACCAGGCCCCCCAGGTATGTTCATGAAACAACAGAATATTCTTATGTAGTAAATAGAAAGATTTACTATTAGCTTTAAACTTTCCTGCCAATTTGGCCATTTTTTCGAGGGCAATGGTTTTTAAAACCAAATCCCTGTTTTCCATTTCTTCAATGGCGGTGGAATATGCACCGTCTTCCCAATACGGTGAAATTTCGCCGGTAAATACGGGAATCTTATACCCATATTTTTTTTCAAATTCATGGAATAACTGATCAACAGATGCAATTTTTAATTGCGGTGTGCTGTATTGTTCATTCCAGTTTTCAATAAATCCGGTAAGCAGGGTATCTACAGGGCCATTATCGGCGTTTTTGGTATAGCGAAGTTGAACAAGATCATAGGTATAGTTTTTCTCTGCCAGTTCATTGCAATACTCAGAAATTCTTTTTTCCCAGCTTTTTTGTTTTTCACTGTCGGAAATGCCATGAAACATGGAATATCCCCGCCCTGCAGTCCACACCAGTAATTTTTTATTGGAAGACAAAGAAGGTTTCCAGTAAAATATTTTATCGCCCTGTTCCTTCATCACTCCGCCTACCCGGTCACCTTTATCAGGCAAACTTTCCACATAGTTGGGGCCAAGAGAAAGAAAAGTGATATTATTGTTTACATAAGACAATAACCCCGAACGGGAAATACCGGGTATGTCGGTGATCATTGCGCTGGAAATGCGCAGATCATATTTTCGTTCCAATTCCTTGGCATACGCTACCATCCAGTTCAGTTCTTCAGGCTGGCAAAGGCCGGTTAAAATATTGGCGTAGTTGGCTGAAAGTACCAGTTGTCCTTTCTTTATTGCCTCAGAAAATTGCTTTTCTTCAGCGGGAGACGCTGTATGTAAAAATTTTTCAACGGCCCAGAGGGATTCAATATGCCAGATGGGTTTTTGAGTAGAGCTGGTATTATTGCTGATCCAACGGATGGCATTCCGGATATTTCGAGTCTGAAGCTGCTCAACTTCTGATTGCAGATGGGAGTAGCCGATATCATTGTGCGAATGATGAATGATATTAAAAATATAATTCCTGATTGGCGATAAGGTAACTATTGAAAGAACCGGATCGTTGTCAGCCAGGATGAATTGTATCGTATCCGTTCCGGTGAGATCGGGTGGATAAGCCGGAAAGCTGAGTTTATTGTACCCGGTATGTAACGAGGCCTTAAAGATTTCACTTTTGGTTATTATTACCAGATTTGTATTGGAAAAGAATGGGTTGTCGATAAAAATATTAAGCTGGCGTTTATTTTCTTTACGGGTAACCAGGTTCGTTGGTTCTGCAATAACCTTTAGTCCTTTTTGATACATGAAGATCATCAGCCAGTCCCTACTGTTTTCGTTGATACCATTTATGGTAAAATGTGCTTTTTCTTTAGCAAGGCTTGCAGGAATGGTAATAAATAATTTACCAAAGCCATCACCGTTTATGTCATACTCATCATGAATAAAAAAGAAGAAAGAACTATTTTCACCTTTGCCTTCGATAGTATAGCTTCCTTTTTTCTTCATGGGAGTAGTAATAGTAAAAAGGCCGAGATCATTAAGGGTTACATCAAAATGCCTTTCGCCTGTGCTCGTGCCGGTTGAATGCCCCATCAGGAACTGATAAGTAACCATTGGAAGATCACCAGCGTATTTTGGGCTTTGCCAACTGATAGGCATATCGCCATTTACCCGGGTAAGTAAGGCTGTTTTAGCAAACTGGTGTAAGGGTGAAAAATAATTGATCTCTTCGCCTTTTATTTTTTGCTGAAATCCATTTAACGTATCTGAGGTTTGTGATAAGCCCTGGAGTGAATGGAGTAGTAAGATGGTAAATAAATACCGCATGGATGGCTTGAAAGTACAGAAAAAACAATTTTTATGTCAAAAGTGCTGAATTCAAATATAATAATATTTAAACCTTGTTTACAAATTTTAATATGGGTTGACAATCATTACATCATGAAAAACAATCAGGATCCCTAAATATTATACAAGCAAATTAATTTGATGGAATTATAGACTAAAATTTGAGGTGACTTGTGGAGTTACAATTTACCTTCGCACAGCAGTGATTTGCTGAATATATAGCCGAAACAACGTAACTATCGGCAGGCAATTACAAAAGATGCTAATAATAACGCCGCTACAGGGATAATAATTATTAAAGTGAATATTATCAGATGGAACCCTAATGAATCAGAGCGAAATCAGCTTTCCTTCTAACGCCTGTCAAGTCCTATCTTTGCCGTCTAACGATTTATTATTATGAACCTGGAATTCAATAAAAACGAACCCCGCCGAAGGACGGGGCAGGAACGTACTTAAATTAACCTTTTATAGTATTATGAATTTAGAATTTAATAAAAATGAAGATATGCTGCGCCAAAGCCTCAGCGAAATGCGCCGTAGACTGGAAAAGATATATGAAGGCGGTGGTAAAAAAGCTATTGAGAAGCAACGGGAGAAAAATAAACTCACTCCCCGTGAACGGATTGATTACTTAACTGATAAAGACAAACCCTTTATTGAGATCGGCGCTTTTGCCGGTTATGAGATGTATGCCGAACAGGGCGGTTGCCCAGCAGGCGGCACGGTGGCGGGTGTGGGTTATGTAAGCGGCAGACAAGTTGTGATCGTTGCTAATGATCAAACCGTGAAAGCAGGCGCCTGGTTTCCGATAACAGGCAAAAAGAATCTGCGGCTGCAGGAGATAGCAATGGAAAACCGTTTACCCATTATTTATTTGGTTGACAGCGCTGGAGTGTTCCTACCCATGCAGGATGAAATATTTCCTGACAAACAACATTTTGGCCGCATCTTCCGCAACAATGCGGTGATGAGCGGCATGGGCATCACCCAAATAGCTGCGGTGATGGGCCCCTGTGTGGCTGGCGGCGCCTACTTACCCATCATGAGTGATGAAACCCTGATGGTGGAAGGCAATGGTTCTATTTACCTGGCCGGGCCCTACCTTGTAAAAGCTGCCATCGGTGAGGACATTGACAACGAAACCCTCGGTGGTGCGGTAACGCATACGGAGCTATCGGGCATTGCTGACTATAAATTCAAGACCGAGCAGGAATGCATGGATCATATCAAGAAAATGTTTTCGATGCTGGGTGAAAAACCAAAAGCCGGTTTTGACAGGATAAAATCAAAAGCTCCCAAGAAAAAAGCAGAAGAATTGTATGGTTTGTTTCCACATGATGGTAAGCCTTATGATGTGGTGGATATTATTGAACGCATTGTGGATGATGCTTCGTCTCCGCTCAGCACTTCATTTGAGCAATTCAAAGAAGATTATGGTAAAACTATTGTTTGCGGCTATGGAAGAATTGATGGCTGGGCCGTGGGCGTTGTGGCGAATCAGCGATTGGTGGTCAGAGCAAGGAAATCCGTCAGACCGGGACGGTCAGACGGCGGGTCGGATGGCGGCGAGATGCAGATGGGCGGTGTGATATATAATGACAGCGCCGATAAAGCTGCCCGTTTTATTTTGAATTGCAACCAGAAAAAAATTCCATTGGTGTTTCTGCAGGATGTTACCGGTTTTATGGTGGGCAGCCGCAGTGAACATGCGGGCATCATTAAAGACGGGGCGAAGATGGTGAATGCAGTGGCGAATTCGGTAGTGCCAAAAATCACCATCATCATTGGTAACTCGTATGGCGCCGGTAACTATGCCATGTGTGGCAAAGCCTACGATCCCCGTTTCATTTATGCATGGCCTACGGCAAAGATCGCTGTGATGGGTGGTGATGCGGCGGCGAAAGTGTTGTTGCAGATTGAGGAAGCATCACTGAAAGCAAAAGGAGAAGTGATAACACCAAAGGCAGAAGAAAAATTACTGGCGAAGATCAAGGACAGGTATGATGCACAGACATCACCTTATTATGCAGCAGCAAGGTTGTGGGTGGATGCGATCATTGACCCGGTGGAAACAAGGAAAGTTATCTCGGAAGGGATTGCGGCAGCGAATTGTAATCCGGAGATTAAGGAGTTGAAAACAGGCGTCTTCCAGGTATAATCTCTCACAGATATCACAGATTTACACAGAAAATGGGAAAAGAAAAAAATAACTATTACGTTGTTTGGAACGGACTGAAACCGGGAGTCTATTCCAGTTGGGCTGAATGTCAAAAACAAATAACAGCGTTTCCCAATGCAAAATATAAGGGGTTTAAGACACCCCAGTTAGCCCATAAGGCTTTTGAAGAAGGTTCTGAAAACTATTGGGGCAAAAAGGTAGTTGAAAGTCTTTTGTCTGCTGAGGAACTTAAAAGAATAGGACAGCCGGTTTCCGAAAGTATTGTCGTAGATGCAGCCTGTAGCTCAAAGACGAACCAGGTTGAATATAAAGGGATATACCTGAAGACGGGTGAAACTGTTTTCAAAAAAGGGCCATATGAAGATGGTACAAATAACATGGGGGAGTTTTTAGCAATAGTCCACGCATTGGCTTATCAGAAAAAAGAAAACCTATCGCTGCCGGTATATTCTGACAGTAAATTTGCAAGGAAATGGGTAAAAGATAAAGAAGCCAGAACAAATCATCCCAGAAGAAATACTAATATCAAACTTTTTGAAATGCTGGATAAAGCTGTTGAGTGGCTTAAATCAAATAACTATCCAAATAAAATACTCAAGTGGCAAACAAAAGCCTGGGGAGAAAACCCTGCCGATTTCGGAAGAAAATAAGCCTATAGTACTAATCTGTGTAAATCTGTGACATCTGTGAGCAATAAGAACCCGACAAGCAAACACCGATGGGTTTCAAATTATACAGAGAATGGATTAAGCCAACCTTAGTACCGCTTTCTTTTTGGTGAGATAACTATATACCAAAAGAATCACCGGCAGGAAAACCAAAGTGGCAATTAATGAATTTCTATAAAAAGGAAGGCCGGCCTCGTAACAGTTCATCAACCCGTTAAAAGTTTTTGAATACACTGCTTCCGTAGTGGCCTGCCATACCATAAGGTTGGAAACAAGAAAGAACAGGGTTGGCGTGGCAACAACCCCGGCGGCAAGGCTTGAGTAGCTCCTGCCCTTCAATACCCAGCCCATCAGGGTGCAGGCCAACAATATCAAATAATTTTTCCACTGACCGACATAAAAACCGGCAAAAGCAAACTCTCCGTTGAGATACAGCACATGGATAATAGCATCACTGATCAGCAAGGCCAGAAGTGGCAGCAGGAAAGACATATTTTTTTGCCGGATAACAAGACCTGAAAACAAAGCAATGGCAAATAATGGCGAAAATCCAGACCAGCCTTCTTTTGCACCAAACCAAATCTTACAGGCGGTTTGTATAGCCACCAGTATCAGCGTAAAAATAATTATTCGACCGTTTAGCTTCATAATGCTGTAGTTAAATGATACAGCAAAAATAACAGAATTGACCTAATCATCAGAGCTATTTATTAACCGGGGCGGAAGCTCTGAAAACAAGGGACGGGGCAGCCGCCGAGAGATATACTTCCTGCCCCCCAAATACGACTGCACAGGGACTACCCGGCTGCAGCATTACCGCTTCCCGGTCATTATCCAGCTCCGCTTTTCCTTCTGTCAGAAGCAGAATTTCCGTGGCCGCCGGTGTGAAAGAAACCCTATCCCCGGCACTCAGTTCAAACACAGTCAGTAAAAAATCTTTTACGGGGGTTTTATAAAATCTCTCAGAATCGGTCAGCTGACCTGCACTTAATATCTCGGGCTGAGTGGCCTCACATTTTACATGCTTCAGCAGCTCTTTTACATCCATATGCTTCCTGGTCAATCCGCCCCGCAGCACATTATCAGAGTTGGCCATTATTTCCACGTTCTGCCCCTCCAGATAAGCATGGGGCACACCGGCCGCCTGGAAGATACCCTCTCCTTTTTTTAAATGAACAAGGTTGAATAAGTAAATGGAAAAAATACCCCTGTCAATATCTCCCTTTTTGTTAAAGGTATTTGTTGCTCGGGCTGCCCAATAATCTTCGTCGTACCGGTCGGGTTCGCTGTCTTTGTAAATGGAAGCAAGATTATCAATCAGCGGCTGCAGGATCCTGTTCACTTCCGACTGCGGCATCTCCATTACATGCCGGTAAAGGCCTGCATAACCTGCCTCATTAAAAACAGGCAACAATTCCCGTAACTCTGCCACATTCAGTAGTGTATAAATCAGATTTTCCGCAGGTTTAAAGCCGTGCAGCAGCCAAAAATCGCTAAGGGCCACCATCAGTTCAGGCTTATGGTTATCATCCCTGTAATTACGGTGGGGAGCATCCGGGGGGATGCCTTCTGCATTCTCCCTGGCAAATTCTTTTTCGGCCGCTTCTTTAGATGGATGCACCTGGATGGAGAGCATATCTTTTACATCCAGCAGCTTGAAAAGAAAAGGTAACTGGCCTGCGATAGACGACAGCGGGGTAAACAGGGCGCCACCGGTGTTTACCAATGAATCGCCCAACGGGTGGGTGCCCATCCAGTATTCGGCAAAAGGATTATTTTCTTTATTCCCCACTTGCAATAAGGCAGGAATAAAAGATACACCCCCCCAATCATAATACTTCACCACTCCTTTCAGCGGGTAAATACCGGGCATGAATGAATTTCTTTAATATTGAAGTAAAGATAATACATGGCCTCACACAATGAACTGGGAAAGGAAGGCGAAGAAATGGCGGCCCGCTGGCTGGTTCAGCATGGCTTTACACTGCTGCACCGCAACTGGCGCCGTTCCTATCATGAAATTGATATCATCGCCACAAAGGGAAAATTTTTACACTTTGTGGAAGTGAAGGCAAGACATTACAGTCCCTTTGGACATCCCGAAGACAGCGTAACGAAAAAGAAATTCAAAAACCTGCAGAAAGCGGCCGATGAATACCTCTTCCGGAACCCGGGCCATAAATGGATACAGTACGATGTAATTTCAATAACTCTTCACAAAAATGGGGAAGCGGAGTATTTCCTTATTGAAGATGTCTTCCTGTAAAACCGGCCATGGTAAACAAGGAGTGCCCCTTTCGCCAAAGCCTGGCCGGAATGGGGGGCGAATATCGAACAGCTATTGCCCATTGCTCATTGCTATTGCCTTTTGCCTGTTGCCCATTGACTATTGCCATTCATCCTTGCCATCATCTTCTGCACCAGCCGGTATGTGGCGGGGCAGCATTCTACATTCTGCTTATGAACATGGGCATAATCTTTATACTTTTTGTGCAGGTGAGGAAATTCAGTACAGTCTGCCGGGCGGATGTCATAGATAGAACACTTATTCGTTGGCAGATCAAGAAACTGGCAAGGGTTTTTTTTATTCAGCCAGTCCCTGTCGCCGCCTCTTTCACGGTACAGCCATTTTTGCTGAAACTCCCCGGCGGTCATTTTAAAATGTGCTGAAATTCTTTTAATGTCCTTGTTGTTAAACCTTGGTGTCATTGTTTTGCAGCAGTTGGCGCAACTGAGACAGTCCACTTCTTTCCACACTTCTTTTTCCAGCGCCGCAATTTTTTTATCCAGCGCCTGAGGGGGATTATTTCCCACCCGGGTGAGGAAACGTCTCATTCTTCTTTTAGTATGATGGGCTTTTTGTAGGAACGAACGGAGAATAACAGGTTGCACACGGCTCATGCGCCGAAGATAGTCATTGAACCGTTTTGTTTCACCATATAAAATATTTTGATTGCCGAACCGGGCATTGGTTATTTTTGCCCTGCATCAAATCAATAAATATGAGAGTCTTGCTGATACCTGCTGCCGTCATGATCATCGCCCTGTCCACCGGCGCTTGTAAATCCTCCTCATCACCCAAAACATTTTGCGACACGGCCTGCCTGCAGGATACCCTGCGCTTCTTCGGCAGCCATAAATTACTGCCCTATGTATTCATTGCAGCAAAGGACTGCAAACCCGAAAACATCATCCGCAGCTACAAGGGCATGGGCTCCAGCCTGAAAACAGAATTCAGTTTCGGGGATGTACAGGTGAATAAAGATTTTATACGCTGCGTTTTCAATGACACGGCTTATGCTTATATTATTTTCAACGATTGTATAACCGGCCGGGGCTACCAGATGAAGCTGCCCTTCAGTAAAACCGGCAATATGAGCAAGCGCAGCAGCGGCATCAATAACTTTGATCCGAAATTTAACGTGGCCGATGACATGATAGCCTACACCGACAGGGGTAATATCTATGTGGAGCAGATTACATCCGGGAAAAAAGCCATGATGACCTTTGGCAGAGCGCTGGATATAGACTACGATGCCATTCATGAATATATTGACACCGTCAATGTAACCAGCAGCCGCATCTGGGTGAAAGTGAAGGTGGATGATAAATGGACGGAACGGGAGAAGAAGATTGTGCTCGAATAATTAATTGGTTAATTAGTTTACTTGGTAATTAGATCTTAAAGCACTTTAAGTCTTATAATATCACAATTACCTGTTTGATCAAGCTGGAATCAAGGTACTATAGTACACCCTCAATTCACCAAATAACCAAACTACCAGTAAACCAATTAACCAAAATGTGGGAGCCGTATAAAAAAGGATTCAAAGCATACCTGCAGTTAGAAAAATCACTTTCAGAAAACTCTGTGGAGGCTTACCTGCGGGATATAGAACACCTCAGTTTTTTCCTTTATGAGAAAAACATACTTAAAAGCCCGGAAGAAATCAAATTAAAAGATCTGCAGCAATTCATTAAATGGATAGCTGAACTGGGTATGTCGGATACTTCACAGGCACGGATCATATCGGGCATCCGGGCATTTTACAAATATTGCCTGCTGGAAGATATTGCAAAAACCGACCCCACCACCCTGCTGGAAGCGCCAAAACTGAAAAGGGCATTGCCTGATACCCTTAGTTTTGATGAAATTGAAAAGATGATTGATTCCATAGACCTGAGCAAACCCGAAGGGGGGAGAAACAAAGCCATCCTGGAGACCATGTACAGTTGCGGCCTGCGGGTAAGCGAGGTAACGGGACTGCGCATTTCACAATTGTATTTGGATGTGGGTTATATCAGGGTAACGGGAAAGGGAGATAAGGAAAGATTAGTTCCCATTGGCATCAGCGCCGTCAAATACATCCACATCTATAAAAACCAAATCCGGCTGCATATCCCTGTACAAAAGGGAAATGAGGATTTTCTTTTCCTGAACCGGCGGGGCAGTAAATTATCAAGAGTAATGATTTTTTATATTATCAAAGACCTGGCAACAAAGGCAGGTATACAAAAAACCATTTCGCCGCATACGTTCCGGCATTCCTTTGCCACCCATTTGATAGAAGGCGGCGCCGACCTGCGGGCCGTACAGGAAATGCTGGGACATGCCAGCATTACCACTACGGAGATCTACACACACCTTGACAGGGAGTATCTGAGAAAGACACTGGAACAATTTCACCCGAGCTTTAAGTAATGCTGTCATTCCGGGCTTGACCCGGAATCTTTCACAACAAAGTTGAACAGTATTTCATTTATTGAACAATTATTTTCTCTGTAATCTTCTTTCTTGTTTTTTTATTGGTAAGCATCAGGAAGTAACTGCCGGCTGACAGCGTTGGGATATAAAAGCGGGGGCAAGGCATTCCAATCCTCATGACAGGCTTTTGGGACGGAGAGTTGGATCTTTTTATGCATAAAGCAGATTTATAGATATGAAGGGAGTTCCGTAAAAACGGAACTCCGTTAATCAATAACCGGCTGTAAAATGATCAGTTATTGCCTTTCTGAAGCTGCTGCACGCCCGGATGATCCGGTCGGGCAGGCATCGAAAATTGCATATCCTTATGGATAGAGAGTATTAAAAGGCAGGTGGCGGTGCAGAAAACCGGGCTGGTAATGCAATGGTGGCCGTTCCAGCTTCCGTCATTATTCTGGATATTCACCAGTTTCCCGCTCATCATATCATACCATTTTTTCCAGTTGTCACCCCCCTGCATCAGTATGCTCTCCCCCGTCATCAGGAAACTCATAAACTCCTCGCCGCCATTATTGCCAAAACCGCTCATGACATCCTCTCTTACCGATTGCTCCTGCGAAGCCTTGTTGATCGAGTAAGCAGTGAGCAATTGTTTGGCCTCCGGCACATCCACACCGGCTGCTTTAAGGTTCTCTTCGGTCACATTGCTGTCTTTTATCTTCCCCTCCTTTTTTGCTTTTTCCAACAGGTCCTTCGCTCTTTTTGATTCTTTGGCGCTGGCACGGGTGGTGCTGGAGAGGCCATACAGCATCACTCCGGCGGCTTTATCCGTAACAGCCGCATTGGTCTTTGTATCAAAATTGCTGTTCTGGTATTCCCGGCTGCGTTTCATCACATCTGCATCCACCTTGCGGCCTACATCATCGGCACTTTCCAGGGCATTGTTGGCAAGGGCAGATTGAAGCACCGGCGCCCAGCCCCCGTCTCTCCAGCTTCCGTCCTTATCCTGTCCTTTCTGTATCCGGGCCACACATTTGTCCAGCGCTTTTTCAATTCTTTTCTTCAGTTCCGCATCACTGATCTCGTAACGAAGCATATTGGTAAAGAATTGAGCCGTGAGGATCACATCAATATTCCTTCCTAGTTTGGTTTGTGGTTGCGTGTTGGTCAATGTGGTGATGTAAGGCTGATTGTCGGGGCATTGTTCCACCGCTTTCAGTAAAAAATCAGTGCCCTTTTTCAAGTTCTTTGCATAGTCCCCTTTTGTAAGGGTGTTATCCGTCCGCAGCAGCGACATGGCAACGAGTGAGGTGGTGGCCGGGTCGCTTGTTACGGCGTGAGGGTCTTTTACATGCTGGTTGTAATGACTGCCGGCGCCCCAGCCACCATCATTGGCCTGTGCTTTACCGATCCAGTCAAGTCCCCGCTTCACAGATGATTCCACCTTTTCGGGGGTCTTGAATGTGCTGATGAATTTCCCTTCCTGCGTAGTGTCCAGTCCCAAAATGGTCTTCATTACACAGACGTGGTTCATGTTGGTATTGTTACAACATTTAGCCACTTTCCCTGTTTCATTTTTGCGGATAGTATTGGTAGCGAGCAGCCCGGCCACCGCCAGGGCTGATGCCGACAACAGTACGTTTCTTTTTTGAAATAAAAATTTCATGGCATTTACATTTTAAAGCGCCCCCTCCAACTCCCCCAAGGGGGAGAGCAGAAAGCTGTGATTAAATTGAGTTACTAAAAAGAATTATCAGCCGGGAGTAATGCACCACTGAAACACAGGGCAACCCGTACATCATTCATTGCCTCAGTGTTTCAGTGGCGATAAAATGATCTGTTTATTTTCTGCTTTTGCTTACAGCTGCAGGTAATGACTCGTCCTCTTCCGCATCATCATCAGCTGCTTTGGGTTCGGGCTTTGCCCTGGCCAGCAGCTGTGCATTTTCTGCCAGCTTAATAAATTCCGAACGATAGCCCTCTTCATCAGTGCCTTTGGCTTTACGGGCAAGTGCAATCACATTATCGAATGAAGCCGCAGATTTGAACTCAGAATTCCGGAGCAGCATGCCAAACTGTGCCACTGCTGCTGCAAAGCGGAAGTTCTCTGAAGTTGAGGCGATGGCAATTTGATTGTCCTTTACCGGATGCTCAATTAGTTTACTTACATCACCTTCCGGCGCTTTGTAGCGGAACTTAACAGTCATTATTTCATCGGTATAAGATGTTTTGCTGAGCGGCTGTACCCTGTTCTGGTATTTTAACGTATCCACCATCTGTAAAAAACTGCTCTTCACTCCCACCGGTATCACTTCATACAACGCCGTTACTGTATGACCGCTTCCCAGTTCTCCGGCATCCTTCTTATCATCATTAAAATCTTCTTTGGCCAGCATCCTGTTCTCGTAACCGATCAGGCGGTAACCCTGCACTTTGGCGGGATTGAACTCCACCTGCAGTTTTACATCCTTGGCAATGGTAAAGAGTGTGCCGCCAAATTCATTCACCAGCACTTTCTTTGCTTCGCTGATTCCATCAATGTAGGCGTGGTTACCGTTTCCTTTATCCGCCAGTTTCTGCATCTTGGCATCCTGGTAATTGCCCATACCATAGCCGAGTACGGTCAGGAACACTCCGCCTTTTCTTTCCTCCTCAATCAGTCTTTCCATGGCATCATCGCTGCTTTCCCCAACATTAAAATCACCATCGGTACATAATATGACACGGTTGTTGCCATTTTTCACAAAATTGTCCCCGGCAACTTTATAGGCCAGTTTGATACCGGCGCCGCCGGCAGTGGAACCACCGGCTTCTAATTTGTCAATAGCATCCCTGATTTTTGTTTTGTCGGCCCCGCTGGTCGGGGGCAATACCAAACCTGCGGCGCCGGCATACACCACAATTGAGATCATGTCTTCCTGCCGTAACTGGTCCACCAGCATTTTCATGGAAGCTTTTACCAGCGGCAGTTTCTCAGCGCTTTGCATGGAGCCGGAAACATCAATCAGGAATGTAAGATTAGAGGCAGGTAAATTCTGTGTCGGTATTTTTTTACCCTGCAGGCCGATCAGTACCAGCTTGTGTTCTTTATTCCAGGGCGCATCAGAAATTTCTGTATTGATAGAGAAAGGCTCGTCGCTGGCTGGCTGGGGATACTCGTATTTGAAATAGTTCACCATTTCTTCGATCCGCACTGCGCCTGCCGGGGGCAATTGGCTGTTATTTAAAAACCGGCGGATATTGCTGTAAGAAGCCGCATCCACATCAATGGAAAAAGTGGAAAGCGGGTTATCGGTAGCTTTCAGGAAACGGTTCTCGGTGATTTTATCATAGCCTTCCCGGTTGAAATCTACTTCCTCGCCATCCCGTTCCCGTCTGTAATATGTTTCATCCCGTAACATATAATTGCGGGATATGTCCGGAGCGCCGGCATAATAACCCCTGCCGCCTATCACTCTTTTCATTCCATAGGCCTGTGTTATCACTACTTCTTTGCCCGCTAAAATTGAAGTTTTCAAAATAGCATTAACTACTGTAAGGCCATTAATATTTACTTCAACCGATTCATATCCGGCTGCAGAAAATAAGAGTGTTTCACCTGAGTTAGCAACTGTAATGCGGTAAGTACCTTTTGAATCGGCTGATACACCGGTACGGGTTCCCTTTACCTTTACAGAAGCATAAGATACCGGGCTTCCTTTTTCATCAGTAATAGTTCCGGATACAGTGTGTGTTTTTACAGGACGGAATGCGAGGAAGATCAGTACCAGCGGCATGATCATTAAAAGAATACGTTTCATAAAATAAGTTTTAGTGGAGATTATTATAAACTTCCTACCCTGATGCAGGTATTTGGGAGATTGCATAATGGGCTGCAAAAAATTTCTTTTGCTCCCCCACCTCACCCCAATATGACCCTGATAAAACAACATCCTCGATCCCCTCTCCTTAAGAAGAGGGTGGAGAAAATCTCCGCATGAAAGAAAATTGCCGGGTGAGGTTTGGGCCGGCGGATTACCGAGCAGCGATATGCAAATGAAGGGAGCGTCGCAAGGGACGATGATAGCAGCACAGGTGCTGGAATCATAATTATAGTTAAAATCTCAGTAAGATTCACTCCTTGTTTGCCCCGCAGGTTTTATTTGTTAATTTTAACCGTTGGCTTTTATCCGAAACATATCCCACACATCACTGGCCGATAAAGAGCTGGTAGCCCTTTATAAAGAGTCGGGTGATATGGCCGTGCTGGGCGAACTGTACCAGCGGTACATGGACCTTGTATATGGTGTATGCCTCAAATATTATAAAGAACCCGAAACAGCGAAAGACAGTGTGATGCAGATATTTGAAGAACTGGTATCAAAATTGAAAAAGCATGAGGTGAACAATTTCAAAGGCTGGCTGCACCAGGTGGCAAAGAACCATTGCCTGATGCAACTGCGTACACCCAGAAATATGAAAACGGTCGAGTTCAAAACCGAACTTGTGCAATCGGAAGAAAATGTGCATCTGAATGGTGTATTTGAAAAAGAGGAGAATTTCAAAAAATTAGAATATTGCCTCGGCACACTGACCGACAAGCAACGTGAAGCAATAAAGCTCTTTTACCTGGAAGGCAAATGTTATAATGAGATAACAGAACTAACCGGGCAGGACTGGAACCAGGTGCGGAGCCTGATACAGAACGGGAGAAGAAATTTGAAGAATTGTATGGAGAAGAGTGAATCTGGAGTTCGGAGTTCGGAGTCGGGAGGCAGCTAATTGGAATTTGTATTTTTGGTATTTGGAATTTTAATTTTTGGTATTTTGTCAAAAGATAATAACATAAAAAATTTTACCACAGCGGATATTGAAAAATATCACAAGGACATGCTTTCTGCCCGGGAAAGACATGACCTGGAGCAAGCCGCACTGGACGATCCCTTCCTTGCCGATGCACTGGAGGGCTATGCTGTAGCCGGCGTAAACGCATTTGCAGATATCACTGAACTGAAAAAAAAGCTGGCTGAAAAAGTGGAGGGAGCCAAAGTAGTTCCCCTGCCTACCCGCAGGAAAATCTGGACGCCGTTCCTGAAAGTGGCCGCTATAGTGGTAGTATTAGTGGGCGCCGGACTGCTGGTGTACCAGTTTGCTTTTAATGATAAGAAAGCGGAAGTAGTCCAGGTAAAAAAAACGAAGGAAGAAATAAAAACGGCTGATTCGGTTTCCGGCAATATCACCTCATCGATTGAAGGAAAAACTTCCGGACTTACCACTACTACAAACACTGAAGAAGAACTACCCGCAATAAAAGATAATAAAACAACCGCCACAGGCACAAAAGGGCAAAATGAAGTTCTTCCTGGTTCAACCGCAAAGGAAACCCGGGGTGAAACCGGTAAGCCAGCTGATGAAACAAAACCTGTTGCAGGCGCCGGTGCACTGCCTGTGGTGAGTGTCCCTGCAAAAGCGGATGAAAAAACAGCAAACCTGGAAAGATCTGGCGGAAAAATCACCGGGACAGAAACCGCAAAAGAAGAAGTGAAATCCAAAGCGCCGGTTGCTAAAAAACGGGAAGCAGATAAAGACGGAGTGATGAGGGACGAAGAAGCTACCCAACAACGAAACGTTTCTAAAAACAGCCGGGCAGTAACATTCAACAAACAGGCAGATGACCAGTATTACCGCAACCAGGCCATGAATACTTTCCGCGGACGGGTTACTGACCCATCAAATGTAGGATTACCATTTGCCAATGTGACCAATGTGCAGGACAATGTGGGTACTTACACCGATGCCAATGGTAATTTCGTTCTTACTTCTTCCGATACGGTGCTGAATGTGCAGATACGTTCCCTTGGCTATGATAATAATAACATACAACTGAGAAATGATGTAGCCAGTAATAATGTGGTGATGCAGGAAGACCGCAGGAATTTAACAGAAGTGGTGGTAAGTAACCAGAAACCCAATGCTGCCGCCCGTTCAAAAGATAACAACCGGAAATTAATAGAACCCGAACCCAAGGATGGGTGGGAAAAATATGACAGCTATCTCGCCAATAACCTGAATGTGCCCGAAGAATTCAAACAACAAAAAACCGATAACAATAATTCCGTTAAGGTCTCTTTTGAAGTGGACAAGGATGGTGAGCCGGTAAATATCCGGGTGGAGAAATCGCTCTGTACTTCCTGCGACAAGGAAGCCATCCGCCTGATAAAAGAAGGCCCGAAATGGAGGCGGAATGCCAGCAAGAAAGGCAGAACCATTGTGACGATTAACTTCTGAGGTCTGCGAACAAAGTCGGAGGTCAGAGGTCTGAAGTCAGACCTGTTCCAAAGCAGATATTTTCCAACTATTTAATTTCCCACTTCAGAATACCGGCTATCACTATCAACTCCCGACTAAGTATTCCTGACTCCAGACTATCGCTCCCTTCCCCTACCTTTGCCTTCAATAAAACATGCTTGTATGAAAAAACTGTTTACCGCAGCCCTGGCTGCTTTTGCCTTTTTAATATCGGATGCACAAACACTGAGCACACCGCAACCCAGCCCCACACAGACCGTGAAACAGAATTTCGGACTTTCCAACATTGAACTTTCCTATTCCCGTCCGGGTATCAAGGGCCGCAAAGTATTTGGCGACCTGGTACCTTATGGTAAGGTTTGGCGTACCGGCGCTAACCAGGCCACTACCCTCAGCTTTGGTGAAGAAGTGATGATCGGCGGAACCAAGGTGCCTGCCGGCAAATATGGCCTGCTCACTATTCCTGATGAAAAAGAATGGACCATCATCATCAGCAAACAAACCGATGTAACCAGCCCTGATGCTTACAAACAGGACCAGGATGTGGTAAGAGTCAAAGCTGCTCCTATGCAGCTTCCCTTCCCCATCGAAACATTCACCATCAGCTTTGATGATATGAAGGGCGGCAGTTGCAACCTGGGCATTATGTGGGATAATGTTTATCTCGCATTCCCCATCACCACCGATGTGGACAGCAAAGTGATGAAGTCTATTGAGAACATCATGAACAAGGATAACAGGCCTTACTATAATGCCGCCTCTTACTATTTTGATAACGGCAAAGACCTGAACCAGGCGCTTACCTGGGTGAACAAAGCTGTAGAAGCGCAGCCGAATGCCCAACCCTGGGTGCATACGCTGAAGACAAGGATACTGGCCAAACTGGGCAAAAAAGAAGAAGCCATGGCTGCCGCGAAAAATGCGATACGCATTGCGACTGAAACGAAATTCCCTGATTTTGTGAAACAGAATGAGGATATAATGAAAACACTGCAATAAGGAGTGACCGATTTAAACCCGAAACCCTGTCTATACGGCAGGGTTTTCTTTTTGCCTGAATAGTTGCTGAAGAATCAAACTAAATATTATCACTCCAAAAGCCCCGATAGGGTTGAGCCATAAAAACCCCATTTTGAAAACAGCTTGTTTCGTCAGGATAAAAACAGTTAATACCAATAACTCTGCCAGCACAGCGGCCCAGAACACCACATGCCCGTTTTTGATTTTTTTCATAAAGAATGCGACAAGGAACACCCCCAGTATCACACCATAAAACAGCGAACCCAGCACATTCACCGCCTCAATCAGGCTGTTGCCGATATTATAGGTGAACATGGCCACCACGATGCAGAAAATACCCCAGCCAAGGGTGTACCACTTGGAAAGCTTATACTCATCTTCTCCGCTTTCCTTCTTTTTAGTAAACCGCTTATGAAAGTCCACCATAGAAGATGAGGCCAGTGAGTTGATGGCAGCAGCAATACTCCCCCAGGAAGCAAGGAATATAATAGCAATTAAAAGTCCCACAAGACCAAACGGAAGATTATCTACTACAAACCGGAGAAAAATATAGTTGGTGTCGTTCCCATCTCCACCAACTTCTTTTGTAGTAAGCCATGTTTTTACTTTTTTACGGAGGCTGTCAGATGTGTGCTGCAGGCTTTGCAACCGTCTGAAGCTGGTTTCAGATAATGTTTTATCATTTTTGTCAGCAGCAGCTGAATAATCAATGACAGCCTGCTGTTTCAGTGCGGTAATGGCATCGTACTGATTGCGCACCAATAAAAATGAATCCCTGTAAACTGACTGTTCCAGCTTTTTTACCTGCACATCATTAAAAAATACCGGTGCTCTGTTAAACTGGTAAAAGGTAAACACTAATGCCCCTATCAGCAGGATGGCAAACTGCATCGGCACTTTCACCAGCCCGTTCATCAGCAGACCCATGCGGCTTTCTTTTAAGGATTTTGCAGTGAGATATCTCCCAACCTGGCTTTGATCGGTACCGAAATAAGAAAGGGCAAGGAACAAACCACCGATCAGTCCACTGAAAAGATTATACTGGTCGCTCCAATTGAACTTCCCGTTTTCAAAACCTGTGGTTATCACATTCAGTTTGCCCATTTTTCCGCTCACATTCAGTGCATCGGTGAAGCTTACATTATCGGGCAGCATATTCACCACCATATAAGCAGCCAGGAACATCCCGGTGAAAATGATGATAAGCTGCAACTGCTGAGTATAGGCCACTGCTTTGGCCCCGCCACTCATCGTGTAAATGATCAACAGGCCGCCCATCAGGATATTGGTATAATAAATATTCCAGCCAAAAAGAGAGGAAAGAATGATAGAGGGTGCGAATACACTGATGCCTGTGGAGAGCCCCCTTTGCAGTAAGAACAAAAACGAAGTGAGTGTTCTCGTCTTGTTATCAAATCTTGTTTCTAAATATTCGTACGCTGTATATACCTTCAGTTTCCGGAAGATGGGAACAAAGAATATACAAATGACGACCATCGCCAGCGGCAGGCCGAAATAATACTGCACAAACCTCATCCCGTCTGTATAGGCTTGTCCCGGCGCTGAAAGAAAAGTGATGGCGCTGGCCTGTGTGCCCATGATGCTGAGCAGCACTAAACCCCATGGTAAACTACGGTTGCTCAGGAAATAACCATCGAGATTATGAGAAGTACGGCTTTTATACAAGCCGTAGGAAATGATGGCCAGCAGCGTTACGATCAGTATTATCCAGTCAAGCTGGCTCATGCAAACCGTTTTGTAAAAAAATAAAACAATACGATCAGCAAAACAAGGAAGGCAATGACAAAAACATACCAGCTTGTCCAGCTTTTGAAGAATGGGGCCTTATCGTTGTCCGGTGAGTTCATTTGTTTCTGGTAAACCGCATGATCGTTGAAAGGCCGATCAGCACACAAAGCACCAGGCCGATCATAATACCTATCTTGATCCTTTTGATCAAAACGCCAATGACCAGGCCCAGTATGATGGCTAAAACATACGCTATTTCGTTTCTGGTAATGCCCTTTTTTTGCTCTGCCATCAGAATCCCTTCATTTTATTCAGTGCAATTAAATTGGCCAGCAAACGATAAGCACCGGGTACACCCGCAGGTAGTGCCCGGAAGAATACAATGCCGGTATAAGTGAACCAGCCCTTGCCATGCTTGGTTACCAGCAGGCTACCATCATCTGATTTCTCGCCGGAGTCGGCCATGCCAATTAGTTTTTCAAACTTACCGGTGGTATCGCTGCCATGATAAATACTTCGTTCCTGCACCCATCCTTTAAAGTCTTCGCCTGTTATTTTATTTGGAAAATTGAAGGCCGGATGCTCCGGTTTTAATAAAGTCACCGCTGCGTTTTCATCCGTTACTCTTGTTCTGGTTATTGTAAAAGGATGCGGCCCAATCTTAGCCCTTACAGGCCCAAGGTTGCTGCTGGTGTTATATTGAACAATCAGGTTGCCGCCTTCATGTACATACTTCATCAGCTTATCGTAGTAATTGTTCATCCATTCGTGGGTGTTATAGGCCCGTACCCCGGTGATGATGGCATCAAACTGGTTCAGATTATTTTTGGAAAGTTCTTTTTTGCTCAGCAGAGTGACTTCAAAACCCATTTGCTCCAGCGCTTCGGGTACTTTATCACCTGCGCCTGTGATATAACCGATCTTTTTGCCGTAGGTCTTCAGGTCAAGCTTCTTATTGGTTACTGATGCAAGAATGAAATAGCTGATATTGGGAATGTGTTCATATTTCACTTCCTTCATACCCATGTGATAAAGGTCCTTGCGTCCATTATTTGCATCTACTGCGAAATGGTATTCATTATCCTTGCCGGCTTGTATGGAGTAGTTAACGGCAATTGATTTATTCTTTTCCTCAAAAAATAATTTTTCAGGACTATATTGAACTTTTACGTTGTCAGGCTCATCTCTGCCAACATCACTAATGGAGGTCTGAAAACCTTTTTTCTTACCTGTCATATTCAGCACCCCCTGAAAATGGTTGGTTCCCTTTGATATCTTCACTGTCTCATCCGGAGAAATAAGAACCGGTGGTATTATTACCAGCGGCTGATATAACTCCCCTTTCACCGGGTCGGTAAACTTATATTTCACAGGTCTCAGGAAATTAAACGGTATCCCATAAACCCTTACCTGAACAACAGCCTGTAGGGAGGGGTCCACATCGGCCTGCCCGATCTTTTCCTGGTCATTTACATTAAAATAACCCTCTTCCATTTTTTTCTCCAGCCAATAAGGCTGTGTAACGGCCCTGTCAGCATTGATAAACACTGTTTTAGAAAAACTGAGGTTCCTGTTTTTGGCAAGTGGTTTAGAAAGACTGGTATCGAAACCTGCTGCAATTACTTTTTCTAGAGAAATATCAGCGCCTAAGCGGTTATTGAAAATAAAACTGAGACGGACCGAATCGGTTTGTACGGCAAACTGTTCTGTGGTGGTCACATCCATAAATAAACCACTGCACTGTTCAATCAGCTGCTGTGTTTCCCGCAATTTTATATCCCGCCAGTATCCGGGCCGCATACCCACCAGCTTCTGAAATAACCCCACCAATCCTTTAACTGATTTCTCAGGTTGCAAAAAATCAAAAGAGGCTGTCAAACTGTCAATCGTCTTTTTTACAATTTCTCCTCCCGGTACTTTACTCCATGTCAGGTCCACACCATCCATTAAATCACTTACCGGCTGGTCGCCTTTGGTGGCCTTGAAATATTCAAACGCCTCTCCTCTTGAAGCCGGCACACCAAAACCCTGGCTTTTATGCTGGCTACGGCTTTGGGCAGATATTTCGCCATAGCTTTTCCCCAGCAATGGGTTGTATCCGCCTACATCTATTTTCAGCTGGTCTTCCCTTGTGGTGTTGGTGCCGCCGAAGTTGAAGGTATTCCAAAGCACTCTCCTGGCCTGCCACACTGAAACATATTTCAGTTGCTCCGGGAAACGGTTAGCGTCGGCTGCCGCAACAAAAGCTTCATTGGCGAGAATACCGGATGCGGTGTGATGGCCATGTCCACCTTCGCCAGTTTCAGGAAAACGGTTGATGATGATATCGGGCTGAAACTTTCGTATCACCCATACCACATCCCCCAATATTTTTTCCTTATCCCATTTGGCAAATGTTTCACTGGCTGTTTTGGAGTAACCAAAATCATAGGCTCTAGTAAAGAATTGCTCTCCACCGTCCACCCTTCTGGCAGCCAATAATTCCTGTGTTCTTATCAAGCCCAGTTCAATGCCCTGTTCATCTCCAATCAGGTTCTGGCCGCCATCTCCTCTTGTCATCGAAAGATAACCAGTGCGGTACAGCCTGTCCTTCGACAGGTAAGAGATCAACCGGGTGTTCTCATCATCGGGATGTGCTGCTATGTATATTACAGAGCCAAGCACATTCAGTTTACGAAGGGCCTGGTACATTTCGGCAGACGACCAACTGACCGGGGACTGGGCACTGGTAATAACCAATCGGGAAAGGAACAATACAAAAAACAAGAGTTGCTTCATTCAGTCAGATTATTCAGCGAATATAAGTTATGTGCCTGAAGGGTGGTTTCCGTTCATACAAGACCCGAAGGCTGTTAACGGATTCCCGTCATAAAAACCGCATTACAGAACAACAACTTCCCGTTTTCCCAGAAATTCCGGAACAGTACATCGTCCGAGAGACAAATCACACTGCCATTGCCCATTCGCTGTATTCCAAACAACAAACCGTCTTTCAGTTTTGTCTTTAGCCTGGAACCCACAAAACCTGCCACCTGATTATCCTTTTTAATAACTCCCACATTCCAGCCTCCTTCTGCGGAAAACTCATACAGGTTATCGTCCTGTTTGAGCGTATAATAATAAGCGGGATATCCGAAAGCCAGCGGGTTGGTATTGTCCAGTTCCACTTTATAAATAGAGCCTGCGGTGATACCGGAGATGGCATCCCTTTCCCGGTTTTCAAATCTTTTTAGCGCATCGTAATCGCTTTTGTTCTCTTTGTCTTTCTTTTCTTCTTCGCCTGTCTTCTTTACTTTCATTCCGATCTCTGCCTTGGCCAGTTGTGCCACTGCATTTTCCAGCGCCACCACTCTCCCCCCTTTCTTTATCCAGTCTTTAAATGTTTCGGTCATATCCTTATCGCTTAAAAACCGATAGTTTCCGTCCGGCATTATCAGCACATCCACATTACTCCAGTCAATACGCTGAATATCGCCGGTACTTACCTGTGTAAGCGGGTAGTCCAGCTCCTGCTCAAAGAAGCTCCAGATACCGCCTGCCGCCGTGGTGCTGATGGCATCGCCGGTTATCATCACAATCCTTGGGGCTTTCAGCAGATGTACCATATCGCTGCCAAAATCAGCGCCTTTGTCCACCATGCCGCTGCTTACCGGGTACAACTGAACATTGTTGGCATCGGCTATAGCCCTGACCTTACTCCATAAACTCTTTCCGTGAGACCTGTTGGATGTTTTGAGGATGATGACGGCGCCGCGGTCAAACTTATTTCCGTTGAGTTCAAAAGGTGCTTCAGCATAGCGGAGCAAGATCCCTTTCTGAAGCAACTGGCCGGTTGCCCTTACTGTCCTGATTCCATTCCAGGGCATCACATAACCATAATCTGTTTCAGCATTTGCTGCTTTTGTCCGGGTCACATTCCCACCTGTGGTAATTTTTTCTTTTGAAGCATAGGCCCTTACATCATATACATAGGGCAAGGCCCAAGCAGTAATGTCGTAAGTAACAGAATCGGAAAGCCTGGATTTGGGCTCGAACAAGACCTTTACCATGACAGAACGGGGCTGATAAGCGCTGATGACAATATCGTTATTGGTTAAAGAAAAGGTTTCTTCTTTACCAGTGTGATAGTTATAGCCTTTGCCTGTTCCGATTCCTGCAGTGTATTGTATTCCGTTCTTGTCGAGCAGGTCAAGCAGCTTATCAATCCGCTGGGCATCTTTGGCTTCATTTTTTATAACATAGAATTTGTATTCACCCACTCCGTTGCTCACAGCATTATTAAAATATTTCCTGAACTCTTTTATCAGTTTACCGGCATTCAGTGAAGCAGCTTCCACGGTGCTTAATGAAGTAGTGAAATGATGCATGGCCCTGTCATCAAGCGTAAGTGTATCGCCTTCCTCTGTTAGTACAGCAAGACCACCGGAGATACCTCCCTGTTCATAGGTCATACCGATGGAGCCGTTGAAGGTGGGATATGTATCTCCGTAAGAAGGATAGAATAAATCGAACCTGATTTTGGTAAAGTAGAGCCAGTTGTTGGCATCAAAATATTTGGCATTGTTCTTACCGATGATTGTCTGGAATTCCCGCTGCCAGGGGGTTATCACTTCATGAAAAGGTTCCGCAGCAGGTGCGAAATAATAAGGTTCGTTGTAGCCCTGCTCATGGTAGTCCACATGCACATGCGGCATCCACTGCAGGTACTGCTTCATCCGCTGGCGGCTCTCTGCCTGTGTTTGCCAGGCCCAGTCCCGGTTCAGGTCAAAGTTGTAATGATTGGTTCGTCCCTGCGGCCAGGGTTCCCGGTGTTCTCTCGCAAGACTGTTCGGGTTATAGTTTTCACCTACAGCCGAATTGAACCAGTTTACATAACGGTCACGGCCATCGGGGTTCAGGCAGGGGTCAATAATCACTACGGTATTTTTCAGCCACTCTTTTGTTTTTGCATCATTGGGATTTGCAAATGCATAAACGGCAAGCAATGCAGCTTCCGACGAAGCCGGTTCATTGCCATGCACATTATAACTCAGCCAGACGATGACCGGGGCGGTTTCATCATTCGGAGCCATTTTATCCATTGAGAGATTAGCAAGACGCATATTATTCAGCCGGATGGTTTCGAGATCCCTGATATTCTCCGGCGAAGAAATAAAAGCGAGTAACAACGGGCGGCCTTCGTTGGTTTCGCCATACTGCTCCAGTTTCATTACCGACGATGAACTGGCCGCCACATGATTAAAATAGTTTACAATTTTCCAGTGCGGGGTGAAGCGGGCGCCAACTCTGTAGCCTAAAAATTCTTCCGGTGACTTAAGCTGTGCAATGGTATAAATAGCGTTGAAAGAAAACAAGAGAAGCACGAGGGACTTCCTGAACATATTTATTGAATTTAATCGGAAAGATAATGAACGGCCTCTGAATTAAAAGTCTTTTTTGGTCTGCGGCAAATGGCTTTATTTTTGTAGTTTAATTGAAGTCATTAATATAATCAATAATGAAGAAACCATTGTCAAAAATTGTTTTTCCCTTTGTGTTGGCGGTTGTTGTTTTTTCCTGTAAATCATCGCAAAAATCAGCATCGCCGGCTTCTTTCATTAATCCCTACCAATATACTATTACCAAGAAAATCGTCGCTGAAAACGGCGCTGTGGTGTCGGCCCACCCTTTAGCCAGCAAAGTGGGTGTTGCGATTTTAATGCAGGGCGGCAATGCCATGGATGCAGCCATCGCCACGCAACTGGCACTGGCTGTGGTGTATCCCAACGCCGGAAACCTGGGCGGTGGTGGTTTTATGGTAGCAAGATTAAGTAATGGAGAACTGCTGGCATTAGATTACCGGGAGATGGCGCCCGCCGCTGCACACCGGGATATGTATATTGACCCGGATGGCACAGCAAGAACCGACAAAAGCCAGGACGGCCATTTATCATCCGGTGTGCCGGGGACTGTAGCCGGGTTATTTACTTCACATAAATACGGTAAACTTTCTTTTGAAAAATTAATACAGCCGGCAATTGATCTGGCAGAAAAAGGGTTTGTCATCAGTGACCGGGAAGCAAGGGCGCTGAATGGCCTTCAGGATGATCTGAAAAAACTGAATACGGTGATGCCTGTTTTTGTAAAAGATGTTTGGAAGGCCGGCGATACACTGGTGCAGGCTGACCTCGCAAATACCCTTAAACGCATAAAAGAAAAAGGGCAGGCCGGGTTTTATGAAGGCGAAACCGCCAGGCTGATTGAAGAAGAAATGAAAAGGGGTGGCGGTATCATCACCCAAGCTGATTTAAAAAACTATAAAGCAAAATCCAGAACACCGCATTCCTTTAACTACAAGGGATATAAAATTGTGGGGATGCCCATGCCCAGCAGCGGTGGCCTGCTGCTGCACCAGATGATGAAAATGATTGAAGACAGGAATATCGTGGCGATGGGTTTTCATTCTGTACAGGCCGTGCAACTAATGACGGAAGTAGAGAGAAGGGCCTTCGCAGACAGGGCCGAATTCATGGGTGATGCTGATTTTTTTAAAGTGCCGGTGGCCATGCTTGTCAATGATGGCTATCTGCAGGAAAGAATGAAAAGCTATGATCCTCAGAAAGCAACACCGAGCAGTGAAATAAAGCCGGGTTCGTTGCCAAGGACTGAAAGTGAAGAAACAACCCACCTGAGTGTCATTGATAAAGAAGGAAACGCAGTGGCAGTTACAACAACTTTAAATAACTCATACGGCAGCCGGACTGTGGTTGGGGGCGCTGGTTTCTTTTTAAATGATGAGATGGATGATTTCAGCATCAAGCCCGGCGTACCAAATATGTACGGCGCTGTGGGTGGTGAGGCAAACGCAATCAAACCCGGAAAGCGGATGCTGAGCTCTATGACTCCTACGCTGATATTGAAGGATAATAAACCCTTTATTGTTGTTGGTACGCCGGGAGGCACCACAATCCCCACACAAATATTTCAGACCTTGATAAATATTCTGGAATTTGATATGAACGCTGAGGATGCTGTATACAAACCCAAGTTTCATCACCAGTGGTTGCCGGATGAAATAATGATTGAAAAAGGATTTCCCGCAGCTGTAAAAGAAGCTTTACAGAAAATGGGCTACCGTTTTGGCAAGGAAAGAAGTGGTATTGGCCGCACTGAAATAATAAAAGTGCTGCCAAACGGTAAATTTGAGGCCGTAGCCGATAACCGGGGTGATGATGCCGCGGAAGGATATTAAAAAAATTATAGTTTCTGGTTCTTTGTTTGTTGTTATCGTGAAACCCATAAATGCTTTTCAATATGCCCCCGAACAATAAACCATAAACTAAAAACCATAAACAGGAAACCATGTCTTCATTAGGTAAAGAGTACCTGCAAACAATTATCCGCCGGATGAGATACTATAAAGAACTTGGCGATAAAACATTTGAACAGCTCAATGACTGGGATTTTCATTACCAGCCAAACGAAGAATCCAACAGTATCGCTATCATTATTCAGCATATGGCGGGCAATATGCTCAGCCGGTGGACTAATTTTTTAACGGAAGATGGCGAAAAAGAATGGCGGAAGCGGGATGCTGAGTTTGAGAATGGGCAGCAACTGAAGAAAGAGTTGCTTGAAGCTTGGGAAAAGGGATGGGAATGCTTACTTAATACTCTTTCATCGCTTAAAAAGAAAGACCTGAAAAAAAAGGCAACTATCCGGCAGGAAAAACTCACAGTGATGGACGCTATCAACCGGCAACTGGCCCATTATCCTTACCATATCGGGCAAATCATTTATATCGCCAAAATCATAAAGAATAAAGGCTGGAAAAACCTTTCGATACCCAAAGGACAATCACAGGTCTATAATGCTTCTGCTGAAATAAAAGATCCTGCCATAAAATTTTAATCATCTTCGGTGTTTTGCTGGTTTTCAACCCCTGAAAGAAAGGAATAGTTTCTTCGCAAAAGGGTTGTTCTAACGGGATTTATTGGCTACTTTTACCGCTTATACCATCCCGAAAAAATGAAAAAAGCATACCTCCCCCTCCTGTTTATTTTGATCATACTATCGGCTTCCGGTCAGGCTGAGTTTGGCGTTATCGCCGGGCCGCAAATGACCAGCGCCAAATACAGCATACTTGATATCAATGAAAAGAAAATAAAACAAGAAACAGAGGGTAAGTTTGGCTTCCAGGCTGGGGGCACACTACGGGTACAGTTTGAGGGCAGATTGTTTTTCTCACCGGCGGTTTTTTACAGTATGAAGGGTTACAAAGTGACATTGAACCAAGCATCATTCCCTCCTGATTCTGCTGCAGTTGATAATGACGTTACCCTGCATACGTTTGAGCTGGCCCCCATGCTGCAATATAATTTCAGCGATAATGACGGGCATTTTTTCATCAAGGCAGGGCCTTCCATCGATGTGCAATTGTCCGGTAAAGAAAAATTCAATACAACCGGCGGCGGTTCAGTAAGCAGGAATATGAAATTCAGCTATGCCGATTATGGCCGCTTTGGCGCCAACCTTTTGCTGCATCTGGGATATGAGACCAGCAGCGGTTTTATTATTTTTGCCCACTATACACATGGTATTGGAAGTATTGTAAACACTGATAACGGCCCGCTGGTCCTACACCGTGCTGCGGGTATTTCCATCGGTAAATATTTTAGCCGGAAATAGGTCAGATCCCCACTAAATACTGGCTGCTGATATATTTGGCTACTTCTGAAAGATTTTTTGTTTTTTCAAATACAGCCAGTTGCCGGTCCGCACCGGTTCCGTTTTCCATCATTTTATTGGCGTACGCTATGCGGTGCCTGCTGCCAAGATGATCAAGAACAGGGTCAAGAAATTCCAGTAACTCGTAAATCAATGCCCGGGTGTTCGCTTCTTCTTCTTTCCCAAAATCAATGAGGTATCCATCCACTCCATAGCGGCTGGCCCTCCATTTGTTTTCATTCAGCAGCGCCCTAGAATACTGGATAAAGTTCAGGTTCTTGGAACGGAGCATGTATATCCTGGCACATACTGCCTGGAATAAAGAAGCCAGGGTGATCGTCTCATCTACCGTCAGCGGAATATCGCAGATGCGGAACTCCACAGTATTAAAGAACGGATGCACCCGCAGATCCCACCATATTTTCTTTGCATTGTCAATACAGTTGGTTTTGATGAGCAGCTTCACATAGTTATCGTATGCTTCAATACTCTCAAACGCATCGGGTATGCCGGTACGGGGAAACTTATCAAAGACTTTTGTGCGGAATGATTTATACCCGGTCATCCTCCCTTCCCAGAAAGGCGAGTTGGTGCTGAGGGCAAAAATATGTGGCAGGAAATAGCGGGTGCTGTTGGCTATGTGATTGGCCATCTCCCGGTTTTCCATGCCTACATGCACATGCAGGCCAAAGATGAGGTTGCTGCGGGCAGCTTCCTGCAGTTCATTCACAATTTCGTTGTACCGGATATGGTCGGTTATTAACTGGCTCTCCCAGTGGCTGAAGGGGTGTGTACCCGACGCACCCATGGCAAAGCCCAGGCTGTCTGCAATACCTGCAATCGTTTTACGTAAGGTGGACACATCCTGCCAGGCTTCATCTGCATCTGCACAGATATCGGTTCCTACTTCCACCACAGCCTGGTGCATTTCAGCTTTCACCTTATCCTTGATAGCCTTCTGACCTTCCTGTACAATTTTTTGTTCGTGGCTTTTCAGCTCAAAGGTTTTGGGGTCAAGCACCATGTACTCTTCTTCCACACCAAGTGTGAATGTTTTATAGTTCAGGTTCATGTTTATTTTTTTCTGAAAATTTCTTTTACATTAACAGTCAGCCCGGGTACTGCCTGGCTATGGAGTGTATCTTTTCCGGCGTAAAGGGTGGCGCCGTTGTATTTTCCTTTCCCTAAAACAAATACAGCTATTGTTTCTTCAACCGGATATACTATCCAATACTCTTTTACGGCAGCTTTTTCATATACATCAAATTTGAGTTTTACATCTTTCGCAGAATTACCCGGAGATAATATTTCCACTATGAGGTCGGGTGGTCCAAGGCATCCCCTGCTGTCTATTTTGGAGTCATCACATATCACACAAAAGTCTGGTTGAACAACTGTGGTGATTTCATCGTCTTTCTTCCTGTTTTTAACCGGCAACCTGACATCAAATGGAGCCGGGAATGCCTGGCAGTTGCTTTTCCTGAGTTTTCTGTAAAAAATACCAGCAATTGCGAGGCTTATTTTTTGATGATCCGGGGCAGGCGCCGGGCTCATCCTGAAAACCTTACCTCGTATCAGTTCCAGTTGTTCTTCAAACTTCCATTTAAGATAATCCGCATAGGTATAATTTGCAGAAGGATCTGGTTCCTCCACTTTGCTGAAGCTGTTATCATCAACATTATATACCGTCAGTTTATTCATTTATATTAACGGGCTTTTATTAGCACCCCTTCTTACATATTCGCCCCAGGTGAGGTTATCCTGTCCTTCTTTATTTTCCATTGCCTTTTCGATAGCATAGGTAGCAGCAGTTTCCACCACCCACTCAAAATTTTCTTCCCCTACGCTGGCTTTTTCTGCGTCAGGCGCCGGGTTGCAGAAATCGATGGCGTACGGTACGCCATCCCTTACCGCCAGCTCCACCGTATTGAAATCATATCCAAGGTATTTGTTAATGCGCAAAACGATATCCGTCATTTGTTGTAATCTTTCAGGCGTTGGTTTGAAATCGGCTACATAGCGCAGGTGATGCGGATTACGGGGCTCATACGGCATGATACGAACATATTTGCCCCCGATGCAGTAACAACGATAGTATTCGGTGAATACGATCTCTTCCTGCAGCAGCATTACCAATTGCCCGGTCTCACTGTGCTTAGTAAAAAAATCTTCTGCGCTGGCCAGTTTATAAACATGTTTCCATCCTCCGCCTGCAAAAGGTTTCATGTAGGCCGGGAAACCCACATTTTTGAAAATGTTGTCCCAGTCAAGAGGAAAAGCCAGGTTGCTGAACGACTCATTGGATGTATCAACCGGCAATTCCCTTGAAGGAATGATCGCTGTCTTGGGAACCGGCACACCCACTTTTGTCATCAGGCAGTTATTAAAATACTTATCGTCGGCGCTCCACCAGAAAGGATTGTTGATGACAGCCGTTCCGGTAACCGCTGCATTCTTCAGCCAGGTGCGGTAAAAAGGCACATCCTGAGATATACGGTCAATGATGACGGAGTAACCGCTCGGCTCTCCCTGCATCGCTTTATCTATACGTACCGGCTCAGCAGCAATACCCGGCGCATTTTTACCATTAACTCTCGCCACAAATGCTTCGGGGAATGACCGCTCCTTGCCGTGAAGTATTCCAATTTTTTTCATAAACAAGTTTTAGTATTGAAGTAAAATAAGTGAGTGATAATTGAAACCGGGATTTTATCAAATGTATTTTTTCGACCCCAAATAAACAAATTAACCCTGTGTGGGTCTGACCGACCCTGCCTGCCTGTCCGGTAGGCAGGTCTGACCTCCAATGTTCCCGGATAAAGAGGCTGTCTCAAAAGTATTCTAACCACAGAGGCGCTCAGAGTTTATGCACAGTGTAAACAGATTGATTATTGTGATTAACTATACTCTGTGTTTTCTCCGTGAAAACAACTCCGGAGGCTCTGTGGTTTTATTTTTCGCTTTTGAGACAGCCTCTTTACCTGAAATCCTTATTTTTGAAGCTCCATGCAAACAGAAAATGTATCCGTCATCCTCGTGGAAAAGGATAAGATTATTTCCGGGTTCCTTTCAAGAGAAGTCAAAGTAGATTTTTACCTCCCCAAAAAAATAACTAATCCATCTCAGTTAAGCCTCCTGCTGATAAATGACGGGCAGGACATGGACAAACTGGGCCTCACCCATATTCTTGAAGACCTTTACGGCGCTGATGATTCCATCGCCCCGATCCTCTGTGTCGCCATCCATTGCGGACCCGAAAGAAAAATGGAGTATGGTGTGACCGGACACCCCGACTTTAAAGGCCGCGGCGCCCGGGCCGGTAATTATTCCTCTTTTGTCTTTGAAGAGTTATTGCCTTTTATCCGCCGCAAATATGCCATTGCTTCATTCAGGGAAAAAGCCTTTGCGGGGTTTTCGCTGGGGGGTCTTATGGCGCTGGATATTGTATGGAACAATCCCGCAGAGTTTCAAAAGGCCGGTGTTTTCTCCGGTTCACTCTGGTGGAGAAGTATTGACCAGACAGACAAAATATATGATGATGACAAGCACCGCATCATTCATCAGCAGGTGCGGAACGGGCCATATTATCCCTGGCTGAAATTCTTTTTTCAAACCGGTAATATGGATGAAACAAAAGACCGGAACCGCAACGGCGTTATTGATTCCATTGATGACACCCTTGACCTGATAAAAGAACTGGAAGCAAAAGGATATGCAAAAGGGAAAGACATCCATTACATGGAACTGGCAGATGGCCGCCATGATGTGGCCACCTGGGGAAGGGCCATGCCTGAGTTCTTAAAATGGGCTTTTGGAAAACAAATTTAAGAACCGAAGATACAGGAGCCCAATAAGTTCCAAGAAACAAGATCCAAATAAGCACCAAATAAAAAATAAAAATAGTCTCCGATGCAGTATAGTTTTGATTTATTACGCCTTTGCGTAAACAAAAGTTTTGTTTAATGCAGAGTCTCGTTTGAATTTTTGATTTCTAATTTATTTGCATCCTGGTTCTTTATATTTGAAGCTTATTTGACTATTGTAACTTTAGTTATTAGAGCTTCCCCTCCTAAAAGAAATCCCGTCTTGCTGTTGCAAAACGGGATTTCTTATTCTAATAAAATGATCAGTTATTAAAAATATACCTCAAGCCTAACTGGATGGAATAAGTAGAAGCAGTACTTACCACATCCCTGAAGGTCCGGGTAATGATCTGGCCCCTGTCTGTAGCAAGCCTGAAAGTGGGTACTACTGTGCCTCCCGGTATCAGCGAATTCTGGTTTTGCGGAATCAGGATAGAAGTGGCATTGGTGGCCTTACCCTTGCCCCAGGAGGGGTTTATCAGGTTGCCGGCGTTGAAAATATCCACGGTAAATTGAAGGGTGTTGCGGTATTTGCCGGCTTTCACAAACAGGTCCTGAATGAGTTTTACATCAAACTGGTTTCTCCACGGCGCCATCGCTCCGTTTCTTTCGGCATACTGGCCCCTGTGTGTACGCAGGTATTTGTCCTGCTGAATATACTGTTCAAAGAGAGTTCTCTGGGCAGGCTGATCATAAGTTACCCCGTTTAATGTCTGCGCCACAAACTGCATCTGCTGTACCTGAGCCGCAGTGGGTATATAAATAAGATCATTCCCGTTTACACCATCCCGGTTGAAATCGGCCCCGTACACATATGAGAACCTGTAATCAACCGATCCCTGGTAAATAAAGGCGATGGTGGTGGCGAGATGCTTGAGATATTCTTTTCTGTATGAAAGAGAGGCGATAAAACGGTCCGGTAGCACATAAGCTGCATGAGAAAGTGCGGGAGTATTCAAACTGCTTACCTGCTGGGTATTTTGATATGTTCCCAGGGGCTGGTCGCCGCTTCCGTCATGCAGATTGGCAGCAAGAGATTTGGTGTAGGCCACTGAAGCGGAGAAACCTTTTGACAGGGGCTTCTCAAAACGAATTGTCAATGAGCCATAGTAGCCTTTGGACTTGGGGGCATTATCTATTATCACAGGATTAAAAGCAGAGGTACCTCCGGGTGTAAATAAACCTGCGTTGCTCAATGTATTAATAAACCTGGTTTGAACTGTGGCCCCATACATAGGCCTGTTATCCGGATAACCTGCCACATTCAGTGGCTGGGGTACCTTGTAGTTCGGGTTTCTGAAAAATGTTGTTTTCAGATCCTTATTGAAGATTGCTTCAACAGAAGCAATAACACCCCATGGAAGTTTGGTATCCATAGCTAAACTGGATTTCCATGATTGCGGGTTTCTGAAATCTTCCGCTAATGCAGTTACAGAACCTGGAGCAATAGTACCCGCTAGCGGCACTGAAGCGGGACGATAAGCTGCCGGATCGGGATTGAAAGGACCGGGAGTATTCGCTTGGCCGTTGAAGGTTTGTGTAATCTGAATCATGCCGTTATCACCTGACTGGCTTACTATCCATACAAAGGGAATCCTGCCCGTGAAGATGCCGGTTCCGCCACGGATCTGCAGCGAACGGTTGCCATATACATCCCAGTTAAAACCCATCCTCGGCGACCACATGTATCTTTTCTTCGGAAGGTTTCCGGTATTCACCTTTTCACCTCCTGCAAAAGTCTGCGCTAACACCAGCGGATGAGTGATGATTTGATCAACACCCGGGTAAGTCGGGAGATCCAGCCTCAGACCAACTGTCAGTCTGAAATTGCGGGTAAAGGCAATCTCATCCTGACCATACAGTGAATACTGCCTGAATTTAAACGCAGAAAATGCCGGTGCGAAATTTTTAGACAGCGAATAAGTCAGCACAAAATCTCTTGGTTTTACCCGCAGGGCCGGGTTTGGGTTTAAGGCGCTGGCAAAATCAGACCAGGTATTAAACACATAGTAGCTTGTGGCAAAGCGCTGGAAACCGTTGATGGTTTCGCTTTGCTCAAACTGACCCCCTATGGTCCAGCTATGCTTGTTCTTGGTCCAGCTGAAATTATCAACAATTGAATACACTTTCACTTTGCGGAGATTCCCGAAAGTAAAGGGTTCAAAACCAAAAGTCGTGTATGGAGCCGGCGTTGACACACCAGTAGAACTCATAATATCCACCAATGGGAATGTCTGGCTTTCGGATGAACGGGAATCATTTTGATAAGTGTATGTACCTCTCAGCACATTGGATGTTTTGCCCCAGTTAGAGTTGAGTTCTGCAGCAAATGAATAGAAATTCTCGCCCTGGAAATAGTTTGAATTTTTGAACCACAATGCATTATTGTTAGTGCGGCCCAGCCCGGTAGCATAGTTGAACCCTGCCCCACCGGTTGAACTGCTCAGCGGATTGGGGGTGCCCCCTTCCACCTGGCTGTAACGAAGCACCATGTTATGCCTGCTATTGATATTCCAGTCAAGACGGCCCATATATTTTTTCTGTTCGATATTAGGAGTGTAATTATCGAAAGGCCCCGTTATATATCCATAATTAGTAAGCAGGTAATTGCTGATGAAATTCAATGAATCGGCTGTTGGCCTAGCTATGTTCGGCGAACTGCCAAAAGGAGCGCCGGCAGTTGCAGCAAAGTTTGTCTGTATGGCCCTGGGTTGCTTTTCCGTTTCATAATTGATGAAAAAGAAAAGTTTGTTTTTGATGATTGGGCCGCCAAAACGAAAGCCCCATTGTTCAAATTTTTCAATCGGCCTGACAAATTTTACCTTATCCACCTGGTCGCCGCGATATTTTTCGTTTCTCGTGTATCTGTAAACAGAACCGGCAAAATCATTGGTGCCTGCACGGGTTACAGCATTGATGGCGCTGCCGATAAAACCTGACTGGCGCACATCAAAAGGCGTGATGTTTATAGAGATTTCACCTACTGCATCCAATGATATGGGTCTGCCGCCTGCAGGAAGATTTGCCCCGATACCGAAACTATTATTGAAATCGGCGCCGTCTATGGTAAAATTGTTCTGCCGGTAATTACCACCGCCGATTGAAGCCCCGTTTGACTGAGGAGTGTTTCTTGTCAAATCATTAAGGCCCCTGGTGATGGTGGGGGCCTGGGTTATCTGGCGCAGACCGATATTAGTAACAGCCCCGGTGCGGTTAGGGTTGAATACTGTTCTGCGGCCGGTAGTCAGCACTACGGTCTCCAGCGTTGTTTCAGTTTTCTTGAGTTCAGCGTTCAGGATGAACGACTCGGCCAGTTGCAGATAAATATCCTCAAACTTTTCCTTATCGAAGCCCACAAAGGTCACTTCAATAAGATAGGGCCCGCCGGAACGCATATTCTCAATCCTGATCACTCCGCCTCCGCGGGATACTGTCGTGTATTTGGTTCCTGTGGGCAAGTGGGTGGCTACTACGGTGGCTCCTACCAGTGCCTCATTGGTAGTGCTTTTAACAGAGCCGGCAATGGCAGACGTAGTGATCTGTGCAAATAAGAATGGACTTGCCATAAAGGCTAAAGCAAACAAAAAGAGTAGTCTCTTAAGCATATAGATTGGTTTTCGGATGCAAAGAAAGGGAATATTTGCAAAATAAATATAGGCAAATATTAACAATTCACGGTTGAAAAATAAGGCTTTATAATGACAATCTGCCGCCCTTTTTTGCTGCGTCTAAACGGAGCCCGTGGAGCCCCGGTTGTTTTTGCTTTATTTTTGTAAAAAAAAACGGGATGTTTGACACAGTTGAAAGCGCCATACAGGATATAAAACTGGGAAAATTAGTAGTGGTGGTGGATGATGAAGACCGGGAAAATGAAGGTGATTTTGTGACCGCTGCCCGTACTATCACCCCCGAAGTCATCAATTTCATGACCAGGCATGGAAGAGGCCTTATCTGTGCCGCCCTGCCCGAGGAAAGATGTGATGAGCTTGGGCTGGAGCTAATGGTAAACAACAACACCGCCCTGCATGAGACCGCTTTTACTGTTTCGGTTGATCTGCTGGGTCACGGCTGCAGCACAGGTATTTCCACCCACGACAGGGCCAAAACCATACAGGCGTTGATTGATCCGGTCACCCGTCCCGCCGATCTTGGCAGACCCGGACATATATTTCCACTGCGGGCCAAAAAGGGCGGGGTGCTGCGCCGTGCGGGACACACCGAAGCATCGGTGGACCTGGCAAGGCTGGCCGGGTTTGATCCGCCATACGGCGGAGTGCTGGTGGAGATAATGAATGACGATGGAACCATGGCCCGTCTTCCGCAACTGATTGCAGTTGCCAAAAGATTTGATTTCAAAATCATATCCATTAAAGACCTTATTGAATACCGGATAAAATCGGATTCGCTGATCGAGGAGATCGTAAGGGTAGAGATGCCCACCCGATATGGCGACTTCATGTTAGTGGCCTTCAAAGAAAAGAACTCGGCTAACGAACATCTCGCATTGTTAAAAGGCCAGTGGCAAAAAGATGAGCCGGTGCTGGTGAGGATGCACTCTTCCTGCTTTACCGGCGATATACTCGGTTCGCTGCGCTGCGACTGCGGGGAGCAACTACACAAAGCCATGCAGATGGTGCAGGCAGAAGGCAAGGGCGCCATATTATACATGAACCAGGAAGGCCGTGGAATCGGCCTGCTGAATAAACTTAAAGCATACCGACTCCAGGAACAGGGTATGGACACGGTGGAGGCCAATCTTCATTTAGGATTTCAAACGGATCAGCGGGATTATGGACTGGGCGCACAAATGCTGAGGCAACTGAATATTACCAAACTAAGGCTGATGACCAATAACCCACGCAAACGGGTAGGCCTGATCGGGTATGGACTTGAGATTGTTGAAAACATCCCAATCGAAGCAGATCCGAATCCTCATAACGAAAAATACTTATTGGCAAAAAGGGACAAGCTCGGGCATGAGATTCTTGATGGTGAAACCTAATTTTCTTTCTTCAGCCCTTCTTCCGCCTTTGTTTCTGTGGCTGGTTGAGCAGGAGGTAGCGCTTGTTGTTTTAACTTTTTTCTCCTGAAAATATCGCCCAGGCGATCAAAATCTTTGCGATAGGACAGGTTAGCCCCTATCCTTCTTGCTTTACCGGGCCCGCCGGATGTTACGGTAGTAAGATAATCTGCATTCTCCCGGTAAAAAAAGGATGCCCGGATGCTTCCGCTCTGGTTAATGAGCCACTCCAACGTTATATCAGGCAGCAGTTGTTGCGAAAAAGCCTGCTGTGTGGCAGACTGCTGCAGCGGCGCATCAAAACCCACTCCGGTGGAAACAATGAAGCGGTTGTTAAAGAAAGACCGGCCAATGGAAAAATTAATATTGCTTCCAAGTTCCAGTTTTGTATTGCTTGAGTTGATGATACCCCTGTTATAAATGGAAGTATTGAGGCTGATATTATACTTATCGCTTTTCAGCAGGTTGCCAAGTATCTTGTTTATCTGGTCGCTGATCACATTCAGGAAAATGCCGGAGATGGTGGTTAACCCGAGATTGGCAACGGAGAAGTTGCCCGAGCTTGCGGTCAGTTCGCTTGGGGCAAAGCTGTTGAATACGATCAGATAGGTGACCTGCCGGTTTATCTCATTGGGATTTTTCTGCATCTGCTGTATCACAAGGGCCAGTTCAGGATCGGTTACCGCCACACTGGTGTTGGGGAAGTCCAGCGAGAAATTAATGACCGGTTTGAAAAGCTTATCGGTCAGCGACGCCACTACATACACATCGCCCCTGGCATTGGAGGCGCTGCTGCTCAACTGAAGTAATTCAGCCAGCGGTGCAAAGCTCACCCTTTCTGCCCTGTAAATTGCTGCAAACTTAATATTGGCATTGTAGGGATCGCCGTTCCATTCAATATAATTTTCCGATTCCTTTCTTAACTCAAATGGTTTTTTGAAGAATGACTGGAAAGTAAATACATAACTTCCCTCCTCTATATTAAACCTGCCCCGCAGTGACAAGGGCTCTGTTGTACCCGACCGGATATTCAGTGAACCATTTCCTTTTCCTTTTATCTCATCACCCGTCAGTTCATCCAATATCACCCTCACAGCCACCCTGGGTATCGGTGTTTTATTTATCGTAAGGTCCACATCGTAAATGATATTAGTGCTGCCCCCCTTTACATCTTCGACGGTCATTTCACGGCCGTATTTTCTTTCTACTAAAAAGTCTGCGATGCCTGACTCCCGGCTGGATGAAGGAGGAAGGGTGACAGAACTGCTGTCTGTCTCGGAAGCCACTGCATCTATCTTCATAAACATGTTGGACTGCGGACCCACCAGCGACAAAGAACCGGTTCCTTTTACATTGCCATAGAATTGCTTGTTGTCTTTATAGACCGTATTCAGCAATTGCACCGGCCGGTTATTTCCATCGCCTATAGTTCCCGGTTTGCGGGTAGAAATATCCAGGTTGTAAAACATTTTTTTGAAGGACTGGTGTTCTATCCCGCCGGTGAGATAAACAGGATTGCCAGTGATGCTGTCACGGAGAACAATACCATCGAGGTTGATTTCAGTGGGGGTCAGCTTTATGTCTGTATCTGATATCTTATAAAAGCATTGGGTGAAGTTTACTTTAAGCCCGGCATTCTTCAGCCGGCCGCTGCCCGTCACACTCAGTTCGTCCAATTCGCCGCTGATGTTTACATCGCCGGTGAGGAATCCCTGAATGTCAGAAAATAAATTGCCGAGAAACCTCTCCAGTACTTTTATTTCAAAATTCTTTGCCTTTAAAGCAATGAGATTGTTCTTTGCCTTCTCTCCAAAATAAATATTTGCATCAAAGCCCAGGTAGTTCTCCTGGTTCAGTGTATTTCCTTTTACTGTCAGGTGTTTTGTTTCATCATCGTATTCCAGTGCCGCTTTCACTTCGCCCAGCGAATCATTATCCAGTCTTAAAAATTTGGTATGTATGTCATCGGAAATAATACGGAGTTTGCCTGCCGGGTCCTCAATGAGCACATTGCCGGAAACCAGGCCTTCCAGCCGGTTATTGGGCATGAAGTAAGGCGAGAAATCGCCGAGATTGGCATCCGTAAGTTCCACTTTGATATCACTTCCTTTTCCTTTTTTGGAGGGCAGGGTCCTGATCACTATCCGCTCGTCACCTTCGGACAATACCAGCAAACCACTGGCCGGGGTATTGCTGCGCAACACCAGTTCGCCATTCTCGTCAATGGTCCATACTTTGCCGCTGACGGTAAAGTTGGAAGGGTTAAATTCTATTTTCACCCCGTCACTATAAGTAAGCACCCATGCATTCAGGTCCGCTTTCTCCACCCCTTGCGTGGAACCGGTGAAAATGGAAACCTTTGATGAATCGTTCCTGGAACTGATATGAAATAATGCCTGCGGTAAGCTCAGGCTGTCATTTATTCTGATGTGGCTGGTTTCACCGGACAGAACGAGACTGTCAGCATTTCCGGTAGCCGTTACGCTTACATCATCAAAATTGTACCCCTTGAATTTGAACTGCGGCACATCGGCTGTCAGTTTCAGTTCATTTTTGGCAAGATGGAGATGGCCTTTCAGCCGGGTGTTATTGAACCCGGCCAGGGACTTATCCACCAGTTGCAGATAATCGTCCACATAATAAGTTTCAATCTCAAAAGCAATGTCCTGGTTGCGGGTTATTTTCTTTGGAGCTTTTACATAAGCCGGGTAATACCTGTTGAGCAAATAACTGACAGCGGCCGGCAGATCTTTCAGGCTGTAATCCCCCGAAATGGTTGCCCTGAACTCGTTGGAAGAAACGGCGAGTGTCTTCATCCCGTTGAGATATCCTGCCGAAACGGTCAGTGAATCAAAAGGAAGGCGCTGGCCGTTTTTTGCTATTTCAGCTTCTGTTATTCTTGCCGTACCCAAAAAATTGTCTAAGGTGCTGCTGGTAAAATCCAGATCGGCCCTCCCCTTGAAGGCCAGGCTGTCTTTTATCAGTTTTAGTTTAAAAAGGTCGGCATGGGCCACATCTGCCAGCAGTTTGAACCGGGGCGTTTTTTTATTGTAGTCAATGATGCCGTTCAGTACCAGGTCGGCATTTTTATCCTTAACAGAAGCAACGCCTTCAAACATTTTTTTATCAAGCCGTCCATCTACTGAAATATTATGATACCGGTAGCCGTTAAAATCAGCATAATGTAAGGTACCTTCAATAGTGATGTTCCTGCTTTTTTCATTGAAGCCTCTGCCCTTTATGGCAGCCGAAAGGGAAACATCGCCAATTGTTTTATCGCCGATAAACCTGCCAAGTTTGAAATCATCAGTGGCAATGTTTCCTGAATAAACCGGATCCTGCCCGCGGGGCAGCTTCATGTTCAGGTCTGATACGATGGTGCCCAGGTTGGTTTGAATAGTGCCAAATGTTACAAAGTCGCGGATAAAGCCGGTAAAATTTCCTTTAAAATTTACATACTGGATTTTTCTAAGATCAGGAGATGTCACCTGACGTATAACCGGGAAAATGGTGACCGCATCCCCAAAAGTAGTTCTGAAATCGTTGGCCTTAAAATCAATAAAGGTCTGGTTTATGTCGGGCAGGCCGGTCATAGAAATATCGCCATTCAGCAAAGTGCCGTTGCCTGCCTGCACCAGTATGTCTTTACCTACCATATCATCCACGGTCCCTCTTAGTTTGCCCTGCAGGCTGATCTTTTTTTTCCAGGTCCCCAGGGCGGGGGCAAAAAAAGCTATGTCATCACTGTCCACATACGAATCATCAAACACCGCAGCCATTTTTACCTTATGAATAAAGTTGCCCAGGTCACCAAAATCATTATACGACATGGAGAAATAATTCCGGATAGCGCTTCGGTTGGTCAGCAGTTCCATGTTGCTGAAGGCCATCCCCTGCGGCGTCATCTTCACATCCGCCGTGAGGTTTTTCACTTCAAGGCCGCTGCGTTCCTTTGCGGTGAGTTTCATTTTCGAGAACACCGTGTCAGCGCTGAAACTGGCATTGCTCCACTCGCCGTTGATATCCGAAAACAAAATATGCTTGCCATCGAAATAGTCCAATGGCAGGCGGTTCTCCCCTTTATCGGTTTTAAATGTACCGTTGACGATCTTCAGATTCCCCAGTTTTACCATCGTTTTCCTGCTGTTCCGGGAAACGGCTTCTTTTATTTCTTCCACTGCATCTTCAGCCGTCTTTATTTTTTTTGGCTTCAGCCGGTTGTAGTTTGTGATAGCCACCAGCGGGTCTTTTATTACCAATGAATTAATCTCATACAGGTTGCCAGAAAGACTGAGTTTGTCCGCATCCATATTCATGCTGCCCACATACACTTTCATGTCCTCTCCCATCCAGGCGTCTTTCTTTAAAAAAGTGACGTTTTTTAATTCAACTTTTTTCAGATTGAATTTTATACCCGTCTTTTTCTTTTTTGTACTGTCTTTGGGTGAGGAAGAAGAAAAATAATCAAACAGGAACTGTTGTCGCCACACTGAATCCGGCCGCTGAAATTTAATAAGTGCATTTTCCAGCCCCACATATTTCAGTTCTGCTTCTTTTTTGAAAAAAAACCAGTCGGTGATCCGCACTTTCATATCCCCGGCAAATAAAAGGGTATCGCCTTTCTGGTCCTCCAGCAATACCCCTTCAAGATGCATGCGGTTGAAAAGAGAAAAATCAATATGCTGTATGCTAACTTTTGTCTGCAGGTCACGGGACAGTCTCTTGGTTACCTGCCGGGCAATCCAGTTTTGTCCAAAAGGAGTCTGAATAAAAATATAAATACCCGCCAGCAAAAAGAGCAGGGTAAGGAAGAACCACTTTAATATTTTTTTGAACCGCTTCAGCAGCAGAGATTTATTTGTAAAAGTATGCAATCGAATCCTTTAGGCAAATTCAGTACCAAACCTCACCCCAGCCCTCTCCATAAATGGAGAGGGGGTACAAGGAAGGCCCTCTCCATAAATGGAGAGGGGGAAATCACAGATGGATTGCGAGTGAGAAAAGATTTAAATGCAGCAAAATCAGGTAATGAAAAAGCTGTTGTTGATTATTTCGCTGTTTTTTCTTAACAAAACTTTTGCCTAGCCGCCAGCCCCAATACTCAATGAAAAGTTTGTACTGGTAATACATGGTGGAGCCGGCACAATACTAAGGAGCCAAATGACGCCTGAAAGGGAAAAGGCCTACACCGATGCGCTGAACAGGGCGATTCAAACCGGCCATGATATCCTGAAGAATGGCGGGACTGCCCTTGACGCAGTAGAGGCTACTGTCCGAAGTATGGAAGACAACCCCCTTTTCAATGCCGGCAAAGGAGCTGTTTTCGCCAATGAAGGAAAAAATGAACTGGATGCCGCCATTATGGATGGAAAAACATTATCGGCCGGGTGCGTTATACCTCTATTATTGGCTCAGGCACTTATGCCAACAATTCAACCGTTGCCATCAGTTGCACGGGCTGGGGCGAATATTTTATCAGGTTGGTAATGGCCAAAAGCATCAGCGTTATGATGGAGTTTGGAAAAATGTCCCTGAAGAACGCAGCAGATGAAATGGCGATAAAACGGCTGCCTGCCCTGGGCGGTGATGGGGGACTGATAGCCGTGGATAAAGATGGTAATATTGCCATGCCCTTTTGCACAACGGGTATGTACAGGGGATACATTAACAATAAAGGAATGAAAGAAGTGAAGATCTATAAAGAATAAATCCGGGTTATTTCTTTACCATATGAAATACCTGGCCTGAGCCTTTCTGCATGGTTACTACCATCGTATCTCCATTAAAATGATAGTCGTACATAAACTTGTATTCATTTCCCTCTGCCTGGAAACTAAATGTACTGTCGGTAACTTCTGTTTTCCCGGGATTTCTTAAACCACCTTTACTCATAGTAAGAGTATTCCTCTTAAATTCATATATAGTACCCACATTCATGCTCCGCATGTTTCCTTCCGCCCTCTTAATTTCCCAGGCTCCTTCCAATTGGGTGACGGGGTCAGTGTTTTCAGCTTGTGGTTTTACTTTTTGTGTGGTATCACCTTTTTTATTATCCCCCTTTTTATCTTTTCCGCCACAAGATGCCAGCAGTAACGCCGATAACTCAATAACAAGAAAATATTTAATAATCTTCATGATGCCTGATTTTAGGTTTGCAAAGTAAATACCTAATTTCAATTTATGAAAAAACTATTATTGCTGATGGCTTCCGGATCCACGGCCATGTTTTTCTCCTGCTCAAATAAAAGACAGGGAAAGGTACAAGCCGATCTCCTTGTTTATAATGCTACCATTTATACCGTTGATTCTGCTTTCTCCACTGCTGAAGCGATGCTGATCAAAGACGGGAAGATACTAACTACAGGCGATACAAACAGCCTTTTAAAAATGTATGACGTTAAAGAAAAATTAGATGCACAGGGCAAATTCGTCTACCCGGGTTTTATTGATGCACATGCCCATTTTGTGGGGTATGGCCTGAGCCTGCAGCGGGTTGATCTTACCGGCACCGGCAGTTGGGAGGAAGTGGTTGAAAAAGTAAAAGCTTATGCAGCGGCTAATCCGTCCCCCGACGGATGGATTACCGGTCGCGGCTGGGACCAGAACGACTGGGACATAAAGGCAATGCCGACGAATGAAAAACTTAATGAGCTGTTCCCCGACAGACCGATCCTGATTACGAGAGTAGATGGTCATGCGGCCATTGCCAACCAAAAAGCATTGGACATAGCAGGCGTACAAGCCGGCGAACCACTTACCGGCGGCGAAGTGGAAGAAATGGAAGGCACACTTACAGGTCTGCTGATTGATAATGCCGTTGACCTGGTATCGGTAAAGATCCCGGGAGCATCAGAAACGCAATTAAGAAAAGCATTGCAGGCTGCCGAGAAAAATTGTTTTGCTGTGGGTCTTACTACCATTGATGATTGCGGTCTGGGTTATAGGCAAGTAGAGGCAATTAAAAAGATGCAGGAAAGCGGCGAACTGAAAATGAGGCTCTACGTCATGCTCAGCGATGAAAAAGCCAATTACGATTATGCAGCTAAAAGCGGGATGATAAAAACAGACAGGCTGAATGTTAGAAGTTTTAAAGTATATGGCGACGGCGCCCTTGGTTCAAGGGGCGCCTGCCTGCTGGAGCCTTACCAGGATAAACCGGGGCATTATGGTTTTCTGCTGAGCCATCCGGGGCATTTTGATTCTGTAGCTAACTGGATAAGCAGTAAAGGCTGGCAGATGTGCACCCACGCCATCGGCGACAGCGGCAACCGGACGATGCTGAACATTTATGCCAAATACCTGAAAGGTAAAAATGATCTGAGATGGCGGATCGAACATGCACAGGTGGTGAATCAAAACGATTTCAATTTGTTTGGAAGCAACTCCATTATTCCCTCGGTGCAACCCACCCATGCTACCAGCGACATGTACTGGGCCGGTGACCGGCTCGGCAGTGAAAGAGTAAAGGGCGCCTATGCCTATAAACAATTACTGCAGCAAAACGGCTGGATACCGCTTGGCACTGATTTCCCGGTGGAGGATATTTCCACATTCAAAACATTTTTTGCAGCGGTGATAAGAAAAGATGCAAAAGGCTTTCCCAATGGGGGGTACCAGATGGAAAATGCACTTTCGAGAGAACAAGCCATCCGGGGCATGACCATCTGGGCCGCTAAATCCAATTTTGAAGAAAGAGAAAAAGGGAGTCTTGAAAAAGGAAAGTTTGCAGACTTTATCATTCTTGATAAAGACCTGATGAAAACAGCGGCTGATGAAATACTGCAAACGGTTGTGCTGAAAACTTATTTGGGTGGCGTAAAAGTTCATGAAAAAGATTAAGTTGTACATAGTATTTATTTTTAAACCAAATCTTAAAATCCACATTTGTGGGTAAGTGTGTAAACCAACTAACTTAACAGAACGTCAATAAATCATTAAGTTTGTTGGATGAATTGGACCGGAAAAAGACAGGTTAAGGCAGCAATTCTTGACCTCTATGAAGGCAAACCCAACCAGGGCATGCGTTGTATCCGCACTATCCTGAAAGACTGGGGCGCTGCCGGTGATCTTGAACTTTCCGTTAAGGAATTTGATGTTCGCCTCCGGAACGAACTTCCCGACACTTCATTTGATATTTATATTTCAACCGGCGGTCCCGGCGATCCGCTGGTAACCCGTTTTGAGGATTGGGACATTGCCTGGTGCCGCTGGCTCGACAGTATGGAGAGATGGAATGCCAACCCTTCGAACAGCCAGAAGAAATACATTTTTTTTATCTGCCACTCCTTCCAACTGGCCAGCCGGTATTTTAATGTGGGTTTGGTTTCCAAAAGAAAGTCAACAGCCTTTGGCATATTTCCCATTCACATGCTCGAAGCAGGCCATGATGAACCTGTTTTTGATGGCCTCAGGGATCCTTTCTATGCTGTGGACAGCCGGGATTACCAGGTCATCCAGCCCAATCATGCGCTGCTGACCCGGATGGGCGCCAAAATCCTCTGTATAGAAAAAAGCCGGCCCCATGTTCCGTATGAAAGGGCCCTTATGGCTATCCGGTTTAATGAATACATGATCGGCACACAGTTTCACCCCGAAGCGGATGCGCCGGGGATGAGCATGTACCTGCAAACTGATGAAAAAAAGAAAACGGTGATTGAAAGCCACGGTGAAGATAAACTCCGCAGTATGCTGGAGCATCTCAATGATCCCGACAAGATCATGTGGACCTATGCCCATATTGTCCCTAACTTTCTGAACCAGGCCATTGGTCAATTACAGGCCGAACTTGTTTGATCTTTTTCACAGTAGAGAACACTGAGAAACGCATCGTTCTTGCGCCTTTCCGATTATACAATTCTCTGCGAAACTCCCCTTCCTCATTTCTCTGCGGTGAAAATCTTTGCTGCAAGGCTTTCATTCATTAACTTTCCTTTAAAACAGGCCGATGATACCAGCGATCAGGGAAAAATACAACCGGGAATTCAGCAAAGAACAATATGAAGCATTTTTAAAAGACCTCCATGCAGTTCATCCCGGCGCTATCGAGTTCAGGGTGGCAGAGACGCCCATTTTTGTTCCCCGGGATTTTAAAAATAAAATACTGGATGCCTGTGAAAGTATCGTTGACCTTATTGTTGACCCGAAGTTCAATGAACTGACCAGGAATGCTATTCCAAAAAACCTGCGGGTGCCCGGGGAAACCAGTCATTCCCATTTTATCGCTTTTGATTTTGGTATCTGCATCAATGAAGCCGGTGAATACGAACCGCAGCTGATAGAGATGCAGGGCTTTCCCAGTCTCTTCGCCTATGAAGTGTTGCTGGATGATATTTTCAGGAAACATTTTCCCGTGCCTGAAAATTTCGAGTGCTATTTCGGCGGTCTTAACAGGAAGGGATACATACAACTTTTAAAGGAAATAATCGTTGGCAATCATAACCCCGAAAATGTAATACTGCTGGAAATATTTCCCCGCCAGCAGAAAACAAGGATTGACTTTTACTGCACGGAAGAGTACCTCGGTATTAAAATGGTTTGCCTCACCGAACTGGTGAAGGAAGGAAAGAAACTTTATTACATGAATGAGGGCAGGAAAACAGAAGTAAAACGAATTTATAACCGTGTGATCTTTGATGACCTGCAGCAGCAAAGCGCCGAAGTACAGGATAAGGGTAAAATATTTTTTGAAGAACTGGAAGTGGAATGGTGCCCGCACCCCAACTGGTTTTACCATATCAGCAAATACACTTTACCCCTAATTAAGCATCCTTATGTGCCGGCCACTTTTTATTTAAATGAAGTAAAACAATTACCGGGCGACCTGGAAAACTATGTACTGAAACCTTTATTCTCCTTCGCAGGCCAGGGCGTGGTGATTGATGTGACACAGGCCGATATTGACAAAGTAAAAGATCCTGAAAACTGGATATTGCAACGCAAAGTGAAATATGCGGAAGTGATACAGACCCCTGATGTGCCTGCCAAGGCTGAAATACGGATGTTTTATTTCTGGAAAGATGGTGCAGCAAGGCCGGTAGCCACCAATAACCTCGGCAGACTAAGCAAAGGGAAGATGATTGGTGTGCGGTATAATAAGGATAAGGAATGGGTGGGGGGAAATTTCTGTTATTTTGAAAAATAGTTTCTGTACAAATCCGTGTAATCTGTGAACAATAATGGTCTGATACAGCGCTCACAGATTTCACAGATGTTCACAGATGTTCACAGATTATTCAAAAAAATTTTATGAAGCTGATCAAAAACATCAAACCCAGGCAACTGATGCCCGGTATCACCGGCTACTATGCTCATGGCGACCAATTGACCTTCGGATATGTTGAGCTGGAAAAAGGGAGCAGTGTACCGATGCACCAGCATATACATGAGCAAATCACTTATATTTTAGAAGGAGAACTGGATATGGTGATTGGCGGAGAAAACTGCTTAATGACTGCAGGCATGTATCATGTAATTGGTTCGAATGTCCCGCATGCTGCTGTAGCCAAAACAGATTGTAAAGTAATAGATGCTTTCAGCCCGGTGAGGGAGGATTATTAAACTTCATAGATGAAAAAACTATTGCTGCTCTGTTCCCTTTATATAAGCGCCGAAACAATTGCTCAGGCCGATAATGAAATACAAGTGTACGCCTCTCCTACCATCCAGCATAAATGGACCATTTTTGAACTGCATAACAATTATACATTTAGGGGAAGCAAACTTCTTACCAATCCGAAAAAAGCAAAATGGTATAACACCACACTGGAAATCACACATGGGTTTGGAAAAAATTTTGAAATAGGTTTCTACACATTTGCCGGAATAGCCCCGTCAGGCCGTTATCAATATTTGGGAAATCAAATAAGGCCAAGAGTTACAGTGCCGAAAAAATGGAAATGGCCTTTTGGCGCCAGCTTGTCTGCCGAGTTTGGTTTTTTTCGTCCCGATGATACGTCATCTTTTTTCTGGCAGGGGGAAATACGCCCGGTTTTTGATAAGACATGGGGCAATTGGTATGTTGCCTTGAACCCCAATATGGATTTTGTTGTCTCCGGAACAGAAAAAGGAGTGGGCCTTGCGCCTCAGTTCAAAACTGTTTACACTATCAACCAGAAAACCGGGCTGGGCATTGAATACTATGCCGGGCTCGGCGAATTCAGAAAAATACTGCCAGTTAAGATGCAGGAACATTTGCTTGGTCCAGTTATCGATTTATATATTCATCCTATGTGGGAAGTGCAGGGCGGTTTTCTTTTTGGCCTTACTGAAAATTCAAATCAAAAAGTATTCAAATTATTATTAGGCAGAAGAATCAGGAAGAAAGAAAATCAGAAATAGGTGGACAGCCCAAACTGAAACCCTGCCAGCTTGGAAGGCGGGTTTCCCAAAATATCTTTCTGCCAGTTGTAGCGGTAATTGAACCGCAATACGGTTTGTGCTGTTGGCCTCCAGCTGATAGCAGGGACAATAGAAAAAATATGATCAGCAATATTTCCACCGGTGGAAATAAATTTACCCTTGTTCCAATCCACGTATTCCAGCCGCAACGCTGCATTGAAAACAGATTTTTCAAATCCAAAAATGCCTTTTGAAACGATGGGCTGCACAAAATCAATAAAACCTCCCTGTTGTTTTTCGCCAAACTGTTCGGTGTAGGTATCGGGAACATCCACTTTCACAAAGGCCCATTCTGCATTGATAAATGTTTTAGTGGCAGCTACGGTTGAATTAAAATCAATAGCAAAAACATTTACCCTCCTTTTTTTATCCAGCACCAGGCCATCCTCTTCAAACTTGTTGTATACACCACCCATATAGGAAAGGCCCAGCTCCCCTATTTTGTTATTTCTCACCGCTACTTTCCCGGTTAGCAGGGGACTTCCGTTAAAACTTTCTTCAAACCTGTCAGGATTTTCTTTTGAAGCAGGTAAAAAAGTTTTGTTCTCTGTGTTGGAGATGATCTGGTCATCAAACCCATTGCTGAGATACACTTCGTAAGCATACACCCAGTCCTTCTTATACTTCTTTCCGTAAAACCCAAAACCCGCATTGCTGAAAGTGGCCGGCAGCATTAGCGTCGACGAAAGAGGGCGGTCAACGAATTCCCACTTGGGTCCATCATGGTTTTGATTAAAAGCGCCGATCGGGTTTACTACGATTCCGCCTCTCAGGTTGAGCAGCGGATTAAATTCAAAATCCAATGACGCAAACTCAATGCTTACTTCTTTGGCGCCATCTTCAAATTCTATTTCGCTTAAAAATTTTAGCCTGTTGGCAATTGATGAAGAGATGAACAGTGATACCCTTCGCATCTGGAACTGGTGCCCTTCCGTCACGCCATCTTGCTGCAAATATTGATAATTAGCTTCAGCATAGCCGCCCAGCGCCACAGGCAATTTACCTACTTGCAAAAATGGCCTGTTGTACACTGCATCCATATTCATTTGCATTCCGCTGGTATCAATTGGAATACGGCGCAGCAGGGAAGGGTCTATTTGGGCATCTGCCGGGCAGGTGGTTGCTAAAACAAAAAGAATAAATACAAACTTTTTCATATTGCTCTCAGGTCAATAAATAGTTGATTGCCGGAAACAGTAACAGGAAAATTCCGGAGGTTTCTGTCGGCAGGGCCGTTTTTTACGGTGCCTTTATTATCAAATTCACTGCCATGTGCGGTGCATTGCAGGTAGTCACCGGAGGCCTGCAGTTCTGTCCCCTGGTGAGTGCAGGACATCCACAGGGCGGAATACTCCTTATCATTAAGCCGGTAAACGCAGACGGGATATTGTAAGGCATCATTCCGGATGATGATGAAGGAGCGATAAGTTTGTGTTCCATTTTGCCGGATAATAAATTCATCGATATCCACTGTCAGGCCATCCTTACCCAGTGTGCCGGAAATATATTTGGTACTTGTACAGGAAGATAAAATACCGCCGAATGCTGTTGCAGTTAAGCAGGTAGTGCAACTTTTTCTTATAAATTTTCTCCTGTCCATTTCTAAAGTGATTCCAAAAATTTAATTAGTTTGATTTTATCGGCCGCATTCAATTGCTGAAATGCTGTTTTGCTTTGCGATCCTTCACCACCGTGCAGCAGGATGGCCTCCTCAATACTCCCTGCCCTTCCATCGTGTAATAGAAAATAACGGCCGCCCTGCGAATTTTTGGACAGACCCAGTCCCCACAGCGGTGGGGTTCTCCACTCCTGTGGCAAGGCCGTTCCTTCGGTATAGCCATCATTTAATCCGCTTCCCATATCATGCAGCAATAAATCAGTGTAAGGAAAAAATATTGTATTGGACAATGCTGCTACAGGCGATGCGCCGGTACTGAGTTGCGGCACATGACATTTATTACAGCCTGTGTTCAGAAATAGTTGTTTGCCGGCCACTACGTCTGCATCATCCGGGTTTCGCTGAACCGGCGCTTTCAGTGTTTTCAAATAAAATACCACATCCAGTACAGTCTGGTTGGCTATTTCCGGATCTATCGGCTGACCAGTATAGGTATCATCCGGTTCATAAGCAGAGGCAATACCAATATCCTGGTTGTAGGCAGTGGCTGTTTGTTGCAGCAGGTCATAGGTGGCGGCTTTTTTTCCAAAGCGTCCGATGTATTTTCCATTTTGCGAAATACTGTTAGGACGCAAGGCAGAATAAAATTTTGGTATTATCCAGTTTGCTCTTCCGGAAATTCCATCTCCATTTATATCATTCGGATCAGCCATTGCCAATATAGAAGCATCGGGGACTGCATCAATTAAACCCAATCCTGTATTAGCAGGTGGTGTAAATTTTGAGGATGTTGCTCCGGCAGGTATTTGCTCGGGCAAAAATCCGGGTATGGCCCTGTTTTGCAATTGCGGCCCTCCCGCATGTAAAAAAACATTTCCATTGATTGTATCGCTTTGCCCGAACCTTGTTAATGTTGTAAACGGATGGCCTTTCCCATCGCCGGCATGGCAACTGCCACAGGAAGTGGCCACAAACAAAGGCCCAAGTCCCGATGCGGTAGTGAATACTTCATCATTAAAGGCAAGATCACCGGCAATAAACTGTGCATGCTCAGCCCCGGTTAGCCCGGCCACCGGTCCATCCAGTATTTCATCGTCACCGGGGGCACCGGGCAATAATTTTTGACAGGCAATGATGCCAGTCAAAATAAATACTATAACAAATGCTTTTTTCATTGTTCAGGTCTTCTAAATATATTTTTAGACAAGGCTAAAAATAATATTAGACAAATATAACAACCATGGCAATACAGCCAAAATAAAAAGCAGCTTTTGAAGCTGCCTGCAGAAATATTTAAGTCTTCAGCTATTTTTTCTTCAATGTATTCAGAAATGTCCGTTCAAAACTTACCTGCCAGTTGTTATTGGCCATCCGGCTCATGTTCCCGCTTACCTGGAAACGGAAGCCGACGTTTAATTTGGCGTTGCTGTTGAAGATAAGCTGCATGGCCGGGGCAAAGTCAATACAGTATTTATTTACATCGAGCAGTTGCTCAGCCAGTATCTCCCCGTAAATATTCAGGTTGGTCTGTTTGTAATCCGTGTATTCTTTTGGAAACAAGAGATAGCCCCCGGATAAAGAATAGTTCATGGACTGGTAGAACCGGGCAGGGACATAAATCACTTTGCTGTTCCTTGATTTGTCGAGCACCTGGGTATGGCTGACAGTTCCGGACAGGGCAAACTTGTTCCAGAGCTGTGTGGCGATGAGACCGGCCTCTATCCCGTTCTTATCCCCCATCAGTGAAATTTCATCGTAATGAAAGGGCGTCCTGGTGGCTGAAGCATCAGCAAAAACCGCCATCCTGAAATGCCGGTGTATCTCATCTTTGGAAAGAAAACGGTATTTCGCATAAAAATTAACAGACTCGTACCGGAAATCAGCAGTATGCATATTGGCAATGGTGCCGCCGATATGCAACATCAGTTTCTTGCTGATGCCAAACATCACCTGCGGCATAATGCGGTGGGAAAACCGGTTATAGATATTATCGCTTGTTACGAAATGGTCTGTCAGCTTGAGACTGATGGAATGGGCAGGCATATTGGAAGCAGGCTCAGAAAATACATATAGCTCCTGCCCGGTTGCTTTCAAAGAAAGGAGAAGCGCTATGATGAATGTATATTTCCTCATAAATTACTTTGTCAGTCCCCCAGCATATCCTTCAGTGCATTCTCCAGGTCTTTTCCTTCCAGGTCCATGGCTATCAGCCTTCCCTCTTTGTCAATCAGGTAAGACGTGGGCAGCACATAAATACCCCAGCGTTGTGCTGTGGGTGTCTCCCATCCGCCGGGGTCTATCACCTGCAGCCAGGTGATCTTATCTTTTTTTATGGCTCTCATCCAATCTTCTTTTTGTTCATCAAGTGAAACACTGTAAATCTCAAACCCTTTTGACCTGAACTTTGCATAGAGCTTTGACAGCCCTTTATTGGCCACCCGGCAAGGCCCGCACCAGGATGCCCAGAAATCCAGCAGCACCACTTTTCCTTTCAAGGAAGATAATCGCAACGTATCGCCGTTTACAGCAGGCAATGCAATCTCTGCTGCCATCTGGCCCTGCGTTGGCTGTGCATGGGTTGTTGTTAAAAAAAATATGCTGAGAGAAAGAATGAATAATTGTTTACGGTTTATCATAGCGTAGTTTAATAAAGTTCCTCCCCGGTAGTTACCGGGAAGGAACTGTTTTGAATCAGATAGTGACATGATAGACCCTTTCGCCTTCGGCCATCCCGCCCTTCACGCAGCAGGATGAGGTTTTCCCTGTTTTCACACAACTCATGCCGGATGCGGCGCTAAGCTTCTTAAACTGTTTCTCTGTCACAAAATTCCTGTCCACTACGGTTATCACCTGTTCTCCACTGAGCGCCTGACCTTGACCGTTCAGGAAATGAAAATTTTCATTACCGATCTTTATATGCTTGTCTTTTTCAATTTTCACTGCACTGAAATTACCGGTAAGCCTGAGGCTGCCGACGGAAAAACCAGCGTCCTCCACCGCTTCCTTTAGCCCATCAATGTTCACTTCATTACCGGTTTTAAATACAATGCTGAAAGCTGAGTTCTTAATATCAGATTTTACCGACTCCACAAACGGGACTTTCTGCAAAGCTTTATTGATGGCATTGCTGCACATGGCGCAGGTAAGGCCGGTGGCCTGCAATGTGGCTTTGGAGAACTGAGCATCGGCCATCCGGGCAGTAATCGAGACTACCAGCACCAACAACATCTTTTTCATGCTTTACTGTTTAGGTTATTACTTCGATTTCTTACAGCAGCCTTTGCCGTTATGACCTTCTTTTGTGCATTTACCGTCCTTGCAGCAATCCATCTTCCCGTCGGCTTTTTTGCAGCAATCTTTGCCATCATGACCTTCTTTGCTGCATTTGCCGTCTTTGCAGCAATCCATTTTGGCAGCATGATTGTCACCACTGTGATGAGAACAACTGGCTTCATCACTGCAGCATGATTCTTTTTTTGCAGCGGCCTCCCGGTCGTATTTGCAGCAGCCATGAAGTTTATTGTAAGACTCAGCGGTTGCTTTGAACCCAACATTATCATAGCCAACATCGGCTATCTTCTGCTGAATTTTGGCTGTATTGGTAGAGCTGCTTTTGTACGTAACGGTTATTTCCTGTTTTTCTGCGTCCCAGGAAGCTTCTTTGGCGCCGGCTTCTTTGGCGGCCTTTTCAATTTTGGATTTACACATGCCGCAATTACCGGAAACTTTGAATGTCTCTGTCTTTTTCTGGGCAAAGGCTGTACCGGAGATACCCAGCATCAATACAGCAGCGGAAAATATTTTTAATGTTTTCATTTTTTTATTTTTTAAAATTTGAAGTGATATGCTAAAATACAACTATTCAAGTGAGCCAATAGCTTACTGACCCATTTGCAACGAAACCGGCTGCATCTCAAATTCTGAAAACATTATTCTGCAGGTATGTATCCTGTGCAGATAATAAAGGAGGTGAATGATTGAGGAAATGTCTTAGTTCGTTTGTATTGACTACGGGAGCTGCAATAAATGCCGAGATGAAAGCAGCGTTGATATCAATAGAAGGAAGCTCATACAGCGTAACAGGGATTTTGACCTGGTCCTGCACCAGCCAGGCCACTTTTGTTTCATCATGGCAGCAGCCGCTGTTATCATGCATATCCATTCCGCAAAGCCCGCATACTTTGGCCTTAGTTTCGAAAAGGTGAACGGAAACCAGCCGCTTCATGCAGTAATGCGAATTGATTACAATGCCGGTGCTGGCAGCAAAATAAATAATGAATGATATGGCGGCGATGCCTTTTCGCATGGCGTGTACAAAGATAATGTCAATTTCCTATTTATAAAACTGATTTACATAAATGGTATTCTTTTGAGAATCAATTAACAAAACTCCAGTATATCCCCAGCCTGAACTGCAGACCGGGCATCGCATACCCTTCGGCCACCAGGTTATTGTTGGTAAATCCAAAGCCCCCGTTGGACATTTTCCGGGCTGTATTCAGGTTTTCCATCCGGAAAAAAGCCTTGAACGGCCGGATGCGGAAATGCACATAAGCGGCAATATCGGGCAGTTTGTTTTTAATAGTAATGTTTTCCTGGTAAAAGAATTGCCCCAGCACCGGCGAATAGCCATCTGCTTTATAATCCGCCCTGTAGCGGAGCTCTGCTCCCATGGCGATGTCGAGATTTTTAAACCCGAGGTTTCCTTCGTAAGCAAAGCGGTTGCGGGTATAGATTACCGGCACATTCACCGGTGCATTGCCCACCGTCTGCTGAAAATAAATATCTGCATGCCAGTTCCACTTCTTGCCCAGTTTAATGGTCTTATGCAATGCCAGTTGCAGGAGGTTAAAAAGGGTACTCTCCTGCCGCAACTGATAATAGTTGGTGATGTAAGTATAATTGGTGGCAAGATAATAATGCCCGGTAAGCCGGAAGCGGAATGTAGGGAGATAATAAGATGCAAAAAGATGGGTATTGTTTTCCTTCTTAAAATTAGTAACTGTCTTTAAAAAATAGAAACTGCTGCGGTTATCAAAAATGAATGAAGGGGTACGGCTGGTATTTTCAAATCCTAACTGCAGATAGCCAATTTTTTTTCCCAGGAGCCGCTGCAGGCTGATATGCGCATCATAATCCCCGGCATTAAAACCGGTGAAGAACAGTTTGCCGCTGGCCTCCATATCCCATTGCTGGTTGCGGGTGCGGTTCCGGTATTCCGCATGACCGGCCGTGTTGAAAAAGCTCTTGCTGCCAGACGACAACTCCCCGCTGATATTTTGGATCAACAGCCCTAACTTGATAAACTGCTGCAGATTTTTAGCATCGGGAAACTGGTAAATAGAAAAATCGTTGGTGAGTACCTGCCAGCGCTCCACCAATACCAGGCTGTCTGTTGGCCTGCTCAAACTCGTATCAAAGATTTTTTTATACCATACCGAATCGGCCGAATAATCGAGGAAAGTGTATTTGTTTTTGTCCCACTGAATGGTATGCTCAAAACGGAGGCGGGGATAAAACAAAGGCACCACCGTTGAGTCAGTAACAATTGAATCTTTGCGGCCCAGGTCATATTGCTGGCGCAGCAGAGCAGTAAATTCGCTGTACTTGTTGCCGGTGGTTACCTTGCTGCTGAAAAAATTGGAGGAAAAAGCATTCCCACCGCCCAGATAAGTGTCAATATTATACCGCTCTTTATAAACAGGGTCATCGAGAATGCCGGTAGTGTCAATAATGCCTCCGTTTTCAGATGCCTGCAGCTTATTGCCCAGTAAAACTAAGTAGTTGTTATACCGCAGGTTCCGTGACTGAAACTTTGATGTGAACAGGTAATTGTTGTGGTTGGTGTTCTGGTTCTGAAAAAATCCCGGTGCATTGATGAGCCGGTACTGGAAGGCGAAATTCCAGGAAGGGTTAATGTTCTGCGTGTGCATCACCTCGATGATCTGCTCGGTGCGGCTGCCCAGCATGTAATTCAGTTCAGAATAAGGCCGGGTGGTTTGAAAGAACCTAACTTTTTCCAGCTTCCATTTATAAACATCAAAAGCATGAAAGCCCGGGTCGAAACCGGCGTTCATTACTGGTGAAAATAAAAGTGAGCGGCTTGCCGTGCCGGTATTGCCGAGATAAATATGCGTAGCGGGTACCGGGTAACGTCTGGTAAAATCACCTACCGTAGAATCCAGTTTATCAGTGCCCGAAGAATCGAGGTAGCGGAAGCTGATGGTGATGGAATCTTCATGTTTGCTGCGGCTGCGAAGACTGTCCGTAGTACCCGTTCCTGAGGTGGCCCTGCGTATGCCGCCGACCCGTTGCTGTATCCTGCCGCCAATATTTCTATTTCCGGGCACAGGTTCCTGTGCATGCGGTGAAAGGACAAGGATAAATAAAGCAGCAAACAGTAAATATGTAATTTTCTTTACCAGGTAACAGAAGTTTTAGTTAAGAATGGCCGGAACAGGCATTAAAAAACCTTTGCCCCTTATCGCTGCAAAGGTATACCTCACTGTCAAAACGATGCGTTAAATAGCGGCAACCAGTTCTCTAAATATGGTTGCCAGTTTGGGTTCAGCAGCTTTGGCGGCCAGCAGCACTTCTTCATGGGTTATCTTGTTTTCCTCATCACGGATGCCAACATCTGTTACCACACTCACAGCAAATACTTCCAGCCCCATGTGGTTGGCCACTATCGCCTCTTGCACCGTACTCATGCCCACCACATCGCCGCCGAGCACATGGATCAGTTTGTATTCAGCCCTTGTTTCAAAAGTGGGCCCGGTCACTGCCACATATACTCCTTCCTTTATGTCATAGTTATGCACCGCTGCAATGGCTTTTGCTTTTTGTATAAGGTGTTTTTTATAAGGCTCACTCATATCCGGGAAACGGGGGCCGAAGTCAGCCATATTTTTTCCTATCAGCGGATTGGGGGTGAAGAAGCTGATATGGTCTTTAATGATCATGATATCGCCAACCTTGTACGAACTATTTACACCGCCTGCTGCATTGGATAGCAGCAGAGTTTCCACTCCCAGCAATTTCATCACCCGGATAGGGAACACCACATCCTGCGCTTTATATCCCTCATAAAAATGAAAACGGCCGGCCATGGCCACCACAGTTTTGCCCCTGAGTTTACCAAAAACCAGTTTGCTCTTATGCCCCTCCACCGTTGACACCGGAAAATGGGGTATCTCTTCATAAGCCACTTCCTTTTCCACTTCAATTTCTTCCACAAAGCTGCCGAGACCACTTCCAAGGACAATACCCACCTGTGGTGTTCCGCTGTATTGTTTCTTAAGAAACTTTATTGTTTCATTGAACTCTTTGAGTGCTTTTTTTCCCATAAATAATGATTAACTTCTTTTTTTATCCGATAATCAAACAAGCTGCAAACGTAAGGAAAAACCCCGGGGCTTAATAATTGTAACGATAGAAATCGCAGAATGGCTCATCGCACAGTAGATTTCGCAAAACAGGGTGTTTCAATACATCCGTATAATCCATCCACTTCCCTTCCACTTTTATTTTCCTGTACACAAGCCGTATGCCCTGGCTGTAATCCACCCACCAATTGATATGCCCTGTGTAAAGCGGCTGGATCGGTTTGCCATCCGGTTTATGCCAGCCATAGATGGCTACCCTGTCAGGTTTGGCATCACGGGATATTTTTCCGCTGATGACCACATCTTTTTTTATTCCGGCTATCAATCCCTTTCTGCCCTGCCGCTGTCCTTCAATAATAAGATGATGCTGCCACATAGTAGGGGTGCTGTCACGATAGGCATACATCGGAACCGGTTCCGGTTTTATTCGGGCTGCCTTATAAATATCATCCACCATTTTCCGGGTGGGCAAAAAACATTGAAAGCTATCTGCAATCCGTTGCGCAGCCATCGGGGTGATATTTATTCTTGCCCAGTCTTCACTACTTCCTAAACCCAGGTAATCCGGCGCTGCATAATAAGCGGCTCTGATGGTTTTCCCATACGATGAATCAATCATCGAAACATTTATCACGGTAAACTTTTTCAGAAAACCAGGGACATTCCCGGCCAGTATTTCCTTGAGCACAAAGGAATCCCGGGCAGCCCATTTCATGGCTGCGGCCTGTTTGTAAAAACCTGTTCCCGTCAATGAAGATTGCCGTTCCGGCCAGTTCATTTTTTTAACCGGATGGCAGGAAAGCAAAAAGAAGCAGAAGTATAACAGCAGCCGCATAGTGAAAGATACCGCATCATTCTTAACCTCACCCCATCATTACGCTGATTTCCGGAATTTACGATTCACTCTCCTGAAAGAGAGGGTGGCTCCGCCATCATTCAAAAAGTTTATTGTTGAAGCGAGGTGATATTATTCACTAATATTTATCTTCGTCGCTCCGGGGGAGTCTCCGAAGGAGTCACTTAACCCTGGGACAATTCACTTACTATGAATCTCCACGAATACCAGGCCAAGGAATTGCTGAAAAAATACAACGTACCCGTACAGGAAGGCTTTGCCTGCACCACCGTGCAGGAAGCCGAAGATGCTTACCGCCAGATTAAGACCCAGACCGGCAGCAAGTTTGCCGTGATAAAAGCACAGATACATGCCGGCGGCCGTGGCAAAGGCACCATTAAAGAAAACGGGATCAACGGGGTAAAAGTGGCCAAGTCGCTGGAAGATGTGCAGGACTTTGCCAGTAAGATATTAGGCGGCACATTGGTAACCGTGCAAACAGGCCCGGCAGGAAAAGTAGTGAACAAAATATTCGTAGCTGCCGATATGTATTATGAAGGCCCCAGCGAACGAAAAGAATTTTATCTCTCTATTCTGCTTGACCGTACCAAAGGCCAGAATGTAATTATGTACAGCACCGAAGGCGGGATGAACATAGAAGAAGTGGCGCATAACACCCCGGAAAAAATTTTTAAGGAGTGGGTACACCCTTCCGGCGGGCTGCAAGGCTTCCAGGCAAGGAAGATTGCCTTTAATCTCGGGCTGAGCGGCGAAGCATTCAAGAACTGTACAAAGTTTGTCACTAATCTGTATAACGCCTATGCAGGACTGGATTGCTCCATGCTGGAAATAAATCCGCTGTTCAAAGCATCTGACGATAAAATAATTGCCGTGGACTGTAAAATGGGCCTGGATGAAAATTCTTTGATGCGCCATGCTGATCTTGCATCACTAAGAGATACGACAGAAGAAGACCCCACTGAAGTGGAAGCCGGCAAATACAACCTGAATTTTGTAAAACTCGATGGCAATGTGGGCTGTATGGTGAACGGCGCCGGGCTGGCCATGGCTACGATGGATATGATCAAACTCAGCGGCGGCGAACCTGCTAACTTCCTCGATGTAGGCGGCACAGCCAATGCACAGACGGTGGAAGCGGGTTTCAAGATCATTTTAAAAGACCCGGCAGTAAAAGCCATTCTCATCAACATCTTCGGCGGTATTGTCCGCTGCGACCGGGTGGCGCAAGGTGTGATAGATGCTTACAAGAACCTCGGCAATATTAATATCCCCATCATCGTCCGCCTGCAGGGCACCAATGCTGTGGAGGCCAAAAAATTGATTGATGAAAGCGGTTTGAAGGTTCAGTCCGCTATTTTATTGAGTGAGGCGGCTGAGCTGGTGAAGAAGGCGGTGGCATAACGGGAATGGGCAATGGTAAATTGTGAATGACCGGCACTCTGCAAAACGATCAATTTCGCAGTTCTCTGCTATCGGCTCCAGCGATTCCCTGAAAATATATTTATGCATTCCCCCGCCCTGATGCATCTGTCCGTCAAAGGCAAGGGTTTCATATTATGGTTTCCCCCTGACCAAAGCGTCAGGGGGTTTTTTATATTTGTTGAATGAACATCAGGATACGGAATATTCAATCGTCTGATAATCCCTTTTTGTCAAAAATTGTAAAAGACACCCTGGCCGAATTCGGCGCCAATCATCCGAACACCGTTTATTTCGACCCCACCACGGATACTTTGTTCGAGGTATTCCAAAAAGAAAGGTCGGCTTATTTTGTAGCTGAGGTAGATGGAAAAATTGTTGGCGGCGGCGGTATCTATCCTACGGAAGGGCTGCCGGATGATACCTGCGAACTGGTAAAAATGTATTTGCTGCCTTATGCAAGGGGATCGGGCCTCGGCAAAACGCTGATTGAAAAATGCCTGGCCGCAGCAAAGGAAAATGGATACAGAAAAATTTATCTCGAATCTATGCCCGAACTGAAGCAGGCGCTGAATATCTATGCCAAATTTGGTTTTGAATATTTAAAAGGCCCCATGGGCAACAGCGGGCATACGGGCTGCAGTTTGTGGATGCTTCGCAGTCTGTAGTGAGTAGTCGGGGTTTCTGGCTCCGAACTCCTGGCTCAAGACTCCCGACTCATCATCTCTACTTCATAAACAGGACTGAACAGATACAGTTTCCCTGTCTTCACTTCCACACACTTAAATCGTTTCCGCAACTTCTTCCCTTTTTGAAAGATTCTGCCATCTTTTAAACGGAACAATAATTGGGCAGGGATTTCTTCCACAAGGCAGTGACCGTTTTTTTTCTCATCATACTTCCGCAATACTCTGAGCAATCCATCTTCAGCGCAACTGCTGGCGGAAGGATTTTTTAAGGATTGAAGCAATTCTTTCTCAATTTCCGCAGGGAATATCCTGTGCAGGAGAAATTGCTGCAGCAACTGCCCATAGATCGTTTTCCATTCCCGCCCATGCGCAGCCGCTTTATTACTGAACTGTTCAAATGTGAGCAGGTGGGCCAGCTCATGCAGCAGGGTGATGAGGAAGGAGAATTTATTCAGGTTTCCATTGACGCTGATGCGGTGATTCTGATAACCCGTGCGGTGACGGTAATCACCAAGAATGCTCTTTCTTTCCCCGGCAACAGTGAGGTGCACTTTATACTGGTGCAGGTAAGCAGTTACCGCCTGCGCTGTGCCGGGTGGCAAATAATGCTGTAAATGATCAACAGGAACTTCTTTCTTAGGCATGATGTACATCGGTCTGACCGTCCCGGTCTGACCACAGGCTATTTATTTGATATGGTTGATTGTTTCTTTTGTTTCAGCAGTTTTAACAGGGCCCTTGTTTCAAAAACGGTATAGAGGATGTACAGGCCGGCACAGATGATCAACCCGGGTTTGTTTACATTCTTCTTTGCCATCATGATATAAATAAATGCGGTAATGGCCAGTACAAAGAATTTGATCATAAAGCTGCCGTACATGGCCCGCACGGATGCCTGCGGGTTGGTGGATTTCAGCGAACGGTGGTTGACATAATAAGCCAGGATGCTCACAGCAAAAAGAATAAAGTTACCCGCCAGCAGCACATCCTGCTGAATGCCATGCTTTGCCAGCCAGCTCTTTCCGGTAATACAGAAAGCAGTGATAAAAACAAAAATGAAAAGGATGGGTTTCAGGTGTTGCAGCGGGCTCTTATTCATTAGGCTTTTTCTTGCTTGTTTCCCTGTAGAGCTTGTAAAAGATAAGCGACAGGATGAGCAAAGGTAATGCGCAGGCAAACAACGGGGATGTGTGCAGCCAACCGTCTGCTTTCAGTCCGGCAAATACCCCGATGGCGATGGCAGCCAGCAATTGGGAGCCAAGGGCGGCATAGCGCATCAGGAAACGGCGGTTGCTATCTGGCGGCGGTTTGCTGTTCATTATTTTTCATCTCCACAATGTTGGCGCCCATATGGCACTGTCCATTGAAAGTGGCCGAAGGCTCCACCTGCAGTTTACCGGCATATAAATTCCCGGTCACCACAGACTCTCCCCGCAACTGGAGCATTTCATTTGCTTTGATATTACCCGATACCTTGCCTACAATATCGGCCTGGTTACCGGAAATATCGCCTTCTACCACGCCGCTGGCTCCGATGATGATCTTAGCCGAGCTCTGGATATTGCCAATGATGGTGCCGTCAATCCGCAGGTCGCCGTTGCTGCTGATGTCGCCTTTAAGTTGGGTGCCTGCGCTGATGAGTGTAGTGCCGTTGCCGGCGGGTGTTGGGTTGGTCATGTTGGTTTTGTTTTTGGCCTTAAACATAAGTTTGTCTATTAATCGTTTGAAATTTCTGCGGGCGGCACATTCAGTTTTACGGTGTCTAATTTCACCGTTCCTCCGCCGCCCAATGCTTTTTTAATCCCTTCAATATATTGCACATTATAGGCATTCTGTTTTTCCAGTTCATCCACCCGGTATTTCAGTTGCTTCATCTCCGTTACTGATTTGTAATCGGTGCCGGAACCGGGAATATAATATTTCAGCGGTGTGAAAACGATGAGGGCGACTGTTAACCCCACCAGTACAACAAAAATTGTGCTCAACATGATATATACGCTCAGCCGGGAGAGCTTAAAGGTCACCACCTCCTCGTAGGTGTCGTCATTCATCACCACCAGCCGGTAGCGGTTGCGCAGCCGCTTCAGCGTGGCGTCGGCATCTAATTTTACCATAACCAATGTTTAACGGGTTTAAAGGTAAGCAATGGAATTTAGTATTACTATACCTATTGGGACTCAAAAGTTTATATAAAATCAATGAGGTCATCACTTTTCAGGGATGACCTCAAAATCACTGTTTATAACTAAATTATTCTATTCTCCTGATTCTGTCTGCCCGCAGAAGACTATCAATAAGCTTATTCAGATTTTTACTTCTTGCAAAAAGAATACAGTCAAAAAATGGAGTCTGCCGACCTTCATAAGTTTGTAATTGATCTTTCTGTAAGTTAACAAAAACCAAAGCAGCACTGTCTAGTATTTTACCTTTATAGCCAATACTCAAATCATCATTTGCGAGATCATATAAAGTTTCAAGACTGTTTTCCTTAAGAGCAATGCTGTCTTTTTTTAAAAAAGAATGCAAACAGCTACAAAGAGCATAGTCTCTAAATACATCTTTCTTTCCCTTAAAAACATACGCTCCGTCGGCTTGTTTCATTTTTAAATACTCGGGCTTTGTTTGCAAACAACCTGTAAATAATAATACTGAAAGATAAAAAATAAAATTCTTTTCCATTTTTTCTCTTATTGTAATTCCCATAAACTGATTTTATGCAATCCTCCTTGTGGATCAAAATAACAGCCATTGTTCGAAGTACCATCACAATTATGTGTTATACAGGAATTTCCTGTATAAAGTGATGAATGACCGGATGCTTTAAACTGTGCAGGATAATTTGGTTGCATGAGGTAAATACCTTTATGCCCTGCCAGCAAAGATGGAAAATTAACTCCTCTTGGGCCTCCTTGCGATTGCGAAAGTGACAAATTTGGTTGTCCAAATGTTTTTCGTAGCCAATTATAGAGTTTAGCTGCGCTTAAAAAATAATACTTTCCATCAGCGCCTAGAAATGTGTGATCTTGTATATAGGGTATATTTACGCCTGAATAAAGCAGGGCTCTCGATACTCTAACAGCACATGCATTCTTGGAAGCTGGCATCAATGCTCTTACAGTACCTCCAACTAAGTTATAAACATCTTCCCCGCACATTTCACTCCCATCGGACTTTTTAGGAAAATTAGCATACACCTGAGCCCAACTTGGCTTTGGTTGCGAAGGAAATGTTGTTGTCTCATCAGTCCACCAAATATTATCGGGATCATTATTAGTTATATTGGGGTCTGGATATGGATATACTTGTGGGGGCGGTATCGGTTGCCAACCGGGACTACAGGGTCCTGGTGGATTATTTAACCTTTGAGGATCTCCAATCCCTCCACACTGCGATGGACCGCCTCCATTGTTACCACCACCGCCGCCGTTATTTCCGCCCCCAGGATTACCATTATACCATCCATTTCCTCCAATGTTCCAAACACGGATGCAGGATGTCATGGCATAACATTGCCAGGTCGGGCAAGGCTCATCATAATCACATCCATCAGCATCAGTGCATCCCGCATACGTTGGTGTTCCGCAATAAAACCCTTCAGAACATATCTGACCAACGTAATAGCTGCTGCCACGTCCGGCAAACCCTGTTGCCTCATGCAAGCCTATTTGGGGGATAGCCTCACCGGTCACAGTTGTGGTAGAACTGAATAATGAAGTATCAATCAGGTCAAAGCGATCATACCCAAAAACATGGTTATCAAAAAGCATGAAGAAAAGGGCAAATTGTTCGGCCGTACTATCCGCAGTGTAGTTTCCATATGCCCGTTCCCGGTATTGCCAGTCGCAGAGATACCGGTAAGCAGTATCACTGTCCTGAATTCTGACTTCAAGCAATGCGTTTACAAAACTTTGTGTATCCCGCACAAAAGGAACAAAAGAGTATGTAGTGGAATCAGTTGCCCCCCTGCCTGTACCCGACGGCCGCCGAACAGTCTTTGCTTTATCCCAGTACGGATAACCAATCTGTTTGACAGTTTTTTCTACAAAATGAAATTTATCGTTTTCTCTTTTCATAAACCCGGTCAGCGATTGTATTAAAGGTTCTGATCACAGGTTTGAGGTAAAGAACCTTTCCTCCAACTGATTTATCTTTACCTCCTCATTTGGTTTTGTATAATCAACCTTGCGACATGCATTTACCAGGAGAATGATAACAATTCCGGCAGGCAAAAGGAGCCAGGGTTTGGTAATATTTCTTATAAAGTTGTGCTTTCTCATATCAGGCAGTTTAAAGTTGAGGATAATATTCCAATTCAAATATCCCCCCCAGCCATAAAAGCAATACCAGTATCCTGGTATATTCGTTCTGCCACCAATCAAAAATTCACATTATCTACCCAAAAAATTGCCTTAGTTTTATACTAAAATATTTGAATTTCAGTTAATAAGCTTTTAGATTGCGACGGAAAATGCGAGCCCTCCGAAATACGTTAACTGCTGCACTTTGCCTTATCCTCTGCCAGTTCTGCTTTCCTGTTTACGGGCAGCTGGGCTTTGCTTTCGACATCAAAAAACCAAAGGAATACGATGAAAGGGTGCTGCGGTCCGAAAAATCAGATCAGGGCAAGTTTGGCCTGCCCAAACGGTTCATCCAGAACACCGTTACCCACTTCAACTATTATTTCAATGCCAGCAATAAACTGAACGAAGTGCTGGAAAGGGCCAAGGAAGCTTTCAGGGATGATTACTCACAGCTCCTGCCCTTTTATAATTACACATTGGATGCCACGGCAGGGGATTCCATACAATTGGATTCCATCACTTACAAGTCATCCACCGGCGTGGCCCTGCATGACCTGCGGGGCGACTGGATTGACAATCTTTACCTGCTCTGGGGCGCCTCCTTTTACCTGCAAAAGAAATTTGATTCGGCCTACCTGATGTTCCAGTTCATCAATTATGCCTTTGCACCAAAAGAAAAAGACGGCTACTACCTCGCTATCGGCAGCGGCAGGGATGGCAACTCGGCGCTCAGCATTGCTACCAAAGAAAAAAAGAGTTTGCCAAAAAAATTATTTTCGGAGCCCCCCAGCCGCAACGATGCCTTTATCTGGCAGATAAGAAATTTTCTGGCGCAGGACCAGTTTGCCGAAGCCGCCAGCCTTATCGTTACTTTAAGAGATGACTCTGCCTTCCCTAAAAGATTACAGAATGATCTGCACGAAGTGCAGGCTTACTGGTTTTACAAACAGAATATATGGGACAGCGCCGCCGTGCACCTGACACAGGCGCTCAGCAATGCCACCAACCTGCAGGAAAAAGCCCGGTGGGAATACCTCGCTGCCCAGTTGTTTGAACTCAGCGGCAATCACAAAGAAGCGGAAAAATATTATGGCAAAGTGATCAGCCATACCACCGACCTGATATTAGAAATCTATGCAAGGCTGGCCACTATCCGCGCCGACAAAGACGGCGGGGAAAAAAGTATTGAAAAAAATGCAGCCGAATTGGTGAAGATGGCAAAGCGGGACAAGTATGCCGATTACCAGGACATCATATACTATATGGCTGCACAAATGCTGCTGGAGGCAAATAAAGTGGATGAAGCCATGGCGCTGCTGAAGAAAAGCACCCGGTTTGCCGGCAATGACCCCTCGCAGCGAAACAAAGCATTTATCCAGCTGGCAGAGTTATCCATGGCAAGGAAAGAATATCGTCAGGCTTATAACTATTACGACAGTGTGAACCTGTCAGACCCGGCCATCAAAAACCCGGATGCCATCACCAACCGTAAAAAATCGCTGGGCATTATCGCCACCCATGCTGAGATCGTTTACCGGCAGGACAGCCTGCTGCGCATTGCCGCCATGCCGGAAGACCAACGGAAAGATTTTGTAAAGCAACTGGTAAAGACATTGCGCAAGCAGCAGGGGCTGAAAGATGAAGGCCCTTCCGCATCACCTTTTGCTAATCCGGTTGCCGGCAATAACAGCCTCTTCCCCACCAATCAGCCAAAAGGCGAATGGTATTTTTATAATGCTGCATCCCGCACCAGGGGGCAAATCGAATTCAAAGCCAAATGGGGCAACCGGCCCAATATTGACAACTGGCGCCGTAGCGCTGTTATCATAGGTATGGCGGGGAACCCGGCCGGCCAGGGCGGCAACCCAACTCAGCAGGGAGGTAATGTGTCCGGAGGCAGCAACGAACTCACTTATGACGCCCTGTATGCCAACCTGCCACTTACCGATGCACAACTGAAACAGTCCAATGATTCACTCCAGCAGGCGCTGTTTGCTTTAGGCAAAGCCTATATCCAGGAAATGGAAGATTGCCCCTTGGGTACAGAAACCCTTGAGCAATTGCGCAGCCGCTTTACCGCTTTTCAGCCGATGGATGAAGTGCTGTTTAATTTGTATTACTGTTATAACAAGAATGGGGAAACAGCCAAAGCTACCGCTATCAAAAAATGGATGACGGAGAAATATGCATCCAGCAATCTCACCACAATCGTTGAAACAGGCAGGAACCCGTTGCTGACCCAAAAAGAAGTGGCCACCAAAACATACGAAGATATTTACGACCTGTTCATCGAAGGAAAATTTGAAGAGGCCCTCAAACAAAAGAAAGCCGCAGACGCCAAATATGGTAAGCATTACTGGACGCCTCAGTTGCTGTACATCGAGGCCGTGTATCATATCAAACAGCGGAATGACAGCACAGCGGTGAATGTGCTGAACGATATCGTCGCACAATTCACCGGCAGCCGGCTGGCAGAAAAAGCGCAAACGCTGATTGATGTGCTTGGCAGAAGGGCGCAGATTGAGGAAGAGTTAAGAAACATGGTGGTCACCCGTGCCACAGATTCTACCGCCGGGAAAACCGGTGCGCCGGGGATATACAAACCCTCTACAGATACAACTTTATACAAACCCCCGCCGGTAGCGGTAAACAACCCGCCAAAGCCGGCAAAAGATTCAGTGATCACCAAAACCAATACCCCCTATGCCTATAATGCCAATGAAGCTCATTATGTGGTGCTGGTACTGAACAAGGTGGATCCGGTATTTGTGAATGAAGCAAAGAATGCTTTTATCCGGCACAACAGGGATACTTATTATAATAAACAGTTCTCCGTTGATCTTTTTCAACTGGATACCGATAACCGCCTGCTGATGATTGCCCCATTTGCCAATGCAGCAGACGCCATAACCTATATGGATGCCACCCGCCCCAGAACAGCAACAGAAATCATTCCCTGGCTCAAGAGCGGTAAATACAGTTTTGTTATCATGACAGAAAGCAATTTCGGCCTGCTGAAAAACAACCTCGATGTGGAAGCTTATAAGCTTTTCCTGAACCAGTACTGGCCGGGCAAGTTTTAACCTCACCTGAAGGAATTTTTCAGACACCCTTCCTTCAGTGATTAACAGTGAAAGATTTTTGGCAAAAAATTAATCGGTCACTCAATTCTTCCCAACAGCTTTTTCTTATTTTCGGCAACAGTTTGTAATGGCAATCGAATACATCAACCAATAACCCTGTATGAAAAAAGCAGTTCGTATTTTCTGGCGCATTTTTTTTGCAGGCTTTGCCGCATTTATCATCCTGATACTACTGGCCAATTTCGGTGTATTTGGCACAATGCCTTCTCTTGCAGAACTGGAAAACCCATCCATTCTCCAGGCATCAGAAGTATATGCCGAAGACGGGACCCTGATGGGCAAATATTACACCGAAAGGGGCAACCGCAGCAATGTAAAGTACAGGGATATATCCCGGCATGTGATTGATGCACTGGTAGCCACTGAAGATGAGCGGTTTTACAACCATAGCGGTATTGATGGCAAATCCACCCTCCGGGCGGTGATTACGGCCGGTACACAGGGAGGTGGCAGTACCATCACTCAGCAACTGGCCAAAGCCTTATTGGACCAGGGCAGTGCGAATAAGGCCTGGAGGCTGATTGAGAAACTGAAAGAATGGATCATTGCCGTCAAACTGGAGAGGAATTTTACCAAAGAAGAAATCATTACTTTATACCTCAACGCTGTTCCTTTTGGCAATAATATCTATGGCATCCGCAATGCTTCCCGTACTTTTTTTCAGAAAGAACCCGACCGGCTGAATGTGGAAGAATCAGCCATGCTGGTGGGTATGCTCAAAGGCAACAGTATTTATAACCCCGTCCGCAATCCCAAAGCGGCGCTGGAAAGACGCAACGTGGTGATCGGGCAAATGGAGGTAAACGGAAAAATAACATCTTCTGAAGCAGCGAGACTCAAAGGGCTGCCCATCAAACTCAATTATAAAAAATTAGACGAGAACACCGGCTATGCCCCTTATTTCAGAGAAGTGCTCAAAACTGAAATAAAAGAAGCGCTGAAGGACCTCAAAAAGTCAAACGGTAAATCTTACAATATCTATGATGATGGGTTGAAAATCTATACCACCATCAATACACAGATGCAGCAATACGCCGAAGAGGGACTGGCGCAGCATATGACCGTGCTGCAGCGATCTATAAACACCCGCCTGGATATGAAGACCGGCAGTTTCTGGAAGGGGCGTGAAAAAATTCTGGAAAAAGCTGCCAAAGAATCAGACCGCTGGAAAAACGGGGAAGAAGACGGGTTGAGCGATAAAGAGATCAGGGCCAGTTTTGATGTGAAAGTACCGATGAAAGTTTTTGCATGGAACAGTAAAAGAGAGAGAGACTCTGTGATGACACCAATGGACTCCATCAAATATCACCTGCAGATGGAACAGGCCAGCTTCATGGCAATGGATCCTGTAACTGGTGAGGTAAGGGCCTGGGTAGGCGGCATCCATTACAAAACCTACAAGAACGACCATGTGAACCTGAAAACAAAAAGACAGGTGGGGTCCATCATCAAGCCTTTTCTTTATACACAGGCAATGGAAGAAAGGGGATTTACCCCTGAAACCGATTGTGAAAATGCTGCCCAGTTCTTCCCGGGCTTTGGATGGGTGCCCAGGGGAAGAAAGGCCGGCGGCGGCACTATGACCATGGCCAACGGACTGGCTTATTCAAAAAACGGGGTTACCGCTTATATTATGAAACAGGTGGGTCCCAAACAATTTGCTGATTTTTTATATCGAATCAACATCCCAACACCTGTAAAGCCCTTTCCTTCTATTGCTCTTGGCACCTGTGATCTTTCGATGTATGAAATGCTCTGGGGCTATACCATTTTTGCCGGCCGTGGTTTTTCCACCAAACCTTATTCCATCAGCCGCATTGAAGATCGTAACGGGAATGTGATAAAAAGATTTGATTTCAGTGTAAACCGTAAAGAAGTCATCAGCGAAGTGACAGCCTATACCATGAGCCGTATGATGCAGGGAACAGTGGATAAAGGAACTGCAAGAGGGCTGCGTTCAAGGGTTGGCGCTGCTGAAATGGGCGGTAAAACCGGAACCACCGATGACAACGCCGATGCCTGGTTTGTGGGCTACACACCCCAGTTACTGGCAGGGTCATGGGTTGGATTCGAATATACTTTTATGCGAAATACAGGGGACGGTAACCGAATTGCCCGCCCCATTACCGAATATTTTTTCAAAAAAGTACTGGCAGATAAAAAATTAGGTATAGAAAAAGATGCAAAGTTTGTACGCCCTGCCGAACTGGAAAATGAAATGATGAGCGCCGACATCGTTATCAGCGATAGGGACCCCAGCCCCGGCGCCGAAGGCGATGACCAGGGAGTGGGCACACAGGATGATTATAATGATTATGAGCCTGCTGATACCATCGGCCCGGAATCTAAACCGGTACCCGATGTAGAAAAGAAACCCCAAAAAGATACCAATCAATCTGCTGCTTCAACTCCAGTCATTAAAAAAGAAGATGACGGCGTTCCCATCGTTTCAGCGGCAAAAGAAACGGAAAAGAAAAATGGTATCCTGAAAAGGATATTTGATAATAAGAAGGACTGAGCAAAGAAGCAGGACTCTTCAGTAGTTCTGTTTCATTTGTAGAATCCCGTCTGCCATTTTACCTATCTTTCCCCTAACTGCTTGTCTATGGATTATATCGCTCTTGCTATAGCTCCGGGTCTGGCCATCTGTCTTTTTATTTTTCACCGGGATGCCTATAACCGGGAGCCCAAACTGAACCTGATTATCAGCTTTTTTTTCGGTGTGCTGAGTATTATCCCTGCCTTTTTTATTGAAAAGGCATTTGTAAATAATTTTGGCAATGGCCTTGTTGACCAGGCCGTTAAAGCTTTCTTTATTGTGGCTTTAACTGAAGAGTTATGCAAGTTCGCTACGCTTCGCTTCTACTCTTATCGACAAAAGAGTTTTGATGAGCCATTTGACGGTATTGTGTATGGTGTAATGGTGAGCATGGGCTTCGCCACACTGGAAAATATACTGTATGTCACCAATTCAGTACAGCAAGGCCAGGGTTACCAGGTGGCGTTGTTAAGAATGTTTCTTGCCGTTCCCGCCCATGCCACTTTTGGTGTGCTTATGGGTTACCATGTGGGTCGTGCAAAGTTTGAAACAAACCGTACGGCAGCATTAACGCTGCTGGGTCTGTTCTGGGCTGTTTTTTTCCATGGCGCTTATGATACATTTCTTTTCTGGCAGCAGTCGCCTGAAATTAAGCCCTATGTATCGGACATACTTTTATTCCTCGGTGCCGTCGTTTCTTTCATCGTTGCCCTCCGGCTTAGCTGGAGGCTGATTGCAAAGCACCGTATCCTTTCGCAAAGAACTTTTATGCCGGGCGCCGCACTTACCCTGCGCAGGGCTTACGAAAAAGACATTCCCCTTATCAGGGACCTTACTATGAAAGTGTGGCCGCAAACCTATGCCACCATACTTTCCGCTGAGCAGATTGAATACATGCTGAACATGATCTACAGTGAACAATCACTGCGGCAGCAGATGAAAGAGCAGCATGAGTTCATCATCGTGGACGACGGGAAAGAACCGGTGGGCTTTGCCTCCTTCAGCCTTATTGAAACCGGGGTGTATAAACTGCATAAGATATATATCCTCCCTACCCTGCAGGGAAAAGGCGCCGGTAAATTTGTAATAGGCGAGATAGTGAAAGCCATTGCCCGCAAAGGCGGTACATCACTGCGGCTGAATGTAAACAGGAACAACAAAGCCAAAGATTTTTATGAAAGGCTGGGCTTTGTTGTCATACAGGAAGAAGACATTGACATCGGCAGCGGTTACTTCATGAATGACTATGTGATGGAGAAAAAGATCAGCGCTTCGCTGCCCTAATCTTGTTTCAGCACCCCTTTGCAGTCTAAGTATTTGATGGGGTCAACCGGTGTTTCAAATTCATACATGGTGAGTTCTATTTTACTCCCTGGCGAAATATAACCCAGCGGTTGCCCCACTTTTACCACATCATTGCGGCGTACCAGCAGTTTGGCCATGCCGGTGTACCAGAAATAATATTCCTTGCCGTTTATTTTGGAGAAAAGCACTACTCCATAGGCGGTCTCTTCGGTATTTTCCGTATTGGTAATTCTTCCAACACCTACCGATTTCACCACCGTGTCGGGGATGCTCATCAGTACAATACACAGATCCGGTTCGTCAAACTTTACCTGATTTTTAGGAGGAGGAACGACCACCGCATCATTGAGCGGGCAAATCAGCCTGATGTTATCCTTTTGCGCAAACATTTGGGCAGGATAATATAATACTGCCACAAACAGGCAGACCTTAACCATGTTTTTCATACAAAAAGTTGTTTAAATCCGGGTACAGGACGAATATTGTCAGCCATCAGTTCCTGTCTGTGCTCAGTTTTTTCGCCATCTCAGCGCCCATGCCTTCGGCAGAAATACCATAGCCATTTACCAATACACCCTTGTTTCCCCCGGTTGATTTAATGGCATACACCACTGCCTCGTCAGAAGGGTCCGTATTGCCTTCAAACCGCTGTATTTCCACTATTTCAAAGTCCTTCACATCAAACTTATCGCCATGACAAATAATGCAGTTTTCCGAAAGATTGAAATCAAGTTCATAATTCCGCTTCTTTAAACCGTTCACCGCTTCAGACACCATATCATATACAAACATTGATATTGCCGGTTTATTGTGTTTCAAAGTTATTCTTATTTGTTTAAACCCAGCAGGTTGGTTTATCAGTCTGTTGTGTATAACCGTTTACAGGTTTGGGCAAAATTAGTTACCACAGCAGCCTGTTTATTGACAGGTAATCTGTAGTTTTGCAGCCGAAAAATGAACACACATGTCAACCGTAACTAAAACCATTGATTTCAGCCTGCCTTACAAGGTGGCAGATATTTCCCTTGCCGAATGGGGCCGCAAAGAAATAAGATTAGCCGAAGCCGAGATGCCCGGCCTGATGAGTATCCGAAAAGAATATGGCCCTTTGCGGCCATTAAAAGGCGCCCGTATTGCCGGCTGCCTGCACATGACCATTCAAACCGCTGTGCTCATTGAAACCCTCACTGCCCTCGGCGCTGAAGTAAAATGGAGCTCCTGCAATATTTTCTCCACGCAGGACCATGCCGCTGCTGCTGTTGCCGCTGCCGGCATCGGAGTATTTGCCTGGAAAGGCCAGAGCAGTGAAGAAGCTAACTGGTGCATCGAACAAACCCTTTTCTTTGGTAGTAAAGACAAACCACTGAACATGATTCTCGATGATGGCGGCGACCTGACCAATATGGTTTTGGACACTTACCCTGAACTGGTGCAGCATGTAAAAGGTATTTCCGAGGAAACCACCACCGGGGTGCACCGACTGTATGAAAGAGTGGCCAAGGGCACATTGCCCATGCCCGCTATCAATGTGAACGATTCTGTTACCAAATCCAAGTTTGATAACAAATACGGTTGCAAAGAAAGCCTGGTGGATGCTATCCGCCGCGCCACCGATGTAATGCTGGCGGGTAAAGTGGCGGTAGTGGGTGGTTACGGTGATGTGGGCAAAGGATCGGCAGCATCACTGGCAGGTGCGGGTTGCCGGGTTATCGTAACGGAGATTGACCCCATCTGCGCCCTGCAGGCCGCCATGGACGGTTTTGAAGTGAAGAAAATGATGGATGCCGTAAAGGAAGCCGATATTGTTGTTACGGCGAGTGGTTGCCGCGACCTGATCACCGGCGCCCATTTCAAACTGATGAAGGATAAAGTTATTGTCTGCAATATCGGGCACTTTGATATTGAGATTGATATTGCCTGGCTGAATACCAACTACGGGGATACCAAAGACACCATCAAGCCGCAGGTGGATATTTATAATGTGGATGGTAAAGACATCATCATCCTCGCCGAAGGCCGCCTGGTGAATCTCGGCTGCGCCACAGGTCACCCTTCTTTTGTGATGAGCAATTCATTCAGCAACCAGACATTGGCGCAGATAGAACTGTGGACTAACCATAAAAACTACGGGAACAAAGTATATGTGCTGCCCAAGCACCTGGATGAGAAAGTAGCAAGGCTGCACTTAGCCAAGATAGGTGTGCAGTTAGATGAGCTGACCGATGCACAGGCCTCTTACCTCGGAATTGGCAAAGAAGGACCGTTTAAAGCTGAGCATTACAGGTATTAAATTATACTATCGTATTTGAAAGCCGCCTTGAACAATGCGGCTTTTTTATTTTATCAGCGTTCTTCCTTCCGCTACCAGGCAACTGGCCAGCACCATCAGCGCCTCCTGTTCCTTGGGCCCCACATTCACGGTAACGGGTTTTTTGCCGTTGCCGGTAAAAATGATATGGGTGATTTTTTTAGTGCACATCCGCTGCAGCATGGTAGTGGGTGTGCTGCGGGTGTTTTTAAACACAAACTGAAACAGGCCTTCGCAGTTCATGGTGCCTGCATTGCGGCTCATGGTTTTGCTTTTTATACCCTCAAAGAAAACATCGGCTGTGCCATTATTGTCAAAACATTTTTCCGGCCCGTCCAGGGAAAATAAAACGATGATCTCTTTGCTGTCTGCATCAATAGTTACTGAACCGCCGTCTAAAAAAACAAAACCGGTGGAGAGTTTGGTCTCTTTGGTGTAGGGGTCGGTTTCTTTTATCAGCCTGCATTGATTTGCCGCTGTATCCTGGGCCTTTGTAAAAAAAGGGGACAGCAGGAACATCAACAGTAATTTTTTCATGCGTTAATCTTTAACGGTTTTTGCTGCGTAAATTAAACATAAATAAGGGTGAATTGTTTCAGCCTGTAAAAGACCGGAAAATCTATACAGCCGTTGCATAACAAGCAACCGTGACAAAGCTGCTACCGTTTAATTGTTTAATTTTAATAGCCCGTACAATAATTGGCACCTCATGCAGACAAAATCATGAAAAGGATTGCGGCAACCGCACTGTTGCTGCTGCTGTTTTCAGCCGCAGAGGCTGGTCATATTACCGGCGGGGAAATGTATTACACTTATTTGGGCTTCAGCAACGGGCGCCACCAGTACAATGTTACCCTCAAGTTCTATAAGCGTTGCGGCAGCACCGCTGATTTTCCCGGAGCAGCCATTGTTTCGGTCTTTGATAAAACCACCAATTTCCGGTTCCAGGACATCAACGTCCCGATGATCAGCCTTGTCAATATCAACCTGCCCAATACCGATCCCTGCATCAGCAACCCGCCGCAGGTTTGTTTTTTTGTGGCAACCTACAATTTTACTTTGTCTCTTCCTGCATCCACCGAGGGTTATGTCATAGCCAGCCAGATTAATTTCCGCATTGCCGGCATTAATAACCTTACACCCGGCTACACCGGCGTGGGCGCCACTTTTACGGGAGAAATACCCGGTAATTTACCCCTTGGTACTGCTCCGCAGAACAACAGCGCCCGGTTTATTGGCAGCGACCTCGTTTTGGTTTGCGCTGGCAACAGTTTTTCTTATAGTTTCGGGGCCACAGACCCCGACGGCGATGAATTGCATTATTCATTTTGCGAAGCTTACAACAGCACTGCATCCGGGGGCGGCAATTCGGCGCCGGGCCCCCCTCCTTATCCCTCTGTTCCCTACGCCACTCCGGCTTATTCCGCCACACAACCGCTGGGCAGCGGTATTTCATTAAACAGCACTACCGGCCTGATACAGGGTGTGGCGCCAGCCGCCGGTATCTATGTGGTAAAAGTATGTGTGGAGGAGATCCGCAGCGGCCAGGTGATTGCCGTGCAGCGGAAAGACATGCAGATCAATGTGGCAGATTGCAGCATCGCATCGGCTTCGCTTAACCCGGAGTATTTCCTTTGCGGCAGCACACAAACCATTTCGCTGGTAAACCAGAGCAGCAGCCCGGTAATCACTTCCACCATCTGGGAAATAACAGACCGGGCCGGTATTCCCGTACACCTTTTTAATGGCACAAACCTGAACTATACGTTTACTGATACGGGGCTCTACTCCGTCAAACTCGTCATCAACCGCAACCTGACCTGCGCCGACTCTACCACTGCTTCCATTAAAGTGTATCCCGGTTTTGTTCCTGACTTTAGTATTACCGGGGGATGTGTAACAAGGCCCACTACATTTACGGATCAATCAATTTCTGTTTTTGGCGTTGCCAATTCATGGAACTGGGATTTTGGAGAACCCTCCACTTCACTGGATATATCCTCCCAGCAAAATCCTGTTTACGCCTATCCGCAAACGGGCAGCAAAGTTGTCCGGCTGATTGCAACCGATACCCGTGGATGCAGGGACACCGTTGAAAAAACAATTTCCATAACTACAGGCCCGGCGTTAACCGTTGCCTTCCGGGACACACTCATTTGTATTAATGATAATTTGGTGCTGCAGGCAACCGGCACCGGAAACTTCAGCTGGTCACCCCCGGTAAATATTTCCAACCCAAATTCTCCAGCACCGCAGGTATCGCCACCGGTCAGCACCACATATTATGTAGACCTGAACGCCGGCGGCTGCACCAACAGGGATTCTGTAAGAGTGAGAGTGGTGAATTTTGTGACTCTGCTGGTAAACGACACTACCATTTGCCTCGGTGATACCACGCAGTTGAGAATCGTTTCGGACGGATTGCAATACACATGGACACCCGCTGCACAAATGTTGAACCCCTTTGTGCAAAACCCGGTTGTAATCACTCCTGTCACAACAAACTATACGGTGACCGCAGTAATCGGCGGCTGTTCAGCCACGGAGAATATAGTTGTCACCCCGGTTCCCTACCCCACTGCCGATGCCGGTGAGGATCTTTCCGTCTGTTACAACGAGTCTGCACAACTAAATGGCGACACAGACGGCAGTTCATGGCGATGGTCGCCTGCAACTTTTCTTGATAATCCTTCTTCTCTTTCTCCACTTGCAAATCCGCGGCGCACCACTCCTTATATTTTTTCCGCATATGATACTAGGGGCTGCCCCAAGCCGGGACGGGACACCGTGCTGGTAACGGTGTTTCCCAGGCCAAAAGTTTCAGCAGGAAATGATACGGCTATCATTGTGGGCCAGCCACTGCAACTGAATGCCACCGGCGGCGTCAGCTATAGCTGGTTGCCGGTGGTAAACCTTTCGGCTGACAATGTCCCCAATCCCGTCGCAATCTATAACAGCCCATCTGCCGGATTGCAATACCAGGTAACGGCCATTGACAGCAATGGCTGCAGCGCATCTGCCTGGATTATAATCAAAGTATTTAAAACCGGGCCCACTGTTTTTGTTCCTACCGCATTTACACCCAACCACGATGGGCTGAATGATTTGCTCCGCCCCATCGGCGCAGGAATTAAAAGCATTGAATACTTCAGTATCTATAACCGCTGGGGGCAGCTGCTCTTCAGCACCCGGCAAAACGGGAATGGATGGGATGGCCGGGTGAATGGAACTTTACAGGCAACCGGCACTTATGTGTGGGCAGTGAAAGCGGTTGATTACTTAGACAAACCCTATTTTCAAAAAGGAATTTTTACATTGATAAGATGACGGTATTCGTTATTCAATTTCACTTGTATGAAATCAATGAATGTGCAGAACTTTTCTTCCCGGAAAAATAAAGCTTAACATACAAATTGTTGTTTATACTGCTTAACTCTGATTGGTATGGAACATCATTTCACCCCGGTAGTGCAGTTCTCCCTGCTGGTAAAAGCCGGGGGAAGGCTCCGGAAGTTCAACTTTCGCAAACTGAAAAGCACCGAGCAGGATACAATGACCGTGAATGTATGTGATGACCGCGGCGACCGCATTCTCTTCAACATGCTGAAAAGAGAAACTGACTGGCAGATTATGCAGGATAATCTTCCCGCCTGGATAAAACAGAATGAAACCGGCCTGCGCCAGGCATTGGAAGAAGAATCAAAAAAATGGTGAGATGAATCTCACTCTGCATTTTTACGGAATCTTTTTTGGATAACTGCCAGTTGTTCTGTGTTCAGTCTGGTGGTTTTTTGCAGCACTTTCATGAAGTGGGCCACTTCTTCCTCATGGGCCGGGCATCCTGTGTTTTGTCCGGCTTCAGGCCCCTCTTCCTCCTTCCTCATTTTTGAATCGGCCAGCAGGCTGCCGTCCTTATCAAACACCAGCCAGAAGGGAATTCCTTGGTTATCGCCATGGTACTTTGTACGGAGTTCGGCGGCGCCAGGTGTCTCCAGGTCTTTCTTATCAGCCGATTCATCCACCACCATGTGGCGGATCACAAAGTTGTCATCAAAGAATTTTTTACAGCCCTCATCATTCATGCTCTTGTCCATGCGGTGACACCAGCCGCACCAGGAAGCATGAAAAATCAGAAAGACATTCTTTTTTTCCCGGGCAGCCTCTTCAAAAGCTTGTTTCATTATGGCATCAGCAGAAAGTTTAGCCTGGGCATGGGCCACTATTACTGAACAAAGCGATGCAATTAGAAAAGAAATGATCTGCTTCATCAATCATTGATTTAAGATTAAAGACGCACGGCTGTTCCGCTGGCTATCACCATCAGCATACTTCCGCCGCTGCCGATCGTTTCAAAATCCAGGTCCACGCCGAGGATGCCATTGGCGCCCATGGCCTGTGCTTTTTCTGAAAGTTCACGGAGGGCATCTTCTTTGGCCTGCTCCAGCACTTTCTCATACGTTTTGCTCCTGCCGCCAAATACATCCCGCAGCCCGGCAAAAATGTCTTTAAAGATATTGGCGCCGATGATGCTTTGCGCATTGATTACCCCGAGGTACTCCTGTACCGGTCTGCCGTCAACGGCGCTGGTGGTGGTGATTAGCATGTGATTGATTTTATTTTAATTGTTCAAAAATAGCTTTTAACTCCGCATTTTCCGCAACAGGTGAATTTTTTGATGCTTCCCTGATATAGATGATGCGTTTGTCAATATCCGGGTGACTGCCAAGGAATTCGGGCAGGGATGAACCGGGCGCCGATTGCTTCAGGTGCAGAAACAGGTCCTCGAAACCTTTTGGGTCAATCTTTCTTTGTGTGAGTATCTGCAGTCCTTTCGTATCGGCTTCTTTTTCCAGCCGGCGGGAATAGGTCAGGTGCTTCAGGTTGTCGGCATGATTAACCAGGATATTCGTTACGGTCCCGAACCGGCCAAACAATAAGCCAAGAAATACTTTGGAGCCCAGCCGCCGGAAAATGGACTTGGTGGAATGTTTGTTATTGATATGAGTGAACTCATGGCTTAGCAAGGCTGCCAGTTCAGGATAAGATTGAATTTGCTTCAGCAATGCCTTAAAGACAACGATACGTCCCCCGGGCAGTGCAAAAGCATTCACCGTATTATCTTTCACCACAGAGATGCGGATCGTATAGGCTGTGGGTACATCCATCGTCCTGAAAAATTCGTTCAGGACTGCTGAAGCGGCTTTATCCTCCTGCTCATTCAGCCCGAGTGCATCATATACCGCATCGCCAAGCTGCTGCTCGGTCTTTGGAGAAACTTTTGAAGCTAATTTTTGGGAAATCCATGGCACCATCAGTAAATAAAGTAATACCAGCAGCCCTGCAATCCCGAGCAAAAGAAGACTGTTCCGTATCCATTCCTTTCCGCTGCTCTTCTGGTACCATGGCTTTTGTCTTTCGGCCTGCATGGATTTTACAAAATTGGCGGCATCATTTCCCTCAATCAGCAATTCACCCGGCAGTTTGCTGTTGCGCAACTGCGTAGTTTGCCGGGCAAAATCAAAATGGGCATCCACATCCCGCAGCAGCCAGTTCAGCATGGCATTGCTCCCATCAGGACATTTATAGCCAATGCTGAGATTCTTATCGAATACCAGCACAGTACACGCAACAGGTGCAGTGCCGGCGGCAGCATAAGAACCAAAATAACTTTTCATTTTACCTGCTGATTCAGCATGTAAAGATAACTGAAATTCTCTCCCCTCCCCGAAAGGCGATCCAACAATTCATCTTTGACTTTGTTAAATGCCCGGAAAATAAAATCTTTGCACACTTTCTATGGTACAAGCATATAATTTCCTCGCTTCCTGGCAGCTCTTTCCCGAAAAGGGTACCTACGAATATGGTGAAAGACCGAAAAGCGGTATATATAAGATTGAAGCTGTGCCTGGCACAAAAGAGCTTGCTGTTTTTCACAACTGGGTTACGCTGGAAAATCAGGCATTCTCTTCTGACTATAAAATAAATGCCGATGGTGATTTGAACGATTTCGATAACCACCGGCTGGCCGACAAAGTGCAGGCTGTATTCCCGGACCCTATCAGTTTCGAAATCCATTTTTATAAAAAAGGCGAAGTGGCGCTGCATGTGGTGCATGAAATAATGCCCAACGGTTATTTAAAAATCACCCGGCAGGGAAATAAAGATGACGGAACGCCTTATACCATTACAGAAATTTACCATAAACAACTGAGTGTGCTGCCCTATTCGGCATCGGTGTCAGGCGCTGTCATCAAACACACGGAAGAAGGCATGATAAAGCACAAGGCCCTTACCGCCATGGAAGAGCAGACCAATATGCAACTGGAGCAGATCCGAAAACAGATCGAACTGCTGGCGCTGCAGGCGCTTGAAATACAAAAGCGAAAAGAGCTTTCGATGACTATATACAAAGCCCGGCTCTCCCTTAAACCCAACATCGGCCAGACTTATTATCTCTACGAAAAGAATGACGGCAACTTTATGCTCTCCTTAGTTTCTCCCAAAGAGTGGGGGAAGAACGGGCCTTTTAAAAAGTTTATTTCGGCTGTGCAGTTATTGGCAGATCATACCTGGAAAGAACTGTAATTTCTCAAGCATTGCCATAAACTAATCTCCCCATTTCTGATAAAACTGATACCGGAGCAGTATGTTTTTGGGGTACATTTGATGTATGACAAAACTCTCAGTGAATCTGAACAAATTTGCCACCCTGCGCAATGCAAGGGGTGGCAATAATCCCGATGTACTGAAAGCCGCCGTGGATGTGCAGCGCTTTGGGGCAGACGGGGTAACGGTGCACCCCCGCACCGATGAACGGCATATCCGCTATGAAGATGTGCGGCAGATAAAAAAGATCATCACTACTGAATTCAATATTGAAGGCAATTGCAGGGAGCAATCATTTGTTGACCTGGTGCTGGAAACCAACCCCGAACAGGTAACCCTGGTGCCCGATACGCCGGGGCAACTGACCAGCGACCATGGCTGGGATACGGTGAAGCATAAAGACTATCTCATGGAAATGATTGCTGTGTTTAAGAAAGCAGGCATCCGTATTTCCATCTTCGTTGACCCGGATATTAAAATGGTAGAAGGCGCCGCTGAAACGGGAACAGACAGGATTGAACTCTATACCGAAAGATACGCAAAGGATTATGCAGCCGGGAGCCGGGAGGCGGGAGTTAAACCTTATATGGAAGCAGCATTAAAAGCAAAAGAACTTGGGCTCGGTGTAAATGCCGGGCATGACCTTGACCTGAAGAACCTGAAATTTTTTAAAGACAATATTCCCTGGACCTTAGAAGTAAGCATTGGCCATGCGCTGATCTGCGATGCGATTTATCTTGGGTTTGAAAATACGGTGCAGTTGTATAAACGGCAATTACAATGAACTACATTCGCTTTCGGGAAATTAGTACAAAAAGACTCCTGCTCCGGCAATTAGAAGATACCGATGATACAGCCATCTTCTCCCTCCGTTCGGATAACCGGGTGAACCAGTTTCTGGACCGGCCTAAACCAAATTCTATCGACGAGGCAAGGGCATTCATCAGCAAAATCATTAACGGCATTGCCGGAGGCGAATCGCTATACTGGTGCATTGCGCTGAAAGAAAACAAGCAGCTCATCGGAACCATCTGCCTTTGGAATTTGTCGGCTGACCGGAAAACCGCTGAACTCGGTTATGAGTTGCACCCGGATCACCAGGGCAAGGGATACATGAACGAAGCAATGGAAGCTGTGATTGACTTTGCTTTTCAGACCGCTGGCTTATCTAATCTTGAAGCCTGTACACATAAAGACAATGAAGCTTCCGGCAAATTGTTACTGAAGCACCGGTTTGAGCTGCAGGCTGACCGGAGCGACCCGGGGAAAGTAAACCACCTTTTTTACACTGTCTCAAAACCGGTATAGATTTATCTTTGTACTATGGCAGAAGATTTACAGATTACCACCGGTACAAAAGCAGAACAGTACGAATCCCTGTTACCACAAATCAATGGGTTACTGGAAGGCGAACCAGACCTGGTAGCCAACCTTGCCAATGTGGTGGCAGCATTGAAGGAGCAATTTGACTGGCTTTGGGTGGGTTTTTACCTGGTAAAGGGTGATGAACTTGTCCTGGCCCCCTTCCAGGGCCCGGTGGCCTGTACAAGAATAAAAAAGGGAAGAGGTGTTTGCGGAACCAGTTGGGCAGAAGCAAAGACTCTGATCGTTCCCAACGTAGAAAAATTTCCCGGCCATATCGCCTGCAGCAGCCTGTCCAGATCTGAAATAGTAGTCCCTGTTATCCGAAACGGCGAAGTAGTAGCAGTGCTGGATGCGGACAGCAGCGGGTATGACCAGTATGATACCACCGACCAGCATTACCTGGAACAAATCGTCAGCCTGGTTCAATTCTGATACTATGCTTCAGACTATTTCCATCACCGTTACCGGGAAAGTTCAGGGTGTTTATTTCAGGCAAAGCGCCCGGGAAAAAGCCACCCAACTCGGTATAACCGGTTTTGTAAAGAACCAGCCGGATAAAACGGTTTACATCATCGCCACAGGGGTGCAGGAACAACTGGGTGCGTTTGTGGCCTGGTGCCGACAGGGGCCGCCGCAGGGGCAGGTAAGCGATGTGCTGGTACAGCCCGAAATGCTGCAGGCATTTGACCGCTTTTCCATACATCGTTTCTAATGCACCACATGCAGGTAACTGATGTATAACACAGCAACATGGCAGATCAGCAGCAGGGCCTGGCTCAGGAACCAGCATTTGCCGTGGTGCTTCGTAATTTTCTTCACCCTCTCTTTATGAAACTTGTGGATATGGGGCAGCTCTTCCGAATGAGGGGCATGTGATTTACCATGCGGCGCTTTGTGATGGTCGTCCTGGCTGGCAGGGGCTTGCTTGCCCGGTGCATCATGCCCGGATTTTTTTTCTGCCTGGCTGATGGGATGGGTTTGCCTATCGTTATTGCCTGTTTCAGTTCCGGCATTGACAGCTACGCTAAATAAGATATAAACCAGTGTGAAAGCAAGGCTGAAAGATTTTCTGTGTGTCATAAAATAAAGTTTTATAACACAAATCTTGCCCCGGCAATGGCCCTGAAACAAGGTGGGAAATGCGGGAAAAACAAATGCCGCAGATAGACTTATAAAGCGCTATCTCAACTGCGTAGGAACGCCTGATAAAACCGTAACAGAACAAGTACGCTGGGACAGGAGTATCTACGCAGCAGCGCTACCCGCTAAATCACCCTTTGGATTTTGAAAATGATACATAGGTGCGTAGTAGTACGCAGTATGAAGAGTTTCTACGTATCCCGCTGCGGAATGTTTTGAAATCTCAAAATGTAACTTTAATTTAGTTACCAGTAAATCCCGCCTGCTGATAACTCCCTGCCGTCATTTTTTTACCGCTCAAAACCAACTTTTATGCAATCCCGTCAATTCACTATTAAAAAGAAGATCTGGCTATTGCCTTTTGCAATGGCTGTTATTACACTGATGGTTTTTTCAACCTGTAAAAGGAAAAAAGGAAATAGCGACCCCACTTGTGTTAAATTAACAAAGAAACAAATCCAAAAATGGGTTGATAAGGGCTACACCAATCCTAAGGATACAAACTATATGGCTTCGGTGGAGTTTCATACAGCTTATGCAAATCCGGGTGACGTATTCAGGGTATTTGCAATAGGCAGGAATGCCAAAGGTGACCTGATGAGTAAAACACTTACTGAGTTAACCCCGGTTGACAGCTGTATAAAAAGTCATATACACCTGAAAAAATATATTTTTATCGGCGCCGTTCCGGCAACTTTAGATGAACTTGAAATATTAGACGGTATTAATGTAAAAGCCAATCTTGAGTACCTTCGGATGCTTCCATATACCGAGTACGAAGCAAGATCTAAATTTGATATGCTGGCTTATACGGGTTTTGTTCATGCAAAATTGACAAGTAAGCGATTATACAGGCTGGCTCTTCCCCCATGCCCCCCCTGCCCTAATTGTAAAGGTCCGTGTCCGCCACCTACTTCCTGCCCCCCGGGATGTGTAGATGATACAATTGAACAACCAATAGATTCAGAAGCCAATCAATAATGAGAATATTTCAGTTTCTGATAGACTGGTCAGAGGTATGGGCGCTGCTCATACCTCTGATTGTTATTTTGGTATATAAACCAAAAGGGCCGTTTGTTAACTGGCTGATCGGGTATATAATACTTTCCTTTATTCTAAATACTGCAGCTACGTTGATGGTTGAATATAATAACCTGTTCCCAATAGCAATGTCAAATATGGGCAATAATATTTTTTATAACCTGCATTCTTTTTTCATGGTCGTTTTTTTGGGCTGGTATATTGTTAATACCCGGGAATCCAGGTATAAAAATATTTTAAAAATGCTGATTCTGGGGTATATCCTTTTTGTGATTGTGAACTTTATTTTATGGGAGTCCGTGTTCAGGTTAAGTACCAATCACTTTACAGCCGGAAGCATAGTTTTGCTTATCCTGTGTTTTACCTATTTCCTGCAACTCTTAGTATCTGACGATAACAAGATCAATTGGATCAGGCATCCCTCTTTTATTATATGCGTTGGTGTTTGCCTGTATCTGGCTATTACGTTTTTTATCTTCCTGTTCTTTTATCCCTTATTTAATAACAAATCTGAGTCTGTTCGTTCTTTTGCTCAATTGATGATGAAGGTTTACCAGGCGGCATTCATTGTATTTTGTATTCTCATTTCCATTGGACTATATAAATACAAAAAAGCTAAAGAAACAGTATTATAAAGAGGTGGGTGTCCCGGTACGTAGAACTACGTATTAAAAGCAAGTATCTACGCAATCTGGTTTTGAACCCTTTGAAAGTTAAAAGTGACATCCTACTTTAGTTAACGATTTAATCCTGCCTGCAGTAATTTCAACAAACACCATTCTTAATCGGTAAAAACTAAATTTATGCGACATTTAAAACCACTGGTATTAAGTATTCTTGCTGGCGGTCTGATCAGCTTATTACTTTTATCATCATCCCTTACCTCCTGTAAACCTAAAAAGTGCCCTCCCTGCGACACGGCAATCAAAAAAGCGGCTGCCCCTGCATTTACCGGAACAGATTTTTATGAATTATCTATGACAAGAAATCAGTATGCTAATGTTTTAAAAGGTTTTCATGGGGCTGACGGCCGAAAAATCGTTGTTCAGTTTTACTTTAATACCATCTCCCCCAATTCACCTTCTCTTATCGCCTATTCAGGAAAAGCGAATAATAAATTTAAAAAAGGTGCTGGAAACGCCAGTGTAATACTGACAATAACTGCAACAAAAGGACTTACCGTACCTGATGTATTTGCATTAGGAGACCAGCAAGTCAGTTTCAGTGATATTGATGCCCTCATAGCAGGCGCCGGAAATCCCGCTGATTACACACTTATTTTCAAACCTCGTCAGAGCGGCATTAACATTTACTATCAAATATGTGTGAAGTTTACAAGAAACGGACAGGAGGTAGAGTATTGCGGAGGAGACCCCGGTGCCGGTACACAGCCATCACCACCAGCAGATTGTAATCCATGATACCTTCAATATTCAGATCAATCTTCGACTGGTCAGAGGTATGGGCATTGCTTATACCTCTGGCCGTCTTTTTCTTTTGCAAACCAAAATCAAACTGGCAAAGACCCGTAAAATGGTATTTAATTACCGCATTGATTCTTAATTGCTCTCTTGATTTTGTATGGTATGTTAATAAATACAACCTGTTCGACTCCCGCCCGGGTCATCGCTGGAATAATAATATTTTCTATAACCTGAATTCCATTGCACGGCTCTTTTACTTCGCCTGGTTTTTTAATTGCCTGCGCCAGCGTTTCATGCACCGGGTAAAGGCCATCATTCCTTATGTCTTTCTGCTTTTCCTGCTGGTTAATTTTATCTTTTTTGAAAATTTCTTTCCATTTGGGAAAAAAGAAGCGTTCAGCAGCCGGTTGCTGGCTACCGAATCGGCATTTTTACTTTTTTATTGCCTTCAGTATTTTATTTATCTTATCGTGGAAGAAAGAACGAACCGGATAGCATGGCAGCCAGGCTTTTGGATAGTTACAGGTTTAAGCCTGTATGTAGCAGTCAGTTTTTTTATTTTTTTATTCTATGAGCATCTCATGAGCTCAAATTGGGAGTTTGCTGTCAGTATATGGGATGTGCATAATATTGCATTTATTATTTTGTGCACCGGTATAGCCAAACAGCTATTGCAGGATTGCAAAAAAGGACCATCATGAATAATGTAACCTACCTGGTAATAGTGGGAATCGCCGTGATGCTGCTGATGGTAGTAAGCGTTCTGATGGCTGTTATTTTTAATCAGAAGAAAAAGAACCAGCACCGGACGGCTATGGAAAAAATGCGGGAGCAGCAGCAAAACCAACTGATCGAGGCTGCCGTTCGCAGTGAGGAACTGGAGCGCCACCGCATTGCCGAAACCCTGCATGATGAAGTGGGCGCCATTCTTTCCTCCGCTAAACTGCACCTGCTGGGCATTAAATCGGAAGGATTAGATGAAAGGGATCAGAAACTGCATGAAAAAGGAAGGGAACTGCTGAACGATGTAATCCAGAAAGTAAGGGGCATCTCGCATAACCTGCACTCTAATATCCTGAAAGAGTTTGGACTGAACGAAGCCATCCGGCATTTCATTAAAAAAATTACACAGGGAACTATTATCCATGCCAGTACATCGTTGGATGATAATTATAAAACACTAAATGCCGATGACGACATCAGCATTTACCGGATAGTACAGGAACTGATCAACAATATCCTGAAATATGCCAATGCCTCTGAGTTCCTCATCAGTTCGGTGCTGAACCGGAATGAACTGAATCTGGTGATATTTCATAACGGGGAGGGGCTTACCCAGGAGCAGTTTGAAGAACTGCGGTATCAAAAAGTAGGGCTGGGCTTGAAAAATATCCAGAACCGGATTATATTGCTGAAAGGGACAATACATTTTACCAGCGGGGATGAGGGGTACCGCATCAATATACATGTGCCGGTAAAAACCAATATTGCAACATGAGCAAGATTAAAATAGCCATAGCCGATGATTACAAGATTTTCAGGGAAGGGCTGAAAGTGGGTCTTTCGGCTGATGACGCCCTGCAGGTGGTGCTGGAAGCCGATAACGGGGAAGAACTGCTGAAAGCCCTGGAGAGTGAGACCCCCGATGTCATCCTGATGGACCTGAAAATGCCCATTATGGACGGTATGGAGGCGACCAAGGAAGTGAGAAAAAAATACCCGTCCGTGAAAGTGCTGGTGGTGAGCATGTATGAAGACGATAAATTCATCATCCACCTGATGGAAAACGGCGCCAACGGCTACCTGCTGAAAAATACAGAACCTGATGAGATTCGCCGTTCTATCTATGCCGTGCATGAAAATGGCTATTACTTCAACGATCTTGTAAACAAAGCGCTGCTGAAAAAACTGGTGCTTAAAAACAACCTGAAGCCTTCCTTTAACCAGAATGTGGAACTGACCGAGCGGGAACAGGAAGTACTGAAACTGATATGTGAGGAAAAAACCGCTGCTGAAATTGCCAAAGAAATCTACCTAAGCCCCCGCTCGGTTGAAGGCATCCGCCAGCGGCTGATAGAAAAGGTGGGTGTTCGTAACTCCGCCGGTCTGGTAATGTTTGCCGTAAAAAACGGACTGGTTGACTAATTTGCTGAAAACGAATTTCAGAGTGTATAAAAATTATTTTATCCCCTTTGCTTTTTTGCTGATTGCTTCGGGTTTATTTCCTTCCTGCAAAAAAAAAGGTCATCTCAGCAGCTTTTATTATTCCGGGAATGATTCTGTTGAAATAATTATCCCGGGCGATACATTGGGGTTTCTGTTTAAAGATCCGCCCCCGGGTGTTTCAAAGAATATTGACACCGCATTTAACCAGTTTAAAGCTTCATCGGACAGTATTCTCGCATTACAGGGATTCAAGTCTGCAGGCTATACTACCAATAATGTTGAACTGCTAATCAGTCGTAAAAAAAAATTAAGCCTGGCCGGTCTTGAAGAACAGGCGGTTCAGCTAAAAAAGTCAAACCCGGGATTTATTGTTCAGGCCGGCTACCTTGCCCGAATTAAAAGCAGCAATGAGCCAGTCATTATTACGGACCAGATCAATATTGCTTTTAAAAATGGCACAACCACAGCTCAGATAAATTCTCTGTTTAATCAATACCACCTTGCGGTGATATATAAAAATCCTTTCAACCCGCTTGAATTTACCGTAGCTGTAACAGACTCTTCAGAATCACATGCGCTGAAAATGTCACATAATTTAAAACAAAACCCTGTAATCCGGTATGCCTATATTGATATTATTTACAGAAAAGTATTTGACAGCGTCATTCCTTCTGATATTTATTTTAATAATCAATGGCATTTATTCAATACTGGGATTAATTCCGATGCTACCGAGGATGCTGATATAGATGCAGAGCAGGCCTGGGATTATACAACAGGTTCCCCAGGTATAACGATAGCGGTAATTGACGCAGGTTTTGATGTGCTGCATGAAGATTTAATAGATAATTTTTCCAAGAATGTACTGGATATTCCCCGGAACAATACAGATGACGACGATTATGATAATGATCCCCGTACATTTATTGATGATACGATCGGTTGGAATTTTACCAGCAATTCAAATAATCTTAGCGGAGACCGGCACGGAACAGCCGTTGCCGGCATTGCAGCCTCAAATTTAAATGGGAAGGGAACGGTCGGCAGTTGTCCGAAATGCGGCATATTACCGCTCAGGACGTTGGTGAGCGCTGTAGAAAGTGAAGATATAAGAGCTATTGAGTACGCAGTTTATCGCCGCAATGCAAGAATCATTAATCTTTCATGGCATCCAACAGTTGACTTGCCGACGCTTAAACAAAAGGTGTTAGATTTAGTGAATACCGGAATTATCATTATTTGTTCCATGTCCAATGAGGAAGAAGAAAGTTGTCAATCATTCTCATTGACAAATATACGGGGTACCATCTCCGTTTCAAGATCAAACAGATGGGACAATTATGACAATAGCGGCAAGGGTGATTGCCTCGATTTACTGGCGCCAAGTTCCAAAAGAAGAACAAGTGATGAAGAAATCTATGGAATAGCCACTACCGATGTGACGGGAAACGATGGTTATACCGACGGGGTAACCGAATGGAACTATCCTGCCGTTTTCCCCGGAGAGAAAAGTTATTTTGCCACATTTATGGGTACTTCGGCGGCTGTGCCATTAACAGCCGGCGTGGCCGGTCTTATTTTGTCGGTAGATCCGTCCGTGACCGGTCAGCAGGTGCAGCAACTTTTAAAGGATTGTGCCGATAAAATTGAACCTTCCAGAGCCGCATATTCCACCCGGAATGGAAAAAGTACCGCTAATACCCATGGCTACGGAAGATTGAATGCATGGGAGGCGGTAAGAATAGCAGCCCCGTTAAATAATGGTTCCAATAAACCCGGGCTTGGTGGTATGGATGCATTTTTCAGAGATAATGAATTAGACTGGGGCAATACAGAGCAACCCAGCTCAACCAAATTTGAATCGCCAAGAGAATTTATTTCCTATTGGAAAAGCGAGGATATAAAGGTAGATGCCCCGCCTTTTGTTGTGGATGCAGGGGGGCAGCCTGTGCTGATAAATAACAATAAAAAGTTTGAGGATCTGGATGACGAAAATATTGAGGGAGGTTCAAGAAACAGGGTATATGTCCGAATTCGAAACCGGGGATATAAAACTATACCATCAGCAATTGTTAAACTACATTGGACGAATGCCTGCCTTGGGTTCCCGTCTTTGCCTGCCGATTTCTGGGACCGTTTTCCCGCCGATGCCTCTGATGTATCTGTATGGCACCCTTTCCCTGCGCAGCAACTCTCAAATTTGCGGTACAGCGGAAGCTCTGTTGCAGGAAGCATGGATGATGACGGCTCACAAATTGTTATGTTTGAATTTGATGCCCCCGTACATGATATAGCGTTACCGAAAAATCATTATTGCCTGATGGCCCTCGTTTCCTGTAGTAATGATCCGATCCCCACCGCAGAATTAAGAACAAATCCTAACCGGCTGAACATGGATTTTGTTACAAAAAATTTCAATAATGCCACGCACAGAAATTATATCATCGTAAATCCGGCAGATCCTTTAAGGCCCTTACTACAACAATTTTATATTTATAATCCTTATCCCTATTCATTTATTACAAAAATAAAAATGGAGCATAGCAAGAATATTAAAATTGCCTACGAAGATTCGGCAATAGGAAATGAATTTGCATTAAGAAAAGGAGAGTTTAAAAAGGTAACCATTAAAATACTCCCGGGCCAGTTTATAAAACCAGAGGAAATAATTATTAAGCAAATACTGGTAGGGAAACCAAAAAATAAAGAAGAGGTAATGGGCGGGCTTAGTTTTAAGGTCAATACGCCTAAAAACAGGTAACGGTCTATCGCCAGCCTATTATTCTTGTTTGCCGGCTGACAGATTCTCCAGCATATCTTCCGTCATCCCCTCCAGCCCATACTCTTCCTTCCAGCCCCAGTCTTTGCGGGCTTTGCTGTCGTCAATACTTTGCGGCCAGCTTTCAGCTATTGGCTGGCGATAATCTGGCTTATATGAAATAGAAAATACCGGAATATGTTTTTTGATTTCTGCTTCGATTTCTTTTGGCGAAAAGCTCATGGACGAGATATTGTAAGATGTCCGGATAGAAATTGCAGAAGCCGGGGCTTCCATCAGTTCTATCGTGGCCCGTATTGCATCCGGCATATACATCATGGGCAAATAAGTATCTTCCTTTAGATAACACTGGTATTTTTTTCCTTCCAACGCGTCGTGAAAAATCTCTATCGCATAGTCCGTGGTGCCGCCGCCGGGAGGGGATTTATAGGATATCAAACCCGGGTACCGCAGGCTCCGCACATCCACCCCAAAGCGCTGGTGAAAATAATTGCACCAGAACTCCCCGGCATATTTGCTGATGCCATATACGGTAATAGGTTCTATAATCGTCTGCTGGGGACAGTTTTTCTTTGGTGATGTGGGCCCGAACACGGCTATGGATGAAGGCCAGTACACTTTGTTCAGTTTTTCCTCCCGGGCTATGTCCAGCACATTCAGCAGGCTGGTCATATTCAGGTTCCAGGCCAGGCCGGGATTTTTTTCGCCGGTGGCGGAAAGAATGGCAGCGAGATGATATATCTGTGTGATGCCCTGCCTTATCACCTGCACATGCAGCATCTCCTTGTTCATTACATCGAGGCTTACATAAGGGCCGGCGCCTCCCAGCAGGGGGTTCTGCTCCCGCAGGTCAGAAGCAATTACATTGGCATTGCCATAAATTTTTCTGAGGGCAAGGGTAAGTTCCACTCCTATCTGGCCACTGGCGCCAATAACGAGGATCTTTTCTTTGGGCATAGAAATGTTTTGATTGGTAAATGTAGAATCTAAAGTGTGAAATCAAAAATGTAAAAGCTACTTTTGCAAACATGAATGATTTTTTAAAGAATTTATTTGCCGGCCAGTTATATGATGAAAGAAATTTCATTCTCATTGCCGGGCCTTGCGTGGTGGAAAGCGAGGAATTGATTATGGAAGTGGCGGAAACCGTTTCCGGCATTTGTAAAAAATTGCAGGTCCCGTATATTTTTAAAGCCTCCTATCGAAAAGCCAACCGCACCAGCGCCGCCTCATTTACCGGCATTGGCGATGCAGCCGCCCTGAACATTTTACAAAAAGTAAAATCAACATTCAGCCTGCCGGTTCTTACTGATATACATACTGCCGAAGAAGCCGCAATAGCTGCGAAATATGCTGATGTGCTGCAGATACCGGCCTTTCTCTGCAGGCAAACCGATTTACTGATAGCGGCTGCTAAAACGGGAAATGTGGTGAATGTTAAAAAAGGACAGTTTGTAAGCGGTGAAGCAATGAAGTTTGCGGTAAGTAAGATAAAAGATACAGGCAATGATAAAGTGATGCTGACAGAAAGGGGAACCACCTTTGGTTACCAGGACCTGGTGGTTGATTACCGTAATATTCCCATCATGCAGCAGTATGCCCCGGTTATAATGGATGTAACCCACTCCTTACAGCAGCCCAACCAGGCCAGCGGCATTACCGGCGGCAACCCGCAAATGATAAGCACTATTGCCAAAGCCGCCATTGCTGCCGGGGCCGACGGGTTATTTATAGAAACACATCCCAACCCCGCTAATGCCAAAAGCGACGGCGCCAATATGCTGCCACTGCATTTAGCGGAAGAGTTACTGGAGCAATTGGTACGATTGCGAAAAGCGATTACCTGAATTCATGCAAATCATTTTTTACCGGTTTATGCTGCCCGCTTGTATAGCAGCCGCCGGATATTGGTTTCTCTGACAAATAAATGTCCGGAATGGTGGGTTTTGATGGGCTGAAAATAATCGTTCAATCAGAGCGGAGGTACAGGTATGATTATTTCTTTAACTGCAGCAAACGGAGCACCCTTTCCAGATCTTCAGGACGGTCAATGCAATTGCTCTCATATTTGGTCTCCACGCATTTGATGCGAAACCCGTTTTCAAGCCAGCGCAACTGCTCCAGCGATTCAGCATTTTCCAGCGGCGATACGGGCAGACGGCAAATTTCCTCCAGCACATCACGCCTGTAAGCATACAGGCCCACATGCCGGTAATAAGGATATTGCTGATGCCAATTTTTTTCTTCCAATCCTTTTAAAAATGGTATTGCCATCCGGCTGAAATAAAGGGCTTCCCCGTTTTTATTCAATACCATCTTTACTTCTCCTTCATCAAACAAGGCATGATAACTGGTTACCCTGTTCATTTGGGTGGCAAGCCCAATTTGCCCATCCTGTAAAATTGCAGCCAGCTCATCAATTTGTTCCGGGGCGATAAATGGCTCATCGCCCTGTATATTAATTACATACTGGTAATTTTTATCCAATTGATGCAAGGCTTCCAGGCAGCGGTCCGTACCACTGGGATGTTGAACTGCCGTCATCAGCACGCTGCCGCCGAAAGACTGTACATGATTGAAAATTCGTTCATCATCTGTTGCCACCACTACGCCATCCAGCAGCTTGGCTTTTTGCGCCTGCTCATATACCCGTTGTATCATCGTTTTTCCCAAAATGTCAATAAGCGCTTTGCCCGGAAAACGGGTGGAAGCATAACGGACTGGAATGATACCTGCTATCATAATGCGGCAGTTTGAACAAAATAGGTGAAACCGGCAGTAAGAAAAGAAATGGCGATGGCCAGGTGGGCGGACTGGTAACCAGGGTGCAAAACAGTGAAATCCATCTGCTGACTTTGAAAAAAATATTTGTACATAACGGGCAGCTTCAACCGTTCATTCACTTCATTTGGTTTTGCGGCAGTTTTTATCATAGCTGATCCCTCCTCAATAACACGGCCTGAAATAAGGTATAACTTATCACCATTACAGGAGCTATATCTAACCCAACTATTATTATGCCTGCTATATTCTTTTATATAGTTCTTTAATTGAATCAAGGGTTATCTTTTCCTTCCATTCAGGGCCGATGGCATGGTTCCACATTTGGGACAGGTTATAAGCTACTTCCGCCATTGCCGTTATTTGTGCATCGGTCCAGTTTTTACTTAACCCTTGTGGCAAGCTGATCTGGTGCCTGTTCAACATCTGCCTGAATTCATTCAATCCCTCTGCATAATAATCTTCCAGGTGCTGAAAGGCAAGGCAGTTGGCATAGCAATGCCGCATACCCAGGATCTTTGACAACCCGTAACTCAGCGCATGGCAAACCCCCACTTCAGAATAGGAAAGGCTTAACCCCCCCATCAGCGAAGCCACCATCAGTTTATTATTGTTTTCCGGGTTTTGACCGGCATTTTTTCCAAGATACACATCCCGGCAAAGTTTCAAAGCCTGCTCAGCATAAGCATGGCTGAACACATTGTTTTGGGAGCCGGCTTCCGATTCGATGCAGTGGATAAAGGTATCCATACCCGTATAAAACCATTTATCAATTGGCACGGTGGCTGTCAGTTCGGGGTCAAGGATAACCTGGTTAAAAACCGTCCATTCACATTTTAACCCCAGTTTTTTTACCGGCCCCGTCAGCACAGCCGTGGAAGTACATTCTGCACCGGTGCCGGAAATGGTTGGCACACCCAGGTGATAAATGCCGGGGTTCTTTACCAGGTTAAGCCCCTGGTACAATTCGGAAGAACCTTCATTCGTAAACATCAGCGATACGGCTTTGGCTATATCCATAATGCTGCCGCCGCCAATACCCACCACGCCGGCCGGTAACCCTTTTGACTGCATTATTTCATCCCGCAACGAATCAATTTGCCAGGTGGTAGGTTCATATGGGTCAACATCTATAAACTTTATTACATCTCCCGGTTTTGCCGGAATCTTCTTTGCCAGTTCCTTTCCGGCGAAGTAATTGTCAACCACAAAAAGAATAAACCGGTCGTTCTCATTTCTTTTACCGGCAAGCATTTCATCCATCATGGCAAAACTCCCGGGGCCAAAAACAACCTTCTCTATATTCTTGATATTTTTATACATGTGCGGAGTATAAAGCATTTTTAACGCAATATGAAATTTTTTCAGCTAATTTATGAACATCATCTTCTGTCCAGGTGCATCGGATGCCGAAGGAAATAAGCCGGCCAATAACTTCCTGCGATTTGGGTAAATGCAGGTTTATATAATCCTGTGGTGCACCTAAGATTTCAATCGGCAGTTTGGAAGCCGTGCACATTTTTTTGAAATGATCCCATTGATGGATGAAATGGTACCGATTGGCATTCCAGTAAATAAAACCTCCCACGCCTGCCTTATCCAGTTCATCTAATGTACTGAGGGTGGCTCCTGTATCGGGTAAAAACATATTCAGAAAAGTGGCTGAGTCGCCATCCGGGTCTGCCAGTGTTGCAAAAGAGATACCGGGTACTTTACCCAGCAGCTGCACCAGTGTTTTTTTATGCTGGTTATTTATCTTGCGGATATGCGGCACTTTTCTTGTTTGTGCAAGTCCTACGGCTGCATGCAGTTCGCTGATGCGGTAGTTAAATCCAAGAATGGGGTGCTGCTCCATGCCGCGGTTATTACCGATGTGGTCATGACCATGATCGGCATAGGAATGGGCAAGATTATAAGCCGCTTCATCGTTTGTCACCATTACACCGCCCTCACCAGCAGTGGCTATTTTAAAGAAATCAAAAGAATAGCAGCCGGTTTTGCCAAACAAGCCAGTAGCAGTGCCTTTATAAGAAGCGCCAAAAGCCTGGCCTGCATCTTCCACCAAAACAAGATCATGTTCTTTGATGACGGGCATGATGGCATCCATATCTGCCATGCCGCCGCACATGTGTACGAGGCAAACCGCTTTTGTTTTGGAAGTAATGACTTTTTTAATTCCTTCAGCGCTCAGGCAAAGTGTTTCATCTATTTCAGCAAACACCGGTAAAGCCCCCACAAATAAAACAGCCTCTACCGTTGCGATATAAGTAAAAGGAGGAACAATCACCTCATCGCCTGCTCCGATACCGGCAGCAGCGAGGGCGGTTGACAATGCCGTAGAACCGCTTGACACGGCATGTGCATATTTTGCACCTGTAATTTTCTTTACTTCTGCTTCAAAATCTCTTGCCTTCCAGATGCCCTTTCGGGGATCGTCATGGTTATAACGAAATAGAATACCTGTTTCCAGTACTTCATTGATTTCTTTGCGTTCTTCAGCGCCAAATAGTTCTGAACCCGGCATATTGTATGTTTAAGGTTTCAGGCTTAAGGTTTAATGTTTTACCCGCCGAAGTCTTCGGTGGCGGCGGGCCGCAAAGATACATTTTAAAGGCTAAACGGCACAGGCCGATTACCAGCCGCTACGGCACAAAAAAGCCGCCGGGCAGCTTTTTGAAAAGTTGTTATTGAAGTTATTACCTTATATCAATTTCCACCACACCGGACTTATTTATGTAATTAGTGAGGATCAGAAAGATATTTTAAACTCTGCTGCTTCATGGCGCTTGCAAACAGGTTTCTGTATTTTCAGATATGCAAACTGTAATATTAAAACCACTGCATCACCGGGGCATGGTGTGTATCGGGATATACTTTGAAAATTCTCTCAAGCTAAACGACGCTATCCGTAAGGGCGCAGGCGCCCGGTGGAGCCAGACCAACAAGTGCTGGTATGTGCCGCTGAGCAAAGAAAATTACAATAAGTTATTTTTTGCGCTAAAGGGGAAAGCGGGGATTGAAAATTCTGAATTGAAAAAATACCTTGAAAACAAAA